>Ga0334883_1000002_pt1 | contig 593110 bp, 546 predicted proteins | sample GraSluR1_MG_6_FD_207230 | JGI IMG/M metagenome (GOLD analysis project Ga0334883, IMG submission 207230) | Sludge microbial communities from methane-producing bioreactor in Wageningen University, Netherlands - Granular Sludge_09_05-R1 | ecosystem: Engineered > Bioreactor > Anaerobic >...
TGGTCAAGGTGATGCGTACTCCCGCCAGCACGTACCGCCTGCAGATCACCGAGGACTTCGACCTGGTCGCGGCGGCCCGCACGTTGTCGTACCTGCACGAGCTGGGGGTCGACTGGGTCTACCTGTCCCCGCTGCTCGCGTCCGAGTCGGGCAGTGAGCACGGCTACGACGTCTCCGACCACCGGGCGATCGATCCGTCCCGCGGTCGCGCGTCGGGCCTGGCTGCGCTCGCCACCGAGGCCCGCCGGCTCGGCATGGGCGTGCTGGTCGACATCGTGCCCAACCACGTCGGCATCGCTCGCCCGTGGGAGAACGAGTGGTGGTGGCACGTGCTCACCCACGGCCAGGACTCGCCCTACGCCTCCGCCTTCGACATCGACTGGGCGGCAGGCGGCGGCCGGCTGCGCATCCCGGTCGTGGGGGACGACGACCTGCTGCCGGACGGCCGGATCGCCCACCTGCAGGTGCTCGGTGGCGAGTTGCACTACCACGACCAGCGGTTCCCGCTTGCCCTCGACAGCGCGCGCGGAGGCGACGAGGACCCGAACGCCGTGCATGCCCGGCAGCACTACGAGCTGGTCGGCTGGCGCGAGGCCGACCGGACACTGAACTACCGACGGTTCTTCGCGGTGAACACCCTCGTCGCGATCCGGGTGGAAGACCCGGAGTGGTTCGCCAAGTCGCACGCCGAGATCGGGCGCTGGTTCGACGAGGGACTGGTGGACGGGCTGCGCGTGGACCACCCGGACGGCCTGCGTGACCCCGGCAAGTACCTCGAAGATCTCGCCGGGCTCACCGGTGGTGCCTACGTGCTGGTGGAGAAGATCCTGGCGATCCGCGAGGGCGACTCCGACCACGCCGCGCTGGAGGAGCTGCCCTCCACCTGGGCCACCGCCGGTACTACGGGGTATGACGCGATGGCGCTGATCGACCGGGTGCTCGTCGACCCCGCGGGCGAGGCGCCGCTCACGGACCTGGAGAATCGTCTGCGCGGCGGGGCGGTCGACTGGGTGCGGCTCGTCCACGACGGCAAGCTCGTCGTGGCCCACGGCATGCTCAACTCCGAGGTGCGCCGGATCGCCCGCGAGGTGATCGCCGGCCTGGACGCCGCGGATGATCCGGACGAGGAGAAGCTCGCCCAGGCGGTCGCGGAGCTGCTGGCCGACTTCGAGGTGTACCGCTCCTACCTGCCCGAGGGACGCGAGCACCTCGACCGCGCCTTCGGCTTCGCCTGGGAGCACCGCCCGGACCTCGGCGGGGAGCTCGACCTGCTCTACCCCGTGCTGGCCGACGGTGCATCCGGGCCCGCGCAGCGCTTCCAGCAGACCTCCGGCATGGTGATGGCCAAGGGCGTCGAGGACGGCGCGTTCTACCGCTGGGCCCGGCTGACCTCACTCAACGAGGTCGGCGGCGATCCCAGCCTGTTCTCGATCAGCGTGGCGGAGTTCCACGAGCTGATGCTCACCCGCCAGCTGGAGTGGCCGATCGCGATGGTGGCCGGCACCACCCACGACACCAAGCGCAGTGAGGGCGTGCGCGCCCGGATCAGCGTGCTGGCGGAGCTCCCCGAGCTGTGGGCCGAGGCACTGGCCGAACTGTTCAGGCTCGTCCCGGTGCCGGACGCGGGCTTCGGCAACCTGCTCTGGCAGGCGATCATCGGCGCCTGGCCGGCCAGCCGGGCCCGGCTGCACGCCTACGCGGAGAAGGCCATGCGCGAGGCAGGGGACCACACCACCTGGATCGTTCCGGACGCCGGCTACGAGGGCGCGATCCAGGCGTGCGTGGACGCAGCCTTCGACGATCCGCAGGTGACTGCGGTGCTGCGGCGGGTGCTTGACGCCGTGGTCGCCCCCGGCCGCAGCAACGCGCTCGCCGCCAGGCTGCTCGACCTGACCATTCCCGGCGTCCCGGACCTGTATCAGGGCAGCGAGCTGTGGGAACTGAACCTGGTCGACCCGGACAACCGGCGTCCGGTCGACTTCGAGACCCGTTCCGACCTGCTCGCCGCGGTTCGTACGGGCGCGCGTCCACCCCTCTCCGACGCCCTGGATGAGGACGGTGCGGCCAAGCTCCTGCTCTGCCACCAGGCACTCACCCTGCGAAGGGACCACCCCGAGCTGTTCACCACCTATGTGCCGGTCGAGGCGCAGGGGCCGGCCGCCGGCCACCTGATCGGCTTCGACCGCGGCGGAGCGATCAGCCTGGCCACCCGGTTACCGGTCGGGCTGGCGGCGGAAGGCGGCTGGCGCGGCACCTGGATCCCGTTGCCGGAGGGCCGCTGGCGCGACCAGGTCTCCGGCCACCGCGTGGCGCCGGACGAGCACGGCGGCGTACTGCTCGGCGACGTGTTCGCGCAGTACCCGGTGGCGCTGCTGGTGCGCGAGCAGCGCCGCGCGGGGGAGCGGGGCCGGTTCGACGTCTGGGCGCCGCTTCCCGATCGCGTCCGGCTGCAGGTGGGCGACCGTGTGGTGCCGATGACCCGCGCGTCCGACGGCTGGTGGACGCCGACCGAGCCCGAGCCGGTGGGGCGGGTCGACTACGGCTACCTCGTCGACGACGACCCGACCCCGCTGCCGGACCCGCGCAGCCGCTGGCAGCCCTACGGCGTGCACGGGCTCTCCCGCACCTTCGACCCGGCATCGTTCACCTGGCACGACGAGGGCTGGACGGGCCGCCAGCTCGCCGGTGGGCTGGTCTACGAGCTGCATGTCGGCACCTTCACCCCCGAGGGCACCCTGGACGCCGCGACCGCGCAGCTCCCGCACCTGGTCGAGCTCGGAGTGGACATCGTCGAGTTGATGCCGGTCAGCGCGTTCAACGGCGATCGTGGCTGGGGCTACGACGGGGTGGCGTGGTTCGCGGTGCACGAGCCCTACGGCGGCCCGGACGCCTACCGCCGGTTCGTCGATGCCTGCCACGGCCTCGGCCTTGCGGTCGCGCAGGACGTGGTCTACAACCACCTCGGCCCGAGTGGGAACTACCTGCCGGCGTTCGGCCCCTACCTGCACAGCGCGGAGTCCGGGGACGGGGAGAGCGGCTGGGGCACCCGGATCAACCTCGACGGCGACGGCAGCGCGGAAGTGCGCCGGCTGATCGCGGAGAACCTGCGGTTCTGGTTCGTCGACATGCATGTGGACGCGCTGCGGCTGGACGCCGTGCACGCCCTGGTGGACACCTCCGAGGTGCACCTGCTGGAGGAGCTGGCGCTGGTCGCGTCCGACCTCTCGACGCACCTGCGGCGCCCGCTCACCCTGATCGCCGAGTCCGACCAGAACGACCCGCGCATCGTCAGTCCGCGCGAGGCCGGCGGCTACGGCGTGGACGCCCAGTGGAGCGACGACTTCCACCACGCGCTGCACGTCGCCCTGACCGGGGAGACCGACGGCTACTACGCCGACTTCGCCCCGCTCTCTGCGCTGGCGAAGGTCTGCGAATCGGGCTTCTTCCACGACGGAACGTGGTCGAGCTTCCGCGGCCGCGAGCACGGCGCACCGCTCGACCGCGCGACCACTCCCGGCTGGCGGCTGGTTGTGTCCAGTTCGAACCACGACCAGGTGGGCAACCGGGCGCGCGGCGATCGGCCCTGTGCGCAGCTGGACGACGACCAGGTGGCCTGCGCGGCGCTGGTCATGCTCACCGCGCCGTTCACCCCGATGGTGTTCATGGGCGAGGAGTGGGCCGCCAGCACGCCGTTCCCGTTCTTCTCGGGGCACCCGGAGGCCGACCTGGCCCGCTCGGTCACGCAGGGACGCCTGGCCGAGTTCTCCCGGATGGGCTGGGACGAGGGTGTGGTGCCCGACCCGCAGGATCCGCAGACGTTCCTGATGGCGAAGCTGGACTGGTCCGAAGTGGGCACGGGCCGCCACCAGGTCGTGCTGGACGCCTACCGCACTCTGGTCGCGCTCCGGCGGCAGTACGCGGAGCTGAGCAACCCGGTGCTGACCCGGACGACCTGCGAGGTCGACGAGGACGCACGCTGGTTCCTGATGCGGCGCGCGGGCCTCGCGGTCGCGGTGAACTTCGGCGAGCAGGAGGCCACCGTGGAACTCGGCGGGCGCCACCAGCTGCGCTGGGCGACCCCGTCCGGCGCCCGGCTGGTCGGCTCTTCGGTGGTGCTGCCGGCCCATGCCGGTGCCCTGCTGGTTCCCCTGGAGCCGTAGCAGACCACCCGCGGCGGACTCGGCGCCCTCAGTCCTGGCGGTATCTCGGCAGCGGGCCGTAGAAGACGTCGACGGTCGGCGGGGCGAACACCTGCTGGGGGTGCCGACGCACCCACCAGGCGAGGAAGTAGCGGGACGCGGGTGGCAACCAGAGCAGCACCGCGGCGACCACTGCCAGCGGGATCGCCGACCACGCGTACAGGTTCAGGGTGAGGGCGCCGAGGCTGAGTGCGGCGGCGATGGTTCCACTGATCCGGGACCAGCGGTAGCCGGCCCACGCGTAGTACCCGGTGATGGCCAGCGGGACGGTGATCAGCAGGGTGATCACCGTGACGGCGACGGCCAGCAGCACCCGTCCGGTCGAACCGGGCTCGGTGACGAACTGACCCATCAGCCAGGACGCGTTGGGGAAGTTGTCCCTGGGCACCGCGTCCCAGTAGACGAGGAGCAGCCCCGCCACCACGTTCGCCACGGAAAGGAAGCTGAGCACGGATGCGAGAACCACGGTCCGCGGAACGCGGGGCTCGCCGGTGCGCGGGTCGTCCGGGACTCCGATCACCGGCACGGGCGGCGCTTCGAGCGTGGCGATCGCCCCGCCGGGCTGGTCGAGGACTCGTGCTGGCTGGTCGCGCCGTTCGAGCGCCGGTTCGGTCGCGGAGACCGGCTCGAGATCCGGTTCGGGGGGCGCCAGACGGCGCGGCTGCGGCGACGTCGTCGGCTCTTCGGCTGCCATCACACCTCCTCCTCGGGAGGCCCAGCCTACGTCACCACTGATCGACGAGAAGCGCCTGCATCGCGCGGCCCAACGACCTCACCAGCACCGGGTTCCGGGCCTTCACCAGCCCGGGTAGTTCGAAGATGTCCCGGCACAGCGCCAGGCCGAGGAGCTGGGCCACAGCGAGTTGGGCGCGCAGGCGGGCGTTGGGGTGCCCGAGCGACTCGGCCACCTTGATCAGCACTTCCTTGGTCATGAACTCGCTCAGCGGACGCCGCGCGTGCGGGTCGGTCACCGCGGCTCGCAGCATCGCGTTGAACCGGTCGCCCGCTCCCGGGCGGTCCCAGGCGTCCAGGAAGGCACTGACGGTGCGCTCACCGATGCGGTCGGTCGGCCCGTCCAGGATCTCGCGGACGATCGCGTCCGCGTCCAGCGGCAGGTCGAGTACCGAACGGGAGAACAGATCGGCCTTGTTGTCGAAGTAGTGGTGGATCAGCGCCGGGTCGACATCGGCGGCGCGGGCGATCGCGCGGAGCGAAACCTTCTCGTACCCGAGTTCGGAGAACAGGGTGAGCGCGGCAGCCTGGATCGACGCCTTGGTGTCAGTCCGGCCGGGGCGACGGCCGCGTGGCCGCTGCGCCTGGATGGTCACCTGCATTCCTCCCTGTCGTGGGGCCGTATCCTCACGGACGTGTCCGAACCGCGGTGGCCCTTCGTCGTCTTCGATCTGGACGGGACCGTGGTCAACACCATCCCGCTCATTATCGCTTCCTACGAGCATGCGATGTGGGACGTCTTGGGTGAACGCACCTCGCCCGAGGAAGCCCGCAGCTGGATCGGGCAGACCCTCTACGCGACGTTCCACGCCCGCCACCCGTCCCGGGCCCAGGAGCTGATCGACAGCTACGTGACCTGGAACGCCGAACACCTTGCGGAGTTGCTGGAGGACTTTCCGGGAATGCCGGAACTGCTGGACGCGCTCGCCGCGGCAGGAGTGGTGACCGGTGTGGCGACGTCCAAGCGGCGAGTGTCGGCAGAGAACACCTTGCGCCACGCCGGCCTGGAGGGCCGGCTGCCGGTGACGGTTGCGATGGAGGACACCGAGGAGCACAAGCCCAGGCCGGAGCCGCTGCTGGCCGCCCTGGACAGGTTGGGCGGGAGCGCCGCGGCTGCTGCCTACGTGGGCGACGCCGTGGTCGACGTGCAGGCGGCGAAGGCGGCCGGCATGACCGCTGTCGCCGTGAGCTGGGGTGCCGCGCCGCGGGAGGCGCTCGAGGCGGCCGCTCCCGACCACCTGGTCGACACCGTCGCCGAGCTGGCGGAGCTGCTCCTCGACTGACCAGGGGCGGATCTGACCGCCCGCCCGGCGGATTCCCGGGCCCGACCCGGGCGGAACGCCGGACGGCCGCCGTCCGAGGGGACGACGGCCGCCGGGCAGGCGCGACTCGGGTCAGGGCTTCATCGTGCCGGTCTCGAGGAACCGGATGTGCCAGTCGTGGGCCTGGCGCAGGTCGTGCGGGGTGTGCAGACCGTTGGCCACGGTGAGGGCGTGGTCGTAGTACTCCTGCAGCATGTCCTTGTAGTCGGGATGCGCACAGTTCTGGATGATCACCTTGGCTCGCTGCTTGGGCGAGAGTCCGCGGAGGTCGGCCAGGCCCTGCTCGGTGATGATCACCTGCACGTCGTGCTCGGTGTGGTCGTGGTGCGACACCATCGGGACCAGCGCCGAGATCGCCCCACCCTTTGCCGTGGAGGGAGTGACGAACGCCGAGATGTAGGCATTGCGGGTGAAGTCGCCGGAGCCGCCGATGCCGTTCTGCATCTTCGAGCCCATGATGTGGGTGGAGTTCACGTTGCCGTAGATGTCGGCTTCGATCATGCCGTTGCAGGCGATCACACCGAGCCGCCGGATCGGCTCGGGATGATTGGAGATCTCCTGTGGCCGGAGGATGATCTTGCTGCGGTAGGACTTGGCGTTGTCGTTCATCTTGTGCGCGTACTCCGGGCTGAGCGAGAACGCCGTCGCCGAGGCCACCGTCATCTTGCCCGAGTCGAGCAGGTCGACCATGCCGTCCTGGATCACCTCGGTGTAGGAGGTCAGGTAGTCGAAGGGGCCGTCGAGCAGGCCGGCGAGCACCGCGTTGGCGATGTTGCCCACACCGGACTGCAGCGGCAGCAGGTTCTTCGGCAGGCGGTGCTGGCGCACCTCGTTGGCCAGGAAGTCCAGCAGGTGGGCGGCGATTGCGCGGGAATCGTCGTCCAGCGGCTTGAACGGGGTGTTCCGGTCTGGCCCGTCGGTCTCGACGATGGCGACGACCTTGTTCGGGTCGACCCGGAAGTTGCGCTGGCCGATCCGGTCACCGGGATGGGTGAGCGGAACCGGCAGCCGGTTCGGGGGGAGCGCGGCGCGGTAGTAGATGTCGTGCATGCCCTCGAGGTCGCGGCTCTGCCAGCTGTTCACCTCGAGGATGATCTGCTCGGCCTCCTGCAGGTACGTCTTGTTGTTGCCCACAGAGGAGGACGGGACCAGCTCGCCGTCCTCCGCGATCGCGGTGACCTCGATCACGGCCATGTCGAGCTTGCCGAGGAAGCCTTCCCACACCATCGGGGCGAGGTGGGACAGGTGGATGTCGGCGTACTCGGAGATACCGGCGTTGATCTTGTTCCGCATGATCGGGTCGGACTGGTACGGGGTGCGGAAAGCGATGCCGTCCACTTCCGCGAGCGCGCCGTCCAGCTCGGGGGCGGTGGACGCGCCGGTCCACACCCCGATCATGAACTCCTCGCCGCGCTCGTGGGCCTCCTTGATCTGGGCAGCGAGCGCGCCGGGCACCTCCTTGGGGTAGCCCGAACCGGTGAACCCGGAGAAGCCGACGTTCATGCCGTGCCGGATCAGCTTCGCCGCGTCCTCCGCGGTGGTGACCTTGTGCCGGAAAGACTCGTTCTCGATGCGGGATGCCATGACTTCTCCTCGACGCTGGGTTGATCAGAATCAGGCTACCGATTCTGCCGCCCGGACGTCGCCACTCGCGCGGTCGCGGGCAGGTTCAGCGCAGCCGGATCGTCTGGGTCAGGATGTGTTCTTCACCCGGTGCCAGCTCGATCGCCGCGTCCCGGACGTTGCCGGCCTCTACGCACACGAAGTCGGTCCAGTGGGGGCCCACGTCGGCGAGGGCCGGGCCCTTCACCGGGCCGGGGTTCCAGACCACAGTGTTCGCCGATCCCTGCTTGCCGACCACGATCTCGCGGCCCCAGCCCGGATCGACGACCACGGCGTCTCCGCCGTGTCGGTACACGCGGTCCACCTCGCCGGCGAAACTCACCGAGCCTGCCTGGACGATCTCCTCCGGCCCGCTGCCGTCGGCCTTGTCGAGGTAGGCGCAGCCGTTCAGGCCCTCCACCCTGACCACGTTGATGTCGCTCACCGCGAGGTAGGTGTGCATTGCCTCCTCATAGCCGAACCGGCCCGGCCCGGTGTTCAGCACACGCAGCGACACCTCGAACTGGCCGGGATCGAAGGAGAGGGTGAGTTCTGCGGTGAACGGAGCGCTGTCCAGGCCGGCCTCGTTCAGGCTGTACCGCACCACCAGGCGTCCGGACCTGCCGAGTTCGTTCCGCACCGTCTCACGGCGCCACGCCGCGGTACGCGCGAACCCGTGCGACGGCGTGCGATCACCGGACGGACCGGCACCGAACCACGGGAAGACGACCGGCACGCCGCCCCGCAGGGCCACGCCGGACTCGAAGGTCGCCAGCGGGCTCAGCCAGAGCACAGCGTTCTGTTCGGGAGGCGTCCAGGCGGTGGCCTGGGCGCCCACGTCGAGGGCGGCGTATTCGCCCCCGGCGAAGTGCACCTCTACACCGGGGAATGCGTTCTCGGGCATTCCTCAAGGCTAGCGCCGGGTCGGTGCGAACTCACGACCTCGAACGGGTGACGACCCGCGGGGATCAGGGCAGCGGAGCGGTGGGGCGGATCACCAGGCCGGTGCGCAGCTTGGGTGTGAAGAAGGTGGACTTCGGCGGCATCAGCAGGCCCTCGCGGGCGGTGCGCTGGATCTCGAGGAGCGAGGTGGGTCGGATCAGGATGCCTGCGGCGACCTCGCCAGAGCCGACCAGGGTCAACATCTCCTCCAGCCCGTGCTGGTAGCCGACCTCGGCGGTCGAGCCGGCGAGTGCGTGCTCCAGGTAGGCGCCGTCGAGGTCCCGGACGCCGTCGAACGCCCCAGCCTTCGGCACCAGCCACTCTGCGGTGCCGTCGGGGGAGAGCAGCACCAGGCGGCCGAGTTCGACCATCCGGGCCAGCATCGCCGGAGTGGGCTGCGGGGCGGGTTCGAGGTCGAAGCAGCCGGACAGTTCGGTGCGCAGTTGAGCGATGGTGGTGCCGGTGTAGATCCGGTGGATCGCCTCGATGCTGAGCTGGTCGGCGACGAGCTCGTTCACGAAGGTCAGGGTGAACTCGGCCGCGGTGTCGTCGCGCCCGGTCACCGCCCGCACTTCGTCGCGGTAGGTGCGCGAGATCGAGTAGCGATGGTGGCCGTCGGCGATCAACACGTCGTCGCTGGCGAGGATGGCGGTGATGGCCGCGATCCGCTCCGGGTCGCTGAGTCGCTCGACCGTGTGGACGACGCCGTCGGCGACCATCTCCCCGACCGGTTCGCCCGGTTCGGCGAGGGCTGCGGCAAGACCGGACGCCAGGGAGAGGCCCCATACGGGGGAGAGGTTCGTCGCGGTGGCCCGGGTCAGGTCGAGCCGGTCCGTGACCGCCTTCGGGGTGGTGCGCTCGTGCGGAAGGACTCCGCCGGCGTCGGGGTCGACCACCTCGAGGCCGACCAGGACGCCGACGATGGTGCGGTCGGCTCCGGTGGCGTCGGCGAACGACATCCGGTAGATGGTCAGGGTCGGTGCGTCGTCGCGCACCAGCACTCCGGTGTCCAGCCACTCCGCGAGCGTGCGCGCGGCCGCGTCGTAGCGGCCGGCGCCACCGGTGGGGACGTCGATGTGCACGATGTTGTGCGCGTCCCGCGCACCCAGCTCGGCCACATCCGCGTCGGACAGCACGTCGTAGGGCGGGGCGATGACCTGCTGGAGGTCGGTTCCGGGGGCGTACCGGATGGCCGGGAACGGTGCGATTCGGGGCATGGGGCAACGCTACCGAACCATCGCAGGGGCGGGACGCCGTGGGAGCAGCGCAAGACCTCGTCCGGGCGGGGGATTGGTCGCCCCGGATATCGTGGTCGGCGTGAAGCGCAGGGGGGTGTGGATTGCCGCGGCCGTCGTGGCGGTCGCCCTTGTCGCGCTCGGCTGGTGGGGCTACGGCCAGGTGAAGCAGTTCGAGGCGCTGGCGAAGGCCGGCAAGTCCGACGCGTCCGCCGCAGTGAAGAGCCTCGAGAACGCGGACGCAGCGGCGGCGCTCGCGTCTTTCCAGCGGGCCGGCGATGAGTTCGGCAGGGCCCGCCAACTGCTCGGTCCGGCCTGGCTGCGGGACGTCCCCTGGCTGGGGCGGCAGGTGGCCGCGGCGGACGAACTGGCCGCGATCGGAGCGGAGGGTTCCTCCGCCGGCGTGCACGTGGCCGAGCTGCTCGTCCAGGCCGGCTCGGTCTCGGGGGCCGATCGGCTCGGGCAGCTGATCATCACGGCCCGGCCACACCTGGACGCTGCCCTCGTCTCGATGGTCTCGATCCACAATCAGGCAGCCGGGCTGACCACCGACGGCCTGGTCCCGCAACTCGCGGACGCGGTGAGCGAACTCCAGAACCTGCTCCGGCCGCTGGATCTGGTGATGGGTCGCAGCCAGGCACTCCTCGACCTCGAGCGCTACGTCTTCTCCGCGGATCACCGGTTCCTCGTACTCGCCCAGAACAACGCCCAGCTCCGCCCGTCCGGGGGATTTCTGGGTACCTACGGCCTGCTCACCGTCGGCCCCTCGGGATTCCAGCTGGAGCGGTTCGAGGACGTGTACGCGCTGCCCGGCGCGCGCAGCGACATGCCGGTGCCCGAAGGAATGCGCACCCGGCGGGTGTACTTCCACCTCGCCAACTGGTGGCTCGACTTCCCGACCACGGGGAGGACGATGACCGAGCTGTGGGGGACGATCCTGCCCCGGCAGCCGGAGATCGACGGCGTGATCGCGATCGACCTGCCCACGATCCGCAGTCTGCTCGAGGTCTTCGGCCCGATCACCGTGCCGGAGGTGAAGGGCCAGCTGACTGCCGACAACGTGTTCGAGCGGCTCAGCTACGCCGTGGAGGTCACCTACAGCGGCGGGCAGAACGACGCGGGCAAGAAGAACGCTGTCGTGTCCCTGGCGAAGGCAGTGATGGAGCGTCTGGTCGGGCTCTCCAGTGACGAGTTCGTCCCGGTCATGCAGTCACTGGCGACCTCTGCGAACGAGAAGCACGTGCAGTTCTACCTGACCGACTCCTCCGCCCAGTCGGCGATGGTTGCCGCGGGCTGGTCCGGCGCGATCGCCCCCTCCGGCGACACAACCGACGTGGTGGCGGTGGCCAACGCCGTGATGCGACGCCCCGCCAAGTCGAACCTCGGGGTGACGAAGGCACTCGACTACGCGGTGGGGCTGAACCCGGACGGCAGCGCCGACACCACACTGGCCCTGCACTACAAGAAGAGTGCGGACAATCCGCTCGGCTCACTCCAGGACCGCTTCTACGATCTGGTGCGAGTGAACCGGATCAGTGGCACGACGCTGCGGGGCAGCAAGGGGATCGACACTCTCGACGACGCGACCGGCCTGCCCACCTTCGCCCACTACTTCCGTCTGGACAGCGGGAAGTCGACGAGCGTCACCATGGCCGCAACGGTGCCCGACGCGTTGCGCCGGGGCGATGCCGGGACCTGGCGCTACCGGTTGCTGGTCGCCAAGCAGGCGGACCTCGTTGACACCGAGGCCACCATCACCGTCCGCGTCCCCGAGGGCTGGACGGTGAGCGGCTCGCAGGCGACCTTCCGGGTGAGTGGAGCCGCCGTCCCGGTCACGAGCGGCGATGGCACCCTCACCGTCCACACGCCCCTGAAGCAGGACCTGGTGCTCGACGTGGAGCTGGTCCGCCCCTGAGCGGGTGCGGGTCGAGGCCGTTCCGGTAGAGTCTGCCTTCGCCGATATCGCGGAGAACGGCACCGGGGGGACGCACGTGAAACTGTCTGTCATCGGATGTGGGTACCTGGGTGCCGTGCACGCTGCGGCCATGGCCGAGGTCGGCCACGAAGTGGTCGGAGTCGACGTCGACAGCCACCGGATCAGCGAGCTGGCCGCGCACCGGGCACCGTTCTACGAGCCGCAGCTGCCGGAGATCCTTGAGTCCGCGGGCGCCAAGGGCGGCCTTCGGTTCAGCACCGACATCGCGCAGGCCGCGGGCTCCAGGGTCCACTTCCTGGCCGTGGGCACACCGCAACGGGCCAACGGCAATGCCGCCGACCTGAGCGCGGTGCACGCCGCAGTGGACGCCTTGATCCCCCACCTCCAGCCCGGCGACCTCGTCGTCGGCAAGTCGACGGTGCCGGTGGGAACCGCGGCAGGACTGGCCGAGCGGATCGCCGAGGGGTGTCCCGGCGCGATGCTGGCCTGGAACCCCGAGTTCCTGCGGGAGGGTTTCGCCGTTGAGGACACGATCCATCCCGACCGGATCGTCTACGGGCTGCCGCGTGATGCGGCCGAGGCCATCGTCGCGAGAGAACTGCTGGACGAGGTGTACGCGGTGGCGATCGCCAGGGGTACACCGCTGGTGGTCACCAACTACGAGACCGCAGAACTCGTGAAGGTGGCGGCCAACGCGTTCCTCGCCACCAAGATCAGCTTCATCAACGCCATGGCCGAGATCTCGGAGGTGGTCGGCGCGGACGTCACCCAGCTCGCCGACGCCATCGGCTACGACGCCCGGATCGGCCGCAGGTTCCTCAACGCCGGCGTCGGCTTCGGCGGTGGTTGCCTGCCGAAGGACATCCGCGCGTTCACTGCTCGCGCGGAGGAGTTGGGGCGTGGCGAGTCGGTCTCCTTCCTGAAGGAGATCGACGCGATCAACCTGCGCCGGCGGCAGCACGTCGTGGACACCGTCGTCGACGTACTCGGCGGTCAGGCGTACCAGAAGAAGGTTGCCGTCCTGGGCCTGTCGTTCAAGCCCGACTCCGACGACATCCGCGACTCACCCGCGCTGGATGTCGCCGTCCAGCTCAAGGGCCGGGGCGCGGACGTGGTCGCGATGGACCCCAAGGCGGTCCCGAACTCGATGCGCAAGCACCCGCAGCTCGCCTACACCGAGGATGTGGAGACAGCGCTGGGCGGGGCACACGCTGTGGTGCTCGTCACCGAGTGGGCCCAGTTCCGCGACCTGGATCCCGTCTGGGCGGCGCAGCTGGTGAAGACTCCGCTGGTCATCGATGGCAGGAACTGCCTCGACGCCGAACGCTGGCGAGCGGCCGGCTGGACGTACTGCGGGATGGGTCGCCCCTGATCAGACCTGACGGCCCAGTGGCGCCGGGGGGGATTCGCGCCGGCGCCACTGGGTGCTCAGTAGGCTCCGGAGGAGCCGACGACGGCCTTGGCGGTCTTGGCGAGGATCATCAGATCCTGCACCATCGACCAGTTGTCGACGTAGTACAGGTCGAGCCGAACCGTGTCGTCCCAGGAGAGGTTGGACCTTCCCGAGACCTGCCACAGGCCCGTCAGCCCTGGACGCACATCGAGCCGGCGTCGGGTGTCTGAGTCGTACTGAGCTACCTCCGTGGGCAGTGCCGGGCGGGGTCCTACCAGGCTCATGTCGCCGCGGAGGGCGTTCCATAGTTGCGGGAGTTCGTCGAGTGAGAACCGGCGGATGAACCGGCCCACCCGCGTGATCCGCGGGTCGTGCGTCATCTTGAACAGCGGGCCGGCGCCCTCGTTCTCGGCCATCAGGGCGGCCAGACGAGCTTCGGCGTCGATGCACATGCTGCGGAACTTGAGGCATTCGAAGGTCTGCCCCTTCAGCCCGACGCGGGTCTGGCGGAACATCACCGGACCACCGTCCTCGAGCTTGATGGCGAGGGCGACCAGCCCCATCACCGGGGCGATCAGCAACAGCAGGAACGCGGAGCCGATCACATCCCAGGTGCGCTTGATCCAGCGGGCGGCTTCGACCGCCTGCGGACGGTCGACGTCGACCAGCGGCAGGCCCGCCACCGGCCGGACGTCGAGGCGCTGTGCGCTGACGTCGGTCAGCGCGGGAACCATGATCATCTGGATATCCTGCTCCTCGAGTTCCCAGGCCATCCGGCGGAAGTCGGCCGGGCTGGCGAAGGCACCCTCGGCGAAGATCACCGTCGCGATGCCATGCTGGGCGATCACATCGACGGTGTCGGACGTGGTTCCGAGCACGGGCAGGCCGGCCGGGGTCCGGTCGGCGCGGTCGCTGGTGACTGCCCCGACCACCCGGTAGCCGAGCCAGGACTCGCGGCGCAGGACGTTGGCGATCGAGTCGACGTGCCCGCTGTCGCCGGCCACCATCACCGGAGTGAGCAGGGCACCCTGCCGGTGGATGGCGTGCATCATCTGGCGGCGGGCGAACCGGGCCGCGATCAAGCCGACCGTGCCGGCGGTGAATAGCACGACGTACAGCCCCCGCGGGAACTCGGCCTTGACCAGGTAGCTGGTGATGCCCACCGTGCCGGCCGTGGTGAACGCAGCCATCACGACCCGCTTGTACTCGGTCGCCCCGGCGCGCTGATGACGCAACTGGTAGCCGCCGAAGCTCTGCACCAGAGTCAGCCAGACGGCGCCGATCAACGGCAGGCTGAGCGCGATCACGTGACCGAAGTCGCTCTCGCCGAACGGCGGAAGCCCGCTGACCTGGATCGCCAGCACCATCGCCAGCGCCAGAACAACCGTGTCAATGGCGACCAGGAAGAAGTGCTGGGCTCCCCGCGAAACCAGCCAGTGCTTGCGCGTGCGTCCACTGGACTCGTTTGCGAGTGCGTCAATGTAAGCGCTGAATGTGGTCATGATCCCCCCGGCTCAGACCAGAAATCCCCCTCAGCCAAACCCCCCCGGATTGACTGGGCCGGTCCTACTCCCCCAAGCGGTATCGGCCAACAGCCAGTCTGCCAGATCGCCGACCGTCTTCGCAAAGGTGGATCGCGGGCGGTCGACTGCGCAGATGTGCCCGGGTGCAAGCTCTGAGGCCCGTCGCCAGTGGATCAGCTGTGACATTAGGAGTTGCGAAGGTACTCGCGCAGCCGGTCACCGGCCGGGGTGGGCACGAAACCCACTGCCCTGATCCGGGTGAGGTCGAGCGTGCTGTGCCGGGGCCTGGGCGAGACCAGCCTCCCGGCGGCGTAGGCCTCTGTCGTGGTCGCGCTCACGTCGTCCCGGGAGCGCCCGCAGAGCTCGAACACATCTCTGGCGATGTCGCACCAGGACTGCACCGGGCCGTCGTTGGTCAGGTTGTAGGTGCCGAAGGGCGCGGTCGAGGTGAGCAGGTGGACGATCCCGGCGGCCAGGTCGGCGGTGAACGTGAGTCGTCCGAACTGGTCGTCCACGACGCTGGGGGACACCCCCTTCGCAGCCAGGTCGGCCATCGTGCGGACGAAGTTGCGCCCGTCCCCGATCACCCAGCTGGCGCGCACCAGGTAGTGGCGCGCGAGCTGGCTGACCAGCGCGTCGGCGGCGGCCTTGGTCTGGCCGTAGACGCCGAGAGGGCTGAATCCCTCGTCCTCGGTGTGCAGCTCTGCGGTGCCGTCGAACACGTAGTCGCTGGACACATGGACGAGGGTTGAGCGGTGCGCAGCGGCCACCCGGCAGAGGTTGGCCACGCCGGTCACGTTGGATGACCAGCAGGCGCGCCGGCCGTCCTCGGTCTCCGCGGCGTCCACCGCCGTGTAGGCAGCAGCGTTCACGATCGTGCCGACGCCGCGCCACGGGTAGGCCTCGACCCCCGCCGAGTCCGCGCAGTCGAACTCCGGCAGGTCGAGCAGTTCCGCGCCCGGCAGGAGCTTCTGCAGCGCGCGGCCCAGCTGGCCGTTCGCACCCACGATCACCGTGCGTAGCGGCGGCATCGGACGCACGTCCTGCAGCAGCGGGTGCGCCAGGTCGGCCGCGGAGATCGTGGCCTCCGCCAGCGGGATCGGCCACGCGACGGCCACGCTCGGGTCGGCCAGGTTGAGGTAGGTGTACTCGGCCAGGGAATCCGGTCTCCAGTGCTCGTTGACGAGGTAGGAGTACACCGTCCCGTGGTCGAGGGTCTGGTAGCTGTTGGCCACCCCGCGCGGCACGAACACCGCTGTGTCGGGACCCAGCTCGACGGTAACGGTCCGGCCGAAGCCCTCGCCGTCCCTCAGGTCGACCCAGGCTCCGAAGATCCGTCCAGCCACGATCGAGACCAGCTTGTCCCACGGCTCGGCGTGGAAGCCCCGGGTGACCCCGGCCAGGGTGTTGTAGGCGATGCTGTGCTGCACCGGGCCGAAGTCGGGCAGCCCGAGCGCGGTCATCTTCGCGCGCTGCCAGTTCTCCTTGAACCAGCCGCGGTCGTCGCCGTGCAGCGGCAGGTCGAGAACCAGCAGGCCGGGGATCGCGGTGGTGCGGACGGTGAGTGCTGTCGGGTGGCCCTTCGTGACGGGTTCGCTCGTCCCTCGCGAACCCTCCTCAGGGGGCGTTGTAGAGGGGGTCACTGGCCGGCCGCCGCGTACTTGGCCTCGGTCGCCTGCTTCATCGGACGCCACCAGGCCTCGTTGTCGCGGTACCAGTCGATGGTGGCCGCGAGTCCCGACTCGAAGTCGCGGAAGGTGGGCGACCAGCCCAGTTCGGTGCGCAGCTTGGTGGAGTCGATGGCGTAGCGCAGGTCGTGGCCGGCCCGGTCGGTGACGTGGTCGTAGGCGTCCGCCGGCTGGCCCATCAACTGCAGGATCTGCTCGATGACGCTCTTGTTGTCCCACTCCCCGTCCGCGCCGATCAGGTAGGTCTCGCCGATCCGGCCGGCCTCGATGATCCGCAGGACCGCCCGGTTGTGGTCGCGGACGTGGATCCAGTCGCGCACGTTGGCGCCGGCGCCGTAGAGCTTGGGGCGGATCCCGTCGATCACGTTGGTGATCTGCCGAGGGATGAACTTCTCCACGTGCTGGTACGGCCCGTAGTTGTTCGAGCAGTTGCTGATCGTCGCCTGCACGCCGAACGAGCGCACCCACGCGCGCACCAGCAGGTCGGAACCGGCCTTGGTGGAGGAGTAGGGGCTGGACGGGTTGTAGGGCGTCGTCTCGGTGAACCGCGCCGGGTCGTCCAGTTCGAGGTCGCCGTACACCTCGTCCGTGGAGATGTGGTGGTATCGCGTGCCGTGCCGGCGGACGGCCTCCAGCAGCGTGTAGGTGCCGACCAGGTTCGTCTGCACGAACGGCGACGGGTCGCGCAGGGAGTTGTCGTTGTGGGACTCGGCGGCGAAGTGCACCACCACGTCGTGGTCGGCGACCAGGCGGTCGACGAGGTCGGGGTCGCACACCGAGCCCTCCACGAGGCTGAACCGGGACGCGTCCAGCCCGGATAGCGACGCGCGGTTGCCCGCGTAGGTGAGTGCGTCCAGCACGGTGACCGAGTCGTCGCTGGACTCCAGGACGAGACGTGCGAAGTTGCTGCCGATGAACCCGGCGCCGCCGGTCACGAGGATCCCCACCATGGGCCGAAATCCTACGGCAGCAGGCGAGCCGAAGGGGATGGACGCCTCCCATCGGCTTGACGTCAGCCAAGATTCCACTTAGATTTTCTCAGGAAGTGCCTGGTCGGGGGGCGGGCAACATTGTCGTCCAAGCCCGAGGAATGTCATGACCGCCAATCCGAGACGCTTCTTCCGTGTTTCCCGAGCCGGCCGCCGTCGAGCGCTGAGCTGGTCCGCCGTGGTGATCGCCCTCGCGCTCGGCTTCTCACCGATGGCCGTGCCCGCGCAGGCCGCCGCACCCGTGCCGGCCGCCGCCGAGGCCGGCACCGCCGTGGGGCTGTACAGCAACTCCGTGAAGCCGAAGACCCGCGCGGCCTCGAAGAAGCCGGTGAACGTCGGTGTCCGCTTCTCCAGCTCCGCCCCCGGCCAGGTCGTCGGTCTGCGGTTCTACCGCACGACCAAGCAGAAGAAGGCCTATGTCGCGTCGCTGTGGACCACGGGCGGCAAGCTGCTGGCCAGGGCCACATTCCCGAAGTCGTCCAAGAGCGGGTGGCAGAGCGTCCGGTTCACCACGCCGGTGACCGTGTCCGCGGGCACGACCTATGTCGCGTCCTACCTCGCCTCCGACGGCCGCTACCCGGTGATCCGGAAGGCCTTCGCCAAGCCCTACACGCGCAAGCCCCTGACCGTGTCGAAGAACGGTGGGGTCAGCCTCGCCGCCAAGACCAGCAAGATGCCGACGCGGTCGTACAGCTCGTCCAGCTACCTGGTCGACGTGCTGTTCAGCGCGAGCGTGTCCGCGGCCACGCCGAGCCCTTCGCCCAGCCCGACGGCGTCCGCTTCGCCGACCGCGTCTGCCTCGCCGACCGCGTCTGCTTCTCCGACGGCGTCCGCTTCGCCGACCGCCTCCGCCACTCCCACCGCGTCGGCGAGCCCGACCACGCCCGCATCGAGCGTGCCGGCCCCCGCGGCCTCCGGGAAGCGCTGGCAGCTGACGTTCAGCGACGAGTTCTCCGGGTCCGGCGTGGACAGCAGCAAGTGGTCCACGTGCTTCGACTGGAACTACGGCTCCTGCTCCGACTCGCCGAACCAGGGACGCGAGCGCTACCTGGCCTCGCAGGTGCAGGTCAGCAACGGCGTGGCGAACCTCGTCGCCGAGCCGCTGTCACCCGCCGCCAGCGCGGGCAGCTGCTACCAGGGCAGATGTGACTACAAGTCCGGCATGCTCAGTACCGCGCGGCTGCGGGCCGACGACGGTTCCGCCTACCGGTACTCGTTCACGTACGGCTACGTCGAGTCGAGGCTGAAGCTGGCCTCCAAGCCCGGGTTCTTCACGGCGTTCTGGATGCTCCCGAACAACCCGAATTACTCCTACGACACCGAAATCGACATCGCCGAGGTGCTCGGCGGCAACCCGAACACGGTGTTCATGAACTACCACTACAACGGCCGGGGCACCGCCTACACCCCGAACGTCGGCAACGGCAACAACGGCGCGTGCCAGGTGAAGGACTACACCAAGGACTTCGTCCGGATCGGTGTGGACTGGCAGGCCAACCACATCGCCTGGTACATCGACGGGGTGAAGTGCGGCCAGTTCAACGGCAACACCTCCACGATCGAGAACGGGCCGATGCACATCATCCTCGAGCAGATGGTCGACAACGACTGGCAGCGGAACTGGAAGCTGACCGCCGCCAGCGGCGCCAGCGATCGGGTGCAGGTCGACTACGTCCGGGTGTACCAGCAGCGGTGAGTCCGGGCCCGCGGGAAATCGCGGGATAGCGGACCCGGCCCGACCCGTCGCGGCATGGGAGACTGTCACCGTGCGTGGCATCATCCTGGCCGGCGGGTCGGGTACCCGACTGCATCCGATCACCATCGCGACCAGCAAGCAGCTGGTCCCGGTGTACGACAAGCCCATGGTCTACTACCCCTTGTCGACGCTGATCCTGGCCGGCATCCGGGAAGTCCTGGTGATCACCACCCCCCATGAGCAGGAGGCCTTCGTCCGGCTGCTGGGTGACGGCTCACAGTTCGGGATCGGCATCAGCTACGCCAGCCAGCCCGAACCGAAGGGCCTCGCTCAGGCGTTCACGATCGGCGCGGACTTCGTCGGCGGCGAGAAGTCCTGCCTGGTCCTCGGCGACAACATCTTCCACGGCCAGGGCCTCGGGACGCAGCTGGAGCGGCTCGGCCACATCGAGGGCGCGGCCGTGTTCGGCTACTGGGTTGCCGATCCGACTGCCTACGGAGTCGTCGAGGTGAACGCGGACGGCCGCGCGCTGTCCATCGAGGAGAAGCCCATCCACCCGAGGTCCCACTACGCCGTCCCCGGGCTCTATTTCTACGATGAAGATGTGTGCGGGATCGCCGCCGAGCTCGCGCCGTCTCCGCGGGGCGAGTACGAGATCACCGACGTCAACCGGGTCTACCTCGAGCGGGGCCAGCTGCAGGTGTCGGTTCTGCCGCGTGGTACGGCATGGCTCGACACTGGCACTTTCGACTCCCTGAACGACGCGAGCAACTTCGTCCGCACCATCCAGGCCCGTCAGGGGCTTCAGGTCGGCTGCCCCGAGGAGGCGTCGTGGCGGCGTGGTTTCCTCAGCGACGCCGACCTCCTGACCAGGGCTGCTGCGCTGGACAAGTCAGGCTACGGGCGCTACCTCAGGCAGTTGGTCGAACAGGAGTGAGCCCGGGCGTGCCCGACAAAGCAAACCGCACTGGCGCGTACTCACCAACAGCTCGACCAGCGGTTTCGGTGGATCCGGGCTCAGTACGCCCCGTCCGAACCGACCACGGCGCGAGCAGTCCGAGCCAGGATCATCAGATCCTGGGTCAACGACCAGTTGTCGACGTAGTACAGGTCGAGCCGGACGGAGTCGTCCCAGGAGAGATTCGAGCGTCCTGAGACCTGCCACAGTCCGGTGAGGCCGGGACGGACGTCCAGCCTCCTGCGGGCATCGGAGTCGTACTGAGCTACCTCCGTGGCGAGCGCCGGGCGGGGTCCGACCAGGCTCATGTCACCGCGAAGGGCGTTCCACAGCTGCGGCAGTTCATCGATGGAGAACCTCCGGATGAAGGCACCGATCCTGGTGATCCGGGGATCGTGGGCCATCTTGAACAGGGGTCCCGCTCCCTCGTTCCGGGCGATGAGCTCAGCGAGCCGCGCCTCCGCGTCGACGCTCATGCTGCGGAATTTGAGGCATTTGAAAGTGCTCCCCTTCAGGCCGACCCGCTCCTGCCGGAAGATCACCGGCCCGCCGTCCTCGAGCTTGATCGCCAGGGCGGCCAACGCCAGCAACGGCGCGGCGAGCAGCAGGAGCAGCGTGGCGCCGACGATGTCGAACGTGCGCTTGATCCAACGGGCGGCGGCGATGGCCTGCGGACGGTCCACGTCGACCAGCGGCAGGCCGGCGACCGGGCGGACGGCGAGCCGCTGCGCGCTGACGTCGCTGAGCGCGGGAACCACGATCATCTGGATGTCGCGCTCCTCCAGTTGCCAGGCCATGCGACGGAAGTCCGCGGGCGTGGCGAAGGATCCCTCCGCGAAGATCACCGTGCGGACCGCGTGCTCGTCCATCACCGTGACCACGTCGGACAAGGTGCCCAGCACGGGCACTCCGGCCGGCGTGTGGCGACCCGAGTGGGATACGGCACCAACCACCCGGTAGCCGAGCCAGCCCTCCCGGCGCAGCACCTTGGCGACGGCGTCGACGTGGTGGCCCTCGCCGGCCACGATCACCGGGGTCATGAGAGCGCCGCGACTGTGGATCGCCACCATCAACCGCCGGCGGGCGAATCGGGCGGCGACCAGGCTGGTGGTGCCGACGGAGAACAGCAGCACGTACAGACCGCGCGGGAACTCCGCCTCCAGCAGGTAGCAGGTGATCCCGACCGCCGCGGCCAGACCGAATGACGCGAAGAAGACCCGCTTGTACTCGGTTGCACCGGCACGCAGGTGCCTGAGCTGGTCGGCCCCGAAGAGGTGCAGCGACACCAGCCACGCGCCCGCCAGCAGCGGCACCGCCCAGTACACGATGCCCTCCGCATCGGTGTGGGGTGCCGCCGGCCACAGCCCGTTCGCGAGCACACTGACGCCGAGCGCGGCGATGATCACGACGGCGTCAGTCAGGGTGAGCAGGAAGACCTGCACGCGTGCGGACAGCAGCCAGCCCAGACGACTTCTGGACGAACTCTGTGATGAACTTGCGATCGCGTCGAGATACGCGCTGAACGTGGTCATGATCCCCCCGGTCTGACCAGATCCCCCTCAGCCTCCCCCCCGAAGGCTGCGCCGGCACCCACTCCCCCAAGCGGTAATCCGACTCCCCAGAAGTTTGCCAGATCGGCTGCGGCCGTGCCAAGGGCGGCCGCTCGCCGAGTGGCAGGCGTAACGATGAATTCAGCTGCGGTTCAGGAAACAGCCGGCGGTTCGTCGCTCCCGACGGTGGACATGGCCTGCATCTCGTACAACTCGGCGTACCGGCCGCGCCGGCTGATCAACTCGTCATGGGTCCCGTGCTCCACCACTTCGCCATCGTGCAGCACGTAGATCCGGTCGGCCCCCCGGACCGTGGAGAAGCGGTGCGAGATGAACAGTGCAGACCGGCCGTGCAGCGCGGCGCGGAGGGTCGAGAACAGTTCGTGCTCCGCGCGCGGGTCCAGCGCCGCGCTCGGCTCGTCGAGGATGACCAGCGGCGCGTCCCGGTAGAAGGAGCGGGCGAGGGCCACGCGCTGCCACTGGCCGCCGGAGAGGTCGACCCCGCCGGTGAACAGCCGGGACAGGATCGTGTCGAAGCCGTTCGGAAGCCCCGCCAGGGTGGCTTCCGCGCCCGCGGACCGGGCTGCCGCCCGGATCCGCTCCGGGTCGGGCTGCTCGTCGATCCGACCGACGGCGATGTTCTCGCCGGCAGGCAGTGCGTAGCGGACGAAGTCCTGGAACACCACGGTGACCCGCTCGCGCAGGCTGGCCGGCCGGAACGTCTCGGTGTCCACGCCGTCCCAGAGGATCTGCCCCTCGCTGGGGGAGTACAGCCCCCCGATCAGCTTGGTCAAGGTGGTCTTGCCGGAGCCGTTCTCGCCGACGAGGGCGACGATCTCGCCGTCCCGGAGTTCGAGGTCGACACCGCGGAGTGCCTCCTGCTCCGATCCCGGGTAGCGGAAGTGCACGCCCTCGACCCGCAGGGTGTCGAAGCCGGCCGGGGCGTCGACGCCCGCGCGACCGTCCGCGTCAGATCCGAGGGTGAGGAAGTGGTTGAGGTCGTCCAGGAACAGCCCGGACTCGAAGATCGACTGCATGCCGGTCATCAGGGACTGGACCTGGGTGGCGAGGAATCGGATCGCCACGATGGCCGCGCCGGCGCCGCCGATGCTGATCTGGCCGTCCGCGATCAGCCAGACCAGGACGAGCAGGGTGGCGCCGAGCACCAGTGCGGAGCCGGTCTGCCCGACGAGGTTCAGCACCATCCGCCGCTTCGCGTGTTGGCGCAGCGCGGTGAGGTAGTCGGTGTAGAGCGCGTCGAACCGGCGCAGGAGCCAGTGCCGCAGCCCGAAGGCGCGCACCTCCTTGGCCTCGTCCCGGCCGGTCTGCAGCAGGATGAAGTAGCCGCGCAGCCGGATCCGGGGGGTCTGGGCGACCGAGAAGTCGAACTCCAGCTTCGACTCCCTGCGACTGGTCAGCAGCACCGGGACGCCGCCGAGCACCACCAGCGGCAGCAGGATCGGCGAGATGCCGACGAGGGCGAGGCCCAGGCCGATGCTCGCCGCGAGCGACCCGATCATGGCCAGCAGGCCCTGGGTGACCTGGTGGGGCCGGACCATCGCGTTGGTCTGGACGCGGTTGAGTCGGTCGTAGAAGTCCGGCGACTCGAATTGCTGTAGGTCGACGCCGGTGGCGACGGTCAGGATCCGGTGCCACATCCGCCGGACGACCAGCTCACCGAGCACCCGCTGCAACTGGCCGTCGACGGCCGAGGCGATGGCGGTGAAGGCCGTCAGGGCGGCGAACACCAGGATCGGCACGAGCACGGTGTCGACGCCCCGGTCGCCGCCGAGGGCGAGGATCGCGTTGAGCACGGCCTGGACCGCGAGCACGGACCCGGCGAGGGCAGCCGCCGAGAGGAGCTGCAGCACCGTGAGCGTGACCAGCACGCCTCGTCCGGCCGACCAGACCAGCCCGAGGCTGGTCCGGATGAGGCGGCTCAGGCGGCCCAGTGACTTGCGCTCGGAGCGGGCGGCGGCCCGTAGGGCGAGAGGATCGTTCGGGTCCACGGCCATAACGCTGATCGATCCTCCCCCGGTGTTGTCGACCCGGCGGCCCCGGTCTCCCGGAGAGTCCGCCGCCATGCGCTACCGTAGCCCGAAGTCGAGGGGGTTGGCTGGTAGGCGGGAGGGGATCGCGATCGTGGGTCGATCCGTCCGGGAGCACGCTGTGGACCGCCTGCTGCTCGCGGTCTGCCGCCGGGAACCCCTCGGCCCCTGGGTCGCGGACCTCGCCGCGGACGCGGTGCTGCCCGCCGTCCGCTACCACCGGGTCGCGCCGCTGGCGCATCTCGCGCTGCGCGACTCGCGCCCCGACCTCGCCGCGCTGCTGCGCGAGGACCGCGACCGCGCGCTCCACCACCACCTGCGCGTGACCATGGTGCTGGCCGGTCTCGGCGAACTGCTCGGTGACGTCCCCTGGCTGGCGTTCAAGGGGCCGTTCCTCTCCGAGCTGGCCCATCCCGTCCCCGGGCTGCGGTCGTACGGCGACGTGGACGTGCTGGTGGCGGCCTCCGACCTACGGCACGTCTACGAGCGGGTGTACGAGGCGGGCTGGCGCTCGATCGACACCGTGCACACGCTGCGCCACCCGGTGCTGCCCGGGGAGATCACCATCGGCAATCTCCTCCGGGTGCCCGTCGACCTGCACTGGGCGCTCGTGCACTCCCGGCCGTTGCGGGAGCGGTTCCCGGTTCCGGTGCGGGACGTGCTCGAGCGCCGCGCTCCGGCGACGATCGGCAGTGCCCGCGCATGGGTGCCGGATGACGCGGACGCGCTTGTGCACGTCTGCCTGCACGCGGCGCTCTCCGGCGCGACGAAGCTGCTGCACCTGCTGGACGCGGACCAGCTCGCCCGCCGCCAGCAGGACTGGGACGCGGTCGCCGCGCGGGCCCGGGCGTGGGGCGCCGCAGCCACCACGGCCGCCGTCCTCGGCCGCGCCGGCCGGCTGCTCGGCACGCCGGTCCCGGACGGCCTGGGCAGGGAAATGGGGTTGTCCCGGGCGTTCGAGGGGGCGCTGGCGGCCGTCGACACCCGCTGGCCGGCCGTCGCGGTTCGCGGCGACTCCTCGATGCCGCGCCGGATCGCGATGGGCGTCCGGCCCGGCCTGCTGTGGACGGCGGGGTCGATGGCCCGCAACTCCGTCACGCGAGTCGGCCAGCGGCTGCGGCCGGAACCCGAGCCGCCGATCGTGCCCGCGGACGCCGCGACGGTCGAGCAGTACTTCACCGCGGTACAACAGGCCACCGACGACCCGGGATGGGCCTGAGCGGCGGTTCAGGCCAGGCCGACGGCCCGCAGCACGGTTCCGGGGATCTCGTCCGGGAACGGCGGGCCCCAGGGCAGGTGCGCGGTGTAGACCGGGACGGACTCCACGATGTCGCCGAGCTGCTGGAACTGGCGGCGCAGGACCTCCTCGTCCTGCCAGCCGAGCAGCCGCGGGAACCGGGTGAGCAGCAGGAAGGCAGCCATCGGGTCCATCCGCTCGACCCGGGCCTGCGCCAGGTCGAGTTCCCGGTCGGGCTGCGGCACGACGATCGCGGCGAGCGGCAGGTCGGGCGTGGTCGAGATCGGGATGGACAGGGCGTCCCGCGCGTCTGCTGTGACCCGGTGGCCCGGCGTGACCGGGAAGCGGGCCGCCAGGTCGCCGGCGGCCTTGCGCAGCCGGAGCTCGGTCGCGCCGAGCGCGCAGGTCGGTGGCCGGTGCCGCAGGTCGAGGCGCAGCAGGTCGTCGGTGATCAGCGTGGCCCCGTCCGCGCACAGCAGCGTGGCCATGGTCGACTTGCCCATGCCGGAGTAGCCGACGAACGCCAGTGCGGAGTCGCCGACCTGCACGGCGCTCGCGTGCAGGACTGCCTCACTCCGCATGGAGAGGATGAAGGCCAGCAGCGTGCCGCCGGCGAGGACCGGAAGCAGGTCGGGGTCGGCCTCGGGGACCGGGTGGATGACCGCCGCGCGCAGGTCGGCGTCGATCAGCACGTCGCAGGTGCCGTAGAAGCGCAGCCGGTAGCCGTCCTCGACGGCGACGGCGGTGAAGTACTGCCGATCCATGTTCAGGTCGAGCAGGATGCGGCCCTCCGGCCGTTCGGACAGGTCGGCGACCGGTGCACCCAGCCGGATCACGATATCGGCGTCCGTGGTGGCCGGCGCCGGCCGGTCCTGGTGCAGTGGCACGTCCGAACGCACGGAGAGGCCGTAGAGGTGGGCGGAATGGGTCATGCGGTGAATGTATTGGGTACGGCGGTGAGCGTGCGGTAGGAGGACGCGGCGTAGCGCGGATCCACCACCCCGCCCCGGACGACCAGCCAGGCGTGGGCGCGGATCTCGCCGTCCAGCTTCGCCACGCCCACGTGGAGCGTGGGGCCGAGCCGGCGCATTCGCTGGCCGCTGATCAGCGCCTGCCGCAGGCAGGTGTCCCCGAACGGCCAGTGCCGCAGGATGCGGCCCGTCGCCCGCACCTGGCGTTCCGCCGACGCCGGCAGGGCGACAGGCTCCTGGGGCTCTGCCACGGCTTCCCCCGTCCCCGGCTCCGACACGCTCAGCGGTGTGCCGAGGGCGCGCGCGAGCCGGGGGAGCGTGGTCACCCGGAGACCGACCTCGACGAAGCCCGCGACGGCGAGCGCAGCGCACAACTCCGGCCACTCGGCGAGCGGGATCCGCGGCAGTCGGCGGTTGTCCTCGGCCATCATTCAGCGCCCTGCGCGGCGAGCCACGCGCCGTGCAGCAGCACGCCGGCCGACATCGTGGGGGTCTCGGACAACCAGACTGCGCGTAGCTGCTCTGCGTCGACGAGGTCGTGGTCCACGCCGGTGCCGTCCCACGACTGGGCGAACTCGCGGGTCGCCGGCCCGGTGTAGACGAGGTTGAACGCCGCCTTGCTGGTGCGCTCGAGCACCGCCGCCGGCAGGAGGTCGGAGAACAGCGCGGTCATCATCGCCGTTCGGCCGCCGGGGCCCCAGGCTCCGCCCCAGCGTGCGAGCGCGGCGATGAACCCGGGATCGAGCAGTGGCTCGACCACGCGCAACCCGAAGCCGGAGGCCACGGCGGCGTGGTTGTGCACGAGCGCGTGGAACGCGCGTGGACGGGTGAGGAACCACGTGCCCGCGTCGAACCGCAGCGGCTCCTGCGCCTCGTCCGCGGCCAGCCGGCGGGCGTGCCGGGCCATCGCGGCAGGACGGAGCCAGCGGCTGTGCGGGGTGTCCATGGCCCGCCGGACCAGCCGGCGCTCGAGGAGAGGACGCGGCAGGGCGGCGCCGACCGCGGCGCGCAGCGTGGCCGGGTTCAGCCGGCCACGCCGAAGAGCAGCCAACGCCGTACCGCGCCGCGGCCCGATCACGGCGTCCCCGCCTTCCCCGGTGAGCAGCGAACCGCCGCCCAGCCGGGAGAACATTGCCCGGTGGGTGTGCACGGCCGGAGGCCAGAGCAAGCCGTCGGCGCGCACGCCCTCCTGCGCGGCTTCGCCGAGCAGGTCGGTCTCGCCGTCGCGGTACTCCAGGCGGATCCAGTCCTTCAGGCCGAGGTGGTCGATCACCCGCCGCTGCCAGTTGGACTCGTCGGTAGCGGGAATGTCCGGATACACGCGGGTCACGGGGACGGGGGGCTCGAGGCCTTCGGCGCGGGCGAGCGCGGTGGCGGCGGCGAGCACGGCGGACGAGTCGCGTCCGCCGGAGAACGTCACGTAGCAGGGCCCGGCCTGGAGGGCCGGCCGCAGGGCGGCCGCGAGAGCAGCGCGCGGTGCCGGCGTCTCGCGCGGCAGGTCGGTTGCGGGCTCGAGCCCGTAGATCCAGCCGACCGCCACCTCGAGCGGGTCACAGCGAACGAACCGGTCGACCGAGACCGCTCCGGACATGTCGGCTCCTTCACTTCGCCGGAGATGATTCGGGGCCGCCGGGAAACCCCGGCGGCCCCAACCCTGTCAGTTCAGGAACCCCAGTGGAACCACAGGAACGAGTCGTCATGCCCGTTGCCGCGACCACCAAGAGTCAGCTCAGTGAGTGAGCCGATCGCGGTCAGCCGCGGTGCCTCATAGGTCTTCTGCATCTCTTCACCCCCTCCCCCCCGGGAGTCGAAACCCATAACCCGGACCGCCGGATCGCGGCCGGACACTCAATCCGTCAGCCGGCCACCGGCTGTTCGAGCAGGCCGGCGCGCTCGAGATCATCGAGGAACGCCCGCACATCCTCTGCTGCCTGACTCTGCGCGATGCCGTACTCGTCGACCAGCGACTGCTGCAGCTGGACGTCCGTCCGCTCCTCCGCGAGTTGCTTCATCAGCACGCCGGCAGCGCCGTTCGCTGTGAAATAGGTGGAGGATCTCAGATCCAGGACCACGAGATCGCCATCGATCTCGCGCCAAGTAACGTCGGACGTTCGAAGTTTCATGTCCCCCCCAAGACAAGATCCGCGCCAGCAGCACCAGATGTCGTGAGTGTAGGCCATCCGTCGGGAGCTGGGAAGTCTCGGCATCCACCCAGCGGAACGGCCCACGCGGAGCCCAAACTTGACCGAAACTGAGAAGATCCAGTACTCTTTCTCAGGAAACGCCCTGGGGGGATGGCGTCTCGACCCTTGCTGTCTCTCAGGAAGATCGACCCATCATGCGCTTCTCCCTTTCCGGAAGTCGAGCAAGTACGCAGGGCTCGCCTCGTCGGAGGGCCGCCTCTCAGAGGCACGGGGCAACACTGCTCGCCTGTGTACTCGCGAGCGGACTGGGCCTCGTCGTACCGGCTGCGGTCACCGTGCCTGCGGAAGCTGCCCCGGTCGCCGTCCCAGCTGCCGAGCCGACCCAGCTGATCGGGCTGTTCAGCGAGTCGTCGAAGCCGACGACCGCCGCCAGCACCAGCAAGTCATCGGTCAACCTCGGCGTGCGGTTCTCCAGCTCGACCGACCGGACGGTTCTCGCGCTGCAGTTCTACCGCAGCGCCAAGCAGAAGAAGGCCTACGCCGGTTCGCTGTGGAGTTCCAGCGGCAAGCTCCTCGCCCGCGTCACCTTCCCCAAGACGTCGCACGTCGGCTGGCAGACCGCGGGGCTGTCCAAGCCGGTGACGCTGAAGGCCGGCAAGACCTACGTCGTGAGCTACCTGGCCAAGGACGGGCGGTTCGCCGTGAGCAGGAGCGCGTTCAAGAGCGCGTACACCCAGAGCGGCCTGTCGGTGGCCAAGAAGGGTGGCGTGTACACGCACTCCAAGCGCCAGAAGTTCGCGTCGAAGCGCACCACGGCCAGCTACCTGGTCGATGTCGTGGTCGCCGGCACGGGTTCCAGTACCGCGACCGTGCCGACGCCCACTCCGACGCCGAGCACGGGCCCGACGGCGAGTCCCAGCCCCACCGCGAGCGCCAGCCCGACCGCGAGCGCCAGCCCCACGGCGACGGCGAGCGCCACGTCCACCCCGACGGTGCCCGTGTCCAACAGCGGCGGCACGCTGAACCTGCCCCGGATCGCCTGGGAGGGCGGCCCGGCGTACTACTCGAAGTTCAGCAACGCGGCCAAGTGGACCGACCCGTCGTTCTTCCCGGTCGGGATCTGGTACAACGGCGTCTCCACCGACGCTGAGGTGGCCTGGGACAAGGCGCACGGCCTGAACTTCTACATCGGCATGTGGGAGGGCACCGACTTCGGCCTGTTCGAGCGCAACGGCGTCTACTGGGTGGGCTCGAAGCTAAACAGCACGTTCAAGGACTCCTCGACCAACTGGCCGGGCGTGTTCCTCGAGGACGAGGCGGACGGCCGCTACAGCGTCTCGTCCGGCCTGAACCTGATCCGCGACATGCAGACCGCCCAGGTCAACAGCGGGAAGTTCACGTATGCGAATTACACGCAGTTGGTGATTGGTTCGGATATGGGGAAGGCGGATCAGGAGCGGTATGTGAATTTGCCTGATGTGTCGTCGTTGGATATGTATTGGTACACGATTCCGTTCTGTTCGTGGACGCCGTATCGGGGGACGTTGTATGCGGATCCGGTGCCGTTGTCGACGTGTCGGACGTCGTCGAGTTATGGCAGGGCTGTGAATGGTTTGACGATTCGGGATGCGTCGGATGGGTCGTTGAAGCCGCGGTGGATGTTCCTGGAGAATCTGAATGGGTTGTCGGGGCAGGCGCATGTGGGTTATATCACGCCGGGTCAGTTGAAGGGTGCGGCGATGAACTCGGTGATCAATGAGGCGCGGGGGTTGATGTGGTTCAACCAGTCGTTCACGGGTGATTGTCGTTCGTCGGCTGTGGTGCGGGATGCGCAGACGAAGGGTAGTTCGTTCTGTGGGTATGCGCAGGTGCAGGCGATGGGTGAGGTGAACAATCTTGTGCAGAGCTTGGCGCGGGTGTTGAACACGCAGTCGTATCAGTGGGAGTTCGGGTCTGGTCTGGACACGATGTTGAAGACGTATGGCGGGTATGCGTATGTGTTCGCGATGACGGATGGGACGACGGGTGGTCGGTCGTTCGCGTTGCCGGCCGGGGTGTCGGGTACGAGTGTGGAGGTGGTGGGTGAGGGCCGGTCGTTGACCGTGGCGAACGGGTCGTTCTCGGACAGCTTCGCCCACGAGTACGACTACCACATCTACAAGATCAAGCTCTGACCACAACGGGCGCCCACCCGCCCTCGGTCAGAACACCGGAGCCCGTTGCTGCCTCGTGCAGCGGCGGGCTCCCGGCGTTCCCGGACCTGTGTCCGGCCGCAGTTTCCGTCCGTGCGGTGGTGCGTCGTCAGCGTGCCCCCGTAGCCTAGGGGAGTGCCTGTCCGGGCCACCGGGCGGACAGCGAGCGACCTGGGGCAGGGGGCAGCGTGAGGAGCTCGAGTCATCTTGTGGTCTCCGGAGTGCGGACGGAACTCGTCGACGAGGCCGACGCGCTGGACGCGATCCAGCAGCGCGTGGGGGCCGGGCTGCCGCCACTCGGCGTGGCGTCCATCAACCTCGACCACATCCACCACTTCGGCAACCGGGGGGCCTGGCACGGTGCCCTCGGCCGCAGCGTGGAGTGGTTGAACCTGATCGATGGCGCGCCGATCGCGGACAAGGCCAAACGGCTGACGGGCGTGGCCTGGCCGCGCCTGGCCGGCAGCGACCTGATCGGCCCGATCCTCGACCGGGCCGAGGCAGACGGCGTCCGGGTGGGCTTCCTGGGCGGCTCCGAGGAGACGCGCGGGTTGCTGCTCACAGCGCTCGAGCGCGACCGTCCGGGGCTCGCGGTGGCTGGCGCGTGGTCGCCGTCCCGCGCCCAGGTGACCGACCCGGCCGCATCCCTCGCCCTCGCCGAGGAGGTCCGGGAGAGCGGGGCGCAGATCCTCGTGGTCGGCCTCGGCAAGCCGCGGCAGGAACTGTGGATCGAGCAGAACGCCGTCGCCACGGGTGCGGACGTGCTGCTGGCCTTCGGCGCCGTGGTCGACTTCCTCGCCGGCCGGATGGCACGAGCCCCCCGCTGGGCCGTGGACGCGGGCATGGAATGGGCGTGGCGGCTCGCCCTCGAACCCCGGCGGCTCGCGCGCCGCTACCTCGTCCAGGGTCCACCGGCGTTCGTCGAGACCCAGGCGGCGAAGCTCACGTCCGTCGCCGCGCCGGCCGTACCGGCGCGGGCAGGTGCGGCCACAGGAACTGCCACCCGCCCGGCGGGTTCGGGCGGCTTCGTGACCGGGGACGCGCCGGCCGAGGTCGCCGCTGTGGTCGTGACCTTCAACAACTCCGACGATGTCGACGCCCTGGTCGCCTCGCTGCGCGCGCAGGCCGCGGACGTGGCGCTGCGGGTCGTGGTCGCGGACAACTCCTCGACCGACGGCACCCCGGCGAAGCTCGCGGCGCACGCGGACGTGACGGTGGCGCCCAGCGGCGGCAACCTCGGCTACGCCGGCGGTATCAACGTCGCCATGGCGCTGGTGCCGGCGGGCGAGCACATCCTGGTGGTGAACCCCGATCTCACCCTCGATCCCGGAGCGCTGCGGGCCATGCTGGCGCGGCTCGACCGGTCTGGTGCAGGGGTCGTGGCGCCCGTGGTCCGGGACGCGGACGGCGGGCTGTTCCCGTCCCTGCGGCGGGAGCCCTCCGTGGTCCGCGCGCTCGGCGACGCTGCCCTGGGGTCGAGGTTCGGCGACCGCTCGGCCCTCCTGTCCGACATCGACGCGGACCCCGCTCACTACTGCTACGCGCACCCCGTCGACTGGGCGTCCGGCGCCGCGCTGCTGATCCGCGCCGACGTGGCCGCCGCGCTCGGCCCGTGGGACGAGCAGTTCTTCCTGTACTCGGAGGAGACCGACTTCCAGCGCCGGGTGCGCGCCGCTGGCGACGAGATCTGGTTCGAGCCGGCCGCCGTCGTGCGCCACGAACAGGGCGGGTCGGGCGGACCACCCCAGCTCACCGCGCTGATGGCGGTGAACCGGGTGCGCTACGTGGAGAAGTACCACGGGCCGGCCTACGCGACGGCGTACCGGGGGGCCGTCCTGCTCTCCGAACTGCTGCGCGCCGGCAAGCCGGGACATGCCGATGCCGTCCGCGCGGTCGCCGACCGGAACTCCTGGCGTTCCCTGCCGCAGGCGGAGGCCGACCCACCCGACCGGGTGCAGGGAGCGGTGATCATCCCCGCGCACAACGAGGCCAGCGTGATCGGGCGCACCCTGGCCTCCCTCGGCGAACTCGTCGGGGAGCCGGGCGTGGAGGTGATCGTGGTCTGCAACGGGACGACCGACGCGACGGCCGACATCGCCCGGTCCTTCGCCGGCGTGACCGTCGTGGAGGTCGCGGCCGCCTCCAAGGTGGCTGCGCTGAACGAGGGCGACCGGGTCGCGACCCGGTGGCCGCGGCTCTACCTCGATGCCGACATCGAGATCAGTCCTGCCGCCGTGCGGGCGGTCTTCGCGGCTCTCTCCGAGACCGGGGAGGACGGGGCGCCCCTGCTCGAGGCCGCGCGCCCGTCCGCGAGCTACGACCGGGAGAGCGCCACCCGCCTCGTGCACGCGTACTACCGGGCGCGGGGGCGGGTCGCCGGTCTGGACAGTGCCCTGTGGGGCGCTGGGGCGTACGGGGTCAACGAGTGCGGGCACACCCGCTTCGCGGAGTTTCCGCCGCTGACTGCCGACGACCTGTTCGTGGACCGGCTGTTTCCCCCGCAGCGCAAGGCCGTGATCCGGACCGAGCCGGTGGTGGTGCGGCTCCCGCGAGACGCGGCGAACCTCGCCCGCACCCTGCGGCGGGGGGCGAGGGCCAACGCCGAGCACCCGGACGGGCCGACGACCGGGCGCACCGCCGTCGCGCTGGTCCGCTCGATCCGGGGCCCGCGCAGCGCGGCGGACGCAGCGGTGTACGCGGCCTTCGCGGGCCTGGCGAGGGTGCAGGTGGGGCTCGCGGGCTCCGACCGGCCCGGATGGGAGCGTGATGTCTCCAGCAGATGAGGCGGCCACCGCGGCGGTGACCCACGTCCTGCTCACCCGGTTCAACCTGCCCACCCCGGGGCCGGAGAGCCTGATCCGGGCGCGCGAGGGCTGGCTCCAGACGCGCTGGGAGCTGTTCACCACCTACACCGTGCCGTCGGTCAGGGCGCAGACCGTGCAGGATTTCCACTGGCTGGTCTACGTCGACACCGAGAGCCCCGAGTGGCTGTTGCAGGGAATCGCCGCCCACGAGGCCGAAGGCCTCTACCGTCCGCTGTACCGGACGGCGGTGAGCGCGGAGGACCTGCGCGCGGACATCGCCGACGTCGTCGGCGAGCGGCGGGAACTCCTGCTGACCACCAACCTCGACAACGACGACGGCCTCGCGCGTGACTTCGTGGCCCGACTGCAGGCCGCGCCGCGGCCAGCCGGTTCCCGGCAGGCCGTCTACCTCACCAACGGCGTCATCCGCAGCGGCGACAGGCTGTACCTCCGGGTCGACCGCAACAACGCCTTCTGCTCCGTCCGGGAGACGTGGGACGAGCCGGTGACCTGCTGGCACGACTGGCACGTGCTGCTCGGCCAGCACATGCCGGTGGTCGAGGTGGGCGGCCCGCCCGCCTGGCTGCAGGTGGTGCACGGCACGAACGTCAGCAACCGCGTGCACGGGCGCCTGGTCTCCCCGCGCGGGCTGCACGCCCGCTTCCCCGGACTCCTGGCCGACGTGCCCGAGCCCAGCCGGTCGCGGGTGCTGCTGGACGCGGCGGTGCTCGCTCCCGCGAGGACCGCACGGGACGCCGTCCGCGCGGGTGGCAAGGCCGTCGTGATGAAGGTGCTCGGAAAGGGTGGGCTCGACCGGGTCAAGCTCGTGATCTCGCGGGTGCGGCACCGGCCGGTGGAAGCGCCGTGAGCCGGTGGCGGGCCGCGGCGGCGGTCGCGGTGACCCTCGCGCTGGCGACGACCGCCTGCACCGCGCCCGCGCCGGCACCGGACGTGACGACGCCCGCGCCGGCTTCCAACGAGGCGTACTGCGGCCCGCTGCGGCCGTCCGCCGCCACGGACGCGGACGCGGGACCGTCCCTCGACCTGCCGCGGATCCCCTGGGAGGGCGGCCCGGCGTACTACGCGAAGTTCGCGGACGCGCAGGGCTGGACCGACCCGTCGTTCTTCCCGATCGGGATCTGGTACAACGGCATGTCGAACGACGCCGAGGCCAAGTGGGACAAGGCGCACGGCCTGAACTTCTACATCGGCATGTGGGAGGGCACCGACTTCGGCCTGTTCGAGCGCAACGGAGCGTGCTGGCTCGGCTCGAAGCTCAACGACACGTTCACCGACTCCTCCGCGAACTGGCCGGGGGTCTTCCTCGACGACGAAGCCGACGGGCGGTTCAGCGTGGCGAAGGGCACCCGGATCCTCACCGACGCCCGGAAGAGGTGGGCCGACAGCGGGAAGTTCACGTATGCGAATTACACGCAGTTGGTGATTGGTTCGGATATGGGGAAGGCGGATCAGGAGCGGTATGTGAATTTGCCTGATGTGTCGTCGTTGGATATGTATTGGTACACGATTCCGTTCTGTTCGTGGACGCCGTATCGGGGGACGTTGTATGCGGATCCGGTGCCGTTGTCGACGTGTCGGACGTCGTCGAGTTATGGCAGGGCTGTGAATGGTTTGACGATTCGGGATGCGTCGGATGGGTCGTTGAAGCCGCGGTGGATGTTCCTGGAGAATCTGAATGGGTTGTCGGGGCAGGCGCATGTGGGTTATATCACGCCGGGTCAGTTGAAGGGTGCGGCGATGAACTCGGTGATCAATGAGGCGCGGGGGTTGATGTGGTTCAACCAGTCGTTCACGGGTGATTGTCGTTCGTCGGCTGTGGTGCGGGATGCGCAGACGAAGGGTAGTTCGTTCTGTGGGTATGCGCAGGTGCAGGCGATGGGTGAGGTGAACAATCTTGTGCAGAGCTTGGCGCGGGTGTTGAACACGCAGTCGTATCAGTGGGAGTTCGGGTCTGGTCTGGACACGATGTTGAAGACGTATGGCGGGTATGCGTATGTGTTCGCGATGACGGATGGGACGACGGGTGGTCGGTCGTTCGCGTTGCCGGCCGGGGTGTCGGGTACGAGTGTGGAGGTGGTGGGTGAGGGCCGGTCGTTGACCGTGGCGAACGGGTCGTTCTCGGACAGCTTCGCCCACGAGTACGACTACCACATCTACAAGATCAAGCTCTGACCACAACGGGCGCGACGCCTGCACCATGCCCGCTGCCGCTGACCGGCCCTGTCGTCTTGGGCACTTCTGGCACACTTGTACCGGACTCGACCTAGCAAATCCGTCCAGTGGGGGAGACACTGCATGCTGCTCAAGGACCTGACCCGGGCGTTGTTGCGTCGCTGGTACCTGCTCGTCCTCGGTCTGGCACTGGCCGCATTCTCGGGCTACTCCGTCTGGCAGGAGGTCGGTCCCCGCTACCAGGCTGTCGGCAGCACCGTGTTGATCCCGCCGAAGAGCTCGATCGAGAAGATCTCGCCGAACGGCACGGACGGCAACCCGCTCATCTTCCTCGGCGAACTCGGCCAGGCGCGGGACGTGTTGATGAGCGTGATGTCGAGCGACGCGGTCCAGGAGGACTTTGCGGCGAAGTTCCCGGGGTCGACCTACGGCGTCGCGGCCGACCCGCTCTCGAACGGGCCGATCCTCGTGCTCTCGGTCAGCGCCCCCACGGCGGGTGACGCCGTGGCCGGCGTGCACTACCTCAGCGACGAACTGGAGAACCGCTTCAGTGCCGTACAGGACAAGCTCTCGGTGTCGGCCGGCGCGGAGATCCGCACGATGGTGCTCACCGAGGCGAACACCCCGACGGTGGACAACAAGTCGCAGATGCGGCTCTCGCTGGTGGTGTCCGCCGTCGTCCTGGTGCTGAGCATCTTCCTCGTCGCTCTCGTCGACGGCCTGGGTGCGGCCCGGCGGCGCCGGCGCAAGCGGCAGCAGAAGCTGTCGGCGGCTGACCCGGCGGAGACGGTCGAGACCGCGGCCGAGCCCGGTGCGACGACGCCGGACGTGGTCGCGGAGCCGGCGCCGGAGGCTCCCGCGGAGCCCGCGGAGCCCGCGGTGGCCGAGGGGGAGTCGCCCGTGGCCGACGCCGCGCCGGAACCCGGGGCCGGCACCCAGGACGAACCCGGGGCCGCCACCGGCAAGGAGCCTGAGGCGACCGCCACCCCGGCTCCCGCCCCCGTCCGCCGGCGACCGAGGCGCGAGCCCGCCCACCCCAAGGCCGCGCCGGGCGAGCCGCCGGGCGAGGCCTCCGTCCGGGACGAGCCGCTGCCGGGCCTGGTGGACGGCGAAGAACCGCTCGTCCTGTCCCGCACGTCCTGAACGGAACCGCTGGTGTCGCACTCCAGCTTCGCGCCGACCTCGACGTTCCGTCCCGGCGGTGCGGACGCGGTCACGTGGCTGTGTGCCTTCCTCGTGCTGCTGCTGGCCCTGCCGTCGCCGCTGGTGATCGCGCAGCTCGGCGGCGTGGGGGCACCGGCGAACCTGATCGGCCTCGTCGCCTTCCTGTGGTGGTGCTGGCACCACCTGCACCGTACGGCTGTCTACGACCCCGACGTGCAGCCCGTCCGCTGGGCCGTGTTCGCGCTGCTGGCCGCCGTCCTGCTCGCGTACATCTGGGCGATGATGCGGCCGCTCCCCGCCGATGAGATCTCCCCCGCAGACGGGTCGATGCTTCGCCTGATCAGCCTTCTCGGAATTACCCTCGTGGCGAACGACGGCATCCGGACGACCGAGCGCATGCACGTCCTGGTGCGTTTCCTCGTGATCGGTGGCGCAGCCATTGCCGCGCTCGCGATCTTCCAGTTCGTCACCGGGCAGTTGTGGGTCGACCGGATCTCGATCCCCGGCTTGACCCAGAGCGGCGGGCTGTCCCTGGAGGACCGGCAGGGACTGACCCGGCCGAGTGGCACGGCGACGAGCCCGATCGAGTTCGCCGCCCTGATCAGCATGATCCTGCCCGTCGCGATCATGGACGTGCGTTCGCGCATCCGGGAGCGGGTGACGCTGCTCGTGCCGGCCGGGCTGATCCTGGTCGGCGTGCTGCTGAGCCTGTCGCGTACGGCGATCCTCTGCGTCGCCGTCGGGATGCTGGTGATCGCCCCCGCGTTGCCGCGGCTCTGGCGGATCATCGGCGCCGTGGTCGCCGTGGTTCTCGTGGGCGTGATGGGCCTCACCGTCCCCGGCCTGGTCGGCACGCTGCGAGGCCTGTTCGTGAGCCTGTCGGACGACCCGAGCGTGCAGTCGCGGACGAACTCCTACGCCGTCGCGATGGAGTTCATCGAGCGCAGTCCACTGCTTGGCAGAGGACTCGGCACGTTCCTGCCGCGCTACTGGATTCTCGACAACATGTACCTGCAGTTCGTCATCGAGGCCGGCATCCTCGGCATCCTCGCGATGCTGGGGCTGTTCGTCACGGCGATGGTGGTGGCCCGGCGGGCGGGCAGGTTGCTGCCAGAGGGCCGCGACCGCGACCTGACGACCGGCATCATGGCCGGCATCGCCTCCGGCGCCGTCGCCTTCGCCTTCTTCGACGCGCTCTCTTTTCCACAGGCCGCGTGCTGCCTGTTCCTGCTCGTGGGGATGAGTGGCGCCTACTTCCGGATTGCCCGCAGAATGGCCCGCGAACACGCCACACCCGCGGCGCCCGCGCCCGCCGTCACCGAGTCAGGCTGACTGGGCGCCCGCGCGGGCCCGGTCGGGCACCGGCCAGCGGCGGTCCACGAAAGCCAACGCGATGGCCGTGAGCACCAGGCCGAGCAGTGCGCTGGCGGCCACGGCTCGGGTCCGGTCGCCGGAGACCGGCGTGACGGTCGGCCGCTCCGGCGTCACCTGCAGGAAGGCGAGGCTCCGATGATCGACGGCCAGGTCGGTCTGGATGGTGTCGAGGTCGGTCCGCAGCGCATCGACCATCGCGTCGACCCGGTCCGCGACCACCTGTTCGGACGGCCCGACGGCCTCGACGTAGATCACCGGGTCGGGAATCGAGCTCGTCCACTGGCTGCCGACGTCACGCAGACGCACCCGGCTGCCGTCGATGACGCCCTCTCCGTAGAGCGTGGTCTCCGACGACGACGTCTTGGTGGTGACCGGGCCACCGTTGGCCCGGATCACAAGGGACGATGCCAGCCCGACCAGCGAACTGTCCTCGTTGTGCAGGGGGTTCTCGTGCGGCTGGAGGACGGTCACGACCGTCCGCGACCAGTACACCGTGGACGCCGCGGATCGGACGGCAAGGCAGACGCCAACGGTAAGCGCGAGGCCCAGCAGCACGACGTACCAGCGGCGGATCGTCACCCAGAGCAGCCGTCGCGTGGTCATCGCAGGCCTCCCCTCACGCCTCAGGGCCCGCGTCCACGACGGTGACCGGCGTACCACGCCGCAACCGCGCCGGCAGCAGGGAGAGCAGGTCGGTCCAGACGCCGGGGGTGAGCAGCCGGGTCACGCCGGCGTGGATCAGCACCACGACGAGGCCGGTCACGGCGAGCGTGACCAGGACGGGGGCACCCGCGAGCAACCGCATGGCGAGCAGCCCGCCGGCAGCGGACGCCGCCGCGGCCGGCAGCACGAGCAGGAACGGACGGGCGGTCTGCAGCGGCCCCTGCTCCAGGAGCGTGCCGACGAACAGCCACCGGCCGATCGCCTCCACGAGCGCCGTGCCGACGAAGGCCACCGCCACCATCACCGCGCCGTGGGGCACAGCGACCAGCATCAGGACGACCGAGACGCCGAAGATCGAGGTCGCGAAGCCGAGCCAGCGGCCGGGACGCCCGACGCCGTTGTGCAGTCCGTGGTCGACGTTGGTGCCGAACGACAGCGCAGCGGCGACGGCGAGGAACTGGGCGATCTCCGCGCTCTGCGTCCATTCCGCGCCGAACAAGAACGGGACCAGCAGGCTCGCGCTCACCGCGATGTACACCATCAGCGGCGTGACGACGGTCTGGGAGAGCCCGATGGCCCGGACGTGCGCTGCCCGCAGCCGCTCCAGGGAGGAATTGGACCTGGCGAAGGCCACCGTGGAGACCGGGAACAGCGCCGACCCGGACAGGTCGGCCGCGGTCTGGACGAGGCGTTGCGCGATGTTGAAGTAGCCGAGTTCCCTGATGCCGAGCCCCGCGACGATGATCCCGGTCTCCGCCCAGCCGCGGAACACCCCGACCAGCCCGTTGCCGACCACCTGGACGCCGAAGCCCATCATGGTCCGGAACTCGGCCCGGGAGAACTCCGTGGTCGGCCGCCAGCGCGCGGACACCCACATCAGCACGGAGGTGATCACCTGACCCACGAGCAACTGCAGGACCAGCGCCCAGACGCCCAGGCCGCCGAACGCGGCGATGATCGCCACCACCTGGGCGATCAGCGAACCGGTGACCTCCTGCACGGCGAGTCTGCGGAACGCCATCCGCCGGCGCAGCAGGGCGAGGGGCACGGACGACGCCGCGATCACCAGGACCAGTCCGGCCATCGCCTGCAGGATCGGCGACGCCGCCGGCTCAGCCAGCGCCGCGGCCAGCGGTGGCGCGGCGAGGAAGATCACCCCGCCCAGGGAGACCCCGACGATCAGCGAGACCCAGAACGCGGTGCTGAGGCTTGCGTGGTCGACCTCGTCGGCCTGGATGATGTATGTGGCCAAGCCCATGTCCGAGAGCACGTAGGTGAGCGTGACGAGGGTCCAGGCGATCGCGATCAGGCCGAAGTCCTCGGGCTGGAGCAGGCGAGTCAGGATCGTGATCGTGATCAGTCCGCCGGCACGGGCCACCCATTTCTGGGCGGTCATCCACAGCACGCCGCGGGCGGCCTGCCGGCCGACGGACTCCTCCTCGACCGGGCTCTGCGGGCTCGCGGGAGCCTCGTCACCGACCACCTGGGTGACCTCCTCCCCCCGCTCCTCGCCCGTCAGGTTGCCCGTCACCGGCTTCCTCCCCCCCGAAGAACCACTGCTCACCCTCACGAGCCGTCCGGCACCGGACCGGGCACCGGCGGTGGCGCCTCCAGAATCGCCTCGGTGGCCCCGGCCGCGCCGTGCGCCTCGGTGAAGTCTGACAGGTGTTCCCTGAGTTCCGAGATGTCCTTCTCCCACCACCGCTCCGCCAGCAGGTTGCCAATCGTCTCCGGGTCGAACCGGTAGCGCACCACCCTCGCCGGGTTGCCCACGACGACAGCGTACGGTGGGACGTTCTTGTTCACGACAGCGCCCGCGGCGACGACCGCCCCGTCCCCGATGGTGGCGACCTCCGGCATGATGATGGAGTTGTGGCCGAGCCATACGTCGTTGCCGATCTCCAGCGGGATGAACTCGGAATCACGGTCGACCAGGCCCAGTTCGGGGTTGAAGAAGAACCCGTGCATGGACTTGTGGTGCATGGGGTGGTTGTCGGTCGCGGCGAAGGCGGTCATGGCCACCGAGGTGTACCGGCCGATCACGGTGTTCCTGCCGAAGGCGTACGGCACGAAGCAGCCCCCCATGGTGTACAGGCCGATCTCCACCCCGTAGTACCTGCGGTAGATCTCGCGCAGGCTCGTTGAGTAGTTCTGTCCGCCCTCGCTGTCAGTGACGTACTTCTGGATCAGGCGGCGGACGGAACCACGACTCGACGCGTAGCGGCCGACGAGCCATTCATTCATCGACACGGCAACCCCCCTTTCGACGTTCGGCCGACCTCATTCCCGCCGTACTGCACAGTCTCCTGTGCTCAGCGGCGCAAGTACAGGGAGCCGCGGTTCACCCCTCGCCGGACAGCGAATGGGCAATCTCCGGCACATCGCCAGCCAGGTCGGGCTGCAGGTGCAGGTAGGCCGTGGTCTTGCGCTTCTGGTCAATGTCCCGGTAGACCCGCTCGACCTGTTCGACGGTGAGGTCGGTGGCCTCGGCGACGGCCTCGATCGGCACGTCGTTGTTCTTGCCGTACAGACACAGATCCATCCGTGCGTAGGGCAGCGAGAAGTAGAACTCCTCCTGCGACTGCGCCAGCGAGTAGGTGTCGGTGGTGGACGGCCGCGTGCGGACGGCCTCGGGCACGCCCAGGTACTCGGCCATCGCGTACACCTGCGACTTGTACAGGTGGGCGATCGGCTTCACGTCCGCCGCACCGTCGCCGAGCTTCACGAAGAAGCCCTGGTCGTACTCGAGGCGGTTCGGGGTGCCGGTGGTGACGTAGTTCAGCAGGTCTGCGTAGTGGTACTCCATCATCTTGCGGACCCGCTGCTTGAAGTTCGTCGCGGCGACCACCCCGAGGTAGGCCTCCATCGTCAGTCGGTGCCGGCTCTGGTTGCCGTCCGGGTCCTCCACGACGACGGAGTAGATCCGCAGCACGTCGGAGTCGGTCACGCCGGGCAGCACGATCTTCGACTTCCAGCCCGGCCCGTACCCGGGCACGACCTTCCGCACCGCGTCGTCGTAGCGGCGATAGCAGCCCACGGCCTCCAGCGCGGGGGAGATCTCCTCGACGACCGAGTCGAAGCCGAAGGCGTCCGAGATCGACGTGCTCAGTCCGATCGTCTCCGGGGAGGAGGCGCGCTCGGGCATGTGCAGGCCGAAGACCCGGTCGCTGCCGAGCGCGCGGACGCACAACCCCGCGGTCACGCTGGAGTCGATGCCGCCGGAGAGGGCGACCACGGCGCCCTTGCGCCTGGTCGCGGTCAGGTAGTACCGGAGCCGGTCGCAGATGCGATCGGCCTCGGCCGCCAGGTCGATGGACAGCGATGCGGGCCCGAATTGCCCTGAGGTGGTCATGCTGTTCCCCTTTCGCGGAGGTCGAAGACGTGGACGGGCGCCGGAGGCGGCCCGCCCCGGCCTGCCGGATTGCCGGCGATGAACTGCTGGTGGAGCAACTGCGTGGACAGCACGGCGAGCATCCGCATGTTGTCGGTGTTGCCGAAGCGCCTGCTGCGCGCCCGCGCCTTCTGGACGAGCCCCGCGACCTGCCTCGGCTCGAACACGCCCGCCGCGAGCAGCGCGGACGGCGACAGTACGTCGTCCAGCCAGTCCGGCGTGCCGCCGGAGAAGAAGCTGGCCGCGTCGGGCGCCCGGTAGGGCTGCTTGGGCCGGCGCAGGATCTCCTCGGGGACGAGGTCACGGAAGGCGTGCTTGAGGACGAACTTCTCCTCGAGCCCGAACAGCTTGTGCCGCGCCGGCAGCGCATTGGCGAAGGCCACCACGTCCGGGTCCAGGAACGGGAAGCGACCCTCGACGGAGTTCGCCATGAGCATCCGGTCGCCCTGCGAGGCGAGGATATAGCCCGGGAGCAGCGTGGCCAGCTCCAGCCACTGCGCACGGGCCAGCGGATCCCAGGTCTCGGCCGCCGCCGGCATCGCCGCGGCGAGATCAGTCGCGGGTGTCGCGACCAGTTCCGCCCGCAGACCGGCCGTGAGCATCGACTGCAGGGCTGCGGTCGTGTTCCAGCGCGGCCGGTGGGACATCGCCGGGTCGGCCAGGTCGAGGTCCATCCCGAAGAAGCTGCGGGCGAACGCCGGCGCCTGGCTGGGATTCATCGCCATCCAGGGGTACAGCAGTTCGGCCGCCCTGCCGCGGCGGGCGGAGGCGGGATCGCGCGCCCAGAACGCCCGCACCCGGGCCTCCCGGTAGATGTCGTAGCCGCCGAGCACCTCGTCGGCACCCTCGCCGGTGACGACCACCTTGTAGCCGTTGCGCCGGACGAGCCGGGAGAGCAGGAAGAGCGGCGCGGGCGCCGAGCGCAGCAGCGGCGACTCGGCGTGGTACACGACATCGGGGAAGACCTCGGCGATGTCCCTCGCCGAGACCACGACATCGTGATGGGTCGTGCCGAGACGCTGCGCCATCAACTGCTGGTAGCAGCCCTCGTCGAAGTCGGCGTCCGCGAACCGCAGGGAGAAGGTGTCCAGTGGGGCGTCCGTGAAATTACGGATCACCGCCGTGGTCACGGAGGAGTCGATGCCGCCGGACAGGTAGGCGCCGACCGGGACGTCGCTGCGTTCGAACCGTAGCCGGGTCGCCCGGATCAACCGCTCACGCAGGCCCGCGGCGTTCTCCTCCAGGTCCTGGCCGGGCTCGCACCCCTGCGCCGGGAACTCGGCCCGCCAGTAGGACCTGGAGGAGAAGCCGGAAGCCGTCCAGGTCGCAACATGGCCGGGCGGCAGTTGCGCGATGCCGGCGAACGGCGTTCGCGGGGCGACGGTCGACCAGGCGGTGAACACCTCGCGCAGGCCCGCCGGGTCCAGCTGCCTGGGCACGGCCGGGTCGGCGAAGATGGCCTTCACCTCGGAGGCGAAGCTGAGCCCGTGCGGGGTGAGCCGGTAGTAGAGCGGACGCACTCCGAGCCGGTCGCGCGACAGCACGAGGCGGCGGCGAGTCCGGTCCCACAACGCGATCGCCCACTGGCCGTTGAACCGGTTGAACGCGTCCTCACCCCACTCCTCGAAGGCGTGGACGATCACCTCCGTGTCGCTGGCGGTGCGGAAGCGGTGACCCCGGTCGCGGAGTTCTTCGGCCAGTTCGAGGTAGTTGAAGATCTCGCCGTTGAACACCACCCAGAGGCTCTCGTCCTCGTTGGCGAGCGGCTGCACACCCCCGACCGTGTCGATGATCGCGAGCCGGGTCTGGCCGAGCACGGCCCCGTGGTCGATGACGTAGCCACTGCCGTCAGGACCGCGGTGGCTCAGCGTGGCCATCATCGCTGCGACCAGCGACGGATCGGGCGTCGCGTCGGCGGTGACGACACCGCAGATGCCGCACATCAGCCCGGGGTGGTGGTCGCGCCGGCGAGCAGAGCGCGGAGCGCGCCGGGATCGCCGAGGACGGCCGGGTCGAGCTGTTCGTCGGACAACGTCACACCGAACACGTCCTCGATCAGGACGGCGGTCCGCAGCGCCCGCAGTTCCGCGTCCTCCCCGAGCGGCTCGGGCAGGCAGGCGTACTCACGCAGGAACGCGTCGACCGGTACGGTCACGCGACCCCCGCAGCCCGGCCGATCTTCCCGACGACGTAGCGGGTGAGGTTGGCGATACTGCCGAGGTTCTCCGGCACCGTCTCCGAATCCTCCACGCTGATCCGGTACTTGTCCTCGAGGAATTCGATGAGTTCCAGTACCCCGGTCGAATCGAGTACCCCGTTCTCGAGCAGCGAGTCGGTGTCGGCCGGCATTCGCGACTCATCGCCGAAGAGGTACTCCGACAGGATGAATTCCCTCAGATCCGCAGCCACCTGCGATTCCATGTTGCCCCCCTGAACATGCTGTGTTGCCCCCAATGAGCTTGCTGTGCACGGCGCCACCACCGGCCGCGCAAGACTACTGTAGTCTGTCGCGTTGTTGGAGGGCCCGGGTGGCAGTCTGATGCATTCCGTCGCTGCTGAACGGGTCCGAAGGGGGACTGATGGCTGGCGGAATGGGGGGCGCCAACGTCGGCGACTACCTGCTGGCGGCCGGGGCGCCGGATGACTTTGCGGTGATTGACGGCGGCAGGCGCTACACCTACGGACAATTGCGGACGGCCGCCGCGCGACTCGCGGGTGAGCTCGGCCGGCTCGGTGTTCCGCCGGGGGCGAGCATCGGGATCCTGGCCACGAACTCGTTCTTCTGGGTGGCCGCTTACCTCGCGGCGCTGAAGGTCGGGGTCGCGGTGCCGCTGTCGGAGAAGAACACCCCCGGTGACCTCACCGCCCAGGCCGCGTGGGTCGGCTGTGCCGCCCTGATGGCGGACCGGCGCACCCACCGCCGACTCGGCTCGGCATTCCCCGGAGTCCCGCTGGTGACCGACGCCGTCCTCGAGGCGGACGGGCCGTCCGCCTGGCCGGACAGCGCGACCGACCCGGCGGCGAACGCGGCCCTGATGTTCACCTCCGGGACGACCTCCCGGCCCAAGGCCGTGCAGGTCACCCACGCGAACCTACGGGCCAATACCGAGTCGATCGTGGCCTACCTCGACCTGCGCCGCAGCGATCGCATGCTCGTCATCCTGCCGTTCCACTACTGCTTCGGCGCATCGCTGCTGCACACCCACCTCTCCGTCGGTGGCAGCGTCGTGCTCTGCAACACCTTCACGTTCCCCGAGACGGCAGTGGAGGCGATCGCGCGGGAGTCCTGCACGGGGTTCGCCGGCGTGCCGTCCTCCTTCCAGCTGCTGCTGCGGACCAGCAGCTACGCGAGCCGGCCGCTGCCGTCCCTGCGGCTGGTCCAGCAGGCCGGTGGCCGCCTCGCCCCGGCCCTGATCCGGCAGTTGGCGGCGGCGCAGCCGGCCAGTGAGCTGTTCGTCATGTACGGGCAGACCGAGGCGACCGCGCGACTGTCCTACCTGCCGCCAGCCGTTCTGGAGGCCAAGCTGGGTTCGATCGGGCGGGGCATCCCCGGAGTAGAATTGCGGGTGCTGGACGACGCCGGGCGTCCGGTCCGTCCCGGTGTGCCGGGCGAGATCTGGGCGAGTGGCGCGAACATCTCGCCGGGCTACTTCCGCGATCCGGAGGCGACCGCGGCCAAGTTCCCCGGCGGCGACCTGCGCACCGGCGACCTCGCCACCGTCGACGAGGACGGCTACCTCTTCATCGTCGGCAGGAGCGAGAACTTCATCAAGTCCTGGGGGCACCGGGTCTCGCCGCAGCAGGTCGAGGAGGCCGTGCTGCCGCACCCGAGTGTCGCGGAGGCCGCCGTGGTCGGGCTCCCGGACGCGGACGCGGGCGAAGCCGTCGCGCTCGCCGTCGTCCCCGCGGACGGGGCGACCGTGGACACCGCGGAACTGCTCGCCTTCCTCCGCGGGGTGCTGCCCAAGCACATGGTGCCCACGTCGGTGCACCTGCTGCCCGCGCTGCCGCTGAACGCGAACGGCAAGGTGTCCAGTCCCGAGCTGCGCAGCCTGTTGGGGCAGCGCGCGGCGCGAGGTAGCGTTGAGGGCCAGTGATTGGGGGGATCATGGGACGACAGAGGGGGCGGCTGCTCGGGGTCGCACTGATGATCTGCGCGGTGGCGGGTGTTACCGGCTGCGCGACGGGGGACCCGCGGCGGACGCAGGTGGCGCCGCCGACCACGGCTGAACCGGTGTCGTCGACACCGGCCACGACCGCTGCCGCGGACGAGGACTTCATCGCGAGGGCTTCGCGGGTGCGGGTGTTCTTCGGCCACATGTCGGTGGGTGAGAACATCCTCAGCGGCGTCGGGGCGCTCTCCGCCGACCGCACAGCGGGCTCACCGCACGTGGTGTCCTTCCCGCTCGACGGGCCGTTGCCGGAGGTACCGCAGACCGGAGCGCTCGTCCACACCGGGATCGGCGACAACGGCGACCCGCTCGGCAAGCTGGCGAACTTCGACCGGCTGCTGCGCTCCGGCCTCGGCGAACACGTCGAGGTCGCGGTGCTGAAGTTCTGCTACATCGACATCAACGCCGGCACGGACGTCGACGCGCTGGCGCGGGCGTACCGGACGACGCTCGACAAGCTCGAGCGCGACTACCCGCAGGTGACCTTCCTGCACTCGACCGCGCCGCTGATGGTGGCGCCGTCGGGGCTGAAGGGCACGGTCAAGTCCTGGCTCGGCAAGGACGACAACGTCGCCAGGGAGCGCTACAGCGCGCTGGTCCGGGACGCCTACCCTGCTGACCGGCTGTTCGACATCGCGGCGATCGAGGGCACCGACCCGGACGGCACGCGCCAGCCCGCGCTCTACGCCGGATACACCACCGACGGCGGCCATCTCAACGAGGCCGGCAGCGCGCTCGTGGCGGACGAATTCCTGCGCCTGATCGCTGACCAGGCGCAGGACTGACCGGGAGTGCGACCGGCGTGGTCCTGCACGGGGTAGGGATCGACGTCGTCGACGTCACGCGGATCTCCCGGTTGCTCGAGGCGCGGGGTGGCCGGTTCGCCACCCGCTGGTTCACGCCGGAGGAGGTGGCGGCCTGCGACACCGAACCCGATCGCAGCCGCGCCTTCGCCGAGCGGCTCGCTGCCAAGGAGGCGGTGTGGAAGGCCCTCGGCGTCGGCGGGCTGTCCAGCCCGGTGCCGTGGCGCCAGATCGCCGTCCGCTCGGGGGACGCGCCGGTGGTGCTGACCGGCGGGCTGGCCGCCGTGGCCGCGGGCCTCGGCCCCGTCCACCTCGACTGGGTGTCGGTGGACGGCGTGTCCGTCGCGGTGGCCTTCGTCGAGGCGGGCTCAGCCGGCTGACGGACGGGTGCGGAAGAACACCTCGACCGGACCCGACGCCTCGGCGAGGACCGGCTCGGGCAGCCCCGCCCACTCCTGTGTTGAAGGCACGCCGTCGGGCCGCCCGAGTTGCGACGCGTGCGCCGCGAGCGCGAACAGCTTGCGGTCGACCAGCGGGCTGGTACTGACCGCCCACGTGCGTCCGGGCAGGGCGCGGGCGAGAGCGGCGCAGGCAGAGTTGAGGCGTCGGCCGCGCTGCAGCGGCCAGGTGTCCCACAGCCAGATCGGGTACTCCAGCAGGGTCGCGCCCGGCACCTGCGCGACGGCCCTGCGCGCAGCGCGGCCCACGGCGGCGTGGTCGGGGTGCGACTCCTCCGCGCAGGTCGCGTACAGCTCGTCCGGCCGGAGTTGCCGCAGCAACTCGACGAGCCGCGCGGTCAGCCGGTCCTCCGCTGCCCCGACCGTCCCGTCCTCGATCCCCAGCCATTCGACCGCGTCGTCGGCGAGCCCGAGCCGCGAGGCGGCCTCCCGCAGCTCCCGCTCCCGGAGCGCGGCCAGTGCCTCCGGCGAGATCGCCGCGCTGGCATGCGAGTGCCGGCCGTCGGTGACGACGAGCAGCGTGACCGGCGTGCCGCGGTCGCGCTTGCGCAGGATCGTCACCCCACAACCGAGGGTCTCGTCGTCCGGGTGCGGGGCGACGACCAGGGCCGAGCGGGAGGGTGTGTCGACGGTCACATCCGTGGCACGTTTCACGACCAGTTCGTGGAACCAGCTCCGGACAAGGGACAATGGCACGAATCGTCCTTTCAGGCCGCACGTGCGGGCTGCGGCCAGCTAGGCTTTGGCGACCGGAGTCGTTTGAGGGAGGGGGACCCAGGTGCGACGCTCGGTCTTCGCGTCCGCCCTTCGCGTTGCGCAGCGGTGGCGGGACGCGCATGCCGCGAGCTACCGCGTTCCCCCCGTGATCCCATTCGGTCACGCTACTGGACGGCCGCCGCGGATCCTCTACCTCTGTCCCGATTCGGCCACCCCCAGCGGCGGCGTCCGGGTGATCTACCGACACGTCGACCTGCTGAACAAGTTGGGGTTCGACGCCGCCGTCGTGCACAGCCGCAGGGGTTTCCGCGCGCACTGGTTCGACAACACCACCACGGTCGTGGCCGCGCCGGACGTCGTCGCGACCACCGACGACGTTCTGGTGGTCCCGGAGCTCTACGGAGCCCACCTCTCCCGGCTGCAGGACGGGCCGCGGCTCGTCCTGTTCAACCAGGGCGCCTACTACACCTTCTCCGGTCTGCGCGTCGAGGAGGCCGCAGTGCTGCGGCAGGCTCCGGTGGAGGCCATCCTCACCGTCTCCGAGGACAGCCTGCAGATGCTCCGGTCGGTGTTCGAGGACACTCCCGTGCACTACGTGCGATCGGTCCTGGACGGGGCGATCTTCCACCCGCCGGACGACGTGAGGGGTCGGCGGCGGATCGCTTATGTGACCACCCGCCGTGACGTGGAGCGTCACCACCTGCTGAGCATGCTCGAGAGCCGCGGCCGCCTCAGCGGCTGGGACCGGGTGGCGGTGGAGGGGCTCTCCGAGCGCCATGTCGCGGAGGCCCTGCGCAGTTCCGCGATCTTCCTCAGCTTCAGCGCGTTGGACGGGTTCGGCCTGCCCCCGGCGGAGGCGATGGCCTGCGGCTGTTACGTGGTCGGGTTCCACGGCCAGGGCGGCAAGGAGTACTTCGACCCGGCCTACTGCCGGGCCATCGCCGACGCCGGCCTGCTGGCCTTCACCCGGGCGGTCGAGGAGAGCGCCGCAGCGTACGACCGCGACCCCGAGCAGTTCAGCGCGGCCGGCCTGCAGGCGTCCCGGGCCGTCCTCCAGCGCTACCACCTGGCCGGGCTCCGCGAGGACCTGCTGGCCTTCTACGCGACGCTCGGGCTCGAACCGGACGGCTGCGGCCGCCGGTTCACGAGGCGGCGAGGCTGACCTTCCACTTCCGCCCGCGGAGTTCCGTGGCGTGCCGCCGGCCCGCCTCCGACGGTGCGGCGTTCGAGCCGTCCAGCACGAGTTCGAAGCCGGGGGTGCGCCAGGCGGCCACCTCGGCGAGCACCCGGTCGACCGCGGCCTGGTCCAGGGCGTTGTCGCCCAGTCGGATGGTCTGCAGCGACCGGCAGTCCGTGAGGGTGATCGCCGTGAGCCGGTTCCTGGTCAGGTCGAGCGTTCCCCAGCCGCCCTCGTAGGTCCATTGGCCGGTCAGGTCGGCGGCCGTGTAGCCGTTGTCCGCCGCCAGCACCGAGTGGGCGTAACCCGGTGTCGGGAACGCATCCGACTGGCCGCAGTTCCAGTTCCACAACTCCTCGCAGACGGGCAGCATCGCGGGCTCGGGGTGACCGGTCACCACCTGGTCGCGAACGCAGAAGTGGTACAGCTGGGCGAGGGGTTCCGTGAGCGGCGCGAACTCGAGGCTTCCGGACTCCTGCCCGGCGGCCCGCAGGTCCCGCAGGCTCCCGGCGACCGGGTTGAGGTCGAGACCGCGCAGCCGGTTCTCCTCGAGGCAGAGCCGGATCAGCGAGGCGCACCCGGTCAGGTCGATCGTCTCCACCTTCGCGCGGTAGCACTCGATGTGCTCGAGATGTGCCAGGCCGGCGAAGTCCAGGGCGCCGCCCAGTTCGGTCCGACCCGCGAGGAAGCGGCGGAGATTCACGAGAAGGGGGAGCCCGGCCACCTCGGCCACCGCTTCGGGTGCCTTGTCCCAGGTGGCGTCGAGGCTGTGCCGGCCGGCATCGTCCTCAGCGCCGAACCCCAGGTTCAGGGTGAGCACATCGGCGAACTCGGTGACCATAACCACCGTGCGAGCGCCGGCGGAGCCGAAGCTGATCCGGGGGCTCGTCCCGCGGGCGAGTTCCGCGCCGGACCCGTCCTGCCAGACCACCTCCGCCGACGATCCGGTGGTCAGCTCGACGACCGGACTGAAGACCGCGCCGGTCGTGCTGAACCGCACGGCGTCGGGCGCGGCGGGCGTCTCTCCCGCGGGGCTTGCGTCCGCCGCGGTCGGCGTCGGCGCGCAACCCACCAGACCGAGAGGGGCTGCGGCGGCCAGCGTTCCTGCGATCAGGAGGGCACGCCGGGACAGGCCAGTTGGAGGCTCCGGAGCAGGCATGGGACGCATTCACCGATGGTAGTCGCCCGCCGCGCCGGGACGAAGGGTGTGGCGCTCCCACGTCCCCGGCAGCTCACTCGCTCGCGTCCGTGATCCGGTCGCGCCACTCGTCCGTCGTGACCAGCTCCACGTTGACGCCGCCGGCGAAGAGGAACGCGATCATTTCGTCGTCGAACATCTCTCCGGGTTGCGGGCTGCTCAGCACGCGGGCGCCGTGGGCGGCGAGTTCGGCAACGCTGCCTTCGATGTCGTCGGTGAGGAACGCGAGGTGGTGCAGCCCGAACTGGTCGGGGCCTGTGCCCAGCGGCGTGATCAGCTTGATCGGGATCGAGCCGGCTTTCTCGAGGAACAACCCTCGTACGCCGTGCCTGGTGTTCTCCACCGGGCGGGTCGCCCTGTGGTAGCCGAAGAGGGACTCGAAGGCGTTCGCAGCATGCTCCAGGTCGCGCACCTGGACACCCACGTGGTCGAGGCGGAGATCAGTCACGCGGCAACGCTAGTCCACGTCGTGTGCGCAGCGTCACCCCGCAAACCCCTGGACGGGCAGCCCGCTCACGCCCGGCCGGACGCTGTACAGCGAGCCGGCCTCGGGCTCCGCATCCTCGGGCAGGTCTTCGCGGGACGTAGTGATGAAGAGCGTGCCGAGGTCGGCGCCGCCGAAGCAGCAGGCGGTCACGCGGCTCGGCGGCAGGGTCACGATCTCGCTGAGCGTGCCGTCGGGGTCGTAGCGGTGCACCTGGCTGCCGCCGTAGCGGGCCGTCCACACCCCGCCCTCGACATCGACGCACAGGCCATCGGGAGCCCCTACGCCGCCGCGGGCGAACACCCGGCGGTTGGTCGGCCCCTCCAGCGGGTCGTAGTCGAAGGTCCAGGTGGTGCCGCCGCCCGAGTCGTTCAGGTACATGGTGTCGGTGTCCGGGCTCCAGCCCAGGCCGTTGCTGATGGTCAGGTCCGGGACGACCGGACGCGGCTGTCGTGACCCGGCGTCCACCCGGTAGAGGGTTCCTGACCCGGGCGTGAACCCATAGGCGAGCGTGCCGATCCAGAACCCGCCGTCCGGATCGCACTCGCCCTCGTTGCAGCGCATGCCGTGATCGGTGTCGATGCTGACGAACCCGGCCAGATCGGAGAGGTCGTCGAAGTTGCTGATCGCCAGATCGTGCTCCCTGGCCACGATCGCACCACCCCCGAGCCGCGGCCGGAGCACTGCGGCGATCGATGAGCCGACCGACGTGCGCAGGACCCGGTCGCCGTCGAGGGTGAGCACGTCGCCGGCGAACATGTCCACGAAGCGGAGCTGCTGCCACCGGTCCCACCACACGGGGCCCTCGCCGTGGTAACTGACCCGGTCGGTGACCCTGTCCGCACGCATGTCGCCATCGTCCGGGCACAGGCGGGAATTCGTCAACGTCCAGCCTTCGAGCGCACTTACCGCCGGGGTGAACCTGCTGCGCCGAACAGGTACGGTTACTCCCGTATGCGCCGGGCGGTGGACGCTCCGCCGCCGCCGTGGGAGTCAGAGCCGACGTACCGTTCGGACCCACACCGGCCACTACCGGAGCCCAATGAAGGAGACTCGACGTCACGATGACCGACAAGTTTGTGTATGAGTTCAGCGAGGGCGATGCCTCGATGAAGAACCTCCTCGGCGGAAAGGGTGCGAACCTCGCCGAGATGACCGGGCTGGGCATGCCCGTGCCGCCAGGTTTCACCATCACCACCGAGGCGTGCACGCAGTACTACGCCGACGGCGAGACGATCAACGACGCGATCAAGGCCGAGATCCTGGAGTACGTGGCCAAGCTCGAGGCCAGCATCGGCAAGAAGTTCGGCGACCTGGACAACCCGCTGCTGGTCTCCGTCCGCTCCGGCGCCCGCGCGTCGATGCCGGGCATGATGGACACGATCCTCAACCTTGGCATGAACGACGAGGTCGCTGCCCGGTTCGCCGAGAAGACCAACAACCCGCGCTTCGCCTACGACTCCTACCGGCGCTTCATCCAGATGTACTCCGACGTGGTCATGGAGGTGGGCAAGTCCCACTTCGAGAAGCTGATCGATGCGATGAAGGAGGACCGTGGGGTCGCTCTCGACACCGAGCTCACCGCCGACGACCTGAAGGAACTGGCAGAGGAGTTCAAGGCCCAGTACAAGGCTGCGGTCGGCACGGACTTCCCCTCTGACCCGGTCGATCAGCTGTTCGGCGCGATCAAGGCCGTGTTCCGCTCCTGGGACAACCCGCGCGCGGTTTACTACCGCCGCATGAACGACATCCCGGCATCGTGGGGGACTGCGGTCAACGTCCAGTCGATGGTGTTCGGCAACACCGGCGACACGTCCGGCACCGGCGTGGCGTTCTCGCGCAACCCGGCCACCGGCGAGGCGGGCCTGTTCGGCGAGTTCCTGATGAACGCCCAGGGCGAGGACGTCGTGGCCGGCATTCGTACGCCGGAGACGATCGACCAGCTCCGGGACGAGAACCCTGCGGTCTACGACCAGTTCCAGGAGATCGTCACCAAGCTGGAGAACCACTACGCCGACATGCAGGACATGGAGTTCACCATCGAGGATGGCAAGCTCTTCATGCTGCAGACCCGCAACGGCAAGCGCACGGCGGCCGCGGCGTTCAAGATCGCCTGCGACCTCGTCGACGAGGGCAAGATCACCACGGACAAGGCCGTGGCCATGATTGACCCCAAGCAGATCGACGCCCTGCTGCACCCGCAGTTCGACACAGCCAAGCTCGGCGCGGCGGCCCCGATCGGCAAGGGCCTGCCCGCATCCCCGGGCGCGGCGACCGGCAAGGTCTCCTTCACCGCAGAGGACGCCGCCGCCCGCGGCAAGGCGGGGGAGAAGGTCATTCTCGTCCGGCTCGAGACCACCCCGGAGGACATCGAGGGCATGCACTACGCCCAGGGCATCCTGACGGCGCGTGGCGGCATGACCTCCCACGCCGCCGTGGTCGCCCGCGGTATGGGCACGTGCTGCGTTTCCGGCCTCGGTGACATTTCCTTCGCCGCAGACGGCACCTCCTTCACTCTCGGTGGCGCGACCTACACCGAGAACGACTGGATCTCCCTCGACGGCTCCACCGGCAACGTGTACGGCGAGCAGATCGACACCGTTCCGGCGGAGATCAGCGGCTACTTCGGCCGGATCATGGAGTGGGCGGACGCGATCCGCACCATGAAGGTCCGCACCAACGCCGACACCCCGACCGACGCCAAGCAGGCGCGTGAGTTCGGCGCCGAGGGCATCGGCCTGTGCCGCACCGAGCACATGTTCTTCGAGCCGGACCGGATCGCTGCCATCCGCGAGATGATCGTCTCCAAGACCGTCGAACAGCGTGAGGCCGCCCTGGCCAAGCTGCTGCCGATGCAGCGCGGTGACTTCGAGGGCATCTACGAGGCGATGGAGGGCTACCCGGTCACTGTCCGGCTGCTCGACCCGCCGCTGCACGAGTTCCTGCCGACCGATGAGGACGACATCAAGGCGCTCGCCGCGGACATGGACATCACGGTGGACGAGCTCAAGACCGTCATCTCCTCGCTGCACGAGTTCAACCCGATGATGGGCCACCGTGGCTGCCGCCTCGACGTGACCTACCCCGAGATCGGCGCCATGCAGACCCGGGCGATCATCGAGGCCGCGATCAACGTGCAGAAGCGCCACCCCGAGTGGACCGTCGTGCCGGAGATCATGATTCCGCTCGTGGGCGAGGTGAAGGAGCTCGCGTACGTCAAGAAGATCGTCACCGACACCGCGGACGCGATCATCGCCTCCTCCGACGTGAAGCTCGACTACCTGGTCGGCACCATGATCGAGATCCCGCGCGCGGCCATCACCGCCGACGAGATCGCGAAGGAAGCACAGTTCTTCTCCTTCGGCACCAACGACCTCACCCAGATGACGTTCGGCTTCAGCCGTGACGACGCGGGCAAGTTCCTGGATGCCTACTACGAGAAGAAGATCTACGAGTCCGACCCGTTCGCCAGGCTCGACACCGAGGGTGTCGGCAAGCTGGTCAAGATGGCGGCCGAGCTGGGCAAGACCACCCGGCCCGACATCAAGCTGGGCATCTGCGGCGAGCACGGTGGCGACCCGTCGTCCATCGAGTTCTGCTCGCAGGTGGGCCTCAACTACGTGTCCTGCTCGCCGTTCCGGGTGCCGATCGCGCGCCTGGCCGCCGCGCAGTCCGCGTTGAAGGCACGCCAGGCCTGAGTTGTCCCGGTGCGCCGTCTCCCGTTGGGGAGGCGGCGCACCGTCCTGTCCGGCGGGGCCGTGTGTCTGGGTCGCTCGAAAGAGACCGAGAGCCCGACGACTCATCGCCGGGCTCTCGGTAAGGACTAACGGCTTCATCCGCTCTCGCTTGCGGGAATGCCAGGTTTGTCCCCCTTTGTCCGGGTAGCTGGCCCGAACGCGGCCGCCTGTTCCCCCCCGAGAAGTACGGCCTAAAGCGAGGATAGCCGATCGAGCGGCCGAACGCCACCAGCGACGTCCCCGTGTGGGTGACGTGTCCGAGGAGCTCCGGCGTGGCCTCTCCGGCTGGTGGCGCGCCCTCGGTGAGACTGGACGGGTGGACAGACGAGGATTCCTGGTCGGAGCGACCGCACTGCTGGCCGCCGGCTGCGCCCGCGTGCCTCCACCCGAAGCCTCGCTGTCGCCGGCGTCGACTGCCCCGGCCGCCGCGCCACTCACGATCGGGCAGGACGCGACGCCGGCCGGCGCCATGCTCGCCCAGCTGATCGTCGGGGCGCTCATGGCGAAGGGGCGCGGCGCCGCGGTGGCGGCGCAGGGCAAGGACTGGCAGGCCGCGCTGGGGCACGGGGACCTGTCCGCTCTCCCGGCGTATGCGGGGACGGTCTGGGCGTCGCTGAGCAAGGATGACGAACCGCCGGCAGCGAAGGACCTGCTGGGTGAGGTGGCCGGCCTGCTCGCGCCCGATGTCAGCGCGCTGCCGATGCCGGGTGTGGACGGATCGCTGGTGTGGCGGGTCACCGCCGACACCGCTCGGGATGGCATCACCAGCCTTGCCCGGCTCCGGGACTGGTCGGAAGGGAAGGTGGCGGCGGTGCCGAAGCTGGCCGTCTCACGCGCCGACGGCGTACCCGGGCTGAAGACGGTCTACGGGGCGCGGTTCGAGCTGCTGAAAGTGGACGACCCCGTGCAGCGGGCGTCCCTGCTCACCGGTGGGACGGCCGTGATCGCGGCGTTCCGGCAGACCGAGTACACCGGCGCGTCCGGGCTCGTCGATCTCGTCGACGTGGAGAAGCTGACCGTGGCCGACCCGGGGCTGGTGCTCGTGAACACCGCCCTCACCGATGCCGAGCCCGAGCAGGTGCTCACGGTGGACGCGGTCGCGCAGGCGCTCACGACGGACATGCTGCTGGACCTGCAGGCCCAGGTCGCAGCGGGCGGCACCGTGGCAGACGTCGCCACGCGGTGGCTGAAGGAACAGGGCCTGGCCTGAGGAGGCTTCGACGGGCTCAGCCAGCGACCCGGCCCATGCCGGTGGTCGGGCTCAGTAGCCCTGGCTGGTGCCCCCGGCCAGCACGGCCGCCGTCCCGGAAAGGCCGAGGCGGGTGGCTCCGGCCTCGATCATCGCGACGGCTGTGGCCCAGTCCCTGATTCCGCCGGACGCCTTCACGCCGAGCCGGCCGCCGACCGTCGCTGCCATCAGTTCGACCGCGTGCACGGACGCGCCGCCGGCGGGGTGAAAGCCGGTGGAGGTCTTCACGAAGTCGGCGCCGGCGGCCTCTGCCGCCCGGCAGGCCGCGACGATCTCTTCGTCGGTCAGCGCCGCCGACTCGATGATCACCTTGAGCACGGTCGGGGACGGTACGGCAGCGCGCACAGCGGCGATCTCGGCCTGGGTGAGCTCCGGGCGTCCCGCCTTCAGCAGGCCGAGGTCGATCACCATGTCGACCTCGTCCGCCCCCTGGGCGACCGACTCGGCGGCCTCTGCGGCCTTGGTGGTGGCGGTGTGCTTGCCGGAAGGGAAGCCGCACACGGTGGCGACCTTGACCGGGCCGAGGGTCACGGTCAGCGGCAGCATGGACGGCGAGACGCAGATCGACCAGGTGCCGAGCTGCACGGCCTCCGCAGCGAGCGCGGCGACGTCGGTGTCCGTCGCGGTGGGGGAGAGCAGGGTGTGATCGACGTAGCGGGCCAGTTCGGCAGGAGTGAGGTTCACCCTGCTGAACCTACTCCGTTGTCGTGCCGAAGCGTTGGCGGTAGGAGGTGGGGGCCAGTCCCGTGGCCCGACGGAAGTGGTCGCGCAGCACGACCGCGGAGCCGAAGCCGACCCGGCCGGCGACCTGTTCGACCGGGAGATCGGAGGTCTCGAGCAGGTGGCGGGCGGCCAGGACGCGCTGCTGGGTGAGCCACTTGTGCGGGGTGGTGCCCGTCTCGGCAGCGAACCGACGCGCGAACGTGCGCTCGCTCATTGCCGCGCGGTCGGCGAGCGAGGCGACGCTGTGGTCGTCCGCGAGGTGCTCCACCGCCCAGTCGAGGACGTGGCCGAAGCCGTCGGAGCAGCAGTCCGGGATGGGGGTGGCCACGAACTGTTGCTGGCCGCCGTCACGCTGCGGGGGCACCACCATGCGCCGGGCGATCGTGCTCGCCGTGGCGGCACCCAACTCGCGGCGGACCAGGTGAAGGCAGGCATCCACCGCAGCCGCGGTGCCGGCGCTGGTCACGATGTCTCCGGTGTCGACGAACAGGACGCTCGGGTCCACCGTCGTGGCGGGGAAGCGCCGCTGCATCTCGTCGGCGTACAGCCAGTGGGTCGTGCTGCGGCGGCCGTCGAGCAGGCCGGTGGCGCCCAGCACGAACGACCCGGAGCAGGCGCTGAGGATGATGCTGCCGGCCGCATGGGCCTGCCGGATCGCGTCCAGCACCGCCGCCGGGTACTCCAGCTGGGGCTGGGCCGGGCAGACGATGACCAGGTCGCTGCCCGCGACCGCGTCGAGGCCGTGGGTGGGGGTGATGCTCAGCGGCGTCGTGACCTTGGCGGCCAGCGGACGCCCGGGGTGGATGCCGCAGACCCGGAAGTCGAACTCGATGCCGTCGGCAGCGCGGTCGATGCCGAAGATCTCGGTCGCGACCCCGAACTCGAAGACCGACACCGGTTCGAGGACGATCACGCTCACGCTGTGCAGTGCCATGGGCGCAGCATACTGACTGAATTTCTTCGAACAATGGCAATCCAGCCACTGGTGGCAGTTATGTGATTGACGGAAGGATTACTGCCATGACCGGAACACTCATCCTCCTCGTCCTCATCGCCCTGCTGGTGACGGCCCTTGAGGTCACCCAGCGGCGCACGACCCGGCACTGGCGTCCCGGCAGCGACCTGCGCTTCGACCGGGACGTGGCCCGCATCGACGACGAGCTGCGCGCGGTCGAGCAGGCCGACCCGGCCCCCGAGCCCTACCGCGTGACGCCGCCCGGCTCCGCGGAGACCGACGCCCGGCTGGTCACGCGGGTAGCTGCCTGACCTGCGGCCGGTGCATCATCAGGCGCAGGGCGAGGAACCGCAGCAGTGTGGCCGCTGCGTTGGCCACGACCAGCACGCCGACCTCGAACAGTCGGCCGGCACCGGGCCAGAAGGTGTCCAGCAGCCACAGCGAGCCACTGGTCAGCCCGAGGGCGACCCCGAACGCTGCGAGCCCTCCCACGTGGTGCCTGAGGGCACCCGTGCGCCCGCTGATGCCGAAGGTGAGGCGGCGGTTCGCCGCAGTGTTCGCGATCGCGGTGACCAGCAGCGCAACCAGGTTCGCAGCCTGCGCGCCCACCGGGCGCAGCAGCAGGTACAGCGCGAAGTAGGCCAGCGTGCTGGCCACTCCGACCGCGCCGAAGCGGAGCAGTTGTCCGAGCAGTCCGGTCGGCACTCCGGGCACGGTCGAGGGGACGTCCGGACGGCGCAGTTCGGCCCGTACCCGGTCCAGCGGGATGCGCCCGGTCGCGAAGCCGCGCAGCAACCGCGCGACCCCACGCAGGTCCTCCCGCGCGGTGGCCACGATGTCGACGGTCGTGCCCGGGTCGTCGACCCAGTCCACCGGTACCTCGTGGATCCGCAGCCCGGCCCGCTGCGCGAGCACGAGCAGTTCGGTGTCGAAGAACCAGTTGTTGTCCTCGACCAGCGGGAGCAGGCGCTGCGCGACGTCGCTGCGGACGGCCTTGAAGCCGCACTGGGCGTCGGAGAAGGTCACGCCGAGCGCTGTCCGCAGGATCAGGTTGTAGCTGCGCGAGATGAACTCCCGCTTCGGCCCGCGGGTCACCCGCGAACCGCGGGCGAGCCGCGATCCGATCGCCAGGTCCGAGTGCCCCGACGCCAGCGGCGCGACCAGCGGGAGCAGCGCCTTCAGGTCGGTGGACAGGTCCACGTCCATGTAGGCGACCACGTCCGCGTCCGAGGCGAGCCAGGTCTGCCGCAATGCCCGGCCGCGGCCCTTGGCGTCCAGGTGCACGGCCCAGACGTGGCTGTTGCGGGCGGCCAGCCGCTGCGCAACCGGCCAGGTGCCGTCGGTGGACGCGTTGTCCGCGATCACGACCCGGTAGTCGTACGGGAAGCTGGCGGCGAGGTACTCCTCCAGCCTCTGCACCGAAGCGGCCAGGTCGTCGACCTCGTTGTAGACCGGGACGACCACGTCGACCAGGGCGGTGCGAACGGCTGGCCGGACCTCGGCAGCGGGGAAGGGGAGCGCGCTCATCGCTGCCACCTCACTTCGCCGCGGTCAGGTCGTAGACGGTCGCGTCGCCGACGGTCGTCGCGGTGTAGTTCTGCTCCACCCAGTCGGCGATCTGACCGGAGACGTTTGAGCCACCGTTCGACGTGCCGATGCTGTTCGCGATGAAGTAGTGGATCTTCCCCTGCGCCACGTCCTGCTGGAACTCCGCGAGGGTCGGGGACGGGTCAGAGCCGTTGAAGCCGCCGATCGCCATCACCGGATCTCCGGTGGCCAGCTGGTAGCTCGCAGCGTTCTGCGAACCGACGGTCGCCGCCACCCAGGTGTAGGACGAGGCGTTCGTCTCCAGCAGGGTGACCAGCTCGGCGGAGGCAGACGCGCCATTCAGGAGGCCGCCCATGCCGCCGCCGCGGCTCTGGCTGGAGTCGGACGAGCTGGACTTCGACGAACTGGAGTTGCTGTTCGAGGATCCGGTGCCGGTCGAGCCGTTCGCCGTCTGGCCGGGCGCCTGGCCCGGAGGCTGGCCGCCACCGGGGCCGCCGCCGCGTCCGCCGAAGCCTCCACCGCCGGGCCCGCCGCCGCGGCCGAAGCTGGTCACTGGGCCGGCGGTCACAATCGAGCCGGTGTGCGCGGTGGCGGCGGTGTTGATCGAGTAGGCGTAGGGACCGGCCAGCGCAGCCAGGACTGCGGCAGCGAGGACGGTGGACGCGAGCGTCCTCGGCAGCTGGTCGACCCACACCAGGGCGAGACCGGCCGCGACGGAGACGCCGAACACGGACCAGCCGAGGACCGTGTACCAGGAACCGGCCTGCTGCAGCAGGACCAGCGCCCACGTGCCGGTGCCCACGCTGGTCGCAGCCAGCAGCAGCCGCGCGGCCAGCCTGCCACGGTTGGCCCACAGCGCGGCGCCGCCGAGCGCGACCGCCCCGCCGATCGCCGGAGCGAGGGCGATCGTGTAGTAGTCGTGGTAGATGCCGGCCATGAAGCTGAAGGTGAGCGCGGTGACGACGAGCCAGCCGAGCCAGATCACCACGCCTCCGGCGAGTGCCTGGCCAGGGGTCTGCAGCCGGCGTCCCTCCCCGTCAGCGAAGGGCGCGAGCCTGCGCTGCGCGAACGCGTAGCCGAGCGCGCCGAGGGCCAGCACCAGCGCGGCAGGGATCAGCCAGGAGACCATGCCTCCCGAGACGCCCTCGAACATGCGCAGGATGCCGGTGGATCCCCAGTTGCCGCCCTGGCCTCCGCCTCCGCCCACGGAGCCGACCTCGGTCCCGGTGATCCGGCCGAGGCCGTTGTAGCTGATGATCAGCTCGAGCAGCGAGTTGGTCTGCGAGCCGCCGATGTAGGGCCGAAGGGACGCAGGAGTCAGCTCGACGACAGCCACGTACCAGCCGAAGGAGGCCAGCATCGCCACAAAGGCGACGAACAGGTCGAGCAGCCGCTTCTTCCAGGACGCGGGGGCTGCGATCCAGTAGGCGAGCACCAGCGCCGGCAGCACGAGGAACGCCTGCAGCATCTTGGTGAGGAAGCCCAGCCCGATCGCGACGCCGGCCAGCGCGAGCCAGCCGCGGGAGGCATTCTCCGACGCGCGGACGGTGAAGTAGCTCGCCAGCACCATCGTGAACACGAGCAGCGCGTCCGGGTTGTTGAACCGGAACATCAGGGTCGCCGCCGGGGTGAGGGCGAATGCGACCGCACCGACCAGGGCCGCCCAGTGCGCGTTGCGCGCGGTCAGCGGGTGGGTGCTGCCGGGGGCATTGCGCCAGGACATCAGGCTGCGCCGCACCGTGGCGTACAGGACGCCGACGCTGGCCACACCGAGCAGAGCCTCGGGCACGAGGATGCTCCACGAGCTCAGCCCGAACAGGCGCACCGACAGCGCCATCAGCCAGATCGCGGCCGGCGGCTTGTCGACGGTGATGCTGTTTCCGCCGTCCAGCGAGCCGAAGAACCAGGCCTCGAGGTTGGTCGACCCGGCCTGCGCGGCCGCAGAGTAGAAGGAGTTGGCGTACCCGGAGGCCGACAGGCCCCAGATGTAGAGGAAGGCCGTCGCGACCAGCAGGGCGATCGCGGTGCCCCGCACCACCCAGTCCGGGCGGTCGTCCACGTAGCTGAAGTAGTGGCGCACCGGCTGTGCGTCCGTTGGCCCGCCCGCGGTGGCCGGCGACTCGGTCTCGATCAACGTCATGCGATCATGGAACGCGCCCGGACTGGGCAGCCCATCGGTCGCGCCTGTGAGCTCGTTGTGAGCTCCACGGCTCGCCGTGCCCTGTGGGGTCGAGGGCATCACGCCCCGCCGCCGGGGCTGTGTCGTGGGCTCAGGCCAGCGGGATGCGGATCGAGAACGTGGTGTGGCCGGGCGTGCTGTCGAGCAGCACCTGGCCCCCGTGGGCGTTCACCACGGCGGAGACGATGGCCAGCCCGAGCCCTGTGGACGAGCCCCCGGCCTGACGGACGCGACTTGCGTCCGCCCTGGTGAACCGCTCGAACACCGAGTCGCGGATCTCCGCCGGCACGCCGGGGCCGTTGTCGGTGACCGAGATCACCGCCCAGCCGCCCTCCGCCCGCAACGTGGTCTCCACCCGTGTGCCCGGGGGGGTGTGGGTGCGGGCGTTGGCCAGCAGGTTCGCCACCACCTGGTGCAGGCGGTGTGCGTCCGCCCGCGCCGTGACCGGGTCCTCCGGCAGGTCCAGACCCCAGGTGCGGTCTGGGCTGGCCGCACGGGCATCGCTGACCGCGTTGAGGACGAGCTCGGTGACGTCCGTGGGTTGCAGGTCGAGGGTGGGCTCGGAGTCCAGGCGGGCGAGCAGGAGCAGGTCCTGGACCAGCGCCGACATCCGCTCCGACTCCGCCTCGATCCGGCCGAGCGCGTGGGCGGCGTCCTCGGGCAGCTCCTCGCTGCCGCGGCGGGTGAGCTCGGCATAGCCGCGGATCGAAGCCAGCGGGTTGCGCAGTTCGTGGGATGCGTCCGCCACGAACTGGCGCACCTTCGTCTCGCTGCGGTGCCGCACGGCCAGTGCGTTCTCGACGTTGTCGAGCATGTGGTTGAACGCCAGTCCCACCTGGCCCACCTCGGAGGCGGGGTTGGCGTCCTGGGGTGCCACCCGGATCGGTACCAGCCCCTCTCCGCTCTCCAGTGGCAGGTTCGATACCTGGTTGGCGGTTGCGGCCAGCCGGGTCAGCGGACGCAGGCTGGTCTGCACGACCCGCCGGGCCGCGACGTAGGACAAGACGACGGCGCCGATGGTGAGCAGCCCGGCCATGACCAGCTGGCTGGTCATGGGCGAGGTCACCTCGCTGTAGGGCAGCCCGACCAGGGTGGTCACCGAGTTCGCGTCGGTGCGCACCTGGACGCGGTAGAGGCCGCCGCCCTCCACGCGCACCGTGAACGGCGCAGCGTTCACCCGGTTCGCCACGGCGGCGAGCAACTGCACCACGGTGGCCCGGCTGATGCTGTCCGGACGGGTCGGATCCCGGTACAGCGTCACGACCAGATTGCCGGCGGCGTCCTGCCCCAGCGTGGCGTCGACCCGGATCAGCCCCGAACCGCCGGGGTCGCCGGGCGAGGTCTGCTCGTCGGTGCCGGTGCCGGTGCCGGTGCCGGTGCCGGTGTCGGTGCTGCCCGGCCGCGACCGGAACGACGGACGCTCGATCGCCGACTCGAGCCGGCTGTCCAGCTGCTGCTGCAGGATCTGGAAGCTGGCCAGCGCCGTGAACATGCTCAGCGCAACGGTGACCAGGGCCACCAGCGCGGTCGTGCGCAGCACCAACTGCCGGCTCAGCGTCCCCTTTCCCATGGGCGTCGGGGGCGCGGCCGGCGCGGGGGGCGTGGTCGGAAGGGTCATTCGGTTGCAGGCTTGAGGACGTACCCCGCCCCGCGCATGGTGTGGATCATCGGGGCGCGGCCCGCGTCGATCTTCTTGCGCAGGTAGGAGATGTAGAGCTCCACGACATTCGCCTGGCCGCCGAAGTCGTAGTTCCAGACCCGGTCGAGGATCTGGGCCTTGCTCAGCACCCGGCGGGGGTTGCGCATCAGGTAGCGCAGCAACTCGAACTCCGTCGCGGTCAGGTTGATCAGTTCACCGGCCCGGGACACCTCATGGCTGTCCTCGTCGAGGGTGAGGTCGCCGACCACGAGCTGCGACTCGTTGCGCAGCGTGGTCGCGCCGGAGCGGCGCAGCAGTGCGCGCAGCCGGGCCACCAGTTCCTCCAGGCTGAACGGCTTCGTCACGTAGTCGTCTCCGCCCGCGGTCAACCCGCCGATCCGGTCGTCGAGGGCGTCCCTCGCGGTGAGGAAGATCACCGGCACGTCCGGCTGTTCGGCACGGATCCGGCGCATCACCTCCAGGCCGTCGAAGTCGGGCAGCATCATGTCGAGCACGATCGCATCCGGGCGCACTTCGCGCGCGGTCTTCACCGCGGCCAGGCCCGATGCGGCCGTCGACACCTCCCAGCCCTCGTAGCGCAGCGCCATGCTGAGCAGTTCGGTGAGGCTGGTCTCGTCGTCCACCGTGAGCACCCGGATCGCCGTGCCGTCCGGGCGGGTGAGGGCTTCCTGTCCGCTTCGCGCAGTGATGGCCATGCATCGACTCTCTCAGTGCCGGGTGAGGAACTGCTGGCAGTTTCCTGTGGGAACCCTATGACTCCCGGGAACCCCTTGACGAGGTCGGGGCCGTGACTGCCGGGTGTCGCTGCGCCGGGGTCGGGCGGGTTGTCCGACCGCGGGGAGGACGGATCGCGGTGGCGGTGGCGACCCGGGGCCGATCCGCGGTCAGCCGGCCGGGGGACACCGGTCGGACGGTCCCGCCGGGTAGCCTTGGCCGCGCCGGCAGGGCGCCGGGACCGGGCCAGGTGGGGAGGCGGGATGCGGTTCGTCCGTGGCGTCGCCGGTCTGCTCGGCGAGCTCCTGGTCACCGTCGGCGTGGTGCTGCTGCTGTTCGTCGGCTGGCAGCTGTGGTGGACCGACGTCGTCTCTGACACCGACGCCGCGCAGGTGGTGGACGCCCTGCAGGCGGACTTCGACAGCCCGGACTGGGTGCAGCCGAAGCACGTGAAGCTCGGGGACGCGTTCGCGATCGTGCGCATCCCCCTGTTCGGGTCGACGTTCGCCCGTCCGCTCTACGAGGGCACCACCAGGGACATCCTGCAGCGGGGGATCGGCCACTACATCGACACCGCGATGCCGGGTGAGGTCGGGAACCTGGCCATGGCTGGGCATCGAACCACCTACGGCAAGCCGTTCAACCGGATCGCCACGCTCGAGAAGGGCGACGTCGTGCTGGTGGAGACGAAATCGACCTGGTACGTGTACCGGGTCAGCGGCCACGAGATCGTGCCGCCCACGCAGGTCTCGGTGCTCCTTCCGGTGCCGAACCAGCCGGATGCCGAGCCCACCGAGGCGGTGCTGACGATGACCAGCTGCCATCCGGAGTTCAGTGCCCGCGAGCGCTTCGTCGTGCACGCCACGCTGGACGCCAGCTATCCGCACGACCAGGGCGTCCCTGCCGACGTGCTGGAGGTGTCCTGATGTCGTTCTACGGGCTGATCTGGCGGCTGCTGCCGGGGCCGACCGCGCTGAAGGCGGTCGAGGCTGCGGTGCTGGCGCTCGTCGTGGTTGCGGTGCTGTTCGTGTGGGTGTTCCCCGCCGTCGCGCCCTACATGCCGTTCAACGACACTACCGTCGGGCAGTGAGTCGGGACCCGTCGTGCCGGTGACCGCCCTGCTGCCGGTCGCGGTCTTCCTGGTCAGCTTCTGGCTCGACCCGCGGAAGGTCCGCACCGGGCTCTACCTGCTGTTCGCCCTGTTCTGGCTGGTGCTCGTCGTGGCCGGAGGGCTCACCGGCTGGGCGTCGAGCCTCGACCCGCTCGCCGGGGCGATCGTGCTGCTCGTCCTGGTCGGGCTGGGCCTGGCCACGGTGGTCGGGTTCGCCGCGTTCCTGATCGCGGCGGGCGTGACCCTGGTGCACCGGGAGGGGTTCGCGCTGTCCCGTGTGCTGGGCATCGTGGCCGGCCTCGCGCTGCTGGCCTATTGCGGCCTGGCCGTCGCCGTGGTGTACACCGGTTCCGTCGGGCTGTTCACCTGGTTGCTGCTGCTGGGGCTCCCGGCCGCGTACCTGGGCTTCGCGTTCACCGCGTTCCTGCTCTACGGCAGCCTCTACCCCGCGGTGATGGCACGGCGCGGCGGGTCGGTAGAGGCGGTCGTCGTGCTCGGCTCCGGGCTGATCGATGGACGCGTGCCGCCGCTGCTCGCGTCCCGGCTGCAGCGGGGACGGCAGGTGTTCGAGCGGCTCGCCGAGCACGGGACGCCGGCCCGCGTGCTGGTGACCTCCGGCGGACGCGGACCCGACGAGCCGGTGGCCGAGGCAGACGCCATGGCCGCCTTCCTGATCGAGGACGGTGTGCCAGCTGAGGCGGTGCTGGTGGAGAACGAGTCCAGGAACACCGACGAGAACCTGGGCAACACCGCAGCGCTCCTCGCGTCCCGCGGAATTACCGGGCCGATCGCCGTCGTGACCAGCGACTTCCATGCGTTCCGGGCAGCGCTGTTGATGCGCAGGCACGGCCTGGCCGGCTACGGCGTCGGTGCCCCGACGGCGCCGTACTACTGGCCGAGCGCGGTGATCCGGGAGTTCTTCGCCGTGCTGCGCGACCACTTCTGGCTGAACGTGGTGCTGGGGGGCCTCAGCGCGGCGCCGTTCGTGGTGGCCCTGCTCGGGATGATGGGCGGGGTTCAGCGGTAGCCGAAAGCCCGCGCGCCGGGGATGACGTCCACCCAGCTGAGGTCGAAGTCGTCAACGTGTCCCGGACGGGCGGTGGTCGAGGGGAACTCCGAGACCAGGCGGATCATCTTGCCCACGGCCTCGGCGTCGCCCTGGGCGCGGATCACGACCGAGCCGTCCGGCTGGTTCTCTGCGTAGCCGGACAGGCCGAGGTAGCGGGCCTCGCCCATCGCCCACCAGCGGAAGCCGACGCCCTGGACGCGCCCGTGCACGGTCAGGACCACCGCGATCATGACGACCTATTCAACACTGTCCCGGCCGTCACCGGCCCCGAACGGGCCGGTTTCGTTCCCGCGGGTCGAGCTCGACCTGCCCGCAGCCTGTCGAAGGGTCGAGACGGGGGGACCGGTCTGGAAGGATGTGCGCATGAGCGATCCGGTCCGCGAGGTACTCACCTGGGAAACGTTCGGGAGGGCGGCCCGGGAACTGGCCCAGACGGTGGTGGATTCGGGGTTCCGCCCCGATCTGATCCTGTCGATCACCCGGGGCGGCATGCTGCCCGCCGGCACCATGAGTTACGCGATGGGCATCAAGAACCTGCACATCATCAACGTGGAGTTCTACACCGGGGTCGACACCCGGCTGGCGCTGCCCGTCCTGCTGCCGCCGGTTCCTGCGGCGGTGGACCTGTCGGCCAAGACCGTGCTGATCGTCGATGACGTCGCGGATACCGGCGAGACGTTGCGGATGGTCCGCGATTTCTGTGCCGCGCACGTCGCGGAGACGCGGACGGCCGTGCTCTACGAGAAGCCGCAGTCGGTGGTGAAGTGCGACTACGTGTGGAAGCGCACCTCGGACTGGATCTCCTTCCCGTGGTCGAGCGAGCCGCCGCTGGTGGGCGCATCCACCGACAATTGACCCGCGAAGCTGGAATTCGCCCACCAGCCGGGTGATGATCTTCGCAAGCCCCCGAAGGGGGAACCCGTTCCCCGCCACCCCGGGGAGCCGCCGACAGACCGGAGTGCCGCCCATGCCCACCCCCGAGCCGTCCTCACCTGCCGTTCTCCCGATCGCCCGCGCGGCGGCGCTCCTGGTCGCCGTGCTCATGCTGGTCGGCCTCGTCCCCGCCGCACCCGCCCGCGCCGGCTCGGCGAGCCTCCCGCTGACGCCCGGCGCGTCCAGCTGGTCGAGGATCTCGTCGAAGCGGACGACGTCCATCGCGTCGGCCACCGTCACGATCCCGTCCACCGCGCCGGTGACCTTCGGCTTCCAGTTCCGGGCCAGCTCCACCTCGTCCGGCTACCGGGCGCGGTTGTCGGTCGGGGCGGACGGCTCGGTGAGCGGCTCGTTCAGCCGGGTGGCCTCGGGACGGGAGACCATGCTGGGGGGAGCTACGGATCTGGGCATCCGGGTGCAGCCCGGGGATGTGATCAACCTCGAGGCGACGGTGGCGGCGTTGAAATCGGTCCGGCTCTACCTGCGTGCGTGGCAGGACGGCTCGATCAAGCCGCCCACCTGGCAGCTGACCGCGAAGGACGCGTCCAGCAAGCGGCTCAAGAAGGCTGGCTACACCTACCTCTGGGCCCGGCCCGACGTGGACACGACCGCCTCGGACCTGGTCTGCACAGGGGTGTCGGTGAAGTCTTCCAGTGCGTCGAGGGCCGCGGCAGTGGGCGTGGTGGCCCCGGAACCGAACGGCGACCAGTTCTCGATCGCTGTCCTGCCCGATACCCAGGCCGAGACCAACAACACCGCGAACACGCCGTTCCTGAACCGGGTGAACTGGATGGTCGCGAACCGATCCCGGTTCGACCTGAGGTACGTGCTGCACACCGGGGACATGGTCAACTGGGGCTGGCTGGACGCCGGCCAGTTCACACGTGCGAAGGCCGCAATCGCGGTGCTTCGGGAGGCGGGGCTCCCCTACGCGCTCGCCATCGGGAACCACGACACAGAGGTCGTCGGTTGGAACGGTGTGCCCGGCTCGAGCGGGTACGGCGGCTCGGCATACGTGTACAACCCGGAGTGCCCGGTCAGGCTGGGCGCGGCGGCGTGCAGTTCCCGGCTGCTGGTCCGTGAGACCTCGGCGTTCAACCGGGCGTTTCCGCTCAGCAGCATCCAGAACGTCGGTGGCGCGTTCGAGGCCGGCAAGATCGACAACTACTGGACCACGTTCAGCGCCAACGACACACAGTGGCTGGTGCTGACCCTCGAACTGTGGCCGCGGAAGGAGGTCGTGGCCTGGGCGAAGGACGTTGTGGCGGGCCACCCCAACGTCAACGTGATCATCCAGACCCACAGCTACCTCACCAGCGGAGGGAAGATCTCGACCTCCAACGGCGGCTACGGCGCGACCAGCCCGAAGTACCTCTACGACCAGGTGGTCAAGCCGTACGCCAACGTGAAGCTGGTGTTCTCCGGGCACACCGGACGGTTCACGACCCGGGCTGACACGTACCGTGGACACACGGTGGTCTCCATGCTCGGCAACGAGTTGAGCGGTTCGGGCAACAACCCGGTCCGGATCGTCACGATCAACACCCGCACCGGTGTCGTCTCGAGCGCCGTGTACAACCCGCTGAGCGGGGCCACGGCCGGCACCACCTCGAACCGGATCAGCCTGATTCGCTGACCCGCTCCCGTCCGGAGCCCGCCACCACGACGCCGGCAAGGACGGCGACGAGCCCGGCCCACTGCAGCGCGCCGAGGCATTCGCCCAGCACGAGGACTCCCAGCAGGGTGGCGGTGGCCGGCTCGGCCAGGCCCAGCGTGATCGCGGTGGACGCGGACAGGTGGCGCAGGGCCGTCCCCATCAGCAGGTAGGAGACGACGACGGTGACCAGGCCGAGCCAGGCTGCCATCGTGAGGCCGGCCGGCTGGCCGACCCACGCGTTGTCGGTGAACGGCAGAACGGCGGCCCCGAGCAGGCCGCTGGTGCCGATCACGGCCGCGGTGGTGGGCAGTGCCGCAGTGCCTCGCCCGACCAGCGTCGAGGTCGCCACCGCGTAGCCGGCGTAGGCCGCCCCGGCGATCAGCGCGGCGAGCACGCCGAGCGGTTGCAGCGGGGGCGCAGTACCCAGCGCACCGGACAGCAGCACGATGCCCGTCACGGCCAGCGCCGTGGCTGCCGCCCACCGGCGGGTGGGCGCGTGCCCGCGAAGCCCGTCGAACACGCCCGCGAACAGCGGGCTCGATCCGAGCGCGACCACGGTGCCGACAGCGACCCCGTTGAGCCGGGTGCCGTAGAAGAAGGTCGCCTGGAACGCCATCACGCTGAGTCCGCCGAGCAGCACCCAGCCGACCTTCGTCGACCAGCGAGGGAGCCGGGCGTGGTGGTGCCGGAGCCACCACACCATGCCGACGCCCAGCAGCGCGGAACCGCCCACCACCTGGCGCACCGCGCCCACGCTGAGTGGGTTGGCCTGCGAGGGACCGAGGGCCTGGGCCGTGCCGGTGGTTCCGAACAGGACGGCCGCGGCGATCATCATCAGCGCGGGACGCAGCCGGCTCGGTTCGGGCACGGCGGCAAGGGTAGCGACGGGCCAACCCCTCGTGACGCCACGCCCGTTCCTCGTGCCCCGGGGGGCCGGTGGGAGGTGATTCCCGCCCGTCGCGAAGGCCTCCCGACGGAACAAGGGGGGATCAGTCGCGGCGGAGGCGGTAGTCCAGGATCAGCGAGCCCAGCTCCGAGGCGCTGCTCGACACCAGTTCGAGCCGCCGTGGCGAGGGCAGAGCGCCGAAGAGGCTTGTCCCGGTGCCCAGCAGCAGCGGGTGGACGAACAGCGTCAGGCCGTCGACGAGGTCGTTGGCGAGCAGGAATCGGGCCAGCTGGCCGCTGCCCAGCACGGTGATTGTGCCCTCTCCCTCCGACTTCAGCCAGCGGACCGAGCCGGCCACGTCGTCGGCGATCACCGTGGTGGGTTCCCAGAGCGGCGTCGGTGTCGTGCGGCTGACCAGGTACTTCTGCGCCGCGTTCAGATGGGCAGCCATCGGGTTGTCCGCGGGCTCGTGCGGCCAGTGCGCCGCCATCTCTTCGTAGGTGCGCCGGCCGAACAGGTAGGCGGTGGTCGCGGCGAACGCGCCTTCCGGGGGCGCCACCGGGTACTCGAGGCCCCAGCCGCCCTGCGGGAAGCCTTCCTCGGGGGCGGCCAGGCCCTGCATCACCCCGTCCACAGAGACGAACTCGACCAGTCTCAGTTCACGCATCCTGATCTCCTTCCTCGCAAGCGTCCATCCTGCTCCGTCGGCGGGCTACCCCTCGAGCGTGCGCTCCAGCAGCGCGCGCACGTGGCCGGGCAGGTCGTGCTCTGCGACCTCTACGTCCACCTCCGCCGCCGGGCAGACCACCCCGTAGCAGAAGGCGTCCGGGGTGGGCGGGCTCGCCGTGGCCAGCGCGGCCAGCGTCTGGTCGGCCAGCAGCCCGGTCCAGGCCCGCCGGTCGCTGCGAGAGAGCTCGGCCAGGCTGGTCCGCCGCTCCCGGACCAGACCGGCGAAGCCACCGGTGCGGCGGACGACCAGCTGGGCGCTCGGGTCGAGGCCCTCCCCGCCGGACGGCGCGTCCGCGGTGCGTGCGTCGACGCCGACACTCGCCCACCCGGAGCGGACGGCGGCCGCCTCGGCTCCCTCGCCGAAACGGGTGACGGCGGCGTGGATGGTGAGGGCCGCGAAGGTGGCGAAGTCGCAGCCCGGCGGGATGTCCGGACCCGTGAGCACGTCGTACCAGATTCGTCCCGCGGTCTCCCAGGCCCGGCCCCCGAGCGTGGTGGCGGTGAGCGCGAACGCCCGGTTCGGGATGCCCGAGTTGTAGTGCACGCCGCCGTTGTCGGAACTGGTGTGCACGTACCCGCTCATGTCGGCGGGCTGCGGGTCCTTGCCGAGCCGAGGGTCGTCGTACGCCGTGCCTGGATGCAGCATGTTGCGCAGCGCGACCCCCTTTACGCCGGGGAGCAGCAACTCGGCGCCGATCAGCCAGTCGGCCTCGGCAGCGGTCTGGCCCGCGCGGCACTGGGCGACGAGCACGCCGAACACGTCGGAGACCGATTCGTTGAGCGCGCCGGACTGGTTGCGGTAGGTGAGGCCGGCGGTGTGCTCGGTGACGCCGTGGGTGAGCTCGTGGCCGATCACGTCGAGGCTGGCGGTAAAGCGGCCGAAGATCACCCCGTCCCCGTCGCCGAAGACCATCCGCTCGCCGTTCCAGAAGGCGTTCTGGTAGCCCTCGCCGTAGTGGACGGTGCCGAGCAGCGCCATCCCGGAGCCGTCGATGGAGTTGCGCCCGTACACCTCGTCGAACAGCGCCCAGGTGGCGCCGAAGCCGTCGTAGGCCTCGTCGGCCGCAGGGTCGCCGGTGGCGGGCCCGCCCTCAGTGCGGACCGCGGTGCCGGGCAGGTTCTCCGAGTGCCCGGCGTCGAAGATCTCCCGGGACGGCCCGGACGCGGCCGGGCCGCTGCCGGCGATCACCGTGGGGGCGGAGCGCCGGGACCGTGCGCGGCGCTTCTCCGCGTCAGCGACCAGGGTGGCGCGGGCCTGCTCGGCGATCGGCTCTGTGCCCTCGGCCAGGTGCTGCAGCAGGTACGGAGGGATGATGGTGGCGATCTGGGGGTGGCTCATGCGTCCAGCCTGCCCCGCGGTGGTGACAAGGAGGCAGCGGTGGCGTTCGTGGCTGTCGGGTCGGTGACGTCGGCCAGGTCAGCGCTCAGCGCGGCGAGCGCCGCGTCCGCCTCGATCAGGACGGTGGCCCCGGGCTCCCCCGCGCCGAGCGAGATGGTGTGGCCGGCGAGGCTCGCGTCCGCGACCACGGGCCAGGCGACCCGGGAGCCGAACGGGGTGATCGTGCCGCGACGGTAGCCGGTCGCGACGAAGGCGGCCTCGGCGTCCGGCATCGACAGCCGGCTCACCCCGAGGTGGGCGCGCAGCTTCGGCCAGGCGATCTCGCGGTCTCCCGGGACCAGAACGAACAGGTAGTCCTCCGCGCCGCGCCGCACCACGAGGGTCTTCACGATGTCGCGCGGCTCGATCCCGCGCAGGGCCGCGGCCTCTGCCAGCGACCTCGCCGGGGGATGCCGGACCACCCGGTAGGTCAGGCCGGCAGCGATCAGGGCCGCCTCGGCCGGGGCGGCGGCCGAGGGCTCAGGTGTGGAGGTACTCAAGCAAGTGGTTGCGCTCGTCGGTGAGCTGGTCGATGCGGTACTTCACGACGTCACCGATCGAGACGATCGCGGCGAGCTTGCCGTCCTCGCCGACCACGGGCAGGTGCCGGATCCGCGAGTAGGTCATGGTGTGGCCCGTGGCCTCGAGGGAGTCCTCGGGGGTGCAGGTCTTCACGTTCGCGGTCATGATCGCCGAGACCGGCTGGGCCAGCACGTCCGTCCCGTCGGCGAGGTGCCGGACGACGTCGCGCTCGCTGACGATGCCGGAGATCGTGGCACCGTCTTCGCTGACCACCACGGCGCCGATGTTGTTCCTGCCGAGCAGCTCGACCAGCTCGGCGACGGTGGCGGCGGGCGCGATGGTGACCACGTCCGCGCCCTTCTTGCGGATGATGTCCTCGATCTTCATGTCTTGGACGCTACCCCGGGCATCGACCCCGCACCAGAGGACACGGGGTGCGGCAAATGCCCCGTGGGACGGGTGTGTCGCGGCGCCCCTGCCGGTAGGGTCTCGCGCTGTGACACACCAGCACCCCCGGACGCGGGCGGTCCGGGCCGGGATCAATACCGACCCGACGCACAGCGCCGTCGTGCCCCCGGTCTACCTGTCGACGACCTACTCCTTCCCCGGCTTCGGTGAGCCCGGCGGGTACGACTACAGCCGGGCCGGCAACCCCACCAGGTCGGTGCTCGCGGACGCGGTCGCCGCGCTCGAAGGCGGGGTCGGCGGTGTCATCACGGCGTCCGGCATGGCCGCGATCGCCACCACGGTGCTGGCCCTACTGCCACCCGGCGGCACCCTGGTCGCTCCGGTGGACTGCTACGGCGGTTCGTGGCGATTGTTCGACGCACTGGCCCGCACCGGACGCCTGCAGTTGCGCCTGGTAACCCTCAGCGACCCCTCGGCCTGGCCGGAAGCGCTGGCTGGAGCCGACCTCGTCTGGCTGGAGACGCCGTCGAATCCGCTGCTGCGGATCACCGACATCGCGGCGTTGTGCCGGGCGGCCCACGCCGCGGGTGCGCAGGTCGTGGCGGACAACACGTTCGCCAGCCCGGTCGTGCAGCGCCCGCTGGAGCTGGGCGCCGACGTGGTGGTGCACTCGGCGACCAAGTACCTCAACGGGCACAGCGACGTGGTGGCTGGGGCGATCCTCGCCGCGTCCGCGGACGTGCTGGACCAGCTGGGGTGGTGGGCCAACACCCTGGGAGCCACTGGCGGCGCCCTGGACGCGTACCTCGTGTTGCGCGGGCTGCGCACCCTGCACCTGCGGATGGCTGCGGCCGAGGCGAATGCCGCCGCGATCGTCGAGTTGCTCGGCGCCCACCCCGCCGTGCGCGCCATCCACTACCCGGGGCTGGCCGAGCATCCCCAACACGCGCTCGCCGAGCGCCAGATGGACGGCTTCGGCGCGATCGTCACCTTCGACGTGGGTGGCGAGGCCGCTGTCCGGGCGCTCGTCGACGGGCTGGAGTGCTTCTGCCTGGCGGAGAGCCTCGGCGGCGTCGAGTCTCTCATCTCGCACCCGGCCACGATGACCCACGCGGCGATGCCGCTCGAAGTGCAGGCGGCCGCAGGGATCACCGCGGGCCTGCTGCGACTCAGCCTGGGCGTCGAGGACGCGTCCGACCTGGTCGCAGACCTGCGCGCCGGGCTCGACCGGGCGGAGTCGGCCGGCTGAGACCGGCTCCGGTCCGCAGGAGCAGGATGGAGCCATGCAGTACGAGTCGTGGATCGACCGGCAGGTCCGGGAAGCGATCGAGCGGGGCGAGTTCGACGACCTGCCCGGGGCGGGCAGGCCGCTGCAGCTCGACGACGACCCGGACTGGTGGGTGAAGGCCAAGATCGCCCGGGAGCACCTCGAACCGCTGCTGCCCACGCCGCTGGCCCTGCGCCGCGAGGTCGAGCGGCTGCCGGCGACGCTGGCCGAGGTCACCGCCGAAGCTGACGTGCGCGAGATCGTCGCCGACCTGAACGCCCGGATCCGGGAGAGTTACCTGCGTCCCCACGACGGTCCGGGGATCGTGGTGGGCATCGTCGACGCCGACGCCACGGTGGACCGCTGGCGCGGCAGCGGGCCGCGACCGGAACCGTCCCCGCCGGGCTAACGCCCGAGCAGGGCGCGCAGGAAGAACAGCAGGTTCGCCGGACGCTCGGCGAGGCGGCGGACGAAGTAGCCCCACCAATCGGTGCCGAAGGGGACGTACACCCGCACGGCCTCGCCCATCGCGGCGAGCCGGCGCTGCTCGTCGGAGCGGATGCCGTACAGCATCTGGTACTCGTAGCTGCCGGGCTCGCGGCCGTACTGGGCGGCCAGCTCGGCGACGGCGGCGATCATCTCCGGATCGTGCGTGGCCAGCATCGGATAGCCGTCCCCGGCGATCAGGACGCGGGCGCATGCCACATACGCGGTCGACACTTCCTCGCGGGTCTGGTGGGCGACCTCGGCCGGTTCGGCGTACGCGCCCTTGCACAGCCGGATCCGCGACTTCTCGCCGGCGAGCAGCGTGCAGTCGTCCAGCGTCCGGTGCAGGTAGGCCTGCAGGACGCCGCCTGCGTCGGGGTAGTCGCGTCGCAGTTCGGCGAGGACGCTGAGGGTGGCGTCGGTCGCGGTGTGGTCCTCCATGTCGACGGTCACGGTCGTCCCGGCAGCGGATGCCGCCGCGCAGATCTCCCGCGCGTGCGCCAGCGCCAGGCCCCGCCCGTCCGGCAGCCCCAGCCCGAGCGCGGTCAGCTTGACCGACACCTCCGCGGTTCCGGTGAGGCCCTCGGCGGACAGTTGCGCGAGCACCTCCAGGTAGCCGTCGCGGACGGCCGCGGCCTGGGCGGGGCTGGTGGTGTCCTCGCCGAGGAAGTCGATGCTCGCGTGCAGCCCGTCCGCTGCCAGCGCCCGGACCGCGGCGAGGCACTCCGCGATCGTCTCACCGGGGACGAACCGGCGTACCACGGCGGCCGTCACGGGCAGCCGCAGGGCCATGGCCTTCAGCCGGGCACTGCGGGCGGCGGCCAGCAGCGCGTTGCGCAGCAGGCCTTCGAGCGAATTCATCGGTCCTCCACGAGGCCGGCGACCGTGAGGACGGACGTCCCGCCCGGCGAATCGGTCGCCGCAGCACTCTGTCGGCCATTCTGTCGCCGCAGCCGCTCCCGGGCGAATCGCGCCCACTCCTCGCCCACTCCTCGCGTACGATCGCAGGCGTGGCAGACGTGCAGCGGGCGAGGATGACGATCTCGGTCGACCACCGTGCCGTTGAGGCCCGGCCGGAGACGCTGGTGCGCCAGCACACCCTGCGACCGACCGGACGTACCCCCCTGGACGCCCTGGTGGCCACGCCACCGGTGTCCCACGGCGTGCTGGTCTACTTCCCCGGCTTCAACACCCCGCTCGGGCCGTGGGAGATCGCCAAGTGCGCGCACCTGGCGGACGCGACCTCTCTGACCGTCGTGGTCACCGAGATCCCGGGGATGAGCCGGTTCGGGCACAGCATTCCGAAGGCGGTTCGCACCGAGATGCTGCACGGCAGGATCGATGCCTGGGCCGAACTGAACCTCGCCTACGTCGCCGAGGCGCTCGAGGTCGGCGACGTCCGCCACCCCGAGCACATGCAGGTGCTCGGCTACTCGACCGGTTGCTCGCTGGCGGTCTCCGCGCTCCCGCTGCTGGGGGAGTGGGGACCGATCGAGGGCCTGAACCTCGTCGAGCCGGTGGCGATCACGACCCGCAACATCGCCTCGCTGCAGGCGCACAACATTGCCGACCTGGGACGGATGCCGACGGCCCTGGCGACGAACCGGGACCACGAGTGGGTGATGGCGGCCCGCCGGTCGCAGCGCCGGGAGCCGTCCGTCCGCTACTCGCCGGTGGACCTGGTCGCGATCGGGCAGGTGCTGGCGAACCCGGGCCTGCTCGAGGGCCTGGACGCCGTCGAGCTCGCCCGGTGCGCGCTGGCACGCGGCTCGCGCAGTTCGCTGTGCCGGGTGGGCGACTACGAACGGCTCGACGCCCAGCTGGCCGGACGCGGTGTGCCCGGTCCCACGATCACCGTGGACGGCCTCGGCCACCAGTTGTGGCACTCGTTCCCGATCGTCGCCCAGTTGACCCAGGCCATGCTCGGCGACACCAGCGCCGCCGCCTGACCCTGCGGGCCACCCGCTGCCGGAGAGGCGCCTTCCCGCGCTGGTCGAGCCTGCGGAACCTGTGCCGGATCAGGGAATACCCCCAGCTTCCCCACAGTTGAGTCTGGTGAACTCAATCACCGAAGTTGAGCGTGCTAAGCTCAACTCCGTCCAAGACTCAACCGGAGGTAGCAAACAATGGCACGAGCAGTCGGCATCGACCTCGGCACCACCAACTCTGTCGTCGCCGTCCTCGAGGGCGGCGAGCCCACTGTCATCCCGAACGCGGAAGGCTCCCGCACCACCCCGTCGGTGGTCGCCTTCGCGAAGGGCGGAGAGGTCCTGGTCGGCGAGGTCGCCAAGCGCCAGGCCGTCACCAACGTCGACCGCACCATCCGCTCGGTGAAGCGCCACATGGGCACCAACTGGACGGTCGACATCGACGACAAGAAGTACACCCCGCAGGAGATCAGCGCCCGCGTGCTGATGAAGCTGAAGCGCGACGCGGAGGCCTACCTGGGCGAGCCGGTCACGAACGCGGTGATCACCGTCCCGGCGTACTTCGGCGACGCCGAGCGCCAGGCCACCAAGGAGGCCGGCGAGATCGCGGGCCTCGTGGTCGACCGGATCATCAACGAGCCCACCGCAGCGGCCCTGGCCTACGGCCTGGACAAGGGCGGTGTGGAGCAGACCATCCTCGTCTTCGACCTCGGTGGCGGCACCTTCGACGTGTCCCTGCTGGAGATCGCGGAGGGCGTCTTCGAGGTGAAGGCGACCAAGGGCGACAACCGGCTCGGCGGTGACGACTGGGACCAGCGGGTCGTCGACTGGCTGGTCACCCAGTTCAAGAACAAGAACGGCATCGACCTGGGCAAGGACAAGATGGCCCGCCAGCGCCTCCAGGAGGCCGCCGAGCGCGCCAAGATCGAGCTGTCCAGTGCGCAGGAGACCGCGATCAACCTGCCTTACATCACCGCGGGCGCCGACGGGCCGCTGCACCTGGACGAGAGGCTCACCCGGGCCGAGTTCCAGCGCATGACCCAGGACCTGCTCGACCGCTGCCGGGCGCCGTTCAACGCGGTGATCTCCGACGCCAACACCTCGATCGGCAAGATCGACCACGTGATCCTCGTCGGCGGCTCCACCCGGATGCCGGCGGTCGTCGACCTGGTCAAGGAACTGACCGGCGGCAAGGAGCCCAACAAGGGCGTGAACCCGGACGAGGTCGTCGCCCTGGGTGCGTCCCTGCAGGCCGGCGTGCTGAAGGGCGAGGTGAAGGACGTGCTGCTGCTCGACGTCACCCCGCTGAGCCTCGGTATCGAGACCAAGGGTGGCGTGATGACGAAGATCATCGAGCGCAACACCACGATCCCGACCAAGCGCAGCGAGGTGTTCACCACCGCCGAGGACAGCCAGCCGTCGGTGATGATCCAGGTCTACCAGGGCGAGCGTGACTTCGCCCGGGACAACAAGAGCCTGGGCAACTTCGAGCTGACCGGCCTGATGCCCGCCCCGCGCGGCATCCCGCAGATCGAGGTCGCCTTCGACATCGACGCCAACGGCATCGTCCACGTCCACGCCAAGGACATGGCCACGGGCAAGGAGCAGTCCATGACCGTGACCGGCGGCTCGGCCCTGGGCAAGGACGACATCGACCGGATGGTCAAGGAGGCCGAGGCGCACGCCGCCGAGGACCACAAGCGCCGCGAGGCCGTCGAGATGCGCAACGAGGCGGACGCGCTGGCGTTCCGCACCGAGAAGCTGCTCGCCGAGAACGCCGAGACGCTGCCCGAGGACACCAAGGCCCCGGTGGTCGAGGCCCTCGAGAAGCTGAAGGAGGCTCTCAAGACCGACGACAACGACGCGGTCAAGGCCGCCATGGACGACCTGAACACCAAGGCCGCGACCATGGGCCAGGCGATGTACGCCGCCGCCCAGGCCGCGCAGCAGGCCGAGGCGCCGGCCGACGGCGGGCAGCCCACCTCCGGTGGCGATGACGACGTCGTGGACGCGGAGATCGTGGACGAGGACAACGACAAGTGACCGATTCCGCAGAGGAGTTCGGAGCGCCCCAGGAAGCGCCTGAGCCCCAGGACGCGAGCCCTGGGGTCGCCGAAGGGCAGGACCGGGCGAGCGACTCCGCCGCCGAACCCGAGGGCTTCGTGCCCGAGGGCGAGGCCGGCGGGGACGGCGCCGAGGAGCCGCTGGCCGCGAAGTCTTCCGGTGCCGCCGTCCTGGACGCGAAGGTGGCCGAGTTGCAGGAGCTGGTGGACGAACGCACCGCCGACCTGCAGCGGCTCTCCGCCGAGTACCAGAACTACAAGAAGCGGGTCGACCGCGACCGGGCGCTGTCCCGGCAGGGCGGCATCGAGGTGGTCGTGCTCGACCTGCTCCCCGTCCTGGACAGCGTCGAGGCCGCCCGCGAGCACGACGAGCTCACCGGGGGCTTCAAGCTGGTGGCGGAGGAGCTGGAGAAGATCACCGCCAAGTACGGACTGGAGGCCTACGGCGAGGTCGGCGAGGAGTTCGACCCGCAGCTGCACGAGGCACTGATGCAGATGCCGTACGAGGGCGGCGCCGTGAGCGTCCCCACCATCTCCGCGGTGATGCAGCGCGGAGTGAAGCTCAACGACCGGGTGCTCCGACCCGCCCGCGTGGGGGTCGCCAACCCGGAGTGAACCGAGTACCCATGAGCACACGAGAGGAGGCGTGATGAGTACCAAGGACTACCTGGAGAAGGACTACTACAAGGTGCTCGGCGTCTCCAAGGACGCCAAGCCCGAGGAGATCAAGAAGGCGTTCCGGAAGCTGGCCCGGCAGTACCACCCCGACCAGAACAAGACGAACGCCGACGCCGAGGCGAAGTTCAAGGAGATCTCCGAGGCGAACTCGATCCTGAGCGATCCGGCCAAGCGCAAGGAGTACGACGAGGCGCGCAGCCTGTTCGGCGGCGGGGGCTTCCGGTTCCCCGGCGCCGGGCAGGGCGGGCCGTCCATGGAGGACCTGTTCCGCGGCGCCGGCGACTCCGGGATCGGCGACCTGTTCGGCAACCTGTTCGGCGGTGCCACCACGACCCGGCGCACGAGCCGGGGACCGCGGCGCGGCGCCGACATCGAGGGCGAGGTCACGATCGACTTCGCGAGTGCGCTGGCCGGCTCGACGGTCACCATGCAGACCACGTCGGACGCGGCCTGCCCGACCTGCCACGGCACCGGCGCCCGTCCCGGCTCCCAGCCGCGAGTGTGCCCGGTCTGCCAGGGCAGCGGGATGCAGACCTCCACGTCGGGTGGGGTGTTCGCGGTCACCGAGCCGTGTCGCGAGTGCCGCGGCCGGGGCATGATCGTGGACGACCCGTGCGCCACCTGCCAGGGTTCGGGGCGCGGCCAGTCGACCCGCACCATGCAGGTACGGATCCCCGCGGGAGTCACCGACGGACAGCGGATCCGGATCAAGGGCAAGGGCGGTGCCGGCGAGAACTCCGGCGCGTCCGGCGACCTCTACGTGCTGGTGCACGTGCGGCCGCACAAGGTGTTCGGCCGCAAGGGCGACCACCTCACGGTCACCGTCCCGGTCACCTTCGCCGAGGCCGTCCTGGGCGCGGAGATCTCCGTCCCCACCCTCGACGATGGTCCGGTGCGGCTGAAGGTGCCCGCCGGCACGCCGAACGGACGGACGTTCCGCGTCCGTGGCCGTGGCGTCAAGGGCGGCGCGACCGATGGCGACCTGCTGGTCACCGTGGAGGTGGAGGTGCCCACGCACCTGTCCGAGGAGGCGAAGGCAGCACTGGCCGACTACCAGGCGAAGGCCGGCGGTGGTGACCCGCGGGCTCACCTGCTGGGAGGTTCGTGATGACCGAACGACTGCCTGACCGGCTGGACGCCGACGCCCCGATCTTCGTGATCTCGGTGGCGGCGCAGCTGGCCGAGATGCACCCCCAGACCCTGCGCGGCTACGACCGGCTCGGCCTGGTGGTGCCCGGCCGATCCCGTGGCCGGGGGCGCCGCTACTCGCTGCGTGACATCGCCAAGCTGCGGCACATCCAGCACCTGTCCCAGAACGAGGGGATCAACCTCGAGGGCGTGCGCCGGATCCTCGCGCTGGAGGCCGAGCTCGACGCCGTCCGCGGCCAGCTGGCCCGGCTCGCCGAGGTGGTGAACGAGCTCCAGCTGCTGCCGGAGGGCTCGCGCCTGTTCACGGCCGAGCAGACTGGCCAGGTCTACCTCGGCCGCGTCCGCAGGCACCCGCCGCGGGCGATCACCTCGCGCTGAGGGCCGGCTTCACTGCCGCCGCTCCGGCCGCTGCCCGTCGCGCGGCGGGCGCCACCGGGTCCTCGAACCGCCCGAGAGCGAAGATGTGAGCATGGCCGACGGGCCGTTGGCCTGGTTATCGTCGGCCGGTGATCTGGATCTGTGCAACGTGCGCGGTGGAGACCGCCGACCTGGACGCCCCGCCCCAGACCTGCGAGATCTGCTCCGACGACCGGCAGTGGGTGCCGGCGTCCGGGCAGCGGTGGACGACGCGGGAGGAACTGGCCGCCGCAGGGACCGCCACCCGCTGGTTCGAGGTGGAGCCGGACCTCTACGGCATCACGGCGACGCCACAGGTGGGCATCGGCCAGCAGACGATGGTGGTCCGCACCGCGGCCGGGGTTCTGGTCTTCGACCCGCTGGGCTTCGTGGACGACGCCGCGCTCGATCGCGTCCGCGCCCTCGGTCCGGTGCTCGCCGTCGCGGCCAGCCATCCGCACATGTACGGCTGCCAGACCGAGTGGGCCGCGGCCCTCGACGCACCGGTCGTGCTGAACGTGCACGACCGCGAGTGGTGCCGGCGTCCCGAGCGGGTCACCTTCTTCGAGGAGTCCTTCGATGTGGGTCCGGACATCGCCCTGCACCGGGTGGGCGGGCACTTCCGGGGCCAGACCGTGGCCGAGTGGCGTCCGGGCAGTGGCGGAGCGGGGGTGCTGTTCGCCGGGGACGCCGTCTTCCCCAATCCCGACCGGCGCAGCGTGAGCTTCCTGCGCAGCTACCCCAACCGGCTCCCGCTGTCCGGGGCGGTGGTGCGGCGGATCGCCGGCCAGCTCGAGGGGCTGCACTTCGACCGCCTCTACAACAACTTCGGTGCGGTCGTCCCCGCCGACGCCAAGGCGGTGCTGCGCTTCTCCGCGGACCGCCACGCCGCCTGGACCGATGGTCTCCACGACGACGAGACCTGGTGAGTTCCGCGTCAGCGAGGGGCGTCGACCGACTCCGGGGGCCGAATGGCCTCGGGCCCGAGCAGAAGCAGTTCCGTCGCGGAGACCATCGCGTCGTAGTAGGCGTCGGCGTCCATCATCTCGGTGCCCGCGAGTCCCAGTAGCTCGGCGTAGAGCGCGCCGTCGAGCAGGTGCCAGGCGGCGAGACCGCTGAGCATCGTCTGCTCGCGAACCTCGACTCCGGCCATCATCTCCAGGACGGGCAGCCCACGGATCACCGGTTCGTCGCGTGGCGCGGAGATGCTCGGGAAGATCCCCGCGCGCTCCGCGTCCGCCCCCAGCCGGATCAGGAGCAGATGCAGCCGGAACGTGTTCTCGGTGAACGGGAGGGGCCCCGCGACCACGGCGCTCTGGATCAGGAGCCACTCGTGCCGGTGGGCGAGCGACCAGCTCCGCAGGGTGTGCGCGAAGGCACGCCAGCGGCCCCGCAGGTCCGCGCGCGGGACGGCGTCGTGGGCGGCCTGGATGGTGTCGGCGAGGTCGGTGTAGGCGTAGCGGAGGAGGAGGGCGAGCAGGTCCTCACGGCTGCGGACGTAGCGGTACAGGGCGGACGGGGCCAGCGTGAGTTCCCTGGCCAGGCCACGAACCGTCAGCGCCTCCGATCCCCCCTCGGCCAGGAGACGCAACCCGGCGGCCAGGATGGCTGCTTCGGTGGTGTCCCTGCGTTGTGCCCGTGTACCCACGAAGCCTCCCGACCTTGCGTGAACGGTGTTCTTGAATTATCCCACGGGACATGCTGAACTTGGCACCGGATCAGAGAACGCTGTTCGCGAAACCGGTCGGCGAGTGCGTTTGCAGGCACCGGGGCGTCGATCACCTGGTGGTCGTCATCGCCGGCCGCGCTGCGGGGGGGAAACAGCGATCCTGAGCTGACCGGGTCGCGAGGTCCCCAGACCTCGCGACCCGGCAGCGCCGCCGTCAACGCCCGTTCCTGCGCATCTCCGCAGAGGTGTAGATCGGCGCGACCACCTCGCCGTCGAAGAAGGCGGTGAGCCGCTCCGCCTGGGCGGCCAGCGCCGCCCGGCCTTCCGGGCCCGGGTCGGAACGGTGGATGACCCGGACGGACGCGTCCGCCCCCTGCACCCAGGCACCGACGATCCGTCCGTTCCACCAGGCCGTCGTGCCGGCGTTTCCGGCGGTGTCGAAAAGGTGGGGTGCGTCCGCAGGGTGCAGGTAGAAGTCGCGCTGCTTCCAGCCCATGGTTGTCGGGTCCAGCACCGGGAGCAGTGCCGCCCAGGGCGTCACCGGCGGATCGGGCTCCTCGTCCCCGGGTAGCACCCAGCCGGTGCCGCCGTCGTCGAGGGCCACGCTCACCGCGCCGAGGTCGCCGAGCGCCCGACGCACCAGGGTCCTGGTGGCACCGAGCCACCAGACCAGGTCGGTCTCGGTGCCCGGCCCGAACGTCCACAGCCAGCGCCGCACCAGCTCGGCCCAGCCCTCGGCCTCCGGCCGCGGGACCGGGACGCTGCCCAGCCAGGCCCGTGCCGTGGTCCAGACCGGACGCGACACCCGCCAGTGCCCGGCGTTGCGGCCGCGGAACAGCTGACCGCGGGCGCCGAGCAGGGTGAGGACACGGGGGGCCACCGGAGCCTCCTGCGCCCACTTCCCCGAGCCGAACGTGATCCGGGCGGCCAGCGCGGGCACCTGCGCCCGCAGCGAGGCGGCGTCCATGGCTCCGTCCGAACCCAGGTGCGTGAGCACGGCCGCGGCGGCATTCTCAACCCACGCCGCGCCGTCGGCGGCGATCCCGGCCCGTTCCACGTCCGCGGCGAGCCGGCGCAACTCGGCGGCGGCCACTCGCGCACAGGCGCTGCCGAGCGCGGCGGGAAGCAGGTCACGGGTGAAGCCGAACAGCGTGCGACGCATGGCCAGCTGCTTCACCACCGAGCGTTCGGTGGCGAGCAGGTCGTCCACCGCTGCGATGTCCAGCCCGTCCACGCGGGCCTGGAGGGCGAGGTGCACGGTGGCTGGTTCGGTGGCGTGCAGGACGGTCATCGCGCGGGTCGCGGCGACCGGGTCGGGGTGCCGGTGGTCCGGATGCAGGCCGTGCCGGACGGCGAGCCGGTCGCGCCGCTGGGCGTCGGTGAAGCGGAGCACTGCGACATCATGGCAGCCGCCGCCGACGGTCCGGGTGGGGGTGTGGACGCGGCGCGCGCAGTCCTCCGCCGGGGGAACAGACGTCCGCCGGTCCGAGCCCTTAGGCTTTCGAGCGAACCGGACGTGACGAGGGGAGTGCCGTGGCTGCCACGATCACTGCCGCGGAGCGCACCCGGATCCTCTCGGTCGCGCTGGTGGCCGTAGCGGTGGCCACCGCGGGCGTGCTGGTCTACGGGCTGGTCGCGAGCCGGGGGGTCGCCGGCATGCTGGGCGACCTGGAGATCTACAGCGGCGCGATCAATTACGCGCTCGCCGGCGGCGACCTCTACGCCTACGCCTACGTCCACCCGACGGTGCACGGGCTCGGATTCACCTACCCGCCCTTTGCCGCGCTCGTCCTCGCTCCGTTCGCGCTGATGCCCCTGCTCGTCGCCAAGACCCTCTGGACCATCCTCACCTTCGTCGTGGTCGTGGCCTGCCTGTCGGTCCTGGTGCGCGGCGCCGCGGGGACTCCCCACCGGCGTCCGTCGGTCGAGCGGCAGGGCGCTGCGCACATCGCCTGGGTGGCGGGACTGGCCGTCCCGGTGCTGCTCACCTATCCCTTCCTGCACAACCTGATCGTCGGCCAGGTCAGCCTGTTCGTGATCGCGCTCGCCCTGTTCGACCACCTCCTGCCGCGGCGGTGGCAGGGCGTGCTGGTCGGCCTCTCCGCGGCGATCAAGCTGACCCCGCTGGTGTTCCTTCCCTACTACCTGCTGACCCGACAGTGGCGGCAGGCCGCGGTCTGCGCAGGGACGTTCGCCGGCGCGTCCGCCCTGGCGTTCGTGCTGCTGCCCGGGCCGTCGGTCGCCTACTGGACCGACAAGCTGTGGCAGACCGGACGGGTCGGCCGCACCGACTCCACGGTGAACAAGTCGCTGCTCGGCATGCTCACCCGGCAGCTGCCGGACGGGGCTCCGGTCACGCTGATCTGGCTGGTCGTGGCCGCCGCGGTGGCCACGCTGGCGTACTGGCGTGCCTCCCGGCACCTGCGCGAGGGGGAGGCGCTCGCCGCGACCCTCGCCGTGGGCGCCTTGTCGGTCGCGGTGTCGCCGATCTCGTGGCCGCACCACCAGCTCTGGCTGGTGCTCGCCGCCGCCTGGTACCTGCTGCTGCGCGGACGTACCCCGCTGGTGCTCGGCATCGTGCTGTTCGCCGTCTTCTTCGGCTATCCGTGGTTCGACGACTACGCGGCGGGCACGGCCGGCCCGTTGGCAGCGATCGGTGTCGAACTGCCCGCGCTGGCCGTGCTGGTCGTGCTCGGCTTCGGGCTGCTCCCGTTCCGGCGCGACCTCACCGGCCGGGCTGATCCCGAGCCGGCGGTCGACCGTGCCTGAGCCGAGGCGGACCGGGCTCGTCGTTGTTCTCGCGCTCGCCACCGGTCTCGCCCTGGTGATCGCCGGCTACTGGTTCGTGGCCCTGCTTGCGAAGGTCGGTGGTTCCGGCATGACCGACCTCGCGGTGTACCGCGGGGCCGTGCTCTCGATGCTGGACGGCCGCGGGCTCTACGACTACGCCCTGCTCCGTCCGGGGGAGTCCGCGCTGCCGTTCACCTACCCGCCCTTCGCCGCGCTGGTGTTCGTGCCGGTCGCGGTCCTGCCGTCCGCGGTGTCCGCCTGGCTGGTCGTCGTGGCGTCGCTGGCCGCCTGTGTCGGCCTCGCCCACCTGGTGCTGCGCCACGGTTCGCGGTGGCGTGGCGGACGGGTCCCGGCGCTGCCGCTCGCCCTGGCCTCGCTCGCGCTGCTGGTCTCCGAGCCGGTGGGGCTGGGCGTGATCCTCGGCCAGATCAGCCTCTTCCTCGTGCTGGCGAGCCTTGCCGACGCCTGCGGCGTGCTGCCGCGCCGCTGGCAGGGGGTGCTGATCGGGCTCGCCGGAGCGATCAAGCTGATCCCGCTGGTCTTCATCCCCTACTTCCTGATCACGCGGCAGTGGCGCCGGGCGGTGAACGCGACCGTGGCCTTCGGGGTGGCGACGGGGCTGGGGTTGGTGGTCCTGCCCGGAGAATCCGTGCGCTACTGGACGCAGTTGGTCTTCGACACGAGCCGGGTCGGTGAGCTGGTGCTCAGCCGCAACAAGTCGCTGCTCGGCCTGGTGGCGCGCTGGGACCTCGGCGGCGACCACCAGCGGCTGGTCTGGCTCGCCCTTGCTGCGCTGATCGCTGTGCTGGGGCTGTGGGCGGCCAGCCGGCATCACCGCCGCGGCGAGGAACTGGCTGCCGCCCTCGTGGTGGGCACGCTGTCGATCGTGCTCACGCCGATCTCGTGGCCGCACCACCAGGTGTGGATGACGCTGGTCGCGCTGTACCTGATCCTGCAGGAGCGGCGCTGGACGATCGCTGCCGGGTCGGCGCTGCTCCTCGGGTACGTGTTCGCGAGCCCGCTGATCAGCTGGCTCGAGACCGGCCCGCTCTGGCTGCGCCTGAGCTGGGAGCTGCCGACGCTCGCCGCCGTGGCCGTGTCCGTCCTGGGGCTGCCCCAGGACCGTCCGATCGCTTCCGTGGCGGCGAGCTGATGCAGATCGGCCCCGCGTCCGCGCTGGTCCACGGCTGGCCGTGGCTGCGGGTGGACGCGGTGGTGCGGTCCGGCCGGACGCTGCACCACTACCGCCGCCGGCTGGACCGTCCGGATCGGCCGTGGGTTCGGCTGCGCCCGGTCAGCGAGCGCGCGGACGGGCCCGGCGCGCTGGTCCGGCAGGGCCGCCGGCTCCTCGCCGTGGTGCCGGAGCCGGGCGGACCGCTCACCTACCAGCTGGTCGGGACGGAGTGGGTGCCGGCCGGGGAGGTGGCCGTCCCGCCCTCGGCGACCGCGCCGTCCGCTGCACGGCTGGGCCTGGATGCGTCCCGGGTTCGGGCGATCGCCGCGTTCGGCCGGTCCCGGCTGCTGGTCGACGAGGACGGTTCGCTGTTCAGCTACCACGCGCTGCCCGGTGGCTCCTGGGAGCGGGACGCCTGCCTGCGGCTGGCCGATCACAGCAGCTTCTTCGTGGCCGGCACGGAGTCGGTGAAGCTCGCCCAGGTCACGGGCGACCGGGATGCGACCCCGACGCCGTGGGGCGAGCGGGCGCCGACGCTGAGTGACTCGCTGGCCACCGCCGGCGTCCGCGGTACCGACCTCGGCGTCCGCGTCGACCACTCCGGGCGAAGCTTCCTGCTGTTCGGCGACACCCACTGGACGCGGCCCTGGCTCGGCACCCGCGACGCGATCGCCGAGGTGGTCGCCGGCGGCGACCTGCCCACGGTCCGCTTCCACGGCTCACCGCTGAAGCTGGTCGGGCGCGCCGCCGGGCGGATCACCATGCGCGAGTACGACGTGCCGCTGGACGGGTTCTCCCACGGCGGCCACCTGTACGGGCTGTTCAGCTCGAACCACTTCCGCGGCGGTCGGGTGATGGGGCGTTCGGTGCTCGCCCGGGCGGTCAGCGACGAGCCGGTACTCGATCCGGCCGCCCGCCGGCGTCCGATGCGCTTCAAGGTGCTCGGCACGTTCAGCGAGCGGCACTTCATCAATGCCTCCGTGCAGTTGCGGCCGGCTGCGCAGGTGCCCGGCTGTCGCGGCGACGGCGACGTGCTGCTGGTCTGGGGGAGCGGGCCCTACCGGGCGTCCGAGCCGCGCCTTGCCCTGCTGGACGCTGCTGCGCTGGCCCGGCTGGACGCCGGTGTCCCGCCCGCGCGGGACGGCGTCCGCTACTGGGCCGGCGCTGGCTGGACGGACACGGAGTCCGCTGCCGCACCGCTGTTCGGTCCGGCGGCGCTGGGCGAGCTCTCCGTCCGCTGGGTTGAGGCGGCCGGCCGCTACCTGATGCTGTACGCCTCGGCGCCGGAGGACCCGATCGGTCCGTCGGTCGTACTGCGCAGCGCGGTCCGGCCGTGCGGACCGTGGTCGCCGCGCGTCCGTCTCCTCGACTGGGTCGCGGGCGGTATGTCCCCCGACCCGCACAGCCGATTCATCAAGGCGTCCCGCGACGACGACCCGGTCGGTGACCGGATCTTCCGGGCCCAGGCCGACGGCACCGGCGCGGCGTACGCCCCCTACCTGTTCGACGCCACCTCCGAGGGTGCGGACCTGGTGCTGCGCTACACGCTGTCCACCTGGAACCCCTACCAGGTGGTGCTGATGAGGCACCGCCTGCCGCTGGCGAGCCTCTGAGCGGCTTCGTCCTGGCCGATAAGGGACGGTTCTCTTTTCGGCCACTTCGGTCGGTGGAGGGCGCGTCCTGGCCGATAAGGGGACGGTTCCTTTATCGGCCACCGCGCGGCCGGGTGTAGGGCACCTCCAGGGTGGCGGATGAACGGTGTGGACGAAAAGGAGAACCGTCCCCTTTTCGGCCGCCTCTTCGGCGCGCGTGGACGAGAAGGAGAACCGTCCCCTTTTCGGCCATGGCGCGGCGCGGGTGGGTTCCGACCCGCCGGGACAACGCGGACCCGCCGGCCCGTCTACGCTATGACGCGCCGAAGGAGAGGTGCGACGTGGAGCTGGTGCGCAGGTGGGCGGTCCGGACGGGGCTGGCCATCGTCCCGCTCGTCGCCGCGATGTACGTCGCCGGCGTACAGATCCCCGGGAGCACTCTCGTGCCGTGGCAGCCGAACATGATGGACCTGGGCGTCTACGCCCGCGTCGGGGGGCTGGTGCTCACCGGGGGCGACATCTTCGACGCCGCCGGTCAGCTGCCCTGGATCTACCCCGGCTTTGCCGCGCTGCTCACGGTGCCGTTCGCGGTGATCCCGTTCACTGCCGCGGCCGTGCTGTGGCTCGCGCTGTGCACGGCGGCGCTGGCCGCGATCCTGTACCGGCTCGGGATCGACGGCTGGCGGCTGAGCCTGCTCACCACGCTCGTGATCCTGCTGGTACAGCCGGTTCGGGACACGCTGGGATTCGGCCAGCTCGGCATCTTCCTGGTCGCCGCGGCCGTGCTCGACTCGATGCCCGGACGCCGGATCTTCCCCCGCCGGCTACTGCCGGAGGGCTGGCTGGTGGGCGTGGCGACCGCCGTGAAGCTCACGCCGGCCGTGGTGGCCGCCTACAACTTCTTCGCCGGACGCCGCAAGGCAGGGCTGGTCGCGTTCGGGGCCTTCGTCGCTGCGACGGCGATCGGATTCGCCGTGCTGCCGGCGGCCTCCCTCGAGTACTGGGTCAAGCTCGCCTCCGGCGATTCCGGGCTGAACTCGGGCATCGTGTTCGCGTCCAACCAGTCGGTGCTGGGGATGTGGAACCGCCTCACCGGCGAACCGAGCCGCGGCGGCCTGGTGCTGAGCGTGCTGGTCGTCGGGCTCGGCGTCTGGGCGGCCGTGCTGATGCACCGGCGCGGCCAGGTCGCCTTCGCGCTGTGCCTCGCGGGCCTGACCAGCCTGCTCGGCTCGCCCATCTCCTGGTCGCACCACTACGTGTGGGTGGTGCCGCTGGCGGTCGTGCTGTGGCAGGCACGCGAGCTGCCGGGCTACCTGCGCTGGCCGGGCCTCGGCTACACGGCCTGGGTAGCGATCGCTCCATTCATGTGGCTGCCGAACGGCAACAACGTCGAGCTCAGCTACGCCCCGTGGCAGCAGTTCGTGGACAACGTCGGCATCGTCGCCGGCGTCCTGCTGCTCGCCGGTTCCGCCGCGGTCGCGCTCGGACCGTGGGGACGGGCCCGTGCCGCCGCGGTGAGGCACGCCTCGGCGCCGGCCGCGGGGGAGCCGGCATGAACCGCGTCGTGCGGGGCTGGTTCACCGCGGCAGCCGCCTTCGCGCTCGCTTCGGTCGTGATGGGTGCGGTGGTCTGCGCGACCGAGTCCGGCGCGTCCTGCCCGAACTGGCCGGGCTGCTACCTCGACCAGTTCCTGCCCACGCCCGCCGCGGGGCTCTCGACGAACCCGCTGATCGAGTTCGCCCACCGGGTGGTCGCAGGGCTCACCGGCCCGGTCGTGCTGGTCACCGCGATCCTGGGACGCCGCCTCTCCGATCCCCGGCCCCGACGCCTGGCCTGGATCGCCCTGGCCGGCACGCTCTCGGCGGGACTGTTCGGGATGCTGATCGTGAAGGTCGGCATCCCGTGGTGGCTCGGCGTCCTCGACCTGGGCAGCGCGCTGGTCGCCACCACTGCATTGGTGCAGGCACGCGTCCTGCTCGACCGGCCCGGCTGGGCTCCCGACCGGGTGGCGCGGACGGCGTGGGCGGCCCTGGCCACGCTGGTGCTCCTGCACCTGTCTGCCCTGGGTGTGGCCGGGACGAACTCCTTCACCCGCTGCCTCGGCTGGCCGCTCGGGGTACTGGGTGCCGACCGCTGGCCGGTGGTGCAGGGCGTGCGGCTCGCGTTGGCCCTTGCCGCAGCCAGTCTGATCGTGCTCGCCGTGGTGGGTGCGCTACGACGCGGTGGCCTCGTGGTCCCCGCAACGGTGGCGGCCCTGCTGCTCGCCGCAGAGCTCCTGCTGGCCGTTGTGCTGCTCCTCGGCGTGGGCAGCGTCGCGGTGCGAGCCGTGTATGCGGTGGACGCGGCAGGCCTGTTCGGTGCGGTCGCGGTGCTGGCCGCTCGCGCGAGCGTGACCGCAGCCCCGGTCGGCGCGTCCGCGCCTCAGCAGGCTGTCGCCGGCTGAGCCCCGGTCAGCGGGGCAGCCATCCGGCCCCGGGCCATGCCCCAGGCCACCAACGCGGCCGCAATACCGGTGAGTGCGAGCCCGGCGATGCGCACGGACTCGTGGAACTCCGCGGTCTGCTGCGCGCTCCATGGCGCCGCCGCGATGCTGCCGGTGAACAGTGCCGCGAGGATCGTGCCGGCCACGGCGATGCCGATCGCGGAGGTGACCTCGCTGACGGTGTCGGTGAGGGCCGCGCCGATCGTCGTCCGGCTCTCCGGCAGGCCGCGCAGGACGTTCGTTCCGGCCACGACGCCGGCGCTGGTGGCCCGCTCGCGGGAGATCGCGGGCGAGGTCCAGGAGTTGCTCGCGTCCGAACTCACCCGGGATTCGCGCTTCCACGGGGACGCCGACCTGTTCGCCGCCTTCTTCGTCGCCGGCTATTCGACGGTCCTGGTGGACGCCGCCCGCAGGATCATCGACGGCGAGGCGGACGAGGGCCTCGCCGACCGTCAGCGCACGCGGTTCGAGGCGCTGTTCGAGGCGCTCCGCGTCGGCGTCGCGAGCTCCGGGGAGACCGTCTGACGCGGAATAGGCCGCGCGCTAAGCTAGTTGAGTCTGGTGAACTCAACTTCGCCTTCCCAAGGAGAACCCACCTACATGGACACCGAGAAACTGACCACTCGCAGCCGGGACGCGGTCTCGGCCGCGATCCGCACCGCGCTCACCAACGGCAACCCCACCGCCGAGCCGGTGCACCTGCTGCACGCGCTGCTGCTGGTGCCGGACAACCCGGTCGCACCGCTGCTCGCCGCGGTGGGTGCCGACCCGGCCGTCGTGGACGCGGCAGCCCGCGGGGCGATCACGAAACTGCCGTCGGCGCAGGGGTCCTCGGTCACCCAGCCGGCCATGTCCGGCGGCCTGGCCCGGGTGCTCGCGGACGCGGAGACGCGCGCCCAGCAGCTCGGCGACTCCTTCGTCGCCACCGAGCACCTGCTGATCGCGCTTGCCACCGTCCACTCCGACGCCCGGAAGATCCTCAACGACCTGAAGGTCACCGCGGAGGCGCTGAGTGCGGCGTTCGCCCAGCTGCGCGGCACCAAGCGGGTCACCTCTCCCGAGGACGAGGGCGCCCAGTCGGCGCTCGACAAGTACTCCGTCGACCTCACCGCCCGCGCCCGCGAGGGCAAGCTCGACCCCGTGATCGGCCGCGACGCCGAGATCCGCAGGGTCGTCCAGGTGCTGGCCCGGCGCACCAAGAACAATCCCGTCCTGATCGGCGAGCCCGGCGTCGGCAAGACCGCCGTCGTGGAGGGCCTCGCCCAGCGCGTGATCGCGGGCGATGTCCCCGACTCGCTGCGCGAGCGCCGCGTGGTCAGCCTCGACCTCGCATCGATGGTCGCCGGCGCGAAGTACCGCGGCGAGTTCGAGGAGCGGCTGAAGGCCGTCCTGAACGAGATCCGGGACGCCGAGGGCCGGATCATCACCTTCATCGACGAGCTGCACACCGTCGTCGGCGCGGGCGCAACCGGCGACTCCTCCATGGACGCGGGCAACATGCTCAAGCCGATGCTGGCCCGCGGCGAGCTCCGCATGATCGGGGCCACCACGCTGGACGAGTACCGGGAGCGGATCGAGAAGGATCCCGCCCTGGAGCGCCGCTTCCAGCAGGTGTTCGTGGGCGAGCCCAGTGTCGAGGACACCATCGCCATCCTGCGCGGGCTGCGGCAGCGCTACGAGGCCCACCACAAGGTGCGGATCACCGACGCGGCGCTGGTCGCGGCCGCGTCCCTCTCCAACCGGTACATCACCAGCCGGCAGCTGCCGGACAAGGCCATCGACCTGATCGACGAGGCCGCCTCCCGGCTGCGCATGGAGATCGACTCCTCGCCTGAGGAGATCGACAAGCTGCGCCGATCGATCGACCGGATGACCATGCAGGCGTTCGCGCTGGAGAAGGAGGACGACCCGGCCTCGAAGGAGCGGTTCGCCCGGCTGGGCGCGGAACTGGCGGACGCGAAGGAAGAACTGCGGGGCCTCGAGGCCCGGTGGGAGGCCGAGAAGTCCGGACTGAACCGGGTCGGCGAGATCAAGGAACACATCGACAAGCTGCGCATCGACGCCGAGCGGGCCCAGCGCGAAGGGGACCTCACCCGGGCCTCCCAGATCCTCTACGGCGAGATCCCGGGGCTGGAGGCCGAGCTGGAGCGGGCCAGCCAGGCCGAGGAGAGCACGCCGCCGATGGTGAGCGAGGAAGTGTCGGCCACCGACGTGGCCGAGGTCGTCTCGGCGTGGACGGGCATCCCGGTCGGCAAGATGCTGCAGGGCGAGAGCGAGAAGCTCCTGCAGATGGAGGACCGGGTCGGCGAGCGCCTGATCGGGCAGCGCAAGGCTGTCGAGGCGGTCGCGGACGCCGTTCGCCGCTCGCGGGCGGGCATCTCCGACCCGAACCGTCCCACCGGGTCGTTCCTGTTCCTCGGCCCGACCGGCGTGGGCAAGACCGAGCTGGCCAAGTCGCTGGCCGACTTCCTGTTCGACGACGAGCACGCCATGGTGCGCATCGACATGAGCGAGTACGGCGAGAAGCACACCGTCTCGCGGCTCGTCGGTGCCCCGCCCGGCTACATCGGCTACGAGGAGGGCGGCCAGCTCACCGAAGCGGTGCGCCGGCGTCCGTACTCCGTGGTGCTGCTGGACGAGGTCGAGAAGGCCCACCCCGAGGTGTTCAACATCCTGCTGCAGGTGCTGGACGACGGCCGCCTCACCGACGGCCAGGGCCGGACGGTGGATTTCCGCAACGTGATCCTGATCATGACCAGCAACCTCGGCTCCCAGTTCATGGCCGACCCGAATCTGCAGGCGCAGACCAAGCGCGAGGCCGTGATGGAGGTCGTGCGCAAGTCGTTCAAGCCGGAGTTCCTGAACCGGCTGGACGAGATCGTCGTGTTCGACCCACTCGGCACCGACGAGCTCTCCCGGATCGTCGACATCCAGCTGGCGCGGCTGAACGCCCGGCTGGCGGACCGCCGGATCAGCGTCGAGGTCACGCCTGCGGGCAAGGACTGGCTGGCGCTCACCGGCTTCGACCCGATCTACGGAGCGCGTCCGCTGAAGCGGCTCGTGCAGACCACGGTGGAGGACGCCCTGGCTCGCCGGGTGCTCTCCGGCGAGGTGACCGACGGCGACACCGTCCACTTCGATCTGGGTCCCGACGGGGCCGGCCTGCAGGTCGTCGAGCACGCCGAACTGGTCTGATCCTCCCGGCTGGAGGCTCAGCTCTGGTGTGGCCTCACGCGCCGAAAGTGACCTGCACCTTGCCGCCGTCGAGCGTGGCGTACACCGAGTGGATGCTCGAGAACCCGCGCCAGCGCAGGCCGTTGGTGGAGTAGCAGTCGTTGCGGGTCTTCACCGACACCTTGGCTGTGGCGGTGCCCGCACCGAACAGGCTCGGCTTGAGGGTCTTCATCGCGCTGCTGCCGCTGACCACCTGCCACCGGATCGACGAGGTCCGCACCTTGTTGTTGCCGGGGAGGAAGACTCCGAAGCCGCAGCCGGAGGGGGTCAGCGACTTCTTCTTCAGGCAGGCGGTCAGCTTGGCCTGGGCCGCCTTGCGGATCGCGGACACCCCGGAGCTGCTCAGCTTCAGGTCCACCGCGGACGTGCCGGTGGAGGCGGTGTTGCCGTCCACCGTGACGGTGCCGCCGGAGAGCTTGTACCAGCCGCTGGCCGTCTTCACCGTGTACTTGCCGGGGAACACGACCGGCGAGGTGGACGGCAGGGGCACGCCGTTGAGCGACAGTTCGAGATCCTCCGCCGCAGAGAGGTCGAGCGGCAGGGCGAAGGCCACGTCGTCGAGCAGCCAGGTGCCACCGACGTTGCTGACCCCGAAGGTCGCGCTCGCCGGGGTGTCACCGATCGCGTAGTCCGCCTGCACGTCCTGGTGGTCGGTGCCGCTGCCGGGAGTGACCACGATTCCGCTGATCGGCGCGGTCGCGTTCGAGGCGGCGAGCATCTCGTCGGTGAGCAGCGCGGCGTCGTCCGGGGGCGTGGCCGCGTAGGCGAGGGCCGTCGCGGAGTCGCCGGTCGCGATGGCGTTCAGGTAGCCCTGCACGGCTGCGGCCGCGTCGGCGGACTGCGGCGGGCCGCCGGCGCTCGTGTTCGTCCCGATGGTCGGTGCGACGGTGGGGACGGTGCCGCTGACTGTGCCGCGGGTGAGGGCGTAGACCGCGATCAGGACGAGTACCACCACGCCGGCGCCGAGCCCGATGAACAGCGGCACCCTGCTCTTCGCCGGCCGTGGCGGCGGGCTCTGGTAGGGCGGCTGGCCGGGGTAGCCATAGGGCTGTCCAGGCTGGCCCTGGCCGTACGGCGGGGTGCCCGGCTGTGCGGCGTACTGGGGCCGGCCCGGGTACTGCTGCTGGCCCGGCTGCTGTTGTCCGGGGTACGCCTGTTGTCCGGGGTAGGGCTGTTGTCCGGGGTAGGGCTGCTGTCCCGGGTAGGGCTGCTGCTGTCCGGGTGCGGCCGCGGGCTGGCCGGGGTAGGGAGCCTGAGCGCCGGGGTAGGGCTGTTGTCCCGGGTAGGGCTGCTGTCCCGGGTAGGGCTGCTGCTGTCCGGGCGTAGCCCCGGGCTGGCCGGGGTAGGGAGCCTGAGCGCCGGGGTAGGGCTGCGGCTGGCCGGTGGCTGCCGGCCCGCTGGTGTAGGAACCCCCTGGTGCCGGTTGCCCGGTCTGGTCGGAGGGCTGATCGGGTTGCTCGTTGTTGGTCACGCCTGCTCCGCACGAAGGAAGGTCCACTCTTGGTCGCAACGATAATGGTGGTCGCGCCCGGCGGACCACTGATTCGTGTCAGTCCTTCCGGCGTGTGGCGAGGCGGGGGTAGCCCCCGCCGGGCCCCTTCCTGCGGCTAGGCTCCGTGCCCATGATCATCTGGACGCGGTGGGGCTTCCCGTCGTTCCTCGGCGGCGCCGCGGTCTCCACGAGCTGATCGCCATGAGCCAGGTTGTGCCCGCGCCGGATGATCGTCGTGCCTTCATGGTGGTGAACGGACGTACCGAGCAGTCCTGGGTGGATCCGGGCGACCCGTTGCGGCTCGAGTTCGAGTACGTCCAGCGGATCGCCGAGGTGCTGGAGGAGACCGTGCTTGCCCGTCCCGCCAGCGAACGCGTCCGCGTGGTCCACATCGGTGGCGGCGGGCTCACGCTGCCGCGGTACGTCGAGGCCCGCCGTCCGCACACGGCGCAGGTCGTGCTCGAGCCCGACGAGGCCCTCACCGAGCAGGTCCGCGAGAAGCTTCCGCTGCCGCGGCACAGCGGGATCAAGGTGCGCGGGGTGGACGGGCGCACCGGGGCGGCCCAGCTTCCCTCCGCCTGCACCGACCTGATGATCGTGGATGCCTTCGCCGGCGCCAGCGTGCCCGCCGAGCTGGCCACGACGGAGTTCTTCGCGGACCTGACCCGCACCCTTCGCCACGGAGGGCTGGCGGTGATGAACCTCACCGACTCCGCCCCCTTCGCGTGGGCGCGACGCTGCCTGGCCGGGTTCACCGCGAGCTTCGGCCAGGTCGCGGTCAGCGCGGAGGTGCCGGTCTGGAAGGGGCGTCGGTTCGGCAACCTCGTCGTGGTTGCCGGCGCGGAGGTTCCCGTCCAGCTCATCGAGCGGCGACTGGCCCGGGCGCCGTTCCCGTACCGCCTGCTGCACGGCCGCGAGCTCGCCCGGTGGATCGGCGGCGCGCTGCCGTTCACCGATGCGGACGCCGAGCCGTCCCCCTCTCCGGCCTGGAGCCGCGGCTGGTTCTCCTGACCGGTACGGTTCAGGTCATGGCTCCACGCGACGAACTCATCGAGCAGATCAAGGCCCTCGCCGTGGTGTGGGGGAAGGTCACCCTCGCCTCGGGCAAGGAGGCCGACTACTACGTCGACCTGCGCCGGGTCACCCTGGACGGCGTCGCGGCGCCACTGGTCGGCGCGGTGATGACCGAACTGGTCTCGGACTGGGAGTTCGAGGCGGCCGGTGGGCTCACCCTCGGCGCCGACCCGGTGGCGGTCGCGATGCTGCACCACACCGCCCACACCGGCGGACGGCTGGATGCCTTCGTGGTCCGCAAGGAGGCCAAGGGCCACGGCATGCAGCGCCGGATCGAGGGCACCGAGGTGGCCGGACGACGCGTCCTGGTCGTCGAGGACACCTCCACCACCGGTGGCTCGGTGATGACCGCGGTGGACGCCGTGCGCGAGGCCGGGGGAGAGGTGGTCGGGGTCGCCGTGATCGTCGACCGCGACACCGGCGCGAAGGAGAAGATCGAGGCTTCGGGTATCCCTTACCGCTACGCGGTCGGGCTCGCCGACCTCGGGCTGGTCTAGCGGCTCCCAACGATCACTCGACCAGCGTGAGTGCTGGTCGTTAGGCTGGCACTGCCGGTCACCTCACCGAATGGAGACACCCGGATGCTCTGGTTCTTCCTCATCCTCCTGCTCGTCGTCCTCGGTATCGCGTTCTACGCGGTCTCGCTGTACAACGGGTTCGTCCGCTCCCGGAACCTGATCCAGGAGTCGTGGCGCCAGATCGACGTCGAGCTGAACCGGCGCTACGACCTGATCCCGAACCTCGTCGAGACGGTGCGCGCCTATGCCGCCCACGAGCGCAACACCCTGGAGGGGGTCACCCGGCTGCGCAACCAGGCCGCGGCACTCGCCCAGGCCGGCGGGGGTGCGGTGACCCAGGAGCGGGCCCAGGCGGAGGAGGCGCTGAGCGGCGCCGTCCGCAACCTGCTGGTCAGCGTGGAGGCCTACCCCGAGCTGAAGAGCAACGTGAACTTCCTCGAGCTGCAGCGCGAACTGACCGCAACGGAGGACCGGATCGCGGCCGGCCGGCGGTTCTACAACGCCAACGTGCGCAACTACAACACCCAGGTCGAGTCCTTCCCGTCCAACGTCCTCGCGGGCATGTTCAAATTCGAGAAGGCGACCTACTTCGAGGTGAACGACCCGATGGTGCGGCAGGCCCCGAAGGTCAGCTTCGGCGAGATCAGCGACCGGCCGGAGTCGGCCGTCCCCGAGCCCACGAACGACCAGCTCACCGCGGGTGCAGCGCAGGGCGGTCTGCCGAACCCGCAGGCCTACCCGCAGGCCGACCCGGTCGCCCCGGCCCCCGGCGAGTTCGCGACCCCGCCGCAACCGCCGACCTACGCCCCGCCGGCGCAGGTCGAGGCACCGCAGCCGCCGGTTGAGGGAGGCTACGCCCCGCCCACCTACCAGCAGCCGCCGCAGCAGTAGGACGCGAGCGAACCGAACGCCTCCGTTCCGGCCGAGTGCCCCTGCCCAGGCAGGAGCGTTCGACGCAAACGGAGGCGTTCGGCGTCGCCGGTCAGGAGAGGTGGCGCTCCAGATAGGTGAGCGCCTCGGTCGTACCCGCGTTGAGCCGGACGGAGGCGAGGTCGTCGCCCCTGGTCAGGCCCCGGTTCACCAGCACGATCGGCAGGCCTGCGCCGGAGGCGTGGCGGACGAACCGCAGCCCGGACATCACCGCCAGCGACGTGCCGGCCACGAGCAGGGCCTGCGAATCGTCCACCAGGTCGTAGGCCGCGCGGGTGGTGGCCGGGGGCACGGACTCGCCGAAGAACACGATGTCGGGCTTGAGGACGCCGCCGCACCTCGGGCAGGCCGCCACGACGAAGTCGGAGGTCGCCTCCAGCACGACGTCGGCGTCCGGGGCGACCTCGACGTCGCCGAGTTCGCTCACCCGCTCCAGGAAGCCGGGGTTCAGGGCGAGCAGCATCGCGTCCAGTTCGGCCCGTGAGCAGGTCCAGCCGCAGGAGAGGCAGCGTATGACGTCGTAGTTCCCGTGCAGGTCGATGACCCGCCGTGAACCGGCCCTTTCGTGCAGCCGGTCGACGTTCTGGGTGATCACGCCGGCGACCACGCCGGCCGCTTCGAGCCGGGCCAGGGCGTAGTGGCCGTCGTTGGGTTCGGACGCGTTCATGTGGTGCCAGCCGAGGTGGTTGCGCGCCCAGTAGTGCCGCCGCATGGCCGGGTCGCCGACGAACTGGTCGTAGGTCATCGGGTTGCGCGGCTTCGCGTCCGGGCCGCGGTAGTCGGGCAGGCCCGAGTCGGTGGAGAGACCCGCGCCGGTGAGCGCGACGATCCTGCGTCCGGCCAGCGCGGCGACCGCGGCGTCCAGTTCGTCCTGTCCGGCCGGTGGGCGCGCGTCCGGCTCGCCGGGCATCCAGCCGATGCCGGTGCGGAAGGTCGGCATCAGCTCTCGGTTGCCTCGGCCCTCGCGCGCCGGCGGGCCAGCAGCGCCTCCACCACCATCGGCAGCACCGAGACCACCACGATCACGATCAGCACGGCGTCGATGTTGTGCGCGATGAAGGGGATCGTGCCCAGGAAGTAGCCCAGCAGCGTCACGCCGGCGGCCCAGATGATGGCGCCGACGCCCGTCCAGGTGATGAAGGTGCGGAAGCTCATCCCGGCGGCCCCGGCGACCATGGTCACGAAGGTGCGCACGAAGGGGACGAAACGGCCGAGCACCAGCGCCTTGGAGCCGTAGCGCTCGAAGAACGCGTGGGTCTGGTCGAGGTGCTTCTGCGAGAACACCTTCCCGATGAACCCCGGCCTCGGCTTGAACAGCCACGGCGAGATGCTCTTGCCCACCCAGTACCCGACCACGTTCCCGGCGACGGCCGCGATCATGAGCACCACGATCGAGATCGCGAGCGTGGCGGGCTGGCTCATTCCGGCGAAGCTGATGATCGGCGGGTCCTGGGCGATGAACATGCCCACCGTGAACAGCAGCGAGTCGCCCGGCAGGACAGGGAAGATCGCACATTCGATGAAGACGATGAAGGCGGCGCCCCACAGTGCCCAGTTCCCCAGGGACCTGAGCAGGAACTCCGGATCGAGCCAGTCGGGCAGCAGCAGGGGCACGAGGGCCAGCTGGAGCAACAGGTTCACAACGTCCAAGGGTAGCGTGACCCCCGTGCCCTCCCTGAGCGACGACGAGGTGGCGGCTGTGAGTAGCCCGGGTGTCGGCCCGCACCCGCAGCCCTGGCCTGATGATCCGCGCTTCGACCGCGAGCTGCTCGCCGGGGGTGACCGGCGCAACGTCACCGACCCGTACCGCTACTGGGGTGTGGACGCGATCGTCGCCGACCTCGACACCCGCAGGGCCCCGCTGCACGTGGCGATCCAGAACTGGGAGCACGACTTCAACATCGGCTCGATGGTGCGCACCGCGAACGCGTTCAACGTGGCTGGCGTGCACATCGTCGGGCGCCGTCGCTGGAACCGCCGTGGGGCGATGGTCACCGACCGCTACCTGCACGTCCACCACCACCCGGACGCTGCCTCCCTGCTGGACTGGCTCGGCGAGGCGGGCGTCACCCCGGTCGGGGTGGACAACATCCCCGGCTCGGTACCGCTGGAGGGGCAGGCCCTGCCCGAGCACTGCTGCCTGGTCTTCGGCTCGGAGGGCCCCGGCCTCACCGAGGAGCTCGCCGCCGCCTGCGAGCGGGTGGTGGCGATCACCCAGTACGGCTCGACCCGGTCGCTGAACGCCGGCGCCGCCGCGGCGATCGCGATGTACCACTGGTCGCTGCAGTGGCCCCGGTGACCCGGACCGAATCGGGGACGGTTCCGAACCCGGTCCACCTGCTGAGGCTGGACCGGGTTAGGAACCGTCCCCAACCCGGGCCACGGCGAGCCTAGGATTGAGCGCGATGAACGACGAGTACGGGATCTACTACGCCGAGGGCGTGGCCGAGCGGCACCTCGCGCAGGCGCGCAGCCTGCTGCTGTGGCGAATCGGCTCGATGGTGCTGGGCATCGTGATCGCGGGCGTCGCCTGGTGGGTGTGGCCCGAGCAGTTCGGTGCCTGGGCCCCGTGGATCATCGGGACCTCCGCAGCGGCCGGGCTTGTCTCGGTGGGGTTCAGCGTGATCCAGCTGTTGCGCGTGCGCAGGGACGCCGAACTCGCCCGGCCCGGCCTGGCCATCGGCCTGAACCGTGACGGCATCCTGATCGGCCAGCGCTGGCTGGTCTGGCCCGAGGTGGGCTCGGTGGTGGTCCGTCCGGGCGCCCTCGGCTCGTCCACGGCCCTCGTGACGACCGGCCGCGACCGTTCCACCAGCCGGGTGCCGCTGGACTACACCGACACCATGCCGGCCACTCTGGATGCCGCGGTCCGCGTGCTGTCCGCCGGGCGGGCCTGGGTGGACCTCTCCCGCCTGGACTGAGCCGGAGGCGGGCCTGGCCGGGCCCGCACGCCTCCCGGTCGGTGACGCGCGCTCGCAGGGACGTCCCTGCGGCGATGCCTCGAATGCCGCGTCCAATCTCTGCCGGGTTGGAGCATCGCCGTCCCACATTTGAGAGACTGGAGCTGTTCTGCCAGGCGGGTCGCGTTGTCGCGGGCCGCTGTCACCTAGGAGAGGTCAACCGAATGCCCATTGCCAGTCCCGAGAAGTACGCCGAGATGCTCGATGCCGCGAAGAGCGGCAAGTACGCCTACCCGGCAATCAACATCACCTCTTCGCAGACCCTGAACGCTGCCCTCGCGGGCTTCGCCGAGGCTGGCTCGGACGGCATCATCCAGGTCAGCATCGGTGGTGCGGAGTACGCCTCCGGCCCGACCATCAAGGACCGCGTCGCCGGCGCAGTCGCCTTGGCCGAGTACGCCCACGTCGTGGCGAAGAACTACCCGATCAACGTCGTCGTGCACACCGACCACGCCCAGGTCGACAAGATCGAGACCTGGGTGAAGCCGCTGATCGCGATCTCCCAGGCGCGCGTCGACAAGGGCCTCGAGCCCCTGTTCCAGTCGCACATGTGGGACGGCTCGGCCGTTCCGATGGAGCAGAACCTGGCCTTGGCCGACGAGCTGCTCGCGCTGACCAGCAAGGCCCACCAGATCCTCGAGATCGAGGTCGGCGTGGTCGGCGGCGAGGAGGACGGCGTCAAGGCCGAGATCAACGAGAAGCTGTACACCACCGTCGAGGACGGCCTGCGCGCCATCGAGGTGCTCGGCCTGGGCGAGAAGGGCCGGTACATGACCGCGCTCACCTTCGGCAACGTGCACGGCGTGTACAAGCCGGGTTCGGTCAAGCTGCGTCCGGCGGTGCTCAAGGAGATCCAGGACGCGGTCGGCGCCAAGTACGGCAAGGAGAAGCCGTTCGACCTGGTCTTCCACGGCGGCTCCGGCTCCACCCCGCAGGAGATCTCGGACGCGGTCGACTACGGCGTCGTGAAGATGAACATCGACACCGACACCCAGTACGCCTTCACCCGTCCGGTCGTGGACTGGATGCTGAAGAACTACGAGGGCGTCCTCAAGATCGACGGCGAGGTCGGCAACAAGAAGCAGTACGACCCCCGCGCCTGGGGCAAGGCGGCCGAGGGCGGGCTCTCCGCTCGCGTCGTGGAGGCCTGCACCTACCTGCGCAGCGTCGGCAAGACCATCGGCTGATCCTCGCAGACCGGTCTGCGGCGGCCCGGGGCTTCGGCCCCGGGCCGTTTCGCGCCTACAGGGTGGCGAGGATGCGGACGGTGCTGCCCTGCGGGGCGTAGGGCACCCGGTTGCCGGCCACCGGCGTCCCGTCGACGACGAGGCGCGCCCGGGAGCCCTCGGCGCCGGAGTTGGTCACCTCGACGATGTAGGTGGCACCGCGCAGTTTCCGGGTGACCGTGTATGAGGGCACGTCCGGGCCCAGTTGCGGGTCGATCACCAGGGCGTCGTAGTCGGGCCGGACGCCGAGCAGGTACTGCGAGACCGCAACGAAGTTCCAGGCCGCGGTACCGGTCAGCCAGGAGTTCTTCGCCTCGCCGGCCCGGACTGCCTGCTTGCCCGCGATCATCTGGGCGTAGACGTAGGGCTCGAGCCGGTGGACGTCGCTGATCTCCTCCCGGTAGGACGGGGTGATCCGCCGGTAGTAGTCGAAGGCGCGCGCGCCCCGTCCGAGGATCGTCTCGGCGATGATCACCCACGGGTTGTTGTGGCAGAACACGCCGCCGTTCTCCTTGTAGCCCGGCGGGTAGGTGGACACCTCGCCCAGCTCGATCCGGTAGGTGGTGTAGGCGGGGTACTGCAGCACGAGGCCGTGCGGGGTGCCGAGCAGTTCGGCGACGGAGTCCAGCGCCCGGACGGCCGGGGCGGTGGTGTCGTCCGGGCCCGAACCCAGCCCGACTCCCGCCATCACCGCGAACCCCTGCGGCTCGATCCAGATCCGTCCCTCGCTGTCCGCGCCCGTGCCCACCGGGTGGCCGAAGTAGTCGTAGGCACGCAGGAACCACTCGCCGTCCCAGCCGTGCTCGAGGATCGTCGACCGCATCCGCTCGACCGCGGCCTCGGCGTCCGCGGCCACCGCATCCAGACCACGCCGGCGGGCGATGGCCGCGTAATCGGTGCCGTACAGCACGAACTGGGCGGCGATGAACACCGACTCTGCGGCGCCGCCGGCCTTGTTCTCCGTGGTCTGGAACGGTTCGCCCGGCTCGGCGGAGAAGCAGTTCAGGTTCAGGCAGTCGTTCCAGTCGGCACGCCCGATCAGGGGCAGGCCGTGCGGGCCGAGGTGGTTTCGCACGAACTCGAAGGAGCGCACCAGGTGCTCCCAGAGGGGAGCTTCGCTGCCCGGCTCGTTGTCGAACGGCACCGGCTCGTCCAGGATCGAGTCGTCGCCGGTCTCCTTCAGGTAGCCGGCCACCCCCGCCACCAGCCACAGCGGGTCGTCGTTGAAGCCCGAGCCGACGTCGTTGTTCCCGCGCTTGGTCAGGGGCTGGTACTGGTGGTAGGCACTGCCGTCGGTGAACTGGGTGGACGCGATGTCGATGATCCGCTCGCGCGCCCGTTCCGGTACCAGGTGGACGAAGCCCAGCAGGTCCTGGTTGGAGTCCCGGAAGCCCATGCCGCGGCCGATCCCGGTCTCGAAGTAGGAGGCCGAGCGGGACATGTTGAAGGTGACCATGCACTGGTACTGGTTCCAGACGTTGACCATCCGGTCGAGCTTCGGGTCGGTGGAGGCGACCGTGTAGGTGTCCAGCAGGCTGGTCCAGTAGTCCTTCAGCTCGACCAGCGCCGCGTCGGCCGCGTCGGCGGTCGCGAAACGGGCCAGGAGGTCATGCGCGCCGGACTTGTTGATCACCTGCTGTTCGGGGTCGGCCCACTTCGCGTCCGGCTCGTTCTCCAGATAGCCGAGCACGAGGACGAGGTCTGTGGTCGCGCCGGGCGCCAGGTCGAGTTCGATGCTGTGCGAGCCGATCGGGTACCAGCCGGAGGCGACGGAGTTCGCCGAGTGGCCCGTGCGGGGCACGGCGGCGTCGGCGAAGGATGCGTACGGGCCGCCGAGGAAGGTCTCGCGGTCGGTGTCGAAGCCCGCCGCAGGAGCGTTCACGGCGAACACCGCATAGTGGTTGCGCCGCTCGCGGTACTCGGTGCGGTGGTAGATCGCCGATCCGCCCGACGGGGTGTGCGGCTCGACCTCGACCTCGCCGATGGAGAGATTGCGCTGGTAGTTCGTCTGGTCGTCGTAGGCATTCCAGAGCGCGAACTCGACGAAGGAGAACAGGGTGAGGTGTTTGGCGGCGTCGGTGAGGTTGGAGACCCGCACCCGCTGCACCTCGGCGTTCACCCCGATCGGGACGAAGGAGGTGGTGCTCACCTCCGCCCCGCCGCGCGCGCCGGTGATCGTCGAGTAGCCCAGACCGTGGCGCGCCTCGAAGCGGTCCAGTTCGGCCTGGACCGGCATCCAGGTCGGTGACCACACATCGCCGCCGTCGTTGACGTAGAGGTAGTGCCCGCCCGCGTCGGTGGGCAGGTTGTTGTAGCGGTAGCGGGTGAGCCTGCGCATCCGGGCGTCGCGGTAGAACGAGTAGCCGCCGCCCAGGTGGGACCGGAGGGAGAAGAACTCCTCGGAACCCAGGTAGTTGATCCAGGGATACGGCGTGCGCGGCGTGGTGATGACGTACTCGCGGGCCGCGTCGTCGAAATGCCCGTACTGCATGGGTTGCCTCCCCGCTGAGGTGTGGTCGCCGGTGCTGCCGCCAGCGCGGCCGGAACAACGTGGCCAGCGCACTGGAAGCGCTCTCAGACTATCTCCTTGGGTCGCCACTTGCCGGCAATCCTCATCGGCCGAGCCACACCGGGGCAGTGCAGCCGGATCGCGGTACCGCCTGGGCCGCGTCGGTCAGGGACCGGTCCGGCCGCCGCTACGATCGCGGCATGAGTCCGCGCGCCGCCCGCCATACGGGCGTGCTCGCCGAGTGGAGCGACGAACGGGGGTTCGGGTTCGTCGAGACCGGTGGACGGCGGACGTTCGTACACATCTCCGCCTTCGACCCGGCCGGCGGACGTCCGCAGTCCGGCGACTTCGTGCAGTTCGAGGTCGGGTCCGCACCGGACGGACGCCCGTGCGCGGTCCGGGCCAGCCGGGTCCACGCGTTGCCGGGTCACGCCACCCGTCGGCCCCCGCGCCGCGGCGCGATCGACTGGGCGGCCTTCCTCCCGGTGCTGGCCGTCGCCGCGTACCTGTGGCTCGCCGTCGCTCGCCTGGGCGCAGCGCTCTGGTTCCCGCTGGCCTACCTCGTCCTGAGTGTGCTGGCCTACCTGCTGTACGCCGCGGACAAGCGGGCGGCGGTGGCCGGCACCCGGCGCACTCCCGAGCGGACGCTGCTGCTGGCCTCGCTGCTCGGTGGCTGGCCGGGCGCGGTCGTGGCCCAGCAGGTGCTGCGGCACAAGAACCGCAAGACGAGCTTCCAGCTGGCGTTCTGGCTGGCCGTCGCGGCAAACCTGATCGCCCTGCTCGTCCTCACCGGTGGCGTCCGGCTGCTCGCGGCCTGAGCGCGATCGGGTCGGCCGTGCCGCGCAGCCGGTAAGGTAAGGCCGCAAGAGCCCGGTCGGCATTGCCGCGGGCTTTCTGACTGAGAAGGGGCAGACCATGCCGGGAATCGTGGTCGTCGGCGCGCAATGGGGCGACGAGGGCAAGGGCAAGGCTACCGACCAGCTGGGCAACCGGGTCGACTACACCGTCCGCTACTCCGGGGGCAACAACGCCGGTCACACCCTGGTGGTGAACGGCGAGAAGTACGCGCTGCACCTGCTCCCCTCCGGCATCCTCTCGCCCTCCAGCACGCCCGTGATCGCCAACGGCGTGGTGATCGACCTCGACGTCCTGTTCGAGGAGATCGACGGCCTGAGCGCTCGCGGCGTGGACACCTCAAAGCTGCTCATCTCGGCCAACGCCCACATCATCGCCTCCTACCACAAGGTGATGGACAAGGTCACCGAGCGCTTCCTGGGCAACCGCAGGATCGGCACCACCGGACGCGGGATCGGCCCGGCCTACTCCGACAAGATCAACCGGCTCGGCATCCGGGTGCAGGACCTGTTCGACGAGAAGATCCTCGCCCAGAAGGTCGAGGCGGCGCTCGAGCAGAAGAACCACCTGCTGGTGAAGGTCTACAACCGCCGGGCCATCGAGCCCGCGGAGGTCACCGAGGAGCTGCTGGTGCACGCCGAGCGGGTCCGGCCGATGGTCACTGATGTGGTGCGCGTCCTGAACACCGCCCTGGACCAGAACAGGGTCGTGCTGTTCGAGGGCGCCCAGGCCCACCACCTGGACGTCGACCACGGCACCTATCCCTACGTGACCAGTTCCAACCCGATCGCCGCCGGCGCCTGTACCGGATCCGGGGTCGGCCCGATGCGGATCGACCGCGTGATCGGGATCATGAAGGCCTACACCACCCGGGTCGGTGAGGGCCCGTTCCCCACCGAACTCCTGGACGCGGACGGTGAGCGGCTGCGCCAGGAGGGCGCCGAGTTCGGCACCACCACCGGACGCAATCGTCGCTGCGGCTGGTTCGACGCGCTGGTGGTGGAGGCGGCCGTGACCGCGAACGCCTTCACCGACATGTTCCTGACCAAGCTCGACATCCTCACCGGGTGGGAGAAGATCCCGGTCTGCGTCGCCTACGACGTCAACGGCGAGCGCACGTCCACCCTGCCGATGACCCAGACCGACTTCCACCACGCGGTCCCGGTCTATGAGTACCTCGACGGCTGGACCGAGGACATCTCGGGCTGCCGCACGTTCGCGGAACTCCCCAAGAGCACCCAGGCATACGTGCGCCGGCTCGAGGAGCTGGTGCGCTGCCGCATCTCGGGCATCGGCGTGGGTCCGTCCCGCGAGCAGGTCGTGATGCTGCACGACCTGCTCTGACCATGGCGAAGAAGCTTCCCACCCCGACGCCCTGGTGGGTGCCGATCCTGCTCAGCTTCCTGGGTCTCACCGCGTGCTTCCTCACCGTCGCCTACATCTCCTGGATCCAGGTGGACGGGCGCATCTACTGGTTCGGGCTGTTCATGACCGCCCTGAACCTCGGCACCACCATCGCAGCCGTGGTCGCGACCGGCATGGACGCACGCACCGGCAGGGTCTCGTGGCGGTGGTGGGCCGTGCTCGGCACCTTCGTACTGTTCAGCGTGCTGATGTTCGGCTTCATGGGCAACTTTGCGTAAGCATTTCGTCAGTGGTACTGCGAATTCTCGCGAGGCTGCCTGAGATCTCCGACTTCGGGATTTGCGATCCGGGTCCATGCCTGCCACCGTGGAAAGCAATGGACGGGGAACACCCCGACCACGACAATGCCGGACGGGATTCTCTCGAGTGCCGGCTTTGCCCTTTCAGCGACGCCGCGGGAAGCCTCCCGAGGCACGCCTGCGGCATCACGACTCCAGGGATCGAAATGCCAACCCATGACTTGAGATCGGTCGCCGGTCCGGATGAATTGGCCCGCAGGGAGCTGGTCCGGAATCCCTACTCGCCGGTGATGATCCTGCTCACGCTCATTGCGACCGGCGGCATCGTCGCCTACGCGGTCTTCCTGCTCAACCCGGCCAACCGGGGTGACGCTCTGCCCTACAGCCTGGTGATCGTCGCCGAGGCGATCCTGATCACCCATGCCCTGCTGGCGATGTGGACCATCCTCGCCGGTTCGAAGAGCCCACGTGACCACGCCTACTTCGCTGCCCGGCAGGTGCTCCTCGACGACCGGCCCGAGCAGGATGCGCCCCTGCTGCTCGACGGGAAGGAAGTCTCCGTCGCCGTCCTGATCACGTGTTACGGCGAACCGCTCGACGTGATCCGGCGTACCGCCAGCGCTGCACGGGACGTCCGTGGACGCCACTCGACGTGGATCCTCGACGACGGCAGGAGCGACGAGGTCCGCGACCTCGCGGCCGAGCTCGGGGTCGGGTATCTGCGGCGGCTGAGCAGCGGCGGGGCGAAGGCGGGCAACGTGAATCACGCGCTCAGCCAGATCAAGACCGACTACTTCTGCATCTTCGACGCGGATTTCGTGCCCAGGCCCGAGTTCCTGGTTGAGACCATGCCCTTCTTCACCGATCCTGCCGTCGCCTTCGTGCAGACCCCGCAGAGTTACGGCAACCTCAGGAACTTCGTCTCGCGCGGCGCGGGCTACATGCAGACCGTCTTCTACCGCTTCGTCCAGCCCGGGCGCAATCACTTCAACGCGGCCTTCTGCGTGGGCACCAACGTGGTGTTCCGGCGAACCGCGGTCGACGACGTCGGCGGAATCTACACCGACTCCAAGTCGGAGGACGTGTGGACGTCGCTGATGCTGCACGAGCGCGGCTGGCGCAGTGTCTACATCCCCGACGTGCTGGCCGTCGGCGATGCGCCGGAGACGATCGAGGACTACACCAAGCAGCAGCTTCGCTGGGCGACCGGCGGTTTCGAGATCCTGTTCACGCACAACCCGCTGAGTCCCAGGCGCCGGCTCACGCTCGACCAGCGCCTGATGTACTTCGTCACCGCCACCCACTATCTGACCGGGATCGCCCCGGGCGTGCTGCTGCTCGTTCCGGCCCTCGAGGTGTTCTTCGACCTTCGGCCAGTGACGCTCGGGACGAGCTTCACCACCTGGGCCCTGGCGTACGCGGGGTTCTACGTGATGCAGATCCTGCTGGCGTCCTTCACCCTGGGCTCGTTCCGGTGGGAGGTACTGCTGCTCTCCACGGCGAGCTTCCCGATCTACCACCAGGCGCTCATGAACGCCCTCTCGGGCAAGGAGCAACGCTGGCACGTGACCGGCTCCGAGGGCCGGCGCAGCTCTCCGTTCGCGTTCATCAGGCCGCAGGTGTACCTGTTCGTATTCCTCGCCCTGACCTCGGCCGTGGCGATCTGGCGAGACCTGAACAACACCCAGTTGTCGCTCGCCACCGCGTGGAACCTCACCAACACTGCGGCACTGGGGGCGTTCCTCGCCGTCGCCGTCGTCGAGCACTTCCGTCCGCGTCCGGCGGGCCTGCCCGTCCGGGCCAAGGAACGCCCACCCCGCCGGTTCGCCCTGCTGGGCGCCCGCACCGAAGGAGGACTGTCATGACCTGGGAGAATCGCTTCCGACTGTTCGGCGGCGTGGTCGCCGTGATCGCGCTCGTGTTCGGACTGACCCTGGTCTTCAACCATCGGCAGAACCAGATCACCAGCTACTCCGCCCAGGTCGCGGCCGACACCTACACCGTCGGTGCCGATCACGCCGGCACGGTGGTCAGGCAACTGGTCGCGGAGGGCGACACCGTCGAGTCCGGGCAGGAGCTGTTCGTCGTGCAGAGCCTGCAGCTGAAGGAGGACATCGCCAACGGTCTCGAGGTCGCGGACACCGAGGCCTACAAGCTCAACCGGGCGAGCGGGACGATCACCTACTACGCGGTCACAGCCGGAAGGATCGACAAGCTCAACGCCATGCAGGGCAACTCCGTGCCCGCGGGCGGAGCCCTTGCCGAGCTGACCGGGGGTGAGCGCTACGTCGACGCCAGCTTCCGGCTGGTTCCGCGCGACTACGCCCGCGTGGAGACCGGCGAACCTGCGCGGATCACGCTGCCCAACGACCAGGTGATCACGGGCACTGTGGAGAAGGTCTCTGTGACCAGCGGCGCCGACGGCACCGTGAGCACGCTGAGGATCACCTCGGACGCGCTGCGGGGTCTGGACCAGCAGACCCTGGCCGAGCCGGGGGCGCCGGTGATCGTCACGGTCGGGCTGACCGACAGCAGCTGGTTCGCGCCGATCACTGACGCGGTGAACGACCTGCTGCAGCAGGTGGGCCTTCGATGAGGTTCGCCGCGATCCTCGCTGCCGCGCTTATGCCGCTGGCGGGCTGCGCCGGCATGATGGACCCGGCCGACGGGGTGCCGGGCGCGACGCCGACCTCGACGGCGACGGTCTTCGGCGATCAGCAGGTCTCGAGTGCGGTCGACGGGATCAGCCCGGTGGCGGCGAAACCACTGGACGGCGTCCGCCTGGGCGACGGCCTCACGCCTCCGACGAACCGCTGGTACTCGGGCCTGGTCTTCGGCGCCAAGCCGCAGCCGGTGTTCCCCCTCCCGCTCTCGTTCGGGCTGACCGACGACGGCTTCGCTTTCGGCCTGCCGACGGTGACCGCCGGCGCGGACACGATTGCGGGAGGCTACGCCCCCGTGGTGGACGTCGGGCTGGGCGCCAGGACGTCCGTCGTGACGAGCGACGATCCGTCCGTCGTCGTGATGGAGAACCGGGACGCGGACGGGAAGGCCATCGGCCACACCACGATCGCCCAAGGCTGGCCGTTCGTTGCCTGGGCGGCGTCCCGGGCGACAACGCTCACCATCCCCGACGGCTTCACCGCGGCAGGGGACGGGCTGTGGGTCGCCCAGTTCGGCGCGACCCACTATGCGATGGCCACCGGGAGCGCGGAGGTGTCCGGAACCTCCGTTCGGGTCTCCGCCGGCGGTCAGGTCGTGTTCTGGGCGGTACCCGACGGACAGGAACCGGGCGGGCTGCTCGCCGCGTCCGCACACGTCCCGACCGGATCGTCGATCGCCTACCGGGTGGGGGAGGACCAGGTCGACACGACGCTCGCCTACGCGAGCGACGGGCCGACCGCGATCGCCCGACTGCCCCAGCAGGCGGGCGGGACCTGCACGCTCGGCGAGTACCCGTCGATCTACGGGACGCTGCGACTGTGCGCCGGTACTGAGCTGAGCTGGACGACACCGCGGACGCGGGCGTCGGCGAGCCTCGACCTCAGCGACGTCACCCCCGCCGAGCGGGCTTCGCTCACCCGGCAGCTCGACGCTGACATCGCTTCGCTCCCCGCCTTCCCGGCCGACACCTACTTCGGCGGGAAGGCCCTGCAGCGGGTGGCGATGCTGCTGATGGTGGCCGACGCGCTCGGCCTCGACGACCGGGCCTCGAAGCTGGCCGCGACCCTCGACGAGCAGCTGACCACGTGGACAGATCCCGAGGGCTGCGCGACGCGGGACGCGTTCTGCTTCGGCTACGACCCGTCCACCAAAGGGGTGATCGGGCACGTTGCGGCCTTCGGCAGCGACGAGTACAACGACCATCACTTCCACTACGGCTACTTCCTGTACGCGGCGGGCGTGCTCGCCGGCCACGATCCTTCGGCAGCGAGCAGGCTCGCTCCGGTGATGAACCTGGTCGCGGCAGACATCGGCAGCGCAGGCAACAGCTACTTCCCCGACCGGCGCGCCTTCGATGCCTACGCGGGGCACTCCTGGGCTTCCGGCACCTCCCCGTTCGCGGACGGCAACAACCAGGAGTCGGTGTCGGAGGCCGTCAACGCCTACGCAGGGCTCGCGCTGTGGGGCAGGGCTGTCGGATACCAGCCGCTGGCCGACGAGGCCGACTGGATGCTCTCGCTGGAGGCGCGCTCCTCGGCCACCGAGTGGCTGAATCCGGACCTGTCCGGCCTGCGCGGCTACGGCCACCGGATCATCAGCCTGAACTGGGGCGGCAAGCGTGATTACGCGACCTGGTTCTCTCCCGAGCCGGCCGCCAAGCTGGGCATCCTGCTGCTGCCGATGAGCCCGACGTCGATGTACCTCGCTGGCGACCCGGAGGCGATCCGTGCGAATGTCACCGAGGCGGTCGGGGACGACTTCGACCAGAAGTTCGGCGACTACATCCTGATGTACTCCGCGCTGGCGGGCCCCGATGACCGGGATCGTGCGATCGCCGCGGCCGGGAAGCTCTCGGACACCTCGATCGACGACGGGATGAGTCGCACCTACCTGCTCGCCTGGCTCTACGCGCTGCGCTTCTGAGGTCGCTCACGCACGCCTGGCTCCGGCCCGGGCCAGGGCTTCCGGGGTCGCGCCTGCTGCGGTGAGCGCGAGCAGGACGGCGCCCTCGATCGGCGGCTGGGACGGCGTGATGATCCGGCCGCGCGGGGCGACCTCCGCGACCCCGGCGGCGATCCGCTCATCGAGGCGTGCGTGGCCGGCCCGAAGGATGCTGCCGCCGAGCACCACGGGGACGGGAGTCGCGGCCAGGTCCAGCCGGGTCACACACGCCCGGACGAACGCCACCACCTCGTCGGCCTGTCGGTCCACCAGCCCCTGCGCCAACGCATCCCCCGCGTCGGCGGCGGCGAACACCGCGGGCGCCAGCCCGGCGAGTTCGGCATGGTCGCGACGGCCCAGGTGCAGCTGCTCGGTCAGTGTCGGTACCGGCACGCCGAAGTGGCTGGCCACGGCGTCGGTGAGCAGCGTGTGCGGGCCGCGTCCGTCCACGTCCCGAGCGGCGTGCCAGAGCGCCTCACCGCCCAGCCCGCTACCGCCACCCCAGTCTCCCGAGACGGGCCCGACCGCGAGGAACCGGACCCGGGCCCCGTCCGCGCGCACCCCGACGGCATTCATCCCGGTGCCGCAGACCACGGCCACCGCGTCCGGCTCGTCGGTGCCGGAGCGCAGCAGCGCGAACAGGTCGTTGTCGACGTCCAGCCCACCGGAGGCCCACGGCAGCCCGGTCAGCGCTTCCCGGTAGGCGTCGATCTCTGCGGGCAGGTCGAGGCCGGAGAGGTACACCGAGGCCTGCCGCACTCCTGCCCCGCCGGCCACCTCGCGGACGAGCGTGTCGATCAGCGCGACCGAAGCCCCCAGCCCGACGTCGTGGGGACTGCTTCCGGGGCCACGGGTGCGGCCGACGACCTCGCCGTCGAGGCTGACGGCGACCGCGTCGGTCTTGGAGCCGCCGCCGTCCACGGCGACGACCACGGAGCTCAGGCCCACGGCAGGAACCTCGCGTTCTCGGCCAGCAGCAGGTCGGTGAGCCGCTCGGCCCGATCGTGCTGCAGGACCAGCGGGTGCGCGCGCATCGCCCGCAGCACGCGATCGCGGCCGCCGTGCACGGCGGCGTCCAGGGCGAGCCGCTCGTAGCCGGCCACCGCGGCGATCAGGCCGGCGAGGTCGTCGGGCAGCGGCGCGACCGGTTCGGCCACGAACCGTCCATCGCCGAACCGGGCCGGCACCTCGATCACATGGTCGTCGGGCAGGAAGGGCAGGGTGCCGTCGTTGCGCAGGTTGACCACGCGGGCGGGGCCGGGGGTCCCCCGCATCGCGTCCAGCAACTCGACCGCGGCCTCGGAGTAGAACGCGCCGCCGCGGCGCTCCAGCGCCTCGGGCAAGGTGGCGACGGCCGGGTCGGCGTACAGCGCGAGCAGTTCGTCCTCGATCGCCTTCACCGCTTCGGCCCGGGTGGGCTCGCGCAGCTGCTCGGCCAGGACCTCGTCGTGGGCGTAGTAGTAGCGCAGGTAGTAGGACGGCACCATCCCGAGCTGGGCGAGCAGGGCCGGGGCGAGTTCCACCTCTTCGGCCAGGTCGCCGAGGTGCTCGGCGAGCATGCCGGGCAGGCGGTCGGTACCGTCGACGGTCACGCTGCGCTCCCAGGTGAGGTGGTTCAGGCCCACGTGACCCAGGCTCACCTCGTCGGGCAGCACCCCGAGCGCAGCGGCGAACCGGCGCTGGAAGCCGATCGCCACGTTGCACAGGCCCACCGCGCGGTGCCCGGCCTGCAGCAGGGCCCTGGTCACGATGCCGACCGGGTTCGTGAAGTCGACGATCCAGGCGTCGGGCAACGCGTGCTGTCGCACGACCTCGGCGATCTCCAGCACGACCGGGACGGTGCGCAGGGCCTTCGCGAAGCCGCCGGGCCCGGTGGTCTCCTGGCCGATGCAGTGCTCCTCGTGCGGCCACGTCTCGTCCTGGCGGCGGGTGTCCTGGCCGCCCACGCGCAGCTGTAGCAGCACGGCGTCCGCGTCCTCGACGCCGGCGACCAGGTCAGTGGTCGGCACCACCCTCGCCGGATGCCCGGCCCGCGCGAGCATGCGCCGGGCCATCGCCGCCACCGGGCCGAGCCGATCGGGGTTCGGGTCGACCAGGTGCACCTCGCCCAGCGGCAGGCCGGTGCGGGTGAAGCCGTCGATCAGCTCCGGGGTGTAGGTCGAGCCGCCGCCGACGATGGCGAGCTTCATCAGTCCTCCTTGGTCACGGACGCGACGATCGCGTCCTCGAGACGTTCGCGGATGCCGGTGACGAGCAGTCGCCGAGCCCCCCGCAGGACCGGCTGTTCGCCGGCCCGCGCGGCCTGGACGCCCACCTCGCGCCGCCCGGCCAGGCGCTTGCGGACGAGTCCGGCGAGAGCGTCCCCTCCGGCCAGGCCGGTGGGGCCGCCGAGCACCACGCACGCGGGGTCGACCACTGCGGCGACAGGCTCCAGCAGCAGGGCGATCCGGTCGGCGAGCGTGCCGAGCGCTTCCGGGCGCGACGGTAGCCGCGACAGCGCGGAGGCCAGGTCGGGGCCGCCGAGCAGCGCGGTCACGGCCGGTCCGCCGAGCAGGTCGGTGAAGTCGTGCGCATCGGGGTCGATCGCCGCGGCAGAGCGCGGCACCTCCAGGTAGCCGATCTCGCCCACGGAGCCGGACGCGCCGCGGCGCACCACTCCGCCGACGAGCAGCCCTGCGCCGAGGCCCGTCCCCAGCCAGAGGTAGGCGAAGTCGTCCAGGCCGGTGGCCGCAGCCTCCGCCATGGTGGCGAGGTTCACGTCGTTCTCCAGCACGACGCCGAGTCCGGTGGCCTGCTCGATCCGGACGCGGGCGCCGCGCTCGGGCCAGCCGGGCAGCGTGTCGGTGAAGGACAGCCGGTCGGCGTCCGCATCGAAGGCGGCCTGGACGCCGACCGCGACCACACTCACCGAGGCCCGGTCCACCTCTGCCGCGCCGGCGGCAGCCTGCACCGCCCGCACCACGTCGGCGGCGGGGGAGCGGTCGGCCCCCGCGGTGGGCAGCACGACCACCGGGTGGTCGGCATCCGTCGGATCGACCAGGGTGGTCTCGATCCGGTCGTCGAGGATGCTCACCGCGACTCCGGTGAGGCTGTCGGTGCGGACGCCGTAGGCGGTCGCGTTCGGTCCCCGCGCCCCGGAGGTCTGGCCGGCCGGGGCGATCAGCCCGGCACGTTCCAGCCGCGCGATCATCTGCCCTGCGGTCGGCCTGGATGCGCCGGACAGCTCCCCGAGCTGCGACCGGCTGAGCGGACCGTGCTCGAGCAGGAGCCGGAACGCCGTCCGGTCGTTCTGGGTGGCCAGCCAGGCCGGTGTGCCCGCGCCCGTGGTCATGCGAGGCCTCCTGTCATCTCGCCGCGCACCTCGTCACGCAACTGGCCGAGCCGGTCGGGGTCGGCGGCCGCCTCGCGCAGCTTCCGGGTGTACTCGTGCCGCGGGTTGAGGATCACCTCGTCCGAGGGTCCACGCTCGACGATCCGCCCCCGGTACATGACCAGGATCTCGTCGGAGAAGTGCCGCGCGGTGGCGAGGTCGTGGGTGATGTAGAGGACGCCCAGGCCCTCGGCCCGCTGCAGGTCGGCGAGGAGGTTCAGCACGCCGACCCGGATCGAGACGTCCAGCATCGACACCGGCTCGTCCGCCACCACGAAGCGGGCGCCGGGAGCCAGCGCCCGGGCGATCGCCACGCGCTGGCGCTGGCCACCGGAGAGCTCGTGCGGACGTCGCTCGAGGTAGGTCTCGCCCGGCGTCAGGTGTACCCGCTCGAGCAACTCCACGACACGGGACCGTAGCTGATCGGCGCTCAGGCCGGGGTGGTGCAGCCGGAGCGGCCGCTCGATGTGATGGCTGATCGAGTGGAACGGGTTGAGCGAGGCGAACGGGTCCTGGAACACCATCTGCACCTGGCGGCGGTACTCGCGGGTGGCGTGCCGCGGTGCGGGCCGTCCATCGAGGAGCACCTCGCCGGACGTCGGCGTCTCGAGCTTGGTGATGATCCGGGCGATCGTGGACTTGCCCGAGCCGCTCTCGCCGACCAGGGCAACGGTCCGGCCCGGCTCGACGGCGAAGGAGACATCCGCCACCGCGTGCAGGGTGGAGAAGCTCACGCCGTTGCGGAGCCGGAAGTCCTTGTGGAGGTTGCGCACCTCGAGTGAGCCGGACATCACTGGCCTCCTGCCGGCGTCGGGCCGGGCTCGACCGGCGAACCGGAGCGGACGAAGCCGCCCCGAGCGCCGGTCAGGCTCGGGAAGCTGGCCAGCAGCTGTCGGGTGTAGGCGTCCTGCGGCGTGCGATAGATCTCCTCCGCGGTCGCCTCCTCGACGATCCGGCCGTCCTTCATGATCGCGATCCGGTCGCTGATCTCGATCAGCAGGGGCAGGTCGTGGGTGATGAAGATCACCGCGAACCCGAGCCGCTCCCGCAGCCGCATCAGCTGGCGGACGATGCCGCGCTGCACGACCACGTCCAGCGCCGTCGTGGGCTCGTCCATGATCATCACCTGGGGCTCCAGGGCGAGCGCCATCGCGATCATCACCCGCTGCCGCATGCCGCCGGACAGCTCGTGCGGGAACGCGGACATCCGTCGCGGGTCGACGCCGACCAGGTCGAGCAGTTCGGCGCAGCGCTGGTCGCGCTCGGCCCTGGACATGCCGGGCCGATGGGTCGTGAAGACGTCACCGAGCTGGGTGCGGACGTTCATCACCGGGTTCAGCGAGTTCATGGAGCCCTGGAACACCATTGACACCTTGTCCCAGCGGAACCGGCGCAGCGCCTCACCGTCCAGGGTGGTGACGTCGATGTCGGTGCCGGAGGCGTCGTGGAAGGTGACCTGTCCGGACCTCATCACCGCGGGCGCCTTCAGCAGCCGGTTCATGCCGTAGGCCAGCGTGGTCTTGCCGCAGCCGGACTCGCCGGCCAGCCCGAGGATCTCCCCGCGTTCCAGGGTGAGCGAGACGTCCTTCACCGCTTCGACGGGCGGGTTCACCTCGTAGGTGATGGACACCTCGCGCGCGGTCAGGACAGGCCGGGCCGCGGCGGTGGGGCTGCTCGCGCCGGCGGTCATGCGTACGCACCTCCTCCGGCGACGCCCTTGCCCGCCGTGGTGGCGCGGCGCTGCTGCCGGGCCGCCTGCGGAGCCAGCCGCAGCTTCGGGTTCACGATCTCGTCGATGGCGAAGTTCACCAGTGCCAGGCCGGTGCCGAGCAGCGCGATCATGGCGCCCGGCGGGATGAACCACCACCAGGCGTGGGAGCCGACGGCCTGACCGGTCTGGGCGTCGTTCAGCATGGTGCCGAGCGTGATCGAATTGGTCGGGCCCAGCCCGAGGTAGCTCAATCCGGCCTCGCCGAGTACGGCCGCCATCACCCCGAAGATCAGCTGGGCGGCGATCAGCGGGACGAGGTTCGGGATGATCTCGACGAAGATGATCCGCAGGCCGCGCTCACCGGCGACTCGCGCGGCCGCCACGTACTCCCGCGTCCGCAGCGACCGCGCCTGGGCGCGCAGCACGACCGCGGAGCCCGCCCACCCGGTGACGCCGAGGATCAGCGCGACCAGGGTGGAACTGCGGGCGAAGTCGCCCAGCCCCTCGGTGTTCTGCACGTAGGCGGCGATCACCATCACCAGAGGCAGCCCGGGGATGACCAGCATGATGTTGGTGGCCAGCATCAGCACCTCGTCCAGCCAGCCGCCGAAGTAGCCGGCCAGGATGCCGAACACGATCGCCAGCAGCATCGCCGACAATCCTCCGAGGAGGCCCACGTACAACGAGCCCCGCGTCCCGGTGGCGAGCTGGGCGAGCACGTCGTAGCCCAGCTTCGTTGTGCCCAGGAGGTGCTCGGGCGACGGCGGCAGCAGGCCCTTGTTGCTGGAGTCCCGCGGGTCCGCGGTGAAGAACGGCGCGACGAGCCCGAACAGCGTGATCAGCCCGACGATCACGAGGCCGGCGCCGAGCTTGGCCGACCAGCGGGGCATCAGGTAGCGGATGCCCGCGAAACGGTCAGCCATGGCTGCGCACCCGCGGGTCGATCAGGCCGTAGAGCAGGTCCATCAGGAAGTTGGCGGCCAGCACGGTGAGGGTGATCACGAGGAACACGCCCTGCATCAGGGTGTAGTCCAGGCCCTGCACGGACTGGATCATCAGCTTGCCGATCCCCGGGTAGCTGAACACCTGCTCGGTGACGATCGAGCCGGCCACCACGAACGCCAGCGCGATGCTGAACCCTGCCAGCGAGGGAATCGCGGCGTTACGGGCCGCGTACCGGTCGCGGATCCGGGACGGACGCAGCCCCTTCGCCTCCGCGGTCACGACGAAGTCCTCGCTCATCGTCGAGACCATCATGTTGCGCATGCCGAGCAGCCAGCCGCCGATCGAGCTGATCACGATCGTGAGGGCCGGCAGGAAGGCGTGCTGCAGCGCCGAGACGAAGAAGTCCCAGCTCCACTCCGGCCCGGACGGGAACTCGAACGGGTCGTAGGCGCCCACGATCGGCAGCCAGCCGAGCTGGACGGAGAACACCGCGACCAGCACCAGGGCCAGCCAGAAGTACGGGATCGACTGCAGCAGTGCCGTCGCGGGCACCAGGTGGTCGAGCCAGGTGCCGCGCTTCCAGCCCACCCAGGCGCCGCCGACGATCCCGAGGATGAAGGAGATCACGGTCGCCGTGCCGACCATGAACAGCGTCCAGGGCAGTGCGTTGCCGATCAGTTCGACCACCGGGTACGGGTAGCGCGTGGACGACAACCCCAGGTCGCCGTGCAGCAGGCGCCCCCAGTAGGCGAGGTACTGATCCCACGGCGAGGTGTTCTTGTCCGCGCCGAGTAGGGCGTAGATGTCCTCGATCACCTGCGGCGACAGCTCGCGCCCACCACTGGCACGGCGCAGCTTGCCGATCATGATCGCGGCGGGATCGCCCGGCATCATCCGGGGCAGCAGGAAGTTCAGCGACACCGCCGCCCAGACCGTGATGACGTAGAAGGCGATCCGCCGCAGGTAGAACTTCATGGCATCCTCCCTGCGGCGCTCGGCCTCACTGCACGGGCTTCAGGTTGAGCAGAACGATAGCCGGGGCGACCGAGAGGTACGGCAGCGGGTCGGCGTAGAGGTTGGCGTCGGTCGGCCAGCCGGTGAAGTTCTTCGTGTTGAAGAAGGCCTGGGAGGCGTTCAGCACCACCGGGATGTACGGCAGGTCGATCGCGATCTGGGCCTGGATCTTCGCGTACTCGGCCTTCTTCGTGGCCTCGTCGTCGGTCGCCGCCGCCGCCTCGACCGCGGCGTTCACCACGGCGTTGGAGTAGCGGGAGTAGTTCTGGCCGCGGACGGGGGCGTCCCCGACCTTCGCGGTGGACTTGCCGAAGAAGTACTGGTCGTAGTTGCTGAACGGGTCGGCCACCACCGACTGGGTGAGGCCGTACATGGCCAGCTGGAAGTCGCCGTCGGTGACCGGGGTCCAGTACTCGGCCTCGGAGACCGTGCGGGCGGTGATCTTGATGCCCGCCTTGCCGGCCTGCTCTGCGATCAGCTTGGCGGCGTCGTTGTAGTCGGTCCAGCCGTCCGGGGAGAACAGGTCGAGGCTGATCTCCTTTCCGTTCTTGGCGTAGAACCCCTTGTCGTCCTTGGTGTAGCCGGCGGCCTCGAGGATCTGGCCGGCCTGCGCGGCGTTCGCGGTCTGGGGGGACTCGGCCAGGCTGGAGTCGGTCAGCCACTTCTGGTCACGCGGCAGCAGGACGAACGCCGGATTGGCCTTGCCGACCAGGTTCACCCAGGCCTTCTCGGCGAGCTGGCTGCGGTCGATGGCGACGTTCAGGGCCTGCCGCACGGCCACGTCCGTCTGGTCGCCCTTGCACCCCTTCGATGCGTCCGCGCAGGTGACCATGACGGTCGGGTCCTGCTGCTGGTTCATGGTCCCGATCGCCCCGGTGCCGGTGACCGAGTCGGGGTTGGCGATGAACATGCCCGTCCAGTCGATCTGGCCGGTGGAGAGCAGGTCCTGGCCGGACTGGTTGGAGTCGATGCCGAGGAACTGGACGTTGGTGATCGGCACGGGGTCGCGGTAGTTCGGGTTCGCGGTGAACGTGTAGGACGCGTCCGAGGTGGTCTTGACCACGTAGGCGCCGGACCCGACCGGGTTGTCGTTGGTCTCCTTCATGTAGTTGTCGATCTTCGACCAGACGTGCCGGGGCACGATCATGGTCGAGCCGAGCAGCTGGGAGGCGGCGGTGAACTGGGGGCTGGAGTACTTCAGCACGATCGTCGTGTCGTCGGTGGCGGTTGCGGAGATCATCTTGTCGGTCTTGTTGGGTCCGTAGCCCATCGTGAACGCGACGTCCTCCGCGGTGAGCGCCTGGCCGTCGCTCCACTTCAGCCCGGGCTTGATGGTGATCGTGATGGTCTTGCCGTCCGCGCTGTAGTTGTAGCTCTGGCCGATCATCGGGACGGGCGCGTCCGAGGAGAGCTGGTTGAAGAAGAACAGGGGTTCGTAGATCGGGCCGTAGGTGCCGTAGAGGGCGGTGTCGACGTGGAACGGGTTGAAGTCGACGGTGATCGGGGTGGTGCTGCCCGCCCAGACCCGCAACGTGGCCGCCGTGGCCGGTGCACTGCTGGCGGCCGAGCCGGAGGGAGCCGGAGCCGGTGACGTGCAGGCGGCCAGGGTCAGGGACAACGCCACCGCGGTGGCGGCCAGTGCCAGGGAGATCTTCTTCACGTTCGCTCCTCGCTCGACGCCGTGCCGCGACAGTGCGGCCTGCTTCGAAAGATAACTGGAAGGAATCTATCTGTAAAGAGTCTTTCCGGTTACGATCTGGTCTCGACCACGGTGGACGGCCACAGGCCCGCCGCACCGGTCCTCGGTAGGATCGCGCCGTGACTCACACGGTGCTGGTGATCGGATCCGGAGGCCGCGAACACGCGTTGGCGTGGGCGCTCGGCCGTGACCCCGAGGTGGCCGTGCACATCGCGCCCGGCAACCCGGGGACTGCGGCCGTGGGCACGAACCACCCGGTGGATGCCATGGACGGAGCGGCGGTGGCCGCGCTGGCGGTCGAGCTGGGCGCCGACCTGGTCGTGGTCGGCCCGGAGGCGCCGCTGGTGGCCGGGGTGGCCGACGACGTGCGCGCGCAGGGCATCCCGGTGTTCGGGCCGTCCGGGGCTGCGGCCATGCTGGAGGGCAGCAAGGCGTTCGCCAAGGAGATCATGGAGGCCGCCGGGGTGCCCACCGCTGACGCCCGGCTCTGCGTCTCGATGGACGAGGTGGTTGCGGCGCTCGACGAGTTCGGGGCTCCGTACGTGGTCAAGGACGACGGGCTGGCCGCAGGCAAGGGCGTGATCGTCACCGACGACAGGGACGCGGCGATCCGGCACGCGGCGGGCTGCCGGCGGGTGATCGTCGAGGAGTACCTCGACGGGCCGGAGGTGAGCCTGTTCGCGCTGTCCGATGGTGAGCACGTGCTGCCGTTCGAGCCGGCCCAGGACTTCAAGCGGGTGGGCGAGGGCGACACCGGGCCGAACACGGGCGGCATGGGCGCCTACACACCGCTGCCGTGGGCGCCGGAGGGGCTGACCGCGCAGGTCGTCCGGACGGTGATCCAGCCGACCGTGGACGAGCTGCGCCGCCGCGGCACCCCGTTCGTCGGGTTGGTCTACGCGGGGCTCGCGCTGACCTCGCGCGGCGTCCGGGTGGTGGAGTTCAACTGCCGCTTCGGTGACCCGGAGACCCAGCCGCTGCTGACCCGGCTGCAGACCCCGCTCTACGAGGTGCTGTACGCCGCGGCGACCGGCTCGCTCGGTGACCACGCCCCGCTGGAGTGGGGGAGCGGGGCCGCCGTGGGCGTGGTGGTCGCCGCACAGGGCTATCCCGCCTCGCCGCGCAAGGGCGACCCGATCACCGGCGCGGACGCCGAGGGGGTGTTCCACGCCGGGACGGCGCTGGACGCGTCCGGGCAGCTGGTCAGCGCCGGCGGCCGCGTCCTCACCGTCGTCGGCACTGGCACGACGCTCGCCGAAGCCCGCGAGGCCGCCTACGCGAAGGTGGCCGGCATCACGCTTCCGGGCGGCTTCCACCGCTCCGACATCGCCCTCGCCGCATCCCGAACGGGGCGGGACGATGACTGAGTTGGCCGAAAAGGGGACGGTTCTCCTTTTCGGCCACCTCGCCCGACTGGACGGAAAAGAGAACCGTCCCCTTTTCGGCCAGGAGGCCCACGCATGATTCCCGACGTCCTGGCCACCCGGTACGCGTCCGCGGCGATGCGGGAGATCTGGTCGCCGGAGGCGAAGATCGTCGCCGAGCGGAGGCTGTGGCTGGCGGTGCTGCGGGCGCAGGCCGAACTCGGCGTCGACTTCGGCGGGGACGACCCGGACGCGGTGATCGCGGACTACGAGGCCGTCATCGACCGTGTCGACCTGGCCTCCATCGACGCCCGCGAGCGGGTCACCCGGCACGACGTGAAGGCCCGGATCGAGGAGTTCAACGCCCTCGCGGGTCACGAGCACGTGCACAAGGGCATGACCAGCCGCGACCTCACCGAGAACATCGAGCAACGCCAGCTGCTGTCGTCCCTGGAACTCGTCCGGGAGCGGATCGTCACCGTGTTGGTGAACCTTGCCCGGCTGGCCGTGCAGTACCGCGATCTGCCGATGACCGGACGTTCGCACAACGTGGCCGCGCAGACCACCACGTTGGGCAAGCGGTTCGCCTCCGCCGCGGACGAGCTGCTGGTCGCCTTTGACCGCGTGGACGGGCTGGTCCGGCGCTACCCGGCGCGCGGGATCAAGGGCCCGATGGGCACCGCGCAGGACATGCTCGACCTGCTCGGGGGAGACGAGGCGAAGCTCGAGCAGCTGGAGCACAAGGTCGCCGAACACCTCGGTTTCGCCGGGGTGTTCACCGCGACCGGCCAGGTCTACCCGCGCTCGCTCGACTACGACGTGCTCAGCGCGCTCGTGCAGGTGGCGGCCGGGCCGTCCAGCCTGGCCACGACGATCCGCCTGATGGCCGGCCAGGAGCTGGTCACGGAGGGCTTCAAGGAGGGCCAGGTCGGCTCGTCGGCGATGCCGCACAAGATGAACACGCGCTCCTGCGAGCGGGTGAACGGCCTGATGGTCGTCCTGCGCGGGTACGCGTCCATGGCCGGCGAGCTGGCCGGCAACCAGTGGAACGAGGGGGACGTGTCCTGCTCGGTCGTCCGCCGGGTCGCGCTGCCGGACGCCTGCTACGCCCTCGACGGCCTGTTCGAGACGTTCCTCACCGTGCTGTCCGAGTTCGGTGCCTTTCCGGCGGTGATCGAGGCGGAGCTGCAGCGCTACCTTCCGTTCCTGACCACGACGAAGGTGTTGATGGCTGCGGTCCGTGCGGGGGTGGGACGCGAGGCTGCGCACGAGGCGATCAAGGAGCATGCGGTCGCGGTGGCGCTGGCGATGCGCGCCGGTTCGGCCACGAACGACCTCTACGACCGGCTGGCAGCGGACCCGCGGCTGGGCCTGTCGCGCGAGCAGCTGGCCGCTGTGGTGGTGGACCCGCTGGAGCTGACCGGCTCGGCCCGCGACCAGGTCGACGCGATCGCCGCACGGGCGGGCGAGCTGGCCGCGCAGTACCCGGACGGGGCCGCCTACACGCCCGGCGCCGTGTTGTGAGCTCGTCGCCGAGGGCACGGATCCCCGCGTTGCTGGGCATCGGGCTCACGGCGGGGGTGTTCTCCGGGCTGTTCGGCGTGGGCGGCGGTCTGATCGTGGTGCCGGGACTGGTCGCTGTGCTCGGCCTGGAGCACCGGCGCGCGGTGGGGACGTCGCTGCTGGCGATCACGCCCGCGGTGCTGGCCTCGCTCGCGTCCTACGCGGTGACCGGGAGCGTCGACCTGGTGGTCGGCGGCCTGCTCGCGCTGGGGGCGGTGATCGGCGCGCAGGCGGGCACGTGGCTGCTGCACAGGGTCTCGCGGCGGGCGGCGCAATGGGTCTTCATCGCGTTCGTGGTGGCGATGGTGGTGCAGCTGTTCATCGTGGTACCGAACCGCGGGGCGGTGATCACACTCGGCCCGGGGCAGATCGCCGGACTGGTCGTTCTCGGGCTGGCTGCCGGGACGCTCTCGGCCATCCTCGGCATCGGCGGCGGCGGGGTGGTGGTGCCGGTGCTGATGTTCGCGTTCGGGCTCGGCGACCTGGCCGCGAAGGGGGCCTCGCTGGTGATGATGGTGCCGACGCTGGCGTCCGGGCTGTGGGCGAACCTGCGTCGTCACAACGTGGACGTGCGTTCCGGCCTGGTGGTGGGGACGGCGGCTCTGGTCACGGGGCCGGTGGGGGCATGGGTCGCGCACGCCATTCCCGCGCAGGTGGGCTCGTGGCTGTTCGCTGCCTTCCTGCTCTTCGTCGGAGCGAGCATGGTGCGGGAGGTGGTGCGCCGCTCACCTTCCGAGTGAGCGCGCAGACACCGTCGGTGTCGCGGCGACGCCGGCCGGCGATCGCGTCGCACCGTCCGCCTGGCCGGCGGCCGCGATGATGAGCAGCGCCGCGGCGACGCCCAGTGCCGCGACCAGCGCAATCAGTCTCTTCATGATCCCCTCGTCGGTCCTCGCGAGCGACGCCCGTGCGCCCGGGTACCAGCGAGCAGTACCCGGGCGGCCCGGTCCCCCTGCGAACCCTCGACGCGAACAGGTGTCGGGTTCGACACCCCCTCCACGTTCGCTCCCCCCGTCCGGCGTTCAGGTAGATGATGGAGCCCGCCGAGGGCTCGGGGCCCGCCGATCAAAGGTCCTTTATCGGGACGGGTCCCGCCCGCGCGTCGCGGTTGAATCGGCATCGTTCCCATCCCCGCGAAGTAGGGTCTGGCCATGGCAGCTAGGGACCTCTGGGCGTCGGTCAGGCGCCTGCCGGGGAGTCTGCTGCGCGGCACCGATACCGACGACTTCCGGGCCCGGCTGATCGCGATCACCGCCGTGGTCGGCGTCCCCATCTGCTGGGGCTCGGCCCTGTTCAACGTCGTGCTGGGCAGCCAGGGCTGGACCGTGTCGATCAACGCCCTGGCCGGGCTGCTCATCCTCGCCCTGGTCTGGTTCGGGCGGACCACGGGGTTCTACCAGCTCACCTATGTGATCGCCGTCGGGGTCCTGTTCGTCGTGTTCTTCCCTGGCCTGTTCTTCCTCGGCGGAGGCAACCACAGCGGCATGCCGATCTGGTTCGCCTTTGCGCTCGCCTTCTCCGCGATCATCCTCGAGGGCCCCGCGTTGCTGGTGATGGTGCCGCTCGAGGCCGTGGTGTTCATGGGCTGCATGCTCGCGGCCTACTTCTCGCCCGGCTCGGTCACGCCGCTGCCGTCGGAGTGGGCCGTGGTGTTCGACCAGATGTACTCGATCCTGGCCACGGGGCTCGCGCTGGTGGTGGCGCTGCGGCTGTGGGTGCGCATGTACGAGCGCAACCAGACCCAGCTCACCGCACGCAACGCCGAGCTGGCCCGGATCGACACCGACCGGGCCGAGTTCCTCGCGCTGGTGGCGCACGAGCTGAACACCCCGCTGGCGGTGATCCGGACGCACGCGGACGAGGCGAGCCTCGATCTTCAGGGGCGGGGCGCCGGGGCGTCGCGGGCTGCGTCCGACCTCGGGGTGATCGGCTCCGAGACGGACCGGCTGGCGCGGCTGGTCGGCCAGCTGCTGGACGTCGGCAGGATCACGGCGGGGCGGCTCCCGATCGACCCGCGTCCGGTGAACCTCGACACGGTGATCCAGCAGACGCTGCAGGCGTACAGCCACCTGCTCACCCAGCACGGCAACACGCTCGTGGTGCCGTCGGGCAGCGCTGCGCCGGTGGTGCTCGCCGACCGCGAGCGGATCACGCAGGTGCTGGTGAACCTGCTCTCGAACGCGTCCCGGCACACCCACGACGGCACGATCAGCGTGGCGGTGGCCGAGCGGGCCGGCCTGGCCGAGGTGAGCGTCTCCGACACCGGTGACGGCATCGCCCCCGACATCCTGGAGCAGCTGGGTCGCCAGCCGGTGCGGAGCCGGCCCGACGGCGTCCGCTCGGCACGGGACACCGGCCTGGGCCTGGGGCTGCTGATCTCGCGGGAGATTGTGGTCGCCCACGGCGGCGAGCTCTCCTTCGAGTCCGTGCCGGGATCGGGCACCACCGTCCGGGTCACGCTGCCGCTGGCAGCCTGAGCGACGCCGGTGCGCTCAGGTCGGGTCGAAGCGGACCTGCCGGAAGACGTAGCGCTTGTCCGGGCTCATTTCGAGTTCGAACGCGCTGCCCGGGTGCAGGCCGAGCTTCTTGCGCAGCGACGAGACGGTCTGGCGCACGGTGTTGGTCGGGATGTCGGCCTTCGAGCGCCACACGGCCGTGAGCAGCTCGGCCTGGGAGGCACCAACGCCGACGTTGGTGGCGAAGAAGCCGAGCAGCTGGAGTTCCATCTTGGTCAGGGCCACCTCGCGGCCCTCGAGGATGACCTGCCCGGTGAGGAAGTCCAGGTGCAGCGGGGGCAGGTCGATCCGGCCCTTGCGCGGGGACGCCGTACGGCGTAACTGCGCCTGGATCCGGGCGACCAGCACGTCGAGGCTGAACGGCTTGGCGATGTAGTCGTCGGCGCCGGTGGCCAGTCCCTGGACGACGTTGCGGTCCTGGCCGAGCGCGGTGATGTAGATGATCGCCGCGGCGGTGATCGGACGGAGCCGGGTGCACAGTTCGTAGCCGGAGCCGTCCGGGAGCAGCACGTCGAGCAGCACCACGTCGGGCTGGTGTTCCCAGGCCGCGGCGAGGCCGCTGGCCACTGACCCCGCCTCGATCACGGTGAACCCGCTGGCTGAGAGGTGCCGGCAAACCGACTCGCGCAGGGGCGCCTCGTCCTCGACCACCAGGACGATCGGCGCCCTGGTGCCGGTCTGGCTCACTCGACCCTTCCCCCTTGGCGTGCCCTACTTGGCGCGGCGCTTCCACCACTGCCAGGCGGCAGTGACGATCAGGGCGCCGACGAAGGAGCCGATCAGGCCGGAGGGACGCAGCGCGAGGCCGTCGCCGAGGAGGAGGCTCACGAGCAGGCCGCCGACGAAAGACCCGGCGAGCCCGGCCACGAAGGCCATGGCCCAGTCGACGCCCTTGCGTGACTTCCCGAGCACGAGTTGGGCGGCGGCACCCACGAGCATTCCGAACAGGACGAGGCCGATGATCAGCATGGCGGCAGCCTAGGGCAGAATCGGCTCATGATCGATCCGTCGGCCCTCGAGTCGTGGTGGGCGGGGCTCACCCCTGAGCAGCGCGAGCGCGCCGAGGCGATCGCTACCCGGCCCGCGCCGCGCGGTATGGCGGTGGACGACCTCAGCGCGTCGATGATCGTCGCCGGCCTGCCCACGGCCCGCCAGGTCTGGACCGGCCAGCCCGAGCACCTCGTCGAGATGCTGGACGAGGTCGCGGAGTTCGTCCGCAGGGCCAGCGACGCTGATTGAGAACCGGTTCCTCGAGCTCTTCTCCAGGGATCACGAGACGCGTGAGGGGCACCAGCCCGGCGTCGCAGCAGATCCGCCGCAGCTCGCCCGCGGCTACCTGCTCACCGACTGTCTTTCGGCTGCCCGGCCGGGCGAGATCATCCCCGACCGGCCAGCTCCTCAAGCGGCGTCGGGTGGGGCGTGTCTTCGGTGGCGAAGAGGTCTTCGCTCCGGATCCTGTCTGGCGGGTGGGGTGAACTCCGGGACACCGTCGGCGGCGATCCGGACCTGCCACTGGTCGCGGATCGCGTAGCGGGCCGGTTCGACCAGTGCGTGGTGGTGGTGACACAACAATGTGAGATTGGACAGCGCCGTAGCGCCGCCGACCCACCAGGGAACGACGTGGTGCGCCTCGCACATGGTGGGCCGCGCGTCGCAGCCGGGGAAAGTGCAACCGGCGTCGCGCTGGACCAGCGCGGTGCGGATGGCCGGCGTGACCAGGCGGGCCGCGCGTCCCACGTCGAGCACCTCGGACGCCGTACCCAGCACGGCCGGCACCAGGTTCGCATCGCAGCAGACGCGGCGCAGTTCACCAGCGGAGAGCTGCTCGCCGTCCGCGATGAGCCCGGCGCCCGCCGCCTGCTGGTGCAGCTGGTGGTAGTCCAGTTTCACGATCACGGTCGGGGTGCCCGCACCCGGTATCGGCTTCGCCTTCGCGGTGGCGCGGATCAGCGAGATCAGGGCATCAGCTCGGCGCTGCTCCGGACTGACCGGAACAGCGAGCGGGTCGCGGGCCTCGATCGCCGTGCGGCGTTGCGCCTCCTGGTGGGCGTCGAGCAAGGCGAGCCAGGCTTCAGCCTCGACGCGGGGCAGGGAGCCGTCGAAGCGGACCGACGCACCCTGGCGGAAGAACCGCAGGCTGCGTTGCCGGTGCGCGGCCTCGGCGTCACGCTGCAGCGTCTGCTCGAGCAGTTCGTCGGCGTTCGTGGGCGCGACCTGCGCCAGCACCTGCCCCGCGGAGCGGGCGAGTTGGTCGGCGTCCAGGTGCGAGGCGAGGCCGAGCAGCACCCGCTCCGCCTCTGAACGTTGCGTGGTGTCGAGTTGGCTGCTCAGACCGTCCAGGACCCGGGTGATCGCCCGCGCCTGCCCGGTACCGACCAGCCCGGATGCCGCCGCCTCACCCACTGCCGGGTGCTCACCCAGTGACCTCGCCTGGTGCACCGCCCCGGCCGCCTCCCGCCGCGACAGGTTCTCACCCATACCCAGCCACGACGACAACGGCGTGCCCGCCGCACGCTCCGACGACCCGGCCCGATCGGCCTCGGCCACCAACACACCGGCCAGGGCCTCGACCCGGCCCCTCACCCGTCGAGCGGCCCGCACCCACTCCAGCCGGGTCCGGTCATCCACACCCGCACGGTCGGTATCGACGCAGTCGAGAACGCGCTCGATCTCGGCCAGCGCCACACCAGCCGTGACCTTTCCGCTCGTTCCTGCCATGGCACTAGTCAAACACCTGCCACTGACACTTTATAGAACAGGTGTGCGAATGCGCTTCGGATCAACCCACAGTGACCTCCTCCATCCGGGCAGCGCGGTCAGCGCCGCCCGGTGGTATTGCTTGCCCTGTCGCGCCCGTGCCCTACCCGCCAGCATGGTGCCGTCGCTTCGACGCGAGGGGGACTCATGCGGCTGCACAGGTACGTCGCCGTGGTGTTCGGTGTGGCGCTGCCACTCGGCCTGGGCGGGTGCGCGGCGGTGGTTCAGGCGCCGGCCGCGTCCCCGGCCACGAGCGCGTCCCCGTCCCCGACCCCGCCGGCGTCCCCGACTCTGACAGCTTCCCCGTCCCCGACGGCCGCGCAGACCACGCCCGCGCTCGGCCCGAAGGGGCTTGGTGAGCTTGCGCTCGGCATGACCAAGGCGCAGGCGAGCGGCACCGGGCTGGCCACCGGGATCTCGGGCACCAAGGGCACCTGTGGCGGCGCGAAGGACGGACGGCTCATCGGCGCCGACCGGAACGACGACCTCTCCGGCAAGCTGTTCTTCTCCACCACCACCAATCGGCTCGTGATCATCGCCGCCACCGACGGCGTCGCCACGCCCGAGGGGGTCTCCCTCGGCACGAGGACCGCGGACGTCCGCGCTGCCTACCCCACCTGGAAGGGCAACCTGCCCGACTCCTTCGGCGTCGGCTATGTGAGGGCGCCGGGCAATTCGAAGGCGTACTACCGGATCGGGGTCCGTGACGGCGAGGTCGTGGAACTCACCCTCCAGTCGCTGGACCAGGACTGCGCCGAGTAGTCAGCCCACCCAGACCCGGGCGTTGCGGAACATCCGCAGCCACGGGCTCGGCTCCTCCAGCGGGGCCGGGGTCCAGGACAGCTGGGCGTTTCGGGCCACCCGCTCTGGGTGCGGCATCATCGCGGTGAACCGGCCGTCCGGTGTGGTCACGGCGGTCAGCCCGTCCGGGGAGCCGTTCGGGTTGGCCGGATAGGTCGTGGCCGGCGTCCCGTCCGGGAGCGTGAACCGGGCCGAACGGACGACGGACGCCTCGTCCCCCTGGACGGAGAAGTCGGCCAGGCCCTCACCGTGCGCGACGGCGATCGGGACGCGGCTGCCCGCCATCCCCGTGAAGAAGACCGACGGCGAGTCGAGCACTTCTACCAGCGACAACCGCGCCTCGAACTGCTCGGAGCGGTTGCGGGTGAACCGTGGCCACGCGTCCGCGCCCGGGATGATCCCGGCCAGTGCGCCGAACATCTGGCAGCCGTTGCAGATGCCCAGCCCGAAGCTGTCCTCGCGCGCGAAGAATGTGCCGAACATCTCGGTGAGCCGCGGGTTGAACAGCACCGAGCGCGCCCAGCCCTCGCCCGCGCCGAGCGTGTCGCCGTAGGAGAAGCCGCCGCAGGCCACGAGCCCGACCGCGTCACCGAGGTCGAACCGGCCCGCCTGCAGGTCGGTCATGTGCACGTCGTAGACCTCGAACCCGGCCCGGTCGAACGCGAAGGCGGTCTCGACGTGGCTGTTCACGCCCTGCTCGCGCAGGATCACGACCTTCGGCCGAACGCCCGCCGCGATGTAGGGCGCGGCGATGTCCTCGGTCACCTCGAAGGTCGGCTCGACCACCAGTCCGGTGGCGTCGGCGCCGAACGCGCCGTGCTCCTCGTCGGCGCACTCGGGGTTGTCGCGCAGAGCCGCGATCCGCCAGGACACCTCGTCCCAGGCCTGGGCGAGGTCGCGGAGGGGTTCGTCGAGCAGGGCGAGCTCGCCGCGGTTCACGTGGACGCGCCGATCCGGTGCCGTCCGCCCGACCACGGAACTCAGCCCTCCCAGTCCGTGGGACGCGAGCACCTCGAGCACCCGACCCTCGTCTGCAGGATCGATGCCGAGCACGACGCCGAGCTCCTCGGAGAAGAGGGCCTCCACACCGTCGACGTCGAGCTGGACTCCGGTCGCACCGGCGAAGGCCATCTCGCAGACCGTGGCCCAGAGTCCACCGTCCGACCTATCGTGATAGCTCGTCACCAGATCTTCGGCTCGCAACTGCAGCAGGGCCGCCGCGAGCGACACCAGCCGCGCTGGATCGTCCAGGTCGGGCACCTCGTCGCCGAACTGCCCGCTCACCTGAGCCAGCATCGAGCCGCCGAGGCGGTTCTTCCCGGCACCGAGGTCGACCAGCACGAGTTCGGAGCCGGGCAGCAGCTGGGGCGTCCAGGTGCCCGCGATCGAGTCGAGCGACGCGAACGCCGAGACCACCAGCGAGACCGGGGAGGTCACCTGCTTCTCCGCGCCCGAAGCGTCGCTCCAGCGCGTGCGCATCGACAGCGAGTCCTTGCCGACCGGGATCGAGATGCCCAGGGCGGGGCACAGCTCCATCGCAACCGCCTGCACGGTGTCGTAGAGCGCCGCGTCCTCGCCGGCCTCGCCGCAGGCCGCCATCCAGTTGGCCGACAGCTTCACCCGGGGCAGTTCGACCGGCGCGGCGAGCAGGTTCGTCAGCGCCTCGCCCACCGCCATCCGGCCGGACGCGGGCGCGTCCACCGCGGCCAGCGGCATCCGCTCGCCCGAGGCCATCGCCTGGCCCGCGAGTCCGGTGTAGTCGCTCAGCGTGACCGCGACGTCGGCCACCGGAACCTGCCACGGTCCGACCATCTGGTCGCGATGGTTCAGCCCGCCCACGCTCCGGTCGCCGATCGTGATCAGGAACCGCTTCGACGCCACGGACGGGTGCCGCAGGATCGCGTAAGCCGCGTCACGCACGTCGAGGCCGGCCAGGTCGAGCGCGGGCGCCGAGCGGACGATCCGCGCCACGTCCCGGGTCATCCGCGGCGGCTTGCCGAGCAGGACCTCCATCGGCATGTCGATCGGACGGTCGTCGCCCTCGTCGTCGTCCGGCCCTGGTGCGAGCACCAACTCGCCGTCGTCGGTGGCCACGCCGACCACGGAGAACGGGCAGCGCTCGCGCTCGCACAGGGCGGCGAACCGCTCCAGCGACTCCGGTGCGATCGCCAGCACGTAGCGCTCCTGGCTCTCGTTGCTCCAGATCTCCTTCGGGGCAAGACCGGACTCCTCCAGCGGCACCGCGGACAGGTCGAACCGGGCACCCAGCCCGGCGTCGTCCACCAGTTCGGGGAAGGCGTTGCTCAGCCCGCCGGCACCGACGTCGTGGATGGCCAGGATCGGGTTGTCCTCGCCGAGCAGCCAGCAGTGGTTGATCACCTCCTGGCCGCGGCGCTGGATCTCCGGGTTGCCGCGCTGCACGGAGTCGAAGTCGAGTTCGGCGGCGTTCGCGCCGGCCGCCATCGAGGACGCGGCACCACCGCCCATGCCGATCCGCATGCCCGGCCCGCCCAGCTGGATCAGCAAGGAGCCTGCGGGGTAGCGCACCTTGTGGGTCTGGGATGCCCGGATCGCGCCGAGCCCGCCGGCGCTCATGATCGGCTTGTGGTAGCCGCGGCGCACCCCGTCCACGGTCTGCTCGTAGACGCGGAAGAAGCCGCCCAGGCCCGGCCGGCCGAACTCGTTGTTGAACGCCGCCGCACCCAGCGGGGCCGCGGTCATGATCTCCAGCGGCGACGCGATGTGGTCGGGGGCGCCGTAGTCCTCGGCCTCCCACGGCTCGGCGGTGCCGGGCAGTCGGAGGTTCGAGACCGCGAACCCGGTCAGGCCCGCCTTCGGCTGCGAGCCGCGTCCGGTGGCCCCCTCGTCGCGGATCTCGCCGCCTGAGCCCGTGGCCGCACCGGGGAAGGGGCTGATCGCGGTGGGGTGGTTGTGGGTCTCCACCTTCATCAGCACGTGCACGTCGTCGGGGCGCGCGGTGTACCGGCTCGGCCGGTCCGTGCCCTCGGGAGCCCAGCGGGTGATCGGGCCGCCCTCCATGATCGAGGAGTTGTCCGAGTAGGCGACCACAGTGTGCTGGCCGGCGACCGCCTCGGTGTGCCGGATCATGCCGAACAGCGAGCGCTCCTGCGGAACGCCGTCGATGACGAAGTCGGCGTTGAAGATCTTGTGCCGGCAGTGCTCCGAGTTGGCCTGGGCGAACATGGTCAGCTCGACGTCGGTCGGGTTGCGGCCGAGCGTGGTGAAGGCGTCCACGAGGTAGTCGATCTCGTCGTCGCTCAGCGCCAGGCCGAAGGTGGTGTTGGCGTCCTCGATGGCTGCCCTGCCGTGGCTCAGCACGTCGACGTGGGCCATCGGCTCGGCGTCGCGCTCGTCGAACAGGGCCGCGGACGCCTCGACGTCGGCGAACGCGGACTCGGTCATCCGGTCGTGCAGGAGCGTGGCGCAGGCGCTCCGTTCGGTCTCGGTCAGGGGGGTGGCGGACGCCAGGGTGTACTCGGTGACCCGCTCGACGCGACGGATCGGCACCCCGCAGCTGTGCGCGATGTCGGTGGCCTTGGACGCCCAGGGCGAGAGTGTGCCGAGCCGGGGAGCCACCACGACGACCGTGGTGTGGGGTCCGGACGCGACCGGTCCGGCGGCGGGCCCGTAGCTGAGCAGGCGGCGGACGGTCTCGGTGCTGTCCGCGTCGAGTGCTGCGTCCGAGGCCACCCAGTGCACGAAGCGGGCGCTCACCTCGTGCACGCCCGGGGCTACCGCCTGGAGCCGCCGCACCAGCGCTGCGGCGCGGAAGGCCGACAGTGCGTTCCCGCCCCCGAAGCTGGTCAGTACGTGCGCGGGCTGGGCGGGCATGGGACCTCCGGGTCTGCTGGACGGGCGGCGGCTACAGGCTATCGCCCGGGCCATTCTGCGGCCTTCCGCATCCACGCCGGCGGCACTGACGCGATCCGGGCGCCGAACCCCGGCCACGCGTCTCACCAGTCCCATCCGGGGTCTTGCGTGGTCGAATCCCGACGCTCCCTGCCGCCCCGAGCCGTTACGCTGGCGCCGTGCTCGACGCCCCGTTCCACACCGGCAAGGTCCGCAGGCTGTACCACTGGCCGGACGACCGCATCCTGATGGTGGCCACCGATGCCATCTCCGCCTACGACCACGTGCTGGCCACCCCGATCCCGGACAAGGGCGCAGTCCTCACCCAGCTCTCGCTGTGGTGGTTCGATCAACTGGCCGACCTGATCCCGAATCACGTGGTCTCCACCGACGTCCCCGAGGAGGTCGCCGGGCGGGCGATCATCGTGGAGCGGCTCGACATGGTTCCGGTCGAGTGCGTGGCCCGCGGCTACCTGACCGGGTCCGGCTGGGTGGAGTACCAGGCGTCCCGCTCGGTCTGCGGCGTGGACCTCCCCGAGGGGCTGGCGGACGGGTCGAAGCTGCCCGAGCCGATCTTCACTCCGGCGATCAAGGCGCCGATGGGGGAGCATGACGAGAACGTCGACTTCGCCACCATCGCGAACCTGCACGGCGAGGAGCTCGCCACGAGGCTGCGGGACGCGACGCTGGAGATCTACGTCAGGGCTGCGGGGCTTGCCGCGGCGCGAGGGATCATCCTCGCCGACACCAAGTTCGAGTTCGGGCTGCGCGCCGACGGCACCCTCGTCCTCGCCGACGAGGTGCTCACGCCCGACTCGTCCCGCTTCTGGGACGCCTCGGCCTGGCAGCCGGGCAGCAGCCTGCCGAGCTTCGACAAGCAGTACGTGCGGGACTGGCTGGCCCACGATTCGGGCTGGGACAAGGCTTCGGACACCCCTCCGCCGCCGCTCCCCGACGCCGTCGTCGCCGCAACCCGCGATCGCTACCTGGAGGCCTTCCGCCGCCTGACCGGCCGCGACTTCGCCGCCTGACCCGAAAGGGGACGGTTCTCTTTTCGGCCAGCTCGGCCTCAGCGTTCGCGGCGCAGTGACCGAAAAGAGAACCGTCCCCCTTTTCGGCCAGTTCGGCGTCAGAGTTCGGCGCGGGCGACGAGGCTGGACAGCGGGCTGTTCTCGCCGAGGTTGGCCAGCAGCGCGGCGCCGTGCAGCGCGTTGCCGAGTGGCTCGGCGAGCTCGAGGCCCGGCCACTGCATCTGCAGGTAGCTGGTGAACCGGGCCCGGATGCGCCGTGAGCGCAGCACCTGTCCGAGCGCGCACACCCGCGGCGGCTCCGAACCCATCAGGCCCACCCGGCGAAGTCCGGCCAGCACCGACTCACTCAGTTCGGCGGCGGCCTCGTCGAGGATCTCCGCAGCCACCGGATCGCCGTCGGCGACCTCGTCGACCACCTTCGAGAAGGACGCGATCCGGCTCACCCTGCGGTCGTCGGACTGCAGTTCCACATAGGCTGCGGACAGGTCAGGGAAGATCTCGCGCAGGCGCGCGGTGAGCGGAGTCATCCGGCCGCGCCCGTCGAACCCACGCATGGCAGCGTCCATGCCGGCGCGCCCGATCCAGAAACCGCTGCCGGCATCGCCCAGCAGGTAGCCCCAGCCGTCCACCCGGGCCACGGACGCGGAGCCGACCGCGAGCGTCACCACTCCCGTTCCTGCGGCGATCACGGCGCCCGTGGTGTCGCCGAGGGCGCCCAGGTAACTGGTGGTGGCGTCGTGTGCGACGGCGACCTCGGTGATCCCGTAGCGCGCGACGAGGCCGAGGAGCTCATTGGCCTCCGGCGTGACCAACCCGGAGCTGCCCACGCCGACCGAGGTGGGGGAGAGCCGATGCTCGGCGAGGAAGTCGCCGATCGCACTCGCCAGCTGCGGCATCAGCGGACGATCAGTGAGCACGCCGCTCGTACCGCCCTCGAGCCGCTCCTGCCCGTGTTCCCAGCGCAGCCTGATTCCGGTCTGGCCCGCGTCCAGCGCCAACAGTCCACTCACGATCAGTCAGCCTAACCGTCACCGTGCCACTGCCGTGGCGCGGACACCTCGGTCAGACGATCTGTGCGGGGCACCACCCGCGAAGCGCGTTGACGAAGGCCACCTCGTCGGCCCGGGCAAGGTCGGCCGGTAGCAGCCGGTGCTCCCGCAACCGGCCCTCGAGAAGTAGCGCGGCGCGGTAGGTTCCGGGCAGCAGACCCGCCGATTCGGGCGGGGTGAGCCACTCGCCGTCGATCCGCAGGGCGAGGTTGCCCAGCGTGCACTCGGTGAGCTCGCCGCGGCTGTTGTGGCAGATCACGTCGTCCACGTCCGGTGCGGCCCGGCGCAGCCGGTCGTAGTGGGCACGGTGGGTGGTCTTGTGCCGGATCACCGGGCCGAGCGGTCCGTCCGCGTCCAGCGCCTCGGTGGCCGGACGCAGCCGGACGGGCGCCCCGTCGGCAGGGGCGGTCGACACCTGCACCTCGGGCGCGCCGCCGCCGGCGAGCAGCCGCACCTTCCTGCGTCCGGACGGGTGGGACGCGCAGGCCACGTCGAGCGCAGCCTGCACGTCCGCGAGGTCGAGCGGCAGCCGGTGCGCCGCACAGGTCGCCGCCAGTCGGGCGAGGTGGGCGGAGCGGCGGGCCAGCGCGCCGTCGACCATCAGCATGGTCTCCAGCCCGCGCAGCGGCACCCCGCCAAGGAACGCAGCCTTCGCGTGCCACTCGGCCACCTCCGCGGACGGGACGGAGTCGGCCACGACACCGCTGCCGATCCCGCAGACCAGCCCGCCGGCGTCCTCGGTGACCGTGCGGATCGGCACGTTGAACGTCGCGTCGCCGCCGGGTGTGATCAGGCCGAGCGCTCCGCAGTACCAGCCGCGCGGGGACGCCTCGAGTTCGGCGATCACGTCCATCGCGGCCAGCTTGGGCGCCCCGGTGACCGAGCCGCACGGGAACAGGGCGGCGAACACCGCGGCCAGCGGAGTCCGGGGCGGCGTCCGGCCGCTGACCGTCGAGGTGAGCTGCCACACGGTGGGCAGCCGGTGCAGTTCGAACAGCCGGTCCACGCCCACCGTGCCCGGCACGCAGACCCGGCTGAGGTCGTTGCGCAGGAGATCGACGATCATCAGGTTCTCGGCACGCTCCTTGGGAGCCTCGAGGACTGCCGGGTCGGCGCCGGCAGGAGCGGTGCCCTTCATCGGCTGGGTGACCAGGACGTCACCCCGGCGCGCGAAGAACAGCTCGGGGGAGACGCTCGCAACCCCTGCGGACGCGGAGAACACGGCGTAGCCGTCCGGCTGGGCCGCGGCCAGCGACCGGAAGTACGCCCACAGGTCCACCCCGACCACCGGCACCCGCCAGCGGGTGGTCAGGTTCACCTGATAGCAGTCGCCGGCACCGATGTGCTCCACGACGCGGGCGATGCCCGCTTCCGGGTCGAGCCCCCCGGCCAGAAGGGGCTCGGGACGCCACTCGAGCGCGAGCGGCCCGGCACGATCCTCCGGCCAGTCGGACGGCGGGTCGTCGTACACCTCGAAGTGCGCGACCGGCCCGGGGCCACGCTGTGCGTGCTGTGCGGGGTCCCAGGCGCCGGAGGCCCCGTAGCCGAGCCCGCCGAGCACCCAGGCGCCGGCCAGCGCGGCCGCCTCTGCCGCGGCGACCACCGCTGGCACCTCGGCGGGGGTGGCGGCCTGCACCACTTGGGTGGGTGGACGCCGGAACAGTCCCCGCGTCCTGCGCGTCCGGTCGGGCGGGTTCGCGGGTAGGTCGAACGCGCCGTACACGCGGCTCATCGCAGCCGGTTCAGCAGGCCGATCGCCCGGGTCAGGGTCTCGGCGTAGCCCTGGTTGCCGACACCCGCGGGCGGCGCGATCGGGTGCAGGCGCTGTTCGGAGACGGTCTGTGGCTCGGTGTATTTCAGCAGTCCCTGGCTGCCGTGCCGCCGGCCCAGGCCCGACTCACCCATGCCGCCCATCGGGGCGGCGTGCGAACCCCAGGTGGCGGCGTAGCCCTCGTTCACGTTCACCGTGCCCACGCGCAGCCGGGCTGCCACGGCCGGACCGCGCCGCGCCGACCAGACGCTCGCGTTCAGGCCGTAGCGGGAGTCGTTGGCGCGCTCGACGGCGTCGTCCTCGGACGCGGCCCGGTACAGCGAGAGCACCGGACCGAAGGTCTCCTCTCGACACACCGCCATCTCCTCGGTGACCCCGGCCAGCACGGTCGGCTCGTAGCAGAACGGGCCGACGTCGGGACGCGGGCGTCCGCCGGCCAGCACGAACGCCCCCTTGGCCACCGCGTCGCCGACATGGGCGCTGACCGCCTCCAGTTGCTGCGCGGACGCCAGCGAGCCGACGTCGATGTCCCAGTCGTAGCCGACGCCGAGGCGCAGCTTCGAGACCTGGCGGAGCAGTTCGGCGACGAACTCCTCGTACACGTCGCCGACCACGTACGCCCGCTCGATGCCCACGCACACCTGGCCGGTGTTCGAGAACGCCGCCCGGACGGTGCCCGCGGCCGCGGCGCGGAGGTTGGCGTCGGCCAGGACCAGCAGCGGGTTCTTGCCGCCGAGTTCGGCCGAGAACCCGATCAGGCGTTCTGCGCAGGCCTGCGCCAGCGTCCGTCCCGTGGCCGTGGACCCGGTGAACATCAGGTAGTCGACGTGGGCGACCAGCGCGGGGCCGAGCGTGGCGCCCGAACCGGGCAGCACCTGGAGCACGCCGTCCGGGAGCCCCGCATCGGCGAGCAGTTCGGCCAGCAGCAGCGCGGTGAACGGAGTGCGCGAGTCGGGCTTGAGCAGCACGGCGTTGCCGGCGAGGAGGGCCTGCGCGACGTCCGTCGCGGGCAGGTTGAACGGGTAGTTCCAGGGGTTGATGATGCCGACCACACCCACCGGGCGGTGATGCTCGACCGTGCGGGTGAGCAGCGGGAGCGCGCCTCGTTGTCGCGCCGGACGCAGCAGTCCGGGCGCCTGCACCGCGAACACGCGGACGCCGCGGGCCGCGTCCATCACCTCCTCGAAGGCGCTCAGCCGGGCCTTGCCGGTCTCGGCCTGGATCGTGTCGAGGATGCGGTCGCGGTTGTGCAGGATGAGCCGGGCCAGCCGGGTGAACAGCCGGCTGCGTTCGGCGACGGGCCACCGTGCCCACTCCGCCTGCGCGCGCCGGGCTCGCGCGACCGCACCCGCCACCGCCTCGGGACGGGTCGTCGGCAGCACGCCGTAGACGGTGTCGTCGAACGGGCGACGCACGACCAGCTGCTCTCCTGCCACGAGCACAGGCTAGACGCCACACTTCGAGCGCGCAGCGGGTCGAAGGTGAGGGCGTCGTGGCGTCGTGGGGGACGAACCGCGAGGTTCAGCCCAGTGGTGCTCAGGGAGGCACCTGAGTCGTCCCCGGCGTTGCCCGCCAGTGCTGGGCACGCGAGCGTCGCAACCCTAGGCTGGGGCCATGGAACCGACCAGCAGCACCCCTGCCGAAGAAGAGCGCCCCGACGAGTCCGTCCCTGCGCCCATCGGAGCCCCCGACCCCGAGCCGCTGCCCGACGCCGCGCAGACCACGGTCGACGTCCCTCCGGCGGCGGAGCCCGAGCTTCCCTCCGACGAGATCCCTGCGGTCGAGCCGCTCCCCGCGACTTCCGAGCCGCCCGCCCCGTCCCCGCTCGACCTGGGGGACGCCGCACCCGAGGCCGTGGCTGCCCCCGACCTGAGCGCGATGGACGCGACGGTCGTCGAGCACCAGGCGGCCACGAACCTCGACCTGCCCAGTCTCGAACTGCCGCATCCGGTTCCCCCGGCCGCTCCGCAGCCTCCCGCCCCGACCCCGCCGGCACCCGGCACCCCGACCACCCCGTTCAGCACCGGGCCGTCCGGAGCCGGCTACGCCGAGAGCCTCGCGCGCGAGTCCTACGGCGAGCCGACACCGCCGCCTCCGGCCGCTCCGTACGCCGCCTCGCCCTACGCGTCGGCACCGGGCGCCTCCGCCGGATACGCCGAGCCGCAGTACAGCCAGACCCCGTACAGCCAGCCGCAGTACGGGCAGCAGCCGGCCTACGGCCAGATGGTGCCGGCGTCCCAGCTGAACCCGAGCGAGGAGAACACCTGGGCGACGGCCGCGCACTGGTCGACGCTCGTGGCGAGCCTGATCGGCCTGCCGTTCCTCGGGCCGATCCTGATCCTGGCGATCCAGGGGTCGAAGAGCCCGCGGGTGCGTACCCAGGCGGTGGAGTCGCTGAACTTCGACCTCACCATGACCATCGCCATGTTGATCAGCTTCCTGCTGGTGTTCCTGCTGATCGGGGTGGTCACCACGCCGATCCTCGGGTTGCTGTGGCTGGTGTTCAAGATCGTGGCGACCGTCCAGGTCTCCAGTGGCCAGGACTACCGGTACCCGTTCAACATCCGCATGGTGAAGTGAACCCGGTGCGGGGCCGAGGCCGCCGCCGGATAGAGTTGCCCCGTGCAGAGCCCGGGTGACGACTGGACCGACGACCCCGGCCCCCGGGACGCCTGTGGCGTCTTCGGGGTGTGGGCCCCTGGCGAGGAGGTCGCCAAGCTCACCTACTTCGGGCTGTACGCGCTCCAGCACCGCGGCCAGGAGTCGGCGGGCATGGCGGTCAGCAACGGCGAGCGGATCATGGTCTTCAAGGACATGGGCCTGGTCTCGCAGGTGTTCGACGAGCCCGCCCTGAACTCGCTGAACGGCTTCATGGCGGTGGGCCACTGCCGCTACTCGACCACGGGCGCGAGCACCTGGGAAAACGCGCAACCCACCTTCCGCGGCGCCGGTGACTTCGGCCTGGCGCTCGCCCACAACGGCAACCTGACCAACACCGACGAACTCGAGGCCTGGCTGGGGCAGAGCGTCGAGGCGTCCCAGGTACCGCGCAAGAACCGGATGGACTCCACCTCCGACACCGCCCTGGTCACCGCGCTGATGACCGCCCACGCAGAGGGAGGGCTCAAGGAGGCCGCGCTGACCGTGCTGCCGCGGCTGCAGGGCGCGTTCTGCCTGGTCTTCTCCAACGAACGGACGCTGTTCGCCGCCCGCGACCCGCAGGGCCTGCACCCGCTGGTGCTCGGGCGGCTGTCCAACGGCTGGGTGGTGGCCAGCGAGACCGCGGCCCTGGACATCATCGGCGCGTCCCTGATCCGCGAGGTCGAGCCGGGCGAGCTGATCTGGATCGACGAGTCCGGCCTGAACAGCGCCCGGTTCGCGGCGGCCGACCCGAAGGGCTGCCTGTTCGAGTACGTCTACCTGGCCCGCCCCGACACCCTGATCGCCGGACGCCGGGTGCACGCCGTGCGCGTGGAGATCGGCCGGACGCTGGCCATGGAGGCCCCGGTCGACGCCGACCTGGTGATCCCGACGCCGGAGTCGGGCACGCCGTCCGCGATCGGGTACGCGGAGGCGTCCGGCATTCCGTTCGGACTCGGCCTGGTCAAGAACTCCTACGTGGGCCGCACATTCATCCAGCCGTCCCAGACGATCCGTCAGCTCGGCATCCGGCTCAAGCTGAACCCGATCCGGGACGTGATCGAGGGCAAGCGGCTGGTCGTGGTGGACGACTCGATCGTGCGCGGCAACACCCAGCGGGCCCTGGTCAAGATGCTTCGCGAGGCCGGTGCGGCCGAGGTGCACGTGCGGATCTCCTCGCCCCCCGTGCAGTGGCCGTGCTTCTTCGGCATCGACTTCGCCACCCGGGCCGAGCTGATCGCGCCCGGGCTGAACGTGACCGAGATCTGCCGTTCGATCGGCGCCGACTCGCTCGGCTACATCAGCCTGGAGGGGCTCACCGCGTCCACCGGGCTGAGCGGACGCCGGCTGTGCCGGGCGTGTTTCGACGGTGAGTACCCGGTGCCGATCCCCCAGGACCGGGCCCGCCAGATGGGATTGGAGCACAGGTTTGGCTGCTGAGAGCGCATACGCCGCCGCCGGCGTGGACATCGACGCCGGCGAGCGCGCCGTCGAGTTGATGAAGGCCTCCGTCGCGGCGAGCCACCGCGCCGAGGTGCTCGGCGGTTTGGGCGGTTTCGCCGGGTTCTTCGACGCGTCCGCGCTGGCGAAGTACACCCGTCCGGTCCTGGCCACGTCCACCGACGGCGTCGGCACCAAGGTCGCGATCGCCCGTGCGATGGGCGTCTACGACACGATCGGGTGGGACCTGGTCGGCATGCTCGTGGACGACCTGGTCGTGACCGGCGCAGAGCCGCTGTTCGTCACCGACTACATCGCCTGCGGCAAGGTGTACCCCGAGCGGATCGCGGCCATCGTCGGCGGCATCGCGGCCGCCTGCACGGCAGCCGGAGCGGCCCTGCTCGGCGGGGAGACCGCGGAGCACCCCGGCCTGATGCAGCCCGAGGACTTCGACGTGGCCGGCGCCACCACAGGGGTGGTGGAGTACGACGCGATCCTGGGCGCCGACCGGGTGCGTGCCGGGGACGCGGTGCTCGCGCTCGCCTCGTCCGGCCTGCACTCCAACGGGTTCTCCCTGGTGCGCCACGTGGTCGAGAAGGCGGGCTGGGCCCTGGAGGACGAGGTGCCCGAGCTGGGGACCACTCTGGGTGAGGCGCTGCTCACGCCCACGCGCGTGTACGCGAAGGACCTGCTCGCGATCATCGCCGCGTGTGAGGTGCACTCGATCAGCCACATCACCGGGGGCGGGCTGGCGAACAACCTGGTCCGGGTGCTGCCCGATGGCGTCGTGGCCGACCTCGACCGCGCGACCTGGACCCCGCCGCCGGTCTTCGGCCTCGTCCAGACCCTGGGCGGCGTCTCCCTGCCCGATATCGAGGCCACCCTGAACCAGGGCGTGGGCATGGCGCTCGTGCTGCCGGAGGCCTCGGTTGCCCGGGCGCAGCGCGAGGCACAGGCCGCTGGCATCGCGTCCTGGGTGGTCGGTTCGGTGCGCTCCGAGCCGGGCGCGCCGGCTCGTGTGGAGCTGCACGGCGACCACCCACGCTGACCCCCCGGGATCGCGGTCCCGGCCGGTGCTCCGCGGCGTCCACGACCGCCTGAGAGTCGTCTTTGCGGGCGTGCCCTGAACAGGTACCCTTGGCGTCACGACAGAACTTTGAATCTTGAAGCGGCTACGACCGCTGCGAAGGGGGCTGACCTCATGGGGCGCGGCCGTGCGAAGGCGAAGCAGACCAAGGTCGCTCGCGATCTGAAATACCGTTCCTACTCCACGGACTTCTCGTCCCTGGAGCGGGAGCTGCGTGGGGACGCATACGACCCCGAGATCGCGGCCGAGGAAGAGGTTGAGGACGAGGAGGACGACCAGTACGCCGGCCTCGCCGATCGCTACACCGACGACTCCGACGAGGAGCCCGGGGGCTACCGCCGAATCAGTTGACCGCTGCCCCGGATCCGGAGGGCGTGGTCAGTGCAGGGCCTTCAGGCCGATCACCCCGCCCCCGATCATGGTCAGGCAGAGCACCCGCAGCGCGTGACGGCTCCGTGCCGGTCACGACGGCGTGCATTGCGGTGAGCACCGCGCCGATTCCCACCCAGACCGGGAACTGCGACGAGCCGGCTCAGTGGGGGCCGGGCCGATCCAGCAGCGGCCACGGCTCGGCGGATCCGGACGGCGTCGTCGGCCACGGCTGTCCGGGCTGGTAGCTCTCGCGGGCAACCTGATCCGGTTCGGGGGTGAGTGCGGCCTCCGGGACGCCGTGGGCCTGCCACTGGTCGAACCGGGCGGCCAGCGCCCGCGCCTCGGGGCCCTCCACCCGCCAGTGTCCCGGCTGGATCTCGCGGCCGACGCCGGGCAGCGTCCGCAGCGCGGCGTCGGTGATCGGGGAGTCGAAGAAGCTGCGGCTGCGGCGCCAGCGACCGAACAGGATGCCGATGACCAGGAGGGGCGTCGTCGCCGCCCCCGACCGGACGCCCGGCAGGACGGTCAGCGCCACCACGGACAGCAGCAGCGCGACGAGGATGGCGGCGCGGACGACCCGGCCACCGCCGGTCACGAGCGACCAGCTCAGCGTCCGGCCCTCGACGCGCACGTCGAGCCGGTCGAGCCCGCGGAGGGTGTCGCGCATGGTCCGAGCCTACCCGGCGCCCCGGGCCCGAACGCGCTCAGTAGCGCCGCGCCGTGGAGACGGCGGACTCGCCGTAGCCGCCGCCGAACAGGACGGCGTGCACCAGCAGCGGGTGCAGCTGGTGCAGCCCGACCAGGTCGCGCCAGCCGGACGGCAGCTGGGCGCTGGTGTCGGAGTAGGCGGCGAAGACCTCGGCGAGGTGTGGCAGCCCGAACAGGGCGAGCATGGCCAGGTCGGTGATCCGGTGGCCGCCGTGGGCGGCCGGATCGATCAGGGTGACCGAGTCACCACTGAACAGCACGTTGCCCGCCCACAGGTCGCCGTGGATCCGGGCCGGGGGCGCACCGTCGTCGAACTCGCCGCTCGCCAGACGTTCCGCGAGGGCCTCGATCGTGGCCAGTCCGGGGCGGGACAGCGCGCCGGTGCGGGCGGCCGTCCGGGCGTAGGGCAGCACGCGCTCCGCCGCGTAGAACGCCCCCCAGCTGTCGTGCGGTCGCAGCGTCAGCGGAGCGTTCCCGATGTAGCCGTCGCCGGACCAGCCGTCCGGTCCGGTACCGAATGCCGATGCGCCCGCATCGTGGGTGGCCGCGAGCTGCGCACCGAACGTGGCGGCCGCCGCAGCCGTCGCAGGGGTGCTCGTCACCCGTCCGACGGTGATGCCACCCGCGTCCACGGCGAGCACCGGCGCGACCGGGACGCCGCCGGGCACCGCGAGCCAGCGCAGTCCTGCCGCCTCCACCTCGAAGAATCCCAGCGGGCCGCCCGCGCGTCGCTTGGTGTAGGCGTCCACGGCCCCGACCTTACGCCGGGCGAAGTTATCCACAGATGTGCCGCGGGGGGCTTCCGGCGCGCCAGCGTGAGACCCACGCTCGGGGGATGCGTCTGCCCCGCCCCTGGATCCTGCCGACCGAGCCGTCCACGCGGAGCGCCCTGCTCGCGGCGGGAATCACGCCGGCGATGCTGCGCACCCGACTTGCTGACGGCAGCCTTGTCCGAGTGCGCACCGGAGTCTTCGTGGCCGCATCGCGATGGCCGTCAACCGCGACTCACCAGCACCTCCTCCGCGCCCGGGCTGAGCAGGTGGCACAACCACCACGGTGCGCTGCCTGCCGGTCAGGTGGTGCGGGATGCTGGCGGGTATCGGGTGACGAGCGTGTCGCGCACGGCCATCGACCTGGCTCGTGACCTGGACCTTCCCGAGGCGCTGATGCTGCTCGATGCCGCTGGCCGGTTGACCTGCCAACAGTTCGTCTCGCGACCCCGCCGCGCGGACTACCGCAATGTCCGGATGGTCACGGCGGCCCGGGAGTTGCTCGACGAGGCAGCTCTGATGGTTCGCTGTGCTCGCCTGGAAGCGGCGATCGCACTCGTGGAGCCGTGTCGGGAGTCTCCGATCGAGTCACTCGCGGCCGGGCACTTTCACCTCGCCGGTCTGCCGTGCCCGCTCTTCCAGGAATCCGTCCGGACCCGGTTGGGGGTCTTCTTCCCTGACTGCTACTGGCCGGAGCACCGCCTGATCGGCGAGGCGGATGGCGCGGTGAAGTACGCCGACGCCGACGCGTACGTCAAGGAGGAAGAGCCGGAGCAGGCATTCCGTGACGTCGGCGTCGAGACGTGTCATCTCGTGGTGGTGCGGGGAGGGCGGGACCGCCTGGCAACCACCACCAGGTGGCACGCTCGCGGATCAGGCGGAGGGAAGGTCCGGATAGCGACCACGCCGTGGCACGATCGTGGCGGAGAGGGCGGCCAGCGCCGCGAGCACGGCACCGCTGACGCCGAGCCCGAGCAGCGGGGTGACAACCGGCTCTGTGGTGAGCCTCGCCACGAGCCCGGCCACCAGGCCCAGATCGTCCCCGAGCCCGTGCCAGAGGGTGTGCATGCCGAGGTACCAGGCCAGGCTCACCACGAGCACTCCGCCGAGCAGGCTCAGCCCGAGCCCGATCAGCGGGCGCCGCACTCCCGGCCACACCCAGATCGCGGCGACAGCCAGGCCGAATGCGACCCAGGGGAGCCAGGGTGCCGCGAGGTTCAGGACGCGGAAGCCGGTCTGCAGCGAGGACAGCAGCTGCGGATCCACGCGGAACAGCGTGATGCCGCCGCTCACCTCGGGCAGCCGGTCCACGAACGGGACGCCGGCAGCGCCGAGCCGCTGCCGCAGGGCCTCCCCGAACGGCGCGAACGGAAGGACCACCGCGCCGTCGGTGACCTGCAGGTGGCCCGGCTCGCCGGAGAGCTGCGCGAGCAGTTCCTGGTGGGCCAGCCGGAGCCCTGCCGTCGTGGCGCTCGTGAACTCCTCGCTCGCCACGGCGTTCTCGACGGCGCCCGTGACCAGCCGCCGGGTGAGCACGTTGTCCACACCGAGCTGGTCGATGATCGCATCGCTGAGCCGGGTCGTCAGCACCTCCTGCACGGTCTCGGATCGGACCACCGGCGAGTAGGTGGCGACGAAGGCGTCGGCATCGGTGAGCAGGGTGTGCCCCCAGCCGGCCACCGGGGTGAGCGCTGCGGCGAGGCCGGCGAGTACCGCGAGCAGCACTCCCGCCGCGGTGCGCCAGGCCGCTACTGCTCGCCCACCTGTTCGGCCAGCTCCAGCCATTGCTCCTCCAGGCTCTCCTGACGGGCGACCGCCTCGTTCAGTTCCGCACCGAGCGCCACCAGTTTCTCGTAGTCGGCGGCATTGGCGTCGAGGTCGGCGTGGAGTTGCTCGATCCGTGCGCCCGCCTTGGCCAGCTGGGACTCCACCCGGGCCAGGTTCTTGCGGGCCTGGCGCTGGCGGGCCGCGTCGGTGGTGGTCGCGGACGCGCGCGGCTCCGCGGGCTCGGGCCGCGACGGCGTGCGCTCGGAGGGCGACCTGGTCGGCGCAGGCGACCCGGCGGCCGCGTTGCGGCGGCGCTCCAGGTACTCCTCGACCCCGCCGGGCAGCAGGACGCAACGGCCGTCGCCGAGCAGGGCGTACTGGACGTCGCAGGTGCGCTCCAGGAACCACCGGTCGTGCGAGACCACGATCAGGGTGCCGGGCCATCCGTCCAGGTAGTCCTCGATCACGGTGAGCGTGTCGATGTCGAGGTCGTTGGTGGGCTCGTCCAGCAACAGCACGTTCGGCTCGTCCAGCAGCAGTCGCAGGAACTGCAGCCGGCGCCGCTCGCCGCCGCTCAGCTCGCCGATCCGGGTGACCAGCCGTTGCCCGGAGAAGCCGAACTCCTCCAGCAGGCTGGACGCCGATGACTCCCTGCCGGTCGCCAGCTTCACCTGCCGCTGCAGCCGCTGCACCGACTCCAGCACCCGCTCGGTCTCGTCCAGTTCGGTGACGGTCTGGCTGAGGTGCCCGATCCGCAGCGTCTTGCCCTGCTTCACCCGGCCCACCTGTGCCGCGACCTCGCCGGCGAGCAGCCGCAGCAGCGTGGTCTTGCCGGATCCGTTCACCCCCACGATGCCGATCCGGTCGCCGGGGCCGATCGACCAGTCCAGGTGGTCCACGAGCGCGCGGCCGTCCGGCAGCGCGTAGCCCACGTGGTGCAGGTCGAAGACGTCCTTGCCCAGCCGGGCGGTGGCGAACTCGCGCAGCTTCAGCGAGTCGCGGGGCTCCGGCACGTCGCTGATCAGCAGGTTCGCCGCGTCGATCCGGAACTTCGGCTTCGACGTGCGGGCGGGCGGGCCGCGGCGCAGCCAGGCGAGTTCCTTGCGCAGCAGGTTCTGCCGCCGGGACTCGTTCGCCGCGGCCTGTCGGACGCGCTCCGCGCGGGCCAGCACGTACGCGGCGTAGCCGCCGTCGTAGGCGTCCACTGCCGCGTCGTGGACTTCCCAGACCCGGTTGCACACCGCGTCGAGGAACCACCGGTCGTGGCTGACCACCAGCATCGCCGTGCCCGCGGCCTGCAGCCGGTTCAGGTGTTCGGCGAGCCAGGCGACGGCCTCCACGTCCAGGTGGTTGGTCGGCTCGTCGAGCACCAGCAGGTCGTGCCCGGCGAGCAGGACGGCGGCAAGGCTCACCCGCCGCCGCTCGCCGCCGCTCAGCTCGCCGACCGGCTGCGCGAGGTCGAGGGTGCCGAGCAGGTGCGTGACCACCGAGCGCTTGCCTGCCTCCGCTGCCCACGCGTGGTCGGGGCGCCCTCCCACCACCACGTCGCGGATGGTCGCACCCGCAGCGAAGTCCTCTACCTGGCCCAGGTGGCCGATGGTCGCCGACCGGTTGCGGACAACCTGGCCGGAGTCGGGGTCGCGCTCGCCGACCAGCAGTTCCAGCAGGGTGGTCTTGCCGTCGCCGTTGCGGCCGACCACGCCGACCACGTCGCCGTGGTCGAGGCCGAGGCTCACCCCGTCCAGCAGGATCCGGGTGCCGAACGCGATCGAGATGCGCTCGGCGTTGATCAGGTTCGCCAACGGACGCTCAGCGCCCGCGCATCGCCTTGTTGGCGCCCTTCATCGACGGCAGCGGCCCACGCGGCAGGGGCACCTTCGGCCGGACCGCGTCGAGGGCGCGCAGACGGGCCTTCACGTCGGTGACCTGACTGGGCTCGAGCTTCCTGGGCAGTTTCCGGATCGTGTCGGCCAGCTTGGTCAGCGGCACCTGGCCCTCGCCCTCGCCCATCACGATCGAGGTGACCGGGACGCCGTAGGCAACCTGCTCGTGCTTCTTGGCCTCGGCGGCCAGCAACGTCTTGACCCGCCCGGGGGAGCCCTCGCCGACCAGCACAATGCCGCCGGGGCCGACCGCGCGGTGCACGATGTCCAGCTGCTTGGTGGCGGTGATCACGGGGGAGTAGAACCACTTCTTCGTGTCGAGCATGCCCAGGGCGACCTCCGCGGCACCCGGCTGGCCCGCGTAGCGCGTGAACGTGGCCTTCTTGGCCCGGTCGAGCATCACCCACAGGGCTGCGGTGAGGCCGGCCATGATGCCGAGGATCAGCCACATCCACCACGGCGGCACGAGAATGCCGATCACCAGGCCGATCACGGTGACACCAAGGAAGGACGCGGCGAGCAGCAGGTTCAGCTGCTTGTCGACCTCGGCGGTGACCTTGTAGGTCTGCCAGATCTGCTTGTACCAGGGCCAGTCGCGGGGGTTGGTGGAGTTCTTCTTCGCCAGCTTCGCGGCCTTGACTTCAGCCTTCTGCTTGGCGGCCAGTTCCTTGGCCTTCTCGCTCGCCATCTATGCGCTCCGTGTGGTGTTGATCGCCCGCTGCTCGCGGGCCGCCATCGCTTGCCGGTACAACCGGCCGGCTCGGTAGGAAGACCGTACCAAGGGTCCGCTCAGCACGCCGACGAAGCCGATATCGGTGGCCTCCGCGGCCAGTTCGTCGAACTCGGTCGGGGTGACCCACCGGTCGATCGGGTGGTGGTGGACGGACGGTCGCAGGTACTGCGTGATCGTGAGCAACTCCGTGCCCGCGTCGTGCAGGTCGCGCATCGCCTGGCTGACCTCGTCCCTGGTCTCGCCCATGCCGAGGATCAGGTTCGACTTCGTGACCAGCCCCTCTTCGCGCGACCAGGTCAGCACCTGCAGGGACTTCTCGTAACGGAAGCCCGGACGGATCTGCCGGAAGATCCGCGGCACGGTCTCGACGTTGTGGGCGAACACCTCCGGACGGGTGTCGAACACCTGCTGCAGCAGCTCCCTGCGTCCGGAGAAGTCGGGAGCGAGCATCTCCACGCCCACTCCCGGGTTGCGGTCGTGGATCCGGCGGATCGTCTCGGAGTACAGCCAGGCGCCCTCGTCGGAGAGGTCGTCGCGGCACACCCCGGTGACGGTCGCATAGCGCAGCCCCATCGTGGCCACCGACTCGGCCACCCGGGCCGGCTCGGCGGTGTCGTAGCCGGAGGGCTTGCGCGACTCGATCTGGCAGAAGTCGCAACGCCGGGTGCAGGAGTCGCCACCGATCAGGAAGGTGGCCTCGCGGTCCTGCCAGCACTCGAAGATGTTCGGGCAGCCCGCCTCCTGGCAGACCGTGTGGAGACCTTCGTCGCGCACCAGCTGCTGCAGTTCGCGGTAGTCGGGCCCCATCGTGGCCGTCGTCCGGATCCACGGCGGCTTGCGCTCGATCGGGGTCTGCGCGTTGCGGACCTCGAGGCGGAGCAGGCGTCGCGGTTGGGTGTCGGTCACCGGGCAATCCTAACTGTCCGGCGGCGTCACCCCCAGCCGGAGGCGGGACGGGCCAGAAGCCCGGGTGGGTGAACCGCCGTTCGCCGGCTCGGGTACGGGGACACTGCCCCTATCATTCGGCTGTGGGAGCAGTGGACGTCAGGCGCCGCCTGATGACCGACCTGCCCTGGTTGTGCGGCGTCGGCATCACCGCGTACTCCGCGGTGATCGTTGCCACCGTCGGAGTGGGCTACGACGCGCACGCGTACTGGCTGGCCGCGCGGGGACCGCTCTACGGTGCAGCGCCGAACACGCCGGACGCCTACCTCTACAGCCCGGCCTTCACCCAGGCGATCTGGCCGCTCGCGCAGCTGCCGTGGCCCGTCTTCTGCGCGGTGTGGCTGGGTGCTGCCGGGATCGTGTTCGCCCTGCTGCTGCGACCACTGGGCTGGCGCAGGGCGCTCCCGTTGTGGCTGTGTTGCACCCCTGAGGTCGTCTCGGGCAACGTGTTCTGGCTGTTCGCCGTTGTGGTCGCCCTCGGCCTGCGGCGTCCGTGGCTGTGGGCGGTGCCGGCGCTGACCAAGATCACGCCCGCGCTGGGTCCGGTCTGGTTCGCCGTCCGGCGGGAGTGGTCGCGGCTGGGCATCTCGGTGCTGGCGACGGCGCTGGTGGGTGCGCTCTCCTTCGCCCTCGACCCCGCGGGTTGGTGGGCGTGGATCGAGTTCCTGCGCAGCAACCTGGGCTCGACCACGTCGCAGGTCGGCGGCCTGTTCGTGCCCCCGGTGGTGCGCATCCCGGTGGCCGTCGCCCTGGTCGCCTGGGGGGCCTGGCGGGATCGTCGCTGGACGATCCCGGTGGGCATGGTGCTGGCGAACCCCGTCTTCGGCAGCACCGCGCTGGTCGTCCTCGCCGGACTGCCGCTGCTGCTGCGCGACCGGACACCCGCGGACCCTTCGGACGACCCTGCCCGCTCAGCCGGTCAGGCCGTAGCTGATCGTGGGGACGCCGGCCCTTCGTGAGGCCGCATCGTCTGCCGCGGGCTCCCCGGGCAGCGGGAACACCGGCGGGTGCAGGTCACCCGACTGCTCGAACGGGGTGAACGCGAGCAGTTCGGTCAGGTGCGGTTCGAGCGCCCGTCCCACCTCGACCAGGGAGGGCGCCGGGCCGTCCAGCTCCTCGGCCAGCGAGGTGACCCCGGCGTCGGAGATGCCGCAGGGCACGATGCGTCCGAAATCGGCCAGGTCGCTGGCCACGTTCAGCGCGAAGCCGTGCATGGTGGTCTGCCGGGACACGCGGATGCCGATCGCCGCGATCTTTCGTTCGGGACGCTCGCCCTCCGCTGCGAGCCAGACGCCGGTGCGACCCGGGACGCGTCCGGTGGCCACGCCGTAGCCGGCCAGCGTCCGGATCAGCGCCTCCTCGACCCGGCGGACGTAGTCGACGACACCCACGCCGCGGGGCAGGAACACGATCGGGTAGCCGACCAGCTGGCCGGGGCCGTGGTAGGTGATCTTGCCGCCCCGGTCGACGTCCACCACCGGGGTGCCGTCCACGGGACGCTCGTGCGGCTCGGTGCGGCGTCCCGCGGTGTACACCGGCGGGTGCTCGACGTACAGCACAGTCGGCCCCTGCACGCCGGACGCCACCCGGGCGTGCACCTCCCGCTGCAGTGCCCACGCCTCGTGGTAGTCGGTCAGCACCCCCCCGGCCAGTCCGAGGTACTCGAAGCTGACCGGACGGGGGTCGGCGACCTGCTCGCGACCCCCGGGGCCGCTGCCGGCCGAGTCGCCGCTCACAGCTCGAAGTCGCCCTCCTCGAGGCGGGCCTTGACGAAGCTGAGGAAGCGGGCGGCGTCGGCGCCGTCGACCAGTCGGTGGTCGTAGCTCATCGACAGGTACATCATGTCGCGCACCGCGATGATCTCGCCCAGGTTGGCGTCCTTCACCACCATCGGCCGCTTCACCAGCGCACCGGTGCCGAGAATGCCCACCTGCGGCTGGTTGATGATCGGGGTGTCGAAGAGGGTGCCGGCCGAGCCGTAGTTGGTGATCGTGAACGTGCCGCCGGAGAGCTCGTCCGGGGTGACCTTGTTCGAGCGGCTGCGGGCGGCGAGGTCGCCGATCTTCTTGGCCAGGCCGGCCACGCTCAGGTCGCCGGCGTCCTTGATCACCGGCACCATCAGGCCCTTCTCGGTGTCGACGGCGATGCCCAGGTGCTCGGCGTCGGCGTAGCTGATCGTGCCGGCCTCGGTGTCGATGGTGGCATTGACCTTCGGGAACTGCTTGAGGGCCTCGATCGCCGCCTTGCAGATGAACGGCAGGTAGCTCAGGCTGACGCCCTCGCGCGCCTTGAACGCGTCCTTCTCCTTCGCGCGCAGCTTGGACACCGCGGTCAGGTCGACCTCGACGGTGGCGGTGAGCTGGGCCGAGACCTGCAGCGACTCGACCATGCGCTTGGCGATGGTGGCCCGGATCCGGGTCATCTTCTCTGTGGTGCCGCGCTTGGCCGCGTCCGGGGCCGTCGGGGCGGACGCAGCGGGCACGGTCGCAGCCGGAGCCGACGCAGCGGGGGCCGCAGCGGCCCGCGCAGCCTCCTCGGCGGCCTTCTTCGCCGCCTCGGCTGCGGCGACGACGTCCTGCTTGCGGATCCGACCCCCGACACCGGTGCCGGTGACAGTGGCGAGGTCGACGCCGGCCGCCTCGGCCATCTTGCGCACCAGCGGGGTCACGTAGCCGGCGTCCGGTGCCTCGTCCGCGGCACGGCGGGCGGTGACGGGGGCCGCGGCTGCGGGAGCAGGACTGGGTGCGGGAGCAGGAGTGGGTGCGGGAGCAGGAGTGGGTGCGGGAGCAGGGGCAGGTGCAGGCGCGGCGGGAGCCGGGGCCGGGGCTGGTGCGGGAGCGGCGCTGGCGGCGCCGATCACGGCAAGCACGGAGCCCACGGCAGCCACGCCGTCCTCGGGGACGCGGATCTCCAGCACCACGCCGGCGGCGGGGGAGGGGATCTCGGTGTCGACCTTGTCTGTGGAGACCTCGACCAGCGGCTCGTCCACCTCGACGGAGTCGCCGACCGCCTTCAGCCAGCGGCTCACGGTGCCCTCGGTCACCGACTCGCCCAGCTGGGGCAGCAGGACCTCGGTGCCCGACGCGGGCGCGGACGGTGCGGCGGGTGCGGCCGGAGCGGGAGCAGGCTCGGCGGGAGCGGGTGCGGCGGGTGCGGCGGGTGCGGCCGGAGCGGGCTCGGCGGCGGCCTCCGGTTCGGGAGCGGCCGGCGCCGGTGCGGCGTCACCGGCCTCGTCCGGCTCACCGATCACTGCCAGCACCGCGCCGACCGGGGCGACGCCGTCCTCCTCCACCAGGATCTCGAGCACGACGCCCGCGACCGGGGAGGGGATCTCGGTGTCGACCTTGTCGGTGGAGACCTCGACCAACGCCTCGTCCACCTCGACCCGGTCGCCCACGCGCTTGAGCCAGCGGGAGATCGTTCCTTCGGTCACGCTTTCCCCGAGTGCCGGCAATGGAACGGGAGTGGACATGGCTGCGGGCTCCTTTGTGTCTTGTCAGTGCAGAGGCCAGACTAGCCCGGATTGCTCCGGCCATAATGGGCGCCGTGGGTTGGTTCTCGAGAAAGCGCGGCAAGGCGGCGACGTCTGCACACGACCAGACCATGGAACCAGCGACGATGGCGCACCTGGAGGAGTTCGTGTCCTCCCGCCGCGGTGTGGAGGCCTTCATCGAGCTGCCCACGACCATGGCCAGGGCCACCCTGCTGCTGATCGCCCACGACGGAGAGTGGACCCGGCGCAGCGTGACCAGCGTCGACTGGGCGCGACGATTCGCGGCCCGGCACCGGCTGCCCGCCTACGACGCCGGCGTGGTCGGCTACCCCCAGCGGATGCGCGACTACAACGCGCGGCGGCGCGCCGGCGGCTGAGATCGCCCCTCCGGCACTCGGGGCTCGGGAGCCGTGCGGACGCTCAGGCGTCCTGACGATGCGTGGCAGCAAGGAACGCCTCGACCAGCGCCGCACCGAGGGCAGCCCCGGGCGCGGGCGACGTGCCCGGGAACAGCGAGGCGGCCGCCCCGCCACAGGCGTACAGGCCGGGCACCACCGCGCCGTCCGTGCCGAGCACGCGTGAGTTCGCGTCGATCAGCAGGCCGCCCTTCGTGCCGGCGTCTCCCGGGTACACCTTCACCGCCCAGAACGGCGACTTGTCCACCTTGCCCAGGCTCGGATTGCGGCGCTTGCCGTGCTCACCCGCCGAGCCTTTCCACGCACCTTCGCCGCGGGAGAAGTCCAGATCCTTGCCCTTGCCGGCGAACCCGTTGAAGCGGACCATGCTGCCCAGCAGCCCGGCGCGGTCGATGCCGAGCGCCTGGGCCAGGTCGTTCAGGCTGCCGGCCTTGACGATCTCTCCGGCGTCCAGGGCCTTGCGCGGCGTACTGCCGGCCGGCCACGGTCCGAGCGGGACGGTCTGGCGGTGCCGGTTGTCCAGGACGAGGTAGGACGGCACCGCCCGGACGCCGCGACTGCGCTCGTACAGCGCTCGCCCGGCAGCGTTCGCGGGGGCGCACTCGTCGAAGAACCGGTCGCCCGCCGAGTCGACGATCACGCAGTGCGGCCGGGCGCGTACCTCGTCCAGTGACCAGGCACTGCCCTCGGCGCGCATCACCGGGATCCACCAGGCGTCGTCCAGCCCGGACGTGGCCGCACCGTGGGCGATCGCAAGGTTGAGCAGTTCGCCGACGTTGCTGGCTGCGGACGTCGACCAGGCGGCGTCGGTGGGCAGCGGGAGGTATTCCTCACGGAGGCCTTGGTTGGCTTCGAAGCCGCCGCTGGCCAGCAGCACCCGGGTCGCGGTCACCGGGTGGTCCGCGCTTGCCCGGCGCACCACCACGCCGGTGACGGTGTTGCCCTCGGCGAGCAGGCCGACCACCGGAGAGTCGAGCCACAGCTCGACCCCGTTCGCGGTTGCGCGGTGCAGCAGGTGCCCGGCCAGGGCCTCGCCCGCGGTCTGCGTGGTGCGCCGTCCGGGCAGGAAGCGGCGCAGCCCACCGCGTCCGCCGCCTTCGCCCGGACGCAGCGACGCGGCCCATTCGCCCAGCACCCTGCGCTCGAGCGGCGAGGTGGCCAGGACCCTGCCCTGGGGCTTGCCGCCGGGCAGGTCGGGTCGATGGTCGGGCAGGCCCTTCACCGCGGCGAGCGGCACATTGGACTGGGTCAGCCAGCGCGCCAGCTTGGCCGCGGTGCGGGCGTAGGCGGAGCGGCGTTCCGCCGGCGACGCGGCCGTGGTCGGGCCGAGCAGCGCGTCCAGGTACGTCTGGGCGTCCGTCGTGGAGTCGGGAGCGAGCTTCGCCATCAGGTGGTTCGCGGGGAGCCAGAGCTGCCCGTCCGAGACCGCGGTGCTGCCGCCGGCCAGGTGGTCCGCCTCCACGACCAGCACGGTGTTGCCCAGGCGGCGAGCGGCGACAGCGGCGAGTAACCCGGCCGCTCCTGCGCCGACAACCACGAGGTCGTAGTCAGGTGCCATGGTCAGTTGGCGAGTGAGTGCGCCAGCGCGATCAGGGTGCGCACGGCCACGCCGGTGCCGCCGGAGGGCGTGTAGTCGTAGGGGGCGCCGGAGTTGAACGCCGGGCCGGCGATGTCGAGGTGGGCCCACGGGATCTCCGCGGGCACGAACTCGGACAGGAAGGCTGCCGCGGTGAGCGCGCCGCCGTATTTGTCGCCGGTCGACTTGAGGTCGGCGACCAACGAATCGAGCTTGGGGCGGGCGTCCGCGGGGATCGGCAGCTGCCAGAACTGCTCGCCCGCGGCCTCGGCCGCGTCCAGGACCAGGTCGGCGGTGGCGTCGTCGCGGGCCATCAGCCCGGCCACCCTTTCGCCGAGCGCCACCATGCACGCTCCGGTGAGCGTGGCCACGTCGAGGACGAGGTTCGGCTGCTCCTGCGAGCCCTTGACCAGGGCGTCGGCCATGACGATGCGTCCCTCGGCGTCGGAGTTGCCGTTCTCGACGGTCTTGCCGCCGTACATCGTGAGGACGTCGGACGGGCGGTACGAGCCGCCGGAGGGCATGTTCTCCGCCATCGCCGCCCACGCGGTGACGCGGATCCGCAGGCCCAGTTCGGCGATCGCGACGACGGCGGCGAGCACGGCGGCCGCGCCGGCCATGTCCGTCTTCATCGTGTACATGCCGTCCGCGGGCTTCAGGTTCAGCCCGCCGGTGTCGAAGGTGATGCCCTTGCCGATCAGGGCGAGGTGGAACCGGGCGCCACGCGGCGCGTAGGAGAGCTTGACCAGGCGTGGCTTGCGGTCGGAGCCACCACCGACAGCCATGATGCCGCCGAAGCCCTCCTTCTCGAGGGCCTTGTCGTCCCACACCTCCGCGGTCAGCTTCGCGTTGCGGGCCAGCACCTTCGCGGACTCGGCGAAGCTGTCGGGGTAGAGGAGATTGGCGGGAGTGTTCACCCAGTCCCTGGCGGTGACCACGGCCTGTGCGGTGATCGCGGCCAGGTCGAGTGCCTGCTTGGCTTCGGTCCGCTTGTTGGAACTGACCAGCACGATCTGGCCCACGCCGGCGGCGTCCGGAGCGGCGGGGCGGTAGGAGTACGCGCCGAGCAGGGCACCTTCGGCAGCGCCCTTGATCACCTGCGGTTCGGTGGCTTCCAGGCTGATCGTCACGGTCTGCGGGGCTGGGGCGCTGAGCCCCGCGACGAGGCGGACGGCCGCGCCGGTGGCGCGCCGCACCTCCTCGGGGGTCACGTCGATCGGGCCGAGGCCGACCACGACCACCCGCAGGCCGTTCGGGCCCGGCACCAGCACGGTGCGTCCGGTCTTCGCCGACCCGCCGAGCCGGCGGGCCAGGTCGGCGAGCTCGGCACCCAGTGCCTTGCTGAAGGACTTGCCCAGGTCGTCGGGGAGACCGACCAGAACCTCGCCCTCGGAGGCCTCGGCCAGCCCGACCACGAGGACGCCCGGATCCCTGGCGACGCTGCTGGCGAGGGTGATGGTGGGCATGATGCTCGGCACGGCTGGTCCTCTCGTGGTCAACTGCGACTCCTAAGGCTAGTCCCGAGTTATCCACAGATGTTCCAGATCTTCCCGATGCAGAGGGCGGCGCCGGTGCCCGGTGAGCCCGCGCGAACGCGGCGGTCCAGGCCTCTGTGCAGCGTCCCGGGCGGCGCAGGGGGGGAACCTGCGGCAGACTGCTGGGGTGACCGACTTCACCTTTGCCACCGCCGGCCGGATCTCCTTCGGGGTGGGCCGCAGGTCCGAGCTTGCCGCCGCTGTCGCCGGGCTCGGGTCGCGTCCGTTCGTCTGTACCGGCTCCGACCCGTCCCGCCACGAGGACCTGATCGACCGCCTGCCCGAGGCCGCCTCCTTCGCCGTCCGCGGTGAGCCCACGATGGACGTGGTCCGGGCGGGCGCGCAGGCGGCCCGCGAGCACGGCGCCGACGTCGTGGTGGGGCTCGGTGGCGGGGCCGTGCTGGACGCGGCCAAGATCATCGCGGCCCTGGCCACCAACGGCGGCGACCCGATGGACTACGCCGAGGTGATCGGCAAGGGCCAGCCGCTCACCGTGCCGTGCCTGCCGTTCGTCGCCGTGCCGACCACCTCCGGCACCGGATCGGAGGTGACGGCGAACGGCGTGGTCACCTCGACCGAACACCGGGTGAAGGTGAGCCTGCGCTCGCCGTCCATGTTGGCCAGGGTCGCGATCGTCGATCCCGAGCTGACCGTCGGCTGTCCGCCGTCGGTCACCGCGCACGCCGGCCTCGACGCCCTCGTGCAGTGCATCGAGCCGTTCGTTTCGGCGTTCGCCAACCCGCTGGTCGACGGCTTCTGCCGGGAGGGCATCCGGCGGGCCGCAACGGGACTGCGCCGTGCGTTCGACGACGGCACCGACCTCGCCGCGCGCACCGACGTCGCGCTGTGCTCGCTGCTGTCCGGGCTCGCGCTGGCCAACGGCAAGCTCGGTGCTGCGCACGGCATCGCCGGCCCGCTCGGCGGCTACATCGGGGCGCCACACGGCGCCATCACGGCATCGGTGATGGTCGCGGTGTGCGAGTTCAACATCGCCCACGGCTCGGACGAGACCCGCTCGCGGTACGCGGAAGTGGGCGAACTCCTCACCGGTAATCGCCACCCGGAGGCTCTCCTGGACTGGTGGAACGAGACCACAGCCGAGCTCGGCGTCGAGGGCCTGGCCGCGCTCGGGCTGACCGAGGACGGCATCCCCACGGTCGCAGAGGCCGCGGCGAAGGCGTCCAGCACGAAGGGCAACCCCGTCCCGGTGAGTGCTGACGACTTCGCCGGGATCCTGCGGCGCTCGCTGTAGCCGACGCGGCGGCGGACGGAGCCACGCGTCGCCGAGGGCCACCCTTGCGGGCAACCCCCGACCCTGGGGTGAGGCGCTCGGCGTCAAGGCTGGTCCTCGGAATAGGCTGTGCGGGTGACCGAACCTCTCCACTCGCCGCTGCACGACCGCCACGTCGCCCTGGGCGCCAAGTTCTCCGAGTTCGGCGGCTGGCTGATGCCGCTGCAGTACTCCGGCGTGGTCGCCGAGCACCGGGCGGTACGCACCGCGGTGGGGGTTTTCGACGTGAGCCACCTCGGCAAGGTTCGGGTCACCGGCGCCGGCGCCGAGGAGTTCGTGAACAGCTGCCTCACCAACGACCTGAACCGGATCGCGCCGGGCCAGGCCCAGTACACGCTGTGCTGCAACGAAGCCGGCGGCACGATCGACGACATCTTCAGCTACCTGATCTCTCCGGACGAGGTCTTCCTCGTGCCGAACGCCGCCAACAACGCCACCGTCTTCGGGTTTTTGTCGGCCGCGGCGCCGGAGGGCGTCACGGTCACCAACGAGCATCGCGACCACGCGGTGATCGCCGTTCAGGGCACCAGCTCGGACGAGGTGCTGGACGCCCTCGAGTTGCCCACCGGCCACGACTACCTGACCTTCGTCACCGCGCACTACGCCGGCGCCGACCTGATCGTGTGTCGCACCGGCTACACCGGTGAACGCGGCTACGAGCTGATCGTGCCCGCCGCGTCCGCCGGCGTGGTCTGGGACGCGGTGCTCGCCGCCGGCTCCGAGTACGACATCCTCCCTTGCGGCCTTGGCGCCCGGGACACCCTGCGCACCGAGATGGGCTACCCGCTGCACGGCCACGACCTCAGCCCGGAGATCTCGCCGGTGATGGCGAACCTGAACTGGGCGGTCGGCTGGGACAAGCCCACCTTCTGGGGTGCGGACGCCCTGCGCGCCCAGCGCGCCGCGAAGTCCGGACCCATCCTGCGCGGCCTGAAGTCGCTCGGCAAGGGAATCCCGCGCCCGGAGATGACCGTGCAGGTCGACGGTACGAAGGTCGGCGAGGTCACGTCGGGGACGTTCTCGCCCACGCTCGGCACCGGCATCGCGCTCGCCTTCCTCGATCGCGCAGTGAAGATCGGCGACACCGTCGACGTCATCGTCCGCAACCGCGCCGAGCCGTTCGAGGTGGTCCGGCCGCCGTTCGTCGAGCCGGGCGTCCGCGAGAGCTAGGAGACTGCTGAACAATCCGCCCGCGTGCCCGCCGGTCTGACGGCCCGTCTGCTGGAATTGTTGGGTTGTGCAGGGTGAGTCGAGTCCGCAGCGGGACGTGTTGGACGTGGAGTCGCTGGCGGGGCATCTGCTCCCGGCTGGCGGTGTGTTCAGGTTTCTGGCCGAGCATCGGCAGCGGTTGTTCCCGGACGTGTTGTTCGCTGATCTGTTTCCCTCTGGCCGGGGCCGGCCCTCGATCCCGGGAGAGGTGATCGCGTCGGTGATCGTGTTGCAATCCCTTCACGGCTTGACCGACCGGGAAGCGGTCGACGCGCTCACGTTCGACCTGCGGTGGAAGGCGGCGTGCGGGTACCCGGTCGACAAGAAGGGGTTCGATGCGTCGTCGTTGACGGTGTGGCGGGCCCGGCTCGCCAGCTCGGAGCGGCCGCAGCGGATCTTCGAGGTGGTCCGGGATGTGATCGCCGCTACCGGTGCGGTGAAGGGCCGGCAGCGGCGTGCTCTTGATTCGACGATCCTGGATGATGCGGTGGCCCGGCAGGACACGGTCACCCAGCTGATCGCGCAGGTGCGCCGGGTCGGCCGGGAGGTGCCCGGCGCCCAGCAGATCATCACCGAACGCTGCACCCGGTTGGAGGCGTTGACCGGACAGGGCTACGACTTGACTGCCAAGCCGCGGATCGCGTGGGATGACATCCAGGTCCGCGAGGAGTTGGTGACCGCACTGGTCAACGACGCCCTCGCACTGCTCGACGGTCTCGACACTGAAGCGATCACTTCCGCTGGCGGGAAGCCGGCCGAGGCGATCGCGCTGCTCGCGTTGGTCGCTGGGCAGGACGTTGAACCGGCCGAGGGCTCCGATGGCACCGATGGCCGGTGGCGGATCGCCCACAAGGTGGCGCCGGAGCGGGTGATCTCGACCGTCGACCCGGAGGCCCGGCATGCGCACAAGACGGTGGAGCGTCGCCAGGACGGGTTCAAGGCCCACGTGGTGATCGAGCCCGACACCGGCCTGGCCACCATGGTCGAGCTGACCAAGGCTGCCGGCCCGGACAACAGCGACGCCACCGTCGGGGCCCGGCTGGTGGTCGCCGACCCGACGATCACCGGCCCGGTCGAGGTGCTGGGTGATTCGGCCTACGCCACCGGTGACATGCTCGCCACGCTTGATGCCAAGCAGTGGACCCCGCTGGTCAAGCCGTGGCCGATCCGACCCGCCGTCGCCGGCGGGTTCACCATCGACGACTTCACCCACGACGCCGCGACACGCACTCTGACCTGCCCGGCCGGGATCAGCCGCCCGATCAGTGGCAAGGGCAGTGTCACGTTCGGTGCCGCCTGCCACGGGTGCGCCCTGGCCCAGCAGTGCACCACCGCGAAGCGAGGCCGCAAGATCACGCTGCATCCTCAAGACCCACTGCAACGCCAGCACCGTCAACGAGCCACCGACGATGGTTTCCAGGCCACCTACCGACAACACCGGCCGATGGTTGAACGCACGATCGCTTGGCTGACCCGAGGGAACCGGAAAGTGCCCTACCGGGGCGTGACCAGGAACGACAACTGGCTCCACAACCGGGTCGCGGCGATCAACCTGCGCCGACTCCTCGCCCTCGGCCTCACCCACGGACCGACCGGCTGGGCGCTGGCCTGACCGACCGCCCGAGGGCATTGAACCCTTAACCAACAGCCGCCACCATGGACCTCAGACGGGCGGGGCGACCCCGTTGTCGCACTCCTGGGTGCCGACTCACACTCGCCGCTCGACGGCCTTGGCGGCGTCCCGATCGTCGCCCATACTCAACACGCCCTCAGAATGGCGCCTTGTTCAGCAGTCTCCTAGGCGGTCAGCACCCGCCGCACCAGCGGGACGCCGGGCCGGTAGGCCAGGTGCAGGTGGCTGGGCGCGTCCAGGATCACCAGATCGGCGCGGGCCCCGGGTCGCAGATGCCCGACGTCCTCCCGACGCAGCGATGCGGCTCCTCCGGCTGTCGCGGCGTGCAGCGCCTCGGTGGGCGTGAGGCCCATTTCCCGGACGGCCAGCGCGATGCAGAACGGCATCGACGAGGTGTAGGACGTGCCGGGGTTGCAGTCGGTGGCGATCGCGATCCGCACCCCGGCGTCCCGCAGCCGGCGGGCGTCGGGGTAGGGGTGTCGGGTGGAGAACTCCACGCCCGGCAGCAGCCCGGCGACGACCCCGGTCTCGGCCAGTGCGGCGACGTCGGCGTCGCTGAGGTAGGTGCAGTGGTCGGCGGCGGCGGCTCCCAGCTCGCAGGCGAGCTGGACGCCGGGTCCGTGGCCGAGCTGGTTCGCGTGGATGCGGGGCGCCAGCCCTGCCGCCACGCCGGCGGTGAGCACTGTCCGCGCCTGGTCGGCGTCGAAGGCTCCGGTCTCGCAGAACACGTCCACCCACTTCGCGTAGGGCGCGCACCGGGTGAGCATGTCCCCGGTGACCAGCTCGACGTAGTCGTCGGCCGTCCAGCCCTCGGGCACCACGTGAGCGCCGAGGAAAGTGGTCTCGGGGGTGAGCTGCGAAGCCACCCACAGCAGCGACTCCTCGGTGTCGACATCCAGGCCGTAGCCACTCTTGATCTCGACAGTGGTCGTGCCCTGTGCACGCAACTCGGCCATCCGGGCCCGTGCGAGATTCTGGAGCGTGACTTCGCCGGCCGCCCGGGTGGCGGCGACCGTTGTGCGGATGCCGCCGGCTTCGTAGCGCTGCCCTGCCATCCGAGCGGCGAACTCCGCTGCCCGGTCGCCGGCGAAGACCAGGTGGGTGTGCGAGTCGACGAAGCCGGGGATGACCGTGCCGCCCCCGGCGTCGATCACCTCGTCGGCAGGGGGGACGTCGGCCGCGTCGCCCACCCAGGCCACCCGGCCGTCCACGATCACCAGGGCGGCGTCGTGGCGGACGGGCCGGTCGGGCTCCCAGGTGACCAGCTCGCCGACGTGGGTGATGGCCTTGCTCACACCCGGCTCCAGACCTCGGCGATCACGGCGGTGAGTTCGGCCGCCACGGCGTCCGGGTCGAGGTCGGACGGCGGCACCACGTCGGGGGCGGCCGCTGCCCACAGTGGCTCGGTCATGCCCGCAGTCTGCACCGAGGAACGCAGTTCGAGGGCGTCCTCGACCTGGAAGCCGAGCGAGGCGTGCCCGTCGGCGCCGGCCGCCTGCCAGAGCTGGGCGTCCGTCCAGCCGTCCCGGCGGCCGGAGGCGAGGCGTTCGTGCATGGCCAGGCCGCGCGCCTCGGCGAACGGGTCGATCACGGTGTTGGAGTCCGAGCCGAGCGTGATCCGGGCGCCGGCCTCGCGCAGTGCGACCGAGGGCCCGATGCCGTCGGCGAGCTCCGCCTCGGTGGTGGGGCAGAAGCAGACCGAGCTGGCCGATGCCCCGAGCGTGGCGATGTCGGCGGGTGTCAGATGGGTGGCGTGGACGGCGGTGGTCCGCGGCCCCCACACTCCCGCCTCCGCGAGCAGCTGGACGGGCGTGCGTCCGGTCGCGGCCAGGCACGCCTGGTTCTCCGCCGGCTGCTCGGAGACATGCACGTGCAGTGGGGCGTCGGGAAGCGTGCCGGCCGCCGCGGCGAGATGGGCGGGCGCCACGGCGCGCACGGAGTGGATGGCCGTGCCGATCACGACGCGCGGGTCGCCCCGGTACCGGGACGCGAGGTCCGCGACCCGTCCCTGCCAGACCTCCAGCGGAAGCACGAACCGCTGCTGTACCGGGTGCAGGGGCTCGTCGGCGAACCCGGCGCGTTCGTAGAGCGTGCTGAGCAGGCAGATCCGCAGGCCCACCGCGCGGGCCGCCTCGACGACGGCCTCGGCCAGGTCGGGGGAGTGCAGGTAGTGGAACTCGCCCACGCTCGCGTAGCCGGCCAGCCGCATCTCGGCGTACACGGCCTTCGCCAGCCGGTGGTAGAGGTCGGGGTCGAGCGCGCCGGCGACCGCGTACATGCCGTCCCGCCAGCCCCAGAAGTCCGCGCCGCCGACCGTCCGCCCCCGCAGCGCCCGGTGGAACGCGTGGGAGTGGCAGTTGGCGAACGCGGTGGTCATCCCAGGTCCTCGACCGCCCGGGCCAGGGCTGCGACCCCGGCGTCGATGTCCTCCGGCGTGGAGGACTCCTCCGGGGCGTGCGAGACGCCGGTCGGGTTGCGCACGAACAGCATCGCGGTGGGCAACCTCGCGGCCAGGATGCCCGCGTCGTGACCGGCTCCGGTGGCCAGGACGGGTGCGTCCAGCAGCCCGGCGATGCGGTGCCGCAGCGTGTGGTCGAACTCGACCGCTCCGGTGGTCGACTCGGCGCGCACGGCGAGCGTCGTGCCGTCCGCTGCCGCCGCGGTCTCCGCCCGGGCGACGATGCCGGCCACGAGCGCCTCCAGCGCGGGCTCCGCGTCCGCGCGGGCGTCCAGCCATGCGGTCACCTTCGACGGGATCGAGTTGGTGCTGCCCGGGCTCACCTGCACCCGTCCGAACGTCGCCCGTCCACCACCCTGGCCGAAAAGGGGACGGTTCTCCTTTTCGGCCATCGACTCGGGTGGACGGAAAGGAGAACCGTCCCCCTTTTCGGCCAGCTCGCGCGCGGCGAGGACGGTGGCCGCATAGGCGAGCATCGGGTCGTGGCGGTCGGCCATCGCGGTGGCGCCGGCATGGTTGCCCTGACCACAGAACTCGAACCGGTAGCGGCCGTGCGGCCAGATCGCGGACGCGACCCCGACCGCCTCCTCGTGCGGGGCCAGCCAGCGCCCCTGCTCCACATGTAGCTCAACGTAGTACTTGATGTTGGACAGCCAGTCGGACGGCCCGGCCGCGCGCGGGTCGTGGCCGCGCGAGCGCAGCACGTCGGCGAGGCTGTCGCCCGCGTCGTCGGTCAACCCCAACGCCGTGTCGGGAGAGATCGCGCCGGTGGCGAGCCGTGAGCCCAGGCAGGCCACGCCGAACCGTCCGCCCTCCTCGTCGGTGAAGTTCACCACGCCCAGCGGACGCGACGGTGTCCAGCCGGACGCCTTCAGTTGCGCCACCGCCGCCAGCGCGGAACTCACCCCGAGCGGACCGTCCAGCGGGCCGCCCTCGGGAACCGAGTCCAGATGCGAGCCGATCAGCAGGGCGTCCGGTCCGTGGCCCCACCAGGCGATCTGGTTGCCGTTGCCGTCCTCGGTGAGTTCCAGCCCGAGCGCGGCGACCTGGCCGGCGAACCATTCCCGCAGCTGCATCGTGGCCCCGTCCCAGGCGAGCCGGGTGTAGCCGCCGCCGGCGGTGCGCCCGACGGCCTCGATCTCGGCGAGCAGATCGTTCGCGCTCATGTCAGCCCTCCAGCATGGGGATCCGGACGCCACGCTCACGGGCCACCTCGCGCGCCCGCTCGTAGCCGGCATCCGCGTGCCGCATCACGCCGGTGCCCGGGTCGTTCAGCAGCACCCGCGAGATCTTCTCCGCTGCCAGCGCGGTGCCGTCGGCGACGACCACCTGCCCGGCGTGGATCGAGCGTCCGATGCCGACGCCGCCGCCGTGGTGGATCGAGACCCAGGTGGCTCCGGAGGCGGTGTTCAGCAGCGCGTTCAGCAGCGGCCAGTCCGCGATCGCGTCCGACCCGTCGGCCATCGCCTCGGTCTCGCGGTACGGGGAGGCGACCGAGCCGGCGTCCAGGTGGTCGCGGCCGATCACGATCGGCGCCGAAATCCGTCCCGACGCGACCAGCTCGTTGAACTTCAGCCCGGCCAGGTGGCGTTCGCCGTAGCCGAGCCAGCAGATCCGGGCCGGCAGCCCCTCGAAGTGCACCTTCTCGCCGGCGGCGGTGATCCAGCGGCGCAGGTGCTCGTCGTGCGGGAACAGCTCCAGGATCGCGGCGTCGGTGGCGGCGATGTCCGCCGGGTCACCCGACAGCGCGGCCCAGCGGAACGGGCCCTTGCCCTCGCAGAACAGCGGACGGATGTAGGCCGGCACGAACCCGGGGAACGCGAACGCCCGCTCGTACCCGCCGAGCTGGGCCTCGGCCCGCAGCGAGTTGCCGTAGTCGAACACCTCCGCGCCCCGGTCGAGGAAGCCGACCATCGCCTCCACGTGTGTCGCCATGGAGGCCCGCGCGCGCTCGGTGAATCCCGCCGGGTCGGACGCGGCGAGCGCGTGCCACTCCTCGAGGGAGACACCGAGGGGCAGGTAGCTGAGCGGGTCGTGCGCCGAGGTCTGGTCGGTGACCACGTCCACAGCGACGCCCTCGGCGAGCAGCCGACCGAACACCTCGGCGGCGTTGCCGACCAGCCCCACCGACAGCGGACGGCGCTCGGCCTTCGCCGCGAGCACCTTCGCGACGGCAGAGGCGTAGTTGTCGGTGTACTCGTCGAGGTAGCCGTGCTCGACGCGGCGGGCCAGCCGGGCCGCGTCGACGTCCACGATCAGCACCACACCCTCATTCATGGTGACGGCCAGCGGCTGGGCCCCGCCCATGCCCCCGCAGCCGGCGGTCAGGGTGAGGGTGCCGGCCAGGGTGCCGCCGAACCGCTTGCGGGCCACGGCGCCGAACGTCTCGTAGGTGCCCTGCAGGATGCCCTGCGTGCCGATGTAGATCCACGAGCCGGCGGTCATCTGGCCGTACATGATCAGGCCCTTCGCCTCGAGCTTGCGGAACTCCGGCCAGGTGGCCCAGTCGCCGACCAGGTTGGAGTTCGCGATCAGGACCCGCGGCGCCCACTCGTGGGTCCGGAACACCCCGACCGGCTTGCCCGAGGCCACCAGGAGGGTCTCGTCGGCCTCCAGGTCGCGCAGGGTGGCGGTGATCGCGTCGAAGGCCGCCCAGGAGCGGGCCGCCCGTCCGGTGCCCCCGTAGACGACGAGGTCCTCGGGACGCTCGGCGACCTCGGGGTCGAGGTTGTTCATCAGCATCCGCAGCGGTGCCTCGGTCTGCCAGGACTTGGCCGAGATGGTGGTGCCGCGGGGTGCGCGGACGGTCTCGTGGGTCATCAGTTCTCCTCCGTGACGTCGAGCGGGTTCGTGTGCGGTGGCTCGCCCCCGGTGAAGGGACCGGGGGAGGTGGCCGCGGCGAGCAGGGCGCCGCTGGTGATCAGCTGGTAGGTGGCTTCGATCTCCGGGGCGAGGAAGCGGTCCGGGCCGGGGCCGGGGACGACCTCGCGCAGGGCGGCGATCGCCGCTGCCGTTGCGGGCCCCGGACGCAGCGGCGCGCGCAGTTCGGTACCGCGGGCTGCGGTGAGCACCTCGATCGCCAGCACGCGAGCCAGCCCGTCCACTGCGGTGCGCAGCTTGCGGGCGGCCGCCCAGCCCATCGAGACGTGGTCCTCCTGCAGGGCGCTGGAAGGGATCGAGTCGACGCTGGCCGGGACGGCGAGCCGCTTCAGCGTGGAGACGATCCCTGCCTGCGTGTACTGGGCGATCATCAGGCCCGAGTCGATGCCGGGGTCGTCGGCAAGGAACGGCGGCAGGCCCCGGTTGCGGGCCGCGTCGAGGAACCGGTCGGTGCGCCGCTCGCTGATGCCGGCGACGTCCGCCACGCCGATGGCGAGGAAGTCCAGCACGTGCGCGATCGGAGCCCCGTGGAAGTTGCCGTGCGACTCCACCCTTCCGTCGTCGAGGACCGAAGGGTTGTCGATGGCGGACGCGAGTTCGCGGTCGGCGATCATCCCGGCGTAGGCCACAGCGTCCCGCAGCGACCCGTGCACCTGCGGGGTGCAGCGCAGCGAGTAGGCGTCCTGGACGACGCCGTCGCCGTGCCGGTGGCTGGCCACGATCGGCGAGCCGGCCAGGAACCGGCGCAGGTTGGCCGCGCTGGTGGCCTGCCCTACCTGCGGACGCAGCGCCATCAGGTCGGCGGCGAAGGTGCGGTCGGTGCCGAGCTGGCCCTCGACGCTCATCGCGGCGGCGAGGTCGGCCACGTCCAGCAGCTGTTCGAGGTCGGCGAGCGCGAGCACCAGCATGCCGAGCATGCCGTCCGTGCCGTTGATCAGGGCCAGGCCCTCCTTCTCAGCCAGCTCCACGGGGACGAGCCCGTGCTCGGCCAGTGCCTCGGCCGTGGGGCGGCGGGTGCCTCCGTCCAGCACCTCGCCCTCGCCGATCAGGGCCAGCGCGCAGTGGGCCAGCGGGGCCAGGTCGCCGGAGCAGCCGAGGCTGCCGTACTCGTGCACCACCGGCACCAGCCCGGAGTTCAGCAGGGCGGCGTAGGCCTGTGCGGTCGACAGCCGGACGCCGGAGTGCCCGCTGGCCAGGGTCTTCAGCCGTAGCAGCAGCATGGCGCGGACCACCTCGTCCTCCACCTGCGGACCGTTGCCCGCAGCGTGCGAGCGGATCAGGCTGCGCTGCAACCGGGCCCGCTCGGACGGCGGGATGCTCCGCGTGGCGAGCGCACCGAACCCCGTGGAGATGCCGTACACGCCGTCGGGTGCGCTGGCGAGGGCGTCGATGTGGCGGCGGGAGGCCTCGATGGCGGTCTGGGCCTCGCCGGACAGCCGCACGCGGCCGCGCTGCCGGGCGACCGCCACCACATCGACGCGCCTCACCCCTCCAGTACCCACCTCGATCTCAGCCATGCCGACAATTCAAGCCAGCGCGTCGTCGCGGACGAACGGATCCCGGCCTGGTGTTGTCTCGGATGCGAGACTTGCTCCCATGGGCCGTCCCGTCCCGTCCGCCACCGCGGCGTTGCAGGTGCTGCGCTTCCTGTCCCAGCGCACCAACCCGGTGCCCGCGGCGCGGATCGCCCAGGAGGTGGGACTGCCCCGCTCGACCACCTACCACCTGCTGCACGCGATGGCCGCGGAGTCGTTCGTGGTGCACTACCCCGACGACCAGCGCTGGGGGGTGGGCGTGGCCGCGTGGGAGGTGGGCCAGGGCTACACCAGGCAGGCGCCGCTGACCCGACTGGCCCGGCTGCCGATCGCCCGGCTGGTCGACGCACTGGGCCTCTCCGCGCACCTCGCGGTGCTGCTGGGGTCCGACGTGGTCTACCTCGTCGAGGAGCGGGCCGCGGGCAAGGCGCGGCTGGTCACGGACGTCGGCGTCCGCCTGCCCGCCCACCTGACCGCCACCGGACGGGCGATCCTGGCCGGGTTGCCGAAGGCGCAGCTGCGGGCGCTCTACCCGTCCCGGGAGAGCCTGGTCCGGCGTACGGACGCCGGGCCGCGGTCGCTGGGCGACCTGCGCACCCTGCTCGCCGCGACCCGGCGCCGCGGCTGGGCCGAGGAGGACTCCGAGGTCACCGAGGGCTTCGCGTCGGTGGCGGTGCCGCTGCGCTCGCCGTCCAACCTGGCTGCGGTCGCGGTCACCTGGCGCTCGCCCCTGCAGGTGCCGGTCGAGGAGGTGCTCCAGCGGCTGCGGGCGAGTGCCGCGACGATCGAGGCTAGGCTGCGCTGAGTGAGAACCTTCGTCCTGCCCGGCACTGAAATCACGGTCCCCGCCGTCGTCACCGGCGTGATGCGGATCCAGGAGAAGACGGACGCCGAGGTGCGTGCCCTGTACGACGCCTCCCTGGCCGCCGGCATCAACTTCTTCGACCACGCCGACATCTACGGCTCCGGCGTGCACGGCTGCGAGGCCCGGTTCGGCGAGGCGCTCCGGCTGACCCCGTCGGAGCGCGCCGGGATCACGCTGCAGTCCAAGGCAGGCATCGTGACCGACGGGCCCTACTTCGACTTCTCCTACTCCCACATCATCGAGGCCGTGAACGGCTCGCTCGCGGCACTGCGCACCGACTACCTCGACATCCTGCTGCTGCACCGACCGGACGCGCTGGTCGAGCCCGACGAGGTGGCGAAGGCGTTCAGCGAGCTTGAGGCCGCGGGCAAGGTGCGGGCCTTCGGAGTGTCGAACCACACCCCGGCGCAGATCGAGCTACTGAAGCGGTCCGTCCGCCAGCCGCTGGTGGTGAACCAGTTGCAGCTCTCGATCACGCACGCGCCGATCCTCACCCAGGGCATGGCGATGAACATGAACGGGCTCGACCAGTCGATCAGCCGTGACCTCGGCGTTCTCGACTACTGCCGGCTGCACGACATCACCGTGCAGGCGTGGTCACCGTTCCAGGTGGGGTTCTTCACCGGCGTGTTCCTCGGCAACCCGGACTACCCGGAGCTGAACGCGGTGATCGACCGGCTCGCCGCCGCCTACGACGTCGAGCCGGAGGCGATCGCCACCGCGTGGATCACCCGGCACCCGGCGCAGATGCAGGTGGTGCTCGGCACCACCACGCCCGAGCGGGTCAGTGCCGCCGCCAGGGGCGCGGACGTCGAGCTGACCCGTCCGGAGTGGTACGAGCTGTACCGCGCTGCCGGGCACCCGGTGCCGTGAGCACGCCGTCCGAGCAGGCGCAGCCCGAGGGACGGGCGCCGGCCGGCGTCCTCGTCCTGAGGACCCTCGCCATGCCCAGGGACACAAATCCCTGGGGAGACATCTTCGGCGGCTGGATCCTCTCCCAGATGGACGTCGCGGCCGGCCTGATGGCCGGCGAGGTCGCTCAGGGACGCTCCGCCACGGTCACGGTCGACGGCGTGGTGTTCCACCGCCCCGTCTCCGTGGGCGACACGGTCTGTGCCTACGCCGAGCTGCTGAAGGTGGGTCGCACTTCGCTGGATATCCGGATCGAGATCTGGGCCCGTGACCTGGTCCACCTCTGGGAGCCCGAGCACGACTTCGTGGCCGAGGCCGTGTTCCGCTACGTGGCGATCGACGCCGAGGGCAGGCCGCGCCCGATCCCGGACAACCCGGAGTTCTTCACCCGGTAGGCGCACCCCGGCCGACTGAACCCCACCCCCGCTGCGTGCCCTGCGCACCAAGATGAGCCTGACTAGGCTCCCTCCATGCCCGAGCCCAGCATCGTCGCGTTCGATCCCGAAGCAGACGGGGAGGCGATCGTCGCCTTCCTGACCCAGGTGGGGCGCCGTGCCTAGACGAAGATGGTCTGGTAGTCGCTGACTCGGGCCAGGTGCCCGGCCGCCTCGGCCACGTCCATCCGGTCGGCCTCGGCGGCGATCGCCTTGCCGAGCAGGGTCGTCTCGCCCGCGGTCGCCAGTCCTGCGATGCCGGGGAAGGTGCCGAGCACCCACGACAGGGCCGCGCGGATGTCCTCGGCCTCGGTGAACGGCTCGTACCAGGTGGCCAGCCGGTGTTCCCCGACCCACGGCTTGCGGGCGATCGCCTTGATCGTGCGCAGCGCCACGTCCCGCTCCTGGACCAGGGCGTAGAGCACATCGAAGTTCGCCCGGAACTCCGCGTCCGCCGTGTACAGGTGGTAGTTCACCGGTGTCAGCACCGAGTCGAAGTCGTGGCGGCGCAGCGCTTCGGCATGCACGACCGGCGCCTGCTCGGTGTGGCCCGTGATGCCGATCCAGCTCGCGATGCCCTCGTCCTTCGCCCGCACGAACGCTTCGATCGCGCCGCCGGGGGCGAACACCTCGTCGAGTTCGGCCAGGCTGCACACCGCGTGTACCTGCCACAGGTCGATGTGGTCGGTGCGCAGCAGTTCGAGCGAGCGGTTCAGCTCGCGCCAGGCGTCCTCTGCGCGTCGTTGGGTGGACTTGGTGGCCAGGAACACCTGGTCGCGCACCCGCTCCACAGTCGGCCCCATGACCAGCTCGGCGTGCCCGTAGGACGCCGCCGTGTCGAGGTGGTTGATGCCCGCGTCCAGAGCCTGCTGCAAGGACGCGTCCGCGACGTCCTGCGTGACCTCGCCCAGGGCCGCGGCCCCGTACACCAGCACGCTCGTCGGGTGGCCGATCCGGCCGAGTCTCCGTTGCTCCATCGCGTCCTCCTCCAGGTGTTGCTCAGGCCTCCAGGCTCATCGGCCCGTAGACGAGCCGGTCGTTCTCGTACAGCGACACCGCGTGCACGCCGGCATCGCGCAGGTCCTCGTAGCTGGCGGTCAGCCACTCCTCCGCCCGGGCCTGGTCGTCGAAGTCGGTGTCGAGGCCGAGGTCGACGGCGACCTCGTCGGACGGCTCCGGCGTCGGCGCCCAGTAGTAACCCATCAGATCTCGTCGCCGGGCTTGACCCGCGGCGCGGGCATGCGCAGCCGGCGGAGGTTGATCGCCCGGTTCAGCATGTAGGCGAACAGCCCCTTGGTCGGAACGTTCGGCAGCCGGTCCGCGTGCAGGCGCCGGTACTTGCGCCACATCAGGAAGAGGTCGAGCGCGATCAGCAGGAAGACGCCGTAGGTGAGCGCGGTCACGAGGTAGGTCGCGGTGATGCTCAGCGAGCTGAGCAGCAGGGAGAACGCGAGCGTGACCATCAGGACCGGCATCGACCACTGTGCGACGCCGCGGTGGGAATCCACGAAGTCCCTGACCAGCACCTTGCCCGGCGCGGCCTCGGCCCTGGTGAACTGCTCGTCGCGCAGCCTCGCCTTCGCCGTGCGCTCGCGGGCTCGTACTTCCTTCTTGGACAGCGACGGGTTGAGCCGCTCTCGCCGAGCCGCCTCCGCATCGCGTCGGGACGGGGTCGGCGCGTCCTTCTTGCCCGGCCGGGGCGGGTCCGGGAGGACCGTCGGCGTCGACTCGGGCTGGCCATCTTTGGCCTCGGCCCGCTCATAGGGGCGGAACAGTCCCACTTCGGATCCTCGATCGGTGCGAATATGACTGCAACATCCTAGGTCACCGGCACGGGTTCGGCTGACCCGGTCGAGCCAGGGAGGGAGGGACGTGACCGACACCGGAGGGCAGGTCGAAGCCGAGCTCGCATACCAGCGCGCCCTGGCCGCACTCCACCAGGTCAGGGCCGACCTCGCGGACGTGGCCGCCGCGCGCCGTCGCCTCGCTTACGAACGGGTCCTCCTCACCGATGCGGAGGTCGAGGCGCGCCGGCACGCCCTGGATGCCGAGTTCAGCGTGCTCTCCGGCCGCGAGGACCGGCTCAGGGACGAGGCCGTCCGCCTGCGTGAGCAGGTGCGCCGGCACCTGGCGGACGCCGCGCCCGAGCCCGACGAGGTGCCGGACGAACCGGCTTTCGAGGGCTTCGAACAGCCGCCCCATCCGGGCCCGTCACAGTGAGCCCGCTCCGTGTGGCCGTGGCCACCGGCCGGATCGGCGACCTCGACCCCGTGCGGGCCGGCGCCGCGCTCGGACGGGGGCTCGCCGATCGCGCCCTGGTCGCCGTCGTGCCCTTGTCCGCGGGCGGCCCCGACCTCGCGGTGTCCCTCGGCGCCCTGTGGGACGCGGAGCCGGACATTCCCCTCGCTTCGTCGCCGCGCACGCCGGGCTCCCCGGCCGGGCCCGGCGTCGCCCACGGACCGGACGCCGACCGCTGGGTCGTGCGCACGCCCGGGAGCGTGCTGATCGGCCTTCGCCAGCCGGCCGCGCCCGCGTGGGCCCCGGACGCCGCCACGGCCGACCTGGGGGAGTGGGTGGCGGCCCAGGTCCGTCCCGACGACGCCCGCATCGTGCTCGACCTCACCGGGATCACCGCGCACGACGGCGGTGCCGGCCTGCTGGCGATCGCGGGAGACGTCCTCGCGGGGCGCGACCTGGTCGGGATCGTCGCCGACGACGAGCTCGAGCTCCCCGCCACCGGAATCGGCGGCGGCCTGGCCCGCAGGGCGTTCGCTGCCCGGCTCGACATCGCCGAGGTGCTGGCCGCGGACGCGGCTCTCGCCGGACGCGCCCGCGCCCTCGGTGCCGGCCTGGAGGTGGCCCCGGGCGGCGGCGCAGCCGGCGGCTGCGGGCTGGCCGTGCTGGCGTCCGGTGGGCGGTTGGTCACCGGTACGCAGTTTTGCCACTCGGAATCGGGCCTCGAACGGACGCTCGGCGTCGCCGATGTGGTGCTCACCGGCTGCACCGAGCTGTCCGCCCTCGACCGCGGCGGGCCCGTGGTGTCGGCGGTCGCACGGTGGGCGGAAGCGGCCCAGCGCCCCTGCGTCCTGGTCACCGGGGGTGCAGGGCTGGCCCGGCGCGAGCTGCGCACCCTGGGCATCGAGGCGGCCCATCTGCTCCCCGACGGGGTGCCCGTCGAGGCGGGACTGGAGGCCGTCGCGGCCCGGTTCGCGGCCGGCTGGGTATCTGGCGCCCCGGTACCTCACCTAAACTGAGCCGAGCGGCGGAATGCCGCGTCCACTGGGCTGGTTGAGGCTTGTGTCCAGTAATCCCGGAAGGAACTCAGCGAGATATGACGGTTGATTCGCAGATCGCCACCGACGGCATCACCCTCACCGAGGTCGCCGCGGCCAAGGTGAAGGACCTGATCAGCAGCGAGGACGTGGAGAGCTTGTCGCTCCGCATCTCTGTGGCCCCCGGTGGCTGCTCCGGACTGCGCTACCAGTTGCAGCTTGACGACCGCCAGCTCGACGGCGACGTCGTCAGGGACTGGTACGGCGTCCCGGTGGTCACCGACCGGATGAGCGCCCCGTACCTGATGGGCGCCACGATCGATTTCGTGGACACCATCGAGCAGCAGGGATTCACCATCGACAACCCGAACGCCACGGGTTCCTGCGCCTGTGGGGACTCCTTCCACTGAGCAGGAGCGAAAGCTAGGGTTTCGCGCATTGCATGAGGTCATCGGACGGGAGAGGCGCCACGTGGGTCGACAGCTACGCCCGAGGAACCTGCTGCTGGCCGCTGCGGCCGGTGCGGGAGTGTTCCTGCTCGCCGGCTGCAGCGCCGACACGATGTCCCAGTGGAGCCGCTTCGGGCTTCCGGTGGCCGCGAGTGACCGTGCGCCGCTGATCGGCAACCTCTGGGTCGGCGCCTGGATCGCGGCGCTCGCCGTCGGGGTGTTCGTCTGGGGCCTGATCTTCTGGGTGATGTTCCGCTACCGGAAGAAGAGTTCCGACCAGCAGCCCGAGCAGAAGCAGTACAACCTGCCGCTCGAACTCCTCTACACGCTGGTGCCGTTCCTGATCATCGGGGTGTTGTTCTTCTACACCGTCCAGACCCAGAACGGTGTGCTGGCGAAGGCGTCGCCACAACAGCAGTCCGAACTGCACACGGTGAACGTGATCGGCCAGAAGTGGTCGTGGACGTTCAACTACATGGAGGCCGACAACCCGCAGGTGGCCGCGGTCGTGCACCAGGTCGGCTCCATCGACAAGATCCCGGATCTGTACCTGCCCGTGAACAAGCCGGTGCGGTTCAACCTGACGTCGGCGGACGTGATCCACTCCTTCTACATCCCCGCCTTCTACTACAAGCTGGACGTGATCCCGGGACGGGCGAACTCCTTCGATGTGACCCCGGATCGGATCGGCGTGTACTCCGGCAAGTGCGCGGAGCTGTGCGGCACTTACCACGCCGCCATGCTGTTCACCGTCCACGTGGTCAGCGAGGAGGACTACATCGCCTACCTCAACCAGCTGAAGGCCAAAGGCCAGACCGGCGAGATCACGGCTCCGGCCTACCCGAACACGGTGCCCAGCGTGCCAGCCGTCGAGGGGGAGAAGAAATGACCACCACGGTCGCCAGGGTCGGGGTGGACGAGCAGGACGCCCGTCCGCTGGTTGAGCGCAAGCGGTGGGGCGCGCTGGCGATGAAGCTCCTCACCACCACCGATCACAAGGTGATCGGGAACATGTACTTCGTGACCTCGCTGGCCTACTTCGCGTTCGCGGGGCTGCTGGCGCTGGCGATCCGGGCCGAGCTCGCCTACCCGGGCCTGCAGTTCATGAACTACGAGACGTTCAACCAGTTCTTCACGATGCACGGCACGCTGATGCTGTTGATGTTCGCCACGCCCATGTTCGTAGCGTTCGCCAACGCGATCATGCCGCTGCAGATCGGGGCCCCTGACGTCGCGTTCCCGCGTCTGAACGCCTTCAGCTACTGGCTCTACCTGTTCGGCTCGCTCGCCGCGGTGTCGGGCTTCCTCACCCCGGGCGGTGCGGCGTCCTTCGGCTGGTTCGCCTACGTGCCGCTCTCGGACGCGATCAACAGCCCCGGCGTGGGTGGTGACCTGTGGATCATGGGCCTGTACGTGATGGGCCTGTCCACGATCCTCGGCGCGGTGAACTTCGCTGCAACGATCGTCACCCTGCGCGCGCCCGGCATGACCATGTTCCGGATGCCCATCTTCACCTGGAACATCCTGGTCACCTCGATCATGATCCTGATCTCGTTCCCCGTGCTGGCGGCAGGCCTGCTCGTGCTGGAGGCCGACCGGAGGCTCGGGACGCACATTCTCGACCCGGCAACGAACGGCGCCATCCTGTGGCAGCACCTGTTCTGGTTCTTCGGACATCCCGAGGTGTACATCATCGCGCTGCCGTTCTTCGGCATCATCACCGAGATCCTGCCGGTGTTCAGCCGCAAGCCGGTGTTCGGCTACATCGGTCTGGTGGCTGCGACCCTCTCGATCGGCGCCCTGTCGATCTCGGTGTGGGCCCACCACATGTTCGTGACCGGCGCGGTGAACCTGCCCTTCTTCTCGTTCATGACGTTCATGATCGCCGTGCCCACCGGGGTGAAGTTCTTCAACTGGATCGGCACCATGTGGGGCGGAGCCCTGAGCTTCGACACGCCCCTGGTCTGGGCGATCGGCTTCCTCACCACGTTCCTGTTCGGTGGCCTGACCGGCATCATGCTCGCGTCCCCGCCGCTGGACTTCCCGGTATCGGACACCTACTTCGTGGTCGCGCACTTCCACTACGTGCTGTTCGGCACGGTGGTGTTCGCGATGTTCGGCGGGTTCTACTACTGGTGGCCGAAGCTCACCGGGCGGATGCTCAACGAGCGGCTCGGCAAGCTCCACTTCTGGCTGCTGTTCATCGGTTTCCACACCACCTTCCTGGTGCAGCACTGGCTGGGCATCGAGGGCATGCAGCGCCGGATCGCTGACTACCTGCCGGGCGAGGGCTTCACCTTCCTCAACCAGGTCTCCACCGTCGGCGCCTTCCTGCTCGGCGTCTCGATGCTGCCGTTCATCTGGAACGTCTGGATCAGCCGCAATGCGCCGCTGGTGAAGACCAACGACCCGTGGGGCTGGGGCCGAACCCTGGAGTGGGCGACCAGTTGCCCGCCGCCCCGGTTCAACTTCGACAAGGTGCCGCGGATCCGCTCGATCTCTCCCGCGTTCGACCTCGCGCATCCGGCGCACGCCGAGACGGACACTCCCGCGCAGGGCGCCGTCCAGGACGCCAGCACCCCGGAGGTGACCCGATGAAGGCCGAGCGCTTGATCTTCGCGGCGATCACCGTGTTCTTCCTGATCGTTGCGCCGATCTACTGGTTCGCCAGCCACGAGGTGATCGGGACGGTCGTGTTCCTGCTCGCGCTGGCCTTCTGCGGCATGCTGACCGTCTTCTTCACGATCCAGTCCCGCAAGATCGACCCGCGTCCGGAGGATCGCAAGGACGGCGAGATCATCGAGGGAGCCGGCGAGGTCGGGTTCTTCCCTTCCAGCAGCATCTGGCCGTTCTGGTGTGCCCTCGTCGTGATGATCATGGCGCTCGGGCCGGTGTTCGGCTGGTGGCTCACGATTCTCGGTGTGGCGCTCGGTATCTGGGCGGTCAGTGGCTGGACCTACCAGTACTACCGCAACGAGTACCAGCACTGACCTGACCCGCTTCGGCCCCACCCCGCCCGGCGTGGGCGCGGACGGCCCGGCCGCAGACGGATAATGCCGCCATGATCTCGCAGCCCCTCGCCCGGCAGCTCCACGACGCCGGGGTGCGCTGGCGTCCGCAGGCGGGCGACCGTTTCGCCGTCCGCTCCTCCGAGCTGGACGGCGAGGTGTTCACCGTCGCCGACATGGTTGTCGAGGCCCGCGAGTACCCGAGTGGCACCCTGCTCGCCTTCAACGGCACCACCGAGTGGGCGCTGGACTCCGTCCAGCTCGACCAGACGCTGTGGCTGCCGCTGGAGCACCAGTTGCGTGACCTGCTCGGTGCGGCGTTCCGCGGGCTGGTCCCCGGGCCGGCCGGCTACGAGGTGCGGGTGCAGATCCCCGGACGCATGGGAGGGGAGGCGTTCACCGCGACCGATCCCGCCGACGCCTATGCGCTGGCGCTGCTGGCGCTGGTCGGGGCCTCCTCACCGGAGGGCTGAGGCGCGCTGGCTGTCGGCCCGCGCCCACCCGCGCGTCCCCCGGCGCTCGCGGACGCCGCGCCGAAACTGATCGCCGCCGGGCGGTCCCATTGACTCCTGCGCCGGCGCGGAGGAAGGTCGAAGCATGAGCACCAACGAACCTGCACACGGCGTTGTCCGCCGGATCCTCGTGGGCGTGGACGGTTCGGAGGACGGCCTGCGCGCGGTCCGCTACGCGACCCGGGCAGCGCTCGTCACCGGCGCGGAGGAGTGGATCGTCAATGTGGCCGACCCCGGTGCGATGGTGACCGGGATGTGGGAGCTGGTCGTCACCACGGAGGCGCTGCAGAAGGCGGGCCAGAGCATCACGGCCGAAGCGGTCGGCGCCGCGACCGGGCTCGGGCTGCCCTCAGCCCGCGTGACCTCGGAGGTGCTCGTCGGCCAGGCGGCCGACGTGCTCGCCGAACTCAGCGCGAAGGCCGACCTGCTGGTGGTGGGACGCCGCTCGATGAGCGGCCTGGAACGCATGTTCGTGGGCTCCACGAGCGTGTCGGTCGCGGCGCTGGCGCACTGCCCGGTCGTCGTGATCTCGAGCAGTTCCACTCCGCAGGAGACCGGCGGGCAGGGGACGATCGCGGTCGCGATCAGCACCTGGCCGCCACACAGCGCCGCGCTCGACTGGGGGGCACAGGAGGCGGCCTGGCGAAAGGCGCGGTTGCGGGTGGTGCACGTCGTGCCCGCAGAGGGGACGCAACCCTCGACCCTCGCCGAGGCGACCGCGGAGCTTGACAAGTACCTGGCTCCGCTGCGGGAGCAGTACCCGGACACGGCGATCGATCTCGAGGTGCTGGTCGGCACCCCGATCGACGAGTTGATCACCCTGAGCGGGTCGGTCGACCTGCTCATCCTCGGGGTGCACCCCGAGCACCTGCGCGGTCTCGCCCGCGGAGTGCTCGCGCACGCGCACTGCCCGGTGGGGCTGACCCGATGACCTGCGGGTGCGGGAGGTCAGGCGGCAGTCCACGGTCGTCGGGTCCCTGACCTGCGGTCGTGCACCGACCCGGCCGGAGAAACACTGGTGGTGTTGTCTCCTCCCCGACCGGGTCGGCCATGCGCGGGCCGGTTCGGGGCGATCCGCATCGCCGGGCGAATCGTCGGGTTACAGTGAGCGAGCGTGTGCTCAAGCCGATCCCGGCTCGCGTCCCGGCGCCATATTCCACATGGCGCCGGGACGTTTGTGCTCTCACCGATCAGGCAGCAGCGCCCGCAACCAGCAGGCAGACGGCGACCAGGGTGTTGCCGACCCAGATGGCGAAGGCCGGCGGGTCGATGTGGGTGTTGCCGCGGGCGAGGAAGAGTCGCTGGAACAGCTCGCCCAGAGCTCCGGAGACGGCACCGAACACGGCGCCGATCAGGATCGCGCCCACCGCTGCGCCGGGGTTCCAGCCGGCCTCGACGATGGTCGGAGCGCCGGCGACCAGCGGGTAGAACGCGACCGCGGCGAGACCGCCGATGTTCGTCATGTGGTGGGTGACCGGAGTCGTCCCGCCCATGTTCAGGAAGGCGATCGTGATGGCGGAGACACCGAACGCAAGCGTGTTCGCCGATCCCCCGATCGAGGGCAGTTGGGTGGCCAGCATGACCGAGACTCCCGCGGCGAACAGACCGGCGAGACCGCCCAGGACGAGGAACTGGCTCGGCTTCTCCTGGTAGCGAACCCAGCAGTTGTCGTCGTCGACGGCGAGCAGACCGCCGGTGTCGGGCTTCTTCGCGTTGAGCAGGGACGGCTTGCCGAACGCGAGCCGGGAAACGACGCCGGACAACACGACCGCCAGCGCCACGGAGTCGGTGTGACTGCCGAACCAGGGCACGAAGGTGACGGCTTGCTGAATGGCGTAGCCGAGCGCGCCGAACAGGGCGCCGACCAGCATCACGTCGACCTTGCCCAGTCTTGCCAGCGGCGTGCCGACGTCACGGCCAGTCTCCAGGTAGCCCTTCTTGGCAGCGTAGGCCGCAGCGGCGACGCCGCCGCCGAAGGCGACGTGCGGGCCGAGGAACGGGCCGAACGCGACGTAGCTGAACAGCATTGTGCTCATGTTCGGGTCCCCGGCGACCGCGGCGCCGATACCGGCGAGCAGGACGAAACCGACCAGGGCGAACGCGAAGTTGGCCCCGAGCACGGCGCCGATGAGGCCACCGCCGAGTGACGCGATGAGCATGAACAGGAACTCCATGGTCCTCTTCCTTCACAGGTGTACGCTGCGCCAGCTTCACGAGCAGGTGCCGGAGGGGGCGCCGGCTCGGAGGTTCTCCCGGGCGGATCGCCGAGCGAGGCCTTTCCCCTCAGGCAAGGCCGCGCGACGATGCGTGGCCCGCAACTGAAGCTGAAATTACACTAATAGTGAAGGAATGAGCGCGAGGTGGGTGATGCTGACGGTTCGTGCAGCGATAGTGAAAGGTAGTGAACGTTTGTGAAGTTGAGAGCTTCGGATCCTGGATCAGCCGGCCCCGTGGCCGAGGACCATCGCACTGCAGTGGGGACACGTGCTGCCGCCACGCATCGTGAGTTCGTCGCCCCTGGTCCGGACGAGCTCACGCCGTAGGTGCCCGTCGGCCTCCTGGACCACACGCCACTCACCGTCCGCTGCGAGCCCCGCGGAGATGCGCGCACAGTGTGGGCAGACCGGGTGCTCGGCGACCGTGACCAGCACGCCGGCGTCCCTGAGCACTGCCAGGTGCTCGGCGCTGGTGTGGGGATCGACGACGGCCTCGGCGAAGTCCGACAGGGAGCCGAACCGGTGCAGCGCGGTGACCGCCCAGTCGGTGTGGTCGACCAGGAGCACCGGCGTGCTCGAGGAGGCGATCATGGCCTGCTTGACCTGGGCCACCGCCTCCACCGGGTGAAAACACCCGCTCGGGTTGATCCCGGCGACCCCGATCAGGCAGTAGTCGGCCTGGAGCGCCGCAACCATGTCGATCGCCGCCTTCCCGGCCAGCGAATCGCTCGCAGCCTGGTACTCCCCGCCGGTCAGCAGCAGCCGGATCTTCGGCGTTCGCTTCAGCTCCGCTGCCACCTGGAGTGAGTCGGTGATCACCGTGAGTTCCTGGTCGGGCAGGGCGCGGGAGATCTCGAGAGCCGCGCTGGAACAGTCCATGAACACGGTGCTCGCGGGGGCGATCCGCTGGACGACCGCATTGGCGATCGCGGCCTTGTCGCGTGCGTACTCCTTCGGGTCCGTCCGGGTTCGCGCGTGGGTGTTCGGGCGAGGAGCTGATGGTGAGACCAGGCCGCGCTGGGAACGGGTCACCTGCCCGGACTTCTCCAGGGCCCACAGGTCGCGGTAGATGGTCACGCTGGACATGCCAGTCTCCCGGGCGATGTCCTCGACGCTGATCGCACCGGCGGCCGTCACGAGCTCGACCACGTGGCGGCGTCGGGCGCGGACGGATTTCTCCGACGACCGCCCCACACCCGCTGCCATGGCTCGAACCTCCTCAGCAGAGTGTAGTTCGGTGCCGTCGATTGTCGGGGGCGGCCTTCCAGGTCGAGTCGATCAGGGACCGGGCGGGCAGCTCCGTCCGAACGCCCGCGCTGCTCGTCGTGCAGCCCCGACTTCCTTGCGGCCGTTGACCGCGTCCTCACCGACCCTGCGATCCGGACCGCAGCCGAAGAGGTCCAGCAGGCCTACGCGGCAGAGGACGGCGCCCGCGCGGCCGCCCGGATCATCGCGGACAACCTCGCGAGCTGAGCCCCGGCGTCACCAGCTGGAGTGCAGCGGGCGTCCCTCGTTGTAGCCGGACGCCGACTGCACGCCGACGATCGCCTGGGACGCGAACTCGGCCAGCGTGCGCGCACCCGCGTAGGTGCACGACGAACGCACCCCGGAAGTGATGAAGTCGAGCAGGTCCTCCACCCCCGGACGGGCCGGGTCCAGGTACATCCGCGAGCTGGAGATGCCCTCCTCGAACAGTGCCGCACGGGCCCGGTCGAACGCGGACTGGGTGCGGGTCCGGGCCCGCACCGCGCGGGCTGAAGCCATGCCGAACGACTCCTTGTAGGGCCGGCCATCAGAGGCGAACAGCAGCTCGCCCGGCGACTCGTGGGTTCCCGCGAACCACGAGCCGATCATCACCGCGCCCGCGCCGGCGGCCAGGGCCAGGGCCACGTCGCGCGGGTGTCGGACGCCGCCGTCAGCCCAGATGCTCTTCCCGGACTCGTCGGCCTCCTGCGCGCATTCGAGCACCGCGGAGAACTGCGGCCGTCCGACGCCGGTCTGCATGCGGGTGGTGCACATCGCGCCGGGGCCGACCCCGACCTTCACCACGTCAGCGCCCGCCTCGATCAGGTCGGCCGTGCCGTCCGCGGTGACCACGTTGCCGGCCACGATCGGGATGTTCCGGCCGGAGGCATCCACGACCGCGCGGCACCGCTGCACGGCGGAGATCATCCGTTCCTGGTGGCCGTGGGCGGTGTCCATCACCAGCACGTCCGCGCCCGCCTCGAGCAGGGTCTGGGCGCGGTGCTCCACGTCGCCGGAGATGCCGACAGCCGCACCGATCCGCAGCCGCCCGGACGCGTCCAGCGCCGGCGCGTACAGCGCAGCCCGGAGCGCACCCTTGATCGTCATCACGCCCACCAGTCGACCGTCGGCGACCGCCAGGGCAGCCTTGTGACGACGGCTGGAGAGCTCGTCGAACACCTCGGTCGGGGTGGCGTCCGGGCTCATCATCGTGAGGTCAGTGGTCATCGCCTCGTGCGCCTGCGCGAACCGGTCCAGGCCCTCGGCCTCCGCCTCAGAGATCGTGCCGAGCGGAGCGCCGTCCTGATCCACCACGACGACCAGGCCGTGGGCGCGCTTCGGCAGCAGCATCAGCACCTCGCCGATAGTGGCGTGCGGTCCGATCGTGAGCGCGGTGTCGAACACGGTGTGCGCGGCCTTCACGCGCCCGATCGTGGCGCCGACGATGTCGGCGGGGAGGTCCTGCGGAATGATCGTGATGCCGCCGCGGCGCGCCACCGTTTCGGCCATCCTGCGGCCCGCGATCGCGGTCATGTTCGCGACCACGAGCGGCAGCGGGAGGTCCAGGCCGTCGGTGCTGGTCAGATCCACGTCGAGGCGCGACGTGACCGATGAGCGGCGGGGCGCCATGAAGACGTCGTCGTAGGTCAGGTCGTACTCGGGCTTGCCAGTGAGGAAACGCACCCGACAAGGGTACCGGGCACGGCCACGGTCAGCCGTGGACGAGGACGACCCCCGGCTCGCCGTTCGGGGCCTCCGGGCCGACGGTGAGGGGTCGGTACCCCATCCGCCGGAACAGCCGCCGCGCCGACGTGTCCGCGTCCGGGGTGAGCAGCCAGTGCACGGACGCGGCGGAGGCGATCATCAACCGCTTGAGCAGTTCGAACCCGAGGCCCTGCCTGCTGAAGGACGGGTGCACGGCGAGCAGTTGCACGGCGAACGACCCCTCGAGCTGTGCCGCGTCGTCGCCCAGACGCTCGGCCAGGTCTTGCGACCACTCGTCGGTCTGCTCGGTCCAGTTCCAGCGGTGCCCACAGCAGACGCCGATCAGTTCCCCCACCTCGCGCGCGGTGACGGCGGCCAGGTCCGCGCGGTCGAGGGCGAGGTCGTAGAGCGCCGCGTAGGTCGCCGCGACGTCCGTGTCCCCGGACAAGGGCGGCCGTGCCGACGCCAGCGCGTACAGCTGCTCGACCTCATCGGGGCCGGGCAGGGCGTAGCCCGACCGCGCCACCTCGACGTGCGGACTCAGGGCGTGTCCCCGCTGTCGCCGCCCTCGAGCGCCGGGGCGTCGTGGCCGTCCTCCACCGCCGCGTGGTGCGCGGCTTCCGCGATCTCGGCCGCGGTCGGCTTCGGTACCTGCCCCGCGGCGTACCAGTGCGACAGCCGTTGCCGCAGCCGGCCCACCTTCTTCCCGTTCGGCACCAGCGCCGCAGGCTGCGGATGCCGGGTCAGCGTGTACGCCTCGCCCTGGGACAGCGGCTGGTGCGCCTCGCTGTAGCCGCCGTCCGGGCTGCGGACGATCACGCCGGATTCCGAGCCGTGCAGGACGCGATCCCGGTCAGCGCGCTGCAGCGACAGGCAGATCCGCTTGGTCACGATGAACGCGAGCACCGGCACCACGAACACCGCGGCCCGCATGAAGTAGGTGACGGCGTTGAGCGACACGTGGAACTGGGTGGCCAGGATGTCGTTGCCGCCGGACAGCCAGAACATGCCGTATGCGGCCATCCCCGCAACGCCGAGGCCGGTGCGGACGGGGGCGTTGCGCGGCCGGTCCAGCAAGTGGTGCTCGCTCGTGTCGCCGGTGATCCAGGCCTCGATGAACGGATACAGCGCCAGGCTGGTGAACAGCAGGCCCATCAGGCCGACGCCCGGCAGGAAGATGTTCCACGACCAGGTGGTGCCCCACAGATGCCACTCCCAGTTCGGCATGATCCGGATCGCACCCTCGACGAAGCCCATGTACCAGTCCGGCTGCGAACCGGCGGTGACCTGCGCGGGGTTGTACGGCCCGAAGATCCACACCGGGTTGATCTGCATGAAGGCGCCCATCAGGATCGTCACCGCGAACACGATGAAGAAGAAGCCGCCGGCCTTCGCCACGTAGATCGGGAAGAACGGATAGCCCTGGATGTTGCGCTGGGTGCGTCCCGGGCCGGGCCACTGGGTGTGCTTGTGGTAGACCAGCAGCGCCATGTGGGCGCTGATCAGGCCGAGCAGCAGGCCGGGAACCAGCAGGATGTGCACCATGTACAGGCGCGGGATGATCAGGTCACCGGGGAACTCGCCGCCGAAGACGAAGAACTCCGCCCAGGTGCCGATCAGGGGGATCGAGCGGACCAGCCCGTCGACGAACCGCAGGCCCGTGCCCGACAGCAGGTCGTCCGGCAGCGAGTAGCCGGCGAAGCCCTCGATCAGGCCGATCGAGAGCAGGCCGACGCCGATCAGCCAGTTCAGCTCGCGGGGCTTGCGGAACGCGCCGGTGAAGAACACCCGAAGCATGTGGGCAGTCATCGCGGCCACGAAGAGCATCGCCGCCCAGTGGTGGATCTGGCGCACCAGCAGGCCGCCGCGGATGTCGAAGCTCAGGCTCAGCGTGGACGCGAACGCCTCCGACATCGGCACGCCGCGCATCAACTGGTAGGTGCCCGCGTACTCGACCTCGGTCATCGACGGCTTGAACCAGATGGTCAAGAAGATGCCGGTGATCAGCAGGATCACGAAGGAGTACAGCGCGATCTCACCGAGCAGGAACGACCAGTGGTCGGGGAAGATCTTGCGGATGTTGCCGAGGAGCTTCGCCAGGCCGATCCGGTCGTCCACCCACTTCGCGGGGGCGGCCAGCTTGCTGGGACTCCCCTCCTGCGGCGGGGTGCGCACCTCCATCGCGGGGGAGGAGGGATTGATCTGAGCTGGCTTGGCCATCAGCGGTCACCCTCCACGAAGTCCTTGGACGAGTCCCGTTCGAAGAAGCTCGGTCCCACCGGGACGGTGAAGTCGCTGCGGGCGACGAGGTAACCGTCCGCGTCCGTCGTGATCGGGAGCTGGGGCAGCGACCGGGCGGCCGGGCCGAACACCACGACGCCGGAGTTGCCCAGGTCGAAGGTGGACTGGTGGCACGGGCAGAGCAGGTGGTGGGTCTGCTGCTCCCACAGGCTGATCGGGCAGCCGACGTGGGTGCAGATCTTCGAGTAGCACAGGATGCCGTTCACCTGCCAGTCCTGGCGCGACTCGGGGATCCGGATCGAGTTCGGATCCATCCGCACGATGATGATCGCGGCCTTCGCCTTGGCCTGCTGGTAGGCCGTCCCCTCGAGGTCCTGCAGCGTCTCCGGCTCGGCGTTGACGAGCTGGCCGACCTCGATCTCGTCGGCCTTCAGCCGGCGGTAGGTCACGTCGTTGACGAGGTGGACGCCCTCGGCCCAGATCGTCTTCTCGATCGTCTCGGCGCGCACCGCGGGCGTCGGCCACGGGCCCAGGTCGGCAAGGCTCACCACGGCGGGCAGCACCATCAGGCCCAGTGCCCCGGCCATGCCCGAACCGATCAGCCTGCGACGCCGGATGCTGGAGCCCTCGATGCCGGTCTCCAGGTCGGCGAGCACACGCTCGCGCGCTTCCGGAGGGGAAGCGGCACCGTGCCGCTCGCCGACGATCTCCTCGTCGCTCATCAGCACCCGGGCCCACTGGATGGCCGAGACGCCGATCAACAGGGCGGCGAGCCCTGCGGTCAGGCCGAGCAGGGTGTTCTGCATCTTCAGGTTGGCCCCGAAGACCATCAGCTCAGCGTCGCGCGGCACGGCGAAGTAGACCACCAGGAACCCGATCACCAGGACCGGGACGAGCGCCAGCATGCCGACGATCTGCCGGTAGGCGCGATCGGCGGCCGCCTGGTCGACGTCGGTGAACCGCGGGACGTGCTCCTCCACCCCCGGATCGGGAACCGGAGAGTCCGGGGTCAGCTCACCGTGCTCCGGGTGTGCCTTTTCGATGTCGGTGCTCATGCCCGCGCCCCCCTGGTCGCGATCCAGACCGCGGCGAGCACCAGGGACCCGATGCCCACCACCCAGGCCCAGAAGCCCTCGGCGACCGGACCGATGCCACCGAGCGTGAGCCCTGCGGACGGGGTGGCGTTGACCTGCTGAACGTAGGCGATGACGGCCTTCACATCCTCGTCGGGGATGGCGCCGGCAGCGAAGACGGGCATCTGCCCGGGTCCGGTGCGCATGGCCTCCCAGATCTGGGCCGGGTCGGTCTTCTCGATGCTCGGAGCGACGAACCCGTTCGGCAGCGCACCGCCGGCGCCCTTGAAGTTGTGGCAGGCCGAGCAGTTGGTGCGGAACAGGTCACCACCGCGGGCCACGTCCTCCGCGGACAGACCGTCCGGGTTGTACTGGTCCTCCCCGGGCACCTTCGGGCCGGAGCCGAGGCTGCCGACGTAGGTGGCCAGCGCGTTGATCTCGTCGTCGGTGAAGGTGTTCTGCTTGCCCACTGCCTGCGCGTAGGGGTTGCCCATCGGCATGCGGCCCGTGCGCACCTGGAAGTCGACGGCTGCCGCCCCGACGTTGGTCAGGGCGGGGGCACCCTGCTGGGCGAGCCCCTCGGCGTTCAGGCCGTGGCAGGACGCGCAGTTCACCGCGAACAGGTCCTTGCCCTGCGCGATCAGCTGGGCGTCGGCTGCACCGTCCGCCGAAGAGGTGGTCGCCGGTGCGACTGCGGCGTACACCGCGCCGACCAGGAACAGGCTCAGCGCGAGCAGGACGGGCCGGGCGGCCCGGTGGCGGCGCAGAGACTGCCGAGGTCGGGGAGCGGAAGCCGGTGAAGTCATCAGGTGTTCTCCTCGGGTCTTCAGCGCACCAGGTACAGCACCCCGAAGAGCACGACCCAGATCGCGTCCACGAAATGCCAGTAGTAGGAAGTGACAATGGCATGTACGGCTTGCTCGTGGGTGAACCGGCGGGAGACGTAGGTGCGCCCCAGCATCAGCAGAAATGCCACCAGGCCACCGATGACATGGAGCCCGTGGAAGCCGGTGGCCAGGAAAAACGCCGAGGTGTAGGCGTTCACCGAGATCACGAAACCCTCGCTGACCAGGTTCGCGTACTCGAACGCCTGGCCGCCGATGAAGATGGCGCCCATCACGAACGTGAGCGTGTACCACTCGCGCAGCCCCCAGCCGCCGACGCTGAGCAGCGACCCGGAGCGACCCACCTGGCCCTTCTCCGCGGCGTGCACGCCGAGCTGACAGGTCACCGACGACAGCAGCAGGATGGTGGTGTTGATCGTGGCGAACCACGGGAAACTGATCCCGAACCAGTCGTTGAGTAGGTGACTTGATCCCCACTCCCACATCGGGGTGGTGCCGGCCTGGGCCGCCGCGGCGTTGGTCACCTCGCGCAACGAGAAGTACGCGGCGAACAGCGCCGCGAAGAACATGAGTTCGCTGGCCAGCCAGATGATCACGCCGACGGCGAGCGTGTCGGGGCGGCCGCGAAGGCCCCGCAGCCGGCTGGGCGCAACCGGATGGAGCGCGCCGGGCGGGAGGCTGGCGGAAGCACTCAGCGGCGTGGTGTGGGCCATTGCGTCATTATGTCGAACGGTCGCCTTCGTGGGCACCACTGCGTCACGCGGGAATGCCAGCGTCTTGACTTCCGGGACGAGAAGGGTTCGCCGGACGCCGCCCATTTCCCTGGCCCCGGTTCCGCACCGGATTGGGGCCGGAGTGGCGAGGGACGAGCGGCGGGCGGCGCACCGAGTGGGAACCGTTACGATGGCGCCACAGGCGCGCGCGTGGCAGCGGACGCCCGGACGAGGAAGGCCAGATGAAGACGACAGCGCGGGTGTTGCTCTACTCCGACGACCGGGTCACCAGGGAGCAGGTGCGGCTCGCCCTCGGCAAGAAGGTGGCGGCCGATCTTCCTGAACTGGACGTGTTCGAGGTGGCCACGCAGCCCGTTGTGCTGCAGACCATGGACGCCGGCGGCGTCGACCTGGTCATCCTGGACGGCGAGGCGACCCCCTCCGGCGGGATGGGGCTGTGCCACCAGCTGAAGAACGAGATCACAGACTGCCCGCCGGTACTGCTGTTGGTGGCGCGAGTCGCGGACGCGTGGCTGGCCACCTGGTCGGAGGCGGACGCGATCACGCCCTACCCGGTGGACCCCGTGCGGCTCCCTGCTGCCGCCGCCGAGCTCCTGCGCGCGCGGTTGTCGCAGGAGGCCACCGCGTGAGCTTCACCTGGGCGGGCGTGCTGTCCGACCTCGTCCGCGGCAACGACCTCGCGCCGGACGCCGCAGCCTGGGCGATGGACCAGATTCTGGCCGGCGACGCCACCCCCGTGCAGGTCGCAGGGTTCGCGGTCGCGCTGCGTGCGAAGGGTGAGACGGTCGCGGAGTTGACCGGGCTGTCGGCAGCGATGCTCGAGCGCGCGACTCCGGTCACGCTGCCGTCCGAGGCGGTCGACGTGGTCGGCTCCGGTGGCGACCGGGCCAACACCGTGAACGTCTCGACGATGGCGGCGATCGTGACGGCCGCCTGCGGCGTCCCCGTGGTCAAGCACGGCAACCGGGCCGCGTCCAGCGCGTGCGGTACCGCGGACTGCCTGGAGGCGCTCGGCGTCGTGATCGACGTGCCGCCGGACGCCCAGCCGCAGGTGCTGGCCCGAGCCGGCATCGTGTTCCTCTTCGCCGCGATGTACCACCCCTCGCTCCGCTTCGCCGCCACGGCCCGCAAGGAGCTGGGCGTGCCTACCACCTTCAACTTCCTCGGCCCGATGGCGAATCCGGCCCGCCCCTCCGCCCAGGCGGTGGGCGTCGCGGACGCCCGGATGGCGCCACTGGTGGCCGGGGTGATCGCGGGACGCGGGCATCGCGGACTCGTCTTCCACGGTGACGACGGGCTGGACGAGCTGACCACGACCACCGCGTCCGACGTCTGGCTGATCCGGGACGGCCAGGTCGTCCAGACCCGGCTCGACCCGACCGAACTCGGGGTGGTGCCGGCCGGCCGCGACGACCTCGTCGGCGCCGACCCGGCGTTCAATGCGGGCGTGGTGCGCGACGTGCTCTCCGGCGCGCGCGGCCCGGTGCGCGACATCGTGGCGCTGAACTCCGCGGCTGCCCAGCTGGCCTTCGCCGGACCCGACCTGGCTGCCCCGCTGGCCGCACAGTTCGTCGAGCCGCTGCAGCGGGCCTACGCCGCCATCGACTCGGGCGCGGCCGCCCGCACGCTCGACGCCTGGGTGGCTGCCACCCAGGCCGCGAAGCCTGCCTGAGCTTTCGGGACGCTCCGCCACCTTCTCCGGTGGCCATCCCCGGGGTACGCCGGTGTGGGAGCCTCCCGCCCGGCTGGCCGCACGGAGGGCCGGACGCCTCAGCGAGCGACCAGAACCTGCACGACCAGGGCGAGCAGAGGGCCCAGCATCAGTGAGGGGCCGTAGGGGAACTCGTGGTCCGCGCCGCGGTGCAGGCGGCTCGCGATCGCCCAGACCGCTCCGACGACCGTGCCCAGCAGGATCGACCAGACGCCGATGACCAGCCCGCCCGAGCCGGCCACGACCCCGATCAGCCCGACCAGCCGGACATCGCCGTAGCCCAGCCGGCCGCCGCTGAACCGCCAGACGATCCAGAACACCACCGCGGCGCCGGCGCCAACCGTCGTGGCCCACAGCAGCGGGCTCCAGCTACCCTCCAGCCACGCCGCGAGAGCGACGCCGGCCGCGGCCAGCCCGAACGCCAGGTAGTTCAGTCGTAGCGGCAGGAAGGTGGTGCGCAGGTCGATCAGGGCCAGCAGTGCACCCAGCGAGGCATACGGCGCCCAGGCTGCCCAGAACGTCGGCGGCGTCAGCCCGAGCGCGAGACAGCCGGCGACGGTACCGGTGGCGAAGGTGGCCCAACGGAACCCGGGGGAGTCGAGTTCGCTGAACGGTGCGACGTCCTCCTCGTCGGGAGGGACGGGCAGCCAGCGCAGCAGCACCGGCGTCAGCAACGCCACCACGGCCGCGAGCACGACCGCCAGCAGGCAGCCGATCAGCGGTGTGGGCACGCGCCGAAGCCTAGCGAGGAGTGCCGAGTGGTGAGGTCCGGGTCACGAAGGATCACCGGTACCGGTCCCGGGCCAGGCGCACCAGTTGCGTCTCGTCGACGGCCAGCAGACGGCGGGCGCAGTCGCTGGGGATGCGTCCGGGCGCGCGGCCGTCGCGCCCGTAGAGCAGGCGGTGCACCACGGCGGGTGGCACCCCCGCGTGCCGGGCGATCAGCGGCCACGGCAGGCCGGTGAGGTCGAGGAACCGGGCGACGAGGGCCCGGAAGGGTGCGGCCTGCACCCAGTACTGGTCGGTGTCGAACACACCGGAGAAAGTCGAATCCGCGGGCCCGTTGTGAGTCGGGCCCGCGGATTCTCAGTGACTTCTCAGTTCACCCCGGTCGGTTCAGCGCTGGGCGCGGACGAAGCCGGCCGCCTGTGCGGCCTCCTCGCTGTTGAACCACACCTCGGCGATAGTGCGCTCGTAGGCCGCGCTCCCGGGGACGTGGTACTTCATCGAGCGATCGTTGCCCTTGATGGTGAACCCCTCCGGCGGCTCGTCGCCCACGTAGGAGCCATCGCCGTAGGGGTTACCGGCTAAAGGGGACTCCTCGCCTCCCTCGGCCTCGTCGGCCAGCTTCTTGAGCTTCTCCTCGATGTCGTCCTTGGCGTCCGCGACCTTCTCCTGGACGTCCTCGGTGACCGCCTCGGCCTTCTGGGCGGCGTCGCTGGCCGCGTCGGCGACCGCGTCCTTCGCCTCGGCAGCGGCGTCGGAGACCGTCTCGGCCACCTTCGCGGCCTTCTTCTTCACCTCGTCGCTGACGTCGGCGACCGGGTCGGCCACGTAGGCGGTCTTCGGGGTGTGGGTCTCCCAGCCGGTGGACGGGTCGGCGAGCAGCTTCTTGATCGCGACCACCACGCCACCGAGCACCGCGCCCGCGAGCAGGATCTTGCCGAAGGTCCTCCAGCCGGAGCGCTTCGGGGCGGAGGCCTTCTCGAGCTCCTTCGCCAGCGCGGCGGACGCCACGGCGACCTTGAGTTCCCGGGCGAGCGGCTGCCCGGCCAGGTCGCGCAGCGCTTCGGCGAGCCGGGGGAGATAGTCGGCCTGCACCTTCTCGCGGGCGTAGTCGACGGTCGGCGGGATCGCCTGCAGCACGTCTTCCACGGCCGGCTTCACGGCCTTGACCGTTGCGTCCACGGCGGGCGAGACGCGATCCAGCGCATCGTCCAGCACCGGGTGCACCTTCTCGAAGGTGTCGGAGGCCAGCCGGGCCCCCCGGATACGTGCGTCCTTGATCACTGGCCGAACCCGCGAGTAGGCCTCATCGGCGAGTTGCCCGCCCTCGCGCAGGGCCTGCTCGACATAGGGAGCGAGGTACTCGGCGGCGGTCTGGGAACCTTCCTCAACCGCGTTGAGCAACTTCTTGGTCTTCACTGTGCCTCCAGGATGCTCGGATAGCTCCACCGTACCCGTAGCGAAGCCGTGAAACACAGGGATCTGCCAGTATGGGCTGACGCTCACCAGACTTGTCCCTGCGCGAAGACGCTATAGCCTGCGCAGAGTCCTGCACGTAACCAGAAAGGACTTGGATGTCCAAGGCAACCCTGCACACGAACCACGGCGACATCGTGATCGACCTGTTCGCGGACCACGCTCCGAAGACCGTGGCGAACTTCGTCGGCCTCGCGAACGGAACCAAGGAGTACAAGGATCCGGCGACCGGTGCCACCACCACCGGAAACTTCTACGACGGGCTCACCTTCCACCGCGTGATCCCCGGCTTCATGATCCAGGGTGGCTGCCCGCTGGGCACCGGGACGGGCGGCCCCGGATACACCTTCGCCGACGAGATCCACCCCGATCTGGTGTTCAGCAAGCCCTACCTGCTGGCCATGGCCAACGCGGGACCCGGCACCAACGGCTCCCAGTTCTTCGTCACGGTGGACGCCACCCCGTGGCTGAACCGCAAGCACACGATCTTCGGAGAGGTCGCCGACGAGGCGTCGAAGAAGGTCGTCGACGAGATCGCCGGCGTTCGCACCGGCCGCCTGGACCGTCCGGTCGACCCGGTCGTGATCGCGTCGGTCGAGATCACCGACTGATCCTTCGGGAGCCGGTTCGCCTGTCGTTCGGGACCCGGTTCCCCCTTGGCCGGCTGTCGCACGGCTCCCGGGCAGCGATGCGAGGTCAGTCGCCGATCGAGAACGCGGCCTCAAGGTCGTGGGTGGAGTAGGCGCGGAACGCGATGTGCGTCTCCGTGCCCTCCACGCCCGGCACCTTGTTCACCTGGTCGGCCACTGTGGTGGCCACCTCGTCGATGCTGCGGACGCGAACCATCGCGATCAGGTCGACCGTGCCGGTCACCGAGTAGACCTCGGAGACCCCGTCCAGGTCGGCGATCGCCTGGGCGACCTCGGGGATGCGGGCAACGTCGGCCTGGACGAACACAATCGCGGTGATCATGCGCCGATCCTAATCTGCACCGACGCCGCCGGGCCGATCCGCAGCGGCCAGCTCCACTCGCCCTCCAGCTCGATCAGCCGGACGCCGGGGCGCTCCAGCCAGTCGGCGATCCGCTCGGTCTCCTCGACGATCGCAGCGGGAGCCGGGCCCGGCGGCTGGGCCACCCACTCGGCCACGGCCACCGCATCCCGCGCGACCCGCTGCGGCACCTCCCCCGGGCGGGCGAGCGCCGCGGCGGCGAGGCGCCCGTACCGGATCACGTGGATCTCCCATCCGGGGTCGGTGCGGTACGCGGCCACGATCTGGGGGCAGCCGGCCAGGCTGGCCAGGCGGTGGTGGCGCAGCGCGGCCCTGCTGAACCCTTCCAGCCGATCGGTGAGCACCGCGGCGTCCTCGAACCGCTCGGCGAGGACCAACCGGCGCAGCCGGGGTTCCACGCCACGCACCAGTGGTCGCACGTCGCTGGTCAGGCAATGCCGCACCCGGTCGGTGAGTTCGGCGTACTGCTCCGGCGTGACCGCCAGCTCGCACGGCGCGCAGCAGCGCTCCATGCCGGCCAGGGCGCACGGGCTGGTGGCGCGGCGCGGGGAGAGCCGGGTCGTGCACTGGCGGATCGGGAACGCGTCGTAGAGCGCGAGCATGGCCTGCTCCGCGGCCAGCCTGCGCCGGAACGGGCCGAAGTAGAGGGCATCGTCATCGGCGACCGCCTTGACGATCGACAATCTCGGGAACGGCTCGCGGGTGAGCTTCAGCCACACCTGCCGCTCGGGGTACTTGGAACGCCGGTTGTAGCGGGGCGAGTGGGCCGCGATCAGCCGCAGTTCCAGCACGTCCGCCTCCAACGGCGTCCGGCACACGACCGTCTCGACCCCGGTGGCGATCCGGACCATCTCGTCGATCCGGGGACGGGTTTCCGCCGCGGTGAAATAGCTGGCCACGCGGCGGCGAAGGTTGCGGCTCTTCCCCACATAGAGCACCTGGCGCCGGAGGAGTCCGTCCGCGCCGAGCAGGTCGGCGACGAACTGGTAGACCCCCGGCGCGTTCGGTACGCCCTTCGCGAGACCCCGCTTCGCCCGCCGCTCCGGGGAGACCTTTCGGGTGAACTCCAGCAGGTCCTCGAGGCTGTCGCAGCCGAGGTTGCCCACCCGCTCCAGCAGCCCGTGCAGCACGTCGACGGTGGCACGGGCGTCGGACAGGGCCCTGTGGTTGGGCTCGGTCGACGCGTGGAAGTGCGCCGCAAGCGTGCCCAGCTTCACGTTGGGGACCTCGTCGCGCAGCAGCACCTGGCGGGCGAGCGCCACGGTGTCGAGCACCTCGGGGTTGGGCCACGGATACCCGTGCGCGGCGCAGGCTCGCTTGAGGAACCCGGTGTCGAAGCCGGCGTTGTGGGCGACCAGCACGCAGCCGGCGGCGAATTCGAGGAAGGACGGCAGCACTTCGGGCAGCCTGGGGGCGTCGGCGACCAGCTGGTCGGTGATGCCGGTGAGCACGGCCACCAGCGCCGGGATGTGAGTGTTCGGATTGACCAGGGTCTGGAACTCGCCGAGCACTTCGCCGCCGCGCACCTTCACCGCCCCGAACTCGGTGATCGTGTCGTCGCCCGTGCTGCCGGTGGTCTCCAGGTCGACCACACAGAAGGTGACCTGCGAGAGCGGCCGGCCGAGGTCGGCGAAGCTCGGCTGGATGACGGCGGTACTGGTCACACCACGGACGCTAGACCGGCACTCTGACACTCCCGGGACCGACGCGCGGCGACCGCACGCCTCCCTGGAGGCCACGTCCGCTCAACGCGCTGCGGAGCGTCGCGGCTCCGGCGCCACGCCGCGAGCGGGTCAGCAGGCCGGGGCGGGCAGTCGCCACAGGCTTGTCCCCGCCACCGCGTACAGGGCGTCCGGCGCCGCGGTCATCGCGGTGGCGACCCCCGGCGGGGCGGGCAGCGCGTGCCAGCCGTCGGGGCAGCCGAGTTGCAGAGACCGGGCGGACGCGTTGGCGAGGACGGCAGGGTGGCCGCCGACCAGGGCGACGAGTGCGACCGGATCGGTGCCGGAGTCCGGCTCGCCCGCCAGCACGGACGGGGTGCCGGGGCGCAGGGTGCCGTCCTTGGCGATCGTGACCGGCCAGGCCAGCGCGTGGCCGCGCGCCCAGCCCGCGAACCAGCAGGTCTCGCCCGAATCGGGGCAGGCCACGCCGGTCGCACGGGACAGCTGGCCGGCGACCGCCGGCAGGTTGTCGGGGACGGGCAGCCGTGCGGTCTGCCAGGGGCCGTCGACGGTGCCGGTGAACGCAGCGGGGGACTGCAGGATGCCTCCGCTCAGGCCCAGCTCGTCGCCCGCGACGACCAGGTGGGAGCCGAGTCCTGAGAGAGCGCCGAACCCGAGCTCGCGGTCGGGCGTGGAGGCGAGGGCCGCCACGACCCGATCCTGCTGTGTCCAGGTGGTGCCGGTTCGCGTCCAGAGCACCCCACGCGGCCCGGTACCGGTGGTGCGGCTGCCGAAGATCACCGGTTCGCCCGCGATGACAACGGTGCCGAGCAGGGGGCCCGCGTCGTGGCCACCGAAGGTGAAGAACTCCTGAGGATGGCTGGTCAGCCGGTTCGCGGCCAGCGATCCGTCCCAGACGGTGAGGCGCGGGTTCGAGTGGGCGCCGCCGATCGCCTTCCCGATGGCGTAGACCGCGTCGCCGGCAGCGGTCAGGCTGATCAGGTCGGCCACCTGTGCGTAGGGGTCGGTCGTCACCGGCTCCACCGCTCCGGTCACGGCGCCGGCCGTCAGCTGGAGCAACCGCGGCGCCGGATCCGCGGGGGTCACCCCGCCGACCAGCACGGTCGAATCCGTCGCGGCCAGCGACGCCGGACGCACGCCTGCGGGCAGGGTGACCTGCTGCCAGGCCGGCGCGGGTTGCGGTGGCGCGGGTGTGCAGCCGGCCAGCAGCATCAGGGCTGCCAGGGCCGTCAGGGGAGCCAGGATCCGCCGGGACACCTGCGCAAGGCTAGCGAGGCCCGGCCCGAGGGGCGGCTCTGCGGTTGTGCCCACGTCAGTCAGGGGGACGCCGGCCGGGGACTGTCAGAGGCGGACGTCACCATGGGGACATGGACGTACTTCATGTCGATTGCGGTACCTGCCGGGTGCGGGGCCCCGCCTGTGCCGACTGCGTGGTGTCGGTGCTGCTCGGGCCGCTGCCTGATGCGCTCGTGCTCGACGACGACGAGCAGGCAGCGCTCCGCGCGATGGCCGACTCGGGCCTGTTGCCCCCGTTGCGGCTGGTCCGGTCGGAGGGTGCGGACGTGTCGGTGACCGGCTGATCCTCCCTGGCCGGACGCGGCGTCGCGCGGGGCTTCTCCGGGGCCCGGCAGCGGTCGAGCTGTGGGGATTCCGGCGGCGCGCCCGAGGAGGCTGGTCACCCATTTGGTGGACCCGAGTTGCCTTCCCGAGCCCCCTCCCTTAGGATTTTCTCAGTTTTGCTTCAGCGGGAGGGTGGCTCATGGGGGCTCGACAGAGCGCGCGCAACGCGGTTGCCGTCCTCGCGGCAACCTTCGTGCTCTTCGGAGGCCAGGTCGCCACCCCCGCGGACGCGACCCCCCCGTCCCCCTCCCCGTCGCCGTCACCGACCTCCACCACCGCGGCCAAGCTGGCCGACGCCAAGGCCAAGGTGCAGGCGCTGGAGGAGCAGGCCAGTGCACTCGGCGAGCAGTACGACCAGGCCACCCAGCTGCTCAGCGAGAGCAAGCAGCGTCTGTCCGTGCTCGAGGCCGACATCGCGACCCAGCAGGCGAAGGTGGACGCCCTCGCCGACCAGGTGCGCGCGATCGCGCTGATCCAGTTCCGCAACCGCGAGGTCGACCCCACCGTCCAGATCTTCACCAGTGGTGACCCGAGCACCATGCTCGACCGGCTGTCGACCGCGGACAAGGTCGATCAGGACATGAACGCGGTCCTCGCCGAGCACCAGTCCGAGCAGGCCAACCTGACCGACATGCAGCGCAGCCAGATCGCCGAGTCCGCCGCGCTGGCCGACCAGGAACAGCGGCTCGCCGCCATGAAGAAGGATCTCCAGGACAAGGTCGACCGGACCCAGGCCCTGGTTCTCTCGCTCACCACCCAGCAGCAGGAGGAGCTCAATCGGGCCGAGGGTGGCAGCACCAGCTGGAGCCTCAACGACCTCGACGGAGCGACCGCGAACGCCAAGGTGCTCGGCGCGATCAAGTACGCGGTGTCCAAGGTGCCGCACAGCCAGTACGTGTGGGGAGCCTCGGGGCCCAACGCCTTCGACTGCTCGGGTCTGATGCTTGCGTCCTATCGGGCAGTCGGGATCAGCCTGCCGCACTCCTCGACCGCCCAGTCGCACCTCGGCCGCCCCGTGTCGCGCAGCGAACTCAAGCCCGGTGACCTGATCTTCTGGTACCACCCGATCCACCACGTGGGCATGTACATCGGCAACGGCAAGATCGTGCACGCCCGCAACCCGAGCGCCGACCTGGTGATCCAGACGTTGGCGTCCTACCCCGCACCGTGGGCCGGCGCTCGCCGGATTGTCGGCTGAGGGCCGCAGCCCTCCTCCTCGCCGCAGCCCTGCTGGCGGGTTGCTCGGCGCCTGGCGTCGGCACGCCGTCCGCTGACCTCGTCACCCGCCTGGACGCGGCGCTGGCCGAACGCTCGCTCGACGGCTTCCTCGCCGCGTTCCCCTCCGGCACCGATGGCCGGGAACGGGGCACCTCCTGGTACACCGCGCTCAGCCACGGCGATGGCCACCTCGCCCAGGGCGACGCGCAGCTCACGGTCACCACGATGTTCCCCGGCGACCGCAGGACGGCGAGCCAGACAATCACCTACCAGCTGGATGGCGACCGGGTCTCGGCGGTGTCGCGGACGCAGGGCACGCCGCTGTGGGCGCTGGAGGCCACCGACCTCACCGGCACCGGGTCAGGGACGCTGCTGTCGGCGGGCATCGACCAGGCTGCCCGGTCGGTGTGGGCGACCCGGTTGGACCACGCCGTGACCGCGGTCGTGGCTGCGGGCGTCCCCGGTGCCGAGGGCTGGCCGCGCGGGCTGGTCGTGGAGGTGCCGGGCAGTCCTGCCGACTTCCGGCTGCTGACGGGTTCGGAGGCGTCCAGCGCGTCGGCCGTCACGACCTGCGAGGGCGGCACCCCGCGGATCGTGGTCAGCCCGGAGGCACGCGGGCTGGACGCCGGGTGGCTGGACAGCACGCTCGTGCACGAGGCCGTCCACGTCGCCACCGACTCGGCGTGCGTGGCCGGCGGTGCCTCACTGGAGTGGGCGGTGGAGGGCCTGGCCGAATCCGTCGCTGCGCGGGTGGACCCGGCGACCGCGTCCCGCAACCGGGGCCTGGTCGCGGACTACCTGGCCGCGCACGGAGTCCCTGACGCCCTGCCCGTCCGGCTCGAGAGCCTCACCGACTACGCGCTCGCCCAGCTCGCCGTCGACCAGGTGCGGGCCCATCTCGGCAGCCGCGCCGACGACCTCCTCGACCGCGCCGTCCACGACGCCGCCTCGGTCGGGTCCGCGGAGCGGCGCGAGATCACCGGCTGGTATGTGGCCGAGTTGCGCCGGCGATCGCGCGGCTGAGGTCACTATTCGGTCCTATTTCCCGCAAAATCTGTGTCGGTCTCGTAAACCCCTTCCGCCGTGCCCCGCCCGCCCCGTACGGTGCGGTGTTGAAGGTGCCCACCCGCGAGAAGGGATGGCCACATGCCGGACGAGTTGTTCAGACGGAGAAGCGCAGCGATCGCCGGGGTGGTGAGTCTCGTGCTGGTCGCTACAACCGGCCTCGGGAGCACCGGGGCGAGCGCGGCCCCCTCGAAGCTCCCCGACCCCAACCTGGAGGCGCGGACGATCCGCAAGGCCGCCGCGTCGAAGGTCAAGCCGATGGCTCAGGCCGCGCAGAACAAGACCCAGACGGTGTTCGTCCAGCTCAGTGGTTCCGGCGCGGCCGACGTGTCCGCGAAGGCCATCAACGGCGGCAGCGCGAGCAGTGTGGCTCGCGGCAAGGCGAAGGCACGCAGCGCGCAGGTGCGCGGCACGGCCAAGGACGTGACCGCACAGGCGCGGAAGACCGACGGCAAGGCCAAGGAACTCTTCGCGACGACCAACTCGGTGCCCGGCGTCGGCCTCCAGGCGACCACCGCGGCGCTGGAGGAGATCGCGAAGCGCCCGGACGTGGTGAAGATCACGCCCATCATCCCCAGGACTTTCGCGAACGCCTCCTCCGGCGAGCTGGTCAAGGCGCTGGCCACCTGGCAGAGCACCGGCAACACGGGCAAGGGCGTCCGGGTCGGCATCATCGACACCGGGATCGACTACACCCACGCCGACTTCGGTGGCGCGGGCACAACGGAGGCCTATGAGGCCGCGCACGCGACGGCCGATTCCGGCGCACCTTGGACGCCGACGGCGAAGGTCGTCGGCGGCTGGGACTTCGTGGGTGACGACTACGACGCCGACCCGTCCTCGAGCACGTACCAGCCGATCCCCAAGCCCGATCCCAATCCGCTGGACTGCAACGGTCACGGCACCCACGTGGCCGGCACGACCGCCGGCTACGGGGTCTCCGCGGACGGCAGCACCTACACCGGCAGCTACTCCTCGCTGACCAGTTCCACGCTGGCAGCGATGAAGATCGGCCCCGGCATGGCGCCGGAGGCTTCGCTGTACGCCTTGCGGGTGTTCGGCTGCGAGGGCTCCACCGACATGGTGATCCCCGCCCTCGACTGGGCGCTCGACCCCAACGGTGACGGCAGCTTCAGCGACCACCTCGACATCGTCAACCTCTCTCTCGGTTCGGACTTCGGTGCGACCGACGATCCCGAGGTGGACGTCGTCAACAACCTCGCCGCACATGGCGTCCTGCCGGTCTTCTCCTCGGGGAACTCCGGAGACGTCACCGACGTCGGCGGGGCGCCAGGGAACGCAGCGCGTGCGCTCACCGTGGCGAGCAGCGTGGACGCGGCGAACGTCCTGGACGGCCTCACCGTCGACGAGCCGGCCGATGTCGCGGGAACGGTCGCGGGCCAGATGTCCGTGGCGTACCCGTGGGCGACCTCCGATCCGGTGACCGGCACGGTGGTGAAGCTCAGCGAGGCCAACCAGGACGGGTGCGAGCCGCTGTCGACGGCCGACGCCGCCGCGGTCGCCGGCAAGGTGGCCTGGCTGGTCTGGGACGACGACGACGCCACCCGCGCCTGCGGGTCGGTGGCGCGCAGCGGGAACGTGGTGGCCGCCGGTGCGATCGGCGCCCTCTTCACGAGCACGCTCGCCGAGTTCAGCGCAGGGATCACTGGCAGCGCCACGGTCCCGGTGTTCCAGCTGAACGGCCCGGCCACGCAGAAGCTGGACGCTGCGGCGACCGCCGGCAGCCTTGTGGTCACGTTCGACGGATCGTTGGCGACCTCGGAGCCGCTGTCCACCCCCGCGCGGGTGGACACGCTGTCCGACTTCAGCTCGCGTGGTGCCCGCGGGCTGCCGGGCGTGGTGAAGCCTGACGTCACCGCACCGGGCGAGACGATCATCAGCGCGGGTGTGGGCACGGGCAATGGCAGGGCCAACTACTCCGGCACGTCGATGGCCGCACCGCACATCTCCGGTATCGCCGCGCTGGTGAAGAAGAAGCACCCGACGTGGAGTGTCGAGCAGCTCAAGGCGGCGATCATGAACACCGCCGTGCACGACCTCTACACCGGCGAGAACTCCACCGGGAAGCGCTACGGCCCGAACCGGGTGGGTTCCGGACGGACCGACGCGGCGTACGCGGTCAGCACCGACGTGCTCGCCTACAGCAGGTCCGACCGGGGTGTGGTGAGCGCGAGCTTCGGCGTCGTGGAAGCTCCGATCACCAGCTCGAAGGTCACGAGGTCCAAGCTGATCACGGTGGTCAACAAGGGCAAGAGCACGCGGTCGATCTCGCTGAGCTACTCCACAGTGGTCAGCCAGCCCGGGGTGAGCTACTCGGTGAGCCCGAGCCGGATCACCCTCAGGAAGGGCAAGTCTGCGACGGTCAAGGTGACGATGACGATCCGGCCGTCGTCGCTGCGGCACTCGCTCGATCCCACGATGAGCGCCACGACCGCGGACAGCCTGGTCGGCGAAGGCTCCCGCCAGTACGTCTCGGACGCGTCGGGTCGGCTGTTGGTGAAGCCCTCGGGCAAGACGGCGCTGCGCGTCCCGGTCTACGGGGCGGCGAAGCCGGTCTCGAAGACCACAGTGGTCGCGACCACGGACGCCGGCGAGAGCGTGCTGAAGGTGACCGGCAAGGGCTTCGACCAGGGGTCGGGCGACACGGTGTTCACCTCTGTGGGTTCGGCCATGGAGCTCGGCTCCAGCAGCCGGAAGCTGCCGACCTGTGCAGCCCGCCAGACCTCGAACTGCGTGCTCAACGGCACCGCTCGTAGTCTCGACCTGCAGTACACCGGTGTGGGTTCGCTGCCGGGCGCGGACATCGGATGGTTCGGGTTCTCCACCTGGGGCAACTGGACCAGCATGAAGGTCTCCGGTGAGGTGGACGTCGCGGTCGACACCGACAACGACGGCGAGGCGAACTACTGGGTGGTCTACTACCCGGGTTCGGCGGACCAGCCGTTGTCGCTGATCTTCGACTCCAGTGGAAATCCGTTCGCCGCCTATTCGGTGAACTTCCTCGACTACATCGGGCCGATGGATACCAACGTGTTCGACACGAACACCGCGGTACTGCCGTTCTCACTCAGTGATCTGGGCGTGAGCGACACCGATACCTCGTTCCCGATCAAGTACCGGGTGGAGACCTACAGCGACTATGGCGATCCGAACAACGGGAACCTCGTGGACGCCACAGACTGGGTGTCGGCGGACCTGCGCCAGCCGACGCTGCTGGTGTCCGACCCGGTCTTCCCCGACGTGGCCGGCATGATGGTCACGTACTCGGTGTCCGGAGCCTCGGCGTCGTCCACGACGACGGGGACGGAGTCCACCGCGACCGGAACACAGTCGCCGGATTCGACGGCCACGGTCTCGACGATCTCCGCGCCGAGCATGGTGAAGGCGCTCGTCCTGCACCTGCACGGCGGGTCCGGAGGACGAGCCCAGGTGGTCACACTGGGCAAGTAGCACGGCGGACCTGAACTGAGGGCCAGCCAACGCGCCGAGCGCTCGACCCCTGGGTGGGGCGCTCGGCACGATGGCTGGCCCTCGCTGTGCGGACGGGCCGCGCAGGCGCGCTCACATGTCGCGGTAGCGGCGGGCCCTCGCGAGTGCGTCGGTGAGTGAGGCGGCCGTGTGCCGGGCGACGTAGCCGGGGGTGTCGCGCTGGATGCGCCAGCCCTCGGACAGCGGCGACACCTCGACGGGGTCGAAGCCGAAGGAGTCGACCAGCGCGGCGACTCTCGCCCTCGCGTCCGCATCGTCGCCCACGACTGCCAGGGCGCGGCGGTCCGGGGTGCCGGCGGGCTGCCCGTCAGTGGTGAGCTGGGCCGCCATGATGTGGTTGAACGCCTTCACGACCTTCGAGGTGGGGAGGTGACGCTGCAGGAGCTCCGCCGTGGTGGTGGACTCGTCGTCCAGCTCGGGGATCTGCCCGTCCCTGGCCGGGTAGTAGTTGTTGGTGTCGATCACGACCTTGCCGGCCAGCGGCTCGACGGGGACGCTGTCGATCGCCTTCAGCGGGATCGTCACGACCGCGATCTCCGCCGCCGCAGCAGCTTCGGCGGGGCTCGCCGCCCGCGCGTGCGGGCCGAGTTCCGCAATCAGGCCCGAGAGGGTCTGGGGGTCGCGGGAATTGCTCATCACCACGTCATGGCCGCGAGCCACGAGCAGTCTGGCGAGCTGGGAACCGATGTGGCCGGAGCCGATGAAGCCGAACGTTGTCATGCCCACCTGAACGGTCCGGCGTGGGCCGGCATTCCGCGGGTCAGCCGGAATGGCGCCCGAAGAACTCCAGCGACTCGCGGAAGATGCGCTCGCGGTCGTAGTCCATGGTGGCGACGTGGTAGCTGCGTTCCAGCACGCGCTCCTCGATGTCGTCACTGGAGACGTGGCTGAGCACGAAGGCTGTGGAGGCGGCCGGGACCACGTGGTCGGTGGCCGAGCGGAACACCAGCAGCGGGCAGTTGACCAGATCGAGGCACGCGCGCACGTCCACCCACATCTTCATCATGGAGTGCGCGGCCCGCAGCGGGGTGCGGTCGTAGGCGGCTTCGTCCACCCCGGGCTCCGCGATGTCGGAGCCGATCGCCTTCGTGGCAGGGATCACCGTGCTCAGCAGGGGGACGGCGAGCATCTTCGAGGAGCCGAGCACGGCCGGATTCACCAGCACCAGCCCGGCGATCTCGTCGGGGTACTTCTCGGCCAACCGCAGCGCGAGTGCCCCGCCCATGCTCAGCCCGGTGACGAAGACCACATCGGTGGAGGCGCGCAGCTCGAGGAACTCCCGTTCGACGACCGCGTACCAGTCGCGCCAGCCGGTCACGTTCAGTTCCTGCCAGCTGGTGCCGTGCCCCGGCAGGCGGGGCAGTGAGACCCGGTAGCCGGCGTCGGCGGTGACCTTGGCCCACTCACGCAGTGACCACGGCGAGCCCGTGAAGCCGTGGCAGAACAACACCCCCACCCGGCCGCCCTCGGTGTGGAACGGCTGGGCCAACTCGTTCACCACGGTGGAGCCGGTCGTCGCGCGCATGCGCTCATCGTAGGCTGTTCGCGTGTGGTACGAGGTCTTCAAGAACGGGCTGTTCCGTCCTCTCTCCCGGTTCGGCTTCAAGGCGAGCGTCGAGGGCGCGGAGCACATCCCTGCGACGGGCGGTGCGCTGCTGGCCAGCAATCACCTCGCCGCGGGCGAGACGTTCATCCTGCCCGCGATGCTGGAGCGTCCGGTGATCTTCCCCGCCAAGGCGGAACTGTTCGCCGGGAAGGGCGGATTCGGCACGAAGATCGTTGCCTGGTTCCTCAAGGCCGTCGGCATGGTGCCGCTGGACCGCTCCGGCGGCCGGGCCAGCCTCGACGGCCTCGCGCCCGTGGTGAAGGCACTGGAGGAAGGCGGGCTGGTCGGCATCTACCCGGAGGGCACCCGCTCCCCGGACGGTCGGCTCTACAAGGGACGCACCGGCGTGGCCCGGCTGGCGCTCGCCGCCGGCGTCCCGGTGATCCCGGTCGCGGCGTTCGACTCCCAGACCGTCCGCACGCGGATCGGTATTCCGTGGGTGCGCCGGCCGCGGTTCGTGATCGGTGAGCCGATCGACCTCTCCGCCTACGCCGCCTTCCACGATGACCACAACGGCCTGCGCTGGGTCACCGACCAGGTGATGTGCGCGATCCAGGACCTGTCCGGCCAGACCTACGTCGACGCCTACGGCACCTCGGTGAAGAGCGGGTCGCTTTCGGCGGCCGAGGCGGACGCCCGCGTCCTTCCGCGTCCCGGCAACGGGGCTGAGCCGCCCGCGCTGCCCGCGGGAGGGCTATCCTGACCGCCGTGTTGGAACCGATCCCGTCGCTGGCCGAACTGCACCGGATGGGCGCCGCCCAGCAGCCGGCCTATCCGGACGCGGGCGAGGTCTCCCGGGTGCTGGCCGAGCTGCGCCGCCGCCCACCGCTGGTGTTCGCCGGCGAGTGCGACGAGCTGCGCGAGAAGGTGGCCGACGTGGCTGCCGGACGGTCGTTCATGCTGCAGGGCGGGGACTGCGCGGAAACGTTCGACACCGTGACCGCAGCGAACATCCGGAACAAGCTGCGGGTCCTGCTGAGCATGGCGGTCGTGCTCACCTACGCAGCGCAGGTGCCGGTGCTGAAGGTTGGCCGGATCGCCGGCCAGTACGCGAAGCCGCGCAGCCGCGACACCGAGACCCGTGGCGCTACCACGCTCCCCGCCTACCGGGGTGACGCGGTGAACGCGCTGGAGTTCTCGCCCGCGGCGCGGCAGCCAGACCCGCGGCGGCTGCTGGACGTCTACAACTACTCGGCGGCCACGCTGAACCTGCTGCGAGCCTTCGTCACCGGCGGCTACGCCGACCTGCGGGCGATGCACAGCTGGAACGCCGACTTCGTGCACAACTCCAACGTGGAGACCCGCTACGAGGAGCTGGCCGACGAGATCAGTCGTGCGCTGGCGTTCATGGTGGCCTGCGGGGTCGACAACGAGTCCTTCCGGACGGTGGACTTCTACTCCAGCCACGAGGCGCTGTTGCTGGAGTACGAGCACGCCCTGACCCGGATCGACTCGCGCACGTCGACGCCGTACAACACCAGCGCCCACCTGATCTGGATCGGCGAGCGCACCCGGCAGCTGGACGGTGCGCACATCGAGTTCCTGCGGCACGTCCGCAACCCGATCGGGCTCAAACTCGGCCCGAACGTGACCGCCGAGGAGGCGGGCGCCCTGGTGGACCGGCTCGACCCGGACCACGAGCCCGGCCGGCTGACCATCATCACGCGGATGGGCGCGAGCCGCGTCCGGGAGGCGTTGCCGCCGGTGATCGAGGCCGTCGAGAACACTGGACGCAAGGTCGCCTGGGTCTGCGACCCGATGCACGGCAACACCTTCGAGGCCGCCACGGGCTACAAGACCAGAGCGTTCAGCCAGGTGGCCGATGAGCTCAACGGGTTCTTCGACGTGCACGAGGCACTGGGCACGTGGCCCGGCGGGGTGCACGTGGAGCTGACCGGCGACGACGTCACCGAGTGCGTCGGTGGGGTGGGCGATCTCGCCGAGGCCGATCTGGCGAACCGCTACGAGACCGCCTGCGATCCGCGACTGAACCGCAACCAGTCCCTCGAGCTGGCCTTCCTGATCGCCGACCGGCTGACCAGCGGCCGGATCAAGCGGGTGAACCCCGTGCAGGAGTTCCAGGCGGAGGACTTCTAGAGGCCGAGGGTGGAAATGCGCACTGGGGCGCCGAGCGGGGCCACGGACGGGCGTCCGGCGGGAACGACCGTGCAGGTCTGCCCGCGCGGTGAGGGAGCGGCATCGTGAGGGCCGCTGTCCTCGGCTCGCCGATCACCCACTCGTTGTCGCCGGTACTGCACAACGCGGGCTACGCGGCGCTGGGGCTGGGCGAGTGGGAGTACGGCCGCTACGAGCTGGTCGCCGACGACCTGCCCGGCTTCGTGGCCGGGCTGGACGACCGGTGGCGCGGCCTCAGCCTGACCATGCCGCTGAAGGAGGCCTGCCTGGAGGTGGCGGACGAGGTCACTCCGCTCGCCCGCAGGGCCAGGGCAGCGAACACGCTGGTGAGGCGTCCCGACGGCGGCTGGCTGGCCGACAACACCGACGTACCGGGGTTGGTGGACGCCCTGCTGCCCGCCTGGCAGTCCTCATGGCAACACGCGGCCGTGCTGGGCGCAGGAGCCACGGCGCGCTCGGCGTTGCTGGCGCTGCCCACGCTCGGCGTGACCTCGGTGGACGTCTACGCCCGCAACCTCGCGAAAGCCGCCACCCTCGAGGAGTGGGCTCCCGCTGGGCTGGAGATCGCGGTCCTGCCGCTCCAGCAGTGGACGTCCGACGACCAACTGGTCGTGCTCTCGACGTTGCCGGGCGGCGCGGCGGACGGCTTCACGCTGCCCGGTCCGCGAACGGGGCTGCTGTTCGATGTGGTCTACGCGGGCTGGCCCACGCCTCTGGCTCGCACCGCCGGCTCCGCGGGCATGACGGTGGTGGGCGGGCTCGACCTGCTGGTGCACCAGGCTGCCCGCCAGTTCACCCTGTTCACCGGTCTGGAGGCACCGATCGAGGCGATGGTCGCCGCCGGGCGCGCCGCCCTCGACCCTCCGACCGGGTCATCCGGGCGATCGCCGGGGTCGTCCGGATCGGGCGGCAACGCATGATCGTCCTGGTCGGGTTCATGGGGGCGGGCAAGACGACCGTCGGACGGCTGCTCGCCGACCGCATCCGGGTGCCCTTCGTGGACGCGGACGAGGCGATCGTCGCTGCGCAGGGACGCAGTATCGCCGACATCTTCACCGCGGAAGGGGAGAGGGGCTTTCGGCGCGTGGAGGCCGTCCGGATCGCCGAACTGCTCGCAGGCGAGGAGGTGGTGCTCGCCCTCGGCGGGGGAGCGCTGGGCACCCCGGCCGTCCGGGACGCCCTGGCCGGGCACCGGGTCGTGCTGCTCGACGTGCCGCTCGCCGAGGCGCTGGCGCGGGTCGGCGACGACACCGGGCGTCCGATGCTCGCCCGTCCCGATCTGGCCGAGGTCTACGCGGGCCGCCAGCAGGACTACCGCGACGCCGCGTCCGTGGTGGTGCCGGTGGCGGGACGCACTCCCGACGAGGTCGCCGACGCCGTGCTGTCAGAACTCGGCATCCTCGACTAACCCCGATCTGCGGCGGGCGTGGGAGAGTAGGCCTCATGGACGTGCTGGTCATCAACGGGCCCAACCTGAACTCGCTCGGCACCCGCGAACCGGAGATCTACGGTTCGACGACGCTGGCCGACATCGAGGCCGGGCTGCGCGCCCAGGCTGTCGCCGCGGGGCTGACCCTGGACGCGTTCCAGAGCAACCACGAAGGCGCCATCGTCGATCGGCTGCACGCTGCGCGCTCCGAGGGCACGCGGTTCGTGATCATCAATCCGGGGGCGTTCACGCACACCTCGGTGGCGATCCGGGATACCTTCGCCGCGGTCGCGATCCCGTTCTGCGAGGTGCACATCTCCAACGTCCACGCCCGCGAGGAGTTCCGTCGTCACTCGTTCCTCTCCGATCTTGCGGTGGGGGTCCTCACCGGGTTCGGGGCGTTCGGGTACACGATGGCGATGAGCTACGTGATCGACCGGCTCACCTCTTCGTCAGCCCCGGCCTGACCGGGACACCGACCGACCGAAGGAGCATCATGCAGATCACCCATCTGGGGCACTCCGCCGTCCTCGTCGAGGTCGACGGCAGGCGAATCCTGATCGACCCGGGCAACTTCTCCGGAGAGTGGCACGGCCTGACCGATCTGGACGTGATCCTGGTCACCCACCTGCATCCCGACCACATCGACCCCGAGTACGCGCCGGCGCTGGTGGCGGCCAACCCGCAGGCGCGCGTCCTGGTCGAGCCGACCGTGCCGGGTGTGGTGCCACTGGACCGCGCCGAGCCGATCACGGCCGACACCAGCGTGGATCTGGGCGGGGTGAGGGTTGCCGCGGTCGGTGGCCTGCACGCGGTGATCCACGCCGACATTCCCCGGATCGGCAACGTGGGCATGGTGATCTCTGCAGAGGGTGAGCCAACGCTGTTCCACCCGGGCGACAGCCTGGCCGCGATCCCGACGGGCGTGGACGTCCTGGCCGTCCCCGCCTACGGTCCGTGGGCCGCGATGAAGGAGACCGTCGACTTCGCCCGCGAGGTGGCCGCACCGCTCGGCTTCCCGATCCACGACGGCTTGCTGAACGAGCGTGGCTGGTCGCTGGTGTTCAACCGGGTGTCCGACATGACGCCCTGCAAGCTGGTCGACCTGCGTGGGAAGGGCCCCTGGACGCCCGCCTGATCGCACCTGGACGAGAAGGGGACGGTTCTCCTTTTCGGCCACTCACGCGGGGTGGCCGAAAAGGAGAACCGTCCCCTTCTCGTCCACTCAGACCAGGATCAGGGTGACGGTCGAGCCCTTCGGGACGAGGGTGCCCTCACCGGGATCCGTGCCCCAGACCCGCGTGCCGAAGAAGGTCTTGCGCACAGTGACCTTGAAGCCGGCATCCTTGAGGGCCTTCTTCGCGTCGTTCGCGGACAGCCCGCCCACACCGGGGACGGCGATCATCTCGGGGCCCTTCGAGACCGTGAAGGTGATCGTGCCGCCTTTCTCGACGCTGCCGCCGACCTTCGGGTCGGAGGAGATCACGTTGCCGGCGTCGATCGTGCTGCTGAAGGCGTCGTCCGCCCGCTGCACGATCAGTCCGGCGTTCTGGTAGTAGGTCTGCGCGTCGGCGAACGGCTTGTTCTTGAAGCTGACCACCTTCACCGGAGCCGGGCCCTTGGAGATGTCCAGGTCGACCGGCGTGCCGGGCTTGACCAGCTGCCCGGCGTCGATCGAGGCGCTCACGACCAGCCCCACGGCCATGGTCTCGTCGAAGACCTCCTTGATGTCGCCGACCTTGAGGTGGGAGTCGGTGAGCGCCTGGGTCGCCTGGTCCCGGTCACGTCCGACCAGGGACGGCACGGCGTACCGCTCCGGGCCCTTCGACAAGAACGCCGTGACTGTACCACCACGTAGTACGCGATCGCCGGCAGCCGGGTCGGTCCGGGTCACCTTGCCCACCGGGACGGTCTCGCTGAACTCCTGCGCCCAGGCGATGCCGAGCCCGTTCTGCGCTGCGAGCGCAGCGGCCTTCTCCTGGGTGAGGTTGCCGAAGTCCGGTGTGGTCGTGAACCGCCCGGCCAGGAAGTACCAGGCGCCGACGCCCACCAGCGCGGTCACCAGCAGCAGCACCACCAGCGACACCGCGCCGCGGCGGTGCTTGCGCTGCCTGTGCTGCTGCAGCGGGACGGCGGAAGGGCTCGGCAGCGGGCGGCTGTCGTAGTAGGGCATGCCGTCCGCGGCGCCGGGATGGCTCGGACTGATCGGCGTTGACGGCGTGAACCGCAACGTGGCGGTCTTCTGCACCTCGTCCGGCACGGACGGCGCAAGCGCCGGCACCGCCTCGGTCAGCTGGGTGGCGGAGTCCAGCGTGGTCTCGCGCATCCGTTCGGTCAGCAGCGGGTCGTCCATCACACCCTGCTCGAGCGCAGCCCTGGCCTGGCGCAGGTGGTCGAGCAGCACCTTGGCGTCCGCGGGCCGCTCGGCGGGCTGCCGGGCCGCCGCGGCCTGCACCAGCGCGTCCAGGTAGGGCGGGACGCCGGAGCGGGTGTCCCGCCACTGGACGGGTGCGCTCGCCGATGGCGCGGTGATCTCGTTGTGCACGTGGCTGTAGGCCACCTGGATCGGGCTGTCTCCGGTGTGCGGCTTCTTCCCGGTGAGCATCTCGAAGGCAAGGATCCCGAGGGCGTACACATCGCAGCGGGTGTCGGCGTGGCCGTGGGTGACCAGCTCCGGCGCGATGTAGGAGACCGTGCCGATCAGCATCCCCTGCGCGGTCGCCGTGTGGGCGGTGACGGCGCGAGCCAGCCCGAAGTCGGCCACCTTGATCTGGCCGCGGGTGGAGATCAGCACGTTCTCCGGCTTGAGGTCGCGGTGGATGATGCCGGCCTCGTGGGCGGCGGCGACCGCTGCGGTCACCGGGATCAGCAGGTCGAGCACCCGCTGCGGCGCCATCGGCGCCTCGCGGGTGATCAGGTGGCGCAGCGTGGAACCTTCCACGTACTCCATGACCATGTAGGGCCGGCCTTCGTCCATGCCCTGGTCGAACACGGAGACCACGTTCGGGTGCGACAGCCGCGCGGCAGCACGGGCCTCGCGGTCGAAACGGCTGGCGAAATCCTGGTCGCTGCCGAGGTCGTTGTGCATCACCTTCACTGCGACGGTACGCGTGAGTCGACGGTCGGTGGCGAGGTACACCGTGGCCATGCCGCCGCGGGCGAGCTTGCGGAGAATCTCGTACCGACCGTCCACCACGTGCCCCAGCAGGGGATCGGTGTTGTTCATGGTCGTCACTAGGGGCTCCGGACAAGTCGGGGAAGTAGGCCGTCCAGACCTAGAGGCGATTCTAGGCGGGGCGGGCAAGTTCGTCGCTCGCAACGCGCCGTCGTAGGCTGGGCGTATGACCGCGCTCCTCGGCTTGGCCACACGCCTCGGACTGGCCCGCCTGCTCCTCATCACAGGCACCCGGACGGAGCAGGCCGACCTCGCCGCTTTCGCGGACGCCTGCTTCGCGGGCGGCGTCGACCTGATGCAGTTGCGCGATCCGAGTGCGGACCATGACCAGTTGCTCACCGCGCTCACCGCAATGCGGAAGGTCGCCCTGCACTACCAGGGCCTGGTCGCCGTCTACGGGTCGGCCCCGTTGGCGCAGGAGTTCGGGGCGGACGTGCTGCACCTGCCCGAGCGCGGGATCCCTGCCGCGGAGGCCCGGGGTTACCTGCACGAGTGGGCGTTGGTCGGACGCTCCTGCCACTCCCGCGGCCAGGTGGACGCCGCCCTCGCCGACCCGAACGTGAACTACCTCAACGTCGGCCCCGTCTTCGGCGGCCTCACCCAGGACGGCGGCCTGGACCTGGTCCGGCACGCCGCCGAGGTCGCCCCGCCCGGCGACGCGGCCTCGAAGCCGTGGTTCGCTGTCGGCGGGATCACCGCAGGCACGCTCGACCAGGTGCTCGCCGCGGGGGCCCGCCGGATCTCGGTGTCGCGGGCGATCACTTCCGCCAGCGACCCGGAGGCCGCAGCGATTTCGCTCAAGGATCGCCTGCGTCACGCCTGGAACGAGGACCCCGCGATGGCGAACCTCACCCTGCAGGTCTTCCGGCACCACGAGTGAGGCTCAGGCGTCGCGGCGCGTGGCCACGCCGACCAGTGCCGCCAGGCCGGTCCGTGCAGGCTCGGCGACCTCGTCGAGGGCGGACAGCGCCTCTGCGGCGGACGCCTCGATGTCGCGTTCGGTGGCCGTCAGGGCACCCGAGTTCGTGATGATCGCCCGCGCCTCGGCCACCTCGGCGGCGTCCAGGGTGCGTCCGAGCAACTGGTCGAGCCGCTCGGCGCTGGCATCGGACGCGCCGGCCATCGCGTTGGCGACCAGGACGGTGAGTTTTCCCTCCCTGAGGTCGTCCCCGGCCGGTTTGCCGGTGAGTTCCGCGTCCCCGAACACGCCCAGCACGTCGTCGCGGTACTGGAACGCCCGGCCCAGCGGCGAGCCGTAGCCGGCGAGCGTGTCGAGCAGTTCGGCGGAGGCCCCGCCGAGGGCGGCGCCCACCTGAAGCGGCCGGACGACGGTGTAGCGGGCCGTCTTGTACTCGACGACGCGCCGCACCCGGGCCAGCACGGACGCGGCGTCGCGGCGCGCGTCCAGGGGCTCACAGGTCTGCGCGGTGATGTCCAGGTACTGGCCGCCGGTCACCTCGGCCCGCACCGCGGACATCAGGGGCTGCGCGGCGGCCAGAGCCTGTGCGGACACCCCGCAGGAGTTGAACAGCTCGACCGACCACATCAGCAGCAGGTCGCCGAGCAGGATCGCCCCGGCCCGTCCGAACTCGGTGGCGTCCCCGCGTCGCCCTGCGGCCGCGTGCCGGGCGGCCAGCTGGACGTGGGCGGACGGCAGCCCGCGCCGGGTGGCGGAGGAGTCCATCACGTCGTCGTGCACGAGCGCGCTGACGTGCAGCAGGTCCAGGCTCGCGGCCGCCCGCAGCACGGGGTCTGGCACCTCGGAGCCGCCCGCCGCGGCCAGGTAGCCCCAGCAGCAGAACGCCGGGCGCAGTCGCTTGCCCCCAGCCGTGAACGCCACGGCCAGGTCGACGAGGTCTGCGGTCTCGGGGCCGAGCTCGGCCAGTGCCCGTCCACGCGCGTCCAGGAAGCGGGTCAGCTCCGTGCCCACCGCCTCGCGCAGCGGTGCCGAGAGCGGGTCGGCGGCGTCCAGGTTGACCACGGTCTGAGCCTAGACTGCCCGCCGCGCGGACGCTGCCCTAGCCTTGCCCGCATGCCCGGACCCGAACCGACCATCGCCGACGTCCTCGCCGCGCAGGACCACCCGACGATGTCGTTCGAGTTCTTCCCGCCGAAGGACGACGCGGGCCAGACCCAGCTGCTGGACGCGATCACCGCCCTCGAGCCGCTGCGCCCGGACTTCATCTCGGTCACCTACGGGGCCAACGGCTCCAGTCGCGCCCGCACGCTGGCCGCGACCCGGCTGGTGCAGGAGCGCACCACAGCGATCACGATGGGGCACCTCACCTGCGTGAGTCAGTCGACCGAGGAGCTGAGGGCAGCGATCGCCGCCTACGCAGAGGCCGGCGTCCGGCACGTCCTGGCCGTGCGGGGCGACCCGCCCGGCGGCCCGACCGCGCCGTGGCAGCGACACCCCGACGGCCTGGACAACGCCACCCAGCTGGTCGAGCTGGTCAAGGCCAGCGGCGACTTCTGCGTGGGGGTGGGGGCGTTCCCCGACGGGCACCCCGAGCACTTCGACGTCGATCTGGACGCCCGCATCCTTGCCGCGAAGGAGCAGGCCGGGGCGGAGTTCGCGATCACCCAGCTGTTCTTCGACGCCGACGCCTACTTCCGCCTGGTCGACCGGGTGCGGGCGCTCGGCTGCACCCTGCCGATCGTCGCCGGGATCATGCCGGTGACCAATCTGGGGCAGATCGAGCGGTTCGCGACACTGTCCGGTGCCGACCTGCCGGCGCCGGTCGTGACCCGGCTGCACGCCGTCGCGGACGACCCGTCCGCTGTCCGCGCGGTGGGGCTGGAGATCGCCACCCAGTTGTCCGACCGGCTGCTCGCCGGCGGCGCGCCCGGGCTGCACTTCTACACGCAGAACCGCTCGAAGGCGACCGCCGAGATCCTCGCCCGGCTCCGCGAGATCCCGCCGCACCTGGACCAACTCGGGGACGGTTCCTGACTCGGTCCGCTTCGGCCAATGACGGGTCGAATGGACCGAATCAGGAACCGTCCCCGAATCGGTCCGCTCAGGACAGGGCGGCGCGCCAGGCGCCGGGTTCGCCGATGTCGATCGTGACCAGCCGCTGGGTGGGACGGGTCAGCGCGACGTAGAGCACCCGCGTCCCGCCGGGGGACTCGGCCACGATCTCGTCGGGGCCGACCACCACGACCGCGTCGTACTCCAGGCCCTTCGCGTTCAGCGGGCTGAGGAACGAGACCCGGCCGTCGTGGGTTCTCGCGGACGGCAGGTCCGCCACGGCCAGCGACGACAGCCGCGACGGCGCCACGATCACTCCGATGGTGCCTTCGACCAGCCCCGCCAACTCGGCGATCTTCTCGTCCAGCCTGCGCTCCAGCGCGGCCTCCGGCACCACCTGCAGCTCCGGCTCGATCCCGGTCGAGCGGACCGCCACCGGCACGTCGGCCTGCGGGAAGTCGCGCAGGACGACCTGCGCGGCGAGTTCGAACACCTCGGCGGGGCTGCGGTAGTTGGTGGACAGCCGGAAGTCGCGGTGCGGGGCCGACCCGATCAGGTCGGCCAGGGCGGACTCGGTCTCGGCCGGGTCGGGCCAGCTGCTCTGGGCGGGGTCGCCGACGATCGTCCAGCTCGCCTGGGAGCCGCGGCGACGCAGCATCCGCCACTGCATCGGGCTGATGTCCTGCGCCTCGTCCACCAGCAGGTGCGCGAAGGTGTCGTGAGCGTCCGCTTCCGGGTCGTGCTCGCGGACGTCGCGGAGCCGGTCCGCCGTGGTGACCACTTCGTTGAACTCGGTGCCGTCCGGCAGGAACAGCAGCGGCTCCTCCGGCTCGTCGGATGAGATCGGGCCGATCATCGCGACCAGCTCGTCGAGCAGCGCGACGTCGGCCACCGACCAGTCCTCGAACGCGTAGGACGCGGCCAGCGCCGCCTGCTCGGAGCCATCGAGGATGCCCTCGCCGATCCGGGCGACCACCCGCGGCGCGGCGAGCCGTCGCAGCACGTCGGTGGCGGTGAGGTCGGGCCACCAGGCCTGCAGGAACATCCGGTAGGACGCCGAGTCGCCGACCAGTTCGGCCATGACGTCCTTGTCGAGCTCCAGTTCGGCGGGAAGCCGCTCGAACAGCGCATCCATCACGGCGGCTTCGGCGGCGGCCCGGCCGGCGTTCGCCTTGGTCCGGGTGAGCACGTCGCGGCGGATCCGGCCCAGGGTGGACGCGTCCAGCGTGAGCGCCTCGCCCTTCACGGTCACGCGCAGCGGCGGCTGCTCGGCGTCGCCGTCCAGCAGCGGCAGGTTCACCAGCCGCTTCAGCAGCGGCACCATCCGCAGGCTGCCCTTGATCGCTGCGGCTCCCGCGGCGTCGATCCGGGAGGCGGTGAACCCGAGCGTGTCCGCGGCCACCCCGCCGATCGGACGCAGGGTCACCGAGTCCTCGCCGAGGGAGGGCAGCACCCGCTCGATGTAGTCCATGAACAGCCCGGACGGGCCGACCACGAGGATGCCGCCGCGCTCGAACCGGCGCCGGTTGGAGTAGAGCAGGTAGGCGGCCCGGTGCAGGGCGACCACGGTCTTGCCGGTGCCGGGGCCTCCGGCGATCACGGTGACACCGGCGTGGTCGGCGCGGATCGCCTCGTCCTGCTCAGCCTGGATGGTCGCCACGATGTCGCGCATGTGGGCGCCGCGGGCCCGCTTCAGTGCCGCCATCAGCGCGCCCTCGCCGATGATCACCAGGTCGTTGCGGCCGTGGTCGTCGTCGAGCAGGTCGTCCTCGATACCGATCACGATGTCGTTGCGGCAGCGCAGCACGCGGCGGCGCACCACGTCCATCGGGTCGGTGGCGGTGGCTCGATAGAACGGCTCGGCCGCCCGCGCCCGCCAGTCGATCACCAGGGGTTCGTAGTCCGCGTCCCGTACCCCGATCCGGCCGATGTAGCGGATCTCGCCGTCGGTGTGGTCGAGGCGGCCGAACACCAGGCCCTCGTGCTCTGCGTCCAGGATCGCGAGCCGGCGGGCGGCCTGGAACGCGAACGCGTCGCGCTCGAACAGGGCCGTGCCGTCCTCCTCGCGAACCCAGGTCTCGCGGTCGGAGCGGTAGAGGTCCTGACCCTGGGAAGCGACCTTGCGCGCTGACCGGGTGGCCTGTGCGAGGTGCTCGTAGACGAGGTCGACGTGCGCCTGCTCGACGGCCAGCTCTCGTTCGAGCGCGGTCGGGGGTGACGCGACTTGATCCAAGGTGGTGCCCTCCTGCAAAGGTGCGCGACGGAATAGTCTACGCGGACGGACGTCCGGCAGGTCGGAAACGCTCAACCCACGGTCAGGACGAGCTTGCCGTCCGCCTTCCGCGACTCGCTGAGCGCGTGGGCGGCAGCGGCCTCCCCGAGGTCGAAGCTGCGGGCGAGGGTGACCCTGAGCGCGCCGGACGCGGCCAGTTCGGCGATCTTCGCCAGGGCGGCCGACGCGTCCCCGCCGCCCCCGGTGAACCGTGCGCCCAACTCCGCGGCTCCGTAGGCGGCGATCGTGACCACCTGCGCGGGGTCGTCGACGATCGCGATCAGGTCCCCGGTCTGGCTGCCCGCGGTGTCGAATACCCCGTCCACGCCATCGGGGGCGAGCGTGGCGACCCGCTCGACCAGTCCTTCGCCGTAGGTCGTCGGCTCCGCGCCGAGGGAGCGCAGCAGGTCGTGATTCGCTTCGCTGGCGGTGCCGATCACGCGCAGTCCCTCGGCGACCGCCACCTGGACCGCGGCCTGCCCGACCCCGCCGGCCGCACCGTGCACGAGCAGGGTCTGGCCGGGACGCAGCCCGAGCAGGCCGAGCGCCCGCAGGGAGGTCTCGCCAGCCACCCCGAGCCCTGCGGCCTCGCCCCAACCGAGGCCGGCAGGCTTCGGCGCCCAGGCCCGTAGCACCGCGTACTCGGCGTACGTGGCGCTGCCGAGACCGAACACCTCGTCGCCGAGGTCCACCCCGGTCACCCCCTCGCCCACCTGGTCGACCACGCCGGCCGCGTCCAGGCCCGGGACGATGGGCGCCGCCGGTGTGGCGCCGCGGGCCATCATTCCCGAGCGTTGCTTGTAGTCGTACGGGTTCACCGTGGCGGCCTTCACCCGGATCCGCACCCGGCCGGGCCCGGCCTGGGGCTCGTCCACCTCTGCCAGGTGGAGCACCTCGGGGCCGCCGTAGTTCTCGAACTGCACTGCCTGCATCGCCGCGTCCTCCCGCTCTGGTTCCATCACGATGACAACCGGCCAGCGGGCTCAGGCATTCCCGACCCCTCTCGCCGAGCGCCTGCCCTCTGATCGAGGGCTCGACCCCCGGGTGGAGCCCTCGGCACGAAGGCTGGGCCTCGACGGCAGTGGGGCGCCGGCCGACGATTTGAGGGCGTTCCCGCTTCTGGCGTACAGTTGACCCTTGCATGACCTGTGCAGACAGGCGCGTGCGACCACATACGTTCAACGATTGGGAGTAATGGCGAAGAAGGAAGGCGCCCTCGAACTCGAGGGAACCGTCGTCGAAGCCCTGCCCAACGCCATGTTCCGGGTGGAACTGGCCAACGGGCACAAGGTACTGGCGACCATCAGCGGCAAGATGCGGCAGCACTACATCCGCATCATTCCGGCCGACCGGGTGGTCGTCGAACTGTCCCCCTATGACCTGAGCCGTGGCCGCATCGTCTTCCGGCATCGGTAACGCACTGCAAGAATCCACTACCAGTCCGATCGCAGGGGTACTCCTGTGCTCGGCGACGAACCGAGGAGTTGCTCGATGAAGGTTCAGCCGAGCGTCAAGAAGATCTGCGACAAGTGCAAGGTCATCCGCCGGCACGGTCGCGTGATGGTGATCTGCGACAACCCGCGACACAAGCAGCGTCAGGGCTGAGCGCGGTCACCGGCTCAACTGGGCGAACACAACTGAATAACCCGAAAACGTGATCGCAACACCGGGAAGAAGTAGACCCGGTGACCACCCCCGGACGAAGGCTGGGGCCCATGCCAGGCGGCAAGGGGACGCATCACGCCAGACACCTTCGCGAGTCGGCCAGCCGGCTCGAATGAATGAAAGGTAACCGCCTGATGGCACGCCTCATCGGGGTCGACCTCCCGCGCGAGAAGCGTCTCGAGATCGCCCTCACCTACATCTACGGCATCGGCCGTACCCGCGCCAAGGAAACCCTGGCGGCCACTGGAATCAGTGGCGACGTTCGCGTCCACCAACTCACCGACGACCAGCTCGTCGCCCTACGCGACCACATCGAGGCCAGCTACGAGACCGAGGGTGACCTTCGGCGCTCCGTGGCCGCAGATATCCGTCGCAAGATTGAGATCGGCTCCTACCAGGGCCGTCGTCATCGCATGGGCCTGCCGGTGCGCGGTCAGCGCACTCGCACCAATGCCCGCACCCGCAAGGGCAAGAAGAAGGCTGTCGCCGGCAAGAAGAAGGCCCGCTGATAGCGGGCTGGGGACAAGGATCCAGGAGTAATTCAATTGGCTACTGCAGGCCGTTCTGCGAGTGCAAAGTCCGCCAAGGGCAAGGTACGTCGCAAGGAGAAGAAGAACATCGTCGCCGGTCAGGCGCATATCAAGAGCACGTTCAACAACACGATCATCACGATCACCGATCCCACTGGTGCGGTGATCTCATGGGCCTCTGCCGGCACCGTCGGCTTCAAGGGCTCCCGCAAGTCCACCCCGTTCGCTGCCCAGATGGCTGCTGAGGCCGCGGGCCGCCGCGCCATGGAGCACGGCATGAAGCGGGTGGACGTCTTCGTCAAGGGTCCCGGCTCCGGCCGCGAGACCGCGATCCGTTCGCTCGGCGCCGTCGGCCTGGAGATCGGTCCGATCTCCGACGTCACCCCGGTGCCGCACAACGGTTGCCGTCCGCCGAAGCGCCGTCGCGTCTAGTCCCGAGCCGAAGAGGAGAGAACCATGGCCCGTTACACCGGCCCAATCACGAAGAAGTCCCGCCGGCTCGGCACCGACCTGGTGGGCAATGACAAGGCCTTCGAGCACCGTCCGTACCCGCCGGGTATGCACGGCCGCGGCCGCACCAAGGAGAGCGAGTACCTGCTTCAGCTCAAGGAGAAGCAGAAGGCCCGTTTCGCCTATGGCGTGCTCGAGAAGCAGTTCCGTCGCTACTACGAAGAGGCCAACCGGCTGTCCGGCAAGACCGGTGACAACCTGCTGATCATCCTCGAGTCCCGCCTCGACAACGTCGTCTACCGCTCCGGCCTCGCGTCCACCCGGCGCCAGGCCCGGCAGATGGTCGTGCACGGCCACTTCCTGGTCAACGGCAAGAAGGTGAACGTGCCGAGCTACCGGGTGAGCGCGTACGACGTGATCGACATCAAGCCGAAGTCGATGAACATGTACCCGTTCGTTGTGGCCCGCGAGACCTTCAACGAGCAGGTCGTGCCGGGTTGGCTGACCGTCCGTCCCAACAAGGGCCGGATCCTGGTTCACCAGCTCCCGGTGCGCGAGCAGATCGTCATCGACGTCACCGAACAGCTGATCGTCGAGCTCTACTCGAAGTAGTCCTGATGGTTCTCCTCTCCCGCCGGTGCGGGGGAGGAGAACCCGTCTCAGTACCGCTCCGGGCAGGGCGCCTGGAGCAGCCAGTCACCGTCAAATAGTGGGCGGTGGAGAGGAAGAACACCAAGAATGCTCATCGCACAGCGTCCGATCCTTACCGAAGAGGTCGTCGACGAATTCCGTTCGCGGTTCGTTATCGAGCCGCTCGAGCCGGGCTTCGGCTACACGCTCGGCAACTCGCTGCGCCGGACCCTGCTGTCGTCCATCCCGGGCGCGGCGGTCACCAGCATCAAGATCGAGGGGAACCAGCACGAGTTCTCCACGGTGCCCGGTGTCGTCGAGGACGTCACCGAGATCATCCTGAACCTGAAGTCGCTGGTGCTGTCCTCCGAGGAGGACGAGCCCGTGGTGATGTACCTGCGCAAGTCCGGTGCGGGCGCGGTCACCGCGGCCGACATCGCGCCGCCCGCGGGTGTCGAGGTGCACAACCCCGACCTGCACATCGCAACCCTGAACGAGACCGGCAAGATCGAGATGGAACTGGTCGTCGAGCGTGGCCGCGGCTACGTTTCCGCCGTCCAGAACAAGAACCCGGACGCCGAGATCGGCCGCATCCCGGTCGACTCGATCTACTCCCCGGTGCTCAAGGTCACCTACAAGGTGGAGGCGACTCGCGTCGAGCAGCGCACGGACTTCGACAAGCTGATCGTCGACGTCGAGACCAAGCAGTCGATCAAGCCGCGTGACGCGATGGCCTCTGCGGGCAAGACGCTGGTCGAGCTGTTCGGTCTGGCCCGCGAGCTGAACGTGGACGCCGAGGGCATCGAGATCGGCCCGTCCCCTGTGGACGAGCAGCTCGCCGCCGATCTGGCCCTGCCGGTCGAGGAGCTCAAGCTCACCATGCGGTCCTACAACTGCCTCAAGCGCGAGGGCATCCACACCGTCTCCGAGCTGGTCTCCCGCTCCGAGCAGGACCTGCTCGACATCCGCAACTTCGGCTCCAAGTCGATCGAGGAAGTCAAGCTGCGGCTGCACGAGATGGGCCTCTCTCTGAAGGACAGCTCCCCGGGCTTCGATCCGCTGAGCGCCCTCAACACCTACGACACGGACGTCGACTACGACGATTCGTACTGATCAACTGCCATACAGGAGTTAGCGAACAATGCCCAAGCCGACCAAGGGCCCCCGCTTCGGCGGTAGCCCGGCCCACCAGCGGATCATCCTGGCCAACCTGGCCACCCAGCTGTTCCAGCATGGCAAGATCACCACGACCGAGGCCAAGGCCAAGCGCGTCCAGCCGCTGGCGGACCGCCTGATCAGCAAGGCCAAGCGGGGCGACCTGCACAACCGTCGGATCGTGCTGCAGACCGTCACGGACAAGGGTGTCGTGCACACCCTGTTCACCGAGATCGCCCCGAAGCTCGCCGAGCGCGAGGGTGGCTACACCCGGATCACCAAGATCGGGCCGCGCAAGGGCGACAACGCCCCCATGGCCGTGATCGAGATCGTGACCGAGAGCGTCGAGGACTCCCGCAAGGCCAAGGCCAAGGGTTCCGCCAAGAAGGCCGAGCCGGCCAAGGCTGAGACCAAGAAGGCCGCCCCGAAGAAGGCCGCCGCGAAGAAGTCCGAGAAGGTCGAGGAGGTCGCGGTCGAGGAGGTCGCCGAGGCCCCGGTTGAGGAGCCGGCCGAGGCCGACGTCGAGACCACCGAGGTTGCGGACGCCCCCGCCGAGGAGGTTGCTGCCGAGGCCGAGGCCGAGGCCGAGGCCGACGCGGACGCCAAGGCCTGAGTTTCACCCGAAGCCACACCGCCCGTCTCCCGCTGGGAGGCGGGCGGTGCTGCGTCTGGGGCAAGAGACCCCAGGGACGTCAGCGTTGAGGTCGGCGCAGGGGGCCGGCGATCGATCGATGCTCGAGAGACGCACTTACACCCCGCAGCTCGGCCGGGAGTTCAGACGGCTTCGAGTGGTTCGATTCGGTCCAGGGCGCTGCCGAGGTGGTCCTTCTCGATTTCGAGGTCGTGGCGGGTCTGGAGGTTGAGCCAGAACCGGTCGGTGGTGCCGAAATAGCGGGCCAGTCGCAGCGCGGTGTCGGCGGTGATGCGGCGCTTGCCGTGGACGATCTCGTTGATGCGTCGCGGCGGCACGCCGATCGCGACCGCGAGCCGGTTCTGGCTGATCTGGAGTGGCTCGAGGAATTCCTCCATCAGGATCTCGCCGGGATGGATGGGGGTAATGGTCGTCATGGCTGGCACCTCCTCAGTGGTAGTCGACGATCTCGACGTCGGTCGGCCCACGATGACGAACCACGGCCACCACTGCCGAGCAGGGAACGACATCCTCAGGCGCACACTGGCCAGGTAGCCCTTCAGTTCGCCATTGAGGCGGAGTTCGCCCAGACCGTGATCGTAGGCTGTCGAGTCTGGGTCTGGCAGGTCGTAGTCCGGAGGCTCATCGTCGCCGAACCACCGCTGGAACCAGCGCCGGAACCATTCGACCACGGCAGGATCGTCGCACACGCGTCCGACCACCGTGAGGAATCCCTTCCGACAGGTGTGGCGCTGAGCATCCTGTTCTGCCGCGCAGAGCGCGGCCGTCACGACGCGTGCGTGTCCTATGAATCGAGGTTTCGCCGGTCAAGTTCGGCCTCGGCCTGGCGCAGTTTCTCGCGCCACATCCGCGCGGCCTTTGGGTTGCGTCCCATTCCGGGCGCCATTGAGGAGGCCTCGAATCGGCGAGCCATCGCGATGCGCTCCTTCACGCCGCCATCGGTGAGGCCGCGGAGGTCCTTCTCCCAGTTTCGGGTCGTCTTGTCGCCCATGTCACCCAGTATGAGCGACACAACGACACGGTCATGCAGCAGCGTTTGCGGATCCCTTCGGATCGGCGAGCTTCGAGCGGCGTTAACGTTGCCCGATTCGTGTGGCTGGGTAGGGTGCGGTCATGAAGGACCGCCGTCGACCCCTGATCGGCGTTGGTCTTGCGGTGGTCGCCGCTTTAGTGCTCACGACGTGCAGCGTCGGGCCGCTTGACCGGAAGCTGACCGCCCTCCGTCTCGAAGGCATGTCGCGTTGGGCTCCGGATACCGCGGTTGGCGTTGAGTACTCCGAGAGCGGTGCCACACCCCTGAACCCGTTCGGGACGAGTATGGCGTTCATCGAGCGTCGAGTGACTTTCGCTGACGCCCGGGAGGCTGCGTCAGGCGTGGCAGTTGCCCTTGCTGCCGCAGACAGCGATGGATGGCTGCAGGGCCGGTACACCGATCCGAACGAATCCAGAGAGAAGACGCTACTTCTTGGCGTTCGTGGAGACCTCGACGTCTATGTCTCGCCTGACTGCCCGAACACTCTTGTCATCAACCTGACGGCTCTCGAGTGAAACGGGTGCCCACCGTGAGGGCGGCGGGAGCACGGGCGCACGACCGCTGGTAGCCGCGAGTTTGGTGAGTGATCTCCCCGGAAAACACGGCTTTGCCGCTGACCGGTGCGATTCCTGCGGTGGCGTCTGCGCCGGTTCGCTTCAACATAAGGTGCCCAGTGTGGATGAGCATGCCGAGAGAGTTTGTCGGCCCCTTCTGGAGGCCTGGGTCGAGTTCCTCAGGGGTACCGCGACGATGCTCGACCTGGCGAGGTTGGCAGAACAGGCATCCACCGCTCTGGACCACGCCAATGACGTCCTGCCTGACGCCTTGGCGCAAGCAGCAGGTGATCTGGAGTACGCCTTCTACGCGACCGAAACCGAGCGCCAATCCGAGGAAGCCCGAAGAATCCTTCTTCCGGTCCTCATCGAGCTAGGAGTGGTTGAGTAGCTGGCCGCGGTGGATGCCAGACGCCCCCCCCCTCTGCCGCTGCCTGCTCGTCGGGCCGACCCGCGTGTCTGCCTAAGGTCGGCGCCGCCGTGCGAGCCGGTCGTGGCGGCCAATCGACGGTTCGAGTCCGCGGTCAGGCGCGCGCAGGGAAGATGCCCTGGACGGCGATGCACCACGACATCGAGAGGAAGCCCGGAGTGGCCCGCCACCGGGGGGAGTCGGGGTCATCCTGCGGGTCGCCTTCGACGAGGCCGTGGAGCGGCGGATCGACAGCCTGACCCCATTCGGTGGTGGGAACCGAGGAGCCGCGTCCCTGGCCGATCGGCGCCCGGCCCTGCAGATTTGGCAAGCGGAACGTGCTGTAGCCGTTCCCTCCGAAGCTGTCGCCGATCAGGGCGAACAAGGCCTCGTGGTGCTGGACCGGGAGCTCTTGGCCCTGGCAGGCCATCCAGCCCTCTGGAACGAAGTTGAAGGCGAAAAGCCTGATCTCGCCGATAAGGGGATCCATGACGTTCCTCCGTTTCGAGCCGAGCCGCGCATGGCTTGGCCCACTCTCAACGATCCCACTGCCGGGTCAGAATGCGCCGGCAATAGCGAGATCCCCTTCCCGCTGATCAGGTGGCCCGCCGCCCCCCTCAGCGCCGATACAGGGCCCGTGCCGGACACAGCTTGACGGCCAGCGTCGCCGCCTCGGGATCAACGACCTCGGAGCGGATCACCGGGTAGCCCCACTCGTCCAGCACGATCGCGCCGGGGAGCGTCTGGGCGCACACCCCGTGTCCGGTGCAGAGCACGCGGTCGACGGCGATCCGGACCCCTTCAGGCGAGTCGGGCATGGCGCAGGCCCCCCTTCTGGCAGGAGTGGTTGGCGTGGGCAGCGAACTCGGGCCTGAGAGTGGCCAGCGCCGAGCGGGCGAACCGCGAGACCCCGTCGGGGTGTGCGCAGGCGCCGCGGCGCTGCAACAGGTCGAGGCGCAACTGCAGGCGCTGGTAGCGGTCGGTGCTGGGCGTGCGTCCGTAGGCCGCCCAGTCGCCGGCCAGCGCGGGCAGGCCGAACATGCACGGCCCACACTGCCCCGCGGACTCGCCGGCACCATAGGAGAGCAGCTGGATCGCGGTCTCCACCGGGCACTCGGACGGGTCCCAGACGGTGAAGATCCCCGGCCCCAGCGACCCTCCATGGCGCTTCATGTCACCGCCGGTCCAGATCGTCGTCCGGGCATCCTGCGCGGTGAGCAGAACGCCGCCGAGCCCGCCGACACCGACGTGCCGCGCGTCCTCGGGCAGGCCTCCGGCGAGGGCGAGGATGTCCGCGATTGACATCCCCGCGGCCACCTCGTGCACGCCGGGACGGGCCACGTGGCCGCTGATCGCGACCAGTCGGGGGCCCGGCTCGAGCTCGGTGCCGAACGAGCGGAACCAGGTCGCACCGTGCCGGTTGATCTGGCTCACCCGCAACAGGGTTTCCGCGTTCAGCACCACGGTCGGGCGGACGCGGTGGCCCTGGCTGTCGCGTCCGCCGAACACGAACGGCGCCCGCTTGGTCATCGGCTTGGCCGGTCCACCGTGGGCGAGCTGGATCAGGGAGGTCTCCTCCGAGGACACGTAGCGGTGCGGTGCCTCCAGCACGTGCAGGCCCGCAGAGTGCAGCAGCGCGGCCGTCCGCGAACCGCGGTGGGCCGCGTAGCGCACCTTCGGCCGCCGACCGCGAGCGACCAGCGAGGCGCCCTCGATCAGTTCCGGCAGGCGGTGCTCCACGATCCAGGCGTCCTTGGCCGCGCCGATCTCGCCGTCGCAGGCGTTCACGATCAGCTCGGCGCCGTTCTCGTGCGCGGCCTTCACCTTGATCGCGGTGCTGAAGGCTGCTCCGCCGCGTCCGGTCAGGCCGGCGGCCTCGAGCAGTTCGACGATGCCGTTCATGTCCACTCCTGTGCGTCGATCTCCCGGCGCCGTTCGCCGTCGGCGTGGGTGGCGATGACCCGCCAACTCAGGGCCAGTCCGCCAATCACCGCGCACGTGACGCTCACCACGCGCAGCACCGGCTGGTCGGACGTTCCCATGAAGAACCCGTGGCCGAGGGCGACCAGCCACATCGCGTACGACAGCCAGTGGATCAGCCGCCAGCGGTGCTCCGGGATCCGGTGTCGCAGGTAGCTGGTCACGAGCAGGACGACCAGCAGGTCCACCCCGAGCGTGCCCAGGCCGACCAGCAGGGTCTCGTAGCCGGACGTGAACGGCACCAGCACCGACAGCCAGCCGATCGACACGTAGCCGTCGGCGATCGCCGTGACGATGTGGGTGCCGAGGAAGACCAGCATGCCCAGGGAGAGCCAGCGGTGCAGGCCCATCACGACCGTGGCGCTCTCGCCGTGTGGCCGGCGCCTTCCCGCGGTGACCATGCCCAGGCAGACCACGAGGGTGAGCAGCACGATGCTGACCACGCCGGTCGCACGGGAGATGAACCACAGTGCCTGGCCACTCATGCCGCACGCTCGGCTTCGGGTCGGGGCCACCCCGGGGTGAAGGTCACGGTGCCGTCGGGACGATCGAGACGGGCGGCGACCCCCTTAAGGATCAACCAGTCGGGGGCGTCCTCCCCGAGCACGAGCGCCGCGGTGGAGGCGGTGTTCGCCTCGAGGGTGTCCGCGGCAATGCAGGTGACCTGCGCCCAGGTCGTGGGCGCCGGCCGTCCCGTCCGCGGGTCGATGATGTGGTGGACGGTGCCGGCGTCGGTCTGCCAACGCCGCAGCTGCGTCGACGAGGTCGCGACGCCCTGGTTGGTCACGCTCACCACCTGGAGGACGGAGCCGTCGGCGGCCTCGACGCCGATCCGCCAGCCTCCGGCCGGCGCAGTGCCCGAGGGGGCGATATCGCCGCCAAGGTTCACCAGGAAGCCACCGGGGAGGGTCAGGGCGAGACGACGCGCGATCACATCCGCGGCCCGGGCCTTGGCGGTGGACCCGAAGTCGAGCACGGTGCCGCGAGGGGTGGTGATGCGCCCGTCGCCGGTGCGTCCGACGCTCTCCCAGCCGGGGACGCGGACGCGCTCCAGCCGGAGCGTGAAGCCGGGGCGGGCCCGCACGGCTTCGAGGTCGGTGTCGTAGCCGGCCGCCACCATCGCCGAGCCGACGGTGAAGTCGACCAGGCCGTCGCTGAGCCGGGCGGCCCGGAGTGCGGCGTCCAGGTGGTCGAGGAAGAGCGGAGACCCCCAGCACCAGGTGGTCCCGCTGGCCGCGGTGGCTGCGAGCCGGCTCACCTCGGAGTCGACGCGGAAGCGGGAGACGGCGCGGTCCAGGTCGGAAAGGTAGTCCTTCGCCAGGCCGACGGCTGTGGCGAGGGCGGTCTGGTCGGTCGCGATGATGCAGTTCGTCGTGCCGATGGCGTCGAAGCGTGCTTCAACCGGCTCGGCCACGACAGCGGCGTCCATCGACCGGAAGGTTCCGGGGGTACTCATGATCCCTTGGTCTTGGTGTGGGTGGTGCCCGAGGCCGGCTGCGCCTGCTTGGCGGGCGCGAACCCCGTCGATGAGCTCGAGGTGCGCTTCTTCGCCGATGAGTGCGAGGTCTCGTCGCTCTCGTGGGAGCTCTGGCCGACGCTCACGCTGGTGTCCGGAACAGCAACGCTCTCGCTCGCATCGTGACTGGCGATCGCCAGAGACGTCGCGAGCCAGGCGGTGGCGAGCGTCCCACTCGCCATCAGGGCGCTCACTGCCACGCGGGCCTTGCTCAGTGCCGGTGAGTTCACGGGCTTCTCCTCCAGACGGGTTCCTCCGGTTGGTGATCACTGTGGATCCCCTCCCTGTGAGTGTGCTGTCCGGGGCATCAAGCCGGTCCTAAGCCGTCGTCAAGTCGGCTCGAAAGCGGCGTTGAGGGGGGTCAGGACCCGTGGGTAGTGGTCTGGACGGAGCCGCTGGAGTTGCCCGCGGAGCCGGCGGACGTGAACCCTGAACCGGTCGCGGAGCTGGTGTCGTCGATGTTCGAACTCGTGCTGGCGCTGTTGGCACCGACGGCCAGCGCGGTAGCGATCCCTGCGGCGCCGAGGGTCGCCGCCACCATCACGCCGGCCACGGCGCGACGCGCCGTGGAGAGTGCGGGCCTGCTGTTCATCTGGAACCTCCCGGTTACTGGGTAGGTCGCCAGCGTCCGCCGCGATTCCCAGAGCAGCCTGTGGGCGAGCCACAACTTCGCTGGCCGTTTCCGGTGGGCAGCCTGTGAACCGGCCGGCAACGAGCCCGCCCTGCGGCCGGGCGGCACCCGCCTTCAGAAGACGGACAACGGCCCCGAGAACCGGAGGGGGATGGTTCTCGGGGCCGTCGGACCGGGGGAGGGAGCCTGCGCCAGAGGGTGATCAGGCGCAGGACCAGGGTCTGGTGCCGGCTTTCGCGTAGTACCGGTTCGCCACCGTGATCTGTTCCGCGCGGCTGGCGAGATCCGCGCGGGCGGCGAAGTCGCGTCCACCGTTGGAGTTCCACGCTGCCATGTTGAACTGGAGGCCGCCGTAGTAGCCGTTGCCGGTGTTGATGTGCCAGTTGCCGCCGGACTCGCATCGCGCGATGCGGTCTCACATGGCGGCCCGGGCGAGGTTCAGCCCGACGCCGTTGGCGGAGGTCTTCGTGCCGACGGAGAGCACCTGGTCGGTGGCCTTGGTCAGGATCACCTCAGTGACCATGACCTTCTTGGTGACCTTGCCGTTGACGACGGTGATCGCGTAGGTACGGGTGGCCTTGCCGTCCTTGCCGGCGGTGAGGACGCGGCTCTCACCCTTCCACAGGGCGGAGTTGTTCTTCTTCACCGTGCCGAAGGCGACGGTCTCGGTGCGGGTCTTCGTCTTCACGACGACCCGGTCGAGAGTGATCGTCTCGCCCTCGCTGATCGTCGCCGGGCCCACCGGAGCGAGTCGGTCGGTGGGCGAGACGGTCAGGCCCTGGTCGACCAGCAGGTCCGCGACGGTCGGTGCGGTCGTGGTGAGAGTGGTCTTCTTGCCACCGACGACCAGCGTGACCTGCTTCGGCGTGGTCACCTGGACGGTCAGTCCCGCACGCGGCAGCGCGGTGGCCAGCGGGGTGCTGAACCGGGCATCGGCGAGGTCCAGCGCGGGGTCGTCGCTGGTCGCGGCCAACTGGGTGGGCTGCATCGGCAGCGCGTCGTTGGCGATCGCCTCGCTGAGGGTGGCTGCCGTGGTGGCGAAGGTGTGGGGGACGCCGTCGACGTCCAGCGTGACCTGCTTGCTGTACCGGACGGTCACGGTCGCGCCGTTCGCGACGGCGCTGTCGAGCGCCGGGGAGACGACGTCCGCAGGGGTCAGCGTGACGCCACGGGCTGCGAGCACGTCGGCCACGGTGAGCGCGAAGCCGGACGCCTCCTGCACCTGGCCGTCGACGCTGAGCTCGACGTCCTTGTACAGGGCACTGGCGGTGCTCGCGCCGCCGGCCAGCAGTACAGCTGACAGCGCGGTGGCGGTGATCGCCTTGTTCAAGACACAGTCCCCCGGAGGTTTCGGCAGCATTTCCTGAGAAAAGCCTGCCGCTTCCTGAGAGAAAGGTCAAGTTCTCTCAGGAATTTCCCCGGGGGACTGCGGTTTGACTAGGTGTTTTGTTCGGTTGTCACCCGTCAGAGGACGTCGGCGGCGCGGGCTTTGGCCAGCCGTGCGGCGACGTCGGTCCAGTTGACCACGTTCCACCAGGCCTTGACGTAGTCGCCCTTCACGTTCTTGTACTGCAGGTAGAAGGCGTGCTCCCACATGTCGAGCTGGAGGACGGGCAACTGGCCGACCGGCACGCTGTTCTGCTGGTCGTAGAGCTGGTTGATGTTCAGCCGCTTGCCGAGCGGGTCCCAGACCAGCAGTGCCCAGCCCGAGCCCTGCAGGGAGTTCGCCGCCGCCTCGAACTGGCCCTTGAAGCCGGCGAACGAGCCGAAGAACTCATCGATCGCCGCGGCGACCTCGCCGTCCGGCTGGCCACCGCCGTCCGGCGACATGTTCTTCCAGAAGACCGAGTGGTTGATGTGGCCGCCGAGGTGGAAGGCGAGATCCTTCTCGAGCTTCGGGATGCTGGCGAAGTCGCCCTTGTCGCGGGCCTCTGCCATCTTCTCCAGCGCGGTGTTGGCGCCGGCCACGTAGGCGGCGTGGTGCTTGCTGTGGTGGAGCTCCATGATCTCGGGCGCGATGTGCGGGGCGAGTGCGCCGTAGTCGTAGTCGAGATCGGGCAGCGTGTACGCCATCAGGTTTCCTTCCTTTGAGGTAACTGGCTTTCACCTACCCCCAACCTGCCCGCTCTACCCCCTATTCCGCCAGAGGGGCGGGCTGTGTGGAGGGTACGAACTGGGCCCGGCGGGCCGAGCGCCGGAACAACCGCAGCAGCGGGACGCCGAGCAGGACGATCAGCGCGGCGTTGGTGAGCGCCCGGCCCAGGTTCCAGCCCATCGAGGTGGCGAGGTTGTACAGCACGAACCGGTGCAGGTTCTCCAGCGGGCCGAGCGCCGCGTCGAAGGAGAGCTGGGTGTCGCTGCCGATCCCGAACGGCCAGAACGAGAAGTCCATCACCCAGCCGTACGCGAATGCCGACACCATCCCGTAGCCGGCGAGCAGCACGATCTCGGCCCGTCCGGACGCACGGGGCAACAGCCCGGCGAACAGGCCAACGAAGCCCGAGGCGAGCATCTGGTAGGGCAGCCACGGCCCGACCCCGGACGTGATCAGTGCGGACGTGAACAGGGTGATCGCGCCGAGGGTGAAGCCGAAGCCGGCCCCGAACACCCGCCCGGCGAGGATCATGATGAAGAAGACCAGCTCGAAACCCGCCGTCCCCGCGCTGAGCGGACGCAGGATCGTGCCGACCGCGGCCAGTACGCCCAGCATGGCGAGCACCTTCGCGTCCATCCGGCCGCCCGCGACCTCCGACAGCACGATCGCCAGTACCACGGGTAGCACGATCGCGAACATGATCGGGGCCTGCGTGGCCGACATGCCCGAGTCGGGACGCAGGAACAGCGGCCAGCTGAACGCGACCACGCCGATCACGATCGCCACCCCGACCGCCCAGGGCACCCTGCGTGCGTCGGTCTCCATCACAGCCCCCTCGCCACGTCGTCGGGGGTGAGCACCGGGACCGGGGCGAACACCTTCGCCATCTGCGGCGCATAGGCGGGGGAGGAGGTGAGCAGGTCGGCGGTGGTGGCGTCCGCGATCAGCTCGCCATCGGCCATCAGCAGCGTCCGCCGGCTCGCGCCCGCGGCGAATTCCACGTCGTGCGTGCTGATCAGGACCGCCACGCCCTGTGCGGCGAGCGTACGGATCATCCGGCGCAGTTCCGCCTTGGCCCGGTAGTCCAGGCCGCGGGTGGGCTCGTCGAGCAGCAGGACGGGCGGCCGCACGGCCAGCTGGATCGCGAGCACCAGCGCGAGCCGCTGCCCCTCGGAAAGGTCGCGGGGGTCGCGATCGTCGGGCACGTCCACCCCGAGCGTGCGGAGCAGCTTCGCTGTCGTGCCCGGCGCGACGTCGCTCTCCGCGTCCGCCTGTGCGCACTCGGCGCCGACGCTGGGCAGGTAGAGCAGGTCGGCGGCGGTCTGCGGAACGAGCGTGACCTGTCGGCGGGCCCCTGCCGCGGAGAGCGTGCGCGGGTCGCGTCCGCAGACCGTGATCTCGCCCGCGCAGGTCAGGGCTCCCTGCAGTGCCCACAGCAGCGAGGACTTCCCTGCGCCGTTGCGGCCGAGCAGGGTGGTCACCGTGCCGCCGCGCAGGTCGAGGCTGACGTTGCGGACGGCGGTGACCTCGCCGTAGCGCACCTCCACATCCCTCGCGCTGAGCACGACGGGTCCGGTGCCGTTCACGGGCAGCTCGGGTGCGGCCGGGACGAGGTCCTCGCGCAGCGCGCGCCGTCGCGCCTCCCTGACGCTGAGTGGCACCCGGCTCCAGCCGGCGATCCGGGCCAGCTCCGCGAGCGGGGGCGTCACCGTGGCCTGGGCGAGCACGTCGGCGGGCTTTCCGCAGGTGGCCGTGCCGTCGCCGGGCAGCCAGATGGCCGAGTCGGCCGCCTGCATCACCCGCTCGAGCCGGTGTTCGGCGAGGACGACGGTGAGCCCCACCTCGTGGACGAGGGTGGAGATGGCGGCCAGCACGTCCTGGGCCGCGGTCGGGTCGAGGGCGGACGTCGGCTCGTCCAGCACGAGGACGCGAGGCTGCGCGGCGAGCACTGCGGCGATCGCCACCCGCTGCTGCTGCCCACCGGAGAGTTCGGTCAGCGGACGCCTGCGCAGGTCGGCGATGCCCATCAGGTCCAGCGTCTCCTCGACCCGCTTGCGCATCGCCACCGGGTCGGTGCCGAGTTGCTCCATGCCGTACGCGATCTCGTCCTCGACGGTGTCGGTGACGAAGCCGCGCAGCGGGTCCTGGCCCACGTAGCCGACCACGTCGGCGAGGTCGCGCGGCCGGTGGCGGGCGGTGTCGCGGCCGTCGACGATCACGCGGCCGCGCAGCGTCCCGCCGGTGAAGTGCGGCACGAGACCGTTGATCGCGCCCAGCAGCGTCGACTTGCCCGACCCCGTGGCGCCGATCACCAGGCACAGGTCGCCCTCGGGCAGTTCGAAGCTGACCCGTTCCAGTGTGGGCCGCCCGGCGCCGGGGTAGGTCACCGAGACCTCGTCGAAGGTGATCACCGCCATGCCAGCTCACGCTCCGGCTCGATCTCGGCGCGCGGACGCAGCGAGCGCACGCGGGTGTCGTTGCGGGTGGACGCGGTCTCGGCCCGGTGGCGCGCCCGGGTCAGCGGGATCGGTGCGAGCACCAGCCCGATGACGACCAGCATGGGCAGGCTCAGCCCGGGCCAGACCAGTGGATTGGTGCTCGGAGTGAGCGCGGCCGGGTCGAGCAGGGACGCCAGCGCAGGGCCGAGCGCGTCCGGGTCGAGCCAGCCCAGACCCAGCACCACGACGGCCGCCAGCACCCCGCTCGCTGCGACCAGGGTCTCTCGCGCCCGCCAGGGGTGGGGGCGGTAGGCGGTGACCCGAAGCCGGCGTCCGGCGAGCCGAAGGCCGAGGGTCGCGCCCGTCACCCCCGCGGCGAGCAGCACCAGGGAGAGCGCCCAGAAGTCGGTGCTGAGCAGCAGGAAGACCCCTGCGGTTGCGACCATCGATGAGACAAGCATCAGCGGCAGGGTGCCCTTCGTCGGCAGTCCGCGGGTGCGGCCGAAGCCCCTCGACTCCATGCCCGCCGCGAGCGACATCGAGCGCTCGACGGCGTCGGCCAGCACCGGCATCGCGATCGTGCCGAGCGTGCGCAGGCTGGTCGAGGAATTGCCGCGCAACCGCCGCGCCCGCCGTACCCGCTGCACGCTCTCGATCAGCTGGGGTGCCACGCTGAGCGCGATCACGACTGCGACGGACGCCTCGTACAGAGCTGCCGGCACCGATCGCAGCGCCTGCCGCGGGTTGGCCAGGGCGTTGGCCGCGCCGATGCACAGCAGCATCACCGCCAGCCGCAGCGCGTCATAGAGGGTGCTGGTCAGCGCCTCCGCAGTCACCGTGCCGCCCAGCTGGATGCCGGCGGCCCAGTCCGGCAGTGGCACCTGCGGCAGCGTGAACAGCACCGTCTCGCCGTGGTTCCCGCCGAGCAGGATCTGGAAGAACAGCCTCATGCCGATGACGAACAGGCTGAGCAGCAGGTAGGTCTTCACCGACCGCGCCCACGGGGCGTCACTGCGGCGCAGCATCACCACCGCCACCATGGCGGTGGCGATGAGCGCGAGCAGCAACGGGTTGGTGGTGCCGCTGACGGCGATCCCGATGCCGATCGCCCAGCACCACCAGGCCCACGGGTGCAGTGAGGTCAGGGTCTGCGTCCTTTCATCAGCCACCAGCCGCCGAGGCCGCCCCCGGCGAGCACGATCACGGCGCCGGCGGCGAACAGGCCGACCGGGCTGCCACTACCAGTGTCCTGCGGAACACCGCTGACCTGTTCCGCCGCGACCTCGGTCGCCTGGTCGGCGCCGAGCGGGGTGGCCGACGTCGCGACCGGCGTGCCGGACGAGGCCTGGCTCGCCTCGGACGCCGGGGGAGTCGCCGTCGGGGTCGCGCTGGCGGTCCTAGTCTTCGTCGCCGTCGCCGTCGCCGTCGCCGTCGCGGACGCCGACGCGGACGCGGTCCTGGTCTTCGTCGCGGTGGCGGTCGGCTTGCTGGTCGTCTTCGTCGCTGTCGGCGTCGGCGTGCTGGTGTCGGCGAGGGGAGGTTCGACGCCGGGCGCGACCTTCCCGTCCGACAGCTTCTGGTAGTGCCAGCCCTCCGCGTTGCCCTTGGTGGGGTGGTAGGAGTCCGCGCCGAGGGTGGAGTACGACCACGAGGACCAGGTGCCGTCGTCCTTCGGCGTCGCGTGCCAGTACGACCAGTACGCCGTGTTCGGGTCGGGGCTGGACGGCTTGCCGTTGATCTTCAGCAGGAAGCCGTTGTCGAACGTGGCGCTGAAGCCCGCGCTCTTCAGTGCCGCGGCGCCATTGCTGTAGCTGGTGGCGCACTTGGTGCTGGTGCCACCCAGCGACCCGTAGTCGACCACCACCCAGACCCCGCTGCAGGTGGCGGCCTGTGGCAGCGGGGCCGCCTGGGTGGTGGTGGACGCGGCCGCGCCGGCGAGGAGGGGGATCGCCAGCGCAGCCGCGAGGAGGAAACGCCTCACTTGGTGACCTTGGCCGTCGGAGCGGAGGTCCTCGAGACGGTCTGGAGGCCCTTACCGCTGGCCGTGACCTTGACCGTGATGACCTTGCCGTAGTCGTACCTGGTCAGGGTGTAGGTCTCACCGGTCGCCTTCGAGATCGCAGCCCCGGATCGGTACCAGCGGATCGAGACCTGGTCGGGTGCGGGGCTCCAGTCGCCGACCGTGACGGTCAGGGTGTCGCCCACCTTCGGCGCGGTGTTGTCGATCGTCGGGGTCGGGGACGCCGCGTAGCCGGCCGGCGGCTGCAGGAAGGATGCGCTCTCGGCGTACGGCGCGTAGTACCAGCCCTCGACGTCGCCCTGCTTGGGGGTGGAATCGGAGGCGCCCACCATGTACGACTCCCAGGAGCCCCAGGTGCCGTCCGGGTTCGGGCTGGCGTGCCAGTAGCCCCAGTACTTCGAGTAGGTGGTGTCGATGATCTGTGGGAAGCCGTGCAGCCGGGACACGAAGCCCCCCGGTGCCTCAACGCTGATTCCTGCGCTCTTCAGCGCCACCAGGCCGGTGCTGTACTTCGTCGCACAGCGCGCGGTCTCCTGGCCGTTGCCTCGATCGACGACCACCCACACGCCGGTGCAGGAGGTGGTGGACGCGGGCAGCTTCTTCGGGCTCTTCGGGCACTTGCCCAGGTTCAGCGAGGTGTCCAGCTGGGACGTGCCGTTGATCAGGTAGAGGGCGTCCGCGGTCGCCATCACGTCCGAGGCGGTGCCTTCGTCCAGGGAGTTGGGGAAGCCGCCGTCGGAGTTCTGCTCACCGGCCAGCCACGCCTCGGCCGTGGAGACGTCCTTGCCGACCGACTTCAGCGCGGAGCCGAGCAGGCCGGTGGAGTCCACCGGTGAGTACGCCTCCCAGTAGCCGTCCCCGGTCTGGGTGGTCTGCGCCCAGCTCGTCGCGTCGTCCAACTGGGGATCGAGCTGGCCGATGGCCTTCAGGGCGAGGATGCCCAGTGCGGTGGTGTCGGGGTCGGCCTGGAAGCCGCCGGCGTCGTAGCCGAAGGCGCCGCTGTCGTCCTGCAGGCTGAGCAGCTTGGTCAGCAGGGTGACCGGGATGGTCGCGTCCGCGCGCTTCAGGGCGATGATGCCCAGGCTCTGGCTGAACGCGGAGTCGGACGGTCCGATCCGCCCATCGGACGGCAGGCTCTTGGTGACCAGTGAGACGAGGTTGTAGCCGGCGAACTTTCTCGGGTTCAGGCCGAGAGCCTTGACCACGATGGCCAGGCTGGCGGCGCGCGCCTGGTTCAGCTTCTTGCCCGGGTAGAGGTACGCCTTCGCGCCCTTCTCCAGCTGGCTGACCAGGGTTCGCAGCGCGGGAGCGTAGGTGCAGTCGCCGGTGGTGGCCAGTCCGAGCGCCGCGGTGATCGAGGTGCTCGTGCTGCCCTTGCCCGGCAGATTCCTGACGATGTAGTTGGCGGCCTGCGTCTTGTCGACGGCTGCGGCGGCGCTCGCCGAGGGAGTCGGGGCGAGGGCGCCCAGCAGGGCGAGGGCGGCCGCAGTCCCGACGGCCAGCCACCGCTTCACGGATGAGGACATCTGAATCCTTTCGCGCGTGGCCTCCGGTCGATCCGGCCACGGCGTGCGTCCGGCTCCCCGCAGTACCACGACGGGTTGGTGAAATGAGCCAGAACTTGTGCAGGCATTCCGACTTGGCCGGCGCGAACGCCGTCATCACGGTTGCGGGTCAGTCCCGGACTTGCACCGGGTTCCCCTGCAAAGGTTCAGGTGGGCTCACCCTAACCCATGCGCACCGACCGATGACCGGGCCGTCCGAGGCAGGCCGGAATTGTGCTGGACGCGCGGGAATCAGATAGGTCCGGGGTCTAGCGGCGGCGTCCTCGCAGCAGCCACCAGCCGCCCAGCCCGAGCAGCGCGACGACAACAACCACACCGGCGACGATCAGGCCGGTCGGAGAGCCGCTGGACGGGACCGGGGCCGGGTTGGACGCGGTGGCCGCGGGCGTCGCCGACGCCGCCGCCTCGGGCAGCGTGGTCAGAGCGGGGCCGGTGGGCTGCTGCTCGTTGGTGAGCAGCCAGCCCTCGGCCGTGCCCACCGCGGGCTTCGAGGAGTCCGGGCCGACCTGGTAGTACGTCCATGGCCCGAGCCTGCCCTCAGCGTTGACCGGGGCGCTCCAGTACGACCAGTAGTAGCCGCCGTTGGAGGTGAAATCGGCGTCCTCAGGCAGACCGTCAACCCGACTGAGCATCCCCTTGGCGAACTCGGTGGTGTGGCCGGCGCTCTTCAGCGCCGCGAGACCGGTGTCGTAGCTGGCGGCGCAGGTGGCGTGTGCAGAGCTCGCGTCCTTCGGGTCGGGCTGCACCACCACCCAGACCCCGTCGCACGGAGCCGGTGCCGCGGACGCCGGGACCGGCGCGAGGCAGAGCAGGGCGAGTACTGCGGTCACACCGAGGGCGAAGGTGCGGTACAGGGATGCGGGCACGGGGAGATCCTCTCGGAGTCCGAAGCGGGGGCTCTCACCATAACCCGGCGGCGATCCTGGCCGACGCCGGGCCCGGACTCTCCTCAGCGGGGCACCCGTGTCGGCTGCCCCGCTGCGCAGACCCATCAGGCGGACTGATCAGGCGGACGGCTCGTCGTCGCCGTCGAAGAGATCCTTCGCCTTGGCCGCGGCCTCGTCGGCGAGGCCCTTCACCGCGGTGCCCGCGTCGCCGGCCACCTTCTTGGCGTTCTCGGGGAACTCCTCTGCGAAGCCCTTCACTGCTTCGGTGGCGTCACCGGCCACCTTCTTGGCGTTCTCGGGGAATTCCTCTGCGAAGCCCTTCACGGCCGCGCCCGCGTCGGCGGCGAGCTTCTGCGCGTTGTCCGGAAGGTCGTCGGCGAAGTCCTTCACCTTGTCCACGGCGTCCTCGGCGAAATCCTTCGCCTTCTCACCGAAGCCTTTGGCTGCATCCATCAGGCCGCCCAGGAAACCCTTCTCGGGCGTGCTGTTCTCGTCGCTCATCGCCTGCCTTCTCCTGTGTCGTCGGGACGAGGAAAGCGTAGGGCTGCCGCGGGGGCCGTGGGAGGTTACCGGTCCGATTCCCGCCGTACGGAGAACACCCGGAATCCCTTCGCGCTGGCGACGCGCTCGCAGCGGTACCCGGACGCCTCCAGCCAGTCCTGCAGCGAATCGGCGCCGAGGTTCCGTCCAACCACGAGCCGGGCCGTGCCGCCGGGAGCCAGACGGGGCAACCAGGCCAGCAGCAAGTCGTGCAGGGCCTGCTTGCCGATCCGGATCGGAGGGTTGGACCAGATCTCGTCGTAGCGGGCGTCCGGATCGGCGTCGGCCGGCAACAAGGCCCGTACCCGCTCGCCGACGCCGTGGGCTGTGGCGTTGGTGGCGCAGAGGGCGAGGGCGCGCTCATTGGTGTCGACCGCGTCGACGACCGCGTCCGGGCAGGCGGACGCGAGCGCGACCGCCAGCACCCCCCAGCCGCAGCCGAGGTCGAGCAGCCGGGACGCGCCGCCGGGAGGCACCGACTCCCGCAGCAGCACCGCCGTGCCGAGGTCGAGACCGTCGGCGGAGAACACACCGTCCGCCGTAGTGAACTCCCAGTCGGTGTCCCAGAACCGGGCCGTGATGCGGCGCCGGTGCTCCTCACCGCCGGGGGTGTGGAAGTAGTGGCTCATTCCTGCTCCTCCAGGCTCCGTCGGGCCCGGGCCTGTCGAGCGCGGGACGCGAGTTCTTCCTCCGGCGGGTAGCCGACCTCCTCCAGCACCAGCCCGTGCGCGGGCAGGACGGGCACCTCGCCCGAGCGGGCCGGGGCCTCCAGCAGCGCGGACAGCCAGTCGGTGTCCCTGCGACCGGTGCCCACCTCGGTGAGGGCGCCCACCAGGGAGCGGACCATCGAGTGGCAGAAGGCGTCCGCCCGCACGCCGACCTCGACCCGGCCGTCGGGCAGGCGGGTCGCGTCCAGCCACTGCAACTGGCGGATCGTCGTCGCACCCTCCCTGGCCCGGCAGAAGGCGGCGAAGTCGTGGAGCCCGAGCAGGCTGGCGCCCGCGGCGTTGATCGCGGCGGCATCGAGCCTGCCCCGGACGGTGGCGGTGGTGTGCCGAAGCAACGGGTCGAGCGGACCGTCGGCCAGCCGGTAGGCGTAGCGCCGCCAGATCGCTGCGAACCGGGCGTCGAACCCGTCCGGGGCAACGCCGACCCGGTACACCACGAGGTCCTCGGGCAGTGCCCGGCGCAACCGGCGGGTGAGCGTCTCGGCGATCTCCTCCGGATCGGGGGCATCCAGGTCGACGTGGGCTACCTGCCCGCGGGCATGGACGCCGGCGTCCGTGCGTCCCGCGCACACCAGCGTCGGAGCGGACGGCAGTCGCAGCACCCGGCCCAGCCAGGTCTCCAGTTCGCCCTGCACGGTGCGCAGCCCGGACTGTGCGGCCCAGCCGTGGAAGCCGGACCCGTCGTAGCCGATGTCGAGCCGGAAGCGGGTCATGACCGGCGGTACGCGAGGTCGTGGATGGTGCGGCCCGCGTCCAGGCCGCGCTGCTCGAACCTGGTCACCGGGCGCAGCGCGAACCGCGGGGCCCAGCCGTCGTGGGCGTTGACCAGGCCCGGCTCGGCGTCCAGCACCTCGCGCATCGCCTCGGCGTAGTCGTCCCAGTCGGTCGCGAGGCGCCACACGCCGCCGGGCGCGAGTCGGGACGCGACCAGTCGCGCGAACCCGGGGCGGACCAGGCGGCGCTTGTGGTGGCGGGCCTTGTGCCAGGGATCGGGGAAGAAGGTCCACAGCTCGCTCACCGAGCCCTCGTCGAACACGCTCGCGAGCGCCTGGGCGCCGTCCGCGACGACCACCCGGACGTTCTCCACGCCGTGCCGGGCGAGCCGGCCGAGCGTGGACGCGACCGCAGGCGTGAACACCTCGAACGCCACCAGGTTCGCCTCCGGCATGGCCTCGGCGAGCGCGGTGACCGCGTGCCCGGCACCGGAGCCGATCTCCACTTTCAGCGGTGCCTCGCGGCCGAAGACGGCCGTCCAGTCGATGCGGGCCTCAGGGGACACCGACGTCGCCCGCTCACCGGCGGCGAGCTCCACCACCCAGGAGTCGTGGTGGGCGTCCCAGGCGCGCTGCTGGGACTCGTTCATCCGTGCGCTGCGCCGCACGTAACTGACCACGTCGCGGTGGATCGGGGCTGCGGCCGGCATGGCGGTCACTCTATTGGACGTACGGGCGGCGGTCTTACGGGGGTGTTCAGGGTCGGATCAGGGTGCTGGACGGCACGTCGCAGGCCTCCGGCACGGTTGCATGGTGTGCAACGACAACAGGAGTGACATGCGCACCATCTTGAACCTCATCTGGCTCATCTTCGGCGGCCTCTGGCTGGCGCTGGGCTACGTCTTCTTCGGCATCCTGGCCTGCATCCTGATCGTGACCATCCCGTTCGGGATCGCGTCGTTCCGGATGGCGGGCTACGCGCTGTGGCCGTTCGGCCGCGCCGTCGTCGCCAAGCCGTCCGCCGGTGTCGGTTCGGGGATCGGCAACGTCGTCTGGTTCCTGGTCGCGGGTCTGTGGCTGGCCATCGGCCACGTCACCACAGCGTTCGCCCAGGCCGTCACCATCGTCGGCATCCCGCTGGCGATCGCGAACCTGAAGATGATTCCGGTCACCTGCTTCCCGTTCGGCAAGGAGATCGTGGACTCCCGCTTCCTGCCGGTCGGCGTCCGGCCACTGCACAGCCTGTGACCCCTTCCGCCGAGTTGGCGGAGGCTCCGCACGCCACGCCCTGCGGAGGCTCCGACCACTCGGCGGTGCGGGCGGTGGGGGACGATTCGGCGGCGTGGGTGTCGCGGGCCTAGGCTGGGCCGGTGGGCCAGTTCTTCGACGCGGAGCTCTTCCTGACCACCGCCGTCACGCTGTTCGTGATCGTCGATCCGCCCGGCCTGTTGCCGGTGTTCCTCGGGCTCACCAATTCCCTGGACGCCAAGCAGCGCCGCCGCGCGGGCGACCGTGCTTCGGCCGTTGCGTTCGGGGTGATCGCGGTGTTCGCGCTGTTCGGACGCCAGATCCTCGACTACCTCGCCGTCTCCGTCCCGGCGATGCAGGTTTCCGGCGGGCTGCTGTTGCTGCTGATCGCCCTCGAACTGCTGATGGGCAAGGGCGAGGATCCGGTCAGTCACGACGGCGTGAACGTCGCGATCGTTCCGCTCGGCACCCCACTGATGGCCGGCCCGGGCGCGATCGTCGCGATCATGCTCGCCGTGCAGCGGGCACCCGGGCTCACGGGCTACCTCACGGTCGGCCTCGCCCTGGTCGCCGTGATGGCGCTGGTCTGGCTGTTCCTGCGCTACGCGGTGCTGATCCGGGCCGTGCTGCGCGAGTCGGGGACGGTGCTCGCCTCCCGCATCGCCGGCCTGCTGCTCAGCGCGATCGCCGTGCAGATGATCGCGGACGGCGTGTTCGGCTTCATCGACGCCCGCTGAGCACGCGGCGGCACCCGAACCCTGACCCCTCCGGTGCTCAGGAGACCGGCGCGCACCCGTCGACGCCGCAGGCCTGGTTGTCGGCCGAGCCGGGGATCGTGATCAGCGGCTGCGGGTGCAGCTCACGCCACACCTGGTCGAGCGCGCCGGCGAAGACCTCGACGGCCTGCCCACCCGAGATGCCGTAGGTCCCCTCGAAGACGAAGGTCGGGACGGCGTGGATGCCGAGCCGGCCGGCCCGCTCGATGTCGGCAGACACCTCGGCGTCCAGCTCGGCGGAGTCCAGCGCCGCCCGCACCTCGGCCTCGGGCAGGCCGAGAGCGCCCGCGAGTTCAACCAGGGTGTCGGCGTCCCAGATCGAGCGGCCCTCGGCGAAGTGCGCGCTGAGCAGGGCCTGCTTGAGGTCCCGGGCCAGGTCGCCGGAGGCGTCCCGGTGCTGGGCGAGGTGCAGCAGGCGGTGGGCGCGGCGGGAGTTGGCGACCACCAGCTGCGCGAAGTCGAACGGCAGGCCGTCGGCGGCGCCGACCGCCGCGACGCGCTCGGTCATCGCGACCACGGTGGCCCGATCGAGTCCCTTGGTTGCGGCCAGATAATCGATCTCGCTGCCCGCGAACGACTCCGGCAGGGTGGGGTCGAGCTGGAACGAACGCAGCCGCACGGTCACGTCGTCGCGATGCTCGAAGGACGCCAGCGCGGCCTCGAACCGATGGAGCCCGATGTAGCACCACGGGCAGGCGACGTCCGACCAGATCTCGATGTTCACCTGCAGCACAACCGGCCGATGAGCCGGGGGATTCCCGTCCGGGCCGAGGATCTCACCGACCGGGACGCCCGGCCGCCCACTCGGGTGTTTCCCGGTCGGGATCCTTCCCTGAGGGTGCCGGCGTCGCCACGCCCGCCGAGCGGTGGGGCTTGCGCAGAGCCCGATCCGTGGGTAGACCATCGGGGATGTCCATCCCCCGGCGCGCGACCAGAGTGCTGTACGCGATGACCCTCGGCCTCGGCCTGGTCCTGGGTGGCTGCGCGCCCGCTCCTTCCGGGACCACGACCCACCTCCCGCCGGACGCCCCGGCAGTGAGCACGGCGAACGAGACCTCGGCCGCGCCGCCGCGCCTCGAGGTCACCGGCTTCGAACCGGAGTGGGCGCCGGCAGGGCTGGTCGACCGCGACGCCGAAGCGCTCGACGTGATCGGCGTCGACGGCGTCCTGCTCACCCCGGACGGCGCGGGGGTGACGCCCGTGACCGCCGCGCTCGACAAGCGCCGTGACCGCGCCCACGCCCACGGGCTGACCGCCCAGTTGCTGGTGAGCAACTACGACGAACGGATCGGCGACTTCAGCGAGCCGCTGGCGCGCCGGATGCTGGGTTCACCAGCGCGGCGTGCGGCGGTCGTCGCGGATCTCGCCGCAGCCGTGACCGGCGGCGGTTGGGACTCGATCATGGTCGACCTCGAGTCGCTCAACCGGTCCGACACCGACGCCCTGACGGCGTTCTGCCGCGAGCTGCGCGCGGCGCTGGGGCCTGACGTCCGCCTCGACATCGCCCTGATGGCGTCCACCACGGCGAAGGGGTATGCGGCCTGGGGCTACGACCTCCCCGCTCTCGCCGCGGAACTCGACCACCTGGTGCTGATGGCCTACGACCAGCACGGCCCGTGGGCGCCGAACGACCCGGGGCCGGTCGGCGCGCTGGACTGGTCGGAGCAGGCGCTCACGGTGCTGCTGGCGGACGTCCCGTCCGGGCAGGTCGTGCTCGGGGTGGCCGGGTACGGCTACCGCTGGCACGGCCCCCACGGCGCCGGCGAAGTGTCGGTCGCGGCGGCCCGCTCGATCGTGGAGAGGGCCGGGCGCACCGCCACCTGGCGCGAGGACGCGGGGGAGTGGACGGCCACCCTGCCGCACGGCGAGGTGCTGTGGTGGTCGGACGCGCGCTCGCTGGACGCCCGCGTCCGCCTCGCCAGGGACCACCGACTGGCGGGCGTCGCGGTGTGGTCGCTCGACCTGGCCGACCCGATCAAGCCGGTCAACTGACCCGGGCGTCAGCTCGTCTTCGCGTACTTCTCCATCAGGTTGGCCGGCAGCAGCTCGTAGCCGTGGAACTCCCGGGTGAACGTGCCCGACCCGTGCGCGATGCCGCGCAGGTCGATCGCGTACCGGGCCAGCTCGGTCTGCGGCACGAGTGCCCGGATGATCGCCTTGTGGCCCTCGGCGTCCGTGCCGAGCAGCTGGCCGCGGCGTCCGGTGAGGTCGGTCATCACCGCGCCGAGGTACTCCTCGCCGACGACCACCGTGACCCGGTCGAGCGGTTCGAGCAGCGCCACGGTCTTGGGCGTCGCCGCCTCCTTGATCGCCAGCGAGCCGGCGAGCTGGAACGCCATGTCGGAGGAGTCCACCGAGTGGGCCTTGCCGTCGAACAGCGTCACGCGGACGTCCACCATCGGGTAGCCGGCGAACACGCCCTTCTCCAGCTGGTTGCGGACCCCCTTCTCCACGCTGGGGATGAACTGGCGCGGCACCGCGCCGCCGACGACCTTGTCCACGAACTCGAAGCCGGCGCCGCGCTCCAGCGGCTCCACCTCGATGTTGCAGACCGCGTACTGGCCGTGGCCGCCGGACTGCTTCACGTGGCGGCCCATAGCGGTGGTCTTCGCGATGAACGTCTCCCGCAGCGGGATCTTCAGCTCCTCCTGCTCGACCTTCACTCCGTAGCGTTCGGAGAGCCGCGACAGCAGCAGGTCGGCGTGCGCCTGGCCGGTCGTCCACAGCACCAGCTGGTCGTTGCCGCCACGGTCGAGCCGGACGGTGCTGTCCTCGACGGCGAGGCGCTGCAGCGCGCCGGCCAGCTTGTCCTCGTCGTTGCGGGTCGCGGCCCTGATCGCCAGCGGCAGCAGCGGCTCCGGCAGCGCCCACGGCTCGACCAGCAGCGGGTGTTCCTTGGACGAGAGGGTGTCGCCGGTCTCGGCGGTGGTCAGCTTCGGCAACATCACGATCTCGCCGGCGATCGCGGAGCTGCGCGGCTGGAGCTCGGTGCCGACGGCGGCCTGGATCAGGCCGATCCGCTCCTCGCTGTCATGGTCGGGGTGGGCGTCGTCGGCCTGGGCGCGGTGCCGGGCAACGTGCACCACGTCGTCGGTGCGCAGGGTGCCGGAGTAGATCCGGACCATAGACAGTCGGCCGGCAAACGGATCGGTCGTGGTGCGGATCACCTGGGCGACCAGCGGCGCGCCCGGGTCGGTCGCGGGGGACGGCTCCGCGACACCTGCCGGCGTGGTGACCGGCGGGTTCGGGTGCAGGGACGGGGTCGGGAACCCGTGCGCGACCAGCCGCAGGAGCTCCTCGACGCCGACCCCGGTGTTGGCGGCGACGGGCACGACCGGGAAGAGGTTCGCGGTGGCGACGGCCTTCATCAGGTCGTCGAGCAGGTACTCGGTGTCGAGCTCCTCACCGCTGAGGTAGCGGTCCATCAGGGAGTCGTCCTCGGCCTCCTGGATGATCGCCTCGATCAGCGGTCCGCGGTAGGTCTCCACGTGCGAGTCGTCGGCGGTGAGCATGCGGTTCACCAGCTCGGCACCGGAGTAGTCGTGCTCCTCGAGGCTGAGCAGGCCGATGTTGCCGATGATTCCGTCCGGGCCGAGGGTGGGCACGTGGGTGGGCAGGACGCCCTCGCCGAACGTGGACTGGGCAGCGGCGACCGAGTCGTCGAAGTCGGCGTGGCCCGCGTCCAGCTTGGTCAGGGCGATGATCCGGGGCAGGTTGGCCGCGGTGCACTCGTCCCACAGCGCCTGTGCGGCGCCGTCGATGCCATCGGCCGCCGAGATCACGAAAATCGCCGCGTCGGCCGCGCGGATACCGGCCCGCAGCTCGCCGACGAAGTCGGGGTGCCCCGGCGCGTCCAGGAAGTTCACCAGCACGCCGCGGTTCTCCACCGAGGCGACGTAGAGCTGGGCGGCGCGCTCGGCGTCCTCCTTCTCGCCGCGGTAACCGACGATCCGGGCCTTGAGCAGCTGCTCGAACAGTGACGTCTTTCCCGAGCCCGCGTTTCCGATCAGCACAACGTTGCGGACATCATCGGGACTAGTCACCTGCATCTGGGCAGCGCTCAACTTTGAACTCATGGGGAATACCTTGCCACGCAGTCGTTCCCACGCAAGCTGGTTCGGTCAATTCCTTGCTGGCTTCGGGCGGAGCCCCGTGCGGGCAGGGTTCGCCGCGGGCTGGTCGCGGCGCGTCCGGGCCTGACCGACCCGGTCAGCCGCGCAGCTCCATCGGGACGTAGCTGCGGGTCTGGTGGCCGGTGTAGACCTGCTTGGGCCGGGCGATCTTCTGCTCCGGGTCGGTGATGAACTCCTGGTACTGCGCGCACCATCCGGACGTCCGGGGCACAGCGAACAGCACGGTGAACATCTCCGGAGGGAAGCCGAGCGCCTCGTAGATCAGGCCGGAGTAGAAGTCGACGTTCGGGTACAGCTTGCGCTTGACGAAGTACTCGTCCTCCAGGCCGTACTTCTCCAGCTCCTTGGCCACCTCGAGCAGCGGGTTCACGCCGGTCACCTCGAAGACGTCCTCGACGGACTTCTTGATGATCTTCGCCCGCGGGTCGTAGTTCTTGTAGACGCGGTGGCCGAAGCCCATCATCCGGGTCTTGCCGGCCTTGACGCCCTCGATGAACTCCGGCACCCGCTCCACCGACCCGATCTCGCGCAGCATCTTCAGCACGGCCTCGTTGGCGCCGCCGTGCAGTGGGCCGTGGAGCGCGCCGATGCCGGCCGAGCAGGAGGTGTACAGGTCGTTGCCGGAGCTCGCGACCGAGCGGACGGCGTTGGTCGAACAGTTCTGCTCGTGGTCGGCGTGCAGGATGAACAGGACCTCCATCGCACGGACCAGCCGCGGGTCGGCGACGTAGCGGCGCTCGTTCTGCTTGAACAGCATGGCCAGGAAGTTGTGGCAGTAGCCGTAGTTGTCGTCCGGATTCACGTACGGCCTGGCCTTGCCCTTGCGATAGGCGAAGGCCGCCAGCGTGGGCATCTTGGCGATCAGCCGGGTGATGTTCAGGTCCCGGGCCTCGGGGTCGGTGAAGTTCTGCGCGTCCGGGTAGAACGAGAAGAACGCCGCCACCGACGCCATCAGGATCGTCATCGGGTGCGCGTCGTAGGGGAAACCGGCGAGCACGGTCTTCAGCTTGTCGGGCAGCATCCGGTGCTCGGTGACCTGCCGTTCCCACTGGGTGAGCTGGGCTGCGTCCGGCAGTTCGCCGTTGAGCAGCAGGTAGGCCACCTCAAGGTAGGTGGAGTGCTCTGCGAGCTCCGCGATCGGGTAGCCCCGGTACTCGAGGACGCCAGCCTCTCCGTCGATGTAGGTGATCGAGGAGTGGCAGACCGCGGTGTTCATGAAGCCGGGGTCGAAGGTGGCCAGTGGCTCGCCGTCGATGTCGAATTGGCGCAACTCGGTGGCCCTGATCGTGGCCTCGGTGATCGCCAGTTCGGCCTCGGTGCCCGAAGCCGGGCGTCGGATCTGCAGGATGTCTGCCATGCACGCACCCTAGAGACTCCGCCCCGGTCAGCGCGGGCGTCTCGGTCATCCGCGACCCGATCGGACCACGGGTCGATCTGCTATTGCGCGCCCGTCCGGGCGGGCCGCCCCGGCCGCGGTCGTTGGCCACACCAGCGCTGCCCCGTCCCCGGATAGCGAATCCGTTGCGCTCCGGCGGGGACTTTCCCGGGCGGGGAGGGATGTGGGTGGTTTCCCTCTGGCTGGGGAGTCGGATGGTGATCCTTGTCGTGGGTACCGCCCCCAGCATCCCTGGCTGGGTCGCCCTGCCGACCCTCTCCGCCAGATGGCTGGCCCAGGTGCATCCTGTTCAGCGGCATCGTCGTGTCGGCGGAGAGTCCCCTGCACTGGCTCGTCCTCGCCGGCGCTCCGACCGAATGGCTGACCGTGGCGTGGGCGGCGCTCACCGTCGCAGGCATCATGCTCGCCCGGTCCGCGTCCCGGCAGCAGCGTGGGATCGCCCCAACGGCTTCGCCTTCCGGCCCCGGTTTTGACCCCCCAACCGGGGCACGGTAATCTAAGGCGCTGTTGCGCTGCGGTCTGCCCACCGGGTCGACCCCGCACCGAAACACAGAGCACAACCTCATGGAAGCAGGTCGAAGACCCGTGTCTACGTACAGCCCCAAGCCTGGTGAGATCACCAGGGACTGGCTCGTGATTGATGCCGAGGACGTCGTCCTCGGGCGGCTGGCCGTCACCGCGGCGACCTTGCTGCGAGGCAAGCACAAGCCGCAGTTCGCCCCGCACGTCGACACCGGCGACTTCGTGATCGTGGTGAACGCGTCCAAGATCGCCCTCACCGGCAAGAAGTCCACCGACAAGCTGGCGATCCGGCACTCCGGCCGCCCGGGCGGGCTGAAGTCCGTCCCGTACGGCGAACTGCTCGCCTCCGACCCGCGCAAGGCCGTCGAGCGCGCGGTGTGGGGCATGCTGCCGAAGAACAAGATCAGCCGTCAGCAGATCAAGAAGCTCAAGGTCTACTCGGGCCCGGAGCATCCCCACAGCGCGCAGAAGCCGCAGTCGTACCAGATCACCCAGATCGCCCAGTGAGCCAAGGAAACACCGTGACCGAGACTGTCGAAGAGACTCCTGCCGACGAGGTCGTTCCGTTCGTCGAGGGTGAGCGTGAGATCGCCTACCGTGCCGAGGCCCAGCCGAGTGCCGCGCTGCCGGGCGGTCGCCCCGCGGTGATCGCCGCCGCCGGCGCCACCGGTCGTCGCAAGGAGGCCATCGCCCGGGTCCGGATCATGCCGGGCAGCGGCAAGTTCTCGATCAACGGCCGCAGCCTTGAGGACTACTTCCCGAACAAGCTGCACCAGCAGACCATCAACGAGCCGTTCGTGACGGCAGCCGTGGTCGACTCCTACGACGTGATCGCCACCATCACCGGTGGCGGCGTGACCGGCCAGGCCGGCGCGCTGCGCCTGGGCATCGCCCGTGCGCTGAACGCCGTGGACGTCGAGGCCAGCCGGCCCGCGCTGAAGAAGGCCGGCCTGCTGACCCGTGACGCCCGGGTCAAGGAGCGCAAGAAGGCCGGCCTCAAGAAGGCCCGCAAGGCTCCCCAGTACAGCAAGCGCTGATCCCGGTCGGGCCATGGCTCGACTCTTCGGCACCGATGGGGTCCGGGGCACCGCCAACCTCGAGTTGACCGCGGAGATCGCCCTGGAACTGTCGGTCGCTGCTGCCCACGTTCTGGGCGAGGCCGGCGCTTTCGGTTCCCACCGTCCCGTGGCCCTGGTCGGACGGGACACCCGCGCCAGTGGCGAATTCCTCGAGGCCGCCGTGGTCGCAGGGCTCGCGTCGGCGGGTGTCGACGTCGTTCGCCTGGGCGTGATTCCCACGCCCGGGGTGGCCCATCTGGTCGCGCAACTGGACGCCGACCTGGGCGTGATGCTCTCGGCCAGCCACAACCCGATGCCCGACAACGGGATCAAGTTCTTCGCCCGGGGCGGGGTCAAGCTCGACGACGACATCGAGGATGCGATCGAGCAGCGCATGGGCGAGGTGTGGCTGCGTCCCACCGGAGCCGGCGTCGGCCGGGTCAGTGAGGACAGGGGCGCGATCGAGGCCTACGTCGCGCACCTGGTCGCCAGCCTCGGCGCGGACGCCAGTCTCGAGGGCCTGAAGGTGGTCATCGACTGTGCGAACGGCGCGGCGTCCATGACGGCGCTCGCCGCGTTCGAGGCGCAGGGGGCCGAGGTCATCCCGATGCACGCCGAGCCTGACGGGCTGAACATCAACGACAACTGCGGCTCCACCCACCTGTTCTCGCTGCAGGAGGCTGTGCTGGAGCGCCGCGCCGACCTGGGCATCGGCCTGGACGGGGACGCCGATCGCTGCCTCGCCGTCGACCACATGGGCACGGTCGTCGACGGCGACCAGATCCTCGCCATCCTCGCCCTCGCCATGCGCGAGGAGCAGACCCTGCACAGCGACACCGTGGTGGCCACCGTGATGAGTAACCTCGGCTTCCTCAACGCGATGCGGGACGCCGGCATCCACGTCGACCAGACCAAGGTGGGCGACCGCTACGTGCTGGAGGCGATGAACGCCAACGGCTTCACTCTCGGCGGCGAGCAGTCCGGGCACGTGATCATGAGCGAGTTCGCGACCACGGGTGACGGCGTGCTGACCGCGCTCCACCTCGCGTCCCGGATGACGCGCACGGGCCAGTCGCTGCGCAGCCTGGCGTCCGTGGTGACCCGGCTGCCGCAGGTGCTGGTGAACGTGCCGAACGTGAACAAGTCCCGCGCGGGTATCGACCCGGTGGTGAACGCCGCCGTGTCCGCCGCAACGAAGGAACTCGGCCGCAGCGGCCGGGTGCTGCTGCGTCCGTCCGGCACCGAGCCGCTGGTTCGGGTGATGGTCGAGGCCGAGACCGCAGAGCGCGCCCAGGAGGTCGCCGAGCACCTCGCCGGCGTTGTCCGCGATCGGCTGAGCCTGGAGCCCGTCCGCTGAGCCGTGGACCGGGTTCGGAACCGTCCCCAACCTGGTCCGGGGGCTGGCCGACCACGACTATGTCCTGATCATCCAGTTCGGCTGGGTCTACTACGACGACTGATGCTTGGCGACGGTGCCCCCTGAGCCCCAGGGCGCGGGGCCTCACGCTGCGGCGGGAATGCGGTGAACGGGGCGGTGACAGTCACTTTCATACCCTCAGAACGGCTCAACGCTGCGCTCGACGGTACTTCCGGCAGGCCCCCTCCGGACACAGAGAACAGTCCGTGCCACGTCGGTAGTGCTCGTGTGCGGATCGCGGATGTCCGCATACACAAGGGGTGTCACCCGCGGGAGGGTCACCCGGCTGAGGACTTGGCGTGCCCGCCTGGGCATAGTTGGATGGTGCTGTCGCAGCGGTCTTTCCCGTGCCGGAGAATGGCGTGTTCTCCGATTCGCCGAGAAATCCACCAGAACGCGGCAATGTACTCATTTCGACTGGACTGTTGAGCGCAGAAGTGGCCTGGGGGGGTTGCTTCCGTGTTCTCGGAGGGGACTCATGCATCATTACCACGATTCTGTCGCGCCCACTGTGACCATCATCGTTCCGGCGCTCAACGAAGCACGCAACCTCGAGGTCATGCTTCCGCAACTGCCCGATGTTCATCAGATTATCGTCGTCGACGGGCATTCGGTTGACGACACCGTCGCCGTCGCCAGGTCGATACGTCCGGGCGTCGAAGTGATCACCCAGACCCGCAAGGGCAAGGGCAACGCCCTGGTCTGCGGCTTCGAGCGAGCCACCGGCGACATCATCGTGATGTTCGACGCGGACGGCTCCGCCGACCCGGCCGAGATCCCGGCGTTCGTCGCTGCGTTGGTCGCTGGCGCGGACGTCGCCAAGGGCAGCCGGTTCACCAGCGGTGGCGGCAGCGAGGACATCACCTACATCCGCCGCACCGGCAACTGGTGGCTGAATCAGCTGGTGAACGTCCTCACCGGCGCGCGGTACACCGACCTGTGCTACGGCTACAACGCCTTCTGGTCCCGAATCCTGCCCTCCCTCGAGCTGCCCAGCTCTCGCCTCGTGGCCGAGCCGGGCAGGATGCTGTGGGGCGACGGCTTCGAGATCGAGACCGTGCTGAACTGCCGCTTCGTGCAGAACAACCTGCGGATCACCGAGGTGGGCAGCGTCGAGAAGCTGCGGATCTTCGGCACCAGCAACCTGAACGCCGTCTCCGACGGCCTGCGCGTGCTGCGCACCGTCCTCGCCGAACGCGCCCGCCCGGTGCGGCGGGCCGGTGTGACCAACATCGAGGAGGACTTCGCGCCCCTGCCGCAGGTGCAGGCGGTGGCATGACTGCTGCCGGGGTCACCGTCGTCATCTGCGCCTACACCCTCGACCGCTGGGCCGAGCTGGAGTCGGCGCTCGAGGGCGCGCATGCCGATCCCGTACCCCACGACACCATCCTGGTGATCGACCACAACGACGAGCTCCTGGCCAGGGCAACGGCCCGCTGGCCGCAGGTGCGGGTGCTGCCGAATCACGGCCGCCGGGGCCTCTCCGACGCGCGCAACACCGCCCTGCGGGAAGTACGCACCGAACTGGTCGCCTTCCTCGACGACGACGCCACGCCGTCGGCAGGCTGGCTCGGCGCCCTGCTCGCCCCCTTCGCTGATCCTGACGTGGTGGCCACCGGTGGTGTCGCCCATCCGGTCTGGCCGGCCACGGGTCGTCCCGGCCACCTCCCCGAAGAGCTGTGGTGGGTGATCGGCTGCAGCTTCCACGGCCAGCCGGATTCCCCCGAGCGCGTGCGCAACGTGATGGGCTGCAACATGGCGTTCCGCACCGCCCCGCTGTGCGCGATCGGCGGCTTCAACACCGATCTCGGCCGGGTCGGCACCTACCCCGTGGGCGGTGAGGAGACCGAGGCCTGCCTGCTGCTGGGACGCCGCGATCCGTCCGCGCGAATCAGTTTCGTCGCCGCCGCACAGGTCAACCACCACGTCACCGCCGGACGCACCCGGTTCGGTTACCTCCTCCAGCGCAGCTACTGCGAAGGGCTCTCCAAGGCGAGCCTCTCCCGGTATGCCGGTGCGGGGGCTGCACTGGCCACCGAGGCCGGCTATGTCCGCACCGTGCTGCCCGCCGCGGTGCTGCGGGAGCTGCGGCACCCGCGCCGGGGCCTGCCCGCCGCGGCCGGCATCGTGGTCTCCGTGCTCGCCGCCGGCGTCGGCTACGTGCGCGCCCGGGTGGTGCCCGCCACCCCGGTCACGGCGCGCGGACCGCTGGCGTCCCTCGTGGAGGAGCCTGCGTGAGCACACCCCTGGCCACGGCCGACCCGGCGGCGGCAACGGTCAGCCAGGCGATCCGGAACGACTCGCTGTGGCTGTTCAGCGGCTACGCCGCCACCGCAGGCATCGGCTTCGTGTTCTGGGTCGTCGCCGCCCTTCGGGTTCCGCCGGAAGCGCTCGGCGCGGACGCGGCCCTGATCTCGGTGTTCACCGCTGCGGCGGCGATCACCTCCAGCGGCATCGGCAGCGCGATGGTGGTGATGCTCCCGGTCGCCGGAGGGCAGCGCGCGCACCTGGTCCGGGTCGCCTACCTGGCCACCGTGGGGATCGGGCTGTTCGCAGGACTTCTCGCGGGGGGAATCGCGGCCGCGATGCTGCCCGCCGCCGGCCTTCCCGCCGGGGTGACGGTCGCGCTGGTCACGGCGATGACCATGGTCTGGGCAGTCTTCAACGTGCAGGACCAGGTACTCACCGGCCTGAATGCCGCCCGCTGGACGCTGTTCCTGAACGGCCCGGCGAACCTCGCCAAGCTGCTCCTCACCGTCGTGCTCACCCTGCCCCTGCTGGCCGTCGCCCATCCGGTGGTGCTGGCCACGATCCTTCCGGCGGCGGCTGCTGCCGTGTTCACCGTGACCTGGCTGGTGCCGCGTCTGCTGCGCCAGCCCGTCGCGGTCAGCGCGGACGCCGTGGACGGCCCGACCGGGACCGGCTGGCTCGCTGCCCTGCGTGCGTTCGCGCTCCGCGACACGGCCGCGATCGGGCTACTCCTCGGCGTGGGACTGCTCACGCCTTTCCTGGTCACCGTGCTGGCCGGCCCGACGCAGGGCGCCCTGTATGCCATCGCCTACCAGATCAGCGTCGCTCTCGACCTGGTCAACAACGGCGTCGCCACCGCGCTGGCGAAGAACTCCAGCGGCGCCCGCAGCACCGGCATCGTCTTGTCCGAGCGGCTGCTCGGACGCGTTCTCGTCGTCGTCGCCCTCGCCGCGGCCGCGATCACGGCGGCCACCCCGCTCGCCTTCGGGCTGCTGGGCCGCGGGTACGACCCCGCCCGGGCGACGCTCGTCGTCGGCCTGCTCTCGCTCGGCTGCCTCGCCCGCACCCCGTACGGGATCTGGTCGTCGCTGATGCGGGCCCACCACCGAGTCACCCCGGTGCTGGCCGGCAACGCGAGCACCGCCGTGGTGCTGGTCGTCCTCGCGATCGGCCTCGTGCCTGCCGCCGGGGCGGCCGGTGCCGCCTGTGCGATGCTCGTCTCCGGCCTGTGGGCCGGGGCGCTGGGCATCGTCGGTCTGCGTCGACTGCGCAGACAGTCCACCGACCAGGGAGGGGAGCACTCATGCTGAACCCGGCGATGCCGTCGCCTGCCGGACCGAGTGGCCGCGACGCCCGCTGGGTGGGGCTGGTCGAACTGGCCGATCTCGACCCTGCGGCAACGACGCTCGACCTCGCCGCTGCGGACGGCTACTGGCTGGCCCGGCTGCTGATCCGAGACGCCGGCGTGGTTCGCGGGTACGTCACCCTGCCGGTCACCGACGGCCGGGTCGACCTCGCCGAGCTGCGGACGCGCGCTGCCCGGCTACCGGTGCCGGACGCGGTGCCGGAGCCGGACGTGTTGCCCGCGATGTCCGTCGTGGTCTGCACGAGGGAGCGACCGGCGATGTTGCGCGAGGCGCTCGGCTCGCTGGTGGCCCTCGATTACCCGGACTTCGAGGTGATCGTGGTCGACAACGCCCCCCTCACCACCGGGACCGCTGAGGTGGCCGCCGCGTTCGGCGTGCGCTACGTGGTGGCACCCGTCGCCGGGCTCTCCCGGGCCCGGAACACCGGCCTGGCCGCAGCCCGGAACGGCATCGTGGCCTTCACCGACGACGACGTGGTGGTCGACCACCAGTGGCTGCGCGGCCTGGCGAAGGGCTTCGCCCGCGGCGCCGACATCGCCTGCGTGAGTGGGCTCGTTCCGTCCGGCGAGCTGCGCAACGCCGTCCAGGCCTACTTCGACGCCCGGGTGAGCTGGTCGAAGGTGCTCACGCCGCGGCAGTTCCGGCTCAGCGCGCCGCCGTCCGACCTGCCCATGTTCCCGTTCTGCGTGGGGGAGTACGGGACGGGAGCGAACTTCGCCGTCCGCGCCGACACCGTCCGTGCGCTCGGCGGCTTCGACGAGGCGCTCGGCGTCGGCACCCGGACCAAGGGCGGGGAGGACCTCGACATCTTCACCCGCGTGCTGTTCGCCGGCCACGGCCTCGCGATCGAGCCCGCCGCGCTGGTCTGGCATCGGCACCGTGACGACCTCGACGCCCTGCGCGCCCAGGCGATCGGCTACGGACGCGGATTGGGTGCCTGGCTGACCAAGGTCGCGACCCGTCCGCGCCCGCTCGGGATGGCTCTGGCCAGGGCTCCGCAGGCCGTGCAGCGGCTGGTCCACAAGCCCATGACGACGGTGGAGGATCCCGATCTCGCCGACGCCGTCCCGCTGTCCGACGACGACCCGCTCGCCGCGGAGATCGGCCGGATCGGGCGGCTGGAACTGCTGCAGGTGCTGGTTGGCCCCGGCTGCTACCTCGCCGAGCAGGTGAAGCGGATCACCTCCCGACGCGCGGCGGTGCCCGCATGAGGCTGCGCATTCCGGCCGCACTGGGCCGACGCGGCTGGGACGTCGCCGCGCTGGCCGCAGGGCTGGCCGGGGTCCTGGTTGCCTCCGCCGGGGCCCTCCCGACAGCGGTCGCACTGCCGCTGCTGGCCGGGTTCGTCCTGGTCGGGCCGGGTGCCCTCGTGCAGACGATGCTGCGGCTGCCCAGCCCCACCCGGTGGCTGGTCGTGCCGACCCTCGGCCTCGCGGTCGTCGTGGTGACGACCACGGCGATGGCGTGGTTCGATGCGTGGCAGCCCCGGCTGAGCCTCGCCGTGCTCGCCGGGCTGGTCGCCGCGATCGCGGCCGTCCGGTTGTTGCCGCCGGTCGGGAGCAGGGTGCCGGCAGGGTGACCATGCTCGGCCAGGAACGCAGTGCGCCGGTATTGGTGTCGGGGAACGCCCCGGCGCCGACCGTCGCGCGGCCGGGGGGCGCGGTCGCGTCCGGCTGGGTCCTGCCCGCCGCGCTGCTGGCGGCCTCGGTGGCCGCCTGGCTGGTGGCCGCTCCCAGCCTGTCCACGGACACGATCGACAACCGGGGCCTGCTGTTCGCGGCCAGCCCGCTGTTCGCTGTCTCGCTGGTCCTGTGCGCGCTCGCCTTCCTGGTCGCCGTCGGGGGACGCCGCCACGGCCTGGCCGCGCTCGTCCTCGGCGTGTCGGTGGTGCTCACCCGGCTGCCCACGGCAGTGGCGGTGAGCCTGCCCCTGTACTCGTGGACGTACAAGCACTTCGGCGTGATCGACTACGTGAGCACCTACGGGCACCTCGACCACGGCGTGGACATCTACCACTCCTGGCCCGGGATGTTCACCCTCTTCGCCTGGGTCAACGAGCTGACCGGCACCAACTCCTTCCAGCTCGCGCTGTGGTTCACGCCGGTTTACCAGCTCGCCCTGACCGCCGCGATCTACGTGATGGCGCGGGCCTGGCGGCTGGGCCGGGGCCCGGCGCTGGTCGCAGCCTTCATCGCCCACACCGCGAACTGGGTGGCCCAGGACTACTTCTCGCCGCAGGCGGTCGCCATGCTGCTCGCTGTCGGCGTGCTCGCGTTGCTCGCCCACTCAGGGAAGGGCCGCCGCGCCATCGGGACGCCGCATCCGGCGGCGGTGTGGGTGGCGCTCCCGATCTACGCCGGCGTGGTGGTCAGCCACCAGCTGACCCCGTTCTGGCTGATGATCGTGATCGGCGCAGGCTGCGTGTTCGGTCAGATCCGGCCGCGCTGGGTGATGGTCGTCTTCGCCGCGACCGTGATCGGCTGGACGGCGCTCAACTACGACGTGGTCAGCAGTTACGGCAGCATCTTCCACTTCGACCCGATGGGCAACGTCGCCCGGAACGTCAACGGGGGGAACCCCAGCGACGGCCAGCGGCTGACCAGCCTGGCCGGCCGGTTCACCACGATCTCCACCTGGCTGGTCACCGGAGTCGTCCTGCTGCTGCGCTGGCGGCGCAGGGAGCAGCGTCGGCTCACGCTCACCCTGGCCGCTCTCGCGCTCGGGTCGTTCACGGTGCTGCTCGGCCAGGGCTACGGCGGGGAGGCGGTCTTCCGGGTGTTCCTGTACTCGATCCCCGGGTGCGCCCTCGTGATCGCGTCCGCCGTGGAGCGATGGCTCACCGGACGGGCACGGTGGGGGAGGACGGGACGGCTCGCGGCGGTCGTCTCGCTGCTCCTGCTCACCGGCGCGGCGGCGCAGGCGTTCTACGGCGCGTGGTTCGCCAACCGGGTCGACCAGGACGCGCTGGAGGCCTCGGTGTGGATCGTGGAGAAGGCGCCCGCCGATGCCATGGTGCTGGCGCTGGCCCCCGGGGCGCCCGGACGCGTGGTCGCCCGCTACACGGAGTTCGTGCGGAACAACCGCGACTTCGATGGCGGCGTGGACGCCTGGGACGGCTGGCTCGGTACCGACTTCAAGGACGGCCGGGTCAACGAGATGACCGACGCCATGCTGGGTGACAACCATCCGACCTACGCCGTGATCACGGCGCAGATGAAGGTCTACAACGCCTACTACGGGCTGTTCCCGCCCGGCGCCATCGAGCGGTTCGAGAACCAGCTGCTGACGAACCCGCACTGGCACACCCTCGTGCACACCCCCTCGCTCACGGTGCTCGTGATCAACCAGGCGGCGGCATGACCAGGCCCGCACCGGATCACGCCCGGCCGCCGGAGCCCCACCGCGACTCGACGGCGCGGGCGGTCTCGAGCACAGACCGGTTGCTCGGTGGCACTCTGATCGGCGTCGGCCTCGGTCCGCTGGACCTGCCCGGTCACGCCGAACTGGGCGATGCGCTGGTCCGGATCGCCGCCATGGGGCCCGCCACCCGGGTCGGCCTCGTGCTGGCCGATGAGGGGCACTGGCGCGAGGTCGGCGTGCGGATCGCCGAGCGCACCGGTGAGATCTTCCGGGTCGCTCCCGCCTCGGTGGGTGACCCGCGGGACTGGCTGCGCGAGCACTGGATCGAGGACCTGCCCGTCCAGTTCGCGATCGCCGGCGACCGGCTCGGCATGCTGATGGACCATCGGCTCAGCGACGCGAGCCTTTCGGCCATGCTGCCGCTGGCACTGATCGACGTCGCGAGGGGGCGTCCGGTGCCGTCGGCGTTCGGCAACCTCACCGAGCGTCCGCTCCCCACGGCGCTGTCCGCAACGTTCGGGACCCGGCCGGGCCGCTGGCTCGCCCTCGCCGACGACTTCCGCCGGTATCGCGCGGGCGGCCCGGAGGCGGCGACGCCGGGGCCGCGGCTGAGCGTGCCGTCCACCCGCCAGCTGACCGCCGTCGTCGGGCCCGAGCAGTTCGCCCGCCTTCGTGCCCACTGCCGTGGCCGGATCGCACTGGGGCCGGCGCTCGCCCTCGTGGCCGGAGCGGCCATGCGGGCCGCCGGGCTGGCGGTGAGCGACCGCGCCGAACTCGTGGTCGACCTGCGCCGCTACCTGCCGGCGGGGGAGCACACGCTGGCGAACTTCATCGCCGGGCTGGAGATCCCGCTCGCAGGCGCGGGCGTCGCCGCCGTGCACGAGCGGGTCAACCAGGCCCTCGCCGTGGGGAGGCCTCTGGCGACCGCAGCGCTCGGCGCCGGCCGCGCCCGGCTGGCGTCCCGGCTGCCGTCCCTGCCGTCCTCCGGACGCGCGCCGGCCGGCCCGGCGGCACTGCCGCCGGCCCGGATCTCGATGAGCAGCCTCGGTCGGCTCCGGGCCTTCGAGAAGCTGCCCTGGACGGTGCCGCCGGAACAGCGGTGGGCCGCGGCCCACACCGAGCCCGGGGCGTCCGGGACGCTGGGCTTCATCGCCATCGTGATGGACGCGCGACTGCACCTGCACCTGACCTGGCGGGCCGAGGAGTTCGACCGGACCCGGGTAGTCGCAGGTGCGGCCCTGATCGCTGCCGACCCGGTCGCGCTGCTCGAGGACGCGGACCGGAGATGTTGAGCCGCCGGCAGGCCCTCGGGCTGCTCGGCTGCGGCCTGGCCGGCGTCGTGGTCGCGTCCCGGACCCCGATGGCCGAGCGCGGCGCGGATCCGGTGACCGGCGTCGTCCCCACCCCGGCGCGGACCCCGCAGCCGCAGCCGGATCCGGCGATCCTGACCCGTGACGTCTGGACGCCCGAGACCGGTGGGGGTGGCTGGGGAAATCACGAACTGCAGACCTACAGCGCGGACGCGGTCCGGTTCCGTGACGACGGTGGCATCTCGATCACCGCGACGGTGCACGGCTCGGGGCGTCGCGCGACCTGCGTGTCCGGCCGGATCACCACCGCCGGACGGTTCTCGTTCACCGAGGGCACGCTGACCGCCCGGATCCGGCTGCCGGAGGGGCAGGGCCTGCTGCCCGCTTTCTGGCTGCTCGGCGACAGCCTCGACGCGAGGGGCTGGCCGGCCTGTGGCGAGATCGACGTGGTCGAGACGCCGAACGACACCCGGCACAGCGTGCACAGCGTGCACGCGCCGCTGCGGCACGGCTCGCAACCCTGGCACCTCAACAAGGGCGTGGACCGGAAGGTGCCGCTGTCGCGTGACTTCCACGACTACGCCGTGCAGCGGCGCAAGGGCCGGGTGGTGCTGCTGCTCGACGACGAGGTGGTGCTCGACCGGCGCCGATCGCAGGTGAAGCAGGCGCGCTGGGTGTTCGACCAGCCCTTCCACGTGGTGCTCAGCCTCGCCGTCGGCGGCGACTGGCCCGGCCCGCCCGACCGGACCACGCCGCGACGATCGGTGCTGGAGGTCGCCTCGGTCCGCTACGACCCGGACATGCTGCCGGACTAGCCGGCGGAGGGGCGGCCCCCCGCGCCGAGTCGATCCGCCCGAGCCGGTGACGTCACGAGGGTCGGGGGACACCCCACGACCTGTCGGGGCTGCCGCGCGCACCTGGCCGGGCCGCTCAGGCCTCGTCCAGGCGGCGGCCGCGTACGACGACCTCCTGGTGCGGGTAGCCGAGGTGCTCGTAGAAGTCGAGCACGGAGGTGTTGTCGGTGCGCACCATGAACTGGATCTTCGGGCAGCCCCGCGCCGCCAGCCACGCCTCGGCGGCAGCCATCAGGTTGCGGCCCAGGCCCCGCCCGCGGGCCGCGTCCGCCACGGCCAGGTAGTAGACCCAGCCGCGGTGCCCATCGTCGCCGACCATCGCGGCGCCGATGAGCCGGTCGCCGTCGCGTACGCCGAGCACGACGGACGCCGGCCCGTCGACTGCGCGCAGGAAGTCCGCGGCGGCGTCGTTCCAGGGACGGGTCAGGCCCGCCTCCACCCACAGCGCGACGGCGTCGGTGACGTCGGCGGCCCCGAGCTCTGTGACCATCACACCTTCCTGATCCGGACCCAGCTGACCTGGTGGTCGTGGCCCTTGCGCAGGATCGCCGTGGCCCGCCCGCGGGTCGGCCGGATGTTCAGCTCCAGGTTCGGCCCGTTGATCCGGTTCCAGATCTCAATCGCTGTCGCGGTCGCCTCCCGCTCGGACATCAGCCCGTAGCGCACGAAGTACGACTGCGGGTCCTGGAACGCGGTCTCGCGCAGCCGGAGGAACCGGGTCACGTACCAGTCCAGGATGTCGGCGTGGGCGGCGTCCACGTACACCGAGAAGTCGAAGAAGTCGCTGACGGCCAGGCCTGTGGTCCCGTCCGCGCGACGCCGGGCCGGCTGGAGCACGTTCAGCCCCTCGACGATCAGCACGTCGGGCTGGCGCACCGTGACCCGCTCGTCCGGCACGATGTCGTAGACGAGGTGGGAGTAGACCGGGGCGCTGACTTCGGGCGCACCCGACTTCACGTCCATCACGAACTGGACCAGCCGGCGCCGGTCGTACGACTCGGGGAAGCCCTTCCGGTCGAGCAGCCCCATCTGCTCAAGGTGCGCGTTGGGGAACAGGAAGCCGTCGGTGGTGATCAGGTCCACCTGTGGCGCCGACGGCAGCCGGGTGATCAGCTCCTTCAGCAGGCGGGACACTGTCGACTTGCCCACGGCCACAGAACCGGCGACGCCGATCACGAACGGCGTCCGGCGCCCGGACAGGCCGAGGAACTGGTGGGAGGCGGAGAACAGGTCTCCGGTGCGCTCCATGTACAGGCTGAGCAGGTCGGTCAGCGGCAGGTAGACCTCGCGCACCTCCGCGGCGTCGGTCGGGTCGCCGATACCGCGCAGCCGCTCCAGCGTCGCGTCGTCCAGGCTCGCGGGGCGGGCCGCCGCCAGCGCGGCCCAGTGGCGCCGATCGAGCGTGAGGTACGGCCCGTACGGGTTGTCCTCCGGCGCATCGACCTCGTCGTGCATGCCGATTGCTGGAGCCATTACCACCTCTGATCGCGCCGATGCTGGCTGTGGGTCAGTGCCCAAGTATGGGCGAAAGCGCCACTACAGTGGCGGCTATGTGCGGAATTATCGGCTACACGGGCCCACGCGTCGCCCGGGACGTGGTGGTGGCAGGGCTGCGCCGGATGGAGTACCGCGGCTATGACTCGGCCGGGGTTGCGGTGGTTTCCGGCGGCGAGATCTGCTACCGGAAGAAGGCGGGCAAGATCACCAATCTGGAGGCGGAACTCCAGACCAGCCCGATCCCTGACTCCGGGCTTGGCATCGGGCACACCCGCTGGGCCACGCACGGCGGCCCCAACGACACCAACGCGCACCCGCACGTGTCCGCCAATGGCCGGGTCGCGCTGATCCACAACGGCATCATCGAGAACTTCGCGGTGCTCCGCTCCGAACTGGAGGCCGAGGGGATCGCGTTCAGCTCCGAGACCGACACCGAGACCGCGGCCCAGTTGCTGGGCCGGGAGGTCGAGGCCGGCACCGATCTCGCCGAGGCGATGCGCCGGGTCTGCGTCCGGCTGGAGGGCGCCTTCACCCTGGTTGCGGTGGACGCAGCAGAGCCGCACCGCCTCGTCGCCGCCAGGCGCAACTCGCCGCTGGTGGTCGGGGTCGGCGAGGGCGAGAACTTCGTCGCCTCCGACGTCGCCGCGTTCATCGAGTTCACCCGCTCGGCCGTCGAACTTGGCCAGGACCAGGTGGTCGACGTCACCCCGGAGAAGATCACGGTCACCGACTTCGCCGGGAACCCGGCGCAGACGCACCCGTTCGAGGTCACCTGGGATCTGTCCGCCGCGGAGAAGTCCGGCTACGACTGGTTCATGCGCAAGGAGATCTACGAGCAGCCCAAGGCGGTCGCGGACACCCTGCTCGGCCGGTTCAACCCGGACGGTTCGCTGAAGCTGGACGAGCTGCACATCCCCGAGGCGGAGCTGCGGTCGATCGACAAGATCATCATCGTCGCCTGTGGTACGGCGTACTACGCAGGACTTGTCGCCAAGTACGCGATCGAGCACTGGACGCGGATCGCCTGCGAGGTCGAGATCGCCAGCGAGTTCCGCTACCGCGACCCGATCATCACCGGATCCACCCTGGTCGTCACGCTCAGCCAGTCGGGCGAGACGGCCGACACCCTGATGGCGATCCGGCACGCCCGCGAACAGCACGCCAAAGTGATCGCGATCTGCAACACCAACGGCGCCACCATCCCGCGCGAGTCGGACGCGAACATCTACACCCACGCCGGCCCGGAGATCGGCGTGGCCTCCACGAAGGGCTTCCTCACCCAGGTCGCAGCCTGCTACCTGCTCGGGCTCTACCTTGCCCAGGTGCGCGGCACCATGTACGACGACGAGATCCACGCCGTGATGAGCGAGCTCGCCGCCACCCCGCCGCTGATCCAGAAGGTGCTCGACGAGCTCGACCCGATCATGGCGCTGGCGAAGCGCTTCCTGGACAAGAAGTCGGTGCTCTTCCTCGGCCGCCACGTCGGCTACCCGGTGGCGCTGGAGGGCGCGCTGAAGCTGAAGGAGATCGCCTACCTGCACGCCGAGGGCTTCCCCGCAGGCGAGCTCAAGCACGGCCCGATCGCGCTGGTCGAGGAGGGCGTCCCGATCTTCATCGTGGTGCCGCCGCAGGGCCGTGACCAGCTGCACGACAAGGTCGTCTCCAACATCCAGGAGGTGCGGGCCCGCGGGGCCCTCACCGTCGTCCTGGCCGAGGAGGGGGACGAGGAGGTCGAGCCCTACGCCGACGTGCTGTTCCGGCTGCCGAAGGTGTCCACCCTGCTGCAACCGCTGGTGGCGACCGTGCCGCTGCAGATGTTCGCCTGCGAGCTGGCCACGCTCAAGGGCTACGACGTGGACCAGCCCCGCAACCTCGCCAAGAGCGTCACGGTCGAGTAGCCGCCATGATCGTCGGCATCGGCATCGACGTGACCCAGGTCTCCCGCTTCAGCGAGGCCGCGGCGCGGACTCCTGCCCTGCTGGACAAGATCTTCACGCCCGCAGAGCACGACACGTCGATGCAGCGGATGGCCGGGCGGTTCGCGGCGAAGGAGGCGTTCGCCAAGGCGCTCGGCGCACCGACGGGGCTGGTCTGGACCGACGTCGAGGTGCGCAAGGACGACGACGGCAAGCCCTACTTCGCCTGCACAGGCACCGTCGCGGCCCTCGTGGCCCAGCGGGGGATCGCGTCCATCCACTTGTCGATCACCCACGACGCGGGCATCGCCTCCGCCGTGGTCGTCTGCGAGGCGTAGCGCCGTGAAGCATGCCTACACGGTCGCGCAGATCAGGGAGGCGGAGCGGCAGGCCTTCGCCGAGGTCGGGCCGGACGCGCTGATGCAGCGGGCCTCGGCGGGCCTGGCTGCGGTCATCCTGCGCCGGCTCGGCAAAGGCCTTGGACGCTCCACCAACGCCGAAAGCCTCCGCTCGGGTCGAACGCCCCTGCCAGGGTCGGAGCGTTCGACGCCAACGGAGGCCCTCGGCAGGAGGCGGGGGGTGTACGGCGCTCGCGTCCTGCTCGTGGTCGGGTCGGGCAACAACGGGGGCGACGCGCTGTTCGCCGGGGCGATCCTCGCTCGCCGGGGGGTGCGGGTGACCTGCTGGCGAACCGGGTCGACCGTCCACGAGGCCGGCTGGACGGCGCTGCTCGCCGCCGGGGGCCGCGAGGTGGACGCCGGGGCGGCGCTGGCCGACCTGCCCACGCAGCGCTACGTCGTGGACGGCGTGGCAGGCATCGGCTCGCGTCCCGGACTCGCCGCGGAGCTGGCGGGCTTCGCGTCCGCGTGTGCCGAACTCGGCGTCCCGGTGGTCGCTGTCGACCTGCCGTCCGGGCTCGCCCCCGAGCCTCCCTTCGGCGAGGAGGCGCACTTCGTCGCCGACCTCACCGTGACCTTCGGCGGCTACAAGCTCTGCCAGCTGATGGAACCCGCGCGCTCGGCCTGCGGAGAGGTCGAACTGGTCGACATCGGCCTGGACCTGCCCCAGCCGGCGGTCTCGGCCTGGGACACCGAAGACCTGGCCGCGGCCTGGCCGGTGCCGGACGCGCGCAGCGACAAGTACTCCCGCGGCGTGGTCGGCCTCGACACCGGCTCCGTGGACTACCCGGGAGCCGCCGTGCTCACCGCGGCCGGGGCGGTGCGGGCCGGCGCAGGGATGGTTCGCTACTTCGGTCCGCCGCAGGTGGGGCAGCGGATCCTGGACCGGTTCCCGAACGTCGTGGTCGGCCAGGGCCGCGTGCAAGCCCTGGTGCTCGGCTCGGGCTGGGGAGAGCGCAAGGACCGCGGCGTGGTCGCCCGGGCCGTCGAGGCGGGCGTCCCGCTCGTCGTGGACGCCGACGGGCTGCGACACCTGCCCAGGACCGGGCACTCCAAGGTGGTCCTCACCCCGCATGCCGGGGAGCTCGCCCGACTGCTGGGGAGCTCCCGCGCCGAGGTGGAGGCGGACCCCCTTGCTGCGGTGCTGGCAGCGAGCAGGTCGACCGGGTGCACGGTGCTGCTGAAGGGGGCCACCCAGTACGTCGCCGCGCCCGACTCGACCCGGGTCTGGCTGGCCGTCCCCGGCCCCGCCTGGACGGCTCAGGCCGGGTCGGGCGACCTGCTGGCCGGGATCTGCGGGACCCTGCTCGCCGCCGGCCTCGCGCCGCTCGACGCCGCACTCGCCGCCGCGAGCGTCCAGGCGGTCGCAGCCGCTGCGGCGCCGGGGCCGGTGCCGCCCCAGGAACTGCGACTTCCTGTGCCGCCGCATCCGGATGTGGCCGGCTGAGTGACGCCGCCCGTCCGCCTGGTCGCGGGGTCCTGCCACCGGACTCCCTCCGGGCGAGCCCGCCGGGACCCGTGGTGATCCGCGGACGGCGCGGGCCGGTGCGTGTCGGCCGCCCCTGTTGCCGTTAACCTGCTCCTGGCGACCGGTGGCGGTCGTCGGAGTGGTGCTCGGCGGGGAGGACCACGACAGCATCCAACGCCTCGTGGGGGAGTCGATGACGACCGGAGCAGCGACGCGGCGGCTCTCGGCCCAGGTGGCCGTCCAGCGGTTCGGCGCCTTCCTCTCGAGCATGGTCATGCCCAACATCGCCGCGTTCATCGCGTGGGGCCTGATCACCGCGCTGTTCATCGAGCAGGGCTGGATCAACATCGTGGTGCGGCAGCCGCCGGACGGGTGGGTCGCCATGCTGGGCGGCTGGGGTGCCTTCGAGGGCAAGGGCATCGTCGAGCCGAGCATGACCTACCTCCTGCCTCTGCTGATCGGCTACACCGGCGGCAAGCTGGTCCACGGCACCCGTGGCGGCGTCGTGGGCGCGATCGCCACGATGGGCGTCATCACCGGTGCCGAGGTCCCGATGTTCACCGGCGCGATGATCATCGGCCCGGTCGGAGGCTGGACCATGAAGCGCCTCGACGCGCTCTGGGAGCGTCGCGTCCGGCCGGGATTCGAGATGCTGGTGGGGAACTTCTCTGCGGGTATCTGGGGAGGCATCCTCGCGGCTTTCGGGTTCTTCGTTGTCGGGCCGGTGGTGGGTGTGGCCTCGGAGGCGGCGAGCAAGGCGGTGGGCCTCCTGGTGGCGTCCGGGCTGCTGCCGTTGACGTCGATCCTGATCGAGCCGGGGAAGGTCCTGTTCCTGAACAACGCGATCAACCACGGCATCCTGACCCCGCTCGGGACGCAGCAGGCCGGCCTGACCGGCAAGTCGGTGCTCTTCCTGCTCGAGGCGAACCCCGGCCCGGGGCTGGGCCTGCTGGTGGCGTACATGCTGTTCGGCAAGGGTCCGGCGAAGCAGTCCGCCCCCGGGGCGGCGATCATCCAGTTCTTCGGCGGTATCCACGAGATCTACTTCCCCTACGTGCTGATGAAGCCCGTCCTGATCCTGGCGATGATCGCCGGGGGGATGACCGGAGTGTTCATCAACGACGCGTTCGACGTCGGACTGCGCGCACCGGCAGCGCCCGGATCCGTGTTCGCCGTGTACCTCCAGGCCGCACCGGACAGCTACCTGGGCGTGACCCTGGCCATGGCCGGCTCGGCGGCGGTCAGCCTTGCCGTCGCGTCGCTCCTGCTGGGCCTGGATCGCGGGACGGTGAAGGCGACGGACCTTGCCACGGCCACCGCGCGGATGGAGGAACTGAAGGGCAGGAGGTCGGCCGTGGCCGGACTGCTGACCGGCGCCGCCGCCAGCCCCGTCCGCACGATCGTGTTCGCCTGCGACGCCGGAATGGGCTCGTCCGCGATGGGGGCTTCGTTGTTGCGCAGGAAGCTCGCCGCAGCCGGCCTGACCGACGTGGAGGTCCTGAACCGTGCCGTCCGCGACCTCGACCCGGACGCCGACCTCGTGATCACCCAGTCGCGGCTCACCGACCGCGCCCGGCGGCGCGCGCCGGGCGCGACCCACCTCTCGGTCGACGACTTCATCGACTCTCCCGTCTACGACGACGTCGTCGACCTGCTCGGCGGGCAGGACGCACCGGCCCCCGACCCGGCCACGGCGCCGGCGCCGCGACCGGCCGGGCCGCAACGCCCGAGGATCGAGGACCTGCTCTCGACGACGAGGGTGCGTATCCACGCCGGATCGGTCACCCGGGACCAGGCGCTGCAGGAGGCCACCGAACTGCTGGTCGAGGCGGGCGCGGTCACGCCGAGCTACTACGAGGCGATGCTGGACCGGGAGAGGGCCGTGTCGACCTACATGGGGCACGGGCTGGCGATCCCGCACGGCACCAGCGAGGCGCAGGACGCGGTGCTCGCGTCCGCGATCAGCCTCGTCCGCTACGACGGCGGCGTTGACTGGGACGGCCAGCGGGCGACCTTCGTCGTCGGCATCGCGGGCAAGGGGAGCGAACACCTCGACGTGCTCGCCCGGATCGCCGTCCTGTTCTCCGACGACGCGGCGATCGATGGGCTCAGGGCCGCCGCCTCGCCCGGGCAGCTGTTCACCCTAGTCTGCGCAGCCTGCGCCGCGTGAGCGTCGGGCGGATCAGCCGTCGATGACCGCGACGAGCTCGTCCAGGAAGCGGGGGAGGTCGGTGCCCTTGTGCACGAGCCGCTGGACGCTGTCGTGCTCGCTGAACACCTCGACCAGTTGCTCGAACACCGTCTGGAACGCCGCCCGGTCGCTCTCGGAGAACGCAACCATCACCACGACCTGGACCCTGGACTCGCCCCAAGGGATCGGCTGGTCGGCCATGCCGACGGCGATCGCCGTGCGAGTGGCGGTCATGCTCAGCGCGTGGGGCACGGCGAGCGCCTCGGTGAACGCTGTCGACGACATCTGCTCCCGCTCGACGCTGCGCTCCACGTAGTCGTCCTCGATCACGCCTTCGGCGACCAGCAGCGCGCCCAGCCGCCGGATGATTGCCTCCTCGCCCGCAACCGGGTCGAGGTCCCGGACGAAGGCCCCCGGGGCGAAGTACTTCTCCAGTTCCGTGCGCAGCCGGGCGAGCCGGCGGATCCGGCGGATCCGCATCGCGGCGGCGTGCACCCGTTCCACGTCGCTGTCGGTCAGGAACAGCGGAATCGGGACGATCCGGTCGCTGGAGGCGGGCGGGGGAATGGTGGTAAGGATCAGGTCGGTGTCCAGGGACGCCCAGTCGGGGTCGGCCCGGGTCTCCACCCCGACGACCTGGATGGTCCGCCCGAGCGAACGATCCAGGCTGGAACGCAGCAGGCTGTCCAGGTCGTGGTAGCCCGGGCACACGATCGTCGCGGTCGGCGGGGAGTCGTCGGTGCGGTTACGCTCCAGGCGCGCCCCGACGTGCATGGCGATGTAGGCGATCTCCTCGTCCACCAGGGGGATCCCCAGCCGCTCCTGCAGCCGGGTGGCGATGTACACCGCGACCTCGAAGATCATCGGGTAGGACGCCTTCAGGGTGCGGGTCAGGGGGTTGCGCGACCACGCCGACTCCTGGACCCGCTCGAGGAGGTTCTGCACGTGCAGGATCAGGCGCCAGGTGAAGTCCTCACCGGACAGGTCGATCAGGAACTCGGCGGACGCGGCGTTGCAGGCGTCGAGGACGGCTTCGGTGACCTTCGGGTCCACCCGTTGCCGGGCGACCGTCTGCACCGACTGGAGGCGCGGCGCGGCAATCCGGCTGAGCACGACGGTGGTGAGGAACTCCCGGTCACCGTCGTTGAACCGGACCCCGAAGTGCCGGATCGCGAGCTCGTCCAGCACACCGCCGACGGCGACCGAGTCGTCCCTGGGGTGGACGGTGCCGGTCGCCAGGGGACGACCCCGCGCGACCCGGTCGGCGGCGATGGCGACGTGCATCAGGACATCGGCGATCGCGTACTCGTTGACGAAGTAGCCGAGCCCGCCGAGGGCATCCACCAGGTCGGCCTTGAACCGCGAGTACGCCTCGGCGCCCACCGACCCCTCGCCCAGCACCCGCATCAGTGCGGGGAAGTCGAGCGACTTCATCTCGGTCTGGTCGTGCACGAGCCGGCTGAGCACGCGCCGGTGCGCCATCTCCGTGCCCTGGAACCAGACCTGTGATCCCTGGCGCTTCAGGGTCAGGCCGCTGCCGCTGATGAAGGAGCGGACGCGGGCGAGGTCGCCCTCCACGGTGGCAGAGCTGACGTAGATCTCGTCCGCGGTGTCGTGGACGTCCACCGGGGACTCCGACTCCAGCAACCGTCGCACCAGCTGGTGCAGGCGCGCGCGGGGCGTGCCCGGCTCGACCGCGTCCTCGCGCAACGCAGCCCGCGCGGCCGGCCCGGCCCGGTAGCCCTGGGCCCCGGACTCCACCACGACGCCGTCGGCGACCCTCGCGTTCAGGGCCGCGACGTAGGTGCGCACGGAACGGGGAGTGACGCCGAGATGGTCGGCGAGGGCGGCAGCGGTCACCCAGTTCTCGGCACTCACCAGGCGGGTGAGCAGCTTGTTCTGCCGGGATCTCGACACCGTTCCGCCTCCTGAGCCGGACCACTCCCGGGGTCTTCACGCGACGCCGGGTGCCTCCACAGTGAAACACGCCCGGGCCACGACGAGGAACTCCCCCCGCCGGGCACGTCGCGGCATTATTGCGCCTCGCGGCCGGGCCGCGGTGACCGCGCGTCCCGGTTCTCCGTGCAGTGTTCCTTCCGCCCCTGCGGAAACTGCCGTGGTTGAGGCCGCCCCTGGCGCGCCCCAATGATGGGAGTCGGAGGAGGCATCAGTGAGGATCCTTGTGGTGTGCGGGGCGGGGGCGTCGAGCACGTTCGTCGCGCAGCGCATCAACGGCGCCGCGCGGGCACGGGAACTTCCCTGGGTTGCGATCGCCACCAACGGGGTATCACTGCACGATGAGGTGGAAGCCGGTGACCTGATCCTGGTCGGTCCCCACTTCGCGGGACACCTCGACGAGATCAGGGACCTCGCCGCACCACACGGTGCCGGTGTCGTCCTGCTGGACACGGACGCCTTCTCCGACATCGACGGCAGCCGGGCACTGGCCCGGATCGAGGTCGCCATCGAGGACGGGACCGTCCGGCCCGACCACCACTGACCACGTTTCGCCGGCCGCACGGACGCGGAACTCCCGGCCCACACCTGAGAAAGGAATCGACACACATGACCGCAACAACCACCGCAGGCTCCTCAGGGAGCTCGACGCGGGTAGCGGTGCAGAAGTTCGGCACCTTCCTGTCCGGCATGATCATGCCGAACATCCCCGCGCTGATCGCGTGGGGCATCGTCACGATGTTCTTCATTCCGGCGGGCTTCACGCCGAACGCGGCGGTCTCCACGATCGTCGGCCCAATGATCCACTACCTGCTGCCGATCCTGATCGCCTACACCGGCGGCCACATGGTCTACGGGGTCCGGGGCGGCGTGGTCGCCTCCATGGGCGTCATGGGCGCAATCGCCGGCTCCGACTACCTGATCGCCCAGGAGAACGCACGGCTGCTTGAGGCGTGGCTCGCCGCGGGCAATGCCGAGGCGGACTTCTCTGCCCTCGGCCAGGTGCACATGTTCATCGGCGCCATGATCATGGCGCCGATCTCGGCGTACAGCATGAAGTGGCTCGACCGGCTGTGGGAGGACAAGATCAAGGCCGGTCTGGAGATGCTGGTGAGCATGTTCAGCGCGGGCATCTGGGGCTTCGTGCTGCTGCTGATCGGCTTCTACCCGATCGCGTGGCTGGTCAACGGGATCATGTCGATCCTGAGCGCGGGCGTGAACTTCCTGATCGCCAACAACCTGCTGCCGCTGACGAGCGTCATCATCGAGCCGGCCAAGGTGTTCTTCCTGAACAACGCGATCAACCACGGCGTGCTGACCCCGCTGGGCCTGCAGCAGGCGGCCGACACCGGCTCGTCGATCCTGTTCCTGCTCGAGGCCAACCCCGGCCCCGGCGTCGGGCTCCTGCTGGCGTTCACCGTCTTCGGCGTCGGTGCGGCGCGTGCGTCCGCTCCGGGCGCGGCGTTCATCCAGTTCGTCGGTGGTATCCACGAGGTGTACTTCCCCTACGCGCTGATGAAGCCGATGCTGATCCTCGCCCTGATCGCCGGCGGCATGACCGGTGTTACCACGAACATGCTGCTCGGCGGCGCCCTGCGGGCACCGGCGGCTCCGGGAAGCATCCTGGCCGTCGTCGCACAGATCGCGCCCGGGAAGTACGTGCCGGTGCTGCTGTCGGTCCTGCTCTCGGCCACGGTCACGTTCGTGATCGCCGCGATCATCCTGCGGGCATCCCGCGCCCGTGACCTCGCTGCCGAAGCGGCCGGGATGGACAAGTTCGAGGCCGCGATCGGCCAGACCGAGGCCAACAAGGGCAAGGGCTCCGACGCGCTCGCCGGGCTCCGCACCGCGACGCTCACGGCTCCGGCCGGTACCGTCAAGACGATCGTGTTCGCCTGTGACGCCGGCATGGGTTCCTCCGCGATGGGTGCCTCGGTGCTGCGCAAGAAGATCCAGGCGGCCGGGTTCTCCGACGTCAAGGTCGTGAACAAGGCCATCGCGGGCCTCGACGACACCTACGAGATCGTCGTGTCCCACCAGGACCTGATGGACCGGGCCGCCCAGCGGACCCCGTCCGCGGTGCACGTCTCCGTCGACAACTTCATGGCTTCGCCGCGCTACGACGAGGTCGTCGAGATGGTGAAGGAGGCGAACGGCGGCCCAAAAGCTGAGGCGCCCGAACCGGTAGTGGCTCCGGCCGCGCCGGCGAGGGCAGTGGTCGAGGCTCCGGCCGCGGCCCCCGCGGCGTCCGAGGGAGTGCTCAAGCTCTCCTCGATCGTGCTCAAGGGCAGCGCGTCCGACCAGTCTTCCGCGATCGACGAGGCGGGCAGGCTGCTCGTGGACGCCGGAGCGGTCGACGCCGGTTACGTCGGCTCGATGCACGACCGGGAGAAGTCGGTGTCCACCTACATGGGCAACTTCCTGGCCATCCCCCACGGCACGAACGAGGCCAAGGGGCTGATCAAGGAGTCCGCCATCTCGGTGGTGCGCTACCCGGACGGCATCGACTGGAACGGCAACCCGGTGAAGTTCGTGATCGGCATCGCCGGCGCGAACGACGAGCACCTCGAACTGCTGAGCAAGATCGCCGAGGTGTTCCTCGACTCCGACGCGGTGGCTAGTCTCGAGAAGGCCAGCTCCGCCCAGGAGATCGCCGACACGTTCAAGAAGGTGAATGGGTAGATGAAAGCAGTGCACTTCGGAGCAGGGAACATCGGTCGCGGGTTTGTCGGCCTGCTGCTGCACAACGCCGGTTACGACCTGGTGTTCGCGGACGTCGTCGAGTCGCTGATCCAGCGGCTGAAGGACGCGGACAGCTACGTCGTGCACGAAGTCGGGGAGAACCCGCGGACCCAGGAGGTCCGCGGGTTCTCCGCCCTCAACTCCGCGACCGAGCCGGAAGAGCTCGTCGCAGCCATTGCGTCCGCCGACATCGTCACCACGGCGGTCGGCGCGCACATCCTGAAGTTCGTCGCACCGGCGATCGCTGCCGGCATCGCAGCGCGTCCCGCTGGAGCACCGAAGGTGGCCGTGATGGCGTGCGAGAACGCCATCAACGGCACCGACATCCTCGCCGGCGAGGTGCTCAAGGCCTACACCGGTGACGACCTCGACGCGAAGGCTGTCTTCGCCAACACCGCGGTCGACCGGATCGTGCCCAACCAGGACCCCGGCGCCGGACTCGACGTCACCGTAGAGACCTTCTACGAGTGGGTGATCGAGACCGGGCCGTTCAAGGGTGCCCACCCGGACATCCCCGGCGTGACCTGGGTGCCCGACCTGGAGCCCTACATCGAGCGCAAGCTGTTCACGGTGAACACCGGGCACGCGACCAGCGCGTGGTTCGGCTACGCCGCGGGCATCGAGAAGATCTCCGATGCCCTCGCCGACCCCGGCGTGGGCGCGAGGGTGCGGGCCGTGCTGGTCGAGACGGCCTCGCTGATCGTGGCCAAGCACGGCGTCGACGCCGCCACCCAGGCCGCCTACGTGGAGAAGATCCTCAAGCGCTTCGCCAACCCCTACCTGCCCGACACCACCCTGCGCGTGGGTAGGGCGCCGCTGCGCAAGCTCAGCCGCAACGACCGGTTCGTCAGCCCCGCGGCGCAGCTTGCCGAGCGCGGGATGGGCAGGGACGCGCTGCTGGAGGCCATCGGTGCCGGGCTGCGGTTCGACGCCCCGGACGACCCGGAAGCCGTCGAACTGCAGTCGCTGCTGGCTACCGCGTCCGCGGCGGAGGTGGTTGACACCGTGACCGGGCTGCCCGCAGACCACCCGCTCTACGCGGACGTGCTGGCGGTCGTCCAGGACCGCCAGGCCCGCTGACCACGGACGCCAGGGCCAGCCTTCGCGCCGAGGGCCCGACCCAGGGGTCGAGCCCCTGGCGCGAAGGCTGGCCCTCGGCGTTGCTGAGGTACGATCGCCCGGTGCCGCAGACCCTGCTCGCCGAGACCGCCCTTGCCGATGGACGCACCCTGAGCATCGTCGAGCCGGCGCCAGCGGACGCCGCCGCGATCTGCGAGGTGATCAGGGAGGCGTTCGGCAACCGTCCGGTCGTCGACCCGCCGCCGCCGGCACTGGCCGAGACGCCGGACACGGTGGCCGCAGCGCTCGCTGGAGGCTTCGGCGTGCTGGCACTTGTGGACGGCAGGCCGGCGGGCATCGTGATCGTGAGCGTGGACGGCCCGACGGCCGGCATCCACCGGGTGTCGGTGCGCCCCGGCTACCAGCGGCAGGGCATCGCGTCCGCCATGGTGGAGGTTGCGATCGAGCTGCTCACCGCGCGCGCCGCGTCCACGGTCGAGTTGATCGCGCGCGAGGAGTTCCCGCAGGTGGTGGCGTGGTGGCGCCGGCACGGCTTCGTCGAGGTCGGCCGGCGGGGCACCAGCCTCACCCTCGCCCGCCAGCTCCCGGTGCGCCTCGAGGCGCCGACCGCCGAGGACACCCAGGACATCGGACGCCGGCTGGCGGGCGTGGTGCGCGCCGGTGACGTGATCATCGCCTCCGGCGACCTCGGGGCCGGCAAGACCACACTCGCCCAGGGACTCGGCGCGGGACTGGGCGTGGCCGGGGCGATCATCTCGCCCACCTTCGTGCTGTCCCGGATGCACCCGTCCACGGTCGGCGGCCCCGCGCTGGTGCACGTGGATGCCTACCGGCTCGGCTCGTTCGCCGAGCTGGAGGACCTCGATCTGGAGGTATCACTGGACGACTCCGTGACCCTCGTCGAATGGGGCGCCGGGATCGCCGAGGGTCTCGCGGAGGACTACCTCGAGATCGACATCCGGCGCTCCGTCGACCCCGACGACGAGACCCGCTGGATCTTCCTGACCCCGATCGGCGGCCGCTGGACGACAGCCCGCCCGGAACTGGAGGCACTGTGAGCCTTGTGCTCGGGATCGACACCGCCACCGATGTGCGGGCCGGCCTGGCCCGCGACGGCGTCGTGGTCGCGTCGGGTGAGATCGCCGACCGCCGCGCGCACGCGGAGCAGCTGCTTCCGCTGGTGCGTCGCGTGCTCGCCGAGGCGGGTGCGAAACCTGCGGAGTTGTCCGGCATCGCGGTGGGCGTCGGTCCGGGGCCCTTCACGGGCCTGCGGGTCGGCGTGGCCGCAGCGGTCACGATGGCAGAGGCACTCGGGATCCCCGTCCGTGGTGTCTGCAGCCTCGACGTGGTCGCCCTCGAATGGGCCGGACGCCCGGACGCGCCGGGCGGGGAGTTCGCCGTCGTCTCCGACGCGCGGCGCAAGGAGGTCTACTGGGCGCGATACGCCGCCGGCGGTGCCCGCATCGACGGCCCCTTCGTGACCGCACCCGACGCCGTCCCCGACCTGCCGCTGGCCGGCCCCGGTACCGAACTGACCGGACGGGCCTGCTCCGGCCCGGCCGCGGTGGACGCAGGACTGCTCGCCGCCGCGGAGGACCGGCTGCCCGACGCGGGCCTCGTGCCGCTCTACCTGCGCCGCCCGGACGCGGAGGTGCCCACCACTCGGAAGTCCACGCTGCTCCAGCCGCGAGTGGCCATGATGGGGAAGAAATGATCATCACTCACGCGCGCGGCACCGACCTGGCCGACATCCTCGAGCTCGAACGTTCCGGTTTCGAGGAGTCCGAGCAGTGGTCGCCGGCCGCCTGGGCCGAGGAACTCGAATCGCCAGACCGCTACGTGCTGGCCCGGCTCGACCGTGACGCCCGGATCATCGGCGTCGCCAGCTTCAGCCGCGTCGAGGAGATCGCCGACCTGCTCCGCGTGATCGTCCACCCGGACGCCCGCGGCCAGGGCGTCGGAGCGTCCCTGATCAGGGCCGGGCTCGACTGGGCGGCTGCGGTCGGTGCCCGGCGCATGCTGCTCGAGGTACGTCCGGACAACGAGCCGGCGGTGACGTTGTACCGGCGGCTCGGCTTCGAGCCGGTGAGCACCCGGCGCAACTACTACGGACCCGACCGGCACGCGCTGGTGATGCTGCGCGGGCTCGGTGGTGACGGCGTGTGGGCGGTCGCATGAGCACCCCACGGAGTTCCTCTCCTCTGCTGCGCTCCCCCGAACAACTCCGCGGGGAGCCCGCATGAGCGGCCCGCTGGTCCTCGGCATCGAGTCGTCCTGCGACGAGACCGGCATCGGCATCGTCCGAGGTCACGAGCTGATCGCCAACGAGGTCGCCTCGTCGGTGGAGGAGCATGTCCGCTTCGGCGGCGTGGTACCGGAGGTGGCCAGCCGCGCGCACCTGCAGGCACTCGTCCCGACGCTGCGCAGGGCGTGCGAGAAGGCGGACGTCGACCTCTCCGAGGTGGACGCGATCGCGGTCACCGCCGGCCCGGGGCTGATGGGGGCCCTCGTGGTGGGCGTCGCCGCGGCGAAGGCGCTCGCCGTTGCCCTGGACAAGCCGCTCTACGGCCTGAACCACCTGGTTGGTCACGTGGCGGTGGATCTGCTCGACCACGGGCCGTTGCCACAGCCCTGTGCGGCGCTGCTGGTGTCCGGCGGGCACACGTCCCTGCTGGCGGTGAACGATATAACGCGAGACATTGTCGAACTCGGCGCCACCATCGACGACGCCGCGGGCGAGGCTTACGACAAGGTTGCCCGGCTGCTCGGCCTGCCCTACCCGGGTGGCCCGGTCATCGACCGGGCGGCCGCGGAGGGCGACCCCAACGCGATTGCATTCCCGCGCGGGCTGACCGCGTCGAAAGACCTTGCCAGGCACCGGTTCGACTACTCGTTCTCCGGGTTGAAGACGGCGGTGTCGCGCTGGGTGGAGACCCGTCGTCGGGACGGGGGAGACGTTCCGGTGGCCGACGTCGCCGCGTCCTTCCAGGAGGCAGTCTGCGACGTGCTCACCGCGAAGGCGGTCGATGCGTGCGAGTACCTCGGCACCGACCACATCCTGCTCGGCGGGGGAGTGGCGGCCAACTCGCGGCTGCGGGCCCTGCTGGAGGAGCGCACGGCGGCCGCCGGCATCACCCTGCGCCGGCCGCGTCCGGCCCTGTGCACCGACAACGGCGCGATGATCGCCGTGCTGGGCTCGGAGGTGGTCAGCGCGGGCCTGCCGCCGTCGTCGCTGGAGATCGGAGCCAACTCGGGGCTGCCGGTCAGCACCGTCCTGGTCTGATGGCGTACACCCCGATCATCGGTTGCCTCGGCTACGTGCTGAGCGCCGACGGGCGCCGAGTCCTGCTGGTGCACCGCAGCCGCGACGGCGATCAGCACGCCGGCAAGTGGAACGGCCTGGGCGGCAAGCTCGAACCCGACGAGGACGTCTACACCTGCCTGTGCCGCGAGCTCAGCGAGGAGGCTGGTCTCGTGGTCACCTCGGCCCGGCTGCGCGGCACGATCTCGTGGCCCGGCTTCGGTGTGGGCGGGGAGGACTGGTTCGGTTTCGTCTTCGTCGTGGACGGCTGGACCGGCGACCCGCCGGAGCGCAACGAGGACGGCCCGCTGGTCTGGCAGGACGTCGATGCCCTCGACGACCTGCCGATGTGGGAGGGCGACCGGTCCTGGCTGCCGCTGGTGTTCGGCGACGGTCCGGCCTTCCATGGCGTGATGCCCTACCTGGACGGGCGGCCCGCCGGCTGGAGCTTCACCGAGCCCTGAGCCCGCCCGCAAAGTGGCCCGTTGCGGCCGACTACGGCCTCTTCGGGCCACTTTGCGTAGTCGGGCGAGCGAAGACGCCAGGACAGGGATTGGCCGACTACGTACGACTCTCCGTTGCGCGGGTTCGGTGATCGCCACCGGAACCACGGGCCGACTAGCGTGTGCGCATGATCGGGCTGCCGCTGGCGGGCAACGGCCTGGTGCACGGGTTCCTGATGGGGCTGGGCATCCTGGCCGGCCTCGGCGTGTTCGCCCTCGAGATTCGCCGCAAGGGATTGCGTGACGACCGGCTCTGGGTGGTCGCGGGCGTCAGCCTGGCTCTCGGCGCGGTTGCGTCCCGGGTGGGCACCTGGTGGCAGCAGCTCGACCCGACGCAGAACGAGCCGTTGCTGCAGTGGTGGAACGACGGCAACCGTAGCGTCCTCGCCGCCTTGGTCGGGGCGTGGATCGGGGTGCATGTGGGCAAGCTGATCACCGGCTACAAGGCCTCGACCGGTGACCTGTTCGCGCCCTCCGTGGCGATCGCGATGGCGATCGGTCGGATCGGCTGCCTGCTCACCGAGCTCCCCGGCCACCCGACCGGCGCGGGCTGGGGCATCGTGCTCACAGCCGAGCAGGCCGCCCTGGTCGGCGGGACGGCGGGAGTGCCGCTGCACCCGACCTTCGCCTACGAGATCGTCTTCCAGGCCGCCGCGTTCGCGTGGCTGTGGCGGCATCGCGACCGGCTGCCGAGGCCCGGCGACCTGTTCGTCAGCTACGTCGCCGCCTACGCCCTGTTCCGGTTCGCCGTCGAGTTCGTGCGGGCCAACGACCAGGTCTGGCTCGGACTGACCCGGCCCCAGTGGTTCCTGCTCTGCATGTCGCCGGTGCTCGGCTGGCGAGTGAGCCGCATCCGGCGTGCCCGCGCAGCCGGCCCGACCCCCGCCCTGATCGGAGGCCCGAATGACTGACCAGCCACCCTCCGGGCGACCGGACTTCGATCCGCCGCGGGAGACGCCGGGTGAGCCGTCGGACGACCGGCCGCCCGCAGAGTCGGCAGGCTTCCCGCCGCCGCAGGAGCTTGGCCCGCAGGTGCCCCCGCCCCCACAGCCGGACGACCCGACCTCGTCCGCCCCCTACCCGGGGCCGGCTCGAGCGCAGCCGTACCCGCAGCCGGCCCCGCCGGTCTGGCGGCCGGCCGCCGCTCCTTCCGGCCGCCGAGGGTCCATCGCGCTCGGGGTGGTCATCTCGCTCGCGCTGCTGGGGGCCTCGACCTACGTGGCGCTCTCCGGATCGTCGAACCCGGACGCGGGTCTGGTGCTCTACGTCCCGATCGTCCTGCTGGTCGGTGGCATCGTGCTCGCCGCGATTCCCCGCACCACCCGTACCGGCGCGGGCATCCTGATCGGTCTCGGTGCGGCGATCCTGATCGTCGGTGGGCTCTGTGTGGCGATACTGGCCCAGTTCAACAGCGTGTACGGACGATGAGAAGCCCGGGGGAGCCGATGACGAACCTGCTGAACCCGCCCATCCGGTCCCGGACGCTGGGGGCCGGCCAGCCCCTGCGCGGCGACCGGATCCACAAGTACGTGACCGCGTACTGCCCGCAGTGCCACGCGGCCGACACACCGCTGGAAAGCGTGCAGCGGCTGTCCGGCATCCTGGCGATCCGGGACGAGAGAGTGTGGCTGGAGCGTGCCTGCCCTGTCCACGGCCTGGTTCGGACGCTGTACGACGAGGACCCCAACATCCTGCGCTACCTGGAGCAGTGGCAGGCGCCGACAAAGGTGCACATACCCGACCGGGTCGACAACTACCGTGCGATGCCCGAGGCATTCGCGTACGGGCTGCCCGCGTTCCACACCCAGCACACCTGCATCCTGATCGAGGACATCACCGAGCACTGCAACCTGAGGTGCCCGACCTGCTTCACGGCCTCCGGTCCCGCGCTCACCGGGGTGGCACCCCTGGTCGACGTGCTCGCCAACGTGGACGCCCGCCTCGCCCGCGAGGAGGACCGGATCGACGTGCTGATGCTCTCCGGGGGCGAGCCGACGCTCTACCCGCAGCTCGCCGAACTGCTGGCCGAGCTCGTCGAGCGCCCGATCGTGCGGATCATGGTGAACACCAACGGTCTGCTGCTCGCGCAGGACGACGACCTGCTCGCGCTGCTGAGGAGCCACCGGGACCGGCTGGAGGTCTACCTTCAGTACGACGGGCCCTCCGTGGCGGCGTCCACCTTCCACCGGGGTGCCGACCTGACCCGGTTCAAGGAGTCGGCGATCGCCCGGCTCAGCGAGGCCGGCATCTTCACCACGCTGGTGATGACCGCTGCGCTCGGCGTGAACGACGGCGACATCGGCGCGGTCGTGCAGAAGGCGCTGGCGACGCCCTTCATCGGCGGGGTGGCCATCCAGCCGGTGTTCGGGTCGGGACGCAACCACGGTATCGACCCGATGGACCGGCTCACCCATTACCGGCGTGCTGGCCCGGCTCGGCCCGCAGACCGGCAACGTGGTGCAGTGGCACGACCTGACCGCGCTGCCCTGCTCGCATCCGCACTGCTCCTCGGTCGGCTACATGCTCAAGGACGACGCCGGCGTGTGGCGCTCACTCACCGCGCTGGTCGGCCACGACGAGCTGCTGCGCTGGCTCGAGCTCGACCCCGAGCACCTGGCCAACCGGGTCGCCGATCGCGACCTGCCGCAGCAGTTGCGGGAGCTGATCAAGAACTCCATGCTCGACCTGCTCAGCGAGCAGGCGACGCTGACCAATCCGCGCACCGGTCAGCTGTGGCAGAACATCTGCACGCAGTGCGACCTGGGCATCTCCACTCTGGCCACGCTGGCCGCGGGCAAGTTGCCCGGCCAGGAGGACCGGATGCGTGCCCTGCTCGCCGACCGGGTCAAGCGGATCACGGTGAAGCCGTTCCAGGACATCTCCACGATGCTGGAGGAGCGGCTGGTGCAGTGCTGCGTCCACGTCGGCACCGTCGGCGACGACGGCGCTCCCCAGTGCGCACCGTTCTGCGCGGTGCAGGCCTGGGGCCCGCTGGCCCGCCAGCGGCTGAGCACCGCGAAGGGTCACCTGCCCGTCCTGCCGCTCTCGACCCGGCCGGTCGTGCCGGCCGAGACCCCCACCCGTGCAAGGAGCAGCCATGAGTGAGAGCCCGGAGCAGGCCGCGAACCGGATCGCGAGGGGGCCCTCGCCGTCGTCCTACGTGCCGGACGGCGGGGCGTCGGCCCCGGTCGCCGACGACGCGAGGCCGTTCGACCCGCTGCGGTTGTGCATCTTCGCCACCATCGCTGTGCTCGGCTGGCTGTTCGGGCCGCTGGCGGTGCTGGTCTTCGCCGGGGTCGGCTTCGCCGGCTACTGGAGGGCGCGGCGGGCTGGGCTGACCCGGTCGAAGTGCTACCTGCGCGACACCCGCTTGGTGCTGGGGTACTTGTTCCTGCTCGCCGCGGCCGGCGCGTGGGGGCTGGTCCTGACGATCCAGCGTTGGCTGGCCTGAGCCGCGCGCCCTGTGCTCACACGGCAGGAGGCGCCGGCGTCGAGGTCGTGACCTCCTTGCGCGGACGGCCCAGACCGAGCCCGGCGAGGAAGCCGCCGAGAACCAGCAGGGCTGCGGCGCCGACGATGATCGGGATCGGGTTCTGGAACTCCGCACTGCGCCCGGTGGAGAGCGTGGCGTAGTGCCAGTAGGCGATCCAGCCTCCCCAGACCAGCACCCCGATGCCACCCAGGAGGGCGAGCACGCCGACCACCACGCTGACCTTGGACATCACCTTCATGCGCTGATCATAGGAGTCCGGTTCGTCTAGTTTGGGGCCGTGGACGCAGAACTCGCGCGCTGGCTGGTCTCGGCGGATGCCGAACCGGCGCTCGCCGAGGCGTCCGGGCAGCCCGATCCCGGCTCGTTGGCTGCGGCGACCGCGCTGCGCCGGCACTGGCCCGCGGACCAGGCGGCAGCCGCGCTGGGTCAGGTCGCCCTGCGTCGGCGGGCGGTGGCGAAGTTCGGTGAGCGTGCGGCCGGCCTGTTCCTCACCCCGGACGGCCTCGAGCAGGCCACCAGGGCCGACGTGGCCCACTGGCGCGCGGCCCGGTTCACCCAGGCGGGCGTGCGGGAGGTGGTCGACCTCGGCTGCGGGATCGGTGCGGATGCCCTCGCCTTTGCCGACGCCGGCATCGCCGTCACCGCCGTCGAGGCCGATCCGGCGACCGCCGTGCTCGCAGGGGCGAACCTTGGCGAGCGCGCCCGGGTGCTGTGTGGCGACGCGGTTGCGCTCGCCTCCGCGGTTCTCGGTGATGGCACGGCCCTGTTCGCCGACCCGGCCCGGCGGACGGCGGCGGGGCGCACCTGGCGGGTGGGCGACTTCTCCCCACCCTGGGAGTTCGTCACCGGGCTGCTGGAGGGCCGGGTCGGCTCTGTGAAGGCCGCGCCGGGACTGCCGTCCACAGCCATCCCGGGCGGCGTGGCCACGACCTGGGTGAGCCACCGCGGCGACCTGGTCGAGGCGTCGCTGTGGTCCGGGCCGTGGCCGGCCGGCTCACGGACGGCCGTGCTGCTGCCCTCCGGCGACCAACTGGAGGCGGGCGAGCGGCGTGATCCACCGGTCGGCGCGGTCGGCGCCTACCTCTACGAGCCCGACCCGGCCGTGATCCGGTCCGGCGGCGTCGGTGCGCTGGCCGAACGACTGGACGCCCGCGTACCGCAGGGCGGCATCGGCTACCTCTTCGCCGACACGCTCATCCAGACCCCGTTCGCCACCACCTTCGCCGTGCAGGAGGAACTCGACCACGATGAGCGGGTGCTGCGCCGCTGGGTGCGCGAGCACGACGTCGGCGCGATCGAGATCAAGGTCCGCGGCCTCGACGTCGATCCCGCGGTCCTGCGCCGCCGGCTCAAGCCGGCCGGGAAGAAGTCCGCGACTCTCGTGCTCACCCCCACCGTGGCCGGTGCGCGGGCGTTGGTCGTCGAACGGCTCAGCTGAGCTGCCAGGAGTGCGGCTCCACTCCGTCGACGGGCTCCTCGCCGATGTTCAGCCGCAGGGTGAGCCGCCCGTCGTCCGCACCGCTCAGCTGGATCGTGATCGAGGTGTCGGTCACGTCGGCGGTCCTCACCTCTGCGTCCACCAGCCACGGGTGCCGCCGCCGGATCGCGATCAGTTCCCGGTACGTGGCGAACAGGTCGCGCCCGAACGGCAGCAGGCCCTCGGGGGTGTCGGGGAAGGCCGGACGCACCGCGTCGTCACCCCGCCGGTGCTCCTGCTTCTCCCCGGTGAAGCCCTGCTCGTCGCCGGCGTAGATGGAGGGGATGCCCGGCAGCAGCAACAGCAGGGCCGCCGTCAGCGGCAGGTGCCGGTGGTCGGTGATCCTGCTGGCGATCCGGGTCACGTCGTGGTTCCCGATGAACGTCTGCGGACGGAACGTCTCGCAGAAGCGGCGATGGCGGCCCAGCGTCCACTCCAGGGAGTGGAAGTTGGCGTTCACCAGCGAGTCCCAGATCGCGTGCCACAGCTCATACTGGGTCACGCTGTCGACTCCGGAAGCGGCAACGAAGTCCGCGTAGTCGCCGTGGATCACCTCGGCGAACACCCAGCTGTCGGGGTGCCTGGTCTTCACCGCCCGCAGGATCGGTGCCCACACCTCCGCCCCCTGGGCGTACGCCGCGTCCAGGCGCCAGGCGTCCACGCCTCGGTCCAGCCAGTGGTTCATCACCCCGGCCACGTAGTCGGCAACCACTGGCTGGGTCAGGTCGAGTTCGACCAGCGACTTGTGGCCCTCGAAGTAGCGGGGGTACTCGCCGACCCAGCGGATCCAGCGGCCGTCGTCGGTACCCGGCCCGGCGGAGAAGGCGCGCTGGACGATCGGGTGGCCGGCGGCCAAGTGGTTGAACACCCCGTCCAGGCAGACCCGGATGCCGCGGGCGTGGCAGTCAGCGAGCACCTGGTCGAAGTCCGCGTCGTCGCCCAGGCGCGGGTCGATCCGGAAGTGGTCGGTGGTGTCGTAGCCGTGGCTCGCGGACGCGAACACCGGCGCCAGCAACAGCCCGTTGGCCCCCAACTCGATCACGTAGTCGAGCCAGTTCGCCAGGTGTGGCAGCCGGTGGTGGCCGCGGTGGCTGGTCTCCCGCTCCGCGCCGACGAAGCCGAGCGGATACACGTGCCACCAGATGGTGTGTGCCGCCCAGCCCTTGCCGCCTGCTTCCACAACTCCACCATAGGGCCTGCAGATCCCGACCTGTTGGCACTCGGCTTGATCGAGTGCTAAGCGCGCGATAGATTCGCTTTAGCACTCTCGCCTTGAGGGTGCCAACCAGCCTCAGGCGGCACCGCGACGACGCCGAGGTTCGACACACCTGACCAATCAGGGCGCGCCGCGCCCCACCGAACGAAAGGGTTTTGACGTGGCAGTCACGATCAAGCCGCTCGAGGACCGCATCCTCGTCCAGCCCCTGGAGGCCGAGCAGACCACCGCCTCCGGGCTGGTCATTCCCGACACCGCCAAGGAGAAGCCGCAGGAGGGCAAGGTGCTCGCCACCGGCCCGGGTCGCATCGACGACAACGGCAACCGCATCCCGCTCGACGTCGCGGAGGGTGACGTGGTCATCTTCAGCAAGTACGGCGGCACCGAGGTGAAGTACGACGGGCAGGAGTACCTGCTGCTCAACGCCCGCGACATCCTCGCCATCGTCTCCAAGTAAGGAAGCTGATCCATGCCGAAGATCCTTCAGTTTGACGAGGAGGCCCGTCGCTCGCTCGAGCGTGGTGTCGACACCCTCGCCAACACCGTGAAGGTGACCCTGGGCCCCAAGGGACGCTACGTCGTCCTGGACAAGAAGTGGGGCGCCCCGACCATCACCAACGACGGCGTGACCGTCGCCAAGGAGGTCGAGCTCTCCGACCCGTTCGAGAATCTGGGTGCGCAGCTCGCCAAGGAGGTGGCCACCAAGACCAACGACGTGGCCGGTGACGGCACCACCACCGCCACCGTGCTCGCCCAGGCACTCGTCCACGAGGGTCTGCGGGCGGTCGCGTCGGGCGCCAACCCGATCGCGCTCAAGCGCGGCATCGATGCGGCCGTCGAGGCCGTCGAGACCGAGCTGAAGCGACTGGCCCGCGACGTCGAGACCACCGACGACATGGCCCACGTCGCCACCATCTCCGCCCGTGACGAGCAGATCGGCGCGCTGATCGCCGACGCGTTCGACAAGGTCGGCAAGGACGGCGTGATCACTGTCGACGAGTCCAACACGTTCGGCACCGAGCTCGAGTTCACCGAGGGCATGCAGTTTGACAAGGGCTACCTCTCGCCGTACTTCGTGACCGACCCGGAGCGTATGGAGGCCATCCTCGAGGATCCCTACATCCTGATCAACCAGGGCAAGATCTCCTCGATGAACGACCTGCTCCCGCTGCTGGAGAAGGTCATCGGCGCCGGCGGCACCCTGTTCATCGTGGCCGAGGACGTGGACGGCGAGGCGCTCTCCACCCTCGTGGTGAACAAGATCAAGGGCACCTTCAACTCCCTCGCCGTGAAGGCCCCGGCCTTCGGTGATCGCCGCAAGGCCATGCTCGAGGACATCGCGATCCTCACCGGCGGCAAGGTCGTGGCCCCCGAGGTCGGGCTCAAGCTCGACCAGGTCGGCCTGGACGTGCTCGGCCGGGCCCGTCGGATCGTGGTGACCAAGGACAACACCACGATCGTCGAGGGTGCGGGCCAGTCCGCTGAGGTCGCCGGACGCGTGGCCCAGCTGCGCGCCGAGATCGAGCGCACCGATTCGGACTGGGATCGCGAGAAGCTGCAGGAGCGGGTCGCCAAGCTCGCCGGCGGCGTCTGCGTGATCAAGGTCGGCGCGGCCACCGAGGTGGAGCTCAAGGAGACCAAGCACCGGATCGAGGACGCCGTGTCCGCGACCCGCGCGGCCATCGAGGAGGGCATCGTCGCCGGTGGCGGCTCGGCCCTCGTCCACGCAGCGAAGGTGCTCTCCGGCGGCCTCGGGCTGACCGGCGACGAGAAGACCGGCGTGGCCATCGTGGCCAAGGCGGTCGGCGAGCCGCTGCGCTGGATCGCGGAGAACGGCGGCGAGCCGGGCTACGTGATCGTCTCGAAGGTGGCCGAAATGGAGCCGGGCAACGGCTACAACGCGGCCACGGGCGTCTACGGCGACCTGGTCGCCCAGGGTGTCATCGACCCGGTGAAGGTCACCCGCTCGGCGCTGTACAACGCCGCGTCCATCGCTTCGCTGCTGCTCACCACCGAGACCTCGGTGGTGGAGAAGCCGGAGGACGATGACGACGACCACGGCCACGGCCACGGCCACAGCCACTGAGCTGATCGCCACAACGGGCCCCCACCAGCCGGTGGGGGCCCGTTCGCATCTCCGGACCGGTTCCGTCGTCCCGGGCCCACCCGGGGTTCCTGCGGGAAGCTGGGGGTTTGCTGGAACAGGGCTGGCGGTTCGCTGCCAAGGCGGACGGATCGATGGTGGCGGCCGCGTGGGGCCCACAGGATGGTGGCACAGGTACCCCGAGCTCAAAGGAGCAGCACACATGAACCGGATCTTCCGCACTGGCCTGGTCACCCTCACCGCACTCGGCGCAGGGCTCGGCCTCGGCATCGCCAGCGGCGCCCCCGCGCTCGCCGACGAGACCACGCCCGTCCCCGCTCCGACGCCGGTGTACCGCTGCGACGGCGTCGTGGCCACGATCGTCGGCACCGAGCAGGACGACGCGATCATCGGCACGCCCGGTCGTGACGTGATCGTGGCCCTCGGCGGCAACGACACCATCGACGGCATGGGCGGCAACGACCTGGTCTGCGCCGGCGCCGGCGACGACGTGGTCACCATGGGAGCCGGCGCCGACCGGGTGTACGGCGGACCCGATCGCGACGTGATCCGCGGTGGCGCCGGACGCGACAAGCTCTTCGGCGGCTCCGGCAACGACCACCTGGTCGGCGGTGCGGGCCGGGACCGGATCTTCGGTGAGTCCGGTCGGGACCTGATCGAGGGTGGCACCGGCCTGGACCGGCTGTTCGGCGGCAGTGGCCGGGACATCGTGCGGCAGGGCGCAGCCTCGGCGAAGGTACAGGCCGCCTGGTACGCGGCGTTCGGTCCGGTGACGCCCCCGCTGGATTGATTCCCGCCTGGCGCGACGGTCCCAGCTGTCCCCTTACGGGGAACAGACAACGCGCGCGTGGTCGGGTTAGCCTCGTGGGGAACGAAGGACTTCGCTGGCGTCCCTGGCCGGATGCCCTGCCACCGTGAGGTCCGCGCTGGACTCCCGGCGGGTGGAGCGGAGGGGCCTGGCGGCCTCTTGGGATTCCCGTTCCACCCGCCCGGGCTCCGTCACCACATCGTCCGGTCGTCCGGCCACTCTGCGCCACCCGCGTCGTTGGGCTCGCTGAGTTGCCTGCGGAGCAGGGCGCGCCAGCCGATCAGGAGCAGCGCAAGGACGGCCGCCGTGACCAGGATGAATCCGATCGGCGCGTCGCCGCCGGACACCACGCGCAGCAGGATCCCACCGACAGTGGTGATCACCCAGGCCGTCAGCCCCTGCACCCACCACGGCCCGGCCCGCCAGGTCGAGACCAGCGAGCCCACGATCGTGGCCATCACGAACGGCCACGCCGTCGCGCCGAGCATCGTCAGGTCTTCACCGTGGCTCAGCCGCCCGACGGCGGCGAACAGCAGGACCATGACGAGGTCGTAGGCCAGCGCGCGAAGGATTCGCATGCGGCGAGACTATCCAGAATCGCGCCCGGTGAGCGCCTTACTCGCCCGTTTGGGGGCGGCATCTGCCCGACCGGCCAGCCGGGCGGCTCCCGCACAGCTCCGGACTCCCCGGGTTCGGGGCCGCGGCACCGCTCAGGAGTGGACGACGACCTCCACCCGCTGGAACTCCTTGACGTCGGTGTAGCCGGTGGTGGCCAGTGCGCGACGCAGCGCGCCGACGAGGTTCATCGTGCCGTCGGCGACGTGGGACGGGCCGAGCAGGATCTCCTCCAGGGTGCCGACCGCGCCGAACTTCACGCGTTCGCCGCGGGGGAGGGTGGCGTGCCACGCCTCCGGACCCCAGTGGTAGCCGTGGCCGGGAGCCTCGATGGCCCGTGCCAGCGGGGAGCCGACCATGACGGCGTCCGCACCGCACGCGATGGCCTTGGCGATGTCGCCGGAGCGGCCCAGCGCGCCGTCGGCGATCACGTGCACGTAGCGGCCGCCCGACTCGTCCAGGTAGTCGCGGCGGGCCTCGGCCACATCCGCGAGCGCGGAGGCCATCGGCACCTCCACGCCGAGCACGTTGCGGGTGCGCTTGGTGGCGCCGCCGCCGAACCCGACCAGAATCCCGGCCGCACCTGTGCGCATCAGGTGCAACGACGCCTGGTAGGTGGCGCAGCCGCCGACAATCACCGGCACGTCGAGTTCGTAGATGAACTTCTTCAGGTTCAGCGGCTCGGACACCGTGGAGACGTGCTCGGCGGACACCGTGGTGCCGCGGATCACGAAGAAGTCGACGCCGGCCTTCTCGACCACGCTGGCGTACTCCGCGCAGGTCTGCGGCGACAGCGAACCGGCCACCGGTACCCCCGCGTCCCGGATCTGCTGCATCCGCTCGGTGATCAGTTCGGCCTTGATCGGCTCGGCGTAGAGCTGCTGCATGCGGGTGGTGGCTGCGACCGGGTCGTCGAGCTCGGCGAGCTCGGCAAGCAGCGGCTCAGGGTCGTCGTAGCGCGTCCACAGCCCCTCGAGGTTCAGCACCCCGAGCCCGCCCAGCTTCCCCATCGCGATCGCCGTGGCCGGCGACATCACCGAGTCACCGGGAGCGGCCACGATCGGGAAGTCGAAGGTGAGGGCGTCGATCTTCCAGCTGAGGTTCACCTCCTCGATGCCGCGGGTGCGCCGGGTGGGCACGATGGCGATGTCGTCGAAGCCGTACACGGGCAGGGCACGCTTGGACCGGCCGATCTCGATCATTTCTGGGAGCTCCCTTGCTCAGGACTGGGCGGAGTAGTTCGGCGCCTCGATGGTCATCTGGATGTCGTGCGGGTGGGACTCGCGCAGCCCGGCAGCGGTGATCCGGACGAAGCGCCCCTTGGCGTGCAACTCCTCGATCGTGGTGGCGCCGGTGTAGAACATCGACTGCCGCAGCCCGCCAACCAGCTGGTAGGCGACCGCCGACAGCGGGCCGCGGTAGGCCACCTGGCCCTCGATCCCCTCCGGCACGAGCTTGTCGTCGCTGATCACATCGCCCTGGAAGTAGCGATCCCTGGAGTAGGACGTCTTGCGCCCACGGGCTGCCATCGCGCCGAGCGACCCCATGCCGCGGTACGACTTGTACTGCTTGCCGTTGATGAACACCAACTCGCCGGGGCTCTCCTCGCAGCCGGCGAGCAGGGAGCCGAGCATCACGGTGTCCGCACCGGCGACGAGCGCCTTGGCGATGTCCCCGGAGTACTGCAGGCCGCCGTCGCCGATCACCGGAACGCCGGCCGGCCGGCACGCCCGCGCGGCCTCCCAGATCGCGGTCACCTGCGGGACGCCGACCCCGGCCACGACGCGGGTGGTGCAGATCGAGCCCGGCCCGACCCCCACCTTCACCCCGTCCGCCCCGGCGTCGACCAGCGCGGCGGCGCCGGCGTAGGTGGCCACGTTGCCGCCGATGATGTCCACCTCCGCGGCGGCCGGCTCGGCCTTCAGCCGCCGGATCATGTCCAGGACGCCCTGGGAGTGGCCGTGGGCTGTGTCCACGATGATCGCGTCGACACCGGCGTCCACCAGCATCATCGCCCGCTCCCAGGCGTCCCCGAAGAAGCCGATCGCCGCGCCGACGCGCAGGCGACCCTGCGGGTCCTTGCTGGCGAGGGGGTACTTGTCGGACTTCACGAAGTCCTTCAGCGTGATCAGGCCGCGCAGCCGCCCGTCCGGGTCGACCAGGGGCAGCTTCTCGATCTTGTGCTTCGCGAGCAGGCGCAGCGCCTCGTCCGGACGGATCCCGGGCCAGCCGGTGACCAGCGGCATCGGGGTCATCACCTCGCCGACCGGGCGGTTCGGGTCGTCCTCGAAGCGCATGTCGCGGTTGGTCACGATGCCGAGCAGCTTCAGGTCGGCGTCGACGACCGGGACGCCGGAGATGCGGAAGTGGCCGCACATCTCGTCCACCTCGCCGATGGTGGCCTCCAGCGTGGTGGTGATCGGCTGGTCGACCATGCCGGCCTCGGAGCGCTTCACCCGGTCGACCTGGCTGGCCTGGTCCTCGGCGGACATGTTGCGGTGCAGGATGCCCATGCCGCCCTCGCGGGCCATCGCGATCGCCATCCGCGCCTCGGTGACGGTGTCCATCGCCGCGCTCACCAGCGGCAGGCGCAACTCGATCCGCTTGCTCAGCCAGGTGGTGGTGACCGCCGTCGAGGGGATGACGTCGCTCTCGTTGGGCTGGAGGAGGACGTCATCGAAGGTCAGGCCGAGGGGAGCGAAGGGCTCCGGAACGCCGGACGGGGTGAGCGGACTCGACACAGGTCACCTCTCTGCCGCGGGTGTGAGCCGTCAGTGTATCCCCGCAGCCGGGACGCCTCCTTCGGCGGCCACCGCGTCCCGCCCGCCGGTTCGGGAGGGTCCGGCCGGCCGGGACGGCGGGTGCCGGTCCCGCCGGAGCGGATCAGCCGATGGCGGCGAGCGCCTGGTCGAGGACGGGCTGCTCGAAGCTGAAGCCGGCCTCGATCAGGCGTGCGGGGCGAACCCGCTGGCCCGGGAGCAGCGCCTCGTTGACGAACTCGCGGCCGAAGATCGCGCCGACCGCGGTCAACGGCAACGGCAGCGGCGTGGGCCGGTGCAGGTGGCGGCCGAAGCTGCGGGTGAACTCGGCGTTGCTCACCGGGTTCGGGGCGACGAGGTTCACCGGGCCGGTCAGGTCGTGCTCGAGCAGGAAGGCCATCGCGCGGACGTGGTCGGTGAGGCTGATCCAGGACAGGAACTGGCGTCCGCTGCCGACGCGTCCACCCAGGCCGATCGCGAACAGGGGTCGCTGCATGGCGAGGTAGCCGCCTTCGCGGGCGAGCACGTGGCCGGTGCGAAGGACCGCGGTGGGCACGGGCGAGTGTCCCGCCGCAGCCTCCCAGTCGGCGACGACCTGGGCGAGGAAGCCACGTCCGGCGGGCATGGACTCGTCCACGACCTCGAGCCCGGTGTCGCCGTAGAAACCGATCGCCGAGCCGTTGAGCAATCGCTGGCAGCGGCCGTCCGGGGTGAGGCTGGTCACGATGGTCAAGGTCGCGGTGATCCGGGACCGACGGATCTCGGTCCTGCGGTCCTTCGTCCAGCGCCCGCCAGCGATCGGGGTTCCGGCCAGGTTCACCACGGCGTCCACGTCGTCGAGGCCGGGGGCCTCGATCCGACCGGCGTCCGGGTCCCACCGGCGCTGGTCGGACGCAATCACCGATCCGCGGACCAGCCGGACCACATCGTGCCCGGCCTGAACCAGGTGGCGGGACAGTGCGGTGCCGAGCAGTCCGGTGCTGCCGCCGATCGCCACGCGCATGCCACGATCCTGCCACGCGTGGCAAGCCTCACCCGATCGGGGCCGGCCGACGCGGCGGACGCGCGTCCCCGGGTCGAGTTCCGGGCGCCTGGGCTGGCCGGCGCCGGGCAAGGTCAGTTCTGGCCGTGCCAGATCACGGTCTGGAAGGCGTTCCAGACGCAGAAGGCGATCGCGAATCCGAAGACCGCGTACCGCTGCTTGCGGGTCAGCGGCACCAGTCCGAGCAGCGCGAGGCTCCACGGCAGGTACCAGGGGTGCAGGGCCTGGCCGAGCACGGCGACCGCCAGCGAGCCCCACGCCACGAGGCTGAGCGGACGGTCGCTGAAGCGGACGCCGATCCACACCAGTACCAGGAGCAGGACGAGGGTGCCGATCCGCCCGGCGACGATCAGGAAGCCCGTGTAGGAGCCGCCACCGTTCGCCCACAGGATCGCGCCGGCCTTGGCCAGCAGGGCCAGGGGTGCCGGCGTCCCGGCCAGGCCCATCAGGTCGAGCCACTCCACCCAGCCGAAGCCGAGGCCGGAGGCGGCGCTGATGGCGACGAAGCCGAGCAGCGCCACGGCGGTGGCAACGACCGTCCGCCAGCCGAGCAGCCAGAGTCGCCGGCCGAGCGGGAGTGCGGCGAGAGTGGCCGCGACCGGCAGGCCGGCCACCGCGACGATGGCGAGTCCGCCCTGCTGCTTGAAGGCCATCGCGACCGCGACGAGCAGTGGCCCGGCGAGGAAGGTGGACCACCAGCGTGGCCAGCGCAGTACCACCCAGATCGCGGCGAGGGTGGTGGCGACCATGGGAGCGTCGTTGTGCGCGGCCCCGATGAAGTGCAGCACGAGCAGCGGGTTGAGGACGCCGAGCCAGACCGCGCCACGTTTCGGCCGGCCGAGCAGGGTGGCGATCCGGGGCACCAGGACGAGCATGGCCGCAACGGCGAGCACAGCGGGGATCCGCATCGCGACGACCGACCAGTAGGACTGGGCACCGGTCGCGACCACGACCAGCTCGTTGAGCCGCAGGGTCAGCGGCGGGTAGGCGACCCCGCTGCCGGCCCACAACGGGTCCACCAGGGAGGCGAACGGCCCTCCCGACGTGGCGAGTCCCACGTGGTAGGGGTTCTCGCCGACCGACAGCGTCCAGCCCAGGTCGGCGTAGAGCACGGCGTCCGGGCTGAGTACGGGCGGCACCACCAGCAGCGGGAGGCTCCACAGGGCGAGGGTTGTACCCGCGTGGACGGCGGGACGCTCCCGGGTGGGCCGGATGTGCCACCATCCCCAGACCAGTGCCACGACCCCGACGACGAGCACCACGCGGTTCCAGGGCATCGAGGCGGAGAGCCCGATCGCGTTCACCCAGTTCGCGGGCCAGCCGTCGGGGGAGAAGGAGAACTCGGGGTGGCAGCTGCCCCACGCCACCAGCACGGTGCCAGCGAAGCCCGCCCAGACCCCGCGCGAGCGCAGGGCCGCGGCCGGTCGGACGGTCATGTGGGCTCCTGCGAAGGATGGGGTCGACTCCCCAGTGTAGGGCGGGCGAGGCTTGCTGCCGCGGCGGATCCGGGCCGGCGAAACGAGGGCCCTGCCGCTGCGTGCTCCGGATCGCCGCCCTCGGCCCTGGCCCGGGCAGCGGTGGCAGGAACGCCTCGCGGTCGGCGGTGGTCGTTCGGCTCGAGCGGCGCTGCCGGCGGGATACCGTGACCCGGTGCGGACGCCGAACAGCCAGAGCAGGGAGATCCTCGCGCTGGCCCTGCCCGCCTTCCTCGCCCTTGTCGCCGAGCCGCTCTTCCTGCTCGCGGACACCGCGATCGTCGGGCACCTCGGTACCGCACAGCTGGCCGGCCTGGGCGTGGCCAGCGCGATCCTGGTCACCGCCGCGGGAGTGTTCGTGTTCCTCGCCTACGGCACCACCTCGATCGTCGCGCGGCAGGTGGGCGCGGGCCACGAGCGGGCCGCGCTCGCGTCCGGACTGGACGGGATCTGGCTCGCCCTGATCCTCGGGGTGCCGGCCGCCGTCGGGGTCGGTCTGGGTGCGGCCCCGCTGTCGGGGCTGTTCGGGGCGTCCGCGGACGTGCTCGGCCAGGCGACCATCTACCTCGCCATCTCGGCTGCGGGCATCCCGGCAATGCTGGTGGTGCTCGCCGCCACCGGGGCGCTGCGCGGCCTGCAGGACACCCGCACCCCGCTGTTCGCCTCCGTGCTCGGCTTCGGCGGCAACCTCGTGCTCAACCTGTGGTTCGTGCTGGGCCTGGGCTGGGGGATCGCCGGCTCGGCGTGGGGCACCGTCCTCGCGCAGAGCGCGATGGCGCTCGGCCTGGTGGCGGTCGTGGTGCGCCGCGCGCTGCAGGTGCACGCGCCGTTGCGTCCCGAGCCGGGACGGGTGGTGCGGGCCGCGGCGACCGGTGTGCCCCTGCTGGTGCGCACGCTCGCCCTGCGTGCGATCCTGCTGGTCACGACCTGGGTGGCCGCGGGCCTGGGCGAGGTCCCGTTGGCGGCCCACCAGGTGGCGGGGACGATCTGGACGTTCCAGGCATTCGCGCTCGACGCGCTCGCCATTGCCGCGCAGGCACTCACCGGCAAGGCGCTCGGCGCGGGCGATGCGGCGGCAGTACGGGCGGCGACGACCACGATGATCCGTTGGGGGGCGTGGGCCGGTCTCGGGCTCGGGCTGTTGCTGGCGGCCGGGTCCGGAGTTCTCCCTGTGGTCTTCACCGCGGACCCGGCCGTGCGTGCCGCACTCGCCGCGGCCCTGCTCGTGATCGGCGCCACGGGGTGGCTGTCCGGACTGGTCTTCGTGGTGGACGGGGTCCTGATCGGTGCGGGCGACGGGCGCTGGCTCGCCGGAGCGATGGCGGCGACACTCGGGCTCTACCTGCCGTTCGTGCTCGCCGTCCGCTGGCAGACGCCGGTCCTGGCCGGGCTCGGCGACCCGGTGGCCGTGGCGGTGCTGTGGGCGGTGTTCATGGTCTTCATGGGCATCCGGTGGGGCTTCCTGTGGCACCGGGTCCGAGGGGACGCGTGGCTGGTCACCGGGGCGGAGCGCTGACCCCGGCCGAGGGCTGAGTGGCCTACTCCGCGGCGATCGCCTCGTGGTGCCGGACGACCTCCGCGACCACGAAGTTCAGCCACTTCTCCGCGAACTCGGGATCGAGGTTGGCCTGTTCGGCGAGCCGGCGCAGCCGGCCGATCTGCTGGTCCTCGCGTTCCGGGTCCGCCGGAGCGAGTCCCTTCGTGCGCTTGAGTCTCCCGACCTGCTGGGTGATCTTGAACCGTTCGGCGAGCAGGCAGATGATCGCGGCGTCCAGGTTGTCGATGGAGCCGCGGAGGCGCTCGAGTTCGGGGTCGCTCTGCACGCGCACAGCCTAGCCGGGGTGGACGCCACCCGTCCCGATGCTCAGCCGTGCCTGGTCGGCACCAGACCGGTGGCGGTCAGCCCGAAGAAGAGGACGGCACCGATGACCAGGCCGATGCCCAGTCGCACCAGAACCCGGAACCAGGGCCTGGCGGGCAGGAGCTGGAAGCCGACGGCGAGCGCGAGCCCGATGCCTCCCGCGATCCCGGCGTAGACGGGCTGGACGAAGCCGGAGATCAGTCCCACCGCGAGGCCGGCGATGCCCAGTGTCGCCTCCGGTCCGCCCGAGGGGGGGTGCAGGTCGTTCGATGTCTGGCTCACGGCGCCACTCTAGGAGGCTCCGGGCTCCGTGGGCCGGTGCGGAAGGTTGCGTCCCGTTCCCCGCACCGGTCAGGCGATCACGTCTCCCGGCGTGGTGTTGGCGGGGATACCGGTCACGACGGACGCCGGCGGCACGTCCTTCACCACCAGGGCGTTCGCCCCGATCCTGGTGCCGTCGCCAATCGTGATCGGGCCGATGATCTTCGCTCCCGCGCCGAGCAGGACGTTGTTGCCGATGGTGGGGTGCCGCTTGAACCTGCCCCGGCTGCGGCCGCCGAGGGTGACCTGGTGGTACATCAGCACGTCGTTGCCGATCTCTGCGGTCTCCCCGATCACCACGCCCATGCCGTGGTCGATGAAGAACCGACGCCCGATCACCGCGCCCGGGTGGATCTCGATCCCGGTGAGCCCTCGCGACCACTGCGAGAAGATCCTCGCCAGTGGCCGCAGCGCCGGGCTGGTCGTCCACATCCGGTGGCACAGCCGGTGAATCCAGACCGCGTGGATGCCCGGGTAGGTGAGCGCGACCAGCACCCTGGACGTCGCTGCGGGGTCCTCCCGCATCGCGGTGTCGAGGTCTTCCTTGATGCGCGCCCACGCACGCCGGAGCAGGTTCGCTTGCACTAGTCCAGTAGATCGGCGTAGAGCACCGTGGACAAGTACCTCTCCCCGAACGACGGGATGATCACGACGATGGTCTTCCCGGCGTTCTCCTCGCGCGCGGCCAGTTCGCCGGCGGCGGCGAGCGCAGCGCCGGAGCTGATGCCGACCAGCAGGCCCTCCTCGCGGGCGGCCCTGCGGGCCCACTCGACGGCGGTGTCGCTGCTCTGCGGCAGCACCTCGTCGATCACCGAGCGGTCGAGGATGTCGGGGATGAAGTTGGCCCCGATGCCCTGGATCTTGTGCGGCCCGGGCTGGCCGCCGGAGAGCAGCGGCGACTCGGCCGGCTCGACCGCCACGATCTTCACCCCCGGCTTGTGCTGCTTGAGCACCTGCCCGACCCCGGTGATGGTGCCGCCGGTGCCGACGCCGGCCACCACGTAGTCGACCTTGCCCTCGGTGTCCGCCCAGATCTCCAGCGCCGTGGTTTTGCGGTGGATGTCGGGGTTGGCGGGGTTGGCGAACTGGCGGGCCAGGATCGCGCCCGGCGTCTCGGCTGCGATCTGCTCGGCCCTGGTCACCGCGCCCTTCATGCCCTCAGCGCCCGGGGTGAGGACGAGCTCGGCGCCGAACGCGCGGAGCAGGGCGCGACGCTCCTTGCTCATCGTCTCGGGCATCGTGAGGATCACCGTGTAGCCGCGGGCGGCGCCGACGAAGGCCAGCGCGATCCCGGTGTTGCCGGACGTGCCCTCGACGATCGTGCCGCCCGGCTTCAGCTCACCGGACGCCTCGGCGGCATCGATGATCGCTACGCCGATCCGGTCCTTCACCGAGTTGGCCGGGTTGTAGAACTCCAGCTTCGCCAGCACGATCGCCTGTGAGTCGCCATAGAGCCGGTTGATCCTCACCAGCGGGGTGCGGCCGATCAGCTTGGTCGCGTCCTGGAAGTACGCCATGTTCGTTCGTCCTGTCTCGTGTCGTCGTTCGGTCAGAGCTGGGCCAGTGCCTGGTCCAGGTCGGCGATCAGGTCGTCGATGTGCTCGATCCCCACGCTGAGCCGGACCATCTCGGGAGCGACGCCGGCGGCGACCAGCTCCTCCTCGGTCAGCTGGGAATGGGTGGTTGTCGCGTTGTGGATGGCCAGCGACTTGGCGTCCCCGATGTTCGCGAGGTGGGAGAACAGCTGCAGGGCCTCGATGAAGGTCGAGCCGCCCTCGCGACCGGCCTTGAGCCCGAAGGCGAGGATGCCGCCGTAGCCGCGTCCGGTGAGCACCCGGTCGGCGACCGCCTTCGATGGGGACGAGTCCAGGCCCGGATAGTTCACCCAGGCGACCTTGTCGTGTCCTTCCAGGTACTTCGCCACGGCGAGGGCGTTCTGCGAGTGGCGCTCGATCCGCAGGTGCAGGGTCTCCAGGCCCTGAAGCAGCTGCCAGGAGTTGAACGGGGAGATCGCGGCGCCGGTGTTGCGCAGCAGCACGGTCCGGGCCCGGATGATGTAGGCCGCCGGGCCGACCGCGTCCGTCCAGACGACACCGTGGTAGGCGGGGTCGGGGCCGGTCAGCCCGGGGAACCGGTCGGCGTGAGCGGTCCAGTCGAAGTTGCCGGAGTCGACGATCACGCCACCGATCGAGGTGCCGTGGCCGCCGATGTACTTGGTGGCCGAGTGGACGGCGACGTCGACCCCGTGGTCGAAGACGTGGGCCAGCAGGGGCGTGGGCACGGTGTTGTCCACGATGAACGGCAGCCCGAGCGCGTGGGCGGCGGACGACCAGGCGTCCAGATCGACGACGTTGATCGCCGGGTTGCCGATGGTCTCGCCGAAGACCAGCTTTGTCTTCGCGTCGACGTGCTGGGCGAGTTCCTCGGGCTTCTCCGGGTCGACGAAGCGGGCCTCGATGCCGTACTGGGCGAGCGTGTGTGCGAACAGGGCGTAGGTGCCGCCGTACAGGGTGGACAGCGCCACGATGTTGTCACCGGCGTAGGTCAGGTTGAGCACGGCGTAGGTGATTGCCGCCGACCCGGACGCCGTGGCGAGCGCCCCGACGCCGCCCTCGAGGGCGTTGACCCGGGTCTCGAACACGCTCTGGGTGGGGTTCATGATCCGGGTGTAGATGTTGCCGGGAACCTTCAGGGCGAACAGGTCCGCGGCGTGCTGGGTGTCGTCGAAGACGTAGCTGGTCGTCTGGTAGATCGGCACAGCGCGGGAGTTGGTGGCCGGATCGGCCTCCTCCTGGCCGGCGTGGACGGTGAGGGTGTCGGGATGCTGGGACATGGTGCTCCTGATTGTGCTGCGGTATGAGTTGGCCGGACGGGCCTGATGGGCGTCCGCGGGGCATGGATCGGCGATCCGCGAGGGATCTGATGGGGCTGGTGTCGGTTCGTTGGCGCGGTGTTTCAGCGCATTCGACAACAGGCCATCGACGGCGCACAGCAGCAACACATGGTCGCGGGGCTCGTCGAGGACATGGCCGCAGGCTAGTGGGATGTCCGTTGAACGGTCAACTGCATCTTGGTATGCGGTCACTCCGGCGCGGTGGCCACCGTGCGGGCAGACCCCGGTTTGCCCATAAACTCAGCCGTCATGAGCCCCGAACACGATCTCGTGCTGGTCGTCGACTACGGCGCCCAGTACGCCCAACTCATCGCACGCCGGGTGCGCGAGGCGAGGGTCTACTCCGAGATCGTGCCGCACACGATGCCGGTCGCCGAGCTGCTTGCGCGCCACCCGAAGGCTGTGGTGCTCTCCGGTGGCCCGAGTTCGGTCTACGAACCCGGCGCCCCGCAGCTCGACGTTGCCCTGCTCGAGGCGGGCGTGCCGGTGTTCGGCATCTGCTACGGCTTCATGGCGATGGCCCAGGCGCTCGGCGGCACCGTCGCCCGGACCGGCCAGCGGGAGTACGGGCGCACGACCGTCGAGGTGCTCGAGCCGGGGCGCCTGCTCAGCGGCCTGCCGGGCTCGCTCACCTCTTGGATGTCGCACGGCGACGAGGTGACCGCCGCCCCGGACGGGTTCACGGTGAATGCGCGCTCGCCGAGGGCAACCGTGGCAGCCTTCGAAGACGCCGGACGGCAGCTCGCCGGCGTCCAGTGGCACCCCGAGGTGCTGCACTCCGAGCACGGCCAGGAGGTGCTGGAGCACTTCCTGCTCGACATCGCGGGCTGTCGTCCGACCTGGACGTCGTCCAACATCGCAGAGGAGCAGGTGCAGCGCGTCCGTGACGAGGTGGGGGACGCCCGGGTGCTGTGCGCGCTGTCCGGTGGCGTCGACTCCGCGGTGGCCGCTGCGATCGTGCAGCGGGCCATCGGCGATCAGCTGACCTGCGTGTTCGTCGACCATGGCCTGCTCCGCGAGGGTGAAGCCGAGCGTGTGGAGCGCGATTTCGTGGCGTCCACCGGGGTGCGGCTGGTGGTGGCGAACGAGCAGGAGCGGTTCCTGTCCGCGCTGGCCGGGGTGAGCGACCCCGAGACCAAGCGCAAGATCATCGGCCGCGAGTTCATCCGCACATTCGAGGACGAGGCCCGCAAGATCAACGCCGACGGTCCGATCGACTACCTCGTGCAGGGCACCCTGTACCCCGATGTGGTGGAGTCCGGCGGCGGCGAGGGCGCGGCCAACATCAAGAGCCACCACAACGTGGGCGGGCTGCCCGACGACCTGCAGTTCTCACTGATCGAGCCGCTGCGCACGCTGTTCAAGGACGAGGTGAGGGAGGTCGGACGGCAGTTGGGCCTGCCAGAGCACATCGTGGCCCGGCACCCGTTCCCTGGCCCGGGTCTCGGGATCCGGATCGTCGGGGCGGTGGACGCCGAACGACTGCGCATCCTGCGGGCTGCGGACGCGATCGTCCGGGCCGAGACGACGGCCGCGGGCCTGGACGGCACGATCTGGCAGTTCCCGGTGGTGCTGCTGGCCGACGTCCGCTCGGTCGGCGTGCAGGGGGACGGACGCAGTTACGGCCACCCGATCGTGCTGCGTCCGGTGTCCAGTGAGGACGCGATGACCGCCGACTGGAGCCGGCTGCCCTACGACCTGCTGGAGCGGATCAGTACCCGGATCACCAACGAGGTCCCCGAGGTGAACCGGGTGGTGCTGGACGTGACCAGCAAGCCACCCGGCACCATCGAGTGGGAATGACGGGTCAGCGGTAGTCGCTGGTGTTGCCGGAGTTGCCGCCGCCGAACATCTTCTTGAGGTCCTCGAAGCCGGTCGACCCGCCCTCCTCGAGAGGCAGCACGAGCCACAGCGCGAGGTAGACCGGGACGATCAGGCCCCAGAAGAAGGCCAGCACGACGGTGATGATCCGGACCAGCCCGGAGTCGATGCCCAGGGAGCGGGCCACACCGCCGCAGACGCCGGCGATGAACTTGTCCGACGCGGACCGGGTGAGTGGTTGCTTCATTGGTGTTCCTTTCTTGGAAACTCAGTTGTGCCTGCGCGAGAGCAGCAGGACGCCGATCCCCACCACGACCATCGCGGCGGGGGCGAGGAGGCCGACCAGCCTCCAGTTGACGTGCCCGTAGGCGGTCCAGAACGCGAGTCCGGCGAGGGCGAGGGCGAGGACTCCAAAGGCGAAGGCGGCACGGTCACGTCTCATCGCGTCACGTCCACTTCGCCGAGGTCGACGCTCACCCTCACGTGCAGCGTCGGGGTGGTGCCGCCGGAATCCGCCGGGTACGACGTGGAGCCGGAGATGTCGAAACCGTCGTGGCTCTCGCCGTAGCTGCCGCCGCTGGCGCTGTACTCGCCGGTGCCGACCTTCCAGGTGACGTCGGAGGCGACGTCGCCGGGCAGTAGCAGGTTCAGCTGCCCGGTGCCGACGTGGACGGTGAGGTCCTGGTCCGCCGACAGCTGGAGCCTGCTCAGGTCGAGCGTCAGCTCGCCGGCCTGCAGCGTGACGGACGGCGGCAGTTCGGTGCCCGTGGTGTAGACGTGGTGCTGCTCGCCCAGCTCGGGGACGACAACGCCGTGCGCGTGCACCATCAGGCTGCCGGCGACGAGCGCGGCGATCAGGGTGGCCGGCAGCAGCAGGGGAGCACGACCGCCGCGGACGCCGGTCAGCAGGGCGAGGCCGAGGCCTCCCAGGACGGCCGCGGCGTAGGCGAGCGGTGTCGCGGGCAGGCCGAGCACTCCCAGCAGGCTGACCCCGAGGACGCCGAGTCCGACCAGGGAGAACGCGAGCCACCACGCCCGCCAGCGGCGGCGCGTGCGCGGCCGCACGACCGGTACCGGGTCGTCGTCGCGGACGGCGAGGTCGGTGGCTGGATCGGTGTAGGGCTGGGTCCAGCGCGGCCGTTCGGGTGCGGGGAGCGCGACCTGTTCATAGCCGGGCGTCTGTTGCTCGGCCAGCCGCTGTCGCCAGGTGTCCGCGGCCCGCTCGAACGGGGTGGGCTCGGCCGGCGGTGCGGACGACCTGCGGGAGTTGCGTCCGCGGAAGCCGAAGAACCAGATCGCGAAGATCACGGCCAGGGGGCCGATCCCGATGCCCTGGGTGCCGACCACCGCGACCAGGAGTGCGGCGACGGTGATCGTGACGATCACGACCGTGCCGCTCGACCAGCGCCGCGTGAACGGGAACAGGCGGCGCACCGGGGGTTCGGCGCTGCCCTCGCGCGGCATGAGCAGCAGCCCGGTACCGTAGGCGATCAGCCCGATGCCGCCGAAGAAGGCGAGAACGACGACCGCGATCCGCAGCAGGTTCGGATCGACCTGCCAGCGCCGGGCGAGGCCCGCGCAGACACCACCCACCATGGCGCCCGTACGAGGACGGGTGATCACGGGGAGGTTGGTGTCGGGCACGTCTCCATTCAACGCCGGGCCGGGGATCCGGACCATAAGGGTTGACCCTGATGGCTCCCGGCAAAGCCGCGCAGGGTGCGCAGAATGGGGCTACGATTGAGAGCGCTTTCAAGTAACGACGCCATCAAGACTGATAGCGTTCGGCAGGTAGGCAGGCCGGGGTTCCCAGCGACGACCCGTGGACGGGGCAGTCCATGCGTCCGATCACCCCGGCGGGTGAGACAGGAGGGCACCCCGTGGCCAGGATTGACGTGGCACACTCGGCGCCGACACTGGAGGACGTCGCCCGCGTGGCCGGCGTCTCCCGGGCGACCGTCTCCCGGGTGGTGAACGGCGGCTCGCTCGTCGCCGCGAAGACCACCGAGGCGGTGCGCGTAGCCATCAACGAGCTGGGCTACCACCCCAACCGGGCGGCCCGAGCGCTGGTCACCCGACGCACCGGCGTGATCGCGGTGATCGTCCCCGAGACCGACGAGCGGGTCTTCACCGACCCGTTCTTCCCGCAGGCTTACCACGGTGCCCTGCAGGCGTTCGCCGACTCCGACGTGCAGGTGGTGCTGGCCATGGCCCAGCCGGGCGACACCACGGACCGGATGGTGCGCTACCTCGAGTCGGGCCACATCGACGGCGCGATCATCGTCTCCCACCACGGGCCGGCCCTCGCCGTCGCCCTGGCGAAGTCGTGGCAACCCGTCGTGTTCGTCGGCGACCCCGAGGCGCCCGGCGTCTGCTACGTCGACCTCGACAACAGGGAGGCGGCGCGGGTGGCCACCCGACACCTGATCGCGCGCGGTGCGCGCACGATCGGGACGATCACCGGCCCCCTCGACATGGGCTCGGCCAAGGCGCGGCTGGAGGGCTTCCAGCAGGCCATGGCCGAAGCCGGGCTGGACGGCTCCATCGTCGCAGAGGGCGGCTACACCGCCGAGAGCGGCGCGGTGGCCGGGCGGCTACTCGCCGAGCATCCCGACCTGGACGGCCTGTTCGTTGCGAACGACCTGATGGCGGTCCGGGCGATGTCCGTCGTACAGCAATCCGGACGCCGCGTGCCCGAGGACGTGAAGATCGTCGGCTTCGACGATGCGGCGATCGCGCAGCAGTGCACTCCCCAGCTGACCACCATGACCAACCCGGCAGCGGAACACACCCGGCTGGCCGCGGAGATGTTGATCGAACTCCTCGCCGGCGGCATCCCCAAGAGTCCTATGAGTCTCAAGCCGAGCCGGCTGGTGGTGCGCGGCTCGGCATGAGCCAGCGCGACGACCCGCAGGGCCCGGACGGCGACCGGGTGCATCCGGCCGCGTCCGCGGATGCTGCCGGTGAGGTCGCCCCGGCTCCCGGGACCGGGCTGCAGCCGCGTTCGACGCGGCCGATCAGTGATGCCTGGATCGGCGGAGTCTGTGCGGGCCTCGCCGATCACCTGGGCTGGTCGGCGCTCGTGCTGCGGGTGCTGTTCGTGGTGCTCGGCGCGCTCGGCCTGACCGGGGTCGCGCTGTACCTTGCCCTCTGGCTGGTGATGCCGCGACAGGTCGGGCAGCGGTCCGCCCCTGGCCTGGAGGCCGGGGCACGCAAGGGGCTGCGCCCGGGTGGCACGACGGCACTCACACCGGTCGACCTCGGAGTGGCCGGCGCCCTCGCCCTGCTCGGGGTGGGCGCTCTGTGGCTCGTCCAGGCGTCCGGCTGGGGACTGCCGTTGCCCGCACTGCTGGCCGGCGTCCTCGCGGGCGCAGGCCTGGGCCTGATCTGGTGGCAGGCCGATCACGTGTCCACCAGGGAACTGCGCACCGGTTCGGGCTGGGGCCGCGTGTTCGCACCGCTGCTGGCCCACTGGACCACCGTGGTCGCGGTGATCGCCGGCCTGCTCGCGCTCTCCGCGTCCGTGGCGGTGCTGGTCGCCTCCGTGCTGACCGGGCTGGGGGAGGTCGCCCGCACCCTCGCCCTGCTCGGCCTGGCGGTCGGGGGCCTGCTGCTGGCCGCCCTCCCGTGGCTGCTCCGGGTGCGTCAAGCACTTGCTCAGGCGCGTGATGACGCGCTGGTGGCGGACGCCCGGGCGGACATGGCCGCGCACCTGCACGACTCGGTCCTGCAGACCCTGGCACTGATCCAGCGGCAGGCGGGCGACCCGAAGGCCGTAACCGCGTTGGCCCGACGCCAGGAGCGCGAGCTGCGCCAGTGGCTGTACGGGGAGAGCCTCGGGTCGGCGACCCTGGCCGAGGCGCTGTCGGGGGAGATCATCGACGTGGAGGACCGCCACGGGGTGGACGTGGAGCTGGTCACCGTCGGCGACTGCGACCTGACCCCAGAGGTGGTGTCCGTGGTGCGGGCTGCGCGGGAGGCGATGGTGAACGCCGCCAAGCACTCCGGCGCGGAGCGGATCGATGTCTACGCAGAAGTCGACCCCGAACTGGTGTCGGTGTACGTCCGCGACCGGGGCCAGGGATTCGACCTGGCCAGGATGGATGACGACCGGATGGGCGTTCGGGGGTCGATCATCGAGAGGGTGAAGCGCGCCGGCGGGCGGGCGATAATCAGGACAGCGCCCGGTGAGGGCACCGAGGTGAGACTGGAGTTGCCACGATGAGCGAGACCGAAGACCGTCCGACCCCTGCGGCATGGCGTGTGGTGGTGGTGGACGACCATGCGATGTTCCGCAGCGGGGTGAAACATGACATCGGCTCCCGGGTGCAGCTGGTCGGCGAGGGAGAGGACGTGCCGACGGCGGTGGCAGCGATCCTGGCCGCGCTCCCCGACGTGGTGCTGCTCGACGTGCACCTGCCCGGAGGCGGCGGGATCGAGGTGATCAAGCAGGTCGCAGCGAAGGAGCCAGAGGTGAAGTTCCTCGCGCTGTCGGTCTCCGACGCCGCGGAGGATGTGATCGGCGTGATCCGGGCTGGCGCACGGGGCTACGTGACGAAGTCGATCTCTGCCGACGAGCTCGTCGAGGCCATCGGACGCGTCGCCACCGGTGATGCGGTGTTCAGTCCGCGCCTGGCCGGCTTCGTGCTGGACGCGTTCAGTGGCGCGATCGACGTGGCGAGCATCGACGAGGACCTCGACCGGCTCAGCGTCCGCGAACGCGAGGTGCTGCGCCTGATCGCCCGCGGCTACGCCTACAAGGAGATCGCGCGGGAGCTGTTCATCTCGATCAAGACCGTGGAAACCCACGTGAGCAGCGTCCTGCGCAAGCTCCAGCTTTCGAACCGGCACCAGCTGACCCGCTGGGCGACCGACCGCAAGCTCGTCTAGGCCTAGCGACCCCCACAAGTTGGCCCGTAGAGGCCGACTACGGCCTCTACGGGCCACCTTGCGAGTGGTGGGGAGGTCTCAGGGCGGGGAGCCGGTCGGGCTCGCTAGCGACGGCGGCCGACAACCAGGCCGTAGAGCCACAGCACGAGCACCGAGCCGCCGATCGCGAGCAGCCACGACCACGGCGAGAAGAAGCTGGTCACGCCGTGGTCGAACACCGCGCTGCCGATCCAGCCGCCGACCACGCCGCCGACGAGGCCCGTGATCAGGCTGGAGAGCCAGCCACCGCGGGCCTTCAGGATCGCCTTCGCGATAGCGCCGGCGATCAGGCCCATCAGAATCCATGCAATGAAACCCATGCCTCAACGCTAGGTCGACGGCACCGGCCACCCCATCGGGAGCGTCCCTGAGCCGTCCCCGGTCGGAATCCCGGATGGCCTGGTGTCGGCAGCGGCAACCAGGGGCCGGCACGGGTGGGATCTCCACGCGGCAGGCAGGCCTTCGGCGCCGGACGGCGGGAGGTTCAGCGGCGGGCGTCGGTGAACTTCTTGGACACCCAGAGCACGAGCATGCAACCGAGGATGGCGAGGATCCACGACGGCAGCGAGAAGAACGGCAGGTCGCTGTTGCCGGTGAGCAGGGCCGCCATCCAGCCGCCAACGGTGGAGCCGGCGACGGCCAGGATCACGGTGGCGGGCCAGCCGGCCTCGAAGCCGAGCACGGACTTGGCGATGGCTGCGGCGATCAGGCCCATGATGACCCACGCGACGAATGCCATGTGCCCACGGTACCTGCGCCGCCCAAGGGTCGCGGCGTGCCCGCCGGGGTGGCAGCCGGTGGGGGTGGGAGCGCCTAGGCTTTGTTCAGCCATGACTGACACCCTGTTCGGAGACCTGTTCGCCACTCCTGCACCGGCCGCCCCTGAGGGCGCCGGTGGCCCTGCCGAGCCCGCGAAGCGGCACCGGATCACCGAGGAAGAACTGCTCGTCGACCTGAACCCGCCGCAGCGGGACGCGGTCGTGCACGAGGGCAGCCCGGTCCTGGTCGTGGCTGGTGCCGGCTCGGGCAAGACCAGGGTGCTCACCCGGCGGATCGCCCACCTGGTCAGCCAGCGAAACGTGCACCCGGGCTCGATCCTCGCGATCACGTTCACGAACAAGGCCGCTGCCGAGATGCGGCACCGGGTCGTGGAGCTGGTCGGTAACCGGGCGAAGCTGATGTGGGTCTCGACGTTCCATTCGGCGTGTGTGCGGATCCTGCGCGGCGACGTGTCCCGGTTCGGGATCAGCCGCACCTTCTCGATCTACGACGACACCGACTCCAAGCGGTTGATGCAGCTCGTGCTGCGCGACCTCGACCTCGATCCCAAGCGGTTCCCCGTCCGGGCAGTGCTGAACTGGGTGTCGAACTGCAAGAACGAGCTGGTCGATCACGAGTCCGCGCGCAGCCGGGCCACCGAGGGGACGGCCGAGGAGACCTACGCCGATGCCTATGCGGAGTACCAGCGCCGGCTGAAGGCGGCCAGCGCGCTCGACTTCGACGACCTGATCATGACCACCGTGCACCTGCTGCAGGCGTTCCCGGATCTGCGTGAGCAGTACCGCAGGCGCTTCCGGCACGTGCTGGTGGACGAGTACCAGGACACCAACCACGCCCAGTACGCGCTGGTCAGGGAGCTGTGTGGGGTGCACCCGGCCGGAGCGGCCGACGGGCCGGAGGCCGACCCGCCCGAGCTGATGGTGGTGGGCGACTCCGACCAGTCCATCTACGCCTTCCGCGGGGCCACGATCCGCAACATCCTCGACTTCGAGTCCGATTTCCCGGGTGCGCGGACGATCGTGCTCGAGCAGAACTACCGCTCCACCCAGAACATCCTGAGTGCTGCGAACGCGGTGATCACCCGCAATGCCGGACGCCCCCAGAAGCGGCTCTGGTCGGACGCCGGTGACGGCGAGAAGCTGGTGGGCTACGTGGCCGACACCGAGCACGACGAGGCCCAGTTCGTGGCAGAGGAGATCGACCGGCTGGGCGACGCCGGCGCGGCGAAGCCCGGTGAGGTGGCGGTGTTCTACCGCACGAATGCCCAGTCGAGGGCGTTCGAGGAAGTGTTCATCAGGGTCGGCCTGCCGTACCGGGTGGTCGGTGGCGTCCGGTTCTACGAGCGCCGTGAGGTGCGGGACGCGATCGCCTACCTGCGCGCCATCGCGAACCCCGACGACGACGTGTCGGTACGTCGCGTGCTGAACGTTCCCCGGCGCGGCATCGGCGACCGCGCGGAGGCGATGGTCGAGGCGTTCGCCGCGTCCGCGCAGATCTCCTTCGGCGCGGCGCTGGACCGGGCGAAGGAGGCGCCGGGCCTGGCCACCCGGTCGCTGAACCAGGTCGAGGCGTTCGCCGCGCTGCTGGCGGGCTACCGGCAGAAGGTGGCCGAAGGGGTGCCGGCGGACGAGATCCTGGCCGGGATCCTGAAGGACTCCGGCTACCTGGACGAGCTCAGTGCCTCGAGCGACCCGCAGGACGAGAGCCGGCTGGAGAACCTGGTCGAACTGGTCAGCGTGGCCGGGGAGTTCGTTGCCGCCGCCCATGCCGTCGACCTCCCCGCCGAGGAGGGTGAGCTCGCCGCCGCCGCGCCGGAGCCGGATGACTCGCTGCCCGCATTCCTGGAGCGGATCGCACTCGTCGCGGACTCCGACCAGATCCCAGACAACGACCCTGATGCCGCCGGCGTGGTCACCCTGATGACGCTGCACACCGCGAAGGGGCTGGAGTTCAACACGGTCTTCCTGACCGGCTTCGAGGACGGGATCTTCCCGCACCAGCGGGCGATGAGTGACAAGGCGGAACTGGAGGAGGAGCGCCGGCTGGCCTACGTGGGCATCACCCGGGCCAGGCAGCGTCTCTACCTGACCCGCGCGACTGTTCGCTCGCAGTGGGGATCGCCCCAGTACAACCCCGCGAGCCGGTTCACCGAGGAGATCCCGGATCACCTGATCGACTGGCGCCGGCTCGGAACCGCTCGCAGCACGTATGCCTCCTCCGCGGCGTCGCGCACCCAGCAGTCCTGGCGCGCGACGGTCGGTTTCGGGGCGCGACCGGCGATCAAGACGGTGCCCTCGGTGGACGTCGGTGACCGCGTGTTGCACACCACCTTCGGCATGGGCACGGTGATCGCCACCTCGGGGGCCGGAGACACGGCGAAGGCGGACGTCGACTTCGGCTCGGTCGGGCTGAAGCGGCTCTCGCTCAAGCACGCCCCGATGGAGAAGCTGTAGCTAGAGTTCCGGCGGACGGGCGCGTCCGCGCTTGGTCTCGGCGCGCCGCCGCTTGTTGGCCAGGCGGCGGTCGATGGAGGCCCGGCTCGGACGGGTGGCGCGCCGCGGCGGCGGGGGTGGGGCGACTCCGTCCCGGATCAGCGTGGCCAGGCGCTCGCGGGCTGCTGCCCGGTTCTGGCGCTGGGAGCGGGACTCCTCGGCCACAACCGTGAGCACGGTGCCGGCCAGCCGCGTCCGCAGCCGGCGCAGCAGGCGCTCGCGCTGCGAGTCGTCCAGCGTCCGGGACGCGGCTACGTCGAACGACAACTGGACCCTCGAGTCGGCAGTGTTCACGCCCTGGCCGCCCGGACCGGAGGCGTGCGAATAGCGCTCGACCAGTTCTGCGGCGGGGATGACCAGGCCGGCCGGTATGCCTGGCCCGGGCCCGATCGCCAAACCGCTCACCGGGTAACCGTAGCGACCTGCGGACATCCGCTGGGGCGAAGCCACGCGCGGAATCACCGGCGACCGACACGGCCACCAGGTGGGGTTAGTTGTGGGTGGGTGTGCCCTTGGCTTCCGGGTTGGAACCGATGTACTCCATCGGGTCGGACTGCACGCCGTTCTTCTTGATCGAGAAGTGCAGGTGACAGGCGGTCGAGAGACCGGTGTCGCCGACGTTGCCGATCACGTCGCCCTTGTTGACTTTCTGGCCAACCTTCACGATGAACTTCGACATGTGGAGGTAGCCGGACTGGACGTCGACGCCGTTGATGTCGCCGTGGTCGATCCAGACGTTGTTGCCCGAGCCGCCGTTGTAGCCGGCTTCTGCCTTGACCACCACACCGGACTGCGCGGCCCAGATCGGCTCACCGCAGGTGCCGCCGATGTCGTCGCCGTCGTGCATCCGGTAGTAGTGCAGGATCGGGTGCATCCGCATTCCGAACACCGAGCCGACCTTGCCCTCTGCGGGCCAGATGAACTTCGCGAGGTTCTTCAGCCGCTCGATCTCGGTACTGATCACCTCGGCGTTGCCACCCAGCTGATTGGCGCGGGCCACGGCCGCGGCGCTCTCCTGGCTGGTGACGATCGCGTCGCCGTCCTCGGCGAGCTGCTGGCTGCGGGCTGCGGCGAGGTCGGACACGGTGACGGGGGTCTGCGGTGCGCTGGCCACCTGGATGGCGGGAATGCTCGAGATTGCGAGGCCCTGATCGGCGAAGGCCGTGCCGGTCGCGTTGGTGGAGGACGCCGTGAAGGCCGAGAAGCCGGCGACGGCGATTCCTGAGACGACGACAGCCGTGACGCCGCGCTTGAGCACATTGCGCAGGTTCGCTGCCTGGAACGGGCTGCGCGGGGTCGCCGGAACACCCGACTCTGACGGGAGCGCGCGACGCGGCTTGTCAGCGCGCACTCGACGTGTGTTCACCTGGCTCCCGTCAACTTTCCCCGATGCCCCCGACAACCCCCGGCTGAACCGGGTAGACGTCACCTTAGCATTTCTTAGGGTCTTTCTCAGAATCGTTCAGAAACTGGGTACCGAGTGTGTGCCCCGCGTCCGGGCGTCCCGTTGCGGCGCCGGGCACATGCGTTCCTTACCACCCGCGCACTAGGCTCGGCCCCGCATCGATGGTGAGTCAGTCAGAGCGATGGACGGAGTCGGAGTGGATCTGTTCGAGTACCAGGCGCGAGACCTGTTCGAGGCGCACGGCGTCCCGGTCCTGCGGGGCATCACGGCCCGAACGCCGGAGGAGGCCCGGGCGGCCGCCGAGGAACTCGGCACCGACGTGGTGGTCGTCAAGGCGCAGGTGAAAACCGGCGGACGGGGCAAGGCCGGCGGCGTCAAGCTGGCGCGATCGCCCGAGGAGGCTGCCGAACGCGCGGGCGAGATCCTCGGCCTCGACATCAAGGGCCATCGGGTCGAGACCGTGATGATCGCCGAAGGCGCCCAGATCGCTGAGGAGTACTACTTCTCGCTGCTGCTCGACCGCTCTACCCGCAGCTACCTCGCGATGTGCTCGGTGGAGGGCGGCATGGACATCGAAACCCTCGCGGTGGAGCGTCCCGAAGCACTGGCCAGGACCGAGGTGGACCCGCTGGTCGGGCTCGACCAGGCGAAGGCGGAGGAGATCGTCGCCGCGGCGGGCTTCGCCGAGGCCGACCGGGCAGAGCTCGCCCGCGTCCTGGTGCTGCTCGGCGAGGTGTACCGCGAGAACGACGCCACGCTCGTCGAGGTGAACCCCCTGGTCAAGACCGGTGACGGGCGCATCGTCGCCCTCGACGCGAAGGTCACCCTGGACGCCAACTCGGCGTTCCGCCACCCCGACTGGACCGCCTATGCCGACGAGTCCTCCGACGACCCGCTGGAGGTGCGTGCGCGCGCCAAGCACCTCAACTACGTGAAGCTGGACGGGTCGGTAGGGATCATCGGCAACGGCGCCGGTCTCGTGATGAGCACGCTCGACGTGGTCGCAGGGGCGGGCGAGGACCTGCCCGGACAACCCCGTCCGGCGAACTTCCTCGACATCGGCGGCGGCGCGTCCGCCCAGGTGATGGCCAATGGGCTCGACATCATCCTGTCCGACCCACAGGTGAAGGTCGTGTTCGTGAACGTCTTCGGCGGGATCACGGCGTGCTCGGAGGTCGCCAAGGGCATCATCGACGCCCTCGGCATCCTGGGTGAGCGGGCCACCCGGCCGATCGTGGTCCGGCTGGACGGCAACGCGGTCGAGATCGGCCGGCACATGCTGGCCGAGGCCGCGCACCCGCTGGTCGAGGTCCGCGAGACCATGGACGATGCGGCCCGCAGGGCCGCCGAGCTGGCCGCCGCGGCCGAATAAGGAGAACGCAGATGTCGATCTGGTTGGACCAGAATTCCGTCGTCATCGTCCAGGGCATGACCGGCTCGGAGGGCCGCAAGCACACCCAGCGCATGATCGGAGCCGGTACCCGCATCGTCGCGGGCGTCACGCCCGGCAAGGGCGGCCAGTCGGTCACCTTCGAGGAGGAGCCGGTACCGGTCTTCGACAGCGTGGCGGAGGCGAAGGAGGCGACCGGAGCGAACACCTCCGTGGTGTTCGTGCCCGCCCCCTTCACCCGCCAGGCCGTGATCGACGCGGTGGACGCCGGCCTCGACCTCAGCGTGGTGATCACGGAGGGCGTCCCGGTGAAGGACACCGCCGAGTTCGTCGACTACGCCCTCCAGTCCGGCACGACCCGACTGATCGGCCCCAACTGCCCCGGCCTGATCTCGCCCGGGCGCTCGAACGTCGGCATCATCCCGCCGACGATCTCGGGGCCGGGACGGATCGGCCTGGTCTCGAAGTCGGGCACCCTGACCTACCAGATGATGTTCGAGCTGAGGGACATCGGCTTCTCGACCGCGGTCGGCATCGGCGGCGACCCGGTGAACGGGAGCACCCACATCGACGCGCTGGCCGCCTTCGAGGCGGACCCGGAGACCGACGCGATCGTGATGATCGGCGAGATCGGCGGGGACGCGGAGGAGCGCGCTGCCGCCTTCATCGCCGAGCACGTGACCAAGCCGGTCGTCGGCTACGTGGCCGGCTTCACCGCCCCCGTGGGCAAGACCATGGGTCATGCGGGCGCCATCGTGACCGGCTCGGTCGGAACCGCCAAGGCGAAGAAGGCCGCGCTCGAGGCGGCGGGGGTGAGGGTTGGTCGCACGCCCAGCGAGACTGCGTCGTTGATGCGTGAGGTCGTGAAGGGCCTCAGCTGAGACCCGTTCGCGGCTGGCCCCGGGTGGCGGCTAGCCCTGGGTAGCCCTCTGGCCGGCGCGGACGGCGACCGCTTTCCACTGGCTGTCGGTGAAGTCGAAACCTGTCGTCGGGTTGGCGAGCAGGTAGACGACCTTGGTGTCGACGGTCAGCACGGCCACGCGATAGAGGACGGTCGTGGTCTCGGTCTTCTGGGTGATCTCGAAGGTGTCGCCGCTGAACTTCAGGTCGCCCTCGCCCGTGCCCTTCGCTGCGGGGCCGGCCACGACGGTGGCCGTCGGCGCCCGGTCGTTGCACTTGGAGATGTTCTCCGAGAGCTTGGCACTGAGATTCGCCGCATCCTTCGTGCCGCTGAAGGTGTAGGTCACCATGTCGATGCCGAAGCCCTTCGGCGCGGCATTGTCGTCGGCCAGCAACAGCGTCCGCTGGCCGGCGGACTGGGTGCCGGAGACCGCCTGGAGGTTCATCGCCTCGCACTGGCTGCCGATCACGTCCAGTGTGGTCTTGGGGTCGGTGGCGCCCCAGCGGCCCGCGCCGGGCGTGACGCGTGGCACGTCCGCCTCGACCAGCCAGCCGGCCGGGTCACCGGCAGGCGGCGGAACGGTCGCCACCCCGATGCTGCTCGGGCACGTGCCCTGGTCGCCGCCGCACTGGCGGCTCAGCGCCTGGCCCGCCACGTTGGCGAGGTCGAGGGCGTTCACCGGGCTCTTCGTCGTAGTGATGTCGATCAGGCTCACCGAGCGTCCGGTGCGGCTGATCAGGAGCGTGTGGAAGGTTCCGCCGGCCTCTCCCTCGACCACGAGCCGCTCCGAGATTGCGGCATCGGCGAGCCCGGAGACGGAGTTCGCGCCGGTGATCCAGGCGACATCCTCCGCACAGGTTCCGGCCTGGACGGTGCGCGCGGTGTACGCCTGGGTGGCCGCGGTGTCGTCGGCGTAGGTGTCGATCGCCTGCACGAACGCCGCCGACTGGTCGTCGCTCGCCTTCGTCTCGCGGGACACCGAGCGCTGGGCGTTCGGGACCCCTGCCCCCGTGGCCGGGAGGCAGATCGGGCGCGCCGTGTCCGACGTGGCGGTGGTCGCGGTCCAGGTGACGCCGCCGAGCGAACCGAGGTCGGCCGCGGTGACCAGCGGGTCGAGGGCGGAGGCGGTGTCGGGATTGGTCGGCTCCCCGCTGGGTGCGCCGGACCGCAGGGCGAACAGCCAGACTCCAGCCACGACGAGCAGGGCGACCACCGCGACGGCGGAGATCACGATCAGGGCCGGACGGGCACTGCGCTTTCCCTTCGGCTTCTCCTCGGGCACGGCCGGAGTCTCGACGGCCGGCGTCGGCTCGACGATTGCCGGTGGCAACTCGACGGTTGCCGGTGGCGGCTCGACAGCCGGGGCGCCGGTGTCCCCGGCCCTGGTCTTGCGTCCGAACAGGCCCCGCCGCTTCGCCGGCGCAATCGCCTCCGCGACCGGGGCTTCGGGTTCGGCCGTCCGCGGGGACGCAGCGGCCTCGCCGGCCAGGGACGCCGCGGCGAGCCCGCCGGCGGCAACGGAGGGCGCGACCGCGGTCGGCTGCGGCACAGGGCCCGCGGCCGGCGTGCCGCCGAGCGGGCCGGCTGCCGGGCTGGGCGCGTACGGCGAGGGTGTGAACGTCGCGGCCCCCGGAATCCTCACCGCAGGAGGCGTTGTCGGACGTGGCGGGGGCGGCAGCAGCGGGGCGACGGACGGCGGCGAGGCCGGGCTGACCGCTGACCGGCGTGGCGCCGCAAAGCTGTGCTCGAAGGGGTCGTCGGTCGCGGAGAACCGGCGTCCTGAGGCGGGCTGCAGCGAAGACTGCGACTCGGGCAGGACGGGCGCCGGCGGCGGCACCGGCGTGCGGGCCGGTGTGCGGGCCGGTGTGCGGGCCGGTGCCGCCGGCGGACCTGCGGGACTGGCGGGGCTGGTCGGACTGACCGCGAGCCGGCGCAGCCGCCCCGTGCTGATCAGCGGCGACGGCTCTTCTGGCGGGAGCGCGTGGCCGTAGCCACCCCCGTCCGGCGTGTCCTCCGGCTGGTCAGGGAGCGGGCCGAGTGCCCTGCGCGGGGTGGGCGAACCCTCTTCTGCCACTGCGGTCCCTTGCCGATCGATGCGGATGTCCGAGCCAGTGTAGCGACGGCGGGCGTGTCCCCACGAGAAGGCGCGTCAGCCTGCGCCAGCATGGATCCACCATGCCCATGCCCAGATTCCGGGATCCTGATCGGCTCAAGCTCACTGTCTCGACGGCCCGCACCGTCCGGTTGTCACGGACGCCGGACGGTCCGCCGCTGTTTCCCTGGCCCGTGGCGGCGCTGGGCGGCGGGGCCCTCGCAGCGCTCACCGGTGCGCTGCTGGTGGCCGGCGTGATGCTGGTCGCCTGGCTGAGTGCGATCGCGATCGCGTTGCCCGTTGTGCTGGCCTTCGCGGCCCAGGTCTGGCTGCTCGCCCACGGCGGCCCGCTGGCCATCGGGCAGGACGAGGTCACCGTGGTCCCGCTGGGACTCACCCTCGCTTTCGGCGCCCTGTGTTCCTCCGCGGGGGGGTTCGCGTACCGGCAGGGACGCCAGGCCCGCCCGGGAGATCTCGACGGCGCCGCACGCCGCTGGCTCCTGCTCGGCTCCATCGGGCAGGTGGCGGCCGGCTACACCGTGTTCGCGGTCGTGCTCGCCTGGGCGGTGGACGGTCCGGTGGCGCTCTGGCGTCCGGCCCTGGGCGCGCTCCTGGTCAGCCTTGCCGGGAGCGGCTTGGGTGCCGTCCGTGCGGCCGGGTATCGGCTCGGGTCCCTCGGCCCGGACTGGCTGCGCCGTGGGCTGCGGGGGGCCGCGGCCGGCGTCCTCGGCCTGGTCGTGGTCGGCGCGGTCGCGCTCGGCACGGCGGTCGTGCTCGGTGAGGCGCGGATCGGGACACTGGAGGACGCGCTGCAGTTCGACGGCCCGGGGACGTTCGTCTGGTCCCTCGCGACGCTCGCCTACCTGCCCAACCTGCTCGGCTGGACCGTGGCCTGGCTGCTCGGTGCCGGCTTCACCGTCGGCACCGGCTCGCTGGTGGCGCTCACCGGCACCCAGCTCGGCATGATGCCGGCGCTCCCGGTGTTCGGCGCGCTGCCGACCGCAGGAGTCGCCGACCCCTGGCTGCAGGCGTGGCTCGTCGCCGGGGTGGCGGCAGGGGTTCTCGCCGGAGTGGTCGCCGCGCGCGGCGGGCACCCTGGCGTGCTCGGGTCACTGGCCGGGGGAGCAGTGGCCGGGCTGCTGGCGGGGCTCGGATACCTCGGCTGGGCCGCGGCCAGCCGAGGGGCGCTGGGCAGCCTGCGGCTGGTCGACCTGGGCCCGCGGCTGCCGGAGTCGCTGCTGATCGGGGTTCCGCTGCTGCTGTTCAGCGCGCTGCTCGGCGGCCTGGCCACCTGGCTCGTCCGCCGTCGCAGGACCGCGTCCTGATCCCGGGGCTGGTTCGGTAGGGTCGGGCCATGCCGATGCGCCTGGTGGTCCTGGTATCGGGCTCTGGCACCCTGCTGCAGGCGTTGCTGGACGCGTCCGCGTCCGGAGAACTGGCCGCCCGTGTGGTCGCCGTCGGCTCCGACCGTCCCGACGCCCTGGGACTGGCCCGCGCCGAGAGCGCCGGGGTGCCCACCTTCGTCCACCCCTTGGCAGCGGGCGCCGATCGGGCGGCCTGGGACGCCGAACTCACCGACCTGGTCGCGGCCTACGACCCCGACCTGGTGGTCAGCGCCGGTTTCATGAAGCTCGTCGGCCCGGCATTCCTGGCCCGGTTCGGTGGCCGGATGATCAACAGCCACCCGGCGTTGCTGCCGTCCTTCCCCGGCACGCACGCCGTCCGCGACGCGCTCGCGCACGGAGTGGCCGTGACCGGGGCGACCATCTTCGCCGTCGACGCCGGCGTGGATTCGGGCCGGATCATCGCGCAGGAGCCGGTGCGGGTCCTTCCCGGCGACGACGTCGAGACCCTGCACGAACGCATCAAGATCGTCGAGCGGCAGCTGCTGGTCGACACCGTCAACGAACTCAGTCGAGGGAAGATATGACCGACCTGCTGCCCATCCGCCGTGCCCTGGTGTCCACCTACGACAAGACCGGACTGATCGAGCTCGGCCGCGCCCTGGTCGGGGCCGGGGTGGAGCTGGTGTCCACCGGCTCGACGGCGGCGACGCTGGCCGGCGCCGGGCTGCCGGTGACGCCCGTGGAAGAGGTGACCGGCTTTCCCGAGTGCCTGGACGGCAGGGTGAAGACCCTGCACCCGCACATCCACGCGGGCATCCTCGCCGACCGGCGCCTGGAGTCCCACCGGGCGCAGCTGGACGAGCTGGGCGTGGCCCCGTTCGACCTGGTCGTGTCGAACCTGTACCCGTTCACGCAGACCGTCGCGTCCGGGGCGGGCGAGGACGAGTGCGTGGAGCAGATCGACATCGGCGGCCCGTCGATGGTGCGCGCTGCAGCGAAGAACCACCCGTCCGTGGCGATCGTGACCTCGCCCGAGCAGTACCCGGCGCTGATCGAGGCCCTTGCCGTGGGCGGGTTCACCCTTGCCCAGCGCAAGGCCCTCGCCGCGGCGGCGTTCGTGCACACCGCCACCTACGACGTGGCGGTGGCCTCCTGGATGGGCTCGGTGCTCACCGACTCCTCCGGGGGCGACGGGTTCCCGTCCTGGCTGGGCGGCACCTGGGACAAGCTCGGCACCCTGCGCTACGGCGAGAACTCCCACCAGCGCGCGGCCCTGTACCGCAGCGGCGAGGGTGCCGGGGGGCTGGCGACCGCGCAGCAGCTGCACGGCAAGGAGATGAGCTACAACAACTACACCGACGGGGACGCCGCCTACCGGGCCGCCTACGACTTCGCCGAGCCGGCCGTCGCCGTGGTCAAGCACGCCAACCCGTGCGGCATCGCGGTGGGGGCCGACATCGCCGAGGCGCACCGGAAGGCCCACGCGTGCGACCCGGTGTCGGCCTACGGGGGCGTGATCGCGGCGAACCGTCCGATCAGCGTCGAGGCCGCGCGCCAGATCGCGGGGATCTTCACCGAGGTGGTGATCGCGCCCGCGTACGAGGACGGCGCGCTGGAAGTGCTCACTGCCAAGAAGAACGTCCGGTTGCTGGTCGCCGGGCCGTACCCGGCGGGCCGGGTGGAGCTGAAGCCGATCAGCGGCGGCGCGCTGTTGCAGGCTGCGGACCGGATCGACGCGGACGGTGACGATCCCGCGAACTGGCGGCTGGTCACCGGAGAGGCGGCGGACGCCGCCACGCTGGCCGACCTCGAGTTCGCCTGGCGGTCCTGCCGGGCGGTGAAGAGCAACGCGATCCTTCTGGCGTCGGACGGCGCGTCCGTGGGCGTCGGCATGGGCCAGGTCAACCGGGTCGACTCCTGCAAGCTCGCGGTCGAGCGGGCCGGCGAGCGGGCGGCTGGTTCGGTGGCCGCCTCGGACGCCTTCTTCCCGTTCAGCGACGGACCCAGGATCCTGATCGAAGCCGGGGTGAAGGCGATCGTGCAGCCGGGTGGCTCCATCCACGACGACGAAACGATCGAAGCGGCGGCGGCCGCAGGGATCACCATGTACTTCACGGGTACCCGCCACTTCTTCCACTGAGAGGCCCCATGACTGCGCAGCTCCTCGACGGCAAGGCCGTCCTGGCCACGATCAAGGCCGAACTGGCCGTCCGGGTGCAGGCGCTCGCCGCGCGCGGTGCGCGTCCGGGGCTGGGCACGGTGCTGGTCGGGGACGATCCGGGCAGCCACAGCTACGTCCGGATGAAGCACCGCGACTGCGCCGAGGTCGGGATCACCTCGATCCGGGTGGATCTCCCCGCGGACGCGTCGGCGGAGATGGTCGCCCAGGCCATCGCGGGGCTGAACGCTGACCCAGCCTGCACCGGCTACATCGTGCAGTTGCCGCTGCCCCGGCACATCGACGAGAACGCGATGCTGGAGCTCGTCGACCCGGCGAAGGACGCGGACGGCCTGCACCCGACCAATCTCGGCAAGCTCGTCCTGAACGAGCCGGCGCCGCTGCCGTGCACGCCGCGCGGCATCGTCGAGCTCCTGCGCCGCCACGACGTGCCGCTGGCCGGTGCCGAGGTGTGCGTCGTCGGCCGGGGGATCACCGTCGGCCGTCCGCTCGGGTTGATCCTGACCCGGCGCAGCGAGAACTGCACCGTCACCCTGTGCCACACCGGCACCCGTGACCTGGCCGCCCACACCCGATCGGCGGACATCGTCGTGGCCGCAGCCGGGGTGCCGCACCTGATCACCGCGGACCTGATCGCCGACGGCGCGGTCGTGCTCGACGTCGGCGTCAGCCGGGTGGACGGCACGCTGACCGGCGACGTGGCCCCGGACGTGGTCGACAAGGCGTCGTGGGTGGCGCCGAACCCCGGCGGGGTCGGGCCGATGACCCGCGCGATGCTGCTGTCCAACGTCGTCGACCGGGCAGAGGCGCTCCTCCGATGACCACGCAGCCCGACGAGCGACCCCCGAAGAACTTCGTGCAGCAGGTTCTCGGCCAATGGCCGCTGGCCTCCGTGCTTCTCGGCGTGGCGGTCGGGCTCGCGATCGTGTTCACCAGTCACTGGCGCACGGGCAGCACGCTGATCGGGTTGTCGATCACCGCCGGCGGGCTGCTGCGGCTGATGCCCCAGCAGCGGGTCGGCCTGCTCGCCGTCCGCAACCGGGCGCTGGACTCGATCGTCCTGCTCGGCGTCGGCATCGGCATCACACTCCTGGCCTGGTGGATCCCGCCGAGCCGCTAGCCCGGATCTGCGCCGGGCGCGGCGCTCGGTGAGGTGCGGGCCCGGGCTTCGGGTTGTCCGCGTCGCCGTCCCCGGTGAGGTCGGCGGAACGCCTCAGCGGAAGTCGCGCTCCAGGAACTGGCCCTCGGAGGCGTCCGTGGCGACCCGGGACGCCTCGCGCTCGCGGAGCTCCACCCGACGGATCTTGCCCGAGATGGTCTTGGGTAGCTCGGTGACGAATTCCACGATCCGCACCCGCTGGTAGGCCGACAGTCGCTCCCGGGCGTGGGCGAAAATCTCCTCGGCCGCCTCCTGCGGCCTGGCGGCGAGGTCCTGGACGAGGCAGATGAATGCCTTCGGCACGGCCGCGCGCACCGGGTCGGGGCTCGGCACGATTGCCACCTCGGTGACGTAGGGGTGCTCGAGCAGGATCGACTCCAGCTCGAACGGCGAGATCTTGTAGTCCGACGCCTTGAACACGTCGTCGGCGCGGCCGACGTAGGTGAGGTAGCCCTCGGCGTCCATCGAGGCGATGTCGCCGGTGTGGTAGAACCCGCCGCGGGTGGCCTCAGCCGTCATCTCGTCGTCGGCGTGGTAGCCGGCCATCAGGCCGAGGATCGGCTGGGACAGGTCCAGGCAGATCTCGCCCCCGTCCGTGGTCGGCTCGCCGGACGCCGGGTCGAGCAGCACGACGGGGTATCCCGGCATCGGGCGTCCCATCGAGCCGTCCTTGACGACCTGGCCGGGGGAGTTGCCGATACAACAGGTCATCTCGGTCTGGCCGAAGCCGTCCCGGATGGTCGCGCCCCAGGCCTTGCGCACCTGTGTGATCACCTCGGGGTTGAGCGGCTCGCCCGCGCCGAGCAGCTCACGCGGCGGCCGGGTCAGCTGGGTCAGGTCGGCCTGGATCAACATGCGCCACACCGTCGGCGGTGCGCAGAACGTGGTCACCTCGTGGGTCTCCATCACCTGCATCAGCGCCGAGGCGTCGAAACGGTCGTAGTTGAACACGAAGACCGTCGCCTGGGCGAGGAACGGGGAGAAGAAGTTGCTCCAGGCGTGCTTGCCCCAGCCGGGGGAGGAGATGTTCAGATGCACGTCCCCGGGACGGACGCCCAGCCACCACATCGTCGACAGGTGCCCGACGGGGTAGGACACGTGGGTGTGGGCCACCAGCTTGGGTCGGGCGGTGGTGCCGGAGGTGAAGTAGAGCAGGCTGAGGTCGGACGCCTTCGTTGGCGCACTGGGCAGGTAGGTCGCCGGCGCCTTGTGGGACTCGGTCATCGAGATCCAGCCGGACGGGGTGCCCTCGCCGACGCCGATCCGCAGCACCGAGCGCGGCAGCTCCTCCAGGCGGGCGTGCAGGCTGGTCGGCGCGACCACTGCGCTCGCGCCACCATGCTCAACCCGGTAGCCGAGGTCGGCCGCGGACAGCAGCGTCGAGGTCGGGATCGCCACCGCCCGGATCTTCAGCAGGGCGAGCAGCAGCTCCCACAGTTCGACGGTGTTGTTCAGCATCACGATCACGCGGTCGCCGGCGCCGATGCCGAGTCCCCGCAACCAGCGGGCCACCTGGTCAGAGCGCTGCGACAGCTCGGCGTAGGTCCACGACTGCGCGCTCAGGTCGGCGGAGACGATCGTGACGGCGGCACGGTCGGGATGCTCTCCGGCGACCACGTCGAACCATTCGGTGGCGAAGTTGAACTCGTCCAGTTCCGGCCAGCGGAATCCTGCGACGGCGCCGGCGTAGTCCTCGCCGTGGGCGAGCAGGAAGTCGCGGGCCTCTCGGACGGCCCGGGTGGCGGGAGTGGCCTGGCGGCCGAGGAACACCATTGCTGGCTCGCTTTCGGGAGGGACCCGGACAGCGTAGTCCTACGGCTACGGAACCGTAACTAGTGGCCACAACCCGGGAACAGCGGTGCGGCCGGCCCGAGCGGGGCCGGGCGGGCGGCGCCCCCCCCCCCCCCCCCCCCCCACCACGAGGTCGCTACTGCTCGATGAAGAACTTCGGCGAGGTGTAGGTCTCCCAGTGCTTGCTGCTGGACGCGCTGCCCAGCGGCTTGAGCACCTTCAACTGCAGCTGGTAGTTCCCGTCCGGGACGTACCCGATGCCGTTGTCGGCGGTCAGGTACTCCCCGAAGAACGTGACGGCCTGCAGGTCGACGTCCCTGGGCATCTCACCGAGGTGGGTCGCGTCGACGGGGTCGCCGGCCTCGGGGTTGATCAGCGCGTAGTAGGACTTCTTCGTCTTCACGTTGATCACCTTCATCCGCACGTCGGACGCGGGGTAGTCGAGGTGGTAGATCACCGAGGGGAAGTAATCGGACAGGTCGAAGGCGTACTTGTTCGACTTCGTGGACGACAGGAAGTAGATCCCGTCGTCGTACACCTCGACACCCAGCCGCGGCAGCGACCACTTCTTCCCGTTGGCGTCGACCAACCGGTACCCGTTGAGGACCTTCACCGACTGGTAGTCGCCACGCATTCCGGCGAACGGCACGGAGACCGCGTTGCCCTCACCCGTGGTGGTGAACTGGATCCAGCCCCCGTAGAGCAGGCCGGCCTTGCCCTTGAGTACCTTGCTCGGCGCGGTGAGTTTCACCGTGACCTGGGCGGAGCCGCCCGCCGGAACGACCACGGACTTCACCGACGCGCGGAACCCGGCGTCGCCGAAGCCGTACTTCGGAGTGGTGGTCCCGACGTAGGTGGCCGAGCCGGTGCTGGCCGCGGCGCTGACTCCGGAAACCCGCTTCGGGGTGTAGGTCTGGTCGGACCCGGTGCTGTTGGTGAGCGTGATGGTCACGGTGTGGGAGTTCCCCTCGCCCAGTTCGAGGACGGAGGGCGATGCGGTCACGCCGTCGGCCGCCGCGATCGCGTTGGCGGCCTTCACCAGTCCTGCTCCCTGCCGGAACACGGCCTCGGGGTACTTGGTGACTCCCGACTCGGTGGACTTCACCACCGGGACGGCCGTGTTGTACAGCAGCTGGGCGGCCTCGGCCGGATGCCCCTTCAGGGCCGGCTTCGCCTGCAGCAGCAGGGCCGCGGAACCGGCGACGTACGGGGCGGCCATCGAGGTTCCCGACATGTTGCCGTGACTGCCGAGCTCGATCGGAAGGGTGGAGTAGATGTTCCCGCCCGGGGCCGAGATCGTCGGTACCAGGCCCAGGTCCGCGGCGAGCCCGGCGGAGCTGAAGGTCGAGAGCTTGCCGCCGTTCGGGTTCGCGAGATCGGACTGTACGTCCAGCCAGGTCATGGTCTGGGGGCCGGACTTCTTGATCAACGCCGCGAGCGCGGAACCCTGGCTGCCGCTGATGCTCACCGCCGGGATGTCGTAGGTGTCCGCCCCCGTGCTGTAGCCGGACAGCCCGGACGCGGTGTCGTAGAGCACCATTGCCGCAGCGCCTGCGATCTCGGCGTACTTCACCTTGGTGCTGATCGCGCAGGTTCCCCGCTTGACCAGGATCGCGGTGCCCGGCGCGACGCTGGTCAGCGTCTTGCAGGCGGTGCTGCTGGAGGCGTTCACCAGGCTCAGGCTGGTCGTGTTGTCCGCGGGCGCATCGGGCGTGCCCTCGACCGCGGCGTACACGATCTTGCTCTCGCCGACCGCGAGCGCCTTCGCGCGGATCGTCTCGGACTCGTACGAGGCCACCGAGATCACGCCCGAGCCGACGCCGGGGCTGCCGGCGGAGAACAACCCGGTGTCACCGCTGTTGCCCGCGGCGGCGACAACGACGACGCCCGCGTCGACCAGGTTCGCGGCCGCGACTGCGTCCGGGTAGTCGGGCCAGGATCCGAAGTCGCTGCCAATGGACATGTTCACGATGTCCATGCCGTCGCTCAGCGCGCGGGACATGGCCTGGAGCAGGATGTCGGTACCGGTGCTGCCCTCGCAGCCGAACACCCGGTAGGCGCCGAAGGTGACCTTCGGCGCGACGCCGGTGACGCTGTCAGCGGCGCCGGTGCCGTCGGCTCCGATGATGCCGGCGACGTGGGTTCCGTGGCCGTCGCAGTCGTCGGGGTAGGCGTCGGGCACGGGGTTGGCCGAGCCGGACTCACCGGTGGAGTCGTAGTCGTTGCCGACGAAGTCGTAGCCGTACTTCACCCGCGGCGCGCTGGAGCCGAAGTCCGCGTCGTTGCCCTGGGTCCCGGAGCCGCCGAGGTCGAGGTTGTTGTAGTCGATGCCGGTGTCGATCACCCCGACCTTGATCCCCTCACCGGTGAAGCCGGTGTCGGTCGCGGCGACCTCGCTGACGGCCGCCGCGGCGTCCGCGCTGCTCGTCACGTCCTTCGGCAGCGACACCTTGAGCACGGGGTACACGGCGGTCACCACGGACGACTGGGCGAGCTTCCTGATCTGGCTCTCGGACGCCGTCACGCTCAGCCCGTTCCACAGCGAGGAGAAGCTGGACTTCACCGTGATTCCGGCGCTGGCCGCCGCCGTCCGGGCGGTGTCGGCGCTGGCCCTGTTCAGGGTCCTGCTGCCGCCACGGGCCAGCGGCTTGCCCTGGAGCTGGACCAGGTAATGGCCCTTGATCACCCGGGACTGGTCGGTGAGGCCAGCCACCTTGAACTTGGCTTGGGTGTCGATCGGTGCGGCGCCGGCCGGCACGGCCAGGCTGCTGCCGATCAGGGCGGTGAGGACGGCTCCGGCGGCGACGCCGCGCAGAGTCGACCGGGTGCGCGTGCGCATGCTCTCAGTCTCCTGGTGGTCAGGCGGATAAAGGTGTCCGCTCCCCCCGAGAGCATGTGGACATCCGGCACGATAGCGCGGTGGCGAGTGGTCCGGGCCCATCTGGGCAAGTCCATACAGGCCCGGCGACGCAGCGGGGGCGCGGGGACCAGCCCCGCGCCCCCGCCATGGGACGAACCGTGAGGATCAGATCAGGCCGAGTTCGGTGACGGCGGCGCGCTCGTCGACCAGTTCCGCAACGGAGGCATCGATCTTCGCGCGGCTGAATTCGTTGATCTGCAGGCCCTGGACGATCTCGTACGTGCCGTTCTTCACCACGCACGGGAAGGAAGAGATCAGTCCCTCCGGGACGCCGTAGGAACCGTCGGAGGGCACCGACATGGAGATCCAGTCGCCCTCGGCCGAGCCCAGCACCCAGTCGTGCATGTGCTCGACGGTGGCGTTGGCCGCCGACGCGGCGGAGGAGGACCCGCGAGCCGCGATGATCGCGGCGCCCCGCTTGGCGACGGTCGGGATGAAGTCGCTCTCGAGCCAGGCCTGGTCGTTGATCACCTCTGCGGCGTTCCTGCCGTCGATCTCGGCGTGGAACAGGTCGGGGTACTGGCTCGCCGAGTGGTTGCCCCAGATGGTCATGTGCTTCACCGAGGTCACCGGCACGCCGGCCTTCTGCGCCACCTGGGTGATCGCACGGTTGTGATCGAGCCGGGTCAGGGCGTTGAACCGGTTGTTGGGGATGTCGGGCGCGTTGCTCATGGCGATCAGCGCGTTGGTGTTCGCCGGGTTCCCGGTGATCAGCACCTTGATGTCGCTCGCCGCGACCTCGTTGAGGGCCTTGCCCTGCGCGGTGAAGATGGCGCCGTTCGCGCTCAGCAGGTCGGCCCGCTCCATGCCCGCGGTGCGGGGACGGGCGCCCACCAGCATGGCGAGGTTCACGCCGTCGAACACCTTGGTGGCGTCATCGCCGATCTCGACCTTGCTCAGCAGCGGGAAGGCGCAGTCGTCCAGTTCCATGACGACGCCCTCGAGCGCCTTCAGCGCCGGGGTGATCTCCAGCAGGCGCAGTTCGACGGGCTGGTCGGGGCCCAGCAGCGCGCCGCTGGCGATCCGGAACAGCAGGCTGTAGCAGATCTGACCGGCTGCGCCGGTGACCGCTACCTTGACGGGGGTCTGGCTCACGATGTGCTCCTCGGTGAGATGTGTGGCTGGTGAGTGTCCGCTCCGACGCTAGCAGTTGGCCCGACCATTGCGGCACCGCTTCCAGAGCCTGCCCGCGGGCCGCGGGAATTGGTGCACGGGACCGGGCCCCGCCCGGGATCCTGCCCGACGATCCGAAGGCCAACCGCTATCCTTGCGGGAGCGGGGGGAGCGCTCGGGCCGCGGCCCGCTGGTGGGCGTTCCGGTCAGACGCGAAAACAGGAGCTGCGATGCTGCGAGCCGGACGTCCGGCAACGAGGCACGGGAGTCGACGCGCAGCCGCCGTGCTGGCCACGCTCGCGCTGGTCGCGACCACGTTCACACTCGCCGTCCCGCCCGCTGCCGCGGAGGATTCCGATCTGCGGGTGCCGCTGCCCAGGACCATCTCGACGCCGACGGTTGCCGCCGCGTCCGGTGACCAGACCGTGCTCGACGTGAGCACCAGCGCGCTGCCCGAGCTGGTCGTGGCCGACGCGACCGGAGCCTTCACTCCGCTGGCTGTGCCGTGGCTGGCCGACGGCACCATCGCGGACGCCCGTGGCGGGACGCTCGTCGCCTCCTCGAGCGGCTACGACAACAGCGGCGACTTCACCAACGTGTACCGCACCGACCTCGCCAGCGGGGAGACCGGCGATCCGGTCCGGCTGCCCGGCAGCGGCCTCGAAGCCGCCGACCCGCAGACGGCGGTCTACAGCGACGACGGCGGCTACCACGCGGAGGACCTCGCCTCGGCGACGACCCACGATCTGGAGTATGCGGCGCCGACGTCCGGCAGCCCGTACGTGCAGGTCGGCCTGGCCGGCCAGGCCGTCGCATTGTTCGCCGCGCTCACCACCACCTCGAGCGGACGCCCGGGCACCGGCTACCTCGACGTGGTGCCGCTGAACGGCGACCCGGCCACGCTGTCCCGGGTACCCGTCGCCGGCCTGATGGACGCGGCCCTGCGCGAGGGCCAGGTGGTCTACACCTGGGCCGACAGCAGCTACCTCCACCTGTGCTTCCGCTCCCTCGCGGACAATGACTCCTGGCTCTCGTCCAGCAACTGCACCACGGTCACGGCGCCCGGTGGAGGCGACCAGCGTGACGCCTGGACCGCGATCCACTCCGGGGCCGGCTGGCTGTACTGGTCGGTGTCGTCGGGCTCTGGCACCGACGAGTACCTGGTCCCGGGCACCGACACGCCCGGGACGCCGACCAAGGTGAAGACCGACGACGCCACGACGCTGTACCCGGCCGGCGACGCCACCCGCCTGCTCGCCACGGTCGGTACGGGCCAGGCCGGCTACGTGGGTGCCGTGGATGAGGACGGCAGGCTCAGCAAGCTCTACGGCTACCCGGACGTCGCGACCAAGGTCGACGTCCTCGAACTCACCCCCGACCGGGTCACCGGTCTGGACGAGCGCCCCGAGGTGGGCGGGTCCGACTTCCAGGCGTGGCAGCGCCCCCTCTCCGCCACCGCGATCGGCGAGGAGGAGACCCCGTTCCCGCGGGCGGAGGACGTGGGCACCTCCGGGGCCAGGACCCTCCTCGACGACGGAAGCAAGCTGCGGCTCTACGACCGGGGCGACCTCGTCCGCACACTCTCGAAGAGCAAGTACGGCTCGCTGCCAGGGTTGATCAGCGGCCCCTATTACCCGGCGTACACGCTGTCCTACATCCAGGCGATGCAGGTCGACGGAAAGGCGCTCAAGCAGGCGACCATCCGGGGCATGTTCGGCTCGCTGATCCTGATGCGCACCAACGCATCCCTGGGTCGCTACGACGTGTACGACCTGGTCACGAAGCAGTCCGCGCGGGTGAACGTGCCGGTGAAGTACCGGCTGCAGGGGTTCAGCCTCGCCGGGCTGTGGGGTGACTGGGTGTTCGGCTACACCTTCGACTCGCACTACATCCCCTACACCCTGGCGATCAACTACCGCACCGATCAGGTCTACGAGCGCTACGGCCTGCCCGTCGACTACGGCGACAGCTTCGTCGCCATCCAGTACTACGACGACAACGACGCGCTCCGGCTGGAGGTGTGGAACCCGGCCACCCAGGCGACCGAGAGCGTCCCGGACGTCGACTGGGACGCCGTGGTCACCGACGGGACGGCCCGGCTGGCCTACTCCACCGCAACCGAGCTCGTGGTCCGTCCGCTCACGGTGGCGCCCACGTCCGCCCCACGCATGCTCGGCATCCTCGCGCCCAGCAGCCTGAACCTGATCACCAGCACCCGCTCCTGGGTGCCGGAGATCGACACCACCAAACCGCTCGCCGGGGGCACCCTCACGATCAGCAACGCCGCCGGTGACATCGTCCGGACCTTCACCGTCGCGGCCAGCGACGACGGGTCGGTGCGGGGCCTCGCCTGGGACGGCAGGGACGAGGCCGGCAACGACGTCGCGACCGGCACCTACACCTGGAAGCTGGTCGCCTCCGCGCAGGACGGCAGCGGCAACGTGACCCGCGTGGACGGCAGTTCCGACTTCGGCGAACCGGCCGACGGCACCGACGGGGTCTCGGGCACCTTCGCCGTGATCAAGGCCTTCCTCGGCACGGTCAGCGGCCCCACCCCGACGATCTCCGACACCACCCCGACGGTGGCCCAGACCCTGACCGCGAAGACCGGCACCTGGTCGCCCTCGGGCGCAACGGTGGCCTGCCAGTGGCGGCGCACCACCAGCAAGGGCACCGTGAACATCTCCGGCGCGACGGAGTGCCGCTACAAGGTGGATCCGGCCGATGTGGGCGCGAAGCTGAGCGTGACCGCGACCGGCAGCTACGACGGCTGGAAGGACACCACCAAGACGTCCCGGGCGACGTACACGGTGAGGAAGGCGTCCTTCACCCAGAAGCCCACGCCCACGATCGACGACCCCACCCCCGAGGTCGGTGACACGCTCACCGCGACCCCGCGAACCTGGGAACCCGCCCCGGTCGGCTTCACCTATCGCTGGTACAAGGTGAAGAAGTCGAAGTCCTACGCGGTGACCTCGACCCGCACCGACCCGACCTACACGGTGCAGCTCGGCGACGCGGGCTACCAGCTGAAGGTGAAGGTCACCGGTACCAAGGACGGCTACAACACGGCCTGGAAGTACTCGAAGCCGACCGCCGCGGTACCCAGACCCTGAGCCCACCCGCCCACCGCGGTAGCCCTTCCGGGGACTGTGGCAGGCGAACGTCCGGCCGATACCCTCACACGCGGGGGGAATCGCACGCCGCGAAATCCGACAACCGGTCCAGATCCCGGGCCGATCGAGGAGCGACGATGCGAGCTTTCGCGTACCACCGTGCGGTGGCCGCCACGGGCGTGGCTGTGCTGTGCACGGGTCTCCTTCCGGCGTCCCCGGCGGCCGCGGCCATCCTCCACGACTGGAGTACGCCGCTCGCCGAGACGACCGTGCAGACCGACCTGGTTGCCGCGTCCGGACGTTCGATCCTCACCTTCGCCGGCGCCACCTACCGGCTCTCCACCGACTTCGGTGCCACCTGGCGGACGGTCAGGCCCGCCCTGAGCGGCGCCTCCGGCGTCGATCACCCCGACTACGTCGCGAACGGTGTCGCCGCGTTCCGCGTGTGGTCCGGTCGCGGGGTCGTGGTCGACCTCGACTCCGGCGCGTCCCGCGACGTCGACCTGTCCCGGGTGCGCACGGACGCCGACGAGGAACTCCTGGCCCTGACCGACACCCACGTGCTGTTGCAGGATTCCGGCCGGGCCGTGCTCGGCGCCCTCGACGCCGGCCTGGTCGCGACGGCGACCGCCCTGCCCGACTGGGCCGACCTGCCCGCCGCGCCGTCCCGCACCCGGTCCACAACCGACCGTTGGGCGATGGACGCCGGCTTCGCCTACCACCTGCGCTCCTATGGCGGCAGCGGATGGGTCGGGCTGGCCACCGACGTCGACCCGGTCGACCTGGACGGCAGCGCCGGCCCGGCGGCGTTCCGCGTGCCCGGCGACCTGCTCTTCGTGCGCCCGCTGGACTCCGCAAGCCTCGAGTACGTCTACCGAACCGCTGCCTCGGTGAACCGCTGCGTCCGTGACCTCGCGACGTCCACCTCGTCGTGCCGCAAGCTCGTCCCGACCGGACGCAACGCCCGGGTGTACGCCGAACGGATGGGTGAGGCGCTCGTCGTCACCGTCGGAGCGCGCGTGTACACCTGTGCGGACGACACCGCCTGCGCGCCGGGCAGGGTTCGCCTGCCCGGGCGTCTCTCCGTGGTCAGCACGTCCCATCCGATCGGCGATCCGGCCGAACCACTGCTCTCCCTCGGTGTCTCGGGCGGCGGCCCGCTGTACTCGGTGAGCGCGGAGCACCGGCTGGTGCTCCGTTCGGCCGGGCTGACCGCTCCTGCGGTTCCGGGCATGCTCGGCCTGGCCGCGGACCGGGTCGTCGGAACGGACGCCCGCTCGTCCGGGGCGGGCTTCACCGCCTGGCAGCGGCCGCTCACCCCGTCCGGGATCGGCCCGGAGACCCTGCTCGGCACCGAGGTCACCGACGTCGCAGCCTCCGCAGCCCGGGTGGCAACCAGTGGGCGCTCCGGCCTGGTGCTCTACGACGACGGGCAGAAGTCGTCCCGGGTGCGCAGGGCGGGCACGCTGGCCAGCCTCAGCGGACCGCACCCGCTCGTGCTCGCGACCACCTCCACCTGGGTCGGGGCTCCGCTCGCGTCGCTGAAGAGGCTGTCCGGCGCGGTGACCGACAACTTCGGTACCCGGCTGCTGTCGCTCGCACCGGACAGGTCCGCGCTGGTGATCACCGACCTGGCCGAGCAGGGGTACCGCCTCGACGTACCGCTGCCCGACGACCTGGGCGCGAACACGGTGCCGGTCTCGGCCCTGCTCTGGGGCGACTGGCTCGGCGTGACCTTCCTGACCTACCGGATCTCGGGCGAGGAGTTCGACGTCTCGCTGTCCGCGCGCGTGGCCCGGATCGGGCCCGCGCCCGCCTGGAGCACGCCGGTCATCGGGCTGCTCGCCGACCTGGGCGACGGCCTTGCCGTCGTCTGCGACATCGAGTCCGACACCTACACCGCGCGAGCCTGGAACCTGGCCACCGGTGAGCTGTCCGGTCTGCCCGGGGCCGCGCGGTACAGCTACCCGGCCGTGGATTCCGGACGGATCGCCTATGCCACCGACACCGATCTGGTGGTGCGCGAGATCGCAGGGACGGGCACCTCCGCGCCCCGCGTGCTCGGCTCGGTCGCTCCGGCTGGCTGCAACGCCTGGGCCTGCTCCTGGTCGCTGCAGGTGGACGCCACGAAGGCGTTCGTGCGTGGCCAGCTGGTGATCCGGGACGCCTCGGGCCACTCCCGCGCGCTGGCGACGCCCGCCGCGACGGACGGGTCGCTGCGCGGTGTGACCTGGGACGGGAAGCTCGACGACGGCAGCTACGCTCCCGCCGGCACGTACACCTGGCAGCTCTCCGCCGCAGCCTCGGACGGCTCCGGCGCGCTGCGCGCGATCGACGGGACCCAGCTCCCCGGCGGTACCGTCACGGTCACCCAGCACCGGCTCGGCCGGGCGAAGCTCGGCAGCGTCCGGATCTCCGACACCACGCCGCAGGTGGGCCAGCTCCTCACGGTGGCCGCGCGGGTGCGTCCTGCCGACGCGACCCTTTCCTACACCTGGTACGCGGGTGCGACCGTGGTGGCGAGCGGCAGTGGCGACGCGGGCGCGAGCTATCAGGTCCAGCCCGCCGACGCGGGGGCAAGGCTGCGGGTCGTGGTCACCGCCCAGCGGGATGGCTACGACCCGGCTTCCCGTGGGTCGGCCTGGACCCGGGCCGCCGCGTGAGCAGGAGCGCGGGCTCCGCGTGGACCGGTTGTCGATGGGTCAAGACCCTGCCCGGAGCGAACACCGGGGTGATAGCGTCGCGGCCGCCACGCCTGCTGCGGGGGATGAACAGAGGGAGACGGGCATGAACTCGGTGCACTCGAGCGGCGTGAACCCGGCGCGACGCAGTGCGGGTGCGCACCGCCGCGCGGCCGCCACACTGGTCGCACTGGTCCTCGGGCTGGGCGGGCCGGTCGTGCTGGCGCCACCGGCCGCGGCAGTGGACGGCGAGGCGCGGGTCGACCTCCCCACGACGGGGAGCGAGCCGACCATCGTCGCAGCCTCCGGGGAGTCGATGATCATCGCTGTGGGCGACGAGGGCGACGAGCGCTACGAGCTCGTCACCGGTGCGGGTGCGCAACAGGAGGAGCTGGCCGGAGTGCCGTTCTTCCGGTCCGGCAAGGTCCGCTACGTGGGCGGCGGGGTGATGTACTACGCCGACGAGTTCCAGGGCGACGACACCGGGGACTTCAGCAACGTCTACGCCTACCGGTTCGCCACGCGCAGCACCGACGACCCGGTGCGGATCGACGCGGACTCGCTGACGGCGGTGGGCCCGACGGCGGCCATCTTCGCCGACGCGGACGGCTACACCGCCCAGGCGTACGCCGACCGGTCCACCCACGCGCTCCAGCTCCCCGACCATGCCACCACAGGGACGCCCACGCGCTCGTTCGAGCTCAGCGGCGACTCCAGCGCTCTGCGGGTCACCCGGGTGCGCTCGAACGACAAGCTGGGCCAGGGCTACCTCGATCGGATCCCGCTGGACGGGACCGCCGGCGACTCCGTGGCTGTCGCCGGGCTGGCCGCGGCCGCGCTGCGGGGCGGGCAGGTCGTCTACCTCACCGGCACGACCTCGCGCGCCCAGCTCTGCTTCCGCGGCATCGCCGCGTCGTCGCGGTCCTCCTGCGTCACCGTGAAGAAGGGTGACTACTCAAAGGCGACCGCAGAGCTGTCCCTAGGCAGCAACTGGGTGCTGGTCTCGCTGCACAAGACGCCCTCCGCAGCCCTCGTCCAGTACGTGGCGACCGGGACGACCCGCCCCGGCACACTGAAGCTGGTCGCTCGCACGTCGTCGATGCAGTCGCTGCGGCTGGTCGGACGCGGCGACAGCGCCTGGCCGCTCGGCCTGATGCTGACCGGCGCCGGCGGCTTCGTCGCCAAGTACGACCCGGCGAGGAAGAAGATCTCGACGCTGTTCGGCTACCCGCAGGTGACCGCCTCGGTGCGCGACCTCCAGCTCACCGCCGCGAGCGTGACCGGACTGGACGACCGTCCGGCGCGGGGAGTGACCGGGTCGCAGGCGTGGCGTCGTCCGGTCGGCGACACGATCGGCCAGGACCAGACACTCTCGCCGCGGGCCCGGCAGGTCTCCGTCTCCGCCGGACGCACCCTGATCGCGGGGACCACCGGAACACTCGTCCTGCAGGACGCGGGGAAGACCGTCCGCAAGCTTCCGGCGACCGCCGGCCTGGGTGCCCTCAGCGGTCCCTACTACCTGACCACCGACGGCGGCCGCACGTCGGCGCGGAGGGTCGACGGTGCGTGGCTCGCCGGAGGCAAGGACATCGTGGCCCTGTTCGGCCCGGTCCTGGTGCGGCAGAGCGGACGGGACGTCACCCTGAGGAATCTGGAGGACGGCACCAGCAACACGGTCACGGCGCCGGCCGGGGTGACCATCACCGGGTTGTGGGGCACCTGGTTGCTCGGCGAGGACGCCGACGGCAGTACCGTCGTGCTCTCCAGCGATGGCGCCCACGTCTACACCCACGACGGCGCTCCCCAGGCGATCGGGGACGGGTTCGCCGTGATCGCCGTCGACGACGCCGACACCGGTAATACCCGGCTCGGGGTGTGGAACTTCCGCACCGGCCAGACCGCCTCGTTCTCCGATCCGTGGCGGGCGGCGTCGACCGACGGCGTGCACCGGCTCGCCTACACCACCGATTCCGAACTCGTCGTGGTCAACCTCGACGACCTCTCCACCGCGTCCTCGGATGTGTCGAGTCCGCTCGAGCTGGGCGCGCTCGCGCCGAAGCTCTTCTACAACCGGCCGACGTCGGCGAAGTGGGCGTTCCAGCTGGACGCCAGCAAGGCGTTGTCCGCGACCGGAGGGGTGCTGCGGATCACCGGTGGCGCAAGCACGTTCGACCTGCCGGCGGTAGATCCCGACGGCGACGGGTCGATCCGGGTGACCTGGAACGGGCGCGACAGCCACGGCGCGGTGGTCCCGGCCGGCACCTACACCTGGAAGCTCGTCGGCGTCCGCGCCTACGACGGGTCCGGGCCGGTGCGGACTGTGGCCGGCGGCGAGGTGGAGGGCCAGGTGACGGTCGTCTCGCGGGCCCCGTCCGCGGTGACCGGTGCGACGCCGACGGTCGACGACCGGAACCCGAAGCTCTTCGCGACCCTGACCGTCGACCCGGGCGCCTGGAAGTCTGTCCAGGGCCAGCCCGCCTTCGCCTACCAGTGGTACCGCGGCTCCCGGGCGATCGCAGGCGCGACGGGCAGGTCCTACGACGTGACCAGGGACGACCTCGGCGCCAAGCTCCGGGTGAAGGTGACCGGCTCCGCGGACGGCCAGAAGTCGACGTCGCGGTACTCCGCACGCACGGCGCCGGTGGTGAAACTGAGCTTCGCCCCGACCTCCGTGCCCACGATCAGCCCGTCCGCGGACCCGGTGGTGGCCCAGACCCTGCACGCATCCACCCCCGACTGGGATCCGGAGCCGGATTCGGTCAGCTTCCAGTGGTACCGGGTGGCCGGCGGGAAGACCGTCGCGATCAGCGGCGCCCGGGCCGAGGACTACGCGGTGCAGCCGGCCGACGCGGGAGCGCGGCTCCTGGTCAAGGTGACGGCGTCCCGGGCCGACTACCAGAGTGCGACCAGCGCCTCGGCGGCGACCGGGACGGTCGTCCGCGCGGACTTCTCGGCCACCGCGGCCCCCACCATCGACGGTGAGGCCGTGAAGGGTTCGGTACTCACTGCCCGACCGGGCAGTTACGACCCCGCGGCAAGCTTCGGGTACCACTGGTTCCGCAGCTGCGGGGCGTCCCCCGCCGTAGCCATCGACAAGGCGACGAAGGTGACCTACACGCTCGCGTCCGCCGACGTGGGCTGCGTGGTGCTGGTCCGGGTGACGGCGACTCGGTCCGGCTACAACCCGGACGTGCGGGACTCCGATCCGACGCCGGTGGTCACCGGCTGATCCGGGCTGGCGCGCGTACCGCGGCGGCTCGCGACGGGCGGTTCACCCGCAGGCCAGCCGGGTGCCGCCCTCGAGGGTGTCCGGCCGGGCCGCGGCGACCGGGCCGGACCAGGTGATCCGCTCGCGGGGAAGTTCGGCGTGCCGGACCCCCGACTCGGTGCTGAACTCGACCCCGTCCAGGTGCTTGAGGGCGGAGAACGTCGGCCGCCACGGCAGCCGTGCGTCCAGCTCGAACCCTTCCGGCACGTCGGTGAGATCGACGGTCCAGCCGATCGCGACCGCGGCGCTGCCACTGCTGCCGTAGCGCACCGCGAAGCCGGGCCAGCTGTGCTCGACCGTCGCCAGGGCCGTCCGGTCGGTCGCGGAGCGGCACAGTTCGGGCTGGCCGACCTTCGCCTTGCCCAGTCGCGCCACGACCAGCGGGTCGACGACGGTGGCCGGCGCCTTGCCGAGGGGGAGGTTGCCGATGGCGGTGCCGCTGAGGACCACCACGGCCGGGAGTGCCGACGGCCTGCCGCCCGAGGTGGGCGACGCCGAGGGCGTCGGCGAGTTGCCCGGAGTCGTCGTCGTGGCGGCGCTGCCGGACGGGACGGTCGTCGACGGCGTGGACGTCGGGGATGGGGCCGGCGAGGTACACGCCGCGAGCGGCACCAGACACACCGCGACGAGTGCGGCGACGCGAGTCTTCACTGTCCCTCCCGCGGCCCGGTCCGGACGCCCGGGCCGCCTCAACGGTAGCCGCTGCGTCCCTCCCAGACCGGGAGACCGGCCCGTCCGGCTCCGTGGTGGGCCTGCGGCTGAAGGTCGTCCTGACGGTCACGCGGCCCGGCTACACCTCCGTGTCGGTCAGCTCCGCGACCTCCGCCGCGGTGCTCGCGGGCAGCTACCAGGCCGTCCCGACGCCGGTGGTCACCGGTGCACCGGAGGTGGGTCACACGCTCGGCGCGGACGCCGGCACGTACCGGGACGCGACCGGCGAGCCGGTCCAGCCGTCGCTGGCCTATCAGTGGTGCCGCGTCACCGATGCCGGGGACGTGCCGATCGCCGGGGCGACCCGGGCGACGTACCGGGCTGCGAGCGCCGACCTCGGCTACGCCCTGAAGGTGAAGGTCACGGCAACCCGCTCCGGGTATCCGGCCCAGACCACCCTGAGCGATCCCACCGACCCCGTGGTGCAGGGCGACTGAGGAGTGGATCCAGACAGCGCGCAGGAAGGGCCGCCCCACCGGTTAGTCTGGCAGCCATGCGCCTGATCCTCGTTCGCCACGGCAGAACCACCTCGAACGTGGGCCTGGTGCTCGACACCGCGGTACCCGGGGCTGACCTGGACGAGGCCGGCCGGGCCCAGGCGGAGGCGCTGGTCGAGCGGCTCGCCGCGTTCCCGGTCGAGGCGATCTTCACCTCCGACCTGGTCCGCACCCAGCAGACCGCAGCGCCGTTCGCTCGGGCCCGGGCGCTGGAGTTCACGGTGCTGCCCGGGCTGCGGGAGATCCCTGCGGGTGAGGACGAGATGTCCCCCGACGCAGCGCGCTACATCGGAACCCTGATCAAGTGGCACTCCGGCGATCTCGCGGCCCGGATCCCCGGCGGTGAGGACGCCGCCGAGTTCTTCGCACGTTACGACGCGGCCATCGCCGAGGTCGCGGCCGGCGGCCACCGGGTCGCGATGGTGGTCAGCCACGGTGCGGCGCTGCGCACGTGGGCGACCGCCCGCGTGCCCGGGTTCGTGGAGGCGCTCGGCAAGGGGCACCTCGACAACACCGGGATCATCATCGTCGACGGCACCCCTGAGGTCGGTTGGCAGCTGTTCGAACTGGACGGCGTCCGCACCTGGTGGATGCCAGAGGACGCCGAGCAGGGCGACCCGGGCCCCGGCGACGACAACTGACCCGCAAGGTGGCCCGTAGAGGCCGTAGTCGGCCGATAGCGGCCACTTTGTCGGGGAACTAGCGGAAGATGACCGTCCGCGCGCCGTCCAGCAGGACGCGGTGCTCGGCGAACAGCTTGACCGCTTCGGTCAGCGTCCGGCTCTCCTGCTCCTGGCCCATCGCGACGAGCTGGGCCACCTCCATGGTGTGGTCCACCCGGCGCACGTTCTGCTCGATGATCGGGCCCTCGTCGAGGTCGGAGGTGACGAAGTGCGCGGTGGCTCCGATCAGCTTCACCCCGCGCGAGTGGGCCTGCCGGTAGGGGTTGGCGCCCTTGAAGCCGGGCAGGAACGAGTGGTGGATGTTGATCGCCCTGCCGGCGAGTTCCTCGCAGAGTGAGGGGGACAGGATCTGCATGTAGCGGGCCAGCACCACCAGTTCGATGTCGTGCTCTGCGACCACGTCCAGGATGTGCCGTTCGATGTCCGCCTTCGTCTCTGGCGTCACCTCGTGGTGCTCGAACGGGATGCCGTAGAAGCTGGCCAGGTCGGACAGGTCGGGGTGGTTGGCGATGATCTTCGGAATCGTGATCGGCAGGTAGCCCGAACGGTTCCGGAACAGCAGGTCGTTCAGGCAGTGGCCGGCCTTGCTGGCCAGGACCAGCGTGCGCCGGCGGCGTCCGACGTAGTCGAGCACCCAGTGCGCGCCCAGCCCATCGGCGATCGCGGCGAAGTCGCGCTCGAAGTGCGACCGGTCGAACCCGGACTGCACCTGCACCCGCATGAAGAACCGGCCCGACTCGGTGGAGGTGAACTGCTGGAGCTCGGTGATGTTGCCGCGCGCCTCCACGATGGCGCCGGTCACCTGGTGCACGATCCCGGGACGGTCCGGGCAGGACAGGGTGAGCAGCCAGTGGGTCGAGTCGATCACGGCTGAAAGGGTAGCGTCCCGCCACGGTATGTTTTGGGCAACGTCGCGAGCAGGAAGGTCAGGGGATGGCGAAGATCAAGGTCGTCGGCACGGTGGTGGAGCTGGACGGGGACGAGATGACCCGGATCATCTGGCAGTTCATCAAGGACCGCCTGATCACGGCCTACCTCGACGTGAACCTCGACTACTACGACCTGAGCATCGAGCACCGCGACGCCACCGACGACCAGGTCACCGTGGACGCGGCGAACGCGATCAAGCGTGAGGGCGTCGGCGTGAAGTGCGCCACGATCACCCCGGACGAGGCCCGCGTGGCGGAGTTCGACCTCAAGAAGATGTGGGTGTCCCCGAACGGCACCATCCGCAACATCCTCGGCGGGGTGGTGTTCCGCGAGCCGATCATCATCTCGAACATCCCGCGGCTGGTCCCCGGCTGGACCAAGCCGATCGTGATCGGCCGCCACGCCCACGGCGACCAGTACAAGGCCACCAACTTCAAGGTGCCCGGCGCCGGCCAGCTGACCATCACGTTCACCCCGTCCGACGGCTCCGAGCCGATCCAGCACGTGGTCGCCAACTATGGCGACGACGGCGGGGTCGCGATGGGCATGTACAACTTCAACCAGTCCATCCGCGACTTCGCCCGGGCGTCCTTCAGCTACGGGCTGATGCGGGACTACCCGGTCTACCTGTCCACGAAGAACACCATCCTCAAGGCCTACGACGGGGCGTTCAAGGACCTCTTCGCCGAGGTGTTCGAGGCCGAGTTCAAGGCCGAGTTCGACGCCCGCGGGCTCACCTACGAGCACCGGCTGATCGACGACATGGTCGCGTCCGCGATGAAGTGGGAGGGCGGCTACGTCTGGGCGTGCAAGAACTACGACGGCGACGTCCAGTCCGACACGGTGGCGCAGGGCTTCGGCTCGCTGGGCCTGATGACCTCGGTGCTGATGACTCCGGACGGCAAGACCGTCGAGGCCGAGGCCGCCCACGGTACGGTCACCCGGCACTACCGGATGCACCAGCAGGGCAAGCCGACGTCCACCAACCCGATCGCCTCGATCTTCGCCTGGACCGGTGGCCTCAAGCACCGCGGCAAGCTGGACGGCACCCCCGAGGTGACCGGCTTCGCGGAGGCCCTCGAGCAGGTCTGCATCGAGACCGTGGAGTCGGGCAAGATGACCAAGGATCTCGCCCTGCTGGTCGGGCCCGACCAGCCCTGGCTGACCACGGAGGAGTTCCTGGCCGCGCTCGACGAGAACCTGGCGGCGAAGCTCGCCTGAGCGGCTCGGCGAACCGATTTTCGTCCGCCGCGGTGTCGAGCAGGCCTCGGGACCCGGACAGGGACTAGCCTGCCGGGAATGAAGGACGCCGAAGCTCTTCCGACCATCGGCGTCGTCGTCCTCTCGATGGGCAACCGGCCGGTCGAGTTGGCGAAGGCGCTGGAGACCCTGCACACCCAGTCCGGAGTCCAGCTGGACACGGTACTGGTGGGCAACGGCTGGGCGCCCGAGGGCGTGCCGGACTGGGTCCGCACCCACCACCTGGTGGAGAACGTCGGCATCCCGGAGGGTCGCAACATCGGCGCGGCACTGACCACCGGCGAACTGATCTTCTTCTACGACGACGACGCATTCCTGCCCCGTGAGGACGTGCTCTCCCGGATGGCGGCCGTGTTCGCGGACGAGCGGGTCGCCGTCTGCCAGCCCCGCGGCGTCGATCCGGACGGCCTCACGCCGCCCCGCCGCTGGACGCCGCGGCTGCGCACGGGGGACGGAGGCTCCGGTGGACGGGTCGCCGTCTTCTGGGAGGCGCTGTGCATGATCCGCAGGTCCGCCTTCGACGAGGTGGGAGGCTGGCCCGGCCACTTCTGGTACGGGCACGAGGGGATCGACCTGGCCATGCGGCTGCTCGACGCGGACTGGTCGCTGGTGTATGCCAAGCAGATCGAGGCCTGCCATCCGGCGACCCAGGCCACCCGGCACGCCGTGTTCTACCGGATGAACGCGCGCAACCGGGTCTGGGTGGCCCGGCGCAACCTCCCGTGGCCGCTCGTGCCGGTCTACTGCGGAGTGTGGCTGGGTGCCGCGCTGGTGCGTACGCGGAACCTGGCCAACCTCAGGATCTGGCTGCGAGGCTTCGCCGAGGGCTGGCGGACCGATCCCGGTCCCCGGCACCCGATGCGCTGGCGGACCGTCGCGGAGATGGCCCGGCTGGGCCGCGTCCCGATCTTCTGAGCCGGTCCAGCCCCGATCAGGCCGGACGCACGCGTGAGGTGTCGACCACGGATTCGGCGCCGCTGGTCCAGCCGCGGATGAAGCCGAGCCCCCAGCTCAGGTGCACGATCACCAGCACGACGAGGTTGAGCGCCTTGTCGGTGAGCGTGCGCCCACCCAGGGAGGTGGACGCGACCACGGCCGCCCCGCCGAGGTAGCCCGGCCATGCGAGGTGGCTGAGTCGGAGCAGGCCCGAGGGCCCGCTGCGCGCCACCCCGAACACCTGCAGGACGGCGGTCACGACCGACACCGCCAGGGCCAGGACCACGGCCGGCGGCGCGAGGTACTTCAGGGGCGTACGGCCCTGCTTGCGGACGAGGTGGCCCCGCCACACGCCGGTCGCCAGCATCTGCCGGGCCAGCTTGGCCGGGGTGGCCCTCGGCCGGTACTCGACCTCGACGTCGGGGGTGAACCAGATCAGGTGGCCCGCGGCGATGATCCGGGAGTTCAGTTCCCAGTCCTGCGCGCGGCGCATCGTCTCGTCGTAGAGCCCGACCTCGTCCAGCACCTCGCGCCGGAACACGCCGAGGTAGGCGGTCTCGGAAGGCCCGGCCTCCCGAGCGCCGTGGAACTGGCCGCCGCCCAGGCCCCAGGGCGAGTTGTAGACCCGCGCGACCGCCTGCTGGAACGGCGTGTTGCCGACCGCCCGCATCACCCCGCCGATGTTCGCAGCCCCGGTCTCGTACAGCATCGTGACCAGGCGCCGGGTGTAGTCGTTCGGCAGCACGGCGTGGGCGTCCACCCTGACCACGATCGGGTGCCGGCTCAGCCGGATCGCCTTGTTGAGCCCGATCGGAACGTCGTTCGAGGGGTTGTCCACCAGCTTCACCCGGGGATCGGCAGCGGCGAGCTGCGCGGCGACCGCATTGGTGTCGTCGGTCGAACTGCCGAGCGCGATCACGACCTCCTGCTCGGCGGGGTAGTCCTGGCCGAGCACCGAGGCGACGGCTTCGGCGAGGTGGGCGGCTTCGTTGAGGACCGGGATCACGTAGGAGACCGGAGGCAGGTCGACGCTCACCGGCGCAGGATAGCGTGTTGCGGCGGCTACTGCGCGCGCAGCTTCGAGGAGCTCATGATTGCCACGAAGTGCCCCACCAGCGTGAGCGCGGCGAGCGGGGTGAGGATCATCAACAGGCCCACCGCTGCCGGCTGCTGTCCGACGAAGAGGCCGGTCACGCCGGCGAGCAGGCACCAGAACGTCAACTCGACCCAGTGGAACATGCGCTGGATCGGCAGCAGGTTCGCCAGGTTGCGCAGCGTGCGGACGCCGGAGCGGACCGGCGCGGCGGCCTCGGGGTCCTCCTTGATCAGCGCGAGGCCGTACTTCGCGCGGGCCACGTGGACCATCTCGTTGAGCACCTTGTTGTAGATCAGGAGCAGGCTCAGCGCGCCGCCCAGCGCAGCCCACTGCCACTGCGCCGGCTCCACGAGGAGGGCAGCGCGCAGGCCGAGGAAGAGCGGGATCAGGCCCTCCGCGGTGTAGTGCGCCACCGCGTCCAGGAAGATCCCCTTCGGCGAGGTCAGCTTCCGCCAGCGGGCGACCTCGCCGTCCGCGCAGTCGAGCAGGAGCTGCAGCTGCCCGAATCCGAGGGCCAGCAGCGGGCCCCACACGCCGGGCACCAGGAGCGATGCCGCGGCAGCGACGGCGGTGAGGATCATCAGCCCGGTCACCTGGCTGGGACTCATCCCCAGCCGCACGCAGGTGCGGGAGACGTAGGGCGACAGGTGCCGCATGACCAGGGGGCCGAGCCAGTGCTCGTAGTTCTTGCGGCCGAGGATCTCCGCCGGCTGCACGGCTTCCCGGTACTCGCGGATGCCGGGTACTCGGTACGGATCTTCGGGCATGGCCGCATTATGCCAGTGGGGGTGGCGCCCCCGGTTCGGGCCGACCCCCGGCTCAGACCGCGGGCCCCACCGCTAGAATCTGCGCGTGGACGACCCTGAGCCTGCGGCGGTGGCATGAGCCCGATAGTCGGCGACTCCCTCCTGATCCTGCTGTTCATCGTCATCGGCGGCGTGTTCGCCGCGGCGGAGATGGCGCTCGTCTCCCTGCGCGAGTCCCAGGTCAAGCAGCTGAGCCTGCGTGGACGCCGCGGCCGGACGGTCGCAGAGCTCACCGCGGACCCGAACCGGTTCCTGTCCGCCGTGCAGCTCGGTGTCACCCTGGCCGGCTTCCTTTCCGCTGCCTTCGGTGGCGCGACCCTTGCCGACAGTCTCGCGGTCGTGCTGATCGGCTGGGGCATGCCGAGCGGGGTGGCGGCGCCGGTGGCGCTGGTGGCGATCACGATCGTCATCTCCTACTTCTCGATCGTGATCGGCGAGCTCACCGCGAAGCGCCTGGCCATGCAGCGGGCGGAGTCGTTCGCGATCGCGCTCGGACCGATGGTGAACGCCATCGCCCGCCTGGCCACCCCGGTGATCTGGTTCCTGGGCAAGTCCACCGACCTGCTCGTCCGGGTGCTCGGCGGCGACCCGAACGCCTCCCGCGAGGAGGTCACCGACGAGGAGCTCCGCGAGATGGTCGGCAGCTCCCAGACCCTCGGCGACGAGGAACGCCAGATCGTGGACGAGGTGTTCGCCGCGGGTGAGGTCAGCTTGCGCGAGGCGATGATCCCGCGTACGGAGGTGGACTTCCTGGACGGCGCGATGCCCGCCTACAAGGCGTTCCGCGAGGTGCAGGGTGCCCCGCACAGCCGCTACCCGGTGATTGGGGAGGGTCTCGACGACGTGATCGGCTTCGTCCACGTGCGCGACCTCGCCGACCTCGACCCCGCCGAACGCAACGCCCCCGTCCGCGAACTGGTGCGTCCGGTCGGTTCACTGCCGCAGTCGGTGAAGATCCTGCGGGCGCTGAGCGAGATGCGCCAGACCCGCCAGCACCTGGTGATCGTCCGCGACGAGTACGGCGGCACGGCGGGCATCGTCACCATCGAGGACCTGGTCGAGGAACTGATCGGCGACATCAACGACGAGTTCGACCTCGAGGCCAGCCCCGCGACCGACAGCCACGACGCGACGGTAGAGCTCGACGGCCTGGTCACGCTGGAGGACTTCAGCCAGCAGATCGGCTATGTGCTCCCCGAGGGCCCCTACGACACCGTGGCCGGCTTCGTGATGGCACAGCTCGGCACGCTGCCCCAGGTCGGAGACACCTGCGAGGTCACGCTCGGCGCCGACGACGATCCGGACACCGTGAGCCGGTTCGAGCTGAAGGTGGTCGAACTGGACGGGCGGCGCGCCGCCCGGCTGCGCCTGACCAATCTGGGATCCGAGTCCGGCAACGGGTAACGCACGCCGGTTCGACGAAGTAGTGTGCTGCCTGCTACGCGCTCCGAGGAGGTGAAGTGCCCGCGTCCGACCCCGACGGCTCCACGCTGCTCACCTCGGAAGGCGTCGGCGCGCTGCTCTCGGCAGCGGTCCAGCATGCGGGCGGCACGCTGGTCTCGTGGGCGCTCGATCACGTGGACGCCAATCCCGCCCAGTCCACCACCGCGACCTACTCGGCACTGGTCGACTGGCCGTACGGCCGGCGCGAGGAGTTGCTCGGGGTGAGCGCCCGGGCGTCCGGGCCGACGGACACCGACACCGTTGCGGAGATCTTCGCCGACGGCGAGCGTGAGGTGGCGGTGTGGATCTACCCGCAGGACCCCGACCTCCCCGGCCTTTCCCGCGCGGCCTATGCGGAGTCGATGGCCGAACTCGCCAACAGCAAGCACATCTTCGCCCGCACGGTCACGCCCGACGACCTGAGCCTCCAGATGATCGGCTACCGGCCGCGGCGGCGGGCCGTGGTGAAGGTGAGTGCCGGCGACGAGATCGTCTACGTGAAGGTCCTCCGGTCGCGGCTGTTTGACGACGTCCTGGCGAGGCACCGGCTGCTGAGTGAGGCCGGGCTGCCGGTCGCAGACGTTGCGGCCACCACCGATGACCACCTGCTGGTGTTGCGTGAGCTCAGGGGCGAGCCGCTGGCCAGGGCCATCTTCGAGCCGGCAGAGCCGTGCACGGCCGAGGCCCTGATCGGCCTGCTGGACGCCATGCCGGCCTCGGTGGCCCGGCTCGACCGGCGTCCGCCCTGGTCGGACGCGGTGGCCCACTACGCGCGGATGGTCGCCGCGGCGATGCCCGTGCTCGGGTCGAAGCTGAACTGGCTGGTGGAGACCATCAGCCAGGGCCTCGCGCCCATCCCGCCCGGCAGCGAGCCGACCCACGGCGACTTCCACGAGGGCCAGGTGCACGTGGCTGGTGGGCGGGTGTGCGGGCTGCTCGACACCGACACGATCGGACCGGGACGACGGGCCGACGACCTCGCCTGCCTGGTCGCGCACCTCTCCACGATCCAGCGGATGAACAGCGCCCAGGAGGCGCGGGTACACCAGCTGATCCGGCGCTGGGTGCCCGTGTTCGACACCCGGGTGGATGCCACCGAGCTGCGGCTGCGGTCCGCAGCGGTGATCATCTCGCTGGCCACCGGCCCGTTCCGCGGCCAGGAGCCTGACTGGGAGCGCGAGACCGCGACCATGATCGGGTCAGCGGAGGCGCTCGTCCGGCAGGTCAGCTGAGATCCGGTGCGCCGGCTCAGCCCTGGATGGTGAAGGCGAGGCGCAGGGTGACGTTGTCGCCGGGGGCGAGTCCTTTCGGGCGGACGGCGGCCTTCAGCGGCACGACGTAGCCGCCGTCCTTCGGGAAGAGCGAGGTGGTGAAGCGGGTGCCGTCCAGCCACACCTCCACCGGGATGCAGCCCCAACCGTAGGTGAGGGCGGAAGCCATCTCCGCGATCGTCTCCGATGCGGCCGCGGGCACGATCGCGAAGACGAAGGGCGCCGGGCCGCGCCATTCGATCACCGCAGCGGAGAACTCGAACTCCATGCCACCTCCTCGAGCGAGGATCAGGTCAGTAGAGCAGTGGGCGCGGGCGGGCGTCCAGGTTCTGCCCGGCCACCCGGGCCGTCAACGCGCGGTGCAGGGCAGGGTCGTAGTCGCGGAGAACCTCGGACGGCAGGTTTCTCGCCGCGTCCGGCGCGGGCGCCGCTGCGCCGAAGAGGGAGCTGATCGCCTCGCCGAACGGGATCCACCAGGGCTCGCGTCCGGTGGCCGCACGTCGGACGTCGGTGTGGGTGAGGGTTTGCTGCGTCATGGAAGGACGGTACGATCTAATCCGGACGATCTACTTCCGGATTCGTCCGGAACATCGACTACGCAGGATTCGGCAGTGCGCACCAACGACACGTCCAGCCCCACCGCGCGGGCCCTGCTCGCGCTGGAGGTGATCCAGGCCGAGCCCGGTATCACCGCGACCCGGCTGGCCGAAGCGCTCGGTGTCACCGAGCGGGCGGCACGGCGCTACGTCGGGATCCTGCGCGAGGCGGGGATCCCGATCCTGTCCGAGCGCGGGGTGCGCGGTGGGTACACCGTCGGACGCGGGGTGCGGCTGCCGCCCCTGGTCTTCTCCTCGACCGAGGCGTTGGGCCTGGTCATGGCGGTGCTGGAGAGCCACCATGACGTGGCCGACGCTGCCGACCCGGTGGGCAACGCGCTGCGCAAGATCATGCGGGCCCTGCCCGAGACGGTTGCGGCGCGGGCCGAGCTGGTGCGGCGAACGGCCCGTCCCGTGCGTGACCGCGACGCCGTGCCACCCGACCCGGCGATCACCGCGCTCCTCGTGCAGGCCTCGGCGAACCAGCACCTGGCCCGGCTGTCCTACCGTTCCGGAGCGGGCTACGAGCGGGAGATCGTGGTCGAGCCGTGGGCGGTGATCGCCCGACACGGCCGCTGGTACCTGCTCTGCCGGGTGCCTGCCCGCGACCAGCTGCGCACCTACCGGGTGGACCGGGTGCAGCGCGCGACCGAGCTGGACCAGCGGTTCGAGCCCCCGGCCGACCTCGATCCGGTGGCCGTGCTCGAGGACAACTTCGCGCTGGGCTGGGAGTTCGCCACCGACGTGCTGATCGATGCCCCGCTGGCGCAGGTCCAGCCCCTGCTCTCCCGCACCTGGGGACGCCTCGAGGCCGTCGACGCCGACCACACCCGGCTGGTCGGCAGCACCAGCGACACCCCCTGGTACGCGGAGGTACTGGCGGGACTGCAGATGCCGTTCCACGTGGTCGGCGGACCGGAGCTGCGTGCCGCCATCCGCGAGCTGGGGGAGCGGATGCGGGCGGCCGCCGGCTGAGCACCGTGCGCCTCCGGCGCGACCAGGCGGTGGTTCGGCTCCAGGCACCGATGCGCAGGAGTGCTGTGTCCACGATCCGGCGGGCTCTTGCCCGCTCGTCCCGAATTGGTCCTGCCAGAAGGACTCGGCAACCAGTGGCGCTAGGGTGAAGCCATGACCGACATGCCCCTGCAGCTTGCCGGGGATTTCGCCACTCCCACCAGAGAAGACTGGGAAGTTGAGGTCCTCAAGGTCCTCAACCGGCGGCGTCCCGAGGGCAAGGAACTGACCATCGAGCAGGCGATGAAGCGCCTGCGCACGATCACCGTCGACGATCTCACCATCGAGCCCCTCTACACCGAATCCAACGTCCCGCTGGGCCACCCCGGTGTGATGCCGTTCACCCGCGGCACGATGGTCAAGACCAGCCCGATGACCGGCTGGGACATCCGGCAGCTCCACGAGGACCCGGACGTCGAGTTCACCCGTCGTGAGGTTCTTGCTGATCTCGAGCGCGGCGCGAGCTCGGTCTGGCTGCGCACCGGGTCGGACGCGATCGCGGTCGATGACGTCGCCGCCGTGCTCGCCGAGGTCGAGCCCGACCTGGCCCCGGTGTCGATCAGCAGCGCCGAGGACCAGGTGAGTGCAGCGAAGGCACTGGCCGCCTGGTGGAAGGCCGCCGGCGCCCACCACGCCCGGGGCAACCTCGGCCTCGACGCGCTCGCACTCGCCGCCCGTACCGGCGAGGCCCCTGATCTCGGCGCCCAGGCAGAGTGGGTCAGCGCAACGCTCGCCGAACTTCCCGCTGTCCGCGCCCTGACCGTCGACGTGCTGCCGTACGACGACGCGGGCGCCAGCGATGTCGACCAGCTCGCCTTCGCGATCGCCACCGGCGTCGCCTACCTGCGCGACCTCGAGGCTGCGGGGATCTCCCCGGCGGCCGCGTTCGGCCAGATCGCGTTCCGGGTCAGCGCCAACGCCGACCAGTTCACCACCGTCGCCCGGCTGCGCGCGCTGCGCCGGCTGTGGGCACGCGTCGGCGAGGTCAGCGGCGTTCCCGCGAACGCGCGCGGCGCCGTCCAGCACGCGGTCACCTCCTGGCGGATGGTCACCCGCGACGATCCGTGGGTGAACCTGCTGCGGGGCACGATCGCCACCTTCGCCGCTGCGGTCGGCGGAGCGGAAATCATCACCTGCCTGCCGTTCGACACCGCCTGGGGCCTGCCGGACGAGTTCAGCCGGCGGATGGCCCGCAACACCCAGGCCGTGGCCTCCGAGGAGGCCAACATCGGCCGGGTCAGCGACCCGGCCGGCGGCTCCTGGTACGTCGAGGAGCTCACCGAGTCCCTCGCGGCCAAGGCATGGCAGGCGTTCCAGGCGATCGAGGCGGCCGGCGGCATGGTCTCCGCGCTGACCTCCGGCCTGGTGGCCGAACGGATCGGCGCCAGCACCGCGGAGCGGGTCAACCGGCTCGCCCACCGCAAGCTGCCGCTCACCGGCGTCAGCATGTTCCCCAAGCCCGACGAGGAGCCGGTGCAGGCGAAGCCGCGTCCGGCCGCTCCGGGGCGGCACGGGCTGGCCGCGCACCGCGACGCCGAGGTGTTCGAGGCGCTGCGCGACCGCGCCGCTGCCGCGGACGTCGCTCCCGCAGTGTTCCTTGCCTGCCTCGGCGCCCGCCGTGACTTCGGTGGCCGCGAGACCTTCACCTCGGCCCTGCTCGGGGTCGGCGGCATCACCCGTCCGTCGTGCGAGGGCGGGACGCCGGAGGAGATCGTCGCCCAGGTGCAGGCCGCCGGCGCGAAGATGGTGATTCTGTGCTCCTCCGCGAAGGTGTACGCGGCACAGGCCGTCGACGTCGCCCGGGCCCTGAAGGACGCCGGCGTCGCGTCGGTCTTCATCGCCGGACGCAAGACCGAGACCGCCTCGGAAGAGGTCGACTCGGTGATCGATGGCGAGGTGTTCGACGGAATGGACGTCGTCGCCTTCCTCGCCGACGCCATGGACCGGATTGGAGTGGCCAAGTGACCAGCATCCCGAACTTCGGAGAGGTCGACCTGGGCGCTGCGAGCGTCCCCGCCGACAGCAAGGAGCAGTTCCAGGCACTCCTGGAGTCGTCGCCTTCCTACAGCGAGGGCTGGCAGACCCCGGAGCACATCCTGGTGCCGCCGAACTACGACGCGTCCGCCCTCGAGGGGCTGGACTTCCTCGGCACGTACCCGGGCATCCCGCCGTTCCTGCGCGGGCCCTACGCCACGATGTACGTCAACCAGCCCTGGACGATCCGGCAGTACGCCGGCTTCTCCACCGCGGAGGAGTCGAACGCCTTCTACCGGCGCAACCTCGCCGCCGGCCAGAAGGGCCTCTCGATCGCGTTCGACCTGGCCACCCACCGTGGCTACGACTCCGACCACCCGCGGGTGACCGGTGACGTCGGCATGGCCGGTGTGGCCGTCGACTCGATCATGGACATGCGGCAGCTGTTCGACGGGATCCCGCTGGACCAGATGTCGGTGTCGATGACCATGAACGGCGCGGTGCTGCCGATCCTGGCGCTGTACGTGGTGGCCGCGGAGGAGCAGGGGGTGAAGCTGGAGCAGCTGCAGGGCACGATCCAGAACGACATCCTCAAGGAGTTCATGGTTCGTAACACCTACATCTACCCGCCGACTCCGTCGATGCGGATCATCGCCGACATCTTCGCGTTCACGTCGGCGAACATGCCCAAGTTCAACTCGATCTCGATCTCCGGCTACCACATGCAGGAGGCCGGCGCGACCGCCGACATCGAGATGGCCTACACCCTCGCCGACGGCGTGGAGTACATCCGGGCCGGCGAGTCGGTGGGCCTGAAGGTCGACCAGTTCGCGCCGCGGCTGAGCTTCTTCTGGGCCGTGGGCATGAACTTCTTCATGGAGGTGGCCAAGTTCCGCGCCGCCCGGATGCTGTGGGCGAAGCTGGTCAGGGAGTTCGGGCCGAAGAACCCGAAGTCGATGAGTCTGCGCACGCACAGCCAGACCTCGGGCTGGTCGCTCACCGCGCAGGACGTCTACAACAACGTGATGCGCACCTGCATCGAGGCGATGGCCGCGACCCAGGGCCACACCCAGTCGCTGCACACCAACGCCCTGGACGAGGCGATCGCGCTGCCGACCGACTTCTCCGCCCGGATCGCCCGCAACACCCAGCTGTTCATCCAGCAGGAGTCGGGCACCTGTCGCACGGTGGACCCGTGGGCGGGATCGGCCTACGTCGAGCGGCTCACCGCCGACCTGGCGAAGAAGGGCTGGGACCTGATCCAGGAGGTCGAGGCGGCCGGAGGCATGGCCAAGGCGATCGAGGCGGGCATCCCGAAGATGCGCATCGAGGAGGCCGCAGCCCGTACCCAGGCCCGGATCGACTCGGGCCGCCAGCCGCTGATCGGCGTGAACAAGTACATCGTCGAGAACGACGTGCTGCCGGAGGTGCTGAAGGTCGACAACGCGCGGGTGCGCGAGGAGCAGGTCGCGAAGCTGCAGCAGCTGCGCGCCGAGCGCGACCAGGCCGCCACGGACGCGGCGCTGGAGAAGCTCACCTGGGCCGCGGCGAACCCCGACCCGACCGACCCCGAGCGGAACCTGCTCAAGCTGAGCATCGATGCCGCCCGGGCGAAGGCCAGCGTCGGCGAGATCTCCGACGCGCTGGAGAAGGTGTTCGGCCGCTACACCGCGAACATCCGTACCATCTCCGGTGTGTACAACTCCGAGTCCGGCTCCACCGAGGCCGTCACGAAGGCCCGCGGCCTGGTCGACGACTTCGAGAAGGCCGAGGGCCGGCGTCCGCGCATCCTGGTGGCCAAGATGGGCCAGGACGGGCACGACCGCGGCCAGAAGGTGATCTCGACGGCGTTCGCGGACCTCGGCTTCACCGTCGACGTCGGCCCGCTGTTCCAGACCCCGGAGGAGACCGCACGGCAGGCTGTCGAGTCCGACGTCCACGTGGTGGGTGTCTCCTCGCTGGCTGCCGGTCACCTGACGCTGGTGCCGGCGCTGCGGCAGGAGCTCGACAAGCTGGGCCGTCCCGACATGATGATCGTGGTCGGAGGTGTGATCCCGCCGCAGGACTTCGACGAGCTGTACGCCAAGGGTGCGGACGCGATCTACCCGCCCGGAACGGTCATCCCGGAGTCGGCGATCGAGCTGCTCACCAAGCTGCGCGAGCGCCTGGACGCCTGAACCCACGACGCCGATGATCGAGCCTGTCGAGATCCGCTGAGGGGTCTCGACAGGCTCGACCAGCGATTGAGGACTGCAATGACCGACGAACGCACACCCCTCTGGGCCGAGTCGAGTCCGGCGCCGGGCCGGCAGTACGGGGACGCGGCGCCGCCCCGGCGTGACCTGGCGACGATGCGGCGGCCGAACCTCGACCCGCGCCTGCTGGCCGAGCAGGTTCTGGCCGGGTCCCGCGGCGGCATCGCCCGCGCGATCACGCTGGTCGAGTCGAGCAGGCCTGCGCACCACGCGGTGGCCGCGGACCTGCTGCGGATCCTGCGCCCGCACACGGGCAGGGCAGTCCGGGTGGGCATCACCGGCGTCCCGGGCGCGGGCAAGTCGACGTTCATCGACGCGTTGGGCCGGCGCCTGATCGAGCAGGGCCACCGGATCGCGGTGCTCGCTGTCGACCCGACCTCGGCGAAGACCGGCGGCTCGATCCTCGGGGACCGGACCCGGATGGGCGAGCTCGCCCAGAGCGAGGCGGCGTTCATCCGTCCTTCGCCGGCGGGCAGCCACCTCGGCGGGGTGGCGCGCACCACCCGGGAGTCGATGCTGGTGCTGGAGGCCGCCGGTTACGACGTGGTGCTGATCGAGACCGTCGGTGTCGGGCAGTCCGAGGTTGCGGTCTCGGGCATGGTCGACACCTTCCTGCTGATCGCGCTGGCCCGGGCCGGCGACCAGTTGCAGGGGATCAAGCGCGGCATCCTCGAGATGGCCGACGTGATCACCGTGAACAAGGCCGACGGCGACAACGAGGGCGAGGCCCGGGTCACCGCGCGCGAACTGAGCATCGCGATGAAGCTGATCACCTCCGACCCCAAGGCGCCGCGTCCGCCGGTGCTGACCTCGAGTGCGCTCACCGGCAGGGGTCTGGACGAGGTCTGGCAGGCGATCGTCGATCACCGCGCCGCGCTGGAGGCGTCCGGGCAACTGGAGGCGCGCCGCGCCCGCCAGCAGCGGGACTGGCTGTGGGCCCTGGTCCAGGGCGAACTCGAGGACGCCCTGCGCATCTCGCCGCGGGTGAGCGCGATCCGGGCCCGGCTTGAGGGCCAGGTGGAGGACGGCGAGCTGAGCGCCCTGGAGGCTTCCGACGCGATCCTCGCCGCGTTCGCCGCCGACGTCCCGTCCCTGTGGCGCGACCGGCATCCGGACGACTCGGGCTTCGCCGGCTGATCGTCCGGGCCGCACCGGGGTCGACGCGGGGGACGCCCCCAACCTGCGGGATCGTGCGGTGGGTCAGCTGGGCTCGAGCGTGCCGACCCGCAGGCTCGCGACGATCTGTTCCCACAGCCCCGCTTCCACATCCGTACCGATGACCAGAGCGATGTTGGGTGAGACCTGGGCGGCGACGACGGAGCAGTCGACCGGCTCGTCGGCGCGCACGCCGGTGACCTCCAGCCGGGCCGCGTCGGCGGCGCCGGGGACGTCCACCGGCTGGGTCTGTCCGGTGAGGCTCTCCTGGATGTCGACGCCGGTCGTGTCCTTCACCAGGTGGGGAAGCGCAGCCTCGAGGTAGGAGGACGCGGTGTAGGCGGGTTCGTTCGGCGCTGCGTCCTCTTTGAGGGCCTCGTTGACCACAACGGTGATGGTTGCACCGCCGCCGGGATCGGCCAGCTGCAGGGTGCCCTGGACCGGCTGCGTCCTCCAGTCGACCGGCAGGGAGACGGTGACTCCGTTGACGTTGCGCGCGGCCAGGGCGGTCGAGGGCCCCACGGACGGGAGATCCAGCCCGGATGGCGCGTCGGTCGAGAACGGGCCGGACGCGCAGCCGCTGAGGGTGAGGGCTGTGCACAACGCCAGCACTGCCGATCCGAATCCACGTCCTGCGCGCATGCCCCTCCGGCTCCTCCTCACTCCGGTTCCACAGTAGTCGCCGTCTCGCCCGGTACCGGGCGGCCCCGGCGCTCAGACCACGACGAGGTCGAAATCGCCCTGGGTGCGCAGCACGTCGGCGTAGTGAGCGCGTTGCCCGGCCGTCGGCTCGCGCAGCGGCACCGGCGACGGACGCACGCCGTGGTTGCGGAAGCCGATCACTTTCACCCGCATCCGGGGATCGATCGAGGCCAGCCACTGCCCGGTGGCGGCCACCAGGTCATCGGCGTCGTTCACGCCGTCCAGCAGGAGCAGCCGCACCTCGTAGAGCTTGCCCCGGGCCGCGAGCAGCCGGATCGACTCCAGCACGCGGGCGTTGGATCCGCCGGTGATCCGCCGGTGGATGTCGTCGTCGAGGCATTTCAGGTCGACCATCGCCGCGTCCATCACGTCGTCGAGCAGGTTCCACGTCGCGGCTTCGACGTCGCCGTTGGTGTCGACGAAGCAGGTCAGCCGGCCGAACTCCGCCTTCACTGCGGCGAACAGCGACCGGACGAACGCCGGCTGCTGGGTGGCCTCCCCTCCGGAGACCGTGATGCCGGAGAGGAACGGCGCGGCCGGGCGGAGCTGCCGGAGCAGGTCGGCCACCGCCAGGGTCCGGGCCTTCGGAGTCGAGTCGTACTCGCAGACGTCGATGCAGACCTCGGTGCCTGTGCAGGTGGACGCGTCCCAGAGCACCTTCCCCGCGCGGTCCAGGCTGAGTGCGCCGGACGGGCAGGTCGCCACGCAGTCGCCGCAGTCGATGCAGGGGTTGATGGTGTACGGGTTGTGGCAGGCGACGCAGTCGAGGTTGCAGCCCTGGGTGAACACCACGAACCGGTTGCCCGGGCCGTCCACCGCGGAGAACTCGATGGTGTTGTTGACGAGGCCCGTGGTGCCGGCCGGCACCACCCGCCCGGGCCGGGCCTCAGCCAACGTGCGGGCTCAGCTCGGCTGCGATCACGCGCTTGATCGCGCGGGTCGTCACCGTGTGGTTGATCTCTGCCGTGGCGGCCAGGTAGTCGCTGGAGTGCCGGGCGCCGTGCTCCTCGATGCCGACCAGGTCGGACTTGCGGACGAGGTAGCCGGTGATCCGGATGAACTCGTTGCTGTCCACGTTGAAGGTGAAGTCACGCATGCCCACCGCGAGGGCGCCGCGGATCACGTCCACCATCGCCTGCGGGTTCGCGGTCACGGTTTCGTCGACGGCGAAGATGTCGGAGATGCCCGCGGCGAACAGTTCGTGGTGCGGGGCGCAGGCCGCGATGTGCTCACGCAGGCCCGGCTCGTCTCCGATCGGGATCCGCGTGCCCGCGGTGGCGTCGAGGTCGAGGTCGATACCGCTCTGCGAGTGCAGGTAGGCGAAACCCCCACCGCCGCCGCAGTAGGGCAACGGACGCGCCGCGACCAGCTCGGCGATCCGGTGGGTGATCCGCCAGGACGCGGCGTTGGCCGCGTCGTCGTGGCCGTACCGGGCATTGAGCCCTTCCCTGGCCATCAGCTCGTTGACGCACTCTGCCAGGCCGAAGATGCCGAACATCAGCGAGAACCGGTCGAGGTCGATCAGGCCCTCGGTGGCCAGGAAATGCGACTCGAAGAAGCCCTGGTCCTCGACCAGCGAGCGGATTCTCGCCTCGCCCAGTTCCGCGGTCAGCTCCACCCAGTGCGGCAGCGCCTCCTCGCAGAACGCGTCCAGCCCGCCGGCGTGCCGGTCGACGGCCCGTTTCAGGTTCAGCCGGACCAGGCTGTGGGCTCCGCCGCGCACCTTCAGCGAGTTGTAGCAGCTCACCACGGCGTACTCCTCGCCGTGGTCGGCGAGCATCATCGGGTGGTTCACGAAGTGCGGCTTGCCGGTCTCGAAGACGGTGCGCACCGCGTCCTCGATCAGGTCGTCCGGGGTGTCGGGGGAGACCTTCATGGTGAGGTTCGGCACCACCTGGCGCAACGAGCGCTCGACCCGCCAGATCGCGCGCACCATTCGTGAGTCGGACGGGCCCACGTCGGCGTGCACGAAGGCGTCGGGCAGCATCCGGTCGAGCTGGATCCAGAAGCGGCGCAGTTTCGCGTCCAGCTCGGCGTCGGGCAGATCCGCGGGGACGAACGGCTCCAGCAGCGCGTCCAGGTCACCCAGGTAGACCGGATAGGTGGTCACCGACGGCACCTGGCTGTACAGGATGGTCAGGAACGACAGCGCGTCGTCGAGTGTTGTGGGCGGCTCGAGTTCGAGGTAGGCCACCCCGTTGCGCAGCGCCTTCGCGTAGTCCGGCAGCACGTAGCGCGGCGTGAACGGGCGGTTGCCCTCGAACATGTCGCAGATCACTCGCGCGTCCAGCGCCTCCGCGCACAGCGGCGAGAGACTCGGATACGGCAGGGCGCTCACGGCCTGCGCGGCGAGCCGGCGCAGCTTCTGGTCATAGCCGAGCGCCCGGCTCGTGACCAGCTTCTCCGCCTCGGCGCGGAACGACTCCATCTCCACCCGACCATGCTACGCCCGGAGCCTGACAAGCTTACTTTTCGGTAACGGTTCGTCACAGGGCTGCCGAGTCGGCAGTGGGGGTCCTCGCCGCGCACTAGAGTGCCCCGGGTGAGCGCGTTATCCGCGCCCGAAATTCCCAAGAAGGAGACACCGTGCAGAAGGTGATCAAGTCCGTCATCGCTGCGGCAACCGCAGCGCTGACCCTCACCGCATGTGCCAGCGGCACCACCACACCCGGAGCCAGCAGCGCCCCCGCGTCGTCCGACGCCCCGAAGGTCAAGATCGGCATGGCCTACGACGTCGGCGGCCGAGGCGACCAGTCGTTCAACGACTCGGCTGCCGCAGGCATGGACAAGGCCGCCGCGGAGTTCGGTCTCGAGACCAAGGAGGCCGCGGCCACCAATGGTGAGGCGGAGTCGGCCCGCGAGGAGCGCCTCAACCAGCTGATCGACGCCGGCTACGACAACATCGTGGCCGTGGGCTTCGCCTACGCCTCTGCGGTCGGCAAGGTCGCCAAGGAGAACCCGAAGGTGAAGTTCGCCATCGTCGACGACGCCTCCGAGGCGTCCACGGGCGACAACATCATGAACATCACCTTCGCCGAGAACGAGGGCTCGTTCCTGGTGGGTGCCGCCGCGGCGCTGAAGACCAAGACCAACCACATCGGCTTCGTTGGTGGCGTGGGTGTCGACCTGATCAAGAAGTTCCAGGCCGGCTACGAGGCGGGCGCCAAGGCCGTCAACCCCGACATCAAGATCGACGTCAAGTACCTCACCCAGCCGCCGGACTTCTCCGGATTCGGCGACGTCGCCAAGGGCAAGGCCGCTGCTGAGGGCATGTACCAGTCCGGTGCGGACGTGGTGTACCACGCGGCCGGTGGCTCCGGCGGTGGCGTGTTCACCGCGGCCAAGGCGGCCGGCAAGTGGGCGATCGGCGTCGACTCCGACCAGGCCCTGACCGCCGCAGAGGACGTCCGCGACGTGATCCTGACCTCCATGCTCAAGCGCGTGGACGTGGGCGTGTACACCTTCATCAAGTCGATCCACGACGGCACCTTCAAGGCCGGCAACACCGTGTTCGACCTGAAGGCTGATGGCGTTGGCTACTCCACCACCGGTGGTCACATCGACGACATCACCAGCAAGCTGGACGAGTACAAGAAGCAGATCATCGACGGCGCCATCACGGTTCCGACGGCGCCGTGACCGGCACCGTCTGCTGAACGGGCAAGGTCGGCCCGGGTACACCCCTTTCGGGTGGCCCGGGCCGACCCAATTCCGGACTAGAGTGCCGGGGACGGACGCCGTGGTCACGAGCGCACGGCGCGTCCGTACGACATTGACGAGGAGAGCGTGTCCATGGCAACAGCTGTCGAACCGGCCGCCGCCGCTGCCGGTGCCGGCGGGGAACCGCTGGCGGTGGAACTGAAGGGGATCACCAAGCGGTTCCCCGGAGTGGTGGCCAACAAGGACATCGCGCTCGACGTCCGTGCGGGCACGATCCACGCCATCGTCGGCGAGAACGGCGCGGGTAAGTCCACCCTGATGAAGATCCTCTACGGGGTGCAGGCTCCCGACGAGGGCACGATCGCGATCAACGGGGCGACGGTGGAGCTGAAGAGCCCCACCGAGGCCATCCGGGCCGGGATCGGCATGGTCTTCCAGCACTTCATGCTGGCCGACAACCTCACCGTGCTGGAGAACGTGGTGCTCGGCGCGGAGAACCTTCACGGCATCGGCGAGGCCGCCCGGACCAGAATCCGGGAGATCTCCGCCGAGTACGGCCTGCGGGTTGAGCCGGACGCGTTGGTCAGCGACCTCGGCGTCGGCGACCGGCAGCGGATCGAGATCCTGAAGGTGCTTTATCGGGGTGCCCGGATCCTGATCCTGGACGAGCCGACCGCTGTGCTCGTGCCCCAGGAGGTCACCGAACTGTTCGAGCACCTCCGCGAACTGAAGGCCGAGGGCCTCACCGTCATCTTCATCTCGCACAAGCTCGACGAAGTGCTCTCGGTCGCCGACGACATCACGGTGATTCGCCGCGGCACCACGGTCGCGGCGGTCGACCCGAAGGACGTCAGCGCACGACAGCTCGCCGAACTGATGGTCGGCTCGGAGCTGCCGTCTCCGCAGACCGAGGAGTCGACGGTCACCGACGAGGTGCGCCTCACGCTGGAGGGCATCGATCTCGCCGGGCACGGCACCGCGCGGAAGATCCTGGACGGAATCGACCTGGTCATCCACGCCGGCGAGATCGTCGGCATCGCGGGGGTCGAGGGCAACGGACAGGCCGAGCTCGTCGAGGTCGTGATGGGCATGCGCAGGCCGACCTCCGGCCGCGTCCTGCTCGGGGACACCGACATCACCGAGGCCGGGGTCCGGCAGATCCGCGAGGCGGGCGTCGGCTACATCCCGGAGGACCGGCACCGGCACGGGCTGCTGCTCGAGGCGCCGCTGTGGGAGAACATGATCCTCGGCCACCAGACCCAGGCGCCCAACGTCCGGGGTCCCCTGATCGACGCGAAGGCGGCGAAGGCCGAGACCGAGCGGGTCGTCGAACAGTTCGACGTCCGCACCCCGTCCATCCTGGTCACCGCCGGTTCGCTGTCCGGCGGCAACCAGCAGAAGCTGATCGTCGGACGCGAGATGAGCCACACCCCGCGAGTCCTGCTGGCCGCCCACCCCACCCGTGGCGTGGACGTCGGCGCACAGGCCGCCATCTGGGACCTGATCAAGGCCGCCCGCCGCGACGGCATGGGCGTGCTGCTGATCTCCGCAGACCTCGAGGAGCTCGTCGGGCTCTCCGACACCATCCGGGTGATCCTGCGGGGCCGGCTCTCCGGTGAGTTCGACCCCAACGTCGTGACCCGTGAGGAACTCGGTGCCGCCATGACCGGCGCCGCCGCCGCGGGCGAGGAGGAAGCGCGATGAAGTTCGATGTGCGCAAGTTCGGACTCGGTCTCGCCGCCCCCGCGCTGGCGATCGTGGTGGCGCTGGTACTCACCTCGCTGATCCTGCTGGCGGCCGGCGACCCGGTGCTGGCCGTGTGGCAGGTCCTGTTCAAGGCGCCCCTGCCGCGCCAGGCGGTGGCGATCGTCAACGAGGCCTCCGTGCTCTACCTGTCGGCCGTCGCGGTGGCGATCGGGTTCAAGATGAACCTTTTCAACATCGGCGTGGACGGGCAGTACCGGATCGCGTCCTTCATGGCGGCCGTCTTCGCCGGCGCGCACTTCCTGCCCGGCTGGCTGAACATCATCGTCTCGATCATCATCGCGATGGCCAGCGGCGCGATCTGGGCGGCGATCGCGGGCGTGCTGAAGGTGGGCCGTGGAGTGTCGGAGGTGATCAGCACGATCATGCTGAACTACATCGCCACCTACTTCGTCGCCTACCTGCTCAAGGGCGCCGCGGTGAAGATCGAGGGGTCGAACGCCACCAGTACCCAGGTGCTGGCCGAGGACTCGCGGGTTCCGGGGATCAACCTCGAGGGCCTGCTGGGCACCGGCCGGGAGGTCTACGGCCTGGTCTTCCTCTCGATCGCGGTCGGCATCCTGTTCTGGTTCATCCTGTCGAAGACCCGGTTCGGGTTCGACCTGCGGGCCACTGGCCAGTCCGAGTCGGCGGCCGTCGCGAGCGGCGTCAACGTCAAGCGCATGGTGGTCGTCGCGATGATCCTCTCCGGTGCCGTCGCGGGCCTGGTGGGCATGCCGCTGCTGTTCGGCCAGGACTACGCCTACGGCGACACCGTGCAGGCCGGGCTCGGTTTCGCGGGCATCTCCGTCGCGCTGCTCGGTCGTAACCACCCCGTGGGCATGGCGGTCTCCGCCCTGGTCTGGGGGTACCTGAACCAGCTCAGCAACGGGCTGCAGATCAGCGCCGGCGTCTCCGACCGGCTGGTCCTGATCATCCAGGGCATCATCGTGCTCTCCGTGGTGATCGCCTACGAGGTCGTCCGTCGCGCCGGCCTGCGGATGGAGCAGAGCCGCGTCGCCCGTGAGTTGGACGCCAGATCCACGCTCGAGCCGAAGGGGGCGACAGCATGACCACCACCCAGACCGCGCCCCCGCCGCTCCAGGCGTCCATCGCGCCGCCCGGGCGGCCGGCCTGGTACTGGCCGGCGGTGATCGGCGGCTCGCTGCTGGTGATCTCCACCGTCCGGGTGCTCACCGGCGCCAATGACATCGACTCCTCGGGCGCGCTGATGGCGGCCATCGGGCTGGCCATGCCGCTGGCGCTGGCCGGCCTGGGCGGCCTGTGGTCCGAGCGCGCCGGTGTGGTCAACATCGGCCTGGAGGGCATGATGATCGTCGGCACCTGGGGCGCCGCGTTCTTCGGCTACCACTACGGGCCCTGGGTGGGCATTCTCGGCGCCGTCGGCATGGGTGCAGCGTTCGGCGCCATCCACGCCCTCGCGACGGTGATCTTCGGCGTCGACCACATCGTTTCCGGTGTGGCGATCAACCTGCTCGGCGCGGGCACCGGCTCGTACCTGGCCGTCCGGACGTTCACCGGGCTGCCCGGCGGCGGCCCCACCCAGTCGCCGCCGCTGGCCCAGTTGCCGTTCCTCTCGGTGCCGGGGCTGGGTGAGGTGCTGCTCGGCATCGAGAAATCCGGAACGTGGCTGCTGGCCGACCTGGCCGGCATCCTGCGGGCCCTGACCACCAACGTGAACGCCCTGACCATCATCGGTGTGCTGCTGCTGGTCTTCTCCGGCTGGTTCCTGTGGCGGACGGCGATCGGCCTGCGGCTGCGGTCCTGCGGCGAGGCCCCCTACGCGGCCGAGACCCTCGGCGTGAACGTGCTGCGTTACAAGTTCCTGGCCGTGCTGGTCTCCGGCGCACTGGCGGGGCTGGCCGGCGGCTTCCTGACGCTGGTCGCGTCCAACCTGTACCGCGAGGGGCAGACCGGCGGACGCGGCTACATCGGCCTGGCCGCGATGATCTTCGGCAACTGGCGCCCGGGTGGGCTCGCCGCGGGAGCCGTGCTGTTCGGCTACGCGGACGCGATCCAGCTCCGCGGCGGCGGCGACGTGATCCACGCCTACCTGCTGCCGATCGGCCTGCTGCTGCTCGGCTGGGGCATCTGGGTCCTGGTCCGGCGGGCGGAGGGCAAGTCGCTCGCCGGTGGCCTGTGGCGGATCGGGATGTCGCTGCTCGTACTGCTCTGGTACGCCTTCACGACCGCGATCCCGGACGAGTTCACCTCGATGACGCCGTACATCGCCACCCTGCTGGTGCTGGCCTTCTCCGCGCAGCGGTTGCGGATGCCGGCAGCGGACGGGCAGGTGTACCGGAAGGGTGAGGCCGATTAGCGCCGCGATCGACTGGGAGGCGCTGCGGGCGCAGGCGCGGGAGTTGACCGCGCGGGCGTACGCACCGTACTCGCACTTTCCGGTGGGCGCGGCCGCGCTCGTCGACGACGGCCGCGTGGTCACCGGATGCAATGTGGAGAATGCCGCCTACGGGGTGGCCCTGTGCGCGGAGTGCGGGCTGGTCTCCTCGCTGGTCGCCGGGGGCGGCGGGCGTCTGGTGGCGTTCACCTGCGCGAACGCGCTGGGGGAGCGGCTGATGCCGTGCGGCCGTTGTCGCCAGCTGCTGTGGGAGCACGGCGGCGCCGACCTGCTGGTGGACACCCCGCTCGGTGTGCTGTCGATGGGTGAAGTGCTGCCGCAGGCATTCGGTGCCGCGGATATCGCAGAAGTGACCGGGGAGGAGCTGTAGTGGCGGTGCCCATCGAGGTCGTCCGGTCGCTGCCGAAGGTGGCGCTGCACGACCACCTGGACGGCGGGCTGCGTGCGTCCACCATCGTGGAGGAGGCGGCGCTGGTCGGGCACGAGTTGCCCACCACCGACCCGGCGGCGCTGGCCGACTGGTTCTACGATTCGGCCGACTCCGGGTCACTGGTGCGTTATCTGGAGACCTTCACCCACACGATCGCGGTGATGCAGACCGCCGACCAGCTGCGCCGGGTCGCGCGGGAGTTCGTCGAGGACCAGGCCGCGGACGGGGTGATCCACGCGGAGGCCCGCTGGGCCCCCGAGCAGCACCTCGCCGGTGGGCTCACCCTGGCTCAGGCGGTGGAGGCGGTCCGGGACGGCCTCGCCGAGGGCATGGAGGTGTGCGCGGCAGCGGGCCGCCCGATCAGCGCACGGCAGATCCTCACCTCGATGCGGCACGGCACGCCCACCACCGAGATCGCAGAGCTCGCGGTGGCATACCGAAACGACTCGGTGTGCGGCTTCGACATCGCCGGGGCGGAGGACGGCTACCCGCCGAGCCGGTTCGCGGAGGCCTTCGAGTTCCTGAAGCGGAACAACTTCGAGTTCACCATCCACGCCGGGGAGGCGTTCGGGCTGCCGTCCATCTGGGAAGCGGTGCAGTTGTGCGGCGCGTCCCGGCTGGGCCACGGCGTCCGGCTGGTCGGGGACATCGCGCCGGACGGGACGCTCGGCGAGCTGGCCGGCTACATCCGGGACCGCCGGATCGCACTGGAGCTGTGCCCGTCCTCGAACCTGCAGACCGGGATCTGCTCGCGGATCTCCGACCACCCGTTCGGGCTGCTGGCCAGGCTGAAGTTCCGGGTCACGGTGAGCTGCGACAACCGGCTGATGAGCCGCACCACGCTGAGCCGCGAGTTCGCGTTGCTGAGCGAGGCGTTCGGCTACGACCTGGCCGATCTGCGCCGGTTCAGCGTGAACGCGGCCAAGAGCGCGTTCCTGCCGTTCGACCGGAGACTGGACCTCATCGAGCGGATCAACGACGGCTTTGGTGCGGCCGGGCTGGCCGGCTGAGCCGCCCCCGGCTCAGAACGTGATCAGGCCGCGCGCTCGGAAGACCGACCGGGTCGCCGCCACCGACTCCGCCGTGGGCGGCTCGGTGTCGTCCAGCGCGTAGCGCAGGCCCAGGTCGGCCCACTTGTCGCGACCGAGCTGATGGAACGGGAGCACCTCCACCCGGGAGACGCAGCCGAGTGATGCCGCGTAGTCGGCGACCCGACCGATCGTCGCCGGGTGGTCGGTGAGCCCGGGCACCAGCACGAACCGGATCCAGGTCTCGATACCGAGTCCGGCGAGCCGGCGACCGAACTCGAGAGTGGGCGCCAGCGCCCCTCCGGTCACCCGGCGGTAGGTGGTCTCATCGCCTGCCTTCACGTCCAGCAGGACCAGGTCGACATTGGACAGCAGCGAGTCGTCGGCATTGCGGCCCAGGAAGCCCGACGTGTCGATCGCGGTGTGGACGCCCAGGTCCTTCGCCCCGCGCAGCACCCGCCGCGCGAACTCCGGCTGGGCCAGCACCTCGCCGCCCGACAGCGTGATCCCGCCGCCGGTGGCCCGGAACACTCCCCGGTAGCGCCGGATGCGGGCCAGCAGGTCGTCGGCGAGCACCGGGACGCCGCCCCGGGCGTTCATCGTGTCCGGGTTGTGGCAGTACAGGCAGCGCAGCGGGCAGCCCGCCAGGAACGTGGTCATCCGCGTGCCCGGTCCGTCCACGGCCGTGACCAGCTCCCAGGAGTGCAGGGAGCCGACCTCCCCCGTCCGACGCCCGAGCAGGAGCGCTGCCCGGTCGAGGTGTTCCGCGGTGGCCAGCCCGCCGAGCCGCCCCGCCCACCGTGCGGAGTTGCCAGGGTCTGGTGCGCTCATAGCCGCACCAGACCCTGGCAGGCCCGTGGAGGTCGCCGGGAGTGCGGTCACTCAGAGCGCCTCGTGGAACGTCCGGGAGAGCACGTCCCGTTGCTGCTCGCGGGTCAGCCTGGTGAAGTTCACCGCGTAGCCGGAGACCCGGATCGTGAGCTGCGGGTAGTTCTCCGGGTGCTCCATCGCGTCGAGCAGGGTTTCCCGGCTCAGTACGTTGATGTTGGCGTGGTAGAGGCCCTCACCCATTCCCGCGTCGAGGATGCCGACCAGGTTCGCCACGCGCTCGGCCCCGGTCCGGCCCAGCGCGGACGGGGTGATCGTGTTGGTCAGCGAGATGCCGTCCAGCGCGTCGTCGTAGGAGAGCTTGCCCACGCTCATCATGGACGCGAGCATGCCGTGGGTGTCGCGGCCGTTCTCCGGGTTCGCGCCCGGGGCGAACGGCGTGCCCGCCTCGTGGCCGCAGGGGAAGGCGCCGGTGGCCTTTCCGTAGACGACGTTCGAGGTGATCGTCAGCACCGACTGGGTCGGCACGGCGTCACGGTACATCCGGATGCTGCGGATCTTGTCCATCACGGTCTTCACCACGAGCTGGGCGAGTTCATCGGCCCGGTCGTCGTCGTTGCCGTACAGCGGGAACTCGCCCTCGGTGATGTAGTCGACGACCAGGCCCGACTCGTCCCGGACGGGGGTGACGCTCGCATACCGGATCGCCGACAGCGAGTCGGCCACGATCGACAGCCCGGCGATGCCGCAGCCCATCGTGCGCACGATCTCGTCGTCGTGCAGCGCCATCTCGATGGCCTCGTAGGCGTACCGGTCGTGGCTGTAGTGGATGATGTTCAGCGCCTCGACGTAGGTCTCCACGGCCCAGGTGAGCATCTGGTCGTACTTCGCCCAGACGGTGTCGAAGTCGAGCGGCGCATCGCCCTCCACCGGCGCGAAGTCCGGCACGATCCGCTTGCCGCTGACCTCGTCGCGGCCGCCGTTGATGGCGTACAGCAGCGCCTTGGCGGCATTCAGCCGGGCGCCGAAGAACTGCATCTGCTTGCCGATCGCCATCGGGGAGACGCAGCACGCGATCGCGGTGTCGTCACCCCAGTGGCAGCGGATCTCTGCGTCCGACTCGTACTGGATCGCCGAGGTCTCGATCGAGATCAGCGAGCAGAACTCCTTGTAGCCGGCGGGGAGCGCGGCGTCCCAGTAGATCGTGATGTTCGGCTCGGGAGCCGGGCCGAGGTTGCGCAGGGTCTGCAGCAGCCGGAACGAGGTCTTCGTGACCAGGGTGCGGCCGTCGTCGGCGAACCCGCCGTCGCTCCAGGTGGCCCAGTACGGGTCGCCGGAGAAGATCTGGTCGTAGTCGACGGTGCGCAGGAAGCGGACGATCCGCAGCTTGGTGACCAGGGCGTCCATCACCTCCTGGGCGTCGGACTCGGTGATCAGGCCCGCGGCCAGGTCGCGTTCGGCGTAGATGTCGAAGAAGCCGCTGAGCCGGCCGATGCTCATCGCGGCGCCGTCCTGGCTCTTCACGGAGGCGAGGTAGGCGAAGTAGGTCCACTGCACGGCCTCGACGTAGCTGCCGGCCGGGCGGGACAGGTCGAAGCCGTACTCCTCGCCGAGGTTCCGGAGCTTCTTCAGCGCCTTGATCTGCTCGGCGTGCTCCTCGCGGTAGCGGGCCCAGGCCTCGGTGAACGGCTGGTCGACGATCGAGTCCATGTCGGCCTGCTTGGCCTCGATCAGCCGGTCGGTGCCGTAGAGCGCGACCCTGCGGTAGTCACCGATGATCCGGCCGCGGCCGTAGGCGTCCGGCAGGCCGGTGAGCAGGTGCGCGGAGCGGGCCGCCCGGATCCGCGGGGTGTAGATGTCGAAGACTGCTTCGTTGTGGGTCTTGCGGTAGCGGGTGAAGATCTCCTTGATCTTCGGGTCGGGCTCGAGGCCGGACTCGCGGATCGCTGTCTCCACCATCCGCCAGCCGCCGGCCGGCATCATCGGCCGCTTCAGGGGCACGTCGGTCTGCAGGCCGACCACCACGTTGTCGTCGTCGCAGATGTAGCCGGGCGCGAAGGCGTCCACGTCGGCCGGGATGTGGGTCTCCACGTCGTAGACCCGCCGGCTGCGCTCGACCGAGAGGTAGTCGCGCTGCAGGGTCTCCCACACGTTCAGGGTCTTCACGGTCGGCCCGGCCAGGAACGATGCGTCCCCGGTGTAGGGGGTGAAGTTCGTCAGGATGAAGTCGCGGACGTCGATGTCCCGCGCCCAGGCCCCGGGGGTGAACCCCTCCCAGGCATTGTCGCGATAGAGCGGGGTGCGGTCGGTGACCTCGGCGGTCATCTCTCTCCTGTCTGCGGGCAGCACGGTTCGCGCGCTGCGACGGTGCGGGGAATGCTGCTGCCACTGCCCCGGACGGGTGCGTCGGGCGCGGCGGGCAGGCTGTGCTGCCGGGCAGCAGTCTACAGGAAATTGCGTAATGGTCTGACCAATTCAGCGCGAGCTGAAAGAGCTGGCGCTTGCTGCGTCCGCCCTAGTGCTGACGATTTATCAGCGGGGGCTACTTCACCCGGCTGGCGGGGACGGTCCACGTGTTGCAGGCCCCGATCGTCGAACCCGACAGGCCCCGGCGTCCCCAGTACCGCTCGGCCGTTGCCGAGCCATGGCCCTTGGCGTCCGTGGTGTAGCTGAACTGGTACTCCGCGTCGGAGCGGTCCTGGGCGTTGAAGCCGATGTCGGAGTGGGTCAGCTGGTAGTGCGCCATGCAGTGCGCCTGCAGCTCGATCCGGCGGGTGGTGACGGCGGACTTCTCGTCCATCACCGACTCGGAGTCGAAGATCTCGGCCAGTTCCTGGATGTGGTGGGCGTACTCGTGCATGACGAACTGGGCCACAGCGAGCCGGTAGTAGCGGCCCTGCGCGTAGGCAGCCGTCGAGAAGTACAGGGTGCGGTCGCCGGTGCAGTACGCGGCCGGGTACTGGGTGCCGAGCTGGCCGCACGGCGAGGAGATGCTCGCGTTGTAGAAGACGACCTTCGGCTTGACGAACGCCACCGGGGTCGAGGCCATGGCCTTCTGCCACGCCTTGTTCTCGCAGGAGACCAGCGCCTTGACCTGTGTGCGGAAGGCCGCCTTGCTGGACGGGATTCGCTGGGCCGGGCAGTCTGCCGGAACCTTGATCGCGTAGATCGGGTTCTTCTTCAGGATGTCCTCCAGGCCGGTGGGCATGGTGGCGCTCGGACTGCCGGTCGGCTTCGGGGAGCTGGTGGACGTCGAGGTCGGGGAGGACGCGTTCGGCGCGGGCCGGTCCGTGCCGGGCCCCTCGGGCCGCTGCAGGGTCTGGAGGGACGGCAGCACCAGCGTCGCCATCAGGCCCAGCAGCACCACGCCGACGACACTGGAAAGGGCGATCACCCAGCCGGCCCGGTGCGTCGGCGGGGCCAGGCGCTGCGGCGGCGCCGTCGGCCAGGCGGCGGGAGGCGGCGGGTAGGCGGCGGGGGGCGGCGGGTAGGCGGCGGGAGGAGGCGGGTAGGCGCCCGGCGGTTGTGGCCCCCACTGCGCCGGGGGCGCCCACTGCTGGGGCGGTCCCCACTGGGCCGGCGGGTAGGTCCAGGGCTGGTTGCCCTGCGGAATGGCGTGGGGTGCGGTGGGGTACTGCGGAACGGCGTGCGGTGCGGCGGCGTACTCCGCGGGCGAGGCGTAGGGGCCCGGCGGGTCCTCGGGCGCGCGCGGCCCCGCGTCCGCTTCAGGCGGCGGCCACTCTGCGCTCATCCGGACTCCTCGGGGGTTGGCGTCCAGAGTAAAGGGTTCGTCGAAATCAGGGCACTCGGCACGCGACGGCGCGGTCAGACGGCCTCGGCACCGATGGCCGCGAGCAGGCGGTGGACGGCTTCGTCCACCGCGCCGCGGGCTGAACTGGAGAGGTCCGGATCGAGATTCGCCTCGATCCGCGGACGCCCGTGGTCCCAGCGGCGTCTCCAGCCGCCGACGTCGCGTCCGTCGCACAGCACCGGCCCGCCGCCGGACTGGGCGAATCGCCGCTCGTCCGGCCCGTCGGGGTTGCCCGGCGAGCGCCGCCAGCCGACCTTGCGGTAGCTCAGGAATGCCTCGTCGAAGACCGACAGCAGCCACGCCCGCCGCGGCCGGGTCTCCGCGAGCGCGGACCCGGGACGATGCCACAGCTCCTCGCCGTCCACCTCGATCCTCACGACGTCGTCGAGCCGCCGCAACGCAGCCCTGGCATCCGCGAGGGTCACCTTCGTCCACCGCTGAAGGTCGCTCAGGGCGACCGGACCGTGGCTCGCGACGAAGCGGCCGACCAGATCGTCGAGGACCTGCTCGCGGTCGAGGGGCCCGGCCGGCGGCAGCACCTTCTCCGCGGGCGCGTAGCGGTGCTCGGCCCCGGCCTGCGGAGCGGAGCAGATCAGCGCACGAAGCTCGCCGACGAGCAGGACGTGCCCCACCCGCTGCCCGAACACGGCGTCGTCACGATCGAGGATCCCGGCTTCCGCGAGCGCGTCGCCGAGCTGGTTGCGGGTCGCATGGACACCCTCGAGGCGGGCGAGCACGACGTCGAGGGCGGAGTCGAGCCGACCATCGTCGAGATCGAGCTGGCGGTGCCGGGACGCCATCCCCGACTCCACCCTCGGCGAGGTCAGCTGCAGCAGCCCCCTCAGGTCCGCGGCCGCCACGTAGTGCCAGGTGGGCCGCAGGACGTGCGTCCGGATGATCTCGCCCCGCGCCACCGCAGCCGCGACGTCGGCCGCCGTGCCGTCGCAGCGCAGCGCCACCATCGCCTGCGCCAGCGGCGCGTCCTGGGCCTGGACGGCGAGCAGTTCCCGCACGACCTGGACCGGGCCGTCCGCCGGTGGGCCGGTGAGCCGCTGGGTCGCCAGCCGGGCGGCGAGGACGGCATCCGCGTCCACTTCAGGCCCGGAAGCCCGCATAGAAGGCGGCCAGCAGGAGACCGATCGCCCCGAGCGCCAGCCGCAGCCACCGCACCGGGGGACGGGCCGCCTCGCCCGCGCGCCACAGTGCGATCGCCGCGAGTCCCAGCCCGAGCGCACACCCGGGCAGCGGGTCGGTCAGGCGGAGCACCGCAGCTGTGGCGCCGGCCAGGACGGCGAGGCCGCCGAGCACCGCGACGGCGCCACGGGCGCGACGCAGCCCGACCAGCCAGGCCGGATCGGCCGCGACGGCCCGCCGCCCAGCCACGGGGGCGCGGGAGAAGAGTTCGGCCAGTCCGGTCACGACGAACCAGGCCGCCACGGCCGCGGCCAGGAGCACGTCGGGCCCAATCCGGTCCATGCCTCACCTCCGGCCCGCCATTCTAGGGCGGAGTCGGCTCAGCGCTCGTTCTGCGCGTCCGCCAGCAGGGCCCGCAGCAGTGCGGCGAGCAGGGCGCGCTGAGTCGCGTCGAGGCGTCCGAAGAACTCCGAGGCGACCTCCTTCCGGGCCCGGTACACCTCGGTCAGCGCGGCCTGCCCGGACGCGGAGAGCGCGAGCAGGTGGGCTCGACCGTCCGCCGGATCGGTGCGGCGTTCGACGTAGCCCGCCGAGACCAGGCCGGAGATCGAGTCGGTGGCCGAGCGTGCGACGATCCCCAGCCGTTCGGCAACGTCGGAGGGGCGCAGCGGCCCGGCCTCCCCGATCACCCGCAGGGCGCGGGACTGGTGCGGGCTCAGGCTCAGCGGCGCAATCCGCCGCTGGGTCTCGCGGCGGATCTGCCGCGAGACCCGAAGGAAGTCCTCGGCGAGGGACTCCGGGAATATCTCCATGGCTCCAGGCCTTATATGCTGTGGTTACCTCATTATATCGGAGGTCTCATGACGATGACAGCACCCGGCCCACAGCTGATCCGCGGACCCTCGCGGGTCAACCCTGCCGACCGTGCCCAACTGGCGGAGTCGCCGGTCAGCCTCGCCCGGGTCGCCCGGCTGTTCGAGGGCCACCGGCTGGACCTGCTCGCCGTCACCGCGATCATCGTGGTGGCGTCCGTTGTCGGGCTGGCACAGCCGTTCCTGTTGCGCGAGGTGATCGACGTCGCGCTGCCGAACGGAGACACCCGCCTGCTGGCCTGGCTGGTTGCGGGCATGGTCGCGGTGGCGGCGCTCACCGGCGTCCTCGGGGTCTGGCAGACCTGGCTCGCGACCGGCATGGGGCAGAAGGTGATGCACACCCTCCGGGTCCGGGTGTTCGCCCACCTGCAGGCGCAGTCGCTGGCGTTCTTCAAGCGAACCCGCGGCGGCGAGATCCAGTCCCGGCTGCTGCAGGACGTCGCCGGCCTGCAATCGGTCGTGACCACCACGGCGACCTCGATCGCGTCCAACCTGACGACAGCCGTGGCCACCGCCGTGGCGATGGTGGCGCTGAACTGGCGGCTGTCGCTGCTCTCGCTCCTGGTGCTGCCGCCGGCCATCCTGCTCACCCGTCGCGTGGCGCTCGTGCGGCGCGACGTCACGCTGGCCCAGCAGCGGGCGCTGGCCGAACTGCACACCGAGGTGGAGGAGGCGCTGAGCATCAACGGCGCCATGCTCACCAAGACGCTCGGCAGTGGCCCCGCCCACGAGCGGGACTTCACCGACACCTCCGCCCGGCTGATCGACCTCGAGGTGCGCTCCCAGCTCGCCGGACGCTGGCGGATGGCCACGATGGGCATCGTCTTCGCGGCGATCCCGGCCCTGCTCTACCTCGTCGCGGGCTTCCCCGCGCTGGCCGGCGACCTCACGATCGGCACCCTGATCGCCTTCGCGAGCCTGCAGGGCACGATCTTCCGGCCGATCATGGGGCTGCTGAACGTCGGTGCGCAGTGGATTGCGTCGATGGCGCTGCTCAGCCGGATCTTCGGCTATCTGGACCTGCCGGTGGACGTCGCCGAGCCCGCCCACCCGGTCCGGCTCGACCCCGCGGGGGTGCGTGGCGAGGTGCGCTTCGAGCAGGTCAGCTACCGGTTCCCCGACGGCCACGACGACGCCCTGGCGGAGATCGACCTGGCCATCGGGGCGGGCCGCTCGGTCGCGGTGGTGGGGGAGACCGGCTCGGGCAAGTCCACACTCGCCGCGCTCCTCGTGCGGCTGGCCGACCCGACCGCGGGACGGGTGACGCTGGACGGGGTGGACCTGCGGCAGTTCGCCGCATCCGACCGCTCGAGGCTGATCGGCATGGTGACCCAGGAGACCTACCTGGCCCACACCACGATCGCGGCGAACCTTCGTCAGGCCGTGCCCAACGCCACCGACGCGCAGCTGTGGGCGGCGCTGCGGGCTGCACAGGTCGACCATGTGATCGCCGCGCTGCCGGAGGGTCTGGAGACCGTGGTCGGCGCGCGCGGGCACCGGTTCAGTGGCGGCGAGCGACAGCGGCTCGCGATTGCCCGGACGCTGCTCGTGAACCCGCCCGTCCTGGTGCTGGACGAGGCCACCTCGGCTCTGGACACCGACACCGAACGCGAGTTGCAGGCAGCCCTCGACCACCTGATGGAGGGTCGCACCACGCTGACGATCGCGCACCGGCTCAGCACCGTCCGCGATGCCGACGAGATCGTGGTGCTGGCCGAGGGACGGATCGTCGAGCGCGGCACCCATGCCGGGCTGCTGGCGTCCGGTGGGCGCTATGCCCGGCTGCACGGCTGAGGCCGGCCCGGCCACGGGAAGGGACGGACCCGCCCCGTAGCGGCGTTGAGCCCGCCCGTGGGCCTGGTCCGCAGCCGTTGCCGCGGTGCTTCCCGTGCCGGCGCGGTGTCGCGAACCGATCCGGGACGCGCCCGCGGACCGTGGGAGCGATTACACCGATTGGTGGCACAATCGCAGGGTGTTTCGGCCGGTCGAGGACGCCCGGGGCCTTGAGCAGGCTCCAGGGCACTGGCTGCGCGTGGACCTGATCGCCTGGCCCGGCTCGCAGCTGCCTCCCGGTGAGGACCCGTCCTCGCTGTACTGGCGCCTGCACTCCTCGGCTGACGACCACATCGACCCGACGGCCAGCGAGCCGATGCCATGGCCCACCGCCACCCTTCGCTTCGACCCGGACGGCCTGCCCGCGGACGTCGCCGCCGCGTTCCCGCACCTGAGTGACTACCTGTGCCTGCGGGTGCCGGACGGCGCGCTCGACCTGCGGGAGGCGCTGCGCTGCCAGCTGGCGGTGAGCGCACAGCTGCCGTCCGGCCGGCTCGCCACGGCCGGGCAGCTCCAGCTGCCCGGCGTCATCGACGAGTGTTACGGCGACGCCGCCACCGCGGAACTGGGGCCGACCTGGCACTTCGGTACGCCGACGCTGCGGCTGTGGGCTCCGACGGCGCGCGAGGTCTCGCTGTTGCTGTGGCCCGCGGGCGCGGAACTCCACGACGCTCCGCAGCGGCGCCGGATGATCCCGTCCGCGGACGGCACCTGGGCGGTCACCGGCGAGCCGGGCTGGATCGACGCCCGGTACCGCTACGAGGTCACGGTCTACACCCCGCAGCACCGCAGGGTGGTGGTCAACCAGGTGACCGACCCGTACTCCACCTCGCTCACCGTGAACTCCACGCACTCGGTGCTGGTCGACCTGTCCGACCCCTCGCTGGTCCCCGGGGAGTGGCACGATTCGGTCGCCCCGCCGCTCGCCGACCCGGTCGACCAGGTGATCTACGAACTGCACCTGCGCGACTTCTCGATCTCGGACGCCACCGTTCCGGCCGAGCTTCGCGGGAGCTTCCTCGCGCCCACCGTCGACAGCGCCGGCATGGCCCACCTGCGGCGGCTCGCCGAGGCGGGCCTGAACACGGTGCAGTTGCTGCCGCTGTTCGACAACGCGACCGTGGAGGAGCATCCCGCCTTCCAGGTCCGGCCGCCCTGGGAGCACCTGAAGCGGCTTCCGCCGGACAGCCCGGAACAACAGCGCCAGGTGAACTCCACCGGCGGGCGCAGTGGTTTCAACTGGGGCTACGACCCGTGGCACTACTTCGCGCCGGAGGGCTCGTTCTCGTCCACGCTGGCCAGTGCCGAGGGCCCCGGCCGGGTCGTCGAGTTCCGGCAGATGGTCGGAGCCTTCCACGCCGCCGGGCTGCGGGTCGTGCTCGACCAGGTGTTCAACCACACCGCGAGCTCCGGCCAGGACTCGAAGTCGGTGCTCGACCGGATCGTGCCCGGCTACTACCACCGGCTGGACGCGCTCGGCAGGGTGGAAACCTCGACCTGCTGCCCGAACGTGGCCACCGAGCACCTGATGGCCCAGAAGCTGATGGTGGATGCGTGCGTGCACTGGGTCCGGCGCTACCACGTGGACGGCTTCCGCTTCGACCTGATGGGGCATCACAGCCGCGACAACATGCTCGCCGTCCGGGCGGCGCTGGACGCGCTCACCACCGAGCGGGACGGGGTGGACGGGCGCGCCGTCACCATGTACGGCGAGGGGTGGAACTTCGGTGAGGTGGCCGACAACGCCCGGTTCACCCAGGCGACGCTCGGTCAGCTCGGCGGCACCGGGATCGCCACCTTCTCCGACCGCCTGCGCGACGCCGTCCGCGGCGGCTCGGTGTGGGACGGTGACCCGCGCGGTCAGGGCTTCGGCACCGGGCTGTTCACCGCGGACAACGGGACCGGCAGGAGTGGTGACCAGACCGTTCAGGGTGAGCGCCTGGCCTGGTACACCGACCTGGTCCAGCTCGGTCTGGCCGGCACGCTGCGGTCGTTCAGGTTCGGATCGAACTCGCGGCACACCGAGCTCAGCGGCGCAGACCTCGACTTCGGCGAACGTCCGGCCGGCTACGCGGACGCCCCCGGCGAGGTGATCAGCTACGTGGACGCGCACGACAACGAGACCCTCTTCGACGCGCTCACCCTGAAGCTCCACCCGGCCACGCCGATGGCCGCCCGGGTGCGGATGAACGCTGTCTGCCTCGCCGTGGCCACGCTCGGCCAGAGCCCGGTGATGTGGCACGCGGGCACGGACATCCTGCGCAGCAAGAGCCTCGACCGGAACTCGTACAACTCCGGCGACTGGTTCAACTACCTCGACTTCACGATGACCGACAACGGGTTCGCCGCCGGGCTGCCGCCCGAGCGGGACAACGCGTCCACCTGGCACGTGCTCGCCCCGCTGCTCGCCGACCCGCGGCTGAAGCCGGCGCCCCACGACATCCGGCGCGCCCACGAGCAGTCCCTCGACCTGCTCCGGCTGCGTGCCTCGACGCGGCTGTTCCGGCTGGGTACGGCCGAGCGGGTGCGGGCGATGGTCAGCTTCCCGGTCTCCAACAGTTGGCATCAGCGGCCCGGGGTCGTGGTGATGGCGATCGACGATCCTGCAGCCGAGGTGGACCCGCGCTGGTCGGGCCTGCTGGTGGTCTTCAACGCGACGCCGTGGCTGGTCCGGCAGGGCCTGCCGTTCGACGTGAGCGACTACGAACTGCATCCCGTTCAGGTGGCCGGCGTCGACGACCTGGTGCGAACCTGCGAAGTGGGCAGCGACTGGCTCTCCGTCCCCGAGCGGACGGCGGCGGTCTTCGTCCGTTCCCGGTGATCGCCCTCTGTGCAACTGCGTGCACGATGGCCTTTCTGTCCATGCAAATGTGCAAGGCTTGGGGGCTGGATCAGAACCGATATTGTGACGTTTCAAAGGACGCAAGGAAAGGCCGACGATGACTGGTTTCACCTGGACCGATTTGGATGCGCGGGCGGTGGATACTGCGCGGGTGCTGGCTGCGGATGCGGTGGAGAAGGTGGGGAATGGTCATCCGGGGACGGCGATCTCGTTGGCGCCGGTGGCGTACTTGCTGTACCAGAAGGTGATGAAGGGTGATCCGGCGGATCCGCGGTGGGTGGGTCGGGACCGGTTTGTGCTCTCGATCGGCCATTCGTCGTTGACCCAGTACTGCCAGTTGTTCTTGGCGGGGTACGGGTTGGGGGTTGGGGATCTGGCGTCGTTGCGGACGGAGGGTTCGCTGACGCCGGGGCATCCGGAGTTCGGGCATACGGCGGGTGTGGAGTGCACGACCGGGCCGTTGGGTGCGGGTGTGGCGGATGCGGTGGGGTTTGCGATGGCGGCCAGGCGGGAGCGGGCCCTGTTGGATCCGGAGACGCCGCTGGATCAGCCGAGCGTGTTCGATCGGATGGTGTTCTGCATTGCTGGTGATGGTTGTATGCAGGAGGGTGTGGCGTCGGAGGCGTCCTCGTTGGCGGGTGCGCAGAAGCTCGGCAACCTGGTGTTGATCTATGACGACAATCGGATCTCGATCGAGGGTGATACGAGGATCGCGTTCACTGAGGATGTCGCGGCCAGGTATGCGGCGTATGGCTGGCATGTTCAGAGTGTGGACTGGACCAACGGCGGTACCGGCTACACCGAGAACGTGCAGGCGCTGTGGGAGGCGATCGAGGCTGCGAGGCAGGTGAGCGACAGGCCGTCGTTCATCAAGTTGACCACGGTGATCGGGTGGCCGTTGCCGACGAAGGCTGGTGATCACAGTGTGCACGGCGCGAAGCTGGGGGCTGAGGAGGTCGCCGGGTTGAAGCGGGGGTTGGGTTTCGACCCGGAGCAGAGCTTCGTGGTGGAGCCGGAGGTGTTGGCGTACACGCGTGGTCAGGCTGCGGGCAACGCTGCGGCGGCCAAGGCCACCTGGGATCCGGGGTTCGCGGCGTGGATGGCGGGGAATCCGGATCGGGTCGGGTTGTTGGAGCGGATCTCGGCGCGGGCGCTGCCGGAGGGTTTGGTTGGGGTGTTGCCGGTCTATGGTCCGGGGAAGAAGTCGACCCGGGCGGCCTCTGGTGAGGTGCTTTCGGCGATCGCGGAGGTGATGCCGGAGTTGTGGGGCGGTTCGGCGGATCTGGCCGGTTCGAACAACACCACGATGAAGGGTCAGCCCTCGTTCCTTCCGCCGGAGCAGTCCAGCCACGAGTTCTCCGGCAGCTATGCCGGGCGGACGTTGCATTTCGGGATCCGTGAGCATGCGATGGGCAACATCGTGAACGCGATCACGATGTCGGGGCTGACCCGGTGTTATGGCGGCACGTTCCTGGTGTTCGCCGACTACATGCGGGGCGCGGTCCGGTTGGCAGCCCTGCAGAAGGTGCCCTCGATCTTTGTGTGGACCCACGACAGCATCGGGGTGGGTGAGGACGGCCCGACCCATCAGCCGATCGAGCACCTCGCGTCGTTGCGGGCGATCCCGGGGCTGGACGTGATCCGTCCCGCGGACGCGAACGAGACCGCGCAGGCCTGGTACCAGGCGTTGTCGCACACCGATCGGCCCTCGGCGCTCATCCTGTCCCGCCAGGACCTGCCGGTCATCGACCGGGACGCCCCGGGGGTCGCGCCCGCCTCCGAGGTGGCGAAGGGCGGCTACACCCTGGTGGAGGCCGAGGGCGAGTTGAAGGTCGTGCTGGTCGCGACCGGCTCCGAAGTCTCTGTGGCGGTCGCGGCGCGTGAGCTGTTGCAGGCCGAGGGCGTCGGCACCCGGGTGGTCTCGATGCCGTGCATCGAGTGGTTCCACGGCCAGGACGCGGCCTACCGCGCCATGGTCCTCCCGTCGGGTGTGGCCACCGTCGCGGTCGAGGCCGGCGTTCCGATGGGCTGGCGCGACCTGGTCGGCCCCGACGGCGAGATCGTCGCGATCGACCACTTCGGCGAATCCGCCGCCGGCAACCTGCTCTTCACCAAATACGGCTTCACCCCCGAACACGTGACCGCAAAGGCCAAGCTCGCCCTGTCCAGGCTCGGCTGAGCTTGGTCGACCGCACCGGCCGCAGGGCGCGCGCCAACGCGCTGCTGTTGCTCGCCTCAGCGATCTGGGGCTTCGCCTTCGTTGCCCAGCGGATCGGGGCGAGCTTCGTCGGCCCGTTCAGCTTCAACGCGGTCCGCTTCGCGCTCGGCGCGCTGGTGGTGGCGGCAATCGCCTGGTGGTTTGCCACCCGGCGCGGGGTGGCGTGGCCGCAACGGCGACTCGCCTGGCGGCGGGCGCTGCCGCCCGGCGTGCTGGCCGGCGTCCTGCTCGCGGTAGCGAGCAACCTGCAGCAGGCGGCGATGTCGAGCGTGCCGGCGGGAAACGCGGCCTTCATCACGGGGCTCTACATGGTCTTCGTGCCGCTGATCGCGGCCTTCCGGGGCCACCGGAGTTCGCTGCAGACCGTGCTCGGCGTGCTCTCCTCGGTGATCGGGCTGTACCTGATCGCGGTCACGGACACCCTGACGGTCGGCCCGGGGGAACTGCTGCTGATCATCTCGACCGTGGTCTGGGCGGCTCAGATTCTCGTGATCGACCGCTTCGGGCCGGGGGTGTCCTCGCTGCGCTTCGCCGCCGTGCAGTTCGTCACCTGTGCCGTGGTGAGCGGTTTCGGGGCCCTGTTGCTGGAGCCGGCGCCGTTCCAGGGCATCGACCAGGCGCTGGTGCCGATCCTCTACGGTGGCGTGCTCAGCGTCGGCGTGGCCTTCACGCTCCAGGTGGTCGGCCAGCGTGACGCGCTCGCCACGCACGCCTCCCTGATCATGGCGATGGAGTCGGTGTTCGGTGCGATCGGCGGGGCCCTGATCCTGGGCGAGAACATGGGGCTGCGCGGCTACGTCGGCGCCGCCCTGATGGCGATCGGGATCGTCGTGTCACAGCTCGGCGTGGTCGCCGCACCGGCGGCTGACCGCGCCGACGAGGCCGAGTCGGTTACCTAGGCGGCGGGTCCGCCGACCCGGCCGGAACAGCGCAGGTCCGCCATGCATAGCGGACGATGTCGCTGCGCCTGACGGTCGTTGCGCAGGTCGGTCCCTGGCGAAGGCGCTCAGAACCGCTCGTGGAAGCCGAGCTGTCGCAGGGTGGCGACCACCCCGGCGTCCGACGTGCGCACCTGGATGCTCCGGGCGTCGTGGTGGCTCGCCCACCATGCCAGGCCGAGCAGGTCGGGGCACGGACCGGCGGTCACCCACTCGCCGGCGAGGTGGGCCGCGCAGGGTGGGGGAGCCGTCCATTCGGGGGGCGGCGCCGGGTCTCGGCCGTCGAGCAGGTCGCACAACCGAGCCACGAACGCTCGTCCAGAGACGCCGGCCACCACCGCCAACCGGTCCAGCTCCGCGCGCGGGGTGCGCAGCGGGTCGCGGCCGCGCGCGACGCCGACCGCCCGCCGGGCGAGCACGTCGGACCAGGCGATCTCGTGTACGACGCCGCGCCGGTCCCGCACGACCAGGCGCTCTGCGTCCGTGGTCAGGACGAAGCCGAGCAGGTCGCCCGCTCCGTCGCCGAGCGAACGCCGCAGGCTGACCCGCCCACCCACGGGTGGTTGGCTGGTGGAATCCCGGCGGGGCACGTCGCTTCGCCTCCCGTTGTCAGTTGTAGAGTGCTGCTCAGTTTTGCAGCAACGACCCAGGAGCCGGCCCATGACGTACGTGATCACTCTCCCGTGTGTGGACATCAAGGATCTCGCGTGCGTCGAGGAGTGTCCGGTCGACTGCATCTACGAGGGCAACCGGATGCTCTACATCCACCCCGACGAGTGCGTGGACTGCGGGGCCTGCGAGCCGGTCTGCCCGACCGAGGCGATCTTCTACGAGGACGACGTGCCCGCCGACCAGGCCGAGTACTACGACATCAACGTGCACTTCTTCGACGAGCTCGGCTCGCCCGGCGGTGCGGCGAAGCTCGGCGCGGTCGACTACGACCACCCGACGGTTGCCGCGCTGCCGCCACAGGGCGAGTGAACCAACCCCTGGCGGATCGCCTGCCCGACTTCCCCTGGGACTCGCTGGATGCGGCGAAGGCCCGCGCGGCTGCGCACCCCGACGGCATCGTCGACCTCTCGGTCGGCACCCCGGTCGACCCGACCCCGCCGATCGCCCAGCACGCGCTCGCCGAGGCGGCGGACGCGCCCGGCTACCCCGCGACCTGGGGGACGCCGGAGCTGCGTGCGGCGATCATCGGGTACCTCTCCCGTCGCTGGGGTGCAGAGGGGCTCAGCGACGCCGGGGTGTTGCCGGTGATCGGCACGAAGGAACTCGTCGCGCTGCTGCCGACACTCCTGGGCGTCCATGCAGGGAACGCCGTCGTGGTTCCCGAGATCGCCTACCCGACCTACGGTGTCGGCGCCCTGATCGCGGGCGCGGCCGTGCTCCGCTGCGACGACCCGTCCTGGGTGTTCGAGATGCGGCCGAAGCTGGTCTGGATCAACTCCCCGTCGAACCCGCACGGCGAGATCCTCGACGTGGCCCGGCTCCGCGAGTGGGTGGACGCCTGCCGCGAGGTCGGTGCCGTGCTGGCCTCCGACGAGTGCTACGGCGAGTTCGGGTGGGACGCCGAACCGGTCTCGGTGCTGAACCCGTTCGTGAACGGCGGTTCGCTCGACGGGCTGCTCGCGGTGCACTCCTTGTCGAAGCGTTCGAACGTGGCCGGTTACCGGGCCGGCTTCGTCGCCGGTGACCCGGCGATCGTGCGTCCACTGCTCGAGGTGCGCAAGCACGCCGGCCTGATGCTCCCCGGCCCGGTACAGGCTGCGATGGTCGCGCTGCTCGGCGACCAGGCTCACGTGGAGGAGCAGCGGGCCCGCTACGCCGCGCGGCGTGCCCTGCTTCGTCCCGCGCTCGAGGCTGCCGGTTTCCGGGTCGAGCACTCCGAGGGCTCGCTCTACCTGTGGTGCACCCGCGACGAGGACTGCCGAGCGAGTGTCGACCACCTCGCGGGGCTGGGCATCCTCGTGGCGCCCGGCGACTTCTACGGGGCGGGCGGAGGCAGGTTCGTCCGCGTGGCCCTCACCGCGACCGACGAGCGGATCGCCGCTGCCGCGAAGCGCCTGGGCGGCTAGGGCGTCAGGTCAGACCCGCCGGGCTCCGGTGAGACCCGGTCGCGAGGAACCTCAGCGCGGTGACGGGCCGGGGAAGACCAGCTTCACGTCCATGGCGGTGTCCGTCGGGCCCGAGCCGACCCAGTCGGCCAGGCTGGTGCGGGAGTGGGTCCACGAGTACGGCCCGACCTGCGCGGACGCCAGTCCGTAGCTGGCGGCGTTCGCGATCGCCAGTTGCGCGACCGCCCACGCGTGCTGGGTGCTCTTCGTCGTGACCGTGAGGGTGTCGTCGGTGCGCGCGACGGTGATCGTGCCCTTGCCCAGGGTCTTCACCAGGAAGTCGCCCATGCCGCCGGGGTCGGCCGCGGCGGGCGAGCCGACCGCGCAGGTGAAGGAGGCCGGGGTCTCACCGGTCAGCGAGCTGGCCAGCGTCCGCGCATTCGGGACGTGTCGGCGGTACGCGTCCGGGTAGGCGCTGCGCTGCACGGCCTGCGCGACGTCGTTGATGTCCTTCGACTGCCAGTCCTTGACCCGCTCCATGGCCTTGTAGAAGGCGTTGCTGGAGTACCAGGGGTCCATGATCTGCGCCTCGGTGCCCCACCCCTTCGACGGTCGCTGCTGGAACAGCCCCAGGGAGTCCGCATGACCGTAGTCGAGGTTGCGGATGCCGGATTCCTGGTAGGCCGTGGCGAGGGCGATCGACGCAGCCCGCGGTGCCAGCCCGCGCCTGATCGACGTGCCGGCGATGATCGCGGAGTTGCGGGCCTGTTCGGGCGCGATCGTGGTGGTGCGTCCGCCCGCCGTCGCCGTGCAGCGGTCCTCGATGGGCAGCGGGGACTTGTTGTAGTTGGCCCACAGCATGACGCCGCCGGCAACGAGCGCGAGCACGACCACGATGCCGAGGACTGCCCACAGTGCCCCTCTGGCCTGCTTCACGGAAACCTCAATTGTCGTGCAGTGCGGTGTTGAGTTCGACGCCCGAACCGGCCCGCGAACGGGCTTCGACCGCACCGGTCAGGGAGTTCCGGATGAACAGCAGTCCGCTGCGTCCGCTGAGTTGCAGGGCCTTCACCACGGCCCCGCCGGGCAGGCTCACCTTGGTGCCGGCCGTCACGTAGAGACCCGCCTCGACCACGCAGTCGTCGCCCAGCGAGATTCCCACGCCGGACTCGGCGCCCAGCAGGCACCGCTCGCCGATCGTGATCTGCTCCTGGCCGCCACCCGACAGCGTGCCCATGATGGACGCGCCGCCGCCGACGTCCGAGCCATCGCCGACCACGACGCCGGCGGAGATCCGGCCCTCGACCATGGACGAGCCCAGCGTGCCGGCGTTGAAGTTGACGAATCCTTCATGCATGACCGTCGTGCCGGCGGCCAGGTGCGCGCCGAGCCGCACCCGGTCGGCGTCGGCGATCCGCACGCCGGCGGGCACCACGTAGTCGGTCATCCGGGGGAACTTGTCGACCCCGAAGACGGTGACCCGGCCGCGCGCCGAACGCAGCGCCAGCCTGACGTCCTCGAATCCGTCCACCGCGCACGGGCCGAAGTTGGTCCAGACCACGTTCGGCAGCACGCCGAACAGCCCGGTGAGGTCGACGCTGCGCGGTGCGCAGAGCCGGGTACTGAGCAGGTGGAGCCGCAGGTAGGCGTCCGGAACGTCTGCGGGCGGGGTGTCCAGGTCGATCTCGACCAGGACCGGGGTGCTCTTCACCCTCCGCTCCCTGTCGTCCTGGGCGGCGGCGACAAGGGCGGCCGGGGCTTCCCGCGTCGTGGGATGGCCGAGGGCGGGCGCGGGGAACCAGGTGTCGAGAACCTGGCCGGACTCGTGGGTGGTGGCCAGGCCCCAGCCGTGGGCGGGTCGGGTCATGGCGGCCAGCCTACCCGGGGAGTGGATAGGCTCGGCGCATGAGCCTTGAGCTGACCGGGGACCTGGTGACCCTGTTCCAGCAGGTGGTGGACGTCGAGTCGGTCAGCGGCAACGAGCGGGCTCTCGCCGACCTGGTCGAAGCGGCCCTGCGGCGCCTTCCGCACCTGGCGGTGGTCCGGACCGGCGACACCATCGTGGCCCGCACGAACCTGGGTCGGTCCGAACGTGTCGTGGTCGCCGGCCACCTCGACACCGTGCCGGTCGCGGGCAACCTTCCGTCCCGGCTCGAGGGCGACCTGGTCTTCGGGCGCGGCACGGCCGACATGAAGGGCGGGGTGGCCGTCGCCCTCGCCTGTGCGGCCGCGCTCGACGCGCCGAATCGCGACATCACCTGGATCTTCTACGACCACGAAGAGGTCGCGGCAGAGGACAACTCCCTCACGCGGGTCGCCCGCGAGCACCCGGAGTGGCTTGCCGGCGACTTCGCGGTGCTGATGGAGCCGACCTCCGCCCAGGTCGAGGGTGGCTGCCAGGGCACGCTGCGGTTCACGCTCTCCACCCGTGGCACGGCCGCGCACTCGGCTCGCGCCTGGCTCGGCCACAACGCCATCCACGATGTCGCGGAGCCGCTCGCCCGGCTGGCGGCCTACCAGCCCCGCCAGGTCGACGTCGACGGCCTGGTCTACCGGGAGGGCCTCAACGCCGTCGCGATCGCGGGCGGCATCGCCGGCAACGTGATCCCGGACGCCTGCATGCTCACCGTGAACTTCCGGTTCGCGCCTGACCGCGACGAGGCGGACGCGCAGCGCCACTGTCGCGAGGTCTTCGCCGGCCACGAGCTGGACTTCATCGACGTCGCGCCCGGCGCCCGGCCGGGACTCGACCGTCCGATCGCGCAGGAGTTCCTCGCCGCGGTGGGAGGCGAGGCCCGTCCGAAGTACGGTTGGACGGATGTCGCGCGGTTCAGCGCGCTCGGTGTGCCCGCGGTGAACTTCGGGCCGGCCGACCCGGGCAAGGCCCACGCCGACGACGAGTACTGCCCGGTGGCCGACCTCTACGCCTGCAGGGACGCGCTGTTGCGCTGGCTGTCCTGACGCCGCGCCGCGGTCACCTGGATCAGGGTCGCCAGGACGGCGCCGAGGGTCGGCACCGACTCGGCGCCACGGACCAGCACCGCCCGCACGCTGCGATCGCTGGCCGGAAGCACCTCGTGCGCACGTGCCCCCGGCGGCAGTTCGAGCGGCTCCAGGGCCAGACGCGGCTGCAGCGCGACCCCGACACCGGCCGCGACCAGCCCGAGGACTGCGACCGAGTTGTCGGTGGCGTGGGTGATCCGCGGGCTTACCCCCACCGAGCCGCAGGCGGCCAGCAGGTGACCGCGGCACAGCGGGCAGCCGGCGATCCAGGCATCCCCGGCGAGGTCGTCCAGTTCCACGGTGTGCTCGTGCGAGAGCCGGTGGCTGGACGGCAGCACGACCGCGACCGGGTCGTCGAACAGCGGCACGATCGTGGTACCGACCAGGTCGGCGTGCGGATCCGCGGGGTCTCCGGGGAAGCTGAACGTGATCGCGAGGTCGATGCTGCCTTCGGCGAGCATCGCCAGCGCTTCGGGCGGCTCTGCCTCGGTGTAGGCGAGGTGGAGGCCGGGGTGCTGCCGGGAGAGCCGCGCGATCAGGGCCGGCACGATGGTCGAGGACGCGCTCGGGAAGGCGGCAACCCTGACGGTTCCGGTGGCCTGGTCGACGAGGCGGGACAACTCGTCCTCTGCTGCGGTCAGGGCGGCGAGGATCGGGCCGGCGTGGCGGGCGACGACGCGTCCGGGTTCGCTCAACCGGACGCCGCGTCCCACTCGCAGCACGAGGGGCGCACCGAGCCGGGACTCGGCCCGGCGCAGGTGCTGGCTGAGTGCCGGCTGGCTGTAGCCCAGCGCGGTTGCGGCGGCAGTGATCGAGCCGTGCTCGGCGATGGCGCGGACGATCCGGATGGTGTGCAGGTCGAGGCGTGGCTCCTCAGTCATGCTGCCATGTTATCGGTTCGACAGGAAACATGCTCTGGTGTGATGGCTCAGGGTGCGGCAGGCTCGTTCCATGACCACGCTGCTCGCCGCCACCCCTCTGGCCGTCTCCGAACTGGCGGCGGAGTTCGACATCGAACCGGGCTATCTCTCGGCCGCGAGCTGCGGGGTCGCCCCCCGTCGGGCGATCGCAGCGATGCGGGCCGACGAGGACCGCTGGCGTGCGGGTCAGGCCGACCTGGGTGCCTACGACAACACGGTGGCCCGCACCCGGGCGGCCTACGCCCGACTGGTCGGGGTGGGTGCGGACCGCGTCGCGATCGGCTCCCAGACCTCCGCGCTGGTGGCCAACGTCTCGGCCTCGCTGCCCGATGGTGCCGTGGTCCTGATTGCGGCGGGGGACTTCACCTCGATGGTCTACCCGTTCCTCGTCGGGGAGCGGCTCGTCGTCCGTGAGGCCCCGGTCGGCGAGCTGGCCGAAGCCGTCACAGCCGACACCGACCTGGTGGTGTTCTCCCTCGTGCAGTCGGCCACGGGCGAGGTGGCCGACGCCGACGCGATCGCCGCCGCGGCCAGGTCGGTCGGTGCGGCCACCCTGGTCGATCTGACCCAGGCCGCCGGCGTCCTCCCTGTGGATGCGAGCAGGTTCGACGCCACGGTCTGTCACGCCTACAAGTGGCTGGCCGCCCCTCGCGGCGTCGCCTTCCTCACCCTCACCCCGGAGTTCGCCGCGCGGCTGCGTCCGGTGGCTGCGGGTTGGTATGCCGGTGAGCAGCCCTGGCGGAGCGTCTACGGCAGCGGGATGGAGCTCGCCTCCGACGCCCGCCGCTTCGACGTGTCGCCCGCCTGGCAGGCATTCGTCGGGGCAGAGCAGTCGATCGGGTTGTTCGCCACCGCCGACATCGCCGCGATCTGGCGGCACGCGAGCGCCCTGGGCGACGCGGTCTGCCGCGGACTCGGGCTCGCCGAGCAGCACCAGGCGATCATCACCATCGAAGACCCTGAGGGTGAGCTGCTGGCGCGGCTGGCCGCCGCCGGCATCCGCGCCTCCGGGCGGGCCGGCCGGCTCCGGCTGGCGTTCCACGTCTGGAACACCGCGGAGGATGTGGCCTCAGTCCTGGCCGCGCTGGCCTGACGACACGGGACGGACCGCCGCTGGCGCGCGGCGGCACCGGGAGCGGAGCGGGAGCACCCGGTCGGGTTCGGGCGCCGGCTCAGGGTTGCCCGCCGTCGAGGTAGAACCAGCGGCCGCGATGCCGCGCGAACCGCGAGCGTTCGCGGAGGAACCCACGCCCCGTCGGCCCGCGGTAGCGGGCGATGAACTCGACCTCTTCGCCGGCCGCGTCCACGACCTGCAGGGACAGCCAGCTCAACCCGGCGTCGAGGCTGAGCTCGGGCGGACGCGTCCGCGGGTGCCAGGTGCGGAGCAGGTAGCCGGCCTCGCCCAGGGCGAAGGCGGCATAGCGCGACCGCATCAACGCTTCGGGAGTCGTGGCCTGCGTGACACCGGCGTGCAGGGGGCCGCAGCACGCGTCGTAGCCCCGGCCCGATCCGCACGGGCACGCTCCTGGTTCGCCCACGCGGCGAGCCTAGACGAGGGGCGGGGGAGGAACCCTCCGGGTCATCGGCGCACAAGCGGCATGCCGGGGGCGGATAATGGCCGGCGTGAGCAAACGAAGCCGCACCCAGGGCCCGGTGGTTCGGCGCCATGACCAGGTGCTCGCCACCACCACCGACGAACGGCTGCTGGAGAGCAAGGGCGATGGCGCCTGGGTGCACGCCGACCCGTGGCGGGTGCTGCGCATCCAGTCCGAGTTCGTGGAGGGTTTCGGCACTCTCGCCGAGATCGGCCCCGGCATCGGCGTGTTCGGCTCCGCCCGGACCCCGCGCAAGGATCCGATGTACGAGGCGGCCACCAGGATCGGACGCGGACTCGCGGAGGCCGGCTTCGCCACGATCACCGGAGGCGGCCCCGGCATCATGGAGGCGGCCAACAAGGGGGCCCTCGAGGCCGGTGGCCTGTCCGTCGGGCTGGGCATAGAGCTCCCCTTCGAACAGTCCCTGAACAAGTACGTCTCGCTGGGGATCAACTTCCGCTACTTCTTCGCGCGCAAGGTCATGTTCCTGAAGTACTCGCGAGGCTTCGTGGTGATGCCCGGCGGCTTCGGCACCTTCGACGAGGTCTTCGAGGCGCTCACCCTTGTGCAGACGCGCAAGGTGTCGTCCTTCCCGATCGTGCTGTTCGGCAGCAGCTTCTGGACCCCGCTGCTCGGGTGGCTGCACGACGCGGTCCTGGCCGACGGCTACGTCTCCCGCCCCGACCTCGACCTGCTCCAGCTCACCGATGATCCCGATCGGGCGGTCGCGCTGGTCACCGGGCCAGGCCCGGACGCCCCGGTGGCAGCGACGGCCCAGATGTCCTGAGCATCGACGGACAACGGTCAGGGCTGGGTAGAGTTCCGGGCATGGAATGGGTGTTGGCGATGGGCGCCGTGGTGGTCCTCGGCGTGGCTGCGATCGCCGCGAGCGGACGGCTGGGGGAGATGCCCGCCACCGTCACCGACACCCCCCGTCCGCATCTGCCGAACGGCGTGCTGACCGGTGACGACCTGCGCGGGCTGCGCTTCGGCGTGGTCGCCCGCGGGTACTCGATGCAACAGGTCGACGAACTGCTCGACCTGCTCGCGCGGCAGCTGGACGCCCGCGACGTCGACCCGCACCTCGGCGCCTGAGGACCGCGCGCCCGCACGCTCCCGTCAGCCTCACCGGGAGCGGCTGTGTCCCGCGGCTGAGGGTGCGAAGTGGAATAATGGGTCCAGTTGGATCCACAAAAGCAGAAATTGAGGTATGCGATGGCAGCGATGAAACCGCGGACCGGTGACGGCCCGATCGAGGTGGCCAAGGAGGGTCGCGTGATCGCCATGCGCATCCCGGCCGAGGGCGGCGGGCGCCTCGTCATCGAGATGAACGCCACCGAGGCGGCCGAACTGAAGGCAGCCCTGGAGGGCGTCGTCGTCGCCTGACCAGCACGAATCGACACGCGGCGGGCCCCGGGAGATCCCCGGGGCCCGCCGCCGTTTCGTCAGTGGGACTGGTGGAACGCGATCGCCTTCTCGTAGACCGCGACGGTCTCGCGGGCGATCTTCTCCCAGGAGAACTCCTCGACGCAGCGCGTGCGGCCGGCCTTCCCGTAGCGCTCGGCCAGGGCGGGATCTCGGGTGAGCCGGTTGATCGCCTCCGCGAAGGCCGTCTCGAATCCCGCGACGAACGCGGGATCCGCGGCCTGCTTCGGGTCGTAGGGCACCAGCGTCCCGGTGTCGCCGTCGACGACCACCTCGGGAATGCCGCCCACCGCGGACGCCACCACGGCCGTCTCGCAGGCCATCGCCTCGAGGTTCACGATGCCGAGCGGCTCGTAGACCGACGGGCAGGCGAAGACCGTCGCGTGGGTGAGGACCTGTCGCACGGATGCCCGTGGCAGCATCTCCTGGACCCAGGTCACGTTGCCGGCCCGGGCCTGGTTGAGTTCGGCGAACGCCGTATCGAACTCGGCGGCGATCTCCGGGGTGTCCGGGGCGCCGGCGAGCAGCAGCAACTGGGTGTCGGCGTCGAACTGCTGGGCCGCACGGACCAGGTGCACCAGGCCCTTCTGCCGGGTGATCCGTCCGACGAACACGACCAGGGGCCGATCGCGGTCGACACCGAGGGAATCGACGACATCGGTGTTGTGGTCGGGTTTGAACTCCTCGGGGTCGATGCCGTTCTTGACCACGTGGACCCGGTCGGGGTCGAGCGAGGTGTAGGACGCGAGGACGTCGGAGCGCATGCCTTCGCTCACCGAGATCACCGCCGCCGCATCCTCGAACGCGGTCTTCTCGGCCCAGGACGAGACCCGGTAGCCGCCACCGAGCTGCTCGGCCTTCCACGGGCGGTGCGGCTCGAGGGAGTGCGAGGTGACCACGTGCGGGACGTCCCGGAACTTCGAGCCGATCAACCCGGCGAAGTTCGCATACCAGGTGTGGGAATGGATCACGTCGACGTCGCCGATGGCGTTGGCCATCGACACGTCGGCGCCCAGAACCCGGAGGGCCGCATTGGCTCCGGGCGGGAAGTCCTCGGCGTGAGCCGTCGCACCTTCGCGGGGCTCGCCCATGCACTGGACTTCGACGGATTCGGTGAACTTGCGCAGTTGGGGCACCAACTGGCCGACGTGGACCCCTGCGCCGCCGTAGATGTGGGGAGGGTACTCCCGGGTGAGGATCGATACTCGCAGTGCCATAGCGCGATCGTGTCACAGAACCCTCCCCGCCGGGGCGGGAACGGTCGGTTCGCCCGCGCTGACAAGGGCGGGTTCAGATCGCCTCGGGCAATTCTCCGGTTTCCTTGTGAGGGCTCGCCCGACGTCCTAGGTTCTGGGTATGACTAGCGGACCGAACGTTCTGTCCATTGTTCTGGCTGGCGGCGAGGGCAAGCGTCTGATGCCACTGACGGCGGACCGGGCCAAACCTGCCGTCCCGTTCGGCGGCACCTACCGGCTGATCGACTTCGTGCTGTCGAACCTGGTGAACTCCGACCTGACCAAGATCTGTGTGCTCACCCAGTACAAGTCCCACTCGCTCGACCGGCACATCTCCCTGACCTGGCGGATGTCGCCACTGCTCGGCTCCTACGTCACCTCGGTGCCGGCCCAGCAGCGCACCGGCAAGCAGTGGTACCAGGGCAGCGCCGACGCGATCTTCCAGTCGATGAACCTGATCAACGACGAGGACCCCGACTACGTGGTGGTCTTCGGTGCCGACAACATCTACCGGATGAACGTCGAGGACATGGTCAACGCCCACATCGATTCGGGTCTGGACGCGACGATCGCCGGCATCCGGGTGCCCCGCAAGGAGGCGAGCGCGTTCGGCATCATCGACGCCGCTCCGGACGGGAAGATCAAGGCCTTCCTCGAGAAGCCGAAGGACCCGCCCGCGCTGAGCGACTCGCCGGAGGAGTCGTTCGCGTCCATGGGGAACTACGTGTTCACCCGCAAGGCCTTCGTCGAGGCGCTCAACGACGATGCGGCGAGCACGGACTCCCGCCACGACATGGGCGGCAACATCGTGCCCGGCTTCGTCTCCCAAGGTTCGGCCCAGGTCTACGACTTCACCGCCAACAACGTGCCCGGGTCGACCGAGAAGGACCGCAACTACTGGCGCGACGTCGGCACCATCGAGGCGTACCACGCGGCGCACATGGATCTGGTCTCGGTCGAACCCGAGTTCAGCCTGTACAACCGCAAATGGCCGATCTGGACCTCACAGGCCCAGCTGCCGGGTGCGAAGTTCACGCTGCGTGGCACCGCTGAGGACTCGATCGTCGGTGCCGGCTGCATCATCTCCGGTGGCGACGTGGATCGTTCGGTGCTCTCCCCGAACGTCATGATCGACAAGTGGGCGAAGATCGAGGAGTCGGTGATCTACTCCGGCTGCCGGATCGGGCGCAACGCCGTGATCCGGCGGGCGATCCTGGACAAGAACGTGGTCGTGCCGGACGGCGTGGAGATCGGCGTGAACGCCGAGCACGACCGGGCTCGCGGATTCCACGTCGAGAACGGGCTCACGGTGGTGGCCAAGAACGAAGAGGTCCCCGGCAACTGGTGACGCTGACGAACCGGGCCGTCCGTGCGAGTCGCACGGGCGGCCCGGTTCCGTGTGGAGGCTTCGGGACGAATCCGATCCTGATGTGCGCCGGTTCGGCTCCCGGCCGCGGGCGGGAGCAGGCCGTGGCCCGGAGGGTCAGTCCTGCGTCCAGCCCGGCACCGGGACGATGTCGGCGTAGATGCGGAAGCGCCGGGTTCCAGGGCGCTGCTCCCGGTCCCGGAACTCGTCGGTGCGGCGCTCGATCAGGGCTGTGAGCTCGTTGCCGAGCTCTTCAGCCTCGTCGTCGGTGAGGGCCAGCGTCGTGGCGCTGAGCTGGCCGGGGGTCTCGAGCGCCGGGTCGAAGTCCTCCAGCCACCCGGTCAGGGCCGCGGCGCGCTCAGCGATCGACTGCTGGATGACCTCCCTGGCCGGGATCGCGGTGTCCGGGCTGAGGAAGAGCTCCGTCTCCTTGAGCGCGAAACCGAGCGGACGCCACCAGCGCTCGCGGCCACCGGTGTGGTGCGGATCATCCTCGACGAAGCCGTGCCGCTCGAGCTGGCGCAGGTGGTAGCTGGTCTGGCCGCTGCTCTCACCCAGGGCCCGGGCCAGCTGGCTGGCCGTGGCCGGGCCGCGCTGGGCGAGTTCGGCGTACAGCGCCATCCGCAGGGGATGCGCGAACGCCTTCAGCGCCTCGGGCGTGAGTGGCGTGCGGCGTTGGTGCGTGCTCTTGCCATCCGGCATATGCAGAGATACCTTTGCATAGAAGTCTTTGCAGAGATTCCTCTGCGGTATCCAGCATACGAGGAGGGCGACGTGTCCGCAGCTACCCCCGCCGAGGCGCTCGCCTCCGATTACCGCCGGGCGCCGCTCGGGCGTCCCTTCGCCGCGCAGTTGGCGTCCACAGGGCTGGCGAACCTCGGCGACGGCATCCTCGGCACGCTCGCGCCGCTGCTCGCGCTGTCGCTGACCGGTTCGCCGACCCAGATCTCACTGTTGTCCGCGGCGACGTGGTTGCCGTGGCTCGTGCTGGGGCTGGCCGCCGGGGTCGTGATCGACCGGGTGGACCGCCGTCGCGTCCAGGTGGTCGCGCTGGCCGTGAGGGCAGGCGTGCTCGGGGTAGGGGCGTGGCTCGGCGCCACCGCAGGGCTGACCATGGTCTGGCTGGTCATGCTCGTGCTCGCCTACGGCGCCACCGAGGTGTTCGCCGACCTCGGCGCCACCTCGATCGTGCCCGACCTGGTGCCGGCAGAGCGCCTGTCGGCGGCCAACGGACGCGTGATCGGGGTGCAGCAGGTGGCCAACAGCTTCCTTGGTGCTCCACTGGCCGGCGGGCTGGTCGTGCTCGGCGCGGGGATCGGGTTCGGGACGTCGGCCGCCCTCGCGGCGCTGGCCGCGCTCGTGCTGGCCGTCGGGATGCGTGGCGACTTCCGCAAGGCCCCTGGCGACGTCGGGGCAGACCGTCCGAGCGCCCTCACCGAAGTGCGTGCCGGCCTGCGGTTCCTCTTCGCCCACCCGGTGATGCGCCCGCTGGTGATCGCCGGCAGCGTGATGAACTTCGCCCTCACCGGATACTTCGCCGTGTTCGTGCTCTGGGCGGTCGGGCCGGGTTCGGCTATCGGACTGACCGAGGCCCAGTACCCGTTGATGATGCTCGGCTTCGCGGCGGGGGCCGTGCTCGGCTCCCTCCTTGCCGAGCGGACGCAGCACTGGCTCGGCGAACTGCTCACCGTCAAGGCCACTCTCGTGATCAGCATCGTGCTCCTGCTCGTGCCGGTGTGGTGGCCGGACCCCTGGGTGGTCGCCGCGGCGCTCGCCGCGGTCGGGGTGACCAATACCATCGGCAACGTGATCGCCCAGTCGTGGCGACAGCGCCTGGTGCCGGGCCATCTGCTGGGTCGGGTCGGCGGAGCGAGCCGGACCCTCGGCCTCGGACTGATGCCGCTCGGCGCGCTCGCCGGTGGCGTGGGGGCGGAGCGGTACGGCCTCGCGGCGACCTTCGTCGGCGCCGTGGTGCTCTCGCTGGCTGCCTGGGTCTACCTGATCACGCGGGTGCGTCCGGGGACCATCCGGACGGCCGACGCCGGGCTCAGTTCCTGACCGCGACCAGCAGGCCGTCACCGACCGGCAGCAGTGCGGGGGTGAAGGACTCGTCGGTCAGCACGGCCTCCAGCGCCTCCCGGATGATCAGCGGCTCGTCGTCCTCGTTGCGCTCGTCGGCGACCAGGTCCTGCCACAGGGCGTGGTGCAGCACGAGCACCCCGCCGGGGCGCAGCAGCCCCTGCGCCTGGGCGACGTACTCGACGTACTCGAGGGGATCGCCGTCGATGTAGACCAGGTCGTAGGCGCCGTCGGTGAGCTTGGGCAGCACGCTCAGCGCCTGCCCCGCGATCAACCGCACCCTGCGACTCGGCACGCCCTCCGCGGTGAGTACCTCCCGCGCGGCCAGCTGATGCTCGGCCTCTGCGTCGATGCTGGTCAGCACGCCGTCGGAGGCCATGCCGGCGAGCAGGGCCAGCGCGGAGACGCCCGTCCCGGTGCCGATCTCGGCCACGGCCCGGGCATTGACCACCCTGGCGAGCAGCGTGAGCGTCGCCGCCACGCCGGTGCTGATGCACTCCACGCCGAGGTCGTCCGCGCGTCGACGAGCTGCCTCGGCACCGTCGGACTCCGCGACGAACGCTTCGGCGAAGGCGAGCGTCGCCGCGATCGCGGACGCGCGAGAGGGGTTCTTCGGTGCAGTCACGCGCTCAGCCTAGCGAGGCGGCCCTCCACCGAAGAGTGCGGACCCAAAGCCGGGTGGGGAGTCTCGACAAAGGGGTGAGACGGAGTCGAGGTGGCCCCGGCCCGAACCGCCTAGGCTTACCCCCATGACAGCGCTGCCTTTTGGTCGGGTCCAGACGGCCATGGTCACCCCGTTCGCCGTGGACGGGTCACTGAACCTCGCCGAGGCCAGGCGCCTGGCTGCTCATCTCGTCGACGAGCAGGGCAACGACTCGCTGGTGGTCAACGGCACCACGGGGGAGTCTCCGACCACCACGGACGCAGAGAAGCTCGCCCTGCTCGAAGCGGTGCTGGCCGAGGTCGGTGACCGGGCGAAGATCGTGGCCGGCGTCGGCACCTTCGACACCCACCACACGATCGAGCTGGCCCGGCAGGCCGAGCAGGCCGGCGTCCACGGCCTGCTCGTGGTCACGCCGTACTACAGCCGGCCGCCGCAGGACGCGCTGGCCGACCACTTCCTGACCGTCGCGGACGCCACCAGCCTGCCGATCATGATCTACGACATTCCGCACCGCGCCGGCATCCCGGTCGAGACGGCAACGATGATCCAGATCGCCGGGCACCCGAACATCGTCGCGGTGAAGGATGCGAAGGCCCAGCCGGTCGCCTCCGCCCAGGTGATGGCCGCCACCGACCTGGCGTACTACTCCGGCGACGACGCGATGACCCTGCCCCTGCTCGCGGTGGGAGGTGTCGGCGTCGTCGGCACCTCCACTCATTTCACGGGGCGGCGCACCCGGGAGATGATCGACGCGTTCGTGGCCGGCGACGTGGCGCGCGCGACCGCGCTGAACGCTGCGCTGCTGCCGGTCTACCTCGGTGTGTTCGCAACCCAGGGCTGCATGCTGGTCAAGGCGGGACTGGCGGCCCGCGGATTCGCGCCCGGTTCCGTCCGCAAGCCGCTGCTGGACGCCACCCCGCAGCAGGCGACCACGTTCACCGCGATCCTCGCCGCGTCGGGGCTCTGATCCGGGACTAACCTTGCGCCGTGGGTAACTTCGACTGGACCGAGATCCTGGTCCTGGCCGTGCTGGCCGTGATCATCTTCGGTCCCGAAAAGCTGCCCGAACTGGCCCGCAAGACCGCCCGTGTCCTCAACTACCTGCGCAACATCGCCAACGACGCCCAGGGCAAGCTGCGCGAGGAACTCGGACCCGAGTTCGCCGACCTCGAGCTGACCAACCCGAGAGCGATGGTCACCAAACACCTGCTCGATCCCGTGCAGGCGGAACTCGAGCCGGTGAAGTCCGAATTGGCGCCGCTGAAGTCGGACCTGGCGCCGGTGACGGCCGAATTCGCGGCGGCGTCGATGACTCCCTCCCCGGGCTACCAGCCGGATCCGGCTCCCGAGCCGGTCGCTGCGGGCCCGCTGGCCTGGGACACCGAGGCGACCTGACCCTCCACCGCATGGGTTCGGACGCCTGGACGCGGTACCCTGCCGAACGTGACCTCGGCATCGTCGATCTTCGTTTCGAGGATCAAGGGACTGCCCCTGCTCGACCCCAATGGCGAGCAGGTCGGCAAGGTCCGTGACGTCGTCATCCAGAACCGTTCCGGCAATCGTCCGCCGCGGGTCAAGGGACTGGTGGTGGAGCTGTTCGCACTGCGCAGGATCTTCTTCCCGATGGAGCGCGTGCACTCGATCGACCCCAACCAGGTGATCATCTCCGGCCTGGTCAACACGGTGCGGTTCTCCCAGCGCGAGCGGGAGACGCTGGTGGTCGACAACCTGTTCGACCGCACGGTGACCCGGCAGGGAGCCAGTGGCGAGGAGACCATCTTCGACGTTGCCATCAAGCGCAATCGCTCCCACGACTGGGTGCTCGCGGAGGTGGCGCTGCGTGAGGCTGGACGGCGTCCGTTCCAGCGTGGCCACGTCACGATCGTGGACTGGTCGGAGGTGCCCGACTTCATCGAGAAGCCGGCTCCCAGGGATGCCGAGCAGCAGGTGATGCGACTCAGCGAGCTCAAGCCGGCCGACGTGGCCCGGGAGCTGCACGACATGGATCCGTTGCTGCGGGCGGCTGTCGTCCAGGCCATGGATGACGACCGGCTGGCCGAAGCGCTGGAGGAGCTGCCGGAGGACGAGCAGGTGGACGTGATCGCGTCCCTCGACACCGAGCGCGCCGCTGACGTGCTCGAGGAGATGGATCCCGACGACGCCGCCGACCTGATCGCCGAGCTCGACTCCGAACTGGCCGAGACGATCCTGGAACAGATGGAGCCGGAGGAGGCGAAGGACGTCCGGACCCTGCTCAGGTACGACGCGGCCACCGCCGGCGGCCTGATGAACCCCGAGCCGGTTGTGCTGAACGCGGACGCGACCGTCGCGGACGCGCTCGCGGCCGTCCGGCGCCAGGAGATCACCCCGGCGATGGCGGCGTTGGCGTTCATCTGCCGGCCCCCCATGGATACCCCGACCGGCCGCTACCTCGGCGCCGTGCACATCCAGCGGCTGCTGCGCGAGCCGCCGTCCATGCTGGTCGCGGGCCTGATCGACCCCGACATCACGCCGCTCACCCCGCAGAGCAACATCGCACAGGTGAGTCGCTACTTCGCGACCTACGACCTGGTCTGTGCGCCGGTGGTCGACGCGGAGCGGCGGCTGCTGGGCGCGGTCACGGTCGACGACGTGCTCGACCACATCCTGCCCAACGACTGGCGCGGGGTGCAGCTGGACCGGCTCGATGTGGAGGTGACCGATGGCTAGGCAGAACCGCCTCGACACGCCCGGTCGCCGCCGAAACGAGTGGCTCCCGCGGATGCGGATGGACCAGGACACCTTCGGCAGCTTCGCCGAGTCGTTCGCGCGCTGGATGGGTACAGCGCACTTCCTGATCTGGATGACGATCATCATCGTCGCCTGGGTGCTCTGGAACGTGTTCGCACCGCAGGCCCTGGCGCCGGACCCGTTCCCCTTCCTGTTCCTCACCCTTGCGCTGTCCCTGCAGGCCTCCTACGCCGCCCCACTGATCCTGCTGGCGCAGAACCGGCAGGAGGCCAGGGACCGGGTCAGCCTGGAGCACGACCGCGAGGTGGCCGCGCAGTCCCGCGCCGACATGGACTTCCTCGCGCGCGAGATCGCGTCCCTGCGGATGCGGATGAACGACGTCGCCACCCGCGACTTCATCCGCTCGGAGCTGCGCGACCTGCTCGATGAGCTGGGTCGTGACCCGGAGGATCCCAAGGTCAGGACGAACTGAACCTCGCACCCCGTCCGGTATTCCACTCCGGTTTGGGCGCGCGTGCGGACCGAACTAGTGTTGCGCCCATGTCTGACCTGGTCACTGCCGTCCACACCGCACTCGCCGGGGTCATCGACCCCGAGATCCACCGCCCGATCACAGAACTCGGCATGGTCGAGTCCGTGGACGTCGACGACGCAGGGGTCGCGTCCGTGTCGGTGCTGCTCACGATCTCGGGCTGCCCGCTGTCGAACACGATCGAGGCCGACGTCACCAACGCCGTCTCGGGTGTCGAGGGCATCACCGGAGTGCAGGTGAGCCTCGGAGCGATGAGCGAGGAGCAGCGCGCCGAACTGAAGAAGCAGCTTCGTGGCGGACGTGAGGAGCGCGACATCCCGTTCGCCAAGCCAGACTCGCTCACCCAGGTGCTGCTGGTCGCGTCCGGCAAGGGCGGGGTGGGGAAGAGCTCGGTCACCGTGAACCTGGCGATGGCGCTGGCAGCGAAGGGCAAGAGCGTCGGCGTGCTGGACGCCGACATCTACGGCCACTCGATCCCGCAGATGCTCGGCCTGATGGACGCCATGCCGACCTCGGTCGACGGGATGATCATGCCGGTACCGACGATGGGCCTGCGGGTGATCTCCATCGGCATGTTGAAGGAGAGCCGCGACCAGGTGATCGCGTGGCGCGGGCCGATCCTCGACCGGGCGCTGCAGCAGTTCCTCGCCGACGTCTACTGGGGTGACCTCGACTACCTGATCGTCGACCTGCCGCCGGGCACCGGTGACGTGGCGCTGTCGCTGGGCCAGAAGCTGCCGAACGCCGAGGTGATCGTGGTGACCACGCCGCAGCAGGCGTCCGCGGAGGTGGCCGAGCGTGCGGGCACGATGGCATCGATGCTCGACCAGAAGGTGATCGGCGTCATCGAGAACATGGCCTACCTCGAGGTGACCTGCCCGAAGTGCGGCGAGAGCCACCGCGTGGACGTGTTCGGTACCGGTGGCGGTGCCGAGGTGGCCGGAACGCTGAGTGCGCGGCTCGGCTACGAGGTGCCCCTGCTCGCCGAGGTGCCGATGGACCCCTCACTCGCGGCGGGCGGAGACCTCGGCGTCCCCCTGGTGGCCACCGGGCCGGATCGTCCCGCGGCTGCCGTCCTGATGGCACTCGCCGAGCGACTGGCCTCGCGCAAGCGGAACCTGGCCGGCTTCAAGCTCGGCGTCACGCCGGTCGGCTGACCCTCTCCTCCGCGCACCTCGACCGGTCGGTGGTCCGCAGGATTCACACAGGCGACGCATAGCCGGACCGTCCCGGCCCTGCAATAGGCTGGAACGGTGAGTAGCGATCGAGCCGTTCCCCGCCGCACCATCCTGGCCGTTCCCGGCTCGTCCGACCGTTTCATCGAGAAGGCCCGCACGCTCGCGGTCGACGGGATCTTCCTCGATCTGGAGGACGCGGTCGCGCCCGCAGTGAAGGTGGAGTCGCGGCAGCGCATCGTCGCCGGGCTGAACGATGAGCGCGGCTTCGCCGCGGGCCTGGTCACCGTGCGCGTGAACGGCTGGGAGAGCCCCTGGACCTACGGCGACGTGATCGATGTGGTCGCCGGCGCCGGCGCCGGCGCCCGGATCGACGCGCTCGTGCTGCCGAAGACCCAGTCGGCCGCTCAGGTTCAGGCGCTGGACCTGCTGCTCACCCAGGTCGAGCACACCGCCGGACTGCCGGTCGGGCGGATCGGCCTCGAGGTGCAGATCGAGGACGCTGTCGGCCTTCTCCACGTCAACGAGATCGCCGCGGCGAGCCCGCGGCTGGCCAGCCTCGTGTTCGGTCCCGGCGACTTCATGGCGAGCCTCGGCATGGGCGGCCTGAACGTCGGCGCCCAGCCGGCCGGCTACCCCGCGGACGCGTTCCACCACGTGCTGATGTCGATCCTGGTCGCTGCGCGGGCACACGGGCTGCAGGCCATCGACGGGCCGTTCGTTGCGATCCGCGACGTCGAAGGGTTCCGCCGCTCGGCCGAGCTGAGCGCAGCCCTGGGCTATGACGGCAAATGGGTCCTGCACCCGGCCCAGGTGGAGGCCGGCAACGAGGTGTTCTCGCCGAAGCCCGCCGACTTCGAGCGGGCACAGCGGATCATGGCGGCCTACGCCCACGCCACCGAACTCGCGCAGGGTGCGGTGGGCGCGATCGTGGTCGACGACGAGATGGTGGACGAGGCGGGGGTCAAACTGGCCGCCGCCATCCTGGCCCGTGGCCGGGCCGCCGGAATGGAGGAGAACCAGTGAGCCAGCCGGTCCCGAGGCTGAGCAGCCTCTTCAAGCTCGAGTACCCCCAGTCGGTCGGGGTGTTCGGCTCCTACGACGAGGCGCAGCAGGTGGTGGACTTCCTCGCCGACGCGAAGTTCCCGGTCGAGAACCTCTGCATCGTCGGCACCGAGCTGAGGTCGATCGAGCGGGTTCTCGGCCGTCGCAGCTGGGGTACCGTGATCGGCTCCGGCGTGCAGAGCGGCCTCACGACCGGCCTGATGATCACCCTGGTGATGTGGCTGTTCATGCCCGCAGCAAACTTCGTGTTCCTCGCCCTGTACGCCCTCGGCGTGGGCATCATCGTCGGGATCGTGTTCGCGGCCCTCGGCTACTGGATGAGCCAGGGCAAGCGCGACTTCCGTTCGGTCTCGCAGACGATGGCCACCAAGTACGAGGTGCTGGCCGAGCACAAGGTCGCGGGGCAGGCCAGGGAGCTGATCTCGGCCATGCCGGGCGCCCGCGCCGCCCAGTTCAACCCGGTCCAGGCCCCGGCCGCCCCGGCACCGCAGGGCTATCCGCCGCAGCCTCCTGCCGGCTATCCGCAGGGCGGCTACCCGCAGGGCCAGGGCAGCTACCCGTACCCCCAGCAGGCGTACCCGCCTGGCTACCCGCCGGTGCCGGGCTACCCGTCCGCGGGGCCGTCGTACCCCACTGGCGCCCCGACCGGCCCCGGCTATTCCGAGCCCCCGGACGCGCCCGAGGCACCCGCGAAGCCGGAGGACGGCGGTTCCGCGAACCCCTGAGGTCGTGCATGCAGAAGGGCCGCCCCCACCGGGGGCGGCCCTTCTGCGTTGCTCAGCTGTCGGCCATGTCCCCGGCGAGGAACTCGGCGTAGGCCGGCAGGTCCAGCTGCCCGGAACCCGAGACGCCGATCACGATCACGGGCGACTCGCCGTCCTCGGTCGCCTTCCGAGCCTGCCGGATCGCGCCGGCGATGGCGTGGTTGGACTCCGACGCCGGAACGATGCCCTCGGCCCGGGCGAACATCACCCCGGCCTCGAACGCCTCGAGCTGCTTCACCGAAATCGCGTCGATCAGGCCCTCGTGGTAGCAGTGGCTGACCAGCGGCGCCATGCCGTGGTAGCGCAGGCCGCCGGCGTGCACCGGGTCCGGCACGAAGTCGGCGCCGAGGGAGTACATCTTCAGCAGCGGCGTCAGGTGGGCGGTGTCGCCGAAGTCGTAGCGGTACTCACCCTCGGTGAGTGACGGGGCGGCCTTCGGCTCGCAGGCAACGATCTTCGTCTCCGCACGGCCCTCCAGGTTCTCCCGGATGAACGGGAAGCTGATCCCGGCCAGGTTCGAACCGCCGCCGGCGCAGGCGAACAGGTAGTCCGCGGGGCGCTCGCCGAACAGCTTGAGCTGCTTGAGCGCCTCCTGGCCGATCACCGTCTGGTGCAGCAGCACGTGGTTCAGCACCGAACCGAGTGAGTAGCTGGCGCTCTCGTCCTTTGCTGCCGCCTCAACCGCCTCGCTGATCGCCATGCCGAGCGAGCCGGAGGTGTCCGGGAACTGCTCGCGCAGGGCGCGTCCGGCGTCGGTCAGCTCGGACGGGCTCGCCACCACGCTTGCTCCGAAGGTCTCCATCAGCACGTGCCGATAGGGCTTGCCGTCGTAGCTCGAACGCACCTGCCAGATGTCGCAGCTCATCCCGAACACCTGGCAGGCGAAGGCGAGGGCAGAGCCCCACTGCCCGGCTCCGGTCTCGGTGGTGAGGCGCAGGCGCCCGGCGAGCTTGTTGAAGTAGGCCTGTGCGACCGCCGAGTTGGTCTTGTGGCTGCCCACCGGCGAGGCGCCTTCGTACTTGTAGTAGATCCTGGCCGTGGTGCCCAGGGCCTGCTCCAGCCGGCGCGCCCGGTAGAACGGGGACGGCCGCCACAGCCGGTAGATGTCGTGTACCGCCTTGGGGATCTCGATCCAGCGTTCGGTGGACGCCTCCTGCTCGATCAGACCCATCGGGAACAGCGCGGCCAGGTCGTCGGGCACCAGCGGCTGCTGGGTGCCCGGATGCAGGTGCGGCGGCGGCGGAGTGGGCAGGTCGGCGACGATGTTGTACCAGTGCGTGGGCATCTGGGACTCGTCCAGCACCACCTTCGTCTGCATCGGGTCCGGTTGGTTCAGCTCGTCCATCGGCTCGACGTTCTCGGGCAACTCAGCGCTCCTTCGCATCCTGTCCAGGTGGCCGGGCACCGTTGACCGACCGGGCAGCACTCTAGGGCGTTCCCCGTTGTCGTGGGCGCCTGTCCAGACCGGGTTTCACCGCGCCCAGATGGACGCCATCCAGGCCTCGACGGCGTCGGGGTCCCGGGGCAGGTGGTCGGAGAGGATCTCGCAGCCGTCCTCGGTGATCACGATGTCGTCCTCGATCCGGACGCCGATGCCGCGCAACTCCTCCGGCACCAGCAAGTCGGTGCTCTTGAAGTACAGGCCCGGCTCGACGGTGATCACCATGCCCGGGCGCAGCTCGGCGTCCCGGTAGTTCTCCTGGCGGGCCTGCGCACAGTCGTGGACGTCCAGCCCGAGGTGATGGGAGGTGCCGTGCACCATCCAGCGGCGGTGGTGGCCGCCGGTGGTGGGGTCGAGCGACTCCTCGGCCGTCACCGGCAACAGCCCCCACGCCTCGAGGTGCTGGGCGATGACCCGGACCGCGGCAGCGTGCACGTCGGAAAACTTGTTGCCGGGCCTGGCGGCGGCCATCCCCGCGGCCTGTGCCTTGAGGACTGCCTCGTAGACCTTGCGCTGGGCCGGGCTGAAGGTGCCCGAAACCGGCAGGGTGCGGGTGATGTCGGCGGTGTAGAGCGACTCGACCTCGACACCGGCGTCCATCAGCAGCAGGTCGCCCGGCCGGATCTCGCCGTCGTTGCGGATCCAGTGCAGCGTGTTCGCGTGGTCGCCGGACGCGGCGATGGTGTCGTAGCCGACCGCGTTGCCGTGGTGGCGGGCGTGCAGCCCGAAGACGCCCTCGACCCAGCGTTCGCCACGGCCGCGCCGGATCGCCTCGGGCAGGTCGGCCACGACTGCCTCGAAGCCGACGGCGGTGTCGGCGCAGGCCTGCCGCAGTTCGCCGAGCTCGAAGGGGTCCTTGGCCAGCCGCGCTTCGGACAGCGCAACATGGAACTCGCCATCGGCGATCTCGGCCGCTTCGGCGTCGACGGAGGCCTCGGCGCGGAGGCTGCCCAGGGTGGCGGTGATCGTCTCGTCCGCTTCGCGCAGGAGCCGCACCTTCACTGCGGACAGATTCTTCGCCAGAGCGCCGGAGAACTCCGAGATGGGTGCGCAGGAGATCCCGGTCAGCGCGGACATCTCGGCCAGCGACTCCCGGGTGCCGACCCACATCTCGCCGTAGCGGGCGTCAGCGTAGAACTCGGGGTCGGTGCGCGGCGCGCGCGGCTTGAAGTACAACGTGGCCTCATGGCCGGTGTCGGTCGGCTCGAGGACCAGGACGGCGTCCGGCTCACGGTCGGAGCCGAGTCCGGTCAGCCAGGCGAATGCGGAATGCGGCCGGAACCGGTAGTCGGTGTCGTTCGCGCGGGGCTTCAGCCCGCCGGCGGGGATGACCAGTCGCTCACCGGCGAACGCCTCGGCCAGGGCCCGGCGCCGCAGTGCTGCGGACGCGGCGGCGGGCAGTTCGGCCGGGAGCTCGTCGGGGTAGGGGGCCCAGCCCTGCGGGATGAACGCCTTGAACGGCTCGGAGAACGGCGTCTGCCGGTTGGGGATCACGAGCGGTTCGGTGTCGGTGGGCTCCTCGGTCATGTCTCGCATGCTATCCCCGCGCCGATTCGGGACAGAACTGCCGCGCATCGCCGAGCGGGCGGCCGGAACGACCGTCCGGCACTGGCCGGTGACAGCTTCGTCCCGTTCCCCGGGTGGACCGAGTTCGGAACCGTCCCCAACCTGGTCCGGGCGGACCGAGTTCGGAACCGTCCCCAACCTGGTCCGGGTACCGGGCTCCCGCGCAGCCACTAGAGTCGGACTCCACAACTCCAGGAGGTCCGATGAAGGCTGATCCCACGGCGCAGCTCCGGCTGCTCGACCTGCAGGCCGAGGACACCGCGATCGCCCAGCTCGAGCATCGGCGCCGCTCCCTGCCCGAGCATGCTGCGCTCGCCGAGGCGCGGATCACCCGGGCCCATCTCGGTGAGGACCTGGTGGCCGTCCGCACCCGGGTGGGCGACCTGCAGCTGGACGTCGAGAAGGCCGAGTCCGACCTGGTGCCGGTGCGGGAGCGCCAGGCCCGCGACCAGCAGCGGGTGGACGCGGGGGTGGTCACCGACCCGAAGCAGCTGAACGCGATGCTGGATGAGATCACACATCTGAGCCGGCGCATCTCCGATCTCGAGGACATCGAGCTCGAGGTGATGGAGCGGCTCGAGGCCGCAACCACGGAGCAGGACCAGAAGGCGACCGAACTGGCCGAACTCGAGGCATCGATGCGGGCCCTGATCGCCTCGAGGGACGCGCAGCTGGCCGAACTCGATGCTGAGCGTGCCGGGCACCAGCAGTCACGCGACGGCATCGCGACCCAGATCCCTGCCGACCTGCTGGCCCTCTACGACCGGATCCGCGAGCGCGCCGGTGGGGTCGGTGCCGCCGAGCTCAAGGGGCGCCGGTGCGGCGGATGCCAGCTGGAGGCCACCTCGAGCGCCCTCACCGCCTATGCCGCTGCCGCCCCCGACGAGGTGCTGCGCTGCGAGGAGTGCGAACGCGTCCTGGTTCGGACCTCGTCGGTACTTCCCTGATGGCCCGACCGCGGGTGCCGCGGTGCGGTTCGTCCCGCTTCGACGGGGACTCCCGCACCCTTCGCTGAGGAGGAGCAATGCCCAGTCGCCACCTCTCGCTGAGGCAGAGCGAGCCACCCGTCCTGCGCGAAGGCCTGCGCCGGCTGCGGGCGTCCCTCGGGGTGCCGGGGAGCTTCCCTGCCGAGGTTCTGGACGAAGCCGAGCACGCGGCGAAGACCCCTGTGCTGCCGATCGCCGACCGCACCGACATCGAGTTCGTCACCCTCGACCCGGAGAGTTCGACCGACCTCGACCAGGCGTTCCACCTCGCTCGCGCCGGTTCCGGGTACCGGCTGGAGTACGCGATCGCGGACGTGGCAGCGTTCGTCACCCCCGGTGGCCGTCTCGACACGGAGACGCACGAGCGTGGCGAGACGCTGTACGCGCCCACCCGCAAGACCCCGCTGCACCCTTCGGCCCTCTCCGACGGCGCGGCGAGCCTGCTGCCCGATCAGGTGCGACCCGCGCTGGTCTGGGAACTGGAGTTCGACGCGTCCGGGCAGACCACGGCCACGCGGGTCTCGCGCGGCCTGGTCCGTAGTCGCGCCAAGCTCGGCTACGTGGCGGCGCAGGCGGCGCTGGACGCGGGCACCGGTGGCGAGCAGCTGGAACTGCTTCGGGAGTTCGGGAAGCTCCGACTCGACCTGGAAGCGGCCCGGGGCGGGGTGAGCCTGTCGGTACCCGAGCAGGAGGTGGTCGCCTCCGATGACCACTGGACGCTCGAGTTCCGCGCGACGCTGCCGGTCGAGGACTGGAACGCCCAGCTGTCGCTGGCCACCGGGATGGCCGCAGCCGGGCTGATGCTGGAGGCGGGCGTGGGCATTCTCCGCACGCTGCCGCCCGCGCGGGACAACTCCCTGGCGAAGTTGCGCCGGACCGCGGGTGCACTGGGCATCAGATGGCCTCACGACGAGACGTACCCGACCTTCGTGCGAGGGCTGGACGGGTCGGTTCCGGCGGAGGCCGCGATGCTGAACTCCTGCACGCTGCTGTTCCGCGGAGCCGGGTACCAGGCCTTCCGCGGCACGATCCCCGAGCAACCGCTGCACGCGGCGATTGCAGCGCCCTACGCCCACGTGACCGCGCCGCTGCGTCGGCTGGTCGACCGCTACACCGGCGAGATCTGCGTGGCGATCTGCGCGGGCCAGGAGGTGCCGGACTGGGTGAGCCAGTCGATGGCCGGCCTGCCTGCGGTGATGGACAACTCGAACCGCCGGGCCAAGAAGTACGAGCGGGGAGTGGTCGACCTGGTCGAAGCCATGGTGCTGGCGCCGCAGCTGGGCCACACGTTCACCGGCACGGTGCTCGAGGTCGATCCGGAGGACGACCTTGGCGTCCTGCAGATCCCCGAGCCGGCCGTGGAGGCGAAGGTGAAAGGGGCAGAGCTCGTTCTCGGCGAGCAGGTGGCGGCGACCCTGGTCGCGGCCGACCTGTTGTCCGGGCGGGTGGAGTTCCGCGTCCTGCCCGGTTGAGGACTAGGTCGCCAGCGGGTGGTGCGGGTGTTGGGGGTCGCGCGCCTGGAACGACAGGATCGCGGGGTTCTGGATCACCCCGTCCCGGATCTCGATGGCCCGGGCGATCGTCGGGTCGGCGTCCCACGCCCCGGGTCCGCCCAGCACCGTGGGCAGGAACGGCAGCAGGGCCTCACTGATCTCCCAGGTGGCCGAGTTCCACAGGTGCGACGGGCTGTGGTCGACCGCGTAGTAGGACACCCGGTCGCCGACGGTGAACAGCGGCTCGGCGAAGGTGGTCGGGCGGGCCCAGCTGAACGCCATGCCCTCGTCACAGGAGACGTCGACGATCAGGGTGCCGGGGGAGAGCCGGGGCAGGTCGTCGGTGTGGAGGAAGATGATCGGCGCGTCGGTGTCCTGCAGGACGCAGTTCACGATGATGTCGAAGCCGGCGAGGAACTCGGGCAGGGGCCGGGGTCCGTCCTCGGTCTCGGCGACACTCGCCCCGTCGGGGTCGGTGTCGAGGTGCACCAACTGGGTGGCGGGAATGGGCGCGGCGACGGCCGCGGTCTGCCGCGTGGTCAGCACGTCGACGTCGTGGACGCCGAGCGCGGTGAGAGCGGTGACGGCGCCCCGGGCGGTGGCGCCGAAGCCGATCACGACCGCGCGCAGCCGGCGTCCGAAATCACCGCTGGTCCCGGTCAGCTGCATGGAGTGCAGCACCGAGCAGTAGCCGGCGAGCTCGTTGTTGCGGTGGAACACATGCAGGCTGAACGATCCGTCCGGGTTCCAGTGGTTCATGGCCTCGAAGGCGATCAGGGTGAGGCCCTTGTCGATAGCGAGCTGGGTGAGCTCGGCGTCCTGCACGCAGTGCGGCCAGCCGAGCAGCGTCTGACCCTCCCGCAGTCCGTCGATGTCCTCGAGCACCGGCTTGGGCAGCAGGATCACGTCGCGCCCGGCGACCAGTTGCTCGCGGGAGGCGAAGCCGCCGACCAGGGGTGCGAGCTCGGTGTCAGGGAGCCCGAAGCGCTCGCCGTACCCGTGCTCAAGGAACACCTGTGGTCGCAGCTCGTCGGGGATCCGTTCGAGGTGGGCCGGGTGCAGTGGCAGCCGGTGTTCGTTCTCCTTGCGCGAGTGCCCGATGACTCCGATGCTGAGCTGGTTCACACGGCCTCCTTGCCGGGGTGTCCTCCGGTCAGGCTACGCGCCGGGGCGAGTGGAGGCACATCGGGAGCGGGCGATACGCTGGGCGGCGGACGAGTCGGCCGGGTGATCGCTGCGCGAGCAGAGGAAAGTCCGGACTCCACAGAGCAGGGTGGTGGGTAACGCCCACCCGGGGTGACCCGCGGGAAAGTGCCACAGAGAACAGACCGCCCCTCCGCAGGGAGGAGCAAGGGTGAAACGGTGGTGCAAGAGACCACCAGCACCCCAGGTGACTGGGGTGGCTCGGTAAACCCCACCCGGAGCAAGACCGAGAAGGGTCCGAGTCTTCGGACGCGGACCCGCGGACGCCGTTTGAGCGCTGCTCGCGCGAGGCGCCCGGGTTGGTCGCACGCCGGCAACGGCGAAGGCGGTTGGCAACAGCCGTCGCAGATGGATGATCACCGCCCGTGAGGGCACAGAATCCGGCTTACAGGCCGGCTCGTCCCCTCAACTTGCTCTGACTAGGCGTGATACCCGCGGTTTGGGGTGGGAGTCCGGAGGGAGTCCGGAATTCCTGCGACCTGTTCCTCCGTATCCGCCCGCAAGGCGGCATCGATCGCGTCCCGCGTGCGGTCGTCTGAGTCCGGCCAGAGGTGGGAGTAGGTGTTCAGGGTCTCCTCGGCCGACTTGTGCCCCAACCGGGCCTGTACGACCTTCACCGACGCCCCGGAGTCGATCAGCAGGCTCGCGTAGTAGTGCCGCAGCTCGTGGAAGTCGAACCCGGCCAGGCCGGCGGCATCGAGCTTCTGCCGCCATTCGTCGTAGAAGGTCTTGGGTCGCCACGGGTTGCCCCGGAAGGTGGTGAACAGCAGGCCTTCCGGGCCAGGCTTGAACCTCTTGAGATGGCGGGCGAGGGCTTCGGCGACGAACTCCGGCAGCGGCACCTCCCGGACGCTGGAGATCGTCTTCGGCGGTCCGAACACCGGCACGCCGCCCCGGCCGACGTCGATCAGCTGCCGGTCGACCACGACCTTCCGTTCGAGGAACTTGACCCGATCGACGGTCAGGCCGAACGCCTCGCCACGCCGCAGCCCCATCCCGGCGGCCAGCCACACCGCGGCTTCCAGGCGTGGGCCGACCACAGCCGCGGCCGTCCGCACATGCTCGGTCGACCGGGGCTCGACGCGCGTCCTCACGATCTCGGGGAGCTTGATCCCGACGCAGGGCGTCCGGGCGATCCGCCGGTTCTCGACTGCGTCCTTCAGGATCGTCGACACGTAGGAGTAGGTGACCGTCACCGTCCTCGCGGCGTACCGCTCGGCCAGGGTGGCGACGAGGCTCTGAATGGTGGCCTTGCTGATCGTCTCCAGGCGGCGATCACCGATCACCGGATACACCCGCACCCTGAGTGCGAGTTCGACCAGGGACGCCGTCCGCGGCCGGAACACCTGCGACGTGCGCCACGTCTCCGCGTAGTCGCGGAAAGTAATCCGGCCCGCCTTGGGGACGACGTAGGTGCCGGTAAGCATGGAACTGGTCTGTGCGTCGAGCCAAGCCTGGGCGTCCCGCTTCCGCGCGAAGTGCCTGGCGTGCTCCTTGCCGGCATCGTCGACGAAGCGTGCCCGCCACGCGGCCGCAGTCGCCTTGACTCCGGCCGTGATCCCTTGCGCTGCGAGTTCGGCCACCAGCGCGTCGACCGCCGCCTGGGACTTCACCGTTGTCACGCGGTTCGATCCTGTCGAGTCGACATACAGCACACGCCACGACGCGGGCCTGGCCGCGATGTTCTTGCCCGCCATCAGTTCGGCCCCGCGTCCTGCCCGCCCTGGGCTGCGGCAGCTTCGGCTTCGGCGCGACGGGCGGCGACCGCCGCGTTGTGGGCGGTCAGGATCCCCGCGAAGTACTGACGGTTCACCTCCTCCACCACACCGCCGGGCCTCGGCGGCAGGTGCGCGATGATGCCCTCCCGGATGCGGTCCGCGCCGGAGGAGAGGGTGTCGAGCAGTTCCAGCACTTCCTCGGCCCAGGCTCGTATGCGGTCGCCATCGGGTGAGTCGCTGCTTCGTGTCAGTCCGGTGACCACGCGTTCGCGATCCCCGTCGATGGCGGCCAGTTCCTGCTGGATGCCCATCGAGATCCGGAACTCGGTCTCGTGGGCGCGCATCCCGATGTTGGTGAGCTCGCGGAAGGCATCGTCCGCGTTCGACCAGTCCGCCAGCATGTCGTCCACCGTGGACCCCAGAACTTCGGCGAGCGCGTACACCTCGTCGAGTCGGCAGGGACGTTGCGCCTTCTCGACCCGGTCGACGGTGGCCTGGTGGAACTTCAACCCGTACCGCTCCCGGAGTTGGACGGCAAGGTCGGTCTGGGACAGGCCGCGAAGCTCCCGGAGGCGTCGCACCTCGCGCGCGAAGGTCTGGCCGAGCGGGCCGACGTCGGCACCGCTGGCGGCGGCTTCGGTGTCTGTCATGCCCTCAGCCTAACAACACCATGTTGTGTTGCCAATACCGTGCTTGACAGCTCGGTCGTCCCCGCGCATAATCAACATGCTGGTATCCCTACACACTGTTATGGAGTGAGCGATGATCGACGACAGCGAGATCTGGTTCACGGACCAAGTGGCCGAGTACCTCCACACCCCAGCCACAACGATTCGGTGGTGGCGCTACGTCGGCCAGGGCCCCAAGAGCTTCAAGCTCGGGGCCCGCAAGGTCGCCTACCTGCGCAGCGACGTGGAAGCCTGGTTGCAGCAGCAATACGCCGCGTAAGTTCGCTCGCGGTGCCGGAGCCGGTCCCGTGGATGGTGTGACGTCGGTATCGGACTGAGTCCGGCATTCGAGGTCAGCTGGGGGCGCGGTGGCCCGCTTTGCGGAGTTCGTGGGTGTGCTCCGCCTCGGCTCCGAGGGTGCGTTCGGTGTGGTCGGCGTGGAAGAGGGCTTCGGCGAGCAGGCGCTGGACGTGGGCGTCGGCGGCGGTGTAGTAGACGAAGGTGCCTTCGCGGCGTCCGTGCACGAGGCCCGCGAGGCGGAGCTTGGCGAGGTGTTGGCTGACCGAGGTCTGGCTGACGCCGGCGAGTTCGGCGAGGCAGTTCACCGACGATTCGCCCTGGAGCAGCGCCCAGAGGATCTTGATCCGGGTGGGGTCGGCGAGCATGCGGAAGGTCTCGGCGGCGAGGTCGGCCTGCTCACGCTCCGGCATGGTCAGTGCGGCCAGCTGGTTGTGCATGCCAGCATCGTAGGCTGGCTGTCTATCTTCGTATCTACGCAGATAGCATGACCGCATGCCAGCGCCCACGCCCAGTCGCCGCCAATCCGCGGACGTCCCCGAGCGTCACACGCATCGCCACCACGACTACGGTCCTGCGCACGAGCACGGCCACGCCGCGGAGGGCGATCACCACGAGCACGGCTACGGGCTGCTCGGATGGCTCCGCCATGCGCTGACCCCGCACTCCCACGACGCCGCGGATTCGATCGACTCCGCCTTGGAGTCCAGCGCGCGCGGCATCCGGGCGGTGAAGATCAGTTTGGTTGGCCTTGGCGTCACCGCCGTCCTGCAGTTGGCGATCGTCGCGATCTCGGGCTCGGTCGCGCTGCTGGCCGATACCATCCACAACTTCTCCGACGCCTTGACCGCGGTCCCGTTGTGGATTGCCTTCGTGCTGGGACGGCGCCCGCCGAATCGTCGCTACACCTATGGCTACGGACGAGCCGAAGACCTCGCCGGACTGTTCGTGATCGCCATGATCGCTCTGTCCGCCGTCCTGGCCGGCTACGAAGCCATCACACGGCTGCTCAACCCGGCTCCGGTGACCAATCTGGGCTGGGTGGCCGCAGCCGGTCTGGTGGGCTTCTTCGGCAACGAGGCGGTAGCGGTCTTCCGCATCCGTGAGGGCAGGGCGATCGGGTCGGCGGCGCTGGTCGCGGACGGTCACCACGCCCGCACTGACGGACTCACCTCGCTGGCCGTCCTGCTCGGCGCCGGCGGCGTCGCGCTGGGTTGGACCTGGGCCGACCCGGCGATCGGGCTGCTGATCACGGTCGCGATCCTGATGGTGCTGCGTACGGCCGGACGCGACGTGTTCGCTCGCCTGATGGATGCCGTGGACCCCGAGCTCACCGACCGGGTTGAGGACGCTCTCGTCGAAACGCCGGGAGTCGCCGCCGTCAACGAGCTGAAGCTGCGCTGGATCGGCCACCACCTCCATGCTGAGGGCGCGCTGGAAATCCAGCCCGGCACGGACGCCGCCAGTGGCGCAGCCGTTGCCGCGGAGGCCGGACGACGACTGCGCTCGGCGGTACCCGGGTTCGCCACCCTCACCCTCACCACCGCGACATGCGAGCCTCCAGGCACCGCGCGTCCAGGGGAGGGTTCGGCGGGCCCGAGGAACCGGCCGGACGACTCAGGACACTAGCCGGCGAGTCGGGACCGGACCTGTGTGAGCAGGTCGGTGGGATCGAGCCACATGGATGGGTACTCGCCGTACCAGCGCTGCACCCCATTGGCGTCGATAAGGACGAAACTGTGGCCGGGCAGGTCGGCGTGCATGCCTTTGCCGAGGGTGCCGTAGGCCCTGGATGCGGTGCCGTCGTCGAGGAGGAACGGGGTGGTGACGCCGTAGTGGGCCATGTCGGCGCTGATGTCGGCCTTGCTGTTCATGACGATGGGCAGGACGGTGAGGCCGGCGGCGTCGAAGTCGGTCTTGTGTTTCTCGATCTCGGCCATCTGCATGATGCAGGCGCCGCAACCGGCGCCTTCGTTGAAGTAGAGCAGGACGGGCCGTCCTCGTAGCGCCGACAGGGTGATGGTGGTGTCGGCGGTGGTGCGCAGCGTGAAGTCGGGCGCCGGACGGCTCGTGTTCGCCGAGGTGGTCTGCGAGGTGAGCAGCATGCCGGCGACGACGGCCACGACGGCGAGGGCGCTGCTCAAGCCGAGCCAGCGCCTCCAGTTGCGACGGCGCTTGTCGGCTGCAGCGGCCGCTTTCTGGCGGGCGTGGAGTTCGTGGCGGGCAGTGGTGTTGCTCATGGGTGGGTCCTTCCGGATGGTCAGTGGCAGGGGGTGGAGGGTTCCGGCGTCGAGGCTGCGGCTTCGTCGGCGGTGGTGGCGCGCTCATCGGCCGGACGGCGGTCGCGCCGGCCGATGAGGGTGCCCCAGATGAAGACGCCGGCGACGGCGAGCAGGCCGAGTCCGAGGACGGGTTCGGGGACGGGCTGCAGCCAGGTCTCCAGTGAGGCGAACCAGCCGGCCAGCGCCCGTCCGGTGGCGACCTGGATCTCTGGCCCGCTGGTCATCTGGCCGGTGTTGGCCAGGTAGATGATGAAGCCGCCCATGATCGCGAACCCGGCCGCGACGAGCAGGTTCACCGTGTTGGTCGCCAGCGTCCAGCGGCCGAGGCGGAGCCGGACGGGCTTGGCGACCAGGGGCTTGTTCCGCAGCCCGGTCGCGTCCCAGACCAGGGCCATCACGAATAGCGGGAACACCATCCCGAAGACGTAGGCCAGGCCGAGCCCGACGCCGCCGATCGGGTTGCCGGCGAGCGCGGACAGGGTCATGACGCCGACCAGGACGGGTGCGCAGCAGCTGGACGCGATGCCGCTGAAGACGCCGAGGGCGAAGAAGCTGGCCCCGTCCCCGCGGCTGGTGTCGGGGGTGCGCAGGAAGTTCGGCAGGCTCCACATGCGGCCCGACAGGGTGAACCCGGCCAGGGCGAGCATCAGGATGCCGCCGGCCCAGTACAGCACCGCGTGGTACTTGGCGATCGCCGCTGCGATCAGGCTCACCCCGACCGTGATCGGCACCAGGATCGAGGCGAGCCCGGCCGCGAACAGGAAGGTGAGCGGCAGCAGCCGCCAGCGCCGGTTCTTCACCGCCCCGGCCAGGTAGCTGGGGGCGAGGAACACGATGCAGCACGGAGCGAACAGGGCGACACCGCCGGCGAAGAAGGCGGCCAGGACGCCGCCGGTGGTCAGCAGGTCACCCACGGCGAACCTCCCCGGTGTTGGCGGTCTCGCGCCGGGCGAGGAGGGCTTCGAGCTTGCGTCGGGGCAGGCGTCCGGCGGAGAACCAGGCGCCGTCCACGAGGACGAGCGGGTTCATGGCCGGGCGGTGGGCGGCTAGCAGGTCGCGGCCGGCGGGGGAGGTGGCGTCGACGAGTTCGATCCGGAGCGGTGCGCCGGCGTCGGCCATGGCGCCCAGCACCTGCCGGGCATCGTTGCAGAAGTGGCAGCCGGGCGCGGTGACCACGGTCACCGTGGCGGTGTGTGGGCTCATCGGGTGGCGCTCTCTCCTCGGACGGCGGCGGGCGCCGGATCGGGTTCGGCGGCGTTGGCGCCGTCTGTGGTGAAGGTCGGCTGTTGCCAAGGCTCTGGCGTCAGCTGTGGCGGCGGGGGTGCCGGGGTGGGGGACTGCGTGCGGGCGTGTGCGCCACCGAGGGAGGCGAGGATCCAGAACACGCAGGCCCAGATCGCGGCGACGGTGATTCCGCCGAACAGCCACGGGAGGGTCATGCCCATCCCGCCGAATCCCATCATGGGGACCTCCTGGGGTAGTCGATGGGCCCAGCCAACGCCGCGTCCCGGGTGGAAAACCCGAAGTGACGATGAAGAAACGACGTAGATGGCCGGCGTGGTTGGGATCGTCGCCGGCTGTGGCGCATGATGGCGGCCATGACCGATACTGCGGCCGTCGCGCACGTCCTGGTGGTGGACGACGAGACCGTTCTGGCCGGCATGGTCGCGAACTACCTGCAACGTGCGGGTTTCCGCACCAGCGTCGCCCACGACGGCGTCCGCGCGGTCGAGGTCGCGCTCGCCGAGGCCCCGGACGTGGTGGTGCTCGACCTGGGCCTGCCCGGCAAGGACGGGCTCCAGGCGTGCCAGGAGATCCGGCGGCACTCGGACTGCTACATCCTGATGCTCACCGCCCGCAACGAGGAGATCGACAAACTGGTCGGCCTGTCGACCGGCGCGGACGACTACATGACCAAGCCCTTCAGTGCCCGCGAGCTGGTCGCCCGCGTCCAGGTGCTGCTGCGGCGGCCCCGCGCCGACCGGGTCGTGGACGAGCCGCCCCGCCTGGTCGGCGCGCTGCGGCTCGACCCGGCCGCACGCCGGGTGTGGGTGAACCAGGTGGAGGTCGACCTGACCCGGACCGAGTTCGACGTGCTCGACGTCCTCTCGGCCCGGCCGAGGGCCGCCTTCACCCGCAGGCAGCTGGTCGACACCGTCTGGGGCGAGGACTGGGTGGGGGACGAGCACCTCGTCGATGTCCACATCGGGCACCTGCGCCGCAAGCTCGCCGCGGTGGCGGACCTGCCGTTCGTCGACACCGTCCGCGGCGTCGGGTACCGGATGGGCGCGGCGCAGTGACCGCATCCCGGCCGGGGAGCCTGACCACCCGGCTGCTGGTCCTGCAGATCGCGGTGTCGGTGGCGATGGCTATGACGATGATCGTGGTGGCCGTGATCGCCGGTCCGCCGCTGTTCGAGGCGCACATGCGGGCGGCCGGCCACGACAGCCCTGAGGTGTTGCAGCACTCGGAGGAGGCGTTCAACACCGCCGGGACCCTGGCCCTGCTGATCGGGCTGGCGATCGCCGCCACCGGCGCGATCGTGGTCAGCGTCCTGGTCAGCCGCCGGTTGCGGCGCTCGCTCACCGGCCTTGGGGAGGCGGCGGCGCGGATCGCCGATGGTGACTACGACCAGCGGGTCGAGCAATCCGACTCCCGCGAGTTGGACACCCTGGCTGACAGCTTCAACGTGATGGCGGCCCGGCTGGACGCGATCGAGGCCAGCCGGCGGCGCCTGCTGACCGACCTCGCGCACGAGATCCGCACGCCGCTGGCCAGCATGGAGATCTGCGTGGAAAGCCTCGAGGACGGAGCCATCGAGCCCGGACCGGAGGCCTGGCAGATCCTGTCCAGCCAGATCGGGCGCATCTCACGCCTGGCCGACGACCTCGCCCAGGTGTCCGCAGCCGAGGAGGGCCGCCTCGACCTCACCCTGCGACCGGTCGACCCGAACGACCTGGCCCGCGACGCCGTCCTCGCCGCCCGGGAGGGCTACGAGCGCAAACAGGTCACCCTCGACTTCGTCCCCGGCCCCGCAACCGGCTTGCGCGTGGAGGCCGACCCTGACCGGATCGAGCAGGTGCTGGGCAACCTGCTGTCCAATGCCTTGCGGCACACTCCGGCGGGCGGACGGGTGAGCGTGACGGTCCGTCCTGACACGGATGCCGTTGCCTTCGAGGTCGCCGACACCGGCGACGGGATCGGGGCCGAGCACCTGCCGCACATCTTTGAGCGTTTCTACCGGGCCGAGCCGGCGCGCGACCGGGACAGCGGTGGCACCGGCGTGGGGTTGGCCATCAGCCGGGCGATCGCCCGGGCCCACGGCGGCCAGCTCACCGCGGCCAGCGACGGTGCCGGCCACGGTGCCACGCTCACCCTGCGCCTGCCCACATCGGGCTGAAGCTTCATCGAAACAATATGGAACCCGCTGGGATCCGGGCAGCGGCGCGCACAAGCTGGGAGCGATGAGCACACCGAACCCGATCCATGGCCTCACCCGGCGCCAACTGGTCGTCGGCGGCCTCGGCCTGGGCGCGTCCGCCCTGCTCGGCGGCTGCACCACCGGCGGCCCGCCCGCGGGGCCCGTGCCCGTCCCCGCTCCGCCCACCCTCGGCACGCCGGCCGTCCGCGCGACACTGCGTCCCGGGGTGGCGACGGTCGACCTCGGCGGGGTGACGGCCCGTACCTGGTGCTACGACGGACGGGTCCCTGGTGCGCAACTGCGGGCGAAGGCCGGGGACGTCGTCCAGGTCCGGGTGCGCAACGGGCTGCCGGCCGAGACCAGCGTCCACTGGCACGGCATCCGGCTGCACAACGCCGCGGACGGCGTCCCCGGCATCACTCAGGACCCGATCGCCGCCGGAGCGGACTACACCTACACCTTCACCGCACCGGACCCGGGCACCTACTTCTTCCACCCGCACAGCGGGGTGCAGATCGACCGCGGCCTGTACGCGCCGCTGGTCGTCGACGACCCGTCCGAACCGGGCGCCTACGACACCGAGTGGGTGCTGGTGCTCGACGACTGGACCGACGGCGTCGGACGCAGTCCCGACGACATCCTGGCTGCGTTCAAGGCCGAGGGCGGCACCGTCAGCCGCGGCATGAACCACGACATGGGCGGCATGGGCGGGATGGGGCGCTCGCCGTTGGGCGACGTCGGCGACATCGCCTACCCCCACTACCTGATCAACGGACGCGTCCCCGCCGCGCCCCTGTCCCTGACCGCCAAGCCGTGGCAGCGTGCCCGGATCAGGATCATCAACGCCGCAGCCGACACCCTGTTCCGGGTAGCCCTCGGCGGACACAGCCTGACCGTCACCGACACCGACGGCTATCCCGTCCAGCCGACGAGCACCCGGGCGGTGTATGTCGGGCAGGGGGAGCGGGTCGACCTGCTCGTCACCCTCGCCGACGGCGTGTTCCCCCTCGTCGCCTCCGCGGAAGGCAAGCGCGGCCAGGGACTGATCCTGGTCCGCACCGGCTCTGGCACGGCGCCGTCGGCCGACGCCTGGCCGGTCGAGCTGGACACCGACCCGCTGCTGCTGAGTGATCTGGTCCCCTCAGAGGCGGCCCGGCTGCCCCAGCGTGAACCCGACCAGGTCGAGCAGGTCACGCTCAACGGGCAGATGAAGCCGTTCGCCTGGGGCATGAACGGCACCACGTTCGGCTCCGACACGCCGATCCGCACCAGCGCCGGCCGGCGGGTGCGGCTGCAGATGACCAACGAGACAATGATGGCCCACCCGATGCACCTCCACGGGCACACCTGGTCGCTGCCCGAGCGTGGCGGCCTGCGCAAGGACACCGTCCTGGTGCTGCCGATGCAGACCCTGGTCGCCGACCTGCAGGCCGACAACCCCGGACGCTGGGCCTACCACTGCCACAACATTTACCACGCCGAGATCGGCATGATGACGACACTGGAGTACTGAGCGCCGCGCGTCGGTCGCGGTACTCAGGGGGTGTCTCGCAGGTAGCCCTTCATCTCCTCGATCTCCGCGCGCTGGGCCTCGATGATCCGCCGGGCCAGGTCCTTCACGCGCGGGTCGGTCAGGTTGGCGTTCTCACTGGTGAGGATGGCGATCGAGTGGTGCGGGATCATGCCTTCCAACCAGCCGCGATCACCGATCGTGGCCTGGGTCCGCACCAGCCAAAGCCCGGCGCCGAAGACGGCGACGCACAGCCCGACCACGAGCAGGTTCGCTTTTCGGCTGCGGTACATCCGCCGCATGAACCACAGCATCACAACCGCCATCACCGAGGCCGACATCATGGTCATGAACAGCCTCGTCCAGCTGAAGTAGACGTGGTCAATCGAATACGTGTTGAAGTACATCACGACGTACATGAGCACCGCCGAGGTGGCGATCATCGCCGCGAAACGCAGGTAGGGGCGCCCGCCGGACCGGTCACGCAGCTGTTCGTGCTCGCCGCTGGTCATCGAATCGTCTGCGGTCGACATGTGGATCGCTCCTTCGTGGCTTTGGGACTCGGGTGCCGGCGGCTCGCCGCCAGCCCACCCGTACCCCTGTCCTTCAGCCATCTACGCCGCTTGGACGCAAGTCGAGTCGCCGCAGCCACTGGGCGTTGAGCGCGACCACGACCGTGGACAGCGACATCAGCACCGCCCCGACCTCCATCGGCAACGTGATCCTTATCGGCGCGAGCACGCCGGCGGCGAGCGGCACGGAGACCAGGTTGTAGCCGGCCGCCCACCAGAGGTTCTGCACCATCTTGCGGTAGCTGGCCTTGGACAGTTCGATCACCGACACCACGGTCCGCGGATCGTCCCCGGCGAGGATCACCCCGGCGGACGCGATCGCCACGTCGGTGCCGGCGCCGATCGCCAGACCCACATCAGCCTGGGCCAGGGCAGGCGCGTCGTTGACACCGTCGCCCACCATCGCGACCCGTTCGCCGCCGGCCTGCAGCTCGGCGACCTTGGCTGCCTTGTCCTCGGGACGGACCTCGGCCAGGACGGTGTCGATGCCGAGCTGGGACGCGACCCGGTCGGCGACCGCACGGGCGTCGCCGGTGATCATCGCCACCCTGACGCCCAGCCGGTGCAGAGCAGCGACGGTGGCCGCAGATTCCGGACGTATCTCGTCGGCCAGGCTCAGCGCCCCGACCACCTCTCCAGAACCGACGACGAACAGCCGGGTCAACCCGGCGTCCCGCGCACCGCCGAACGGGTCGGCAACCCCGACCTCGGCGAGCAGCCGGGGCCCGCCGACGCGGACCTCCGTCCCATCGACCAGGGCCGTGACCCCCAGCGCCGGCTGGGACGCGAACCCGGTCGCCGCTGGCACCTGGACTGCCCGAGCCTGCGCGGCGCGGACGATGGCCCGGGCCAGCGGGTGCTCGCTGTCGGCCTCCGCGGCTGCGGCCAGGGCGAGCACGGTCTCCTCGGAGCGGCCGGGGGCCGCGTCAATGCCGACGAGGGCGGGCTGGCCCTTGGTGAGCGTTCCGGTCTTGTCGAACACGACGGTGGTGACCGTTCGCATCCGCTCCAGCGCGAGGCGGTCCTTCACCAACACGCCAGCGCGGGCCGCCCGCTCGGTGGAGATCGCCACCACCAGCGGGATCGCCAGGCCGAGCGCGTGCGGGCAGGCGATGACCAGCACCGTTATCACCCGGACGACGGCCTGGTCGGGCTGCCCCAGCAGCGTCCAGACGATCCCGGTCAGGGTCGCCGCGCCGAGCGCGAACCAGAACAGCCAGGCGGCCGCCCGGTCCGCCAGCCGCTGCGCCCGCGACGTCGAGGACTGCGCCTGGTCCACCAGCCGGCGGATCCCGGCCAGCGTGGTGTCCTCACCGGTCGCGGTCACCTGCACCCGCAACCCCGAGTCGGTGCTCACCGTGCCAGCGGTCACCGGGTCGCCCGGGCCGCGGCGCACCGTCCGCGACTCGCCGGTCACCATTGACTCGTCCAGTTCGGCCTCGCCCTCGACGATCCGTCCGTCCGCCGGAACGCTGCCGCCCGGGCGCACCAGCACCACATCGCCGACCACCAGGCCGGTGGGGGCAACCTTCTCCACCTCGTCACCGCGGACAACCTCCGCGACATCCGGCAGCAGGGCGGCCAGCGAATCCAGGGCGCTCGTCGTCTGCGCCAGCGACCGCATCTCCAGCCAGTGGCCCAGCAGCATGATCACGATCAGCAGCGCCAGCTCCCACCAGAACTCCAGCGTGTGGCTCAGCAACCCCAGCGTGGCACCCCAACTCGCCAGGAACGCGACGCTGATCGCCAGGCCGATCAGGAGCATCATCCCCGGGCGGCGATCCCGCAGTTCTCCAGCCGCCCCGGCCAGGAAAGGCGAGCCGCCCCACGCGTAGAGGACGGTGCCCAGGACGGGCGGCGCCCAGGCGAGCGGCCCGGCGGCCGGGATCTGGTAGCCCAGAAGCATCCCGAACATCGGCGACAGCGCCACCACGGGAACAGCGAGCAGGAGCATCACCCAGAACAGCCGCCGGAACCGCTGGACGTGGTCGCCGTGTCCCGTATGGCCGCCGTGCCCGCTCGGTCCCGGGTGGGAGTCGTGGCCCGAGGGGGCCGAGTGCCTGTGGACATGGGGATAGTCGGCACCGACGTGCAGGTGCTCCCGCTGCGCCTCGTGATCGATCGCCGTGCGGGACGTCGGTTCGTGCTTCGTCATCTCAACCTCCATATACCCCCGGTGGGTATCGGTCGCAACCCGGTCGTGGCCGTGCCCATTCCCCATCGCGCCCGTCCGGGGCCGAACTTCAGCGAAACTTCATCGAAACCGGCCGGTCCGTGGCGGAGGCGTGCCCCAGCCTTGAGCAGTACCCACCGCTCGGCACAGAAGGCAGGCACCGTGACCACCACCACGCAGGCAGTACCGTCCACGCACCTTGAGGCTGGGAAGCCCGCCAGTCCAGCCGCAGCCGCCTGGGTGGCGGCGTTCACCCTGGTGTTGACCGCGGCCGCGGTGTTCGGCCCGAACCTGGTCGAGAACGACCTTGGCATGACCATGAGCATGGGCATGACCCACTACATGGAGCTGCTGGCGGTCCACCAGCCCCGCAACCTGATCATCTTCATGGCGATCCCGGTGATCCTCGCCGAGACCCTCGCCATCACCGAGCTGGCCCTCCTCTTCGGCCGGACCGCCACACCGCAGTGGGTGCGCACCACCAGCAGGGTCGCCGGGCTCGTCGCCGGGCCGGTGATGCTGGCGATCTTCGTCCACCTGCTCGTCCACGCCGTCGTGCCGCTCACCCTCACCGGCGGCTGGCGGGGCCCCGCCGACGTGATCGCCGTCCTGTTCTACCTCTCCGGCACCATCCCGCTCGTTGGGCTGACCCTGGTCGAACTCGGCATCATCGGTACCGACGCCGCCAGCGCACTGAAGTGGCACGCCACCTTCATCGCCGTGTTCCTCGTCGTCGCACACGTGGCCATGATCTTCGGCATGCTCGACCCGTCCCTGCTGGGCTACCGGATGGCGCACGTGCACTGAGGCCGGTCCGGTCAGCCCATTGGATGGCATCAGGGGTTAGGCCGCTGAAGCGGTGTCTTCATCGGCGGGAAGCACGGCCGTCGCGTACACGGCATTCATCGCTCGTCCGCTGATGAGGCCGATCTCCAATACCTGAAGGCCGGCCTCGTTGAGCAGGCGTCGGAGGTGCGACCGGGTGAGGTCCCGGCGTCCGGGGATCAACCCCCATAGCCGCAGCACCCTCCATGCGGTGCGGACATCTGCCACACCGGCACGCCCTCCATGGTGAGGCTGGCGGCTACGAGTGTGCCGCCGGGCTGCAGCAGCCTTCGGGCCTCGGCGAGGATCGCCGCGGGGTCGGGGACGATGTGGAGCAGGTTGAGCACCACGACGCAGTCAGCACTGCCTGCCGGAAGTTCGGTGGCTGCCGCGTCCGCCAGCTGCACCCTCACCTGGGGAGGTCGGCGAGGCGGTCTCGAGCCACCTCGACCATGGCGGCCGAGAGGTCGAGCGCGACCACGCTGCGACACCGGGGGCATAGGCGCGGGTGAACAGGCCGGTGCCACAGCCGAGCTCGACGGCATCGCCGGCCGGCACCGTCTTCGCGACCAACGTCTGGACGGCTGTGACCAGATCGGCGCCGGCGATGCGGTCGAAGCCCGAGTCGTATTGCGTGGCGATCCGATCCCAGTAGCGCGGGGCGCCTTGCCGTCGTTCAGCCGCCGGGGGAGTGCCATGTGGGCCCGCTGGGTGCGCCATGCCTCCACGATGGCACCCGCGCGTCGGAACCTCAACGCACCCGACGCCGGCCCGAGCGCAGCTGTGAATGGGCATCGGCGAGCGAGCCGACCGACTTGAAAGCTGGAGCATGAAGCCGGTGATGCGCGTCCTGAACGGGGAGCGCAGCCGGTCTCACAGCTCGGGACTTGTCGGTGGTTACGGCGCTTCGGGGTCCTCGGGGCCGTGTTGGCCGTCCTCGCTGTCCTGTGGCTCACAGACTGTGAGTGTCCGAATCCTTGACCATTCAACGGGCAGACGCCCAGGCCCCTTGTGGGCGACACGCCCTGCCCGGTGGCGCCGGTGGGTGTGCTGTCGCCGGACAGCGAGGCCAGGCTACCTGCACAAGCCGATGGGGCAGGACGCGTGCGCGAGCAGGCCACGGGTGAGCCCGCTGACCGGTGTTCCCGCCGGCCCGAGTCCGACGATCAGAAGGTCGACCACGCGACTCAGCTCGACGAGTTCGTCGATGGGGTTCCCGGTCACCACTTCGGCCTCGATCGCCAGGTCAGGGTGCCCGGAACGCATGGGCGCCAACTGCGCGTCCAGTTCCGCGGCGGTGGCGGCGAGTTCCCCAGCTTGGGCGCGATGGCTCGCAGGGAGCACGTGGACCACTCGCAGCCGCGCCTGACGCAGCCCCGCCTCCCCAGCCCCCCACTCCAGCGCCGAGCCGTGGGGCGGCCACGCGTTCACGGCGACGGCGACCACTCGCAGCCGTCCGGTCTCGCGAGGGGTCGAGGCGCTGGAGATCACGATCAGCGGACACTGCCCGTTGGTGACCAGGGCCACGCTCGTCGAGCCCACGAACATCCGCTCCAGGCCTGAGATCGCCCGGCGGCCCATCACCGCCAGGCGGGCCCGCGCGCTCAACCGCGGCAGCTCCAAGAGCGGATCACCCAGGACCACCTCGCTGTGCACCCTCTCGACCGGAAAGTCCTCGCGCGCGAGCAGGTCACGGGCGTCCTGCAGGGCAGCCTGACCAGCCCGTTCCAGGTCCTGTTGATCGGCGACCAGTCCCCACAATCCGGTCGACATCGACCGCAGGTCGACAACATGGACCAGCCACAGGGAGCCGCCGCGTGCCCGGGCCTCCCGCATGGCATAGAGCACGGCCCGCAGCCCGTCCTCTGAACCGTCCACCCCAACGAGGATCCGCGAATCCGCATCAGCGGTGCCCATGATTCGACGATCCTCCTCGCGCGGCTCGGCGTCAACGTCCACCCAAACAGCCGCACGGTCCTAGCATCGTTGGGGTGAACCGGCGACCGAGAGAGCGCGTCGTTCCAAGCCCCGCGATGTCGTCCGCGTGGCGCGCGGTGGTGGGTTTCGGCGCGGTGAGCCTGGCGGCCGACATGGTCTATGAGGGCGCCCGCTCGGTGACCGGCCCGCTGCTCGCCTCCCTCGGCGCGTCCGCGGCGATCGTGGGTCTGGTCACCGGTGCCGGGGAGGCGATGGCGCTGGTGTTGCGGCTGGTGTTCGGGCCTCTGGCGGACCGGACGGGAGCGTACTGGGGGCTCACGATCACCGGCTACGGGTTGACCGCGGTTTGCGTGCCGCTCCTGGCCGTCGCGCCCGCAATCGGGACGGCGGGGCTCGCGCTGGCCTGCGTGCTGATCCTGGCCGAGCGGGCAGGCAAGGCCGTGCGGTCCCCGGCCAAGTCGGCGCTGTTGGCCGAAGTGGCGCGTCAAGTCGGACGCGGGCGGGGGTTCGGCGTTCACAAGTTCATGGACGAGGTGGGCGCGTTCGCCGGGCCCGTGCTCGTCGCCGCGATAATGGCCGCCACCTCGACCCTCGCCCCGGCGCTCGCCTGGCTGGCTGTGCCGGGAGCGGTCGCAATGGGGTTGCTGGTTTGGCTGCGCGGGCGGACGCCGACACCCAGACGCGCCGCGGCACCGGACCCGGGATCGTGGTGGGCCGACACCGTGGGTTCGGGTCTGGGGCGGCCGTTCTTCCTGTTCGCCGCGTGCTCAGCCCTGACCACAGCCGGCCTGGTCACGTTCGGCATCATCTCCTTCCACCTCGACCGCGCCGGACTTCTTCCGCTTGCCGCCATCCCGCTGGCCTACGCCGCGGCCCAGGCTGCGTCCGGGCTGATCGCCCTGGCCAACGGGTACGCCTACGACCGTCTCGGCCCTCGGGTGCTGTACTTGCTGCCGGTGCTGGTCGCGCTGGTGCCCGTCCTCGCCTTCACCTGGACGCCGTGGGTCGCGGTCGCCGGCGTCCTGTGCTGGGGGGCGGCCAACGGGCTGCAGGATTCGACCGTGAAGGCACTGGTCGCCGACCTCGTGGAGCCGGGACGCCGCGCCACCGCGTACGGCGTCTTCGCCGCCATCCAGGGCGCGGCCGCCATCGTCGGCGGCGCCGCTGCCGGGTTCCTCTACGAACGCTCGCTCCCGGTGCTGATTACGCTCGTCGCCGCGACCCAACTCGCCGCCGCCATCCTTCTTTCGATCACGGTGCGCCGCGACAAAATGCAGTGAGCAGGGCGCGTTTCGGCCGGATCGGTGACGTGACAGGGTTGAGCGCGGGGGAGGACGTGGGGCGACTGAGTCTCTGGCAGCCAGGCTGGTGGTGCACCCAGGGACGGCGTGGCGTTGTGGTCTCACATCCGTGAGCGAATGTCAGCGATACTCGCCAGCAGCCTGGAGACCCCAAGCAACCCGGCCAGCCTTCCCGATCCCAGACCGGCGGCCACCCGCAGCACCAATCTCAGCCCCCGTCCATTGGGCCCCAATCCGCCAGTCTCCGATGAGCCTCTCCCTCGCGTTCGAAGCGCACGCAATGTACCATGGCTTGATGGCGATGACTGGGATGGGTATCGTGCGGGCGGCGGGGGCCGCTGGCATGGTGCGCTACCTGTCGACGTGTGGTCATTCGCGGGCTGATGAGTACCTGTCTGAGCACGGTCAGGCGACGGTGACGTGGCGGGGGATCGGTGCTGACGGAAAGCTGGTGGAGCGGGAGCTGGATGCTGACCAGTTCGCCCGGTTCATGGCGGGCTTTGATCCGGATACGGGGGAGTCGCGGTGGGCGCAGCGGGTCGATCCGGAGCATGTGGCGGTGGTCGATTTCTTGGTGAACGGACCGAAGGAGTGGAGCATCCTGGCCGTTCTCGACCCGGATGTACGGGCGGCGTTGCTGCAAGGGCAGGTGGACGCGGAGCGGGCGGTGTTGCGGTATTTGTGGGAGAACGGCACGGTGCAGGTGAAGCAGGCCGGCCGGGTGGTGCGGGTGCCGGTGGAGCGGATCGAAATCGCGTCGGTCCAGCACTTCTCCTCCCGGGCTGCGGATCCGCATTTCCATCGGCACATGGAGATCTCGGCTCGGGTGTGGGCGGCCGGGAAGTGGCGGGCCCTGGACACGTTGGGTTCCCGGAATCTGAATGTGGCGGTGCAGGCGATCTTCCAGCGCGAGCAGCTGCGGGCGGTGCGGCCGGTGCTGGAGGGGCTGGGCTACCAGCTGGACGTGCACGGCCAGATCCGGGTGTTGCGGCCGGTGGTGGAGGCGATGAGCCGCCGCTCCGCGCAGATGGAGCGGAACCTGGCCCGGATCGAGGCCGAGTGGCGCACCGAGCATCCCGGGAAGGAACCGACCGCACGGTTGGCGCGGTTGTGGGACGTGCAGGCGTGGGAGCAGCAGCGGCCCTACAAGGCCGAAGCCGGGGTGCTGGAAGACGAGCTGGCGGTCTGGGCCGCCCGAATCGGTGAGGTGATCGCCGAGCACCACATCAGGCTGCCGGAGCCGGCCCTGATGCCGCTGGACGGACGGGTGAGTGTGGCCCGGCTGAATCGGGACGCGCTTGCTGCGGAGATCGTGGAGGCGCAGGGTTTGAAGCGGTCGGCGTGGTCGCGGGCCGACCTGGAGGCCGCGGCGATCCTCGCGGTCGAGGGCCGGGTGCAGGGGGATGCGGCCGCGGTCGATGAGGTGGCGGCGGACGTGGCGGCCCGGGCACTCGCCTTGTCGCACCTGTTGCCGAGCGTGGCGGAGGGTGTGCCGTCGGCGGCGGTGAAGTGGTTCACCTCGGTCGGGGTGGTGGCGCGGGAGAACGAGTTGCGGGCCGGGTTGGCGGTGCTGGCCGATGCGGACCGGCTCACGGTAGTCGAGGGCGCGGCCGGTGCCGGGAAGACGACCAGCCTGGCCAAACTGGTCGCCCAGGCCGGGCCGGGCGTGCGGACGATGGTGGTGGCTCCGACGGGTGCGGCGGCGAACGTTGCCGCCGGCCAGGTGGGGGTGGAGTCGGCGACGATCGACAAGTTCTTGATGCGGTACGGCTGGGCCAGGAACAGCGCTGGCGGCTGGGAGTGGGCCGAGCCGAAGGCGCCGGCCGACTTGCTGCCGGCCGGGGGCTGGCTGGTGGTGGATGAGGCGGGGATGGTGAGCCAGGACGCGGCCCGGGCGCTGGTCACGACGGCGATCGCTCACGGCTGGCAGGTGCGTGTGCAGGGGGATTCGTTCCAGTTCGGAGCGGTCGGTGTCGGTGGGGTGATCGAGATCGCGAAACAGGCGGCCGATCCTGAGCGGGTGTGGCTGCACGATGATGCGAACGATGTGCACCGGTTCCGGCTCCGCACCGGCCAGAAGGACGATGCGTACGCGGCGCACAGTGTGGCCTTGCGGACCGGCGCCGACCCCGAACAGGCCGCCCGCACCGTGATGCAGCAGGCGCTGGTGTATGCCTCGGATGCCGAACGGCTCGCCGCGACCGCGGCCGGCTGGGCGGTGCGCGCCCACTCCGGCCGGGGTTTGGTGATCGCCGCCACCAACGAGCAAACCCAGCTGTTGAACGGGCTGATCCGCGACCAGCTCACCACGACCGGGATCATCGGCCACGGTCCTGTGGTCACCACGGCACCGGCGGAGGGCCGTTGGGAGTCGGAGACGCTCAGCGCTGGCGACGTCGTCGCGACCCGGGTCAACGCGGTTGGGGCCGATGGCAGCCGGTACGCCAACCGGGAACGCTGGCGCGTGCAAACCGTCGACCGTGACGGCGGGGTCCATCTGGTCAGTCTGGACGGCACCCGGGCGACCCAGCTCGACGCGTCCGCAGCCCGGCAGCATTTGCAGTTGGCCTACGCGGTGACCGGCTACGGGGCGCAAGGGCTCACGGTGGATGAGGCGGTCCAACTGCTCGATGAGGGCACCGACCGGCCCGCGTTCTATGTCGGCGCCACCCGCGGCAGGTACGCCAACCAGGTCGCCCTGGTTGCCCCCGACGCCGACCCGACCCTCGCCCGCCGACAGGTCGAGGACATCCTCGGCCAGCCCGGCGCCGACACCGGCTGGCGATCCGCCGACCTGCACGCCAAAGCCGACCGAGAACGCATGGGCGACCTGGTCGACCTACGCAGCCGCCACGTCCCCACGATCGGCGCCGGCCAGATCGCGGAGGCTGCCGAGCAGATCGCACGCGATGCTGAATGGCCAGACGAGGTCCGCGACCCGCACCTGTTCGACCGGGCACTCGCCCACGTTGACCGGCTCCAGCAGCAACGGGCTGCCGACGCCGCCCGGCAGGAAGCCCTGCTGGCGCAGCTGCGCGGCCGGCTCGCCCAGGCCGTCGAGTCCAGCCGACAGGCAGCGCTGCGGGTGGCCAGTGCGGCCGAGCGGGTCAGGGAGTCCGAGCAGGCCACCCGGGCCGCGCAGGAAACCGTGCGGGCCAGCGAGGACCGCCTCCAGCACGCGAACCCGTTCAACCGCGGCAGTCGTGAGCGTGACCTCGCCGCCGCCCGGCACACGCTCTGGACCGCCGAGCAGTCCGAGACCGGCCAGCGGGCGCATCGCGCCGATCTCATCCAGAGCGCCCAACGTCAGCAGGAGAACGTCCAGCGGATCGCCCGCGAAGTCGAACTCGCGCAAGGCCAACTCGGCTGGCTGCGCGACCAGCGGCACCAGCTCACCCTCGACCTGCTGCCCCTACCCGGGGTGGAGTTCCAGCAGACCTACAGTCGCGCCGACCTCGAAACCCTCCGAGACGCCTGGCTCACCGAACCACAGCCCCGCCAGACAGCCGACCCGGCCCGGGCGATCATCGACCTCGTCAACGACCACCGCCACCTCGCCGACCTCGCCACCCCCAGCCAGTGGCACACCCTCGCCGACACCACCCAGCCCGACGACTTCGTGTGGGGCGGCGACTGGGACCGACCGCAGCTGCGAGGCCTACGCCGGCCCCTCCTCAGCTGGCTCAGCGACCAGGCCAGCCGGCTCGCCAGCGACCCCCAATGGCACGACGACGCCGACCAGCTCACCAGCCGCTCGACCACCATCCAGCAGGCCGCCGAGGCCCGACGCGCCCAACTCAAGCCCGACCGGCCGCCCACCCACACGCGGATCGACCCCCGCCGCGAACCCCCGAGCCTCGGCCGACCCGGACCCGACCTCACCCCAGGCTGGTGAGAGCCGGGATCGAATCCACCGGTCCACCATGTTGGTGGCGGGTGCGAACTAGCTTCAAGCTCTGGTGAGTACTAGGGTACACATATGACGACCGTCGAGCGGACCGAGGAGTTCGCGGCGCGGGAGGCGAAACTCAAGAAGAAGGACCTGAACGCCCAGCTCGGGTGGCCGTGCGCATCCAGCGGTTGGCGCACGACAACCCCAGCGACCCCAGCCGGTCGGCGAAGGGGTCTCGGAACTGCGGATCCCCACGGGCCGGGCTAACGGGTCTACTACACCACCGACGGTGAACTGTTGATCCTGCTGCTCACCGGTGACCGGAAGCCGACCCAGCAGGCCGACATCAACGAGGCGAAACGCCTGGCCCGGGCCTGGCGAGAGGAGAGGACATGAGCGACAAGCAGACCGTAAAGACCGCACCATGGGACGCGGCCGACTACCTCGACTCTCCCGACGCGATCGCCGCCTACCTCGACGCCGCCGTCGAAGAGGCCCAGGACGACCCGAGCTTCCTGCTTGTCGCCCTCGAGACGGTGGCCCGCGCCGGCAACTTCAGTGAGCTTGCCCGCGAAGTCGGCATCAGCCGTAAGGGTCTCTACAAGGCGCTCAGCGAGGACGGCAACCCATCTTTCGCAACCATCTGGGCGCTGCTCAACAAGCTAGGCGTGCGCATCGAGTTCCACGCAGTCGCGTGATCGGGGTCGACTGACCTGTCTGGTGCGAGAGGCCGGTACCGTAAACGCAGCGCAAGGGTAAGGGAAAGGAGGCTCGGCATGAGTGAGACGGTTCCTCGCGGCTTCAGCTTCGAGCAGACCATCCCCTACGAGGCCCCTGAATCCTTGGACGAGCTTCACGGTCCGACGTCGGGAATCGTGCGGGTAGGCCCTCACATCAACACCAGCCCGAACCCCATCTACGACCTGTCCAAGCCGGCCCAGCAGTGGAGCCTCTACAGCGCTGTGGTTCGCGACGGCCTGGCGAGGGAGCAAGTGGCTCTTCTGAATCGGGGCATGCTGCTTGCGCTGTGGGCTGACCTCAACCTGCCCGCGCGTTGTCGGTCGATCTGGGAAGGCAAGTTCCCCGAACTCGCCGAGCTGTCGCGGACGAAGGCTTCGTAGGTGCTCCCGTTCCACCGACGGATGGCCGAGGTCGGACTGTCGGCGATCTCGGAGTTCGGGTTCGTGTTGGCCGGCGGGTATGCGATCTCTGCCAACGGGATGGGCGACCGCCCGTCGGAAGACATAGACATGTTCACCAACCGGACTGATCCGAGCCAGTTCGCGTTGGCCGTCGAGCGGCTCCGCGCGGCCTATCTGGCCGAGGGACTCGTGGTGGAGGACTTGCGCGTCCGGCAAACCTTCGCCGACTTCAACGTCACCGACCCGGCCACTGGCGAGGCCAGTAGCGTGCAGTTGGGCCTGGACTTCAGGGCGTTTCCGCCCGCGACACTCGATATCGGGCCGGTGCTCGACGCCAGGGACGCTATCGGGGCCAAGATGTCCGCGCTCTGGTCCAGGGGTGAGGCTCGCGACTACATCGACATCGACACAGTGACGAGGTCTGGCCGGTTCACCCGAGAAGAAGTGCTCGCCATCGCCGACCAGTTCGAGGCGCAACCACTGGAGCGAAGGCTGCTCGCCAGTCGTTTCCGCGAGGCGAGCCGGCACGATGAGGACACCTTCGGCCAGTACGGCGTCGACGCCGCTCGCCGCGCCGCGATCATCGCCGGCTTCGCTGAGTGGGCTGACGAGATCGATCCGCCTCCGGGCATACCGCACGGACCAAACGCGGGACCGCCCTCGCCACAGTGGGAGACCATGGACCCGGAACCCCCAACCGATCAGCGCCGTCATGAGATCCTGGGCGAAGGCGGGTACCCGCAGCGTCGCCCCGACATCGAACCCTGACTGTCTTCAAGCTTGGCCTGACGAGGTCGTCACGGGGCCTCGGGACCTGACGCCTGAAGGGTTGGGAGTCCGCAGGGAGTCCGCAAAAAGTCCAGCTCAGCTCGTGAGACACCAACGCACCAAACCGCAAAACCCCTAGCCAAAGGGATGTTGCCAACGGGGCCAACCTGCCCGATTCTGCGCTCACAGGGCTCAGAACAGAATCCGGCTTACAGGCCGGCTCGTCCCTACCACACCGGCCCGCGGCCTTGCGGACGAGCGCGCCCGGCCCGTCGGCTGCCGACGCCGTGGTCGATTTCCGGGGTCGGGCCGGCCGCGGCCTAGACTTGACGCCCGCCGCCGGGTGTGGGCACCCGGTCCTCATGCGTTTGGGAGAAGATGCAGGATCTGGAGCGGGTCGCGATCGTGGGTGCCGGACGCCTCGGCACCGCACTCGCCCACGCGTTGCGGGAGGCCGGGGTCGAGGTCGAGGGACCGCTGCGCAGGGGTGAGCTGCCGCGACCCGGAGCGGGGGCGGTGTTGTTGTGCGTCCCCGATCACGCCATCGCAGGGGCCGCGTCCGCGATCCCCGCGGGCCGCCCGGTCGGCCACTGTTCGGGTGCGACCACCCTTGAACCCCTGGCCCGCAGCGAGGCCTTCTCGCTGCATCCGCTGATGACCGTCCCAAAGGGCGGCGAGGTCGACTTCCGGGGTGCGGCATGCGCGGTGGCGGGGCACCCGGTCGCGGGCGTCCTGGCCCGCCGGCTGGGCATGCGCCCGATCGTGATCGCGGACCGGGATCGGGCCGCCTACCACGCTGCCGCCTCGATCGCCTCGAACTTCCTGGTGGGCCTGGAGGAGGCCGCGCTCCGCCTCGGCAGCACGGCCGGGCTGACCAGGGCCGACCTGCTGCCCCTGGTGCGGGCGACGGTGGAGAACTGGGCCCGGCTCGGTCCCGAGGCGCTGACCGGCCCGCTCACCCGGGGGGACACGGGCACGATCAGGCGGCAACGGGACGCGCTGGGCGAGCGTGCGCCCGAACTCCTGGCCCTGTACGACGCGATGGTGGAGGTGATCCGGGATGAGGATCGTGCGTGATGTCGCCGCGGTGCGGGCCGCGGTGGCCGGTGCCGGACGGGTGGGCCTGGTGCCCACGATGGGCGCTTTCCACGAGGGCCACCTGTCGCTGATCCGCGCCGCCCGGCAGGCGTGCGACCTGGTGGTGGTGTGGCTGTTCGTGAACCCGACCCAGTTCAACGAGGCCGCCGACCTGGCCGGCTATCCCAGGGACGAGGAGCGCGACGCCCGGCTCGCGGCCGAGTGCGGCGCCGACATCCTCTTCGCCCCGCCGGTGGAGGAGGTCTACCCCGACGGCTTCGCCACCACGGTCACCGTCTCCGGTATCGCGGACGTGCTGGAGGGTGCCCACCGGCCGGGTCACTTCGACGGCGTGGCGACGGTGGTGGCGAAGATGTTCGCCATGGTCGCCCCCGAGGTGGCCTACTTCGGGGCGAAGGACGCCCAGCAGGTGGCGGTCGTGCGCCGGATGGTGACCGACCTGAACCTGCCGGTCCGGATCGAAGTGCTGCCGATCGTCCGGGAGCCTGACGGGCTGGCGATGAGCAGCCGCAACGTCCGGCTCGACCCGGACCAGCGGCGCAGGGCGACGGTGCTGCACCGGGGCCTCGCCGCGGGGCGGGCTGCGGTCGCAGCCGGGGAGCGGGACGCCGGGGCAGCGGCCGCTGTGGTGGCGCGGGAGCTGGCCCGGGCGTCAATCACGGCCGAGTACATTGCCGTTGTCGACCCCGACACCTTCGCGCCGCTGGAACGGATCGAGCGGCCGGCCCTGATCGCCCTGGCTGCCCGCGTCGGCCCGGTTCGCCTGATCGACAACATGGAGGTCGCCCCGTGATCCGGACGATGCTGAAGAGCAAGATCCACCGCGCCACCGTCACCGACTCGGACCTGCACTACGTGGGTTCGATCACGGTAGACCCTGACCTGCTGGAGGCCGCCGACATCCGGGTGCACGAGCAGGTGGCTGTGGTCGACGTCGACAACGGGGCCCGCTTCGAGACCTACACCATCGCCGGCGAGCGGGGTTCGGGCGAGCTCAAGGTCAACGGCGCCGCGGCCCGGCTCGTGCACACCGGCGACACCGTGATCCTGATCTCCTACGGCCTGTACACCCCGCAGGATCTCGCCGGCTACGTGCCCCGCGTGGTCCACGTCGACCAGGGCAACCGGATCATCACGGTGGACGCCGACGTGGCCTCGCTGAACGACACCGGGGAGGCCTGAGCATGTCCAGCGGGCACGGCACGCAGCCGCAGCGGGTCACCCTGTCCTCCCTGGCCCGGCAGAAGGCGGCCGGCGAGCCGGTCGTGATGGTGACCGCCTACGACTTCCCGAGTGCCCGGATCGCCGACGAAGTCGGGGTCGACCTGGTACTGGTCGGAGACTCCGCGGCGAACGTCGTGCTCGGCTACGAGTCCACCGTTCCGGTAACGGTCGAGGAGCTGCTGGTGCTCACCCGGGCCGTCCGGCGCGGGCTGCGTCACCCCCTGCTCGTCGCCGACCTCCCCTTCGGCTCCTACGAGGCGAGCGATCTCGACGCCGTCCACACCGCCCAGCGGTTCGTCAAGGAGGGCGGCGCCGAGGCGGTCAAGCTCGAACGGGGTGGCTCGATCGTCGACCGGGCCCGGGCGATCGTCCGGGCCGGGATCCCGGTGGTGGGCCACGTCGGGCTCACCCCGCAGGCGGCGACCGCGATGGGCGGCTACCGGGCGCAGGGCAGGACGGCCGAGCAGGCCGCGCAGCTCATCCGGGACGCCCTCGAGCTGGAGTCGGCCGGGTGCTTCGCGATCGTGGTCGAGGCCGTGCCTGCCGAGGTCACTGCGTTGCTCGCGGCGCGTCTGGACTGCCTCACCATTGGCATCGGGGCCGGCGCGGCGACCGACGGGCAGGTCCTGGTCTGGCACGACCTGCTCGGGATCACCGAGGGGCACCTCGCCCGGTTCGTCCGTTCCTTCGCCGACCTCCGATCGGGGATGGTCGAGGGACTCACCGCGTACGCCGGAGCCGTCCGGGCGCGGGAGTTCCCACAGCCCGAGCACACCTACCCGATCGAGGCGACCGAACTCGACGACCTGCGGGCCAGGCTCGGTGTGGCCGGGGATCGCCACTGAGCCCGCGGGGCTCCCGTGAGTACCGGAGGCGTGCCGCGGCTCAGCGGGCCGGGCTCGCGCGCAGCAGTCCGGCGATGATGTCGAGGGCCGCGGCCAGGTCCGGCTCGCTGACGGCACCGAAGCCGAACACGATGCCGCGACGCGTGGTCGGACCCGACCAGTAGTCCGACAGTGCGCTCACCCGGACACCGGACGCGGCCAGCGACGCGACCAGCTCGGCCTCCGGACGATCCGTCTGCACCACGGCGTGCAGCCCGCCGTCCATCGGAAACACGGTCGCACCGGGGAGGTCGGCCAGCGCGGCGACGACCAGGCCGCGGCGGCGACGGTACAGGTTGCGCATCCGCTGGGTGTGCGCGCGCAGCGCCCCCGCCCGCAGGTAGGCGGCGATCGCGTGTTGCGCGACCAGGCTCGCCGGCTGGCCGAGGTCGCGCCGGGTCGACGCGAACGCCGGCACCAGCCGGCCGGGGACCACGAGGAAGCCCATCGCCAGCGTGGGCGTGAGCGTCTTCGACAAGGTGCCGAGGAGGACGACGTTGCCCTCCTCGGGATCGTCGAGCGCGGCCAGCGCGGGCAGGGGCTGCGAGGTGTATCGGAGTTCGGAGTCGTAGTCGTCCTCGACGATCACGACCCGGTTCGCCCGGGCCCAGTCGAGCAGTGCCTGGCGCCGGTCAACCGGGAGCGAGCCGCCCAGCGGGTACTGGTGGCTGGGTGTGACCAGGAGCACGTCGGGGGCGTCCCGCCCGACGGGCAGGTCGGTCACCCGGAGGCCCTTCGCGTCGACCGGCAGCGGCATCAGCGTCGCCCCGAACCGCGGCGGCACCCGCCGTAGGGAGGGGTAGCCCGGCTCCTCGACCGCGACCCGCAGCGGTCGCTCCCCGGCGAGCGCGAGCAACACCAGCGCGAGGCCTTCCCTGCCCCCGCCGGTCACCACGATCTGGCCGGGGTCCGCGATCACCGCCCGCATCAGGCGCAGGTGGTCGGCCCAGGCCACGCGCAGCTCGGGAAGCCCGAGCACGGGCGCGGGTCGGCTGGCAGGGGTCGCGCTCGCCTGCCGCCACGCCGCCTTCCAGGCGGCACCCACGACCTCGTCGGGCCAGGGCAGGCCGGGCCGGAGGTCGTAGCGGGACGCGGTCTCGGTCGGCGGGGGCCGGTGTGCTGGTGGCCGTCGCGGATGCACCCGGCGCAGCAGCGGGTTCACCACGGTGGATCGCCCGATGGCCGCGCTCAGGTAGCCCTCGGCGAGCAGCTGGTCGTAACCGGCGACGACAGTGCCCCGGGAGACGTTCAGGTGGTCGGCGAGGGCGCGGGTGGAGGGCAGTGCGTCGCCCGGGGCGAGGACTCCGTTCCGGGCCAGCTCGCGCAGGCCGGCAGCCAGCTGGGCCGGCAGGGGCTCCGGGCTGTCGCGGTCGAGCCGCAGCGGCAGCGTGATCTCCGGGGTGCGGCGCATGCCGCCAGATTACTGGACCATGTACGTGCTGACTATTCCGGATCTGGCGGTATGCCAGTAAAGCCGCCAGCATTGCTCCCCATGACGACTGTTACCGGATCGACGCTGGTCAAGCGCGGGCTCGCCGACATGCTGAAGGGCGGCGTCATCATGGACGTCGTCACCGCAGAGCAGGCCCGGATCGCCGAAGACGCCGGTGCGGTCGCGGTGATGGCGCTCGAACGCGTCCCCGCCGATATCCGCGCCCAGGGCGGCGTCGCGCGGATGAGCGACCCCGACCTGATCACCGCGATCATCGAGGCCGTCTCGATCCCGGTGATGGCCAAGGCGCGGATCGGGCACTTCGTCGAAGCCCAGGTGCTGGAGCACCTCAAGGTCGACTACATCGACGAGTCCGAGGTGCTCTCCCCGGCCGACTATGCGAACCACATCGACAAGCACGCGTTCACCGTCCCCTTCGTGTGCGGGGCGACCAATCTCGGCGAGGCCCTGCGCCGGATCGCCGAGGGCGCTGCGATGATCCGCTCCAAGGGCGAGGCGGGCACCGGCGACGTGTCGGAGGCCACCAAGCACATCCGCACGATCCGGCATGAGATCGCCGTGCTGAAGGCGACCTGCGAGGCAAACCCCGACGAGCTGTACGTCGCGGCCAAGAACCTGCAGGCGCCCTACGAGATCGTGCGGGAGGTGGCCGAGACCGGCGCACTGCCCGTCGTGCTGTTCACCGCCGGTGGCGTGGCCACGCCCGCCGATGCGGCGCTGATGATGCAGCTCGGCGCCGACGGGGTCTTCGTCGGCTCCGGCATCTTCAAGTCCGGCAACCCCGCTGCGCGCGCGGCGGCGATCGTGAAGGCCACCGCCCGCTACGACGACCCGGCCGTGGTCGCCGAGGCATCCCGCGGCCTCGGCGAGGCGATGGTCGGCATCAACGTCGCCGACCTGCCGGCACCGCACCGGCTGGCCGAGCGGGGCTGGTGATGCCCGCCACGGTCGGGGTGCTCGGACTCCAGGGAGGCGTGCGCGAGCACCGTGAGCTGCTCGAACGAGTGGGCGCCCGGGTCGTGCTGGTGCGGGCGGTCTCCGACCTGGCCGGCCCCGACGGGTTCCGGGTGGACGCGCTGGTGCTGCCCGGGGGCGAGTCCTCGACGATCGACAAGCTGCTGCGGGTGTTCGGCCTGTTCGAGCCGCTCGGCGCCGCGATCTGTAGCGGCGTCCCGACCCTGGCCACCTGCGCCGGGCTGGTGCTCGCCGCCAGGCAGATCATCGATCCGGCCCCGGGGCAGCAGTCCCTCGGGGTGCTCGACGTCGCCGTCCGGCGGAACGCCCTCGGACCGCAGGTCGACTCGATGGAGACCGAACTGGCCACCACGCGGGGACGCATCCGCGCGGCCTTCATCCGGGCGCCCGTCGTAACCGCGGTCGGGGTGGGGGTCGAGGTGATCGCGCGGATCGGCACCCAGGTGGTCGGCGTGAGCACGCCCACGATCACCGGTGTCGCCTTCCACCCCGAACTCACCGGGGACGCCACCTTCCATCGCCACCTCGTACGTGCGGCCTCGGGCGAGGCCGGGGCGCGGGGGCGGGAGGCGGTCCTCAGCGGGTAGCCGGCGACGCCTCCGCGACCGCCTCGCGGACCAGCGCGGCGAAGGTGTCGACGTCGGCCTCTGTGGTGTCGAAGGAGCACATCCAGCGCACCTCGTTGACCGCGGCGTCCCAGTCGTAGAAGGCGAACCGCTGCCGGACCGCGTCCGCGACCCCATCGGGGAGCCGGACGAACAGGCCGTTGGCCTGGGTCGGCTGTGCGAACTTCACCCCGGCAACCCCTTCGAGGGCGGCGCGGAGCCGGGTCGCCATGGCGTTGGCGTGGCCGGCGTTGCGCAGCCAGAGGTCGCCTTCGAACAGCGCGACCAGCTGCGCGGAGATGAACCGCATCTTGCTGGCCAGCTGCATGTTGAACTTGCGTGCGTAGACGAGCCCGTGCACCGCGTCCGGGTTGAGTACGACGACGGCCTCCGCGCCCAGCGCGCCGTTCTTGGTGCCGCCGAGAGTGAGGAGGTCCACACCGACGTCAGTGGTGAAAGCCCGCAGCGGGAGCCCGAGGCTGGCCGCGGCGTTCGACAGCCGTGCCCCGTCCACGTGCACCACCATGCCGAGCTCGTGCGCGTGGCTCGCCAGCGCGGCGATCTCGTCCGGGGTGTAGACCGTGCCCAGCTCGGTGGACTGGGTGATCGACAGCGCCAGCGGCTGGGCCCTGTGCTCGTCGCCGAACCCCCACGCCTCGGTGTCGACAAGGTCAGGGGTCAGCTTGCCGTCCGGAGTGGGCACGGAATAGAGCTTGAGTCCGCCGATCCGTTCCGGCGCACCGCCCTCGTCGACGTTGATGTGCGCGGTGCGAGCGCACACCACCGCGCCCCAGCGGGGTAGCGCCGACTGCAGGCCGGTGACGTTGGCCCCGGTGCCGTTGAACACCGGCCACGCCTGCGCGGTCTCGCCGAAGTGCTGCCGCACCACCTCCTGCAGCCGCGCCGTGTAGGCGTCGTTGCCGTAGGACGACTGGTGGCCCTGGTTGGCGGCGCCGATCGCTGCCAGGACCTCGGGATGGACGCCGGAGTAGTTGTCGGACGCGAAGCCGCGCACGGTGGTGTCGTGGAGTTGCACCCGACGATTGTGGCACCCTCGCGGAGGCGGGACTTACGCGTCGGCGCCGGTGATCCCCGAGGTGGACGCGACCACGTCGCGCAGCTTCTTCTCGAACGCCTCGTAGAACATCGACAACGGGAACTCGTCGTCCATCACCAGGTCCGTGAGTTCCTTCGGCGTGCCCTTCAGCGGCAGCTCGCCGCGCTTCCAGACCGAGGCGGGGTGCGGCTCGACCACTCCGCTGACCAGGGCGTACGCGGCCAGCCAGTGGGCGACCTTCGGACGGTCGATCGAGCGCCAGTACAGGTTCTCGATCTCCTGGCCGAGTTCGTTGACGCAGTCGGGCACCTCGTCCCAGTCGAAGGTGAGCTTGGTGTCGGTCCAGTGCAGCACGCGCTTCTGGTGCAGCCACGCGAACAGGAGCTGACCGCCGAGGCCGTCGTAGTTGCGCACCCGCGTCCCGGTGACCGCGAACCGGAAGATCCGGTCGAAGATCACCGCGTACTGCACCAGCTTCGCGTAGCGGGCGAGCTGTTCCTGCCCGGGCGAACGTTGCGGAAGCGCGGCCAGTTCCCGCTCGATCCGGACGGCCTCACGGAAGGCGGTCAGGTCGCAGCGCAGTTCCTCGAGTGAGTAGAGGAAGAACGGCATCCGCTGCTTGATCATGAACGGGTCGAACGGCAGGTCGCCGCGCATGTGGGTGCGGTCGTGGATCAGGTCCCACATCACGAACGTCTCCTGGGTGAGCCGCTGGTCGTCCAGCATCTCCGCGGCCAGCGGGGGCAGGTCGAGCCGGGTCACCTCGACCGCAGCCCGCACCACCCGGCGGAACCGGGCGGCCTCGCGATCGCAGAAGATGCCGCCCCAGGTGAACGGCGGGATCTCCCGCATCGCTACCGTCTCGGGGAACAGCACTGCGGAGTTGGTGTCGTAGCCGGCCGTGAAGTCCAGGAACTGGATCGGGACGAACGCCGCGTTGTTGTAGGCGCCGGCCTCCAGCTCGGCGACGAAGTCCGGCCACACCACCTGCACGAGCAGCGCCTCGATGTGCCGGTCGCGGGAGCCGTTCTGGGTGTACATCGGGAACACCACGAGGTGGACGAGGCCGTCGACCCGGGACTGTTCGGGGTGGAACTGCACCAGTGAGTCGTAGAAGTCGGGCTCCTTGAAGTAGCCGTCGGCCCAGCGTGCGAGGTCGCGGGTGAGCGCCTCGAGGTAGGCCGCGTCGTGCGGGAACAGCGGGGCCAGCTCGGTGACGCCCGCGGCCAGGTCGGCGACGTGGTTGCGGGCATCGGCGTGATAGGCGGCATCGTCGATGGCCCCGTTCGGGGACTCCAGCGACGCGAGCGCGGTGGCGGCCTGCTTCACCTTCACCCACGCGGGATGCTGCGTGAGCGTCGAGGTGTCGGATGTGACGGTAGTCATGGCGCATTCTCACGCGTCGGGGTGGCCGTTGTCACGGACGCGAGGCGCCGGGCGGCCCTCGACGGCGATCCGGACGGCGAGCGAGCGCAGGCTGACATCGCCGATGCCGTGCCGGGCGAACCACGCGACCGCACTCCAGAAGTTCGTCACGACCGCTCATGCCGACCACGGACCGGATTCGGCGCGCCGCGCGAGTGTCGCGGCCTCGGTGCGAAGGTTCGTCCTGGTGAGCCGGTCGTAGACCAGATGGAGGCGACGGGGCAGCCATCCGCAGATGTACGACCGGCGTACGACATCGTTCGGGAAGTCGCGGGCCGGGGCGCGACCCCGGGCGTGCCTCTACGCTGGGCGGGTGCGCGTCCCGGTCCGGCTGCTCGGGGCCGCCCTCACGGCGGTCCTCCTTTCCGGCTGCAGCTTCGCGAACGTGTGGAACGAGGTGCCGGCGACCCAGCCATCGTTCAGCCCGGCTCCGGAGCCGTCCGGGACCACCGAGCCCGACGACCGCACCCTGCACCCCTACACCGGTGCGCTGGACCGGAAGGTGACCTGCCGGAAGGCCACGAAGACCGAGCTGGTCGACTGGGCGCAGATGGGCGGAGTCGGCGACTTCGTGGCGGGATCGGTGGTGAAGTCCAACTCCCCGTGGTGGACGGCCGCTGTGGTCACCCGGGTGCCCACGGCCAGTGGGGGCACCATCGAGAGCCACGAGTTCTTCGTGACCAGTTGGCCGACCTACGAAGACGAGTTCGAGCACGAGCCCTTCGCCTGGCGGATCACCGACGTGACCGGAAACGAGGCCGCGGCGAAAGCCCTGGCCTGTGCGAAGAAGCTCCCGCTCCCGAAGGTGAAGCCCGGGCAGAATGATCCAGCGAGCTACACCGGTTCGCTTGCCCCCGGAGCGACCTGCAAGGCCGTGTCGTCGGCGCTGCTCGAACGGATGCAGCAGGTCGGCCAGGTCGGTGGCGCGATCACCTATCCGCGCGGGCAGATGGTGCGGGCCAACGGGAAGTGGTGGACGGTTGCGGTCGCCACGCAGGTGCACGCCAACAGCCAGGGCTACACCAGCCAGAACGTGCCCGCGACCGAGCTGTTCGTCACGAACGTGCCCTCGTCGGCTTCGAAGAGCACGACGGTCGTCTCCTTCCCGATCACGGCGAAGAAGGCGGATACCGCTGCCAGGAAGGCTCTGGCCTGCCTGGAGAGTTGAGGCCGCCATCCCGGACCGGGATGGCGGCCCCACCAGGTAGACCGGGGGGTTGGTGGCCTGGCGGGGCCTGACCGCCGGCTCCAGAGTTCTTCGAAGGGGGAGTGGAGCCCACGGCTCCGACAACCGTATCCCGTCCGCTTCCCAAACGCGTAGCGGCGCCGGGTGCGTGTTCCTGCCGATGCCGAGGCCGATCAGGGGACGGTCAGGATCTCCGCGCCGTCCGGAGTGACCACGAGTGTCTGCTCGAATTGCGCGACCCGGCTGCGGTCGTCGGTGACCACCGTCCAGCCGTCGTCCCACACGTGCGAGCGCTGGTCACCGATGGCGAGCATCGGCTCGATGGTGAAGGTCATGCCCACCTCCATCACCGTGTCCACCGCAGGCTCGTCGTAGTGCGGCACCACCAGGCCGGAATGGAAGGCCGTGTGCACACCGTGGCCGGTGTAGTCGCGCACCACGCCATAGTTGAAGCGGCGCGCGAACGACTCGATCACCCGGCCGACCACGTTGATCTGGCGTCCCGGACGCACGGCCCGGATGGCCCGGTTCATGGCCTCCTCCGTGCGCTCGGCCAGCAGCCGGGACTCCTGGTCCACCTCGCCGCAGAAGTAGGTTGCGCAGTTGTCCCCGTGCACCCCGTCGTGGAAGGCGGTCACGTCGATCTTGACCAGATCGCCGTCCTCGAGCGGGCGGGCGTCCGGGATGCCGTGGCAGATCACCTCGTTGACCGAGGTGCAGCACGACTTGGGGAAGCCCCGATAGCCGAGCGTGGACGGGTAGGCATCGTGGGCGACGATGAAGTCGTGCACCACCTGGTCGATCTCGTCGGTGGTGACACCCGGGGCGATCACCGCGGCGCCGGCGGCCATCGCCTGCGCGGCGATCCGGCCGGCCACCCGCATCTTCCCGATCGTCTCCGCGGTCTGCACGTCCGGCCCGTCGTAATGTTCGGGGCGGCTGCGTCCCACATAGGCCGGACGCACGATGTGCGCGGGAACTCGACGCATGGGCGTCACCGGAAAAGGCTTGATCGCAGTCACTTCCGCGATCATAGTGGGCCTCAACCGGGGCGATCGGAGGCTGTCGGATGGCGCAGGGCGAGTGGTACTACTGCCTCGACCACGGCACGGTCGAGCCCTACGAGGGCTGCCGCAGCGCCACCCGGCTCGGGCCCTACCCGACCCCCGCGGAGGCGGGGCAGGCCCTGAGCAGGGTCGCGCAGCGCAACGAGGAATGGGAGAACGACCCCCGGTTCAACGACGACCTCGACCAGGACGCGGACGACCGCGAGGAACCCGGCCCGTTCGCTGGCTGAGCGCGCGTCAGCCCGGGTGAGCCGGCGCGCCCGCCGCAACGGCCGGTCGCACCCGCCGGAGCCGTCGCCGCAGGGTACCCGGGGTGTCCGGCAGCACGGTGTAACCAGATTGAAACACTTCCAGCGGCAGACTGGGCTGCATGGATAAGCAGACCGAGTTCGTGCTCCGCACCATGGAGGAGCGGGATGTCCGCTTCGTCCGGCTCTGGTTCACCGACGTCCTGGGCTTCCTGAAGTCCGTCGCCGTCGCCCCCGCGGAACTCGAAGGCGCGCTCTCCGAGGGGATCGGGTTCGACGGGTCGGCCATCCAGGGCTTCGCGCGCGTGTACGAGTCCGACATGGTGGCCCACCCCGACCCGTCCACGTTCCAGCTGCTGCCCTGGCGCGGCGCCACCCAGGGCACCGCCCGGATGTTCTGCGACATCCGCCTGCCTGACGGCGCCCCGTCCTTCGCCGACCCCCGGTACGTGCTGAAGCGGGCGCTGAAGAAGGCCTCGGACATGGGGTTCACCTACTACACCCACCCCGAGATCGAGTTCTACCTGTTCAAGCAGCCGATCGTGCCCGGCCAGCCGCCGGTGCCCGCCGACCAGTCCGGCTACTTCGACCACACCACCACCAGCCCGGGCGCGGACTTCCGCCGCCAGGCGATCACCCTGCTCGAGCAGATGGGGATCTCGGTGGAGTTCAGCCACCACGAGGGCGGGCCGGGCCAGCAGGAGATCGACCTGCGCTACGCCGACGCGCTCACCATGGCCGACAACATCATGACCTTCCGGGTCGTGATCAAGGAGGTCGCGGTGATGCAGAACATGTTCGCGTCCTTCATGCCGAAGCCGCTGAGCAACCATCCCGGCTCGGGCATGCACACGCACGTCTCGTTGTTCGAGGGCGACAACAACGCCTTCTACGACGCGAGCGCCGAGTACCACCTGTCGAAGATCGGACGCCAGTTCATCGCGGGCCTGCTCAAGCACGCGGGCGAGATCACGGCGGTGACGAATCCCTGGGTGAACTCCTACAAGCGGCTGATCGCCGGGGCCGAGGCGCCCAGCTACATCTGCTGGGGTCAGAACAACCGTTCCGCACTGGTGCGGGTGCCGATGTACAAGCCGAACAAGGGCACGTCCGCGCGGATCGAGCTGCGCTCGATCGACTCCGCGGCGAACCCCTACCTCGCCTACGCGATGGTGCTGGCCGCCGGACTGGCCGGGATCGAGAACGAGTACGAGCTGCCCGAGGGTGCCGAGGACGACGTGTGGTCGCTGACCGACCGGCAGCGCCAGGCGCTGGGGATCTCGCCGCTGCCGCGCAGCCTGGGCAACGCGATCGACCTGATGGAGAACTCCCAGCTGGTCGCCGACACCCTGGGTGAGCACGTCTTCGACTTCTTCCTGCGCAACAAGAAGGCCGAGTACGACTCCTACCGCGGCCACGTCTCGGAGTGGGAACTGACCAACTCGCTGCCAGCGTTGTAGTCGCGCCAGGCCCCGGCCGACAGGGTCGGGCGACCCGCTGCGTGCGTTCGGGAGTGTACGGATGTGTCCGAGTTGGCTGATCGGAGCCGCGCGCGGGGTTGAATAGGGGATTGCCACCGACCGCCGGGCCGCGGCCTGGCTCCGGGATCCTCCCAGGGGGGTGGAGATATCCGGTGCGGTTGGTGAGCGGGCCCGTCAGACATGCCAGGGGGGCTCGTCCTGACGGGCCCGCAGGCCCCGACGTGGATCGCCGCCGCCCCGGAACCCCGGGACGGCGGCGACGTCGGTTGTGGTGGAGACTCAGCGGCCGGTTGACGCGCTCGGCACTGGAGCGGCCCCGCCGCTGGCCTGCCCTGTCGCCACCGCCGAGGCCGATGCTGACGCCGAGGAGGATGAACTCGAGCGCCGCCGGAAGTTCTGGTTCTCCGGAATCGCCGCCGTGCTGTCGGCCAGCACCACGATCTGCCCGGCCTCCAACCCTGAGGTGATCTGCACCCAGCCGCCGCCGACCGCGCCGGTCTTCACCGTGACGGTCGAGGCGCTGGTCGCGTTGGCACTGTCCACGACCTGGACGGTCGCGGTGCCGGTGCCGGTCGGGGTCACCGCGGAGGCGGGCAGGCGCAGCACGCTCGTCTCGGCCGTGACCGGGATCAGCACGGAAGCCTTGGCGCCGCTCGCCAGGAGGCCGGACGCGTCGCTCACCGACACCGTGGTGGCGTAGGTCGGGGTGTCCCCGCTGGTGCCACTGGTCTCGATCGAGGCGATGCTGGTGATCTTGCCGGTGAGCGTCTTGCGGGAACCGGCCGGGGTAACCGTCACCTCCTGGCCGACCTTCACCAGCTCACGGGTCGTCAGCGGCAGTTCGAAGCTGACCACCGCGCTCCCGGTGCCCACGATCGTGATCGAGCCGGCGGACGCGCTGGCGCCCACGCTCAGGCCCACCACGCCGACGGTGCCGGAGATCGGCGCGACCAGGGTCGCGTTCGACAGGTCCTCCTGCGCCGACGCCAGGGTCTGCTGGGCGCTGAGCAGGCTCGCCCTGGCCTTCGCGACAGCGGCCTTGCTCACCGTGGTGGAGGAGCTGGAACTCGTCTTCACCGAGCCGCCGGAGGTCTTGCCGCCGGTACCGCCGGGGCGGGTCAGCTGCGCGACGACCTGCTGAAGATTCGCGTTGGCTGCGATCACCTCGGCGCGCGCGTTCGCGCAGTCCTGGAGCTGCTGGTCGGTGAACGAGTCGGAGTCCAGCGTCCTGGCCAGCTGCGACGCGGTCGCCGTTGCGGAGGCCTTGGCCTCCTCCGAGGACGTCGAACCGGTCTCCTGGGCGGAAGCGGAGCCGGTCGGGGTTGCCGACTCGGTCGCGGTCGGGGTGGCGCTCGCCGACGGGGAGGCGTCTCCTGCTGCGGAGCTCGAGCCGCCGCTGTCGGTGCCGGTGTCCGCCGCGGGCAGGATGGCTGCGAAGATCGCGTTGCACTTGTCCGCCTCGTCCAGGACGGCGAGGTTCACCCGCGAGGCGGCCTCGTTCAGGACGGTCGGGTCGATCAGCACGGTCGCAGCGGTGGCACCCCCCGTCGAGGACGAGCGGGACGTGCTCGAACTCGCCGAGCCGGCACCCGATGAACTGGACGGGTGCTGCGCGGCGTACAGCGACGCCTCCGCCTGCGCGACGCCGGTGGTGGCATTCAGGACGGCGAGTCGCAGCTGACCCTTGTTCAGCACGGCGAGGGTGTCGCCGGCCACGACCTCGTCGCCCACGGCAACGGAGACCTTCTTCACCGTGCCGCTGACGGCGAACGACGCCACAGAGGTGTTCTTGCGGCTGATCGTGCCGGTCGCGGTGTAGCTCTGGGTGACGTCGCCGGTGGCGGCGACGGCGGTCACGTAGCGCTGGCTGGCGGCGCTCGAAGAGGTGGCGACGCCGATCCCGATGCCGGCCACCACGGCCAGGGCGGTGCCCGCGCCGAGTACAGCCCGGAGTCGTGGGTTCATGGTCATTCACTCCTCAGTGCGTCGATCGGCGCGAGCTTGGCCGCCCTGGAGGCGGGGTAGACGCCGGCCACCAGGCCGATGCCAAGGGAAACCACCAGGGCGATCAGTGTCGCCGGAATGGAGATGAGCACGGTCATGCTCAGGATCGGGGTCAGGATGGCTGCCCCGGCGAAGCCGAGGCCCACGCCGATCAGGCCACCGAGCACGCCGAGAATGCCGGCCTCCACCAGGAACTGGCGGCGAATCACACCCGGGGTCGCACCGAGTGCCTTGCGCAGGCCGATCTCCCGGACGCGCTCGCTCACCGACACCAGCATGATGTTCATCACGCCGATGCCGCCCACGAGCAGGGAGATCGCGGCGATTCCGCCGAGCAACAGGGTCAGGATGCCCGTCACGGACGTCGCGGTCTCGACCAGGGACGCCTGGGTGCTCACCGTGAAGTCAGCGTTGTCCGAGGTGACCTGGTGGGAGGAGAGCAGCGCCGTCTTCACCTGCTGATAGGCCGCCGACAGGCTGTCGGTGTCCTTGCCGGAGAGGTAGATGGTGGACACGCTGTTGGCGCTGCTCGAGGTCGACAGCCGGGAAGCGAACGTGGTGATCGGCACCAGCACGGTGTCGTCCAGGCTGCTGGTCGTCGAGGAGCCCTCGGACTTCAAGACGCCGATGATCGTGAACGACTGACCGTTCACGCTGATCGTCTGGCCAACCGGGGAGACGCGGGTGAACAGCTCGCTCGACGTCTCGGACCCGATCACGGCGACGTTCGCAGAGGAGTCCACTTCGGACTGCGTGAAGAACCGTCCGGTCTCGACGCTCCGGGCCCGCACGGTCAGCCACTCGGGCACCGTGCCGACCACCGTCGAGGTCCACGTAGTCTCCGACGACTGCAGCGAGCCGCTGGTCGACGACGTGGGCGCGACGGCCACCACATCGGGTGCGATCGCCGGGTCGGCCAGCATGGCGGCGTCCTGCATGGTCAGGGTGGACACCGCGCTGCCGCCGCCGCGGAAGCCGCCGGAGGACGACTGTGAGGGCGAGACCGAGATCAGGTTGGAGCCGAGCGAGTTGATCTGGTCAGTGATCTGCTGCTGGGCGCCCTGGCCGAGGCCGACGGTGAGCATCACCGCTGCGATTCCGATCAGGATGCCGAGCATGGTCAGCGCCGAGCGCATCCGGCGCGCATTGAGTGCGGAGACCGCTGTGCGCAGCGTCTCCGTCCAGCCCATCATCGCGCTGCTCCTGCTGCTGCGATCGGGGCGGACTCGCGCAGCAGCCCGTCGTAGATGTGCACCAGGTGTCTTGCCCGTTCGCCGACGTCCGGCTCGTGGGTGATGATCACGATCGTCCGTCCGGCCTCGTTCAGCTCCTCGAACAGTTCCAGGATCTCTTTGGTCGAGTGCGAGTCGAGGTTGCCGGTGGGCTCGTCGGCCAGGATCAGCGCGGGGTTGGTGACCAGTGCGCGGGCCACCGAGACCCGCTGCTGCTGGCCGCCGGACAGTTCGCCGGGGCGGTGCTGGACGCGCTGCGCGAGCCCCACCTTCTCCAGCGCCTCCATGGCGCGGTCCTTGCGCTCGGATGCCGGGACGCCGGCGTAGACCATCGGGAGCTCGACGTTGCGCAGCGCGGTCAGGCTGGCGAGCAGGTTGAACTGCTGGAACACGAACCCGATCTTCTTGTTGCGCACGTCGGCGAGCTGTTTCTCCGACATCGAGCTGACGTCGGTGCCGTCGAGCAGGTAGGTGCCCGCCGACGGCACGTCCAGGCACCCGATGATGTGCATCAGGGTGGACTTGCCGGAGCCGGAGGGTCCCATGATCGCGAGGTACTCGCCCTCATCTACGTCCAGGTTGATCCCGCGGAGTGCCTCGACCTCGACCACCCCGGTGGAGTAGGTCTTGCGCACCCCGGTCATGTGCAGCATGCCCATGCCGGTCACCGACCACCCTGACCGCTGCCGCCGGGCGGGGCCCCGCCGCCGGCGGGACCGCCGCCGGCGTTTCCGTCCAGGCCACCGGCACCGGCGCCACCGAGAAGACCGCCGCCTTCCTGGCTGCTGGACGAGGTGGAGGACGAGCTGGGCCGGGTGAACGTGATCAGCACCGAGTCGCCCTCGCTCAGTCCGCTGGTGACCTGGGTGTAGTTGCCGAACACCTTGCCGACCTCGACCTCGACCGTGCTGTTCGAGCCGTCGGTGACCTTGGTCACCACGGTCTTGTCGTCCTCGGTCCTGATCGCCGCGGTCGGCACCGTGAGCACGTCGTCGTAGGTGCCGGTCGTGATCACCGCGGTCGCGGTGGTGCCGGAGTACAGATCCTTGTGCGTGCCACTGAGCGTGATCACCACCGGGAAGGTTGCGGTGCCGTTGTCGCTGGTCGAGGTGGCCACGATGCCTACGGAGGCCACCGTTCCGGTGAGGGCGTCCGTGGTCGCGTCCGTGGTCACCGACACCTTCTGGCCGGCCTTGACGCTGGACAGGTCGGACGCGCTGATGCTGCCCTCGACCTTCCACTTCGAGGTCGCGATGATCACGAACTGGGCGGTGCTGGACGAGCTGCTGCTACCGCTGGTCGAGCTGGACGAGCCGGACGAGCCCGAGCCGCCCGAGCTGGATCCGACCGAGTCGCCGACCTCCACGTCCACGCTCGCCACGGTGCCGGCGATGGGGGAGCGGAGCGTTGCGTCCTTCAGATCCTGCTTGGCACTGGTCAGCGCTGCAGAGGCTGAGGTGACCTGAGCCTTGGCTGACCGGATCGCCCCGCTGCTGCCGTCGTTGTCCTCGACCTCGGTGAGGTTGGCCTCCGCCGTGGTCAGGTTGGCCTCGGCCAGGTCGACGGCGTTCTGCAGTTCGGAGTCGTCGATGGTGGCCAGCTTCTGGCCCTTCTTCACGGCGGCGCCCGCCTTCACCGCGACCTTCGTCACGGTGCCGGAGACGGCGAAGTTGACGTCCGACTCCTTCTGCGGGCTGAGCGTTCCATCGAGGCTGACGCTGAGCGTCTGGGTGCCCTTCGTGGCCTGGACGGTGCGGCTGAAGGTTGCCGCCGCACTGGACTGGTTTCCGCGCAGCAGCAGGAACGTGCCGACGCCCGCGCCGCCCAGCACGATGACCGCGGCGACACCGAGGGCCAGCCACTTCTTCCAGGTCATCCGACGCTTTCGCGGGGCGTCGGGACTGTCTGCCGGGAACCCGGTCTCTTCAGTTGTCATCGCGTGCTGTTCTCCTCAAAGCGCGTTGCCACGTTTGAGAAGTTAGGGGTCCGACCTGTGGTCGATGCTGTGCGAGCCTGTGGTTTGGCTGTGCCCCCGCTCCGAGCCTTCGGTGGGCCCTCATTGTCGGGACGCCGCACCCTCTGCGGGATGACGCGGGGCACCGCTCCTCCCCGCGGGTGCGGGGGCCTCCGCTCAGACGAGCTCGGGCAGGGGCCACAGTGCGGCCAGGTCGCTGTGGACGCCGGAGGCTCGTACGGCGTGGGTCGCGAGCGCTTCGGCCCAGGCCAGGTTGCCCCCGGCGAGCCGGAGCAGGGTGACCGCGTCGGTCTGAACGACGTTGGGCGGGGTGCCGCGGGTGTGCCGTCCCCGTTCCCCGATGCCGAGCTGGACCGCGGCGAACGGCGGGACGCGCAGTTCGACGGACCCGCCGGGATAGCGCGCGGCCAGGAGTGCGCACACCGTGCGGGAGGCACCGGCGAGTTCCGTGCGGGGGAGTGCGCCGCCCGCCTCCCGGGTGAGGGTGGCGACGGTGGCGCGGAGCTGCTGGACCTGCTCTGCCGACACCGACCTGGCCACGGTCCAGACGCTAGCATCACTGGGGTGAGCCGCATCGACAGCCAGCCCGCCCGTCTGGCCCGACTCGGCTTCGCTGATGCGGCCGCAGCCGCGGCGATGGTCGAGTCCTGGCAGCAGGAGGGCACCCCGGAGCAGGTCGAGTGGGCGCTGGCTGAGCTTCCCGGCACCGCTGATCCGGATCTCGCGCTGGCCGGCTTCCACCAGCTCGTCGGTGCGCGCCCGGGGTTGCTCGGCGAGATCGGCCGGGATCCGGGCTTCGGCCGCCGGCTGGTCGCCGTGCTCGGCGCGAGCGTTGCGCTCAACCAGCACCTCGGCAACCACCCCGACGATGTGTCCGCACTGATCGGCAGCGTGGCCCGGCGGCCCGCAGCGGAGCTGCGCACGGAGCTGCTGGAGGCGGTTGGCGCCGATCCCGGCCGTGCCGACCCCGTCGCCGATCACACCCGTTCCGACGACCTGCGGCGGGCCTACCGCCGGGCCCTGCTGCGGCTCGCGGCGCGGGACCTGACCGCCGCCGACGCGCTGGCCGACCTGCCCGACGTGGCCGGAGAGCTCGCCGATCTCGCCGATGCGACGGTCGAGACGGCGCTGGCGCTCGCCCGGGGTGAGGTCCCGGGGTGGGAGAAGTGCCGGCTCGGGATCGTTGCGCTGGGCAAGACCGGTGCGCGCGAACTCAACTACGTCAGCGACGTGGACGTGCTGTACGTCGCCGAGCCGGCGTGCGACGCCGACGGCGAGCCGGTCTGCGACCTGGGCACGGCGGTGGGCCTGGCGACCCGGCTGGTCAGCGCGCTGTCCCGGGTCTGCTCTGCGCACACCGGCGCGGGCACGATCTGGCAGATCGATGCAGCCCTGCGCCCGGAGGGTAAGGCCGGCCCGCTCGTGCGCACGCTGGCCTCGCACCGCGCCTACTACGAGAAGTGGGCGAAGAACTGGGAGTTCCAGGCGATGCTGAAGGCCCGGCCGATGGCCGGCGACCTGGCGCTCGCGCAGGCCTTCGTCGACATCGTCTGGCCGATGGTGTGGCGGGTGGCCGACAACGACGAGTTCGTCGGCGAGGTGCAGGCCATGCGCCGGCGGGTGATCTCGCTGCTGCCCGCCCGCGAGGCGAGCACCGAGATCAAGCTGGGCGCGGGCGGTCTTCGCGACGTCGAGTTCAGCGTCCAGTTGCTGCAACTGGTGCACGGGCGGGCGGACGAGCGGCTGCGGCTGCGCGGCACCTTCGAGGCGCTCGGCGCGTTGGTGGACCACGGCTACGTGGGTCGCGCGGACGGCTTCGACCTCGCCACGGCGTACCGGCTGCAGCGGCTGCTCGAACACCGCATCCAGCTGTACCGGCTGCGCCGCACGCACCTGATGCCCGACGACGAGACCAACCAGCGCTGGCTCGCCCGCGCGATCGGGCTGCCGGAGCCCAAGGAACTGATGCACCTGTGGCGCTCGACCACGCGCCGCGTGCTCACGCTGCACCAGCGGCTGTTCTACTCGCCGCTGCTCGAGGCGGTGGCGCGGATCCCGTCCGCGGAGGTGCGGCTCACCTCGGAGGCGGCGGAGACCCGGCTGCGGGCGCTCGGCTACGGCGACCCGAAGGCCGCGCTGCGGCACATCGAGGCGCTCAGCCACGGCATCACCCGGCAGGCAGAGATCCAGCGGCAGTTGCTGCCCGCCATGCTCACCTGGTTCACCGCCGGTCCCAACCCGGACCACGGGCTGCTCGCGTTCCGCACGGTGTCCGAGGAGCTCGGTAGTACACCGTGGTACCTCCGTGCGCTGCGGGACGGCGACGTGATGGCCGAGCACATGGCCCGCATTCTCGCCTCCTCCCGTTATGCGGTGGACCTGCTGCTGCGCGCACCGCAGAACGCCGCACTCCTCGGCGACGCGGAGGGGCTGCGTCCCCGGCCGGCTGAGGAGATCCTGACCGAGATGATCACCGCGGCGCGCCGCTACGACTCGCCGGAGGCGGCGATCGGTGCGGTCCGGGCGTCCCGGCGCAGTGAACTGCTGCGGCTGGCGATGGCCGACCTGCTGGGCGAGCTCGACCTGCCCGCACTCGGCCGGGCGTTGAGCGACCTGGCCGGAGCCACCATCGACGCGGCGCTCGAGGTGGCTTCGCGCGGTGTGGACGTGCCGCCGATCGCCGTGATCGCGATGGGCCGCTGGGGTGGACGCGAGGTGTCCTACTCCTCCGACGCCGACGCGATGTTCGTGGTGGCCGACAGCGATTCGCCGGGCGCGGTGCAGGCGGCGACCACGGTGGTCAGCCGGCTGCGTGCCCTGCTGGCGAAGCCGGGCCCGGACCCTGCACTCGAGGTGGACATCGACCTGCGCCCGGAGGGCAAGGGTGGGGCGATGGTCCGCAGCCTTGCGTCCTACAAGGCCTATTACGAACGCTGGTCGTCGACCTGGGAGTCCCAGGCCCTGCTGCGTGCGTCCATGGGCGCCGGCGACCGCGAGCTCGGCGCGGAGCTGATCCGTGCGATCAACCGCGTCCGGTACCCGAAGGGCGGGCTCAGCCACGCCCAGGTGCTCGAGATCCGCAAGCTGAAGGCCCGGATGGAGGCCGAGCGGCTGCCCCGCGGTGGCGACCCGGCCCGGCACGTCAAGCTCGGCCCGGGCGGACTGTCCGACGTGGAGTGGGTCGTCCAGCTGCTGCAGTTGCACCACGCGGCCGGCGATGCGCGCCTGCGTACGACCGGGACGCTGGAGGCGCTCGACGCCAGCGTGCTGGCCGGCCTGCTCGATGATGCGGACGCCGAGGCGCTGCGCGGGGCCTGGCTGCTGGCGAGCCGGATCCGCAACGCGATCATGCTGCTCCGCGGACGCGCCAGCGACAGCCTGCCCACCGATGCGCGCGAGCTGTCGTCGGTCGCCCAGATCCTCGGCTATGCCAAGGGCGAGTCGACGCTGTTCGTCGAGGACTACCGCCGCGGCGCCCGGCTCGCGCGCCAGGTGATGGACCGCGTGTTCTGGGACGCCCGTCCCGCTGCGGTGGAGTAGCCACTCCGCGTCAGGACCGGATTGGGGACGGTTCCTAACTCGGTCCAACCTCAGGTTGGACCGAGTTAGGAACCGTCCCCAATCCGGACCACATCAGGGGAGGAGCTCGGCGAGGTCCGTCACGACCAGGTCGGCACCGGATTCGAGCAGCGTGGACGCGCCGACGCCGCGGTCCACGCCGACCACAAGGCCGAACGCCCCGGCGCGGCCGGCGGCCACTCCGGAGACGGCGTCCTCGAACACGACCGACCGTTCCCGTGGGACGCCGAGGGCGCGCGCAGCGTAGGCGAAGGTATCGGGAGCCGGCTTGCCGGGCAGGCCTTCGCTGCGGGCGAGCAGGCCGTCCACGAGCACGCCGAAGCGGTCGCGCAGGCCGGCGGCGCGCAGCACGGCGTCCGCATTCGCCGAGGACGACACGACGGCCACCGGCGTGCCCAGGCCGGCCAGGTAGTCCAGGAACCGCACCGAGCCGGGATAGGGCCGGACGCCGTCACTGGCCAGCACCGCGGCGAACGCACCGTTCTTCCGGTTGCCGAGCCCGCAGATCGTCTCCGCCTCCGGCGGGTCGGACACCTCGCCGAGCGGCAGCTGGATGCCCCGGGACGCCAGGAAGTCGCGCACCCCGTCGTAGCGGGGCTTCCCGTCCACGTGCGCGAAGTAGTCGGCATCGGTGTAGGGCTGTGCATCGGCACGATCGGCGAGGAACTCGTTGAACATCTTCGACCAAGCTGCCATGTGCACCTCAGCGGTCGGGGTGAGCACCCCGTCGAGGTCGAACAGGGCAGCGTCGCACACCGCCATGAGGGTCTGGTTGGCGCTCATTCATCGATGCTAGTGCCAAGTGGCCACCTCCCGACCGGTAGTCTGAACGTTGATGAGCACAACCCCAGCAACCGACCTGCCCACGATCACCGCCAGCCTCTCCGGCTGGGGTCGCACCGCAGCCACGACAGCGCAGGTGCTGTCCACGCCGGATCCCGAACTGATCGCCGCAGCCGTGGCTGCGGTGGCCGGCCACAACGCGGATTCCCCGTCCCACCTGAAGCGCGGCATCGTTGCCCGCGGGCTGGGTCGCTCCTACGGCGACGTGGCCCAGAACGCCGGCGGTGTCGTGGTCGACATGACCGCCCTGAACCGCATCCACGCCATCGACCCCGACGCAGCCACCGTCGACGTGGACGCCGGCGTGAGCCTGGACGCCCTGATGCGCGCCGCACTGCCGCACGGCCTGTGGGTCCCCGTCCTGCCCGGCACCCGCCAGGTCACCGTCGGGGGGGCGATCGGCTGTGACGTGCACGGCAAGAACCACCACAGCGCCGGCTCGTTCGGCAACCACGTCGCGTCCATGCAGTTGCTGGTCGCGGACGGGCGGGTGCTCACCCTGACCCCCGACGGCTCCGCGGACGACCCGGACGCGAGCCTGTTCTGGGCCACCATCGGTGGCATCGGCCTGACCGGGATCATCCTGCGAGTCGTGCTGAACATGACCCGCACCGAGACCGCCTACTTCATCGCCGACGGCATCGTCACCAAGACCCTGGACGAGACCATCGCCGTCCACTCCGACGGCTCCGAGGCGAACTACGACTACTCCAGCGCCTGGTTCGACGCGATCAGCCCCGCGCCGAAGCTCGGCCGCGCCGCGCTCTCCCGCGGGTCGCTGGCCACGCTCGACCAGCTGAAGGAGAAGGCGCCGAAGCTCGCCGCCGACCCGCTCGGCTTTCACGCCAAGCCGCTGTTCGACCTTCCGGACGTGTTCCCCAACGGCCTGGCGAACAAGCTCACTTTCAGCGCCCTCGGCTCCGTCTGGTACGCCAAGAGCGGCAACTACACCGGCAAGATCCAGAGCCTGACCGGCTTCTACCATCCGCTCGACATGTTCGGGGAGTGGAACCGCGCCTACGGCTCGCACGGCTTCCTGCAGTACCAGTTCGTGGTGCCGCCGGCGGCCGTCACGGAGTTCAAGCAGCTGATCCGCGACATCCAGGCGTCCGGCCATTACTCGTTCCTGAACGTGTTCAAGCTGTTCGGCCCAGGCAACCGCGCACCGCTGAGCTACCCGATCCCGGGCTGGAACGTGTGCGTGGACTTCCCGATCAAGGCCGGGCTGCATGAGTTCCTGCACGGCCTGGACGCCCGCATCCTCTCCTTCGGCGGCCGGCTCTACACGGCCAAGGACTCCCGCACCACGGCCGCCACCTTCCACGCCATGTATCCCGGGATCGACGACTGGATCGCGACCCGCCGCCGGATCGATCCTGACGGCGTGTTCGTCTCGGACATGGCCCGCCGACTCGAACTCGTCTGACTAGGAGAACGCGCACAATGATCGACGCCACCGGAAACCCCCAGGCCGTGCTGCTGCTGGGTGGCACGTCCGAGATCGGGCTGGCCATCGTCAAGGAGTACCTCGCCAAGCAGCCGCTCAGGGTGGTGCTCGGCGTCCAGCCAGGAGACGAGCTGGGCGAGGCGGCCGCTGCCGAGCTGACCGCTGCCGGTGCGTCGGCTGTGGACGTGCTCGAGTTCGATGCGACCGACTTCGCCTCCCACCCTGGCGTTATCGACGCGGCGTGGAAGCTCGCCGACATCGACGTGGCGATCGTCGCCTTCGGCCTGCTCGGTGACGCCGAGGAGCTCTGGCAGGACCAGGCGAAGGCCGTCCAGATCGCCCAGGTGAACTACTCCGGCGCGGTGAGCGTCGGCGTGCTGCTCGGCCAGAAGATGAAGGCGCAGGGCTATGGCCAGATCATCGCGATGTCGACCGTCGCGGGAGAGAAGGTCCGCCGCTCCAACTTCGTCTACGGCTCGACCAAGGCCGGCCTGGACGGGTTCTACCGCCTGCTCGGCGAGGCGCTGGCGCCGTTCGGGCCGAAGGTGCTCGTGGTGCGCCCCGGCCAGGTGCGCACCCGGATGTCGGCGCACGTGAAGGAGGCGCCGCTCACCGTCGACAAGGAGGACCTGGCCGCGCAGGTGGTGGACGCCGCCCGCAAGGGCCAGACGCTGATCTGGGTACCGCCGACGTTCCGGTTCGTGATGATCGCGCTCAAGCACATCCCCGGACCGATCTTCCGCCTGCTGCCGCTGTAGCGATTCCTCGGGCGCGGACCGGGCGCGAGCGGCCGGTGGCGAGAGCGCCAGGCGTTCGCTGGTCGGCCGCGGGCCGGTCGATCCTTTCGCTACCCGTCGCCCCGGAGAACCGCATGGACACTGACAACCCGAACCTCGACCTCGACGGGGTCGTCGTGCCCGACCTCGTGCACGGGCTCGCGGCCGGGCGCGAGGTGGAGCCGGTCTGGCGCAACCTGATCGGCGGGGTGACGTTCTCGATCGGCGGGGGCGCCGAGTATGTGAAGTACGGCCCGCCCCACGCGGAGTTCGACGCCGAGCCCGAGTTCGCGCGGCTGCGCTGGCTGAGCGCCTACGTCGCCGCGCCGCGTCCGATCGACCACGGCCTGGACGACAGCGGCAATCGCTGGCTGCGCACCGAGGGCCTGCCGGGCACGTCCGCGGTGCTGGGTGGTTGGCGCGATCATCCCGAGGTCGTGGTGCCCGAGCTCGGCCGCGCGCTGCGGCGGCTGCACGACCGGGTGCCGGTGCAGGGCTGCCCCTGGGAGTGGTCGATCGCCGACCGGCTCGAGTACGTCGGACACCCCGCCGACACCCTGGGCCCCTGGCCCGCCCTCGACCTGGTGGTGTGCCACGGCGACGCGTGCAACCCGAACTTCCTGCTCGACCCTTCCGGCACCTGCGTCGGCTACGTCGACCTCGGCAGGCTGGGAGTGGCCGACCGCTGGGCCGACCTCGCGCCGGCGCTGCTCAGCCTCGGCTGGAACTTCGGCGAGGGCTGGGAACCCGCGCTTCTGGAGGGATATGAGGTCGATCCGGACCCGGAGAAACAGGACTTCTACACCCGGCTGTGGAACCTGACCTGACGGCCGCGCCCCGTTTCGGGACATTCCTGACCCTTGACGGTCGCGGGAGCGCTCCCGGTGCCGCTACGGCGCGTTGCGCGCCAGATTTGTCCCGTTTCCGGTTCAGCCGGCCAGCTCGGCGTCCGAGCGCAGCACGCAGAACTCGTTGCCCTCCGGGTCGGCCAGCACGAACCAGCCCGTGCCGGGGCCGTGGATGCCGCGGTGGTCCGCGATGAACGTGGCCCCGTTCGCGAGCAGCCACTTCACCTCCTCGTCGCGGGTTCTGGTGGTGGGACGCAGATCGAAGTGCAGCCGGTTCTTCGCTGTCTTCGGTTCGGGCACCTGCAGGAACAGCATTCCCGGGCCGCCGCCGGGCGGCACGATCCGGGCGATTTCCTGGCCGGGCTGGTCCGGATCGTCCGGCGCCTTGACGTAGTCGAGCACGCCCGCCCACCACGCCGAGAGGGAGCCGGCGTCGGCACAGTCGAACGTGGCCTGGAAGATGCGGGAGGTCATGGCAGATCCTCCCACGGACCGGCCGCAGACGCCCCACCATCTTTAACGATACAGACGCTGAGCCGGTGGCAGTCTTTAACGATAAAGAACATCATGGATGTCAGGTGGACGAAGGAGGTGGAAGAGATGGTCAAGGTGACCCAGCAGGACATCGCCAAGGTGATGGGGGTGTCGGTGATGACGGTGTCGAACGCCTTCAACCGACCCGACCAGCTTTCCGCCGACCTGCGCCGGCGGGTGCTCGATCGCGCGGTGAAGATGGGCTACACCGGCCCGGACGCCGTTGCACGCCAGTTGCGCTCCGGGCGCACCAACACCTTCGCCGTCGTCTTCGAGGAGCGTCTCTCCTACGCCTTCTCCGACCCGTTCTCCGTGGTCTGGCTGACCGCTTTCAGCGAGGTGATGGAGGCGCGGCGGGCCAGCATCATGCTGCTCAGCGTTCCGGTCGGCGACACCGAGGCGCTGTCGGCGATCCAGGACGCCGCGGTCGACGGCATCGCCGGCCTGTGCGGCGACCAGCCGGCCATGGTCCGGGCCCGGGAGCGCGGCCTGCCCACGGTGTACTGCACCATGGGGCACCCGCTGGGCGCCGAACCGCTCGCAGGGGACTACGTCGCGATCGATGACTACGCGGCGGCCGTCGAGGTCGGGCAGCACCTGAGGCGGCTCGGTCACACCCGGGTCAGCCTGCTGGTCGAGACCGCCCATCGGAGTCAGGCCGTGCTGCGCGAGTACCGGCCCGCCGAACTCTCCGGCCTCGTCGCCGTCTACGACAGCGTCGGCTATTTCGACACCTTCCATCGCGTCCGCGGCGTGCTGGACGGGCTGGGTGATGCCGACGTGACGATCGTCGTGGCCGGCGCGAACTCGCGGGCGAGCGGCCAGGCCGCGGGAGCGCTCGTGCTCGACCGGGCGCTGCCACCCACCGCCGTCGTCGCTGTCAGCGACGTCATGGCCCTCGGCTTCATGGACTCGTGCCGCCAGCGCGGGCTCGAGCCGGGTCGCGACGTCTCCGTCGTCGGCTTCGACGACCTGCCCGAGTCGGCCGCGGCCGGACTCACCACGATCCACCAGCCGGTCCGGGACAAGGGACGCCTTGCCGCGGAGCTGCTGCTCGATCCGGAGCGCACCGAGCGCCGGATCATCCTGCCCCACGAGCTGATCGTGCGGAGCAGTACCCGCCCGGTGGCCTGAGCCACCCACCACAACCGCATTATCGAATCCATCCAGAGGAGACAGTCATGTCCGCATACATCAGCCTTGCCCCGATCATCGAGCGCACCGCCGAGCTGAACGCCTCCGCGCTGCCCGCAGCCCCGCAACTCGATGACACCATCACGTTCCGGCGGACGCGGTCGCTGGCCGCCGGCGCTCTCCGCGCGACGGCGCGCCTGCAGTTGAGGGCCGCCGCACGACTGGAGCGCCCGGCCCGACACCGCCTCGCGGCCGCCTGAACGCCGACGGCGCCGCGGTCAGATCGTGATCGTGGCGCCGTCGGGCAGTACCTCGGCGCCACAGCGGGCGAGTTCGACGGCCAGTTCGGGAACCGGCGGGTTGTCGTGTGCGAGGTGCACTGCCACCACCCGGCTCGCGTCGTCGACCACCCCGGACGCCCGCAGCCGCTCCACCGTGGCCGCGAAGGTCGCGAAGTTCAGGTGGCGATCACCCTTGTCGGCGCACGGTCCGAAGGTCTCCTCGAGGAGCACGATGTCGGCCCGTCGACCCGAGAGCAGCTCCCAGGCACGCTCCGGCAGCAGGCCGGTGTCCGTGGCGTAGAGCAGCACGCCGTCCGCACCCTCGACCAGGTAGCACAGCGCCTCGCCGAACGCCTCGTGGTTAGCCGGGAGCGCGGTGACCCGGTAGCCGGCGAGTTCGAAGGTCTCTCCCGCGGTGACGGCAGTCAGCCGGACGGCGGTCTGGTCGGTCTCCAGCCAGTGCCGAGCCGTTTCGACAACCGGCCTCGGCCCGACGACCTCCAGCGGTGTGTCGCTCACCCAGGACCGGTGCAGCAGCACGGCTGGGTCGAGGTGGTCGTCGTGCGCGTGCCCGACCAGCATCGCCGGCAGGTCGGCAAGGTCGCGGCCCAGGCGCGTCACCTGCCGGGGCGCCTCGGGGCCCGGGTCGATCAGCAGCCGCGAGTCGAGCAGCACGGAGGTCGGCGTGCGTACCTCGCCGCGCTCGCGATGGTCGGTGCAGGTGCGGCAACGGCAGAACGGGTTGGGAATGCCGTCCGCGGCTCCTGTGCCCAGCAGCAGCACTTCCATCAGGGTCGTCCGGTCAGGTTCTGCACGCCCCACAGGTTACGGCCCCGCTCGGCACGCCGTCCCGGATATGCCACGGCCCCGCCAGAGGGAGAGGCGGGGCCGTATCACATGAAGGGAAATCAGGCTTTGCTGTGATCATCTGCCTCCCGCGGGTCTCGGTTGCGTCTTCTACTCAAGCCCCGCCTGCTGTGGACGCCCGTGGTGCTTGCTGTGGATCCGCCAAGGGAATGATCCACAGGAGAATGTGGTTGAATAGTCAACAACATAGGAGGATCCCATGACGGAACTGCTGCCGGCGCAGACCCGGATGTCCGAGGTCTCCCTCGACGTGGCCGACCTCGAGGCGATGGCGCGGTTCTACTCCGACGTGCTGCTGCTCGAGCGCCTCGACGAGGCGGACGGAACGGTCCGGCTCGGCCGCGGCGGTCGCGAACTGGTCGCCCTGCGCCACCGGCCCGACCTGCCGAAGGGGGAGCGCCGTACCGCCGGACTGTTCCACACCGCCCTGCTGCACCCGGACGCGGAGACGCTCGCGACCGTGCTCGCCTCGGTGGCGATGCGCCACCCGGAGCTGTACACCGGCAGCGGCGACCACCTCGTCTCGCAGGCGTTCTACCTCGACGACCCGGAGGGCAACGGCGTGGAGCTCTACGTCGACCGGCCGCGCTCGGAGTGGACCTGGCACAACGGCCAGGTGGCGATGGACACGCTCTGGCTCGACCCCAACGCGTTCCTCGCCGAACACCTGACCGATGCGTCCAGGGAGTACCTGGAGACCGCGCCCGATCGCCGTCCGGCGCTCGCGGGCACCGAGGCGCAGGTCGTGGGGCACGTGCACCTGAAGGTGGGCCAGACGGCCCGCGCGAAGGACTTCTACGTCGACGCGCTCGGCTTCGAAGTGACCGCAGAGCTGCCGGGAGCCCTTTTCGTCTCGGCCGGCGGCTACCACCACCACATGGCGATGAACACGTGGGGTACGGCGGGGGTCGGCCTGCGCGCGCCCGGCCTCGGGCTCGGTCGCGTCGCGATCGAGGTTCCGACGATCGGCGACGTGCTGGCCGCCGCGTCCCGGTTGCGCGGACGCGGCCTCAAGGTCGCGCTCGACGCGGGCCCGGACGCGGCACGCGTGGGCGTCGACGACCCGTGGGGCAACCGCGTCGAGGTCGCCACGCCGGCCGCCTGACCCGAGTCGGGCTGGCCCGACCGGCCGGGTGGTTCCCGGCCGGTCCGACCGCGCGACTCAGATGAACAGCGTGGTGCGGGAGTCGGCCGCCTCGTCCAGGAAGGTCGCCACGCCACCGAACTCGACGCCCTCGACCAGATCGGATTCGGCGATGCCGAGCAGGTCCATGGTCATCGTGCAGGCGATCAGGCGGGCTCCGCCGGCGCGGGCGGTGGCGATCATCTCGGGAAGCGAGGCCACCCCGTTGGTCTCCATCACCTTGTTGATCATCGCGGTGCCCGCGCCGAACATGTTCATCTTCGACAGCGTCAGGGCGTCCGCGCCCGAAGGCATCATCGTGGCGAACATCTTGTCCATCATCGACTTCTCGCGGGCGGGCGCGTTCTTGTCGCGCAGCGAGTTGAGGCCCCAGAAGGTGAAGAACATCGACACGTCCTCGCCCATGGCCAGGGCGCCGTTGGCGATGATGAACGCCGCGATCAGCTTGTCCAGGTCTCCGGAGAACACCACGAACGACGTCTTGGCCTTGCCCGCGGGCGCGGCTGCGACAGCCTCGCCGGAGAGCTGCCCCGCCCTGCCCTTGCGGAAGAGTGCGGTGTAGCCGGGGCCGCTCGGGGTGAGCTCGAGCAACTGGTGGCCGTTCCGCTTCGCCCACGCCGGCGCGTCCGTGCCGAAGCCCGGGTCGGACACGTTGACCAGGATCTCGTCGCCCGCGTCCAGCGTGCCCATCTTCTCGGTGAGCTTCAGGATCGGGCCCGGGCAGGCCAGACCGGCACAGTCGAGGTCGATCCGGACGCCGGTGGCCGGGCGCTCGGGAGCCTTCAGCGACTCCCGTTCGGCGTAGGACTCCACCGGTGCGGGCGAGCCGTGGTCGGCGTCCTCGAGGTCGTGCCAGAACCGGAACGTGGTCGAGCCACCGGACAGCGTCGCCACGTCCTCGAAACCGCGCTGGACGAGCGCCCGCTGGGCGAGGTAGCTGCGGAAGCCGACCGCGCAGTAGACCCGCAGCGGCGTCGTCGGGTCCCATTCGGCGCAGGCCTTGCGCAGGGTGCCCAGAGGCACGTTCTCCGCGCCGGGGATGTGCCAGATGCCGTACTCCTCGGGGGTGCGGACGTCGATGATCCGCGCGCCCTCGGTGTTGGCCGGGTAGTCCTCGGCGTACCACAGCTTCAGGTCGCCCCGGATCGTGTTGGACGCCACGAACCCGACCATGTTGATCGGGTCCTTCGCGGAGCCGAACGGCGGGGCGTAGGCGAGCTCGTACTCCTCCAGGTCGAACACCGTCGAACCGTTGCGGATCGCCGCAGCGAGCACGTCGAGGCGCTTGTCGACGCCGTCGAAGCCGGTCGACTGGGCGCCAAGGATCCGTCCGGTGGTCGGGTCGAAGAGCACCTTCAGGTGCAGCATCGACGTGCCCGGGTAGTAGCCGGCGTGTCCCGACGGGTGCACGTGCACCGACCGGTAGGGCACCTGGAACATCTTCAGCTGCCGCTCGGTGGCGCCGGTGCCGCCGCCGACCATCTCGAACACCTTCACGATCGAGGTGCCCTGGGTGGAGCGGTACTCGGTGTCGCGGCCGCAGATGTTCTCGGCTGCCACCCGCGCCTGCCGGTTGGCCGGCCCGGCCAGCGGGGCCAGCTGGGCGCCGGGCAGCACGGTGTGCGGGGTCTCCACGATGTCGCCGGCAGCGTAGATGTCGGGATCGGAGGTGCGCATGTGGGTGTCGACCGTGATGCCACCCCGCTCGCCGATCTCGAGCCCGATCGCCTTCGCCAGGTCGGTGCGCGGCCGGACGCCGGTGGAAAGGATCACGAGGTCGGCGCCGAGGATCGTGTTGTTGTTCAGCTCCACCTTCAGCCCGCCGGCGGGATCGACGGCGAACGCGGCGACCGCGGTGGACAGGTGCAGATTCACTCCCCGGGACGCGAGGTGGTGCTCCACCGGGATGGACATCTCCCGGTCCAGCGGCGGCAGGATCTGGTCGGCCATCTCCACCACGTCCACCTTCGCCCCGCGGTGGATCAGGTTCTCGGCCATCTCCAGGCCGATGTAGCCGGCCCCGACGACGACGGCCCGCAGCCCGCTGGCCTTCCCGCTCTTGGTCTTGCTCGCGGCGGCGTCCACGATGGTCTTGATCGCGTCCATGTCGCTGATCCGGCGCAGTACGTGGATGCCGGGCAGGTCGAGCCCCGGCAGCGGCGGACGGATCGCGCGCGCCCCCATGCACAGCGCGAGCTTGTCGTAGCTCTCGGTGTACTCGCGGCCCTCGTCCAGCTCCCGCACGGTGACGGTCTTGTTCTCACGGTCGATCGAGACCACCTCGGTGGCGATGCGGACGTCGATGTCCAGCGACTCGCGCAGGCTCTCCGGGGTCTGCAGGAGCAGGCGGTTGCGGTCGGTGATCACCTCACCGATGTGGTACGGCAGGCCGCAGTTGGCGAAGGAGACGTGGTGGCTCTTCTCGAACACGACGATCTCGGCGAATTCATCCAGGCGGCGAGCCCGGGCGGCGACAGATGCTCCGGCGGCCACGCCGCCGACGACGACCAGTTTCATGAGTCCACCGTAGGGCAGCCGTCGAGGTACGCCGGGGGGTATCCGCCAGCGAGGGGGTGGTGGGGACGTGCGCCCCGGTGTGTTATCGGAACCCGGCGGTGGCGGCGATGTGGGCGCTGACCTGCGGGTTGTGGGGGAGCCTGACCCCGTCCAGTTCGACCAGTGGCAAAACTCCGCGGATGGCGGAGACGAGCCACGCACCGTCGGTCGCGGGCAGGTCGTCGGCGCGGAACAGGGCTTCCTGGGTGGGCACGCCCTCGGCCCGCGCCGCGTCCAGGATCACGCCGATGGTCACCGACTCGAGCACACCGGTGCCGGCCAGGGGAGTGGTCCAGAGCTGGTCGTCCGCGGCGACGAGCAGGCCGGTGGTCGGACCCTCGAGCAGGTAACCGTCGCTGGAGGTGAACACGATCTCGTCGACACCGCGGCGGACGGCCTCGCGCTTGGCCGCGACGTTGATCGCGTAGGACAGCGACTTCACGCCTCCGAGCAGCCACGGGGCATCGCGGAAGGCGTCGCTGGCGTAGCCGCGGCTGAGCGTGGCGCCCCTGACCCCCTGCCGGGCGCTGGTCGCGTCGGCGGCCGCGGTGATCGTGAGCAGTGCCGTGGTGCCGGACGTGGAGTGCTCGGGCCCGCGGGTCAGGACCAGCTTGAGCACGGCCTCGCCGGGTCCGGCCCAGGCAGCGAGCGCCTCCTCGATCAGGGCGCGCCAGGAGTCCTGATCCGGGGCGGGCAGTTCGAGCGCGGCCGCCGAGCGGGCGAACCGGGCCAGGTGCCGGTCGAGGTGGTCGACGCGGGGGGTGCCGTCCCTGACCACGACGCGGGCAGCGTCGAAGCAGCCGTCCCCGCGGGTGAACCCGAGGTCGTCGGCGAGCAGCAGGGGAGTATCACGGGGTACGACGCCGCGGCCCAGGACGGCCACTACCTGTTCAGTCACGGCCCCAACCCTAGACACCACGCGCCACGGGTCGCGGCAGCGCCAGGCCCGGGTCGCGCTGCGATACGTCTGCACGGCTCCGCTGGCAGGCGCCCTGCCAGAGCTCGCTGTCGCGGGCCAGGTCCCCTTCCCGGGGCTACTCGGTGCGGGCGAGCAGGGCGGCGTTCCCCGCGTCGGTCAGTTCCCGATCGATCGGGACGGGGCGTCCGTCGAGTTCCCGGATCGGCGCCAGCATGCGGGCGGAGTTGGCCAGCCACAGGGCGTCCGCGTCCCGCAGTTGCTCGACCCGCAGCAGCACCTCCGAGGTGGCGTAGCCCGCATCGGCGAAGAACTCGAACGCCGCGCCCTGGGTGGTTCCGCGCAGGATGCCCTGTGAGGTGGACGGCGTCCAGACCCGGTTGCCGTAGCGGGCGATCAGGGTGGAGCTCGGACTCTCCAGCACGTAGCCGTCGGTGGCGGTGAAGATGACGTCGTCGGCGCCGCGGCGGGCGGCCTCGCGCAGCACCGCCTTGTTGACCGCGTAGGAGAGGGTCTTGGCTCCGGTGAGCAGCCACGGCGACCGGGCGGCGATGTCGTGCGGGTAGCCCCGGTCGAGCAGCACCACGCGCAGGCCGTGGGCGCGCTCGCCGGCGAAGTCGTCGGGCAGCGTGAGCGGGATCACCCAGCAGGTGGCCACGCCAGAGCCCTCGACGCCGCGGGTGACGACCAGCTTCACCACGTACTCCGGGCGTGGTTCGGCGAGTTCGACGACGCGGTGGATCGCGGCACGGATCGCGTCCAGGTCGAGTCGGGGGAGGTCGAGCATGGCGGCTGAGACCGACAGCCGGCGCAGATGCGCGTCCACGGACTGCGGGTGGCCGTTGATCACGCCGAGTACCTCGAAGATCCCGTCGCCGCGGGTCACTCCGAGGTCGAGGACGGACACCTGGGGCGTGGCGGAGTCGACGACGTGCAGCCGGTCGGAGATCGGCGTCGTCGCGGACGCCTCCACCGGGCTGACCATGATGCAGGCGGACACCGGACGATCATGTCACGCTGCGCCGTCCCCGCTCGCCGCGACCATCGAGCGCCCGTCTTCTCGCCGAGAGCCCGACCCAGGGGTCGAGCCCTCGGCGGGAAGGCTGGCCTTCGGCGGAGGGGGACAGGGCAGTGGCCCGGGGGACGAATCCCCCGGGCCACTGGCCAGAACGTCGATCGCGAAGCGATCACATGTCGTAGTACATCTCGAACTCGTGCGGGTGCGGACGGAGCCGGATCGCGTCGATGTCGGCCCGCTTCATGTCGACCCAGGTCTCGATCAGGTCGGCGGTGAAGACGTCGCCGGCGAGCAGGAACTCGTGGTCCTCCTCCAGCGCGTTGAGAACGGCGTCCAGCGAGCCGGGGACGGTCGGGACCAGTGCGTGCTCGTCCGGAGGCAGCTCGTAGAGGTCCTTGTCGACCGGGGCAATCGGCTCGATCTTGTTCTGGATGCCGTCGAGGCCGGCCAGCAGCATGGCCGGGAAGGCCAGGTACGGGTTGCTCGACGGGTCGGGGCAGCGGAACTCGAGGCGCTTCGCCTTCGGGTTCGAGCCGGTGATCGGGATCCGGATGGACGCCGAGCGGTTCCGGCTGGAGTACACCAGGTTCACCGGAGCCTCGAAGCCCGGGACCAGGCGGTGGTAGGAGTTCACCGTCGGGTTGGTGAACGCCAGCACGGCCGGAGCGTGCTTGAGCAGGCCGCCGATGTACCAGCGGGCGAGGTCGGACAGGTTCGCGTAGCCGGCCTCGTCGTAGAACAGCGGCTCGCCGTTCTTCCAGATCGACTGGTGCACGTGCATGCCGGAGCCGTTGTCGCCGAAGATCGGCTTCGGCATGAAGGTGGCGGTCTTGCCCGCGGCCCACGCCGTGTTCTTGATGATGTACTTGTACTTCATCAGGTTGTCGCCGGCGGCGAGCATCGAATCGAACTTGGTCGCGATCTCACCCTGGCCCGCGGTGCCCACCTCGTGGTGCGCCCGCTCGATGATCAGACCGGCGTTGATCAGGTTGCGCACCATGTCGTCGCGCAGGTCGCCGAAGTGGTCGACCGGCGCCACCGGGAAGTAGCCGCCCTTGTACTTCACCTTGTAGCCACGGTTGCCGCGGCCGGTGCCGTCCTCCTCCGCGCCGGTGTTCCAGGCGCCGGCCTCGGAGTCGATGTAGTAGTAGCCGGCGTTCTGCTTGGTCTCGAAGCGCACCGAGTCGAACACGTAGAACTCGGCCTCGGGGCCCATGAACGCGGTGTCGCCGATGCCGGTGGAGGCGAGGTAGTTCTCGGCCTTGCGCGCGATGTTGCGCGGGTCGCGGCTGTAGGGCTCCTTGGTCAGCGGATCATGCACGAAGAAGTTCACCGCGAGGGTCTTGGACTTCCGGAACGGGTCGATGAACGCGGTCGTGGCATCCGGCATCAGGGTCATGTCGGACTCGTGGATCTTCTGGAAGCCACGGATCGAGGAACCGTCGAACGACAGGCCGTTCTCGAACACGTCGCCATCGAAGAACTTTGCCGGCACGGTGAAGTGCTGCATCACGCCGGGAAGATCGCAGAAGCGGACGTCGACGGTCTCGACACCCTCGTCCTTGATGTAGGCCAACAGGTCGTCGGCGCCTTGGAACATCTTTCCTCCACAAGTCAGGGAATTGAACTCTGCAAACGCTAGGCACCAGCCGTAACTTCCGGATTGCGTCCACGTTTCAGCGACGTAACGCGCTGTCCCGCAGGCTCCTGCAACGTCTGGTTCCGTTGCCGCAAGGATGCCAGCGTGGACGCCTGCCGTCCGGGGCGTCCACGGACCGTCCGCCTCGCTACGCTCGACCCGTGACCACCGAACCGACCGACGCCTACCCGGGCGCCAGCCTTGGGTTGCCCGAGCAGGGTCGCGGCTCGCTGGCCACCTGGTGGGCCCGGATCGCCGCCCTCGTGCTCGACTGGGCAGCGTGCATGGCGGTCGCCGTGACCCTGTTCGGGATCGGCGTCCTTCGGGAGAGCGGTTGGCGCGCCTGGATGGTGCTGGCGGTCTATTTCGTCGAGAGCACGGTGCTGACAGCGCTCACCGGGAGCAGCTTCGGCCAGCTGATCACCCGGATCGGCATCGTCCGGCTGGACGGTCAGCGGCTCGGCTGGCCGCGCGCGATCGCCCGGTCCGCGATGATCAGCGTGGTGCTCCCGACGATCGTGATCGGGGCGGAGCGCCGCGCACTGAACGACCTGCTCCTCGGCACCGTGGTGGTGCATCTGCGCGGCGCGACGCGCTGAGCCTTTGGGGGATACCGGGGCCCTGCGCTACCTTCCATCCATGCTTCGCTACATCGGCAAGCGCGCCCTGAACTATGTCGTCCTGCTGTACGTCGCGGTCTCGCTGACGTACCTGCTCGCCGCGACCCAGCTGAATCCGCGCGCATTGTGGGCCGTCCGGCAGCCGCCGGTCGACCCCCAGATCGTCGAGAACCAACTGCGCCAGTACAACCTCAGCGATGAGGTGCCACTGCTGGAGCGGTACTGGACGTGGTTCACCGGGGTGCTGCACGGCAACTGGGGTTACTCGCCGCTGGGTGTGAGCGTCAACGAGGAGATCTCGACGCGGATGTGGGTCAGCCTGCGGCTGCTGGTGATTGGCACCCTGGTCGGCATCATCGTGGGCGTCGCTGCCGGCGCGTGGACAGCCACCCGGCAGTACCGGGTGAGCGACCGGACGATCACCGCGATCTCGCTGCTGATCATTTCGACCCCGGCGTTCGTGATCGGCCACCTCACCCAGATCGGCGCCACCTGGTTCAACAACGTGACCGGCACCCGCACCTTCGAGTTCATCGGCGAGACCGGGGACGTGGGTGACTACCCGCTCGCGTGGCTCGTCGACCGACTACAACACCTCTTCCTTCCCACGCTGGTGCTGATCGTGATCGGTGCCGCGTCGATGAGCCGGATCCAGCGGAACCTGATGCTCGACTCGCTGGGGGCGGACTATGTCCGTACGGCGCGCGCGAAGGGCTTGCTCCAGCGGAAGGCGGTGATGAAGCACGCGCTGCGCACCGCGCTGATCCCGACCGGCACCTACGTCGCCTTCAGCGTGGCCACGATGTTCGTCGGAGCCACCTTCACCGAGCGGATCTTCAACTTCCCCGGCATCGGCCAGTACGGCGTGGACACGATCACCAAGATGGATGTGAACGGCGTCGTCGCGGTCACGGCTTTCGCCGGGGTTTGCGTTCTGGCTGGCGCCGTACTGTCGGACATCATGGTCGCGATCCTCGACCCGAGGGTGAGGCTGGCATGAGCGCCTCCGACGCGACCGAACTGGAGACCCTGGCCACCGCGGCCGAGGTGAAGCCACAGAAGCGGCTCTCCCGCGGCCGGCTGATCCTGCGCCGGTTCCTGCGCAACAAGACCGCGGTGGTCGGTGCGTTCGGGATCATCTTCCTCGCCGCCCTGGCGATCTTCGGCGGCGCCTTCCTTTACTGGAAGTTCGACGACATCGACACCAACGCCTTCCTCACCGGGCCCGACTCCGCCCACATCCTGGGTACCACCCAGGCCGGGCGCGACGTGCTCGCCCTCACCGTCCGCGGCTTGGGCAAGTCCCTGCTGATCGGCCTGCTGGTGGCCGTCCTGTCCACCTCGATCGCGGCGCTGGTGGGCGCGTCGGCGGCCTACGTGGGTGGCTGGTACGAGAAGGCTGCGCTGTGGGTGATCGACCTGCTGCTGGTGGTGCCGAGCTTCTTCCTGATCGCCGTGGCCTCCCGTGGCGCCCCCGAGGGCGACGCCAGCTGGATGCTCCTGGTGGTGCTGCTGGCCGCCTTCGCGTGGCCGCTGTCGGCCCGGGTGGTGCGGTCGCTGACCTTGTCGATCCGGGAGCGCGAGTACGTGCAGGCGGCCAAGTTCATGGGTTTGCCGGCGTTCCGGATCATCCTGCGGCACATCCTGCCCAACGCGTCCTCGCTGCTGATCATCGACGCGACGCTGAACGTGGGCTACGCGATCCTGTCCGAGACTGGCCTGTCCTACTTCGGATTCGGTGTGCAGGCCCCGGACACGTCGCTGGGCACCCTGATCGGTGAGGGCGCCCGGATGGCCACGACGTACCCGTGGGTCTTCCTCGGGCCGGCAACGGTGCTGGTGTTCCTCGTCATGTGCGTGAACGCGGTCGGTGACGGCCTGCGCGACGCACTCGACCCCAGTTCCGCCTCGGGAGGCCAGGCATGAAACACCCCACGGAGTTCTTCTCCTCCGCTGCGCTCCTCCGGACAACCCCGCGGGGACCCCGAAGGAATCACCCCACGGAGTTCTTCTCCTCCGCTGCGCTCCTCCGAACAACCCCGCGGGGACCCCGAACCAGCTCCGAGGGGGCCTTGTCGTGAGCATCCAGACCCAGGTGAAGGACCGCCGCACCAAGGCCGGCGACACCGTCCTGAGCGTGCGCGACCTGCACGTCACGTTCCCGAGTGAGGCCGGGCCCGTTCGCGCCGTTCGCGGGCTGAGCTTCGACCTCGCCGCAGGCGAGACGATGGCGATCGTCGGCGAGTCCGGCTCCGGCAAGTCCGTGACGTCGCTGGCGGTGATGGGTCTGCACCCGCCGACCACCCGGATCGAAGGCTCGATCAAGCTGCACGGCGAGGAACTGCTGGGTAGCACCGACGAGCAGCTGTCGAAGATTCGCGGACGCGATGTGGCCATGGTCTTCCAGGATCCGCTGTCCGCACTGACGCCGGTGTACACGATCGGCGACCAGATCGTCGAGGCGATCCAGGCGCACTATGACATCGGCAGGTCGAAGGCGTGGGACCGGGCGATCGAACTGCTCGACCTGGTCGGCATCCCGAACCCGAAGGTGCGGGTGAAGTCGTTCCCGTTCGAGTTCTCCGGCGGCATGCGGCAGCGCGTGATGATCGCGATGGCGATCGCGAACGATCCGGACGTGATCATCGCCGACGAGCCCACCACGGCGCTGGACGTGACCATCCAGGCGCAGGTCCTGGAGGTGCTGAAGACCGCCCAGAAGGAGACCGGCGCCGCGATCATCATGATCACCCACGACCTGGGCATCGTCGCCGGCATGGCCGAGCGGGTGGTCGTCATGTACGCCGGACGCCCGGTCGAGCAGGGCTCGGTGGACGACATCTTCTACGCGCCCAGGATGCCGTACACGATTGGCCTGCTGGGCACGGTTCCCCGGCTCGACCAGGCCAGCGAGGGTGCGCTCCCGGTGCTGGAGGGCAACCCCCCCTCGGTCGTGGACCTCCCTGCGGGGTGCCCGTTCGTGCCGCGCTGCCCGAAGGCGATCGAGCAGTGCTCGCGGGTTGAACCGGAACTCGAGCCGACGGACTCGATGGACCACCTGGCGGCCTGCCACCGGCTCAACGACCTGGTCGGGATGGGCCACGCCGACCTGTTCCCCGCGCCGGAGCTCACCGCGTCCGAACTGGCCAAGGTGCCGCGCGAGGCGCGTCCGGTCGTGCTGGAGCTGGACGGCCTGAAGCGGCACTACCCGCTGATGAAGGGCGCGATCTACCGCCGCCGGATCGGTACGGTGCACGCGGTGGACGGGATCGACCTCGACATTCGCGAGGGGGAGACCCTCGGCCTGGTCGGGGAGTCCGGCTGCGGCAAGTCCACGACGCTGCTGGAGATCCTGAACCTCGGCAAGCCGACCGACGGCACGGTGAACGTGCTCGGCCGGGACACCTCGACGCTGAACCGGCGCGAGCGCAAGCAGTTGCGGCGCAACCTGCAGGTGGTGTTCCAGGACCCGATGGCCTCCCTCGACCCCCGGCTGCCGATCTTCGACATCATCGCCGAGCCGATGGGCGTGTTCGGGTACAAGAAGGACGAGATCGAGACCCGCGTCGCCGACCTGCTCCGACTGGTCGGGCTCGAGCCGAGCCACGCCGACCGGTACCCGCAGCACTTCTCGGGTGGACAGCGCCAGCGCATCGGGATCGCCCGGGCGCTCTCCCTGGAGCCGAAGGTGATGATGCTGGACGAGCCGGTCTCCGCGCTCGACGTGTCCATCCAGGCCGGCGTGATCAACCTGCTGCAGGACCTGCAGGGCAAGCTCGGGCTGTCCTACCTGTTCGTGGCGCACGACCTGGCGGTGATCCGGCACATCGCCGACCGCGTGGCCGTGATGTACCTCGGCTCGATCGTCGAGATCGGCGACGTGGACGAGGTGTACTCCAACCCCGTCCACCCGTACACGCAGGCGCTGCTGTCGGCGATCCCGATCCCTGACCCCGAGACGGAGCGCTCCCGGCACCGAATCGTCCTGTCCGGCGACCTGCCCAGCCCTGCCGACCCACCCTCGGGGTGCAAGTTCCGCACCCGTTGCTTCCGTTACGCCGCCCTCGGCGAGGCCGACCAGGCCCGCTGCCGCGAGGTGTCGCCGGAGCTCACCCAGAAGTCCGGCGACCACCGGTTCGCCTGCCACTTCCCGGCTCCGGTGCCCGGCGAGACGGAGGCCTCCGCCTCGGCCTGAGCCCGCGCCTGCCTGCCGACCGGGGATTCCGGTCGGCAGGTCGAGTGTGCCGGGCAGGGGAGCGGGCCCAAATGTGGCCGAAATCCACGACTGGAACAGATCGTTAACAGGTCGTTACGCCGTGTGGCGCGCTCGCGAGTCGCTCAACGAGTATCGTCGGCTGGTATCTGAATGGCAGCTGTGCGGCGCCGTAGCGTCGTGCCTGCCGTCAATCACACGGAGGTAATGTGAAGGCTTCAAGAATCCTGATGCCGCTGATCGCTACTGGTCTCGCCGTGACCATGGCGGCCTGTGGTGGCCCGTCGTCCACCCAATCCGCCACAAGCGGAGGCACGGTCGCGGGTTCGCCCGCCGCGAGCAGCGGCTGGGACATCAACGAGACCCCCCACGATCAGCTCGCGCAAGGGGGTGAGTTTGTCGGCTCAATGAGCAGCCAGATCACCACCTGGAACCAGTTCAACGTGACCGGCAACGATGCGGAACTGGTGTTCCTGCAGGCACCGATCCGGCCCGCCTACTACGACTTCAAGGGCGACGGCACCCCGGTGCTCAACCCGGACTACCTGACTTCGGCCAAGGATGCGGTGGTCGACGGCAAGCTGGTGGTCACCCTCGACCTGAACCCGAAGGCCGTCTGGAACGACGGGAGCCCGATCACCGCCGAGGACTGGATCGCCACCTGGAAGGCGCAGAACGGCTCGAACAAGAAGTTCGCCGCGGCGTCGACTGACGGCTGGAACCAGGTCACCTCGGTGGCCGCGGGTACCAGCCCGCAGCAGGTGGTCTTCACGTTCAAGTCGACCTACCCCGACTGGACCGCGATCATCTCCGGTGGGCCGCTGCCCGCTGCTGGTGCCGCGACCCCCGCCGCATTCAACGACGGCTGGGGTGAGTACAAGGACGCGTGGTTCTCCGGGCCGTTCAAGGTGACCAGCTGGGACAAGACCAGTGGCACCGTGACCATGGTTCCGAACGACAAGTGGTGGGGCGCCAAGCCGCTGCTGGACAAGCTGACCTGGAAGAACATCCAGTCCGACGCACTGGCCTCGGCGTTCGCCAACCAGGAGGTCGACTACTACGACATCGGCGCGGATCCGGACGGCTACGCCCAGGCCAAGGGTGCGCAGAACTCCGCGGTGCGGGTTGCTGCCGGGCCCAACTTCCGGCACTTCACCCTCAACTCGCAGTCGCCGATCCTGTCCGACCAGAATGTGCGCCAGGCCCTGATGATGGGGATCGACCGGACGGTCATCGCCCAGTCCGACCTCGCCGGTCTGCCTGGTGACAAGGTTCCGCTGAACAACAACCTGTATGTGTCGAACCAGCCCGGCTACGTCGACCAGGCCAAGGCCACCGGCATCGACTACAACCCGGAGAAGGCCAAGGCGGCACTGGACGCGGCCGGCTGGACGATGAACGACGCCACCGGCTACCGGGAGAAGGACGGCAAGGAGCTAGACGTCGTCTTCGCCGTTCTCGGCGGGGTGAAGGCGTCGGAGAACGAGGGCCTGCAGGCGCAGAAGAGCCTGAAGGACATCGGCGTGAACCTGAAGCTGAAGACGGTGGATACGAACAAGGACTGGCCTGGTGTGCTGGTCAAGCACGAGTTCGACATCATCGCCTTCTCCTGGATCGGCACGCCGTACCCGCTGCGCAACATCGGCCAGATCTACGGCGGCACGGGTTCAGGTGATTCGTTCAAGCCCAACGAGTCGAACTTCGCCCAGCTCGACATCCCCAAGGTGAACGAGCTCATCCCGCAGATCGACACCGAGATGGATGCCACCAAGCGGGCCGACCTGGGCAACCAGGCCGCGCAGGCGATCTGGGAGGCCGGCCACACCCTGCCGCTGTACCAGCGCCCGATGCTGATCGGCGTCCGGGACAAGCTGGCCAACATCGGCGCCATGGGCATGGCGCAGATCCCGAAGTGGGAGAACGTCGGCTTCACCAAGTGAGCTGACCCAGCTGAGTGGGGGTCGGGCCTTCGGGCCCGGCCCCCATTGCTGTTGCGGGTGTCGATGCGCGGGAACCACAATCCCGGGGCAGAGAAAAGTGCGGTGGAATGCAATCCACCGCACGACGTGGCCAGGACCAGGATCGAACTGGTGACCTTTCACTTTTCAGGCGAACGCTCTACCGACTGAGCTACCTGGCCGAGAGAAGCAAATGACGCTTCCAGCGACCCCGACGGGACTCGAACCCGCGACCTCCGCCGTGACAGGGCGGCGCGCTAACCAACTGCGCCACGGGGCCTTGACAGGCCTCACCGACCGTTTTCCGGCCAGCCCCGAAACTATAACGTACGGCCTCGCCCGGGCGAAAATCGGGGTCCACGCGGGGCCGCTGGCCTAGTCTGGCCCGCATGGGACGCCGAGTGATGATCCTCGCCGCAGGAGTGGGGTCGGGCCACAACATGGCCGCCAGCGCCGTGGAGGCCGGTCTCGCCACGCTGGAGCCGGACGCGCAGGTGCGCCGTCTGGACATTCTCGAGACGACGAACGAGGTGTTCAACCGGCTCTATGACGACGCGTACTTCCAGCTCGTCTCCCAGGCGCCGTGGCTGGTCGGCTGGGGCTACGACAACGCCGACCCGCCGTTCAAGCTGGCTGCGTCGCCGCTGAAGTGGCTGGAGCAGCTGAACACCATCTCGTTCGTGCGGGAACTGCGCGAGTACGACCCCGACGTGGTGATCTGCACGCACTTCCTGCCGGCCCGGCTGGTCTCGCTGATGCTGGCCCGCAAGCAGCTCAGGGCGACGCTGACGGTGGTGACCACCGACTACGACTTCCAGGGGCTGTGGCTGACGTCGCCGTTCCATCACTTCTTCGCCGCGCGGGACGAGAGCCGCGAGTACCTGACCACGCTGGGGATCCCGGCGGACCGGGTGACGGCATCCGGGATCCCGGTTCGCACCGGCCTGGCCGATCCGGTGGACGACGCGTCCGTGCGGTCGGAGTTCGGGCTGCGTCCGGGGGTGCCGGTGGTGCTGATCTCCGCCGGCGCTGCCGGTGGCAGCTACACGCTGCAACTCGTCCGCCAGGCCATGCGGATGCGCAGCGAGTTCCAGGCTGTGGTCGTGTGCGGACGCAACGCGGAGCTGAAGTCCGGGGTCGAAGCACTCGTGGCGGGCAGGGATCGGGAGTTCGTGGTGCTCGGCTTCACCGACCGGATGGCCGACCTGATGCGGGTGGCCAGCCTGTTCGTCGGCAAGCCGGGTGGGCTGTCGTCATCGGAGTGCATGGCTGCCGGGCTGCCGATGGTGATCGTGAACCCGATCCCCGGCCAGGAGGTGCGCAACGCGGACTACCTGCTGGAGGAGGGGGCTGCCGTCCGCTGCAACTATGCGACGACGGTCGGCTACAAGATCGACGGGCTGCTGTCCGACCCGGAGCGGCTGGCCGCGATGGCGGCCGCTGCGCGCAGGGTGGGCCGCCCCGACGCGGGCCGTGACGTGGCCAGGACGTCGCTGGCTGCGGCTCCGGAACCGCTGTGGATCAGCCGGGACGCGCAGCGGGCGATGCTGCAGGCTGCCGAGGACGGTGTGGCCGCGGTCGACGTGGAGGCGGAGCAGCGGCTGCGTACGCTCGTTGACCCGGAGACCGGTGCGTCCGTCGCGCTGCTGACCCAGGCCCAGCTGGAGGTGCTGGGGGCACGGGACTGGTCGACGTCGGTGAACCTGGCGCTGCCGTTCCTGAACGCGCTGCGCTGGCAGCCGGAGAACCTCGATCTCGCCTCGGCCGGACGCTGGCTGCTCGGCGATCGTGAGGAGCGGACGCTCGCTCTCCGCTGAGGGTAGTTCCGGCTCTGCTCAGCGGTGAGCTCAGCGGCCGGCTACTGGTCGCTGGCGAGGCGGGCGACGTGGAGGGTGAGATAGACCACCTCGTCGGTGTTGATCGGCTTCTCCAGCCGCAGTTCCAGCAGCGCCTTCACCCGCTCCGCGCACACGAACGCCTCGGGGAACGAGGTCCGGATCGTGGTGACGAAGCTGTCCGGGTTCTCCGAAAGCTGCTGGCCGCTGTCCACCCGGACGAAGAAGTAGCGCAGGTGGGTGATGAACCGGGCGGCGTTGATGCTCTCGGTGTCGAAGTGCCGGTCGTAGGCAGAATCGAGCACGTCGAACACCTGCCGGAACAGTTCGGTCATCCGGACGGTGTGGGACAGGTCGTCGCTGGCGAACATCGCGTTCACGAAGTGCAGCGCGATCGGGACGGCCTCGTCGGGCGGCAGGTCGAGACCGGTGCGCTCCCGGACGAGCGCAACGCCGTTCCGTGCGGCCCGCAGTTCGTTCGGATACAGGTGGGCCACCTCTGCGCGCAGCGGGTAGCCCACCTCGATGTGCTGGCGGACCCGCTTGATCGCGAAGCTGATGTGATCGGCAAGCGGGATGACCATGGCCTGGCCGAACTCGGTACCGAGCTCTGCCTGAGCCAGGGCGAGGATCTCCGCCGCGAGCAGCAGGTGTTCCGGCGGGATCTCAGTGAGGAATGCCGAGAGCTGCTCGATGTCGTGCTGGGCGTCCGGCACGAAGACTTGCTGGACGCGTTCCCCGTCCACGACGTCGCCGCGGCGGGCCTGGTAGCCGACCCCGCGGCCGGTGAGCACGACCTCGCGGTACCCGTCCGTGGCGAGGACGACGTTGTTGTTGTAGACCTTCAGCACTTCCACGTGCCGGCCCTTTCTCGCGTCACTGCGATCATCGTGCATCCCGCGGGTCGGGGCCAGCAGCTGGCCGCGACCCGCGGGTGCGTCCGGATCAGGCCAGGCTGGCGCCGTTGGTCCGGATCACGTCGGCGTACCAGCCGAACGACTTCTTCCGGTAGCGGGCGAGGGTGCCGGAGCCGTCGTCGTTGCGGTCGACGTAGATGAAGCCGTACCGCTTGCTCATCTGCGCCGTGCTGGCCGAGACGAGGTCGATCGGGCCCCAGGAGGTGTAGCCCATCACCTGGACGCCGTCGGCGATCGCCTCGCCCACCTGGACGAGGTGGTCGTTCAGGTAGGCGATCCGGTAGTCGTCGACGACGGTCTTCACGCCGTCGACCTCGACCAGCTCGTCCTTGGCGCCCAGCCCGTTCTCGACGATGAACAACGGCTTCTGCCAGCGGTCCCAGAACTGGTTGAGGACCACCCGCAGGCCGGTGGGGTCGATCTGCCAGCCCCATTCGCTCGCGGGAAGGGTGGGGTTCGGGACCCCGCCCATGATGTTGCCCGCGCCTGCGATCTTCTTGGCCGGGTCGCCGGTCTCGCAGACGCTCATGTAGTAGCTGAACGAGACGAAGTCGACGGTGTGCGTGAGCAGCTCGCGGTCCGCTTCGGTGATGTCGAGCTCGATGCCGTGGTCGCGGAAGTACCGCAGCGCGTAGCCGGGGTAGGCGCCGCGGACGTGGACGTCGCTGAACATCAGGTTGGCGTGGTCGGCCTCCATGGCGGCGACGACGTCGGTCGGATCGGGCGTGAGCGGGTAGATGGGCGCCGCGATCACCATGCAGCCGACCTGCGAGCCGGGCAGCACCTCGTGGGCGATCCTGGTGGCCAGCGCACTGGCCACCAGTTCGTGGTGGGCCGCCTGGAACAGGTCCTGTTCACTGAGCTGCTCCTTCGGTGTCCCGATCCCGCCCGACATCAGCGGCGCGTGCAGCACCGAGTTGATCTCGTTGAAGGTCAGCCAGTAGGTGACCTTGCCGCGGTACCGCTCGAACACCGTCCGCACGTAGCGCTCGTAGAGCCCGATCAGGTCGCGGCTGACCCAGCCGTTGTACTTCTCGGTCAGGTTCAGCGGAGTCTCGTAGTGCGACAGCGTCACCAGCGGCTCGATCCCGTGCTTCGCGCACTCCTCGAACACCCGGTCGTAGAAGGCCAGGCCTTCCTCGTTGGGCTCGGCATCGTCACCGTTGGGGAAGATCCGGCTCCAGGCGATGGAGAGCCGGAACACCGTGAACCCCATCTCGGCGAACAGCGCGATGTCCTCGGCGTAGCGGTGGTAGAAGTCGATCGCCTCCAGCTTGAGGTTGTCCGGGGTGGGCCGGTCGACCCGGGGGGCCATGATGCCGCGCGGCATCACGTCCTGGATCGACAGCCCTTTCCCGCCCTCGGCGTACCCGCCCTCGATCTGGTTCGCTGCGGTCGCCCCACCCCACAGGAAGCCGGGTGGGAATGGCGTGTTGGTACTGGTCATTGTTGCCCGCCCCTCTCAGCGCTCGATGACGATCGCGGTGTCGCCGTGTGCGACCGCGTGACCCTCGGCGGGGAGGACGGCCGCGAACTGCGCGGTGTTGGTGATCACGAGGATCGTGGTGGGGTCGTACCCGGCAGCCTTCACGGCGTCCAGATCGACGGTGGCCACCAGGTCGCCGGCCTGCACGACCTGGCCCTGCTGGACGGCGGCGGTGAACCCCTTGCCGTCGAGCTGGACGGTGTCGATGCCGATGTGGATCAGCGCCTCGACACCGTCCGCGGACTTGATGCCGAACGCGTGGCCGGTGGGGAACGCGCTCACCACCGTGCCGCCGAACGGGGCGTAGACGGTGCCCGCACTGGGGACGATCCCGATGCCCTTGCCGAGCGCGCCCGAGGCGAACACCTTGTCCTTGATCTCGGAGAGGGCAACGGTCTGGCCGCTGACGGGGGCTGCGACCTCGACGGCGCCGACGGTGGCCGCCTCGGCGATTGGGTCGGCGGCCACCTCCTCGACGTCCGGGCTGTCCTTCACACCGAAGAGGAAGGTCAGGACGAAGGCGATCAGGATCGCCAGCCCGGTGCCGATCATCTGCCAGGTGAACGAGCTGGCGGGGATCGGGCCTTGCGGCAGGTAGGTCGGGATGGCGAGGACGGACGGGATGGCGAAGCCGGTCTGGGCCGAGCCCGCCTGGGCGCCGATGGCGCCACCGATCGCGCCGCCGATGCAGCCGAAGATGAACGGCTTCTTCAGGGGCAGGTTGACGCCGTAGATGATCGGCTCGGTGATGCCGGCGAGGAAACCGGACGCCGCGCCGGGACCGGCGAGGCCCTTCATCTTGGCGCTGCGAGTACGGAAGAAGACGGCGAGTGCCGCGGCAGCCTGGGCGAGGACGGGGGCGAGCAGGGCACCGGACAACACGGAGTAGCCCTGGTTGGACAGGTCGACCATCATCACCGGGACGAAGGCCCAGTGCATACCGAAGATCACGAACACCTGCCACAGGCCCCCCATCAGGCCACCGGCGAGCCACGGGGCGACGGTCCACAGGCTGGTGATCAGCCAGGACATGCCCTGGCCGGCGTAGGTGGTGATCGGGCCGACGGTGAGGATGGTCAGCGGCACCATCACGAGCAGCACGATCATCGGTGTGCCGAAGTTGCGCACCATGCCGGGCAGGCCGGCGTTCAGGAGGCGCTCGAGGTGGCCCTGGAGCCACACCACGAAGATGATCGGGATGACGGAGCCGACGTAGCTGACGGCCGGTACCGGGATGCTGAAGAAGTCGGACGGGGTGGCCTTGAGGCCGGTCCACTGGGTGATCTCGAGGTACATCAGCGCGCCGGCCAGTACGACGGCGGTGAACTGGTTGGCCTTGAACCGCTTCGCTGCGGTGATGGCGAGCAGGACGGGGAGGAACTTCAGCACCGCGTCGCCGGAGGCGTTGAGGACGGCGTAGCCGTTGCTCGTCGGGTCGAGCCACCCGAAGTAGGCCGCGGCGCCGACGAACGCCTTGAGCAGCGCCGCGCCGGCCAGCGTCCACAGGAAGGGGAGGAAGATCGCGGAGATGAGCGCGACGAACCGGTTGAGCAGGTTGCCCTTGGGGCCGGCGTCGGCCTCTTCCGTGTCGCCGGTCAGCGAGGAGAGCTTGCCGACCTCGGCGAAGACGAGCGGCACGTTGTTGCCGATGACCACCTGGAACTGGCCGCCGGCCTCCATCACCGTGATCACGCCAGGGAGGCGCTCGACGCCGGCCTTGTCCGCCTTCGAGGCGTCCTTGAGCCGGAAACGCAGGCGGGTGGCGCAGTGCGCGAGGGAGGCGACGTTGGACTCGCCTCCGACCTTCTCGAGGATGTCACCGGCCAACGTCCGGTAATCGACAGCGGGCATTTGTTCTCCTTCGAACCTCTGCTGACAGGGTGCCCGAAAGACGAAAAAACCCGAGCTGGCCCCGGGATTGCGCAAGCGTGAGCAAGCCGAAGCTGACTCAGGCCTTGCCTCTTGCGAGTAACAACCCTGGGGAACCACTCAGGTTCCTGTCGAAAAGCTAGCAGCGTTCGCTTTTTGTGTCAAGGGTCGCAACCGCCCGTCCTCGTGCGGGCACGGACGAGCATCGATTCGGCTGGGCTGACCCTCCCGCACTCCCGGAGCCGGCAGCAATGGCTGGCGGGGAGCTTCACTGGCATCCCCAACGGGATTCGAACCCGCGCTGCCGCCTTGAAAGGGCGGTGTCCTAGGCCGCTAGACGATGGGGACCTGACGCGTCACTATACGGCCCGCGCAGCGGCTGGCTCAAAAGCGGGGCCGGTGCCCTCCGCTGCCGTGACGCGCCGGGCGTGACCAACGCTGTCAGGGCAGGTCTTTCGCTGCCCGGTGGGATCGGCCGGGGGTTCCGGCAGCCGTGAACGCAGGGCGGCCCCCGCCGGTGGCTGGCGGGGGCCGTCCTGTCGGGGGGTTGGAGGGGGCAGATCAGCTCGGCTCGAAAGAGACGTGCACGTGGTTCATGTGGTTCTGGGTGTCGCTGCCGCGGTCCTCCATCTTCTTCCAGGAACCGCGCGTGAGTGTGTAGCTGCGCTGCCGCCACAAGATGTAGGTGACGTGGAGGCGCTTGCCGTTGTCGATGAAGTACTGGGCGATGGAGTCGCCGAGCGCTTTGTTGGACGTGTAGCTGGGGATCATGATGTCGATCGCCCGGCCGTTGGGGTGGTCGGAGGAGTACGCGCTGGAGGAGCGCCAGCCATAGATGGTCTTGATCTGCGGGAAGTGCGATCGAACCTCGAGGACCGCGGCCTTGCCGTTCGGCTCCAGCTTGTTCAGGCTCGAGGAGCCGAGGTCGACAACCGGGCTCTTGGTGCTGAGCGAGGTGGTCGCGACCCAGCCGGTGGCTCCATTCCAGATCACCTCGGTGTAGGCGCCCTTGGTGGTGCCGGTGGTGCGGATCGCGAAGGCGAGCGCGATCGTGCCGAGCGTGCTGGATGCCGAGTCGGCCTTGGCGAGGATCGGCACGTCGGCGGAGGAGGCGTAGAGGGTCGCCTTGCGGAGGGGCAGGACGTAGGCGTCCGGGGTGCCGTCGACGGCAGCCAGGTAGCCGGTGATGACCCAGCCGAGCTTGCCCTTGTAGATGACCTGGCTGTAGGTGCCCTCGTGGGTGCCGGTGCCACCGACCGTCGACCCCTTCGCGATGGTGCCCTGGTTCGTCGCGGCGACGGACGAGGTGCTGCGCAGGGCGAGGTTGGTGGTCGTGGTGTACGAGGCGACGACCTCGGGTGAGGTGTCGGTGGTGGTGGACAGGAACTGGGAGTGGATCCATCCGGTCTGGCCGTCCACGCTGACCTGGGCGAAGACCCCGGAGGAGTACCCGGTGACCTTGATCGCGGTGCCCTTGTGGAGGATGGCGGTGATCGCGGCGTCCAGGCCGGCGGTGGCGCGGACGTTGACGTTCTCCAGGGCGGCTCTGCGTCCAGCGGGCCCGGAGAGCACGACGCTGGCTGCCTTGGAGTCCTTGTCGAGGTAGGCGGCCCAGACGTAGGCGGTGGTGTTGTCGTAGCTGATCGGCAGCCAGCTGCCGGAGACCGAGCCGGCGGCGACGACGGTCTGGCCGTCCTGCAACTGGGTGAGAACGGTCTTGCTGGTGCTGGGGCCGGTGCGGACGTTGACGGAGGTGTTGGCCGTGTAGGTGGTGGTGGCAGCTCCGGCGGTGGGGGCGAACAGGACGCCGGTGGTGACCAGGGACGCGGACAGCACGGCCCAGGCCAAGGCGGCGCGAGTGACACTCAGCGCTCTCTTCACGTGCGTTCCTTCCGGTCCTGCGGAACTCCAAGAGAGGCAGGGGACGAGCCTTCCCCGGTGACCTGCGTCACACCCGTCCCAACTGCCTCAGATGGAACAGGACTGTATTCGCGGCGACATTGGTGGTCAGTAGATGCTGAATAACTACATTCTTGTCATTTCGTGCTGGTGGCCGCGGATAGGGTGGAGGCATGGCCTTGTGGGTGACGCCGGAGCGGTTCGACGAACTGGTCGACGAGGCGCTGGAACTGATCCCCGAGCAGCTGTTCGACCTGGTCGAGAACTGTGCGCTGATCGTGGAGGAGGAACCGGACCCTGAATACGGGGACGTGCTCGGCTTCTACTCGGGAACCCCCTTGTCAGAGCGGACTTCGCAGTACTCGGGAGTGCTTCCGGACCGGATCCTGATCTTCCGTGGGCCGCTGCTCCGGCTGGTCTCGACGGAGGACGAGTTGGTCGAGCAGGTGCGGATCACCGTGCTGCATGAGGTGGCTCACTTCTTCGGCATCGACGACGACGAATTGGACGATCTCGGCTACGCCTGATGCCTGAGAAAAGACCTAGAGCACTACTTGAGGAATTGCGTCCCTCCGGCGGTTCCTGAGGAGCAGCGAGGGCCGGCAGCGTCGTGAAGACCGCCCGAACGTCGGCTTACCCGACCACGAGAGCGTTCAACTCGCCTACCGGCAACTGCCGGGTGCCGGTGAAACTGCCGGGCATCGAGCCGTGCATCCCCAGCGCGCTCCAGGTGATCCTCCAGTTGGTGGTGGCGGTGACGGTGTAGTTGCCCTTCGGCAGCGAAGCCTTCGAGTAGGTGTAGCCACACGCGGGGGAGGGCGTGCCCGGCTTCGCGTCCTTCGTGAAGGGGCGGGAACTGGTGCAGGTGACACTGTGCCCGTCGCCCATGTCGAAACGGGACGACACCCAGGTGGCGCGCAGTGTGAACGTGACACCGTAGGCGTGGACCCGATCGGTCACCGTGTGGGGGCCGGCGGTCCACAGCCACAATGGATAGCCGACCGCCGCCATCTTCCACTCGTTCAGCTTCGGGTCGGGCCCGATCTGCGGAGTCGGGTCTGGCAGCTGGATGCGGGTGAGCAATGTGCGGGCGATCGCATCGAGGTCGAGCATGAGGCGTGCGGGCTCGTGGCCGTTCCTCTTCGGCGGGGTGTACTCGCACGAGATGCCGGCTTCCCTGGCTTCGCGGCACATCACCTCGATCGCCGCCGCTCGCTGCTCGTCGGTGTGCTTGTCGAGCACGACCTTCTTCAGCGTCTTGGTCCGGGTGTTCCGGGTCTTCCTGTGCTTCTCATGCTGCTTCCAACTCGCCTGCCCAGAAAAGGTGCCACCGCCGTTGTCCCGGGCGCCCACGTCTCCACTGTCGTCCGCCCAGGCCACGACTGGCGCTCCGAGCAAGAGCAGCGTCGTCGCGATGATCAGGCCGACCCGCATGATTCGAGCTCCCTTCCGTCCGCCCCAATGATCTTGAGGTGGGAGTCGATAAGGCCGAAGTAGAGATCATCTTGAGTCACAAGGCCTCGCCCCACGTACTTGCCGTTCTTGAGCACGCGTATGGAAGTTGCGTCAACACACGATCGGATGGCCACGATCGATCCGGCCTTTGACAGCCCGACCAAGCGCGTCAGTGACTTGACCTCTCGCTCACCGCCCTCGATCGTGATCTTCTCTTTCAGATTGCTTCGGTACTCGGCAATTGCGTTCTCCAGGAATGCGCCGGAAGTTGCGTCAAGAAGTGCTTCGGTTGGCTCCCGTACACCACCGTCGCGCGCGATGCGCATGTCCTCGGCAAGGTATCGCCGGTACACCGCCTCCGCTTCGGCGTAGAGCCTGTCCTTGGCGATCATCTCGTCGTGCTGGGCTTGAGTGCAGTCGAACTCGTCCCCGCCGGCCTCGGGGGTGCAGCGGTAGCTCGGCGCGGGGCTCGGTGTAGGCGTGGGACTGGTGGGAGTGCAGGCAGCGAGCAGGCACAGCGCAGCGGCGGTGAAGACGAGTCGCCGTGGCCTGTGCAGCATGGCTACCTCCTGGGGGTGCCGGAAGTCTGACACAAGCGGAGCACATCCCGGCAGAGGTGAGCGGGGTTATCCACATGGCCCGGTCGAGTTCGTTCACTTGTCCACAGGAGACCCACCAACAGGAGTGGGCTACTCGGCGTCCTGAAGCACCCACAGCTGGTCGGGGCTGCTCACCCACGTGGCGCAGGTGCCGAGGTCGGCGGTGGGAATGTAGCCGGCGCGCAGGTCCTCCCAGGGGATCGGGACGGCGCCGACCAGGGAGCACAGCGCTCGGCGCTGCCCGGCGTCCGGGATGAGCACGACCGCGCAGCTGAGGGTCTGCTTGACGGCGTTCACCTGCAGGGTGGCGAGCACTTCGCGTCCCAGAGACGGAGCGACGACGATCACGCGATGGTCGGTGGCACGGGCCTTCTCGATGAAGGGGAGGAGTTCGCGGACGGTAGTCACGCCCTGATCCGCGACGAGAATCCAGGGGTCGGCGAGGACGCAGAGTCCGCTGGGCTCGTCGGTGGTGAACTCCCGGGCGGCGTGCCCGTGGGGGAGGCTGGGGGCTCCGGCGAGGCGGCGCTGCAGATCGGCGCGTTCGGCGTCAGTGAGCGTCGTGGCGGGGTGATACTCGGACTGGTGGAGCACCTCGTACTCGGTCACGTAGCTGGGGGCGGGAGCATCGGGGGAGTAGCCCGGGATCGGCCGGTCGGGGGCGCCCGTGAGGGCTTCCTGGCGGCGTCGGGTGTCGGCGCGGTCGGACAGCCAGCCGTAGACGACGATGGCGATACCGACCACGAGCACCAGCGCGATTCCGAGGTAGCCGATGGTCACTCTCCCAGTGTGCACGGACGCGTGGGGCGCCGATACGCTACGAGGGCGCCACGTGCGAGGGCCTATAGCTCAATTGGCAGAGCAGCGGACTTTTAATCCGCGGGTTCTGGGTTCGATTCCCAGTGGGCCCACCAGCGAATATTCGGCCTCTGACTAGGGTAAACGCGATCGACACAGAGATGCTCTGGTAAGCAGATGTAGATGCTCGTATGCTCTGTTAGTGCACGTAGAGTGCACGGATCTGGGCGATTTTGGAGGCCTCGATGGTCGACAGACGGGACTTCGGCACCATCCGCAGGCTGCCATCGGGCAGGTATCAGGCTAGCTTCATCGGTCCGGACCTGGCACGGCACAACGCCCCGGTGACCTTCGAGAGCAAGGACCTGGCGGTCGTCTGGCTGTACAACGAGAAGAAGCGGATCGACCAGGCAACGATCGACGACGAGCGCTGGAGTTCGCCGGGTGAGCGGGCCGAGGAACTGAGGCTCGCGGCTGCGCCGAAGGAGCTGTTCGGTGACTACGCGACGCGGTGGATCGATGAGCGACGCAACTCCAAGGGAGAACCGCTGCGAGCCCTCACCCAGAAGGACTACCGCCAGGTGCTCGGCGCCTACCTGATGCCGACGTTCGGCAAGAAACCCGTCGACCGGATCACCCGGCCGGACGTGCGGGCCTGGCACGCTAGCCTGAACAAGGCGACCCCGAGAGCCCGGACCAAGGCCTACGCCCTCCTGCGGGCGATCATGAACAGCGCCGTCGACGACGAACTGATCGCTGCCTCCCCGGTTCACATCCGTGGTGCGGGCGCGGCCGCAGTTCGGCGTCCTGTGGAGCCAGCGACACCCGCCGAGATCCAGGTGATGGCCGACAACATGCCGCCCCGGCTCAGCGCCGCATTGATGATTGCCGCCTGGTGCGCCCTCCGCTACGGGGAGATCGCCGAGCTGCGCCGCAAGGACATCGACGTCGCTAATCATCAGATCAAGGTCCGCCGCGCGGTCACCTTCCCGCCCGGAGGGGCCGTCGTCGGACCTCCGAAGTCAGATGCCGGCGTCCGCGACGTGTCGGTTCCGCCCCACGTCTGGCCGATCATCGAGGAGCACCTCGAGGCCTACGTTCGGCCCGGGCCCAACTCCCTGCTCTTCCCGGGTGAGGCACGAGGCCACATGTGGCACTCGGTGATGGGCAGTCACTTCACCAAGGCCCGGGCCGCCGCTGGCCGCGATGACCTGAAGTGGCACGATCTCCGCCACACCGGCGCAACGTTGGCCGCACAGGTCGGTGCCACCACGGCCGAGCTCCAAGCACGCCTCGGCCACTCAACATCGGTGGCAGCTCAGCTCTACCAGCACGCCGCGAAAGACCGCGACCGCCAGATCGCCGAGCGGCTCTCACAGATGCTCGTCGAGCAAGATTGACGGTGTCACGGCTCATAGCCGATGACAGCGACTGCGCGTCGCGAGCTCTTGAGCGAGCAGCTACCGGTGACCGCTCGCCGCGCCCGCGGTCCGCCGGCGAAGTGTTGGGTCGACCGCCGTGATGCGCCATGAGCGGTAAGCCCGGGGGCTCAGAACGGTCCCTACGTCCACGTGGCGACCACAGTCCTGATCTGACTGGGTCTCCGCGAAAGCCCCATCCGAGGCGCTAAGTTCAAGCACACGCGAACACCGTCGCGGAACTCTCACTCTTCGCTGTGGCCGAGATTTTAGCATCGGCTTTGCCAACCACATCAATAAGCATCTGGCCAAGCGCAAGGCAACCCAGAGGGCCCTCGCCGCTAAAGCGAAGATGGAGCGAACTCGCCCTGGGACGTCTGCTGAACGGACATTGGAAGGCTACGGCAGCGCTGAAGCTGGAGCTTCCTGAATGGCCCGAAGCAGGGGTAACAACCAACACTTCCCGCGCGTTGCCGCTCGCGCCTGAGCGTGCGGGCCTAGGTTGTGAAATGACCCCAGGGAGATCAACAAATGAAGCTCATCAGCGTTACAACCATCGCCGTTGCAGCCCTCGCGCTGAGCGGCTGCGCGCCCGCCTCGACGCCCTCCTCCGCGCCGTCCCCAGCGACCACATCAGCAAGTGGGCCGACGACTGCCACCACCGCTGCAGCGCTCGCGTTGAAGCCCGCATGCGAGGAAGCGTCCACGATCATCGGGAGCCTCGATGACGTGCCGGAGGCTGACCAGTACGCCGCCGCAGCCGACGACATGTACGACCTGGTGGAGCGTGGAGATCGGGACGCCAAAGAGGTGTTCCTGCCTGTGGAAACAGCCCTGAAGGCGTTGTCCGTCGCCTCTCCGGGTGAGGAGTACCTCGCCGCAGACAAGGAGCTTCTCGATTCCCTGGACGCGGCGAACGAGAAGTGCCTGGCGGTCGGCTCGGACGCCTTCAACTGACGTTCCGAGACATCAGACGGCCGGTGACACAAACCACGGCACGAACTCCGGTGGTTGCGGTCTGGCTCTGTGCTAGGCGCGATCCTAGAAGCACCTGAGGTGGATCGCGACCCGAAACTTGGGCGTGGTTAGGACCGACAGTTCGAAAGTCACCCCAGCGGGGACTACGCAGACGTACGTAATTATGCTGAGATCGTGATGCCAACTATCTTGCGAGGAGACCTAAAGCATGAGCCAGCCAGCTGGGTGGTACCCACAACCGGACGGAACGCAGAGGTACTGGGACGGAAGCCAATGGACGAGCCACGTCGCCCCAGCCCCAGGTCAGTACGCGCCGCCCGCACCACCCGCGCTGAGCCCGAAGCGATCTTGGTATCAGAAGAAGCGTGTAATCATCCCGGCTGTTGCAGTCCTCGCCGTTGTAGGGGCCTCCATCGCCAACGGTGGAGGCGACAAGCAAGTCGCCACCTCCGCGGCTCCATCGATGACAGCGATCCAGAGTCCAGGATCCGCTCAGTCCGCCGAGCCTACCGATGAGGCCACCGACGAGGACTCGGAGGACCCGAGCGACGAGGACGCGGCCGACCAGCCCGACTCCGTAACGATGACGGCCTCCCAGGAGCAGGCTGTCAGGAAAGCCGAGGAGTACATCGAGTACACGGCATTCTCTCGTGCCGGACTCATCAAGCAGTTGAAGTACGAGGGCTTCTCCTCTAGTGATGCCAAGTTCGGGGCTGACCACATTGACGTTGACTGGATGGAGCAGGCGGTCCTGAAGGCCAAGGATTACCTCGAGTACACGGCGTTCTCTCGCAACAGCCTGATCAAGCAACTTGAGTACGAAGGCTTCACACACAAGCAAGCAGAGCACGGCGCCAAGGGTGCCGGCCTTTAGTAGCCGCGTCGCCTGATCGATCCACCACATCGGAGTTCCGGCCATGCAGGCGCGTGCGCTAGCGACCTCCGCAACTCAGCTGTCCGGTCGATCGTCCTCCCAGACCCGCATTGAACGCCCAGCGCGTCAAGGAACTATTGACATGAAGTTCACCATCAAGGTCGTTGCGCTCGCAATTGCCTCGACTATTGCCACTTCGCTCGCAACCGGCTGCGCCGCTGTCCCGTCTACCCCAAAGGAAGCTGGCACCGCATCGCCACCACCCGTAGCCGCCACCGATCATGCGACGCCGTCGCCTGAACTATCGGAGACGATTCAGGTCCGGGTCGACAAGTGGGTGTTCGGTATGGTCACTGATGAGCAGATTCTCTCGAACGCCACGGACAACGGGTACACCGCAACCGTAGACAGCAACAACGACGACGGGACGATCATCATCTACACGATGACGCGTGAGCAGCAGCAAGAGACGCTGAACACGTTGCGCGCGAACATCCTCAAGGCGCACACGGAACTTACAGAGGGCGACTCCACTTCGTTCATCGCCGTCAACACCAGCCCCTCGATGGACGATTTCGAGGTTCGAGTGGACTCCGACCGGTACAGGAAGAGCGAAACGTCGCAGCAGGCGAGGTTCTACCGTGAGGCTGCCCTGTTCCAAGGCATGGCGGGCGTGGAACCCGAGAATGTCGCCTGGAAGCTCCGGTTCGTCGATGACGACACCGACAAGGTTCTCTACTCGCGCTCATATCGAGGCCCCTACGTGAAGTGGATGCTCGACTCGAAGGGCTGACTCACCGGATTCCCCGTCGGAGCCACCGCGCCAGGATCAGCGCCTACAAGCGACTTCGCGACCGGCTCTTCTGCGGGCATCCTGCATCGATCCCCCTCAGCCAAGGTCGGCCCGGCCGTGAGAAGGCGAACGGTCGAATCCGAGAACTTGAGGCGACCTGCGGTAGGTCTCAGCCGGCGGCAGAACGTTCCGCACATCGGGTCTGCTGCACAGGTAGGTGACAACTGATCTGCCTGCCCTTTCCCGAATCGGTTCTGGATGCGGAGATGATCTTGGGCATGCCTTGCGCCAGCGTCTGGCGGGATGGCGGGTCGACGAGCAGGTAGCGGGGGCGACGCGGTTGGGCGTGCCCCACAAGAGAGGCCAAATCGGTGCCGAACAGCGGATCGCGCACGTCGGGATTGAGGGTAGCCAAGGCTTCGATGCTGGCAGAGAGACGCATGCAGATGGCATCGATCACGAGTTGGTCGTGGAGGACGTGTTCGGCGTAGGCCTGATGGTCTCGAAGTGGGCGAGCGCGTCGCGCCGGATCTCGTCGGGCTCCCGGCTCACAGCGCGACCGCCTCGGTCAAGGCGCGGTCGCGGAACTCCGGACGCAGGACGCTGTCGGGTACCAGGTCGACCTCCGTGTCGAGCATGTCGCTGAGTTGCTGCTCGAGTGCGCCGAGGCGCATCAGGCTGAGAGGAGTTGCCATGGTGAACAGCAGGTCGATGTCGGAGTCTTCGTGGTCCTGGCCCGTCGCCACCGACCCGAACACCCGGACGTTGCTGCCGCCGGCGTTGGTGATGATCCGCCGGACCTCACCGGCGTGCTTGCGGAGGCGTCGGGCCAACGGAGAGGTGCCGTGGAAGTGCAGCAGCCGGGACACCTCGGGTTGGCTGCGTCCGATCTCGGACGCGATCTGGGTTTGGCTCATGCCGCCGGCCGCCGCTTGCCGAATCGCCCGGACGAGTTCAGCACGCGCCTCGGCGACCGCAATGTCGGTGCGGCGGGCAACCTCGGCAAGACTTGTCGTCACCAGGCAATTATAGCAAGTGCTATGAACGATCCGAATCATCTTTCGAGGTCGAGGTCGAGGTCGAGGATCGGGTCGCCGTCGGCGTCCACAAGCAGAGCCAGCTGCTTGAGTGGTTCGCCGTCCAACGCGAGCCCCTCGACCTGGACATCGCCGCGCGCTGTGGTGATCGATGAGGAGTAGCGGACGTGGTGATGCCCGTGGAACCAGCGAGTGGCTTCAACTCCATCGAGGACGCGGCGGACTCGCTCCTGATGTGCGTCCGCCCGGAGTTGCGCCGACACCGGCCACCAGCTGTTCCGTTCCCACGGGTCGAGGTGCTGCTGATAGCGCCGTCCGAGGAAGTCGGTGCCCATCGGGGCGTCATGTGCCACGACGATGTCCGCAGGTCCGGCGGCGACAATCGCGGCCACCTGCCTCTCCGTGACCTCCTCCTCGGGGAACCAGTCGACGCCCTCCGTGCGCAGGTGCTTGTCCACCGATGGAGCGCCGCCGATCCCGATCCAGCGCGTCGAGCCCCACGTCCAGCGGTGCCCGACCGGGATCTCGCGGGTGTGCTCAGTGATGATCCGCAGCCCGTCGTCCCCGATCGGTCGTTCGGCGAGAGAGGTCCAGTCCTCGTGGTTGCCGGGGATGAACCACAGGTCGATCCCGAACGTGGACAACTTCGACTCAACCTCGTTCAGGTACCTCTGGCCGGCGGTTGCATGCGGCCAGAACCCGAAGTCGCCCAGCTGGAGGATCAGGTCTGCAGCGAGCGCTTGGGCGTGGTCGATCACCTGGTGTGCAGCCAGCGTGTTCATGTGCAGGTCGCCCACCAGCAGGATGCGCTGCGGATCGGCCACGGTTCCTCCCTGATCGAGCTGAGCCGGGCAACGCTACCCGCGGCCGCCGACAACGCCCAGCGAGCGCATCGACTGGACGGGACGGAACAGGCGCTCGAGATCCAGCGAGTTCACCCTGATGATCCGCTTGCCCGAGCGCACGGCGGGCAGGGCGCCGTCGATGATGCGATGCCGGATGTAGTCGCGCGAGACGTGGTAGCGGGCGGCGGCCTCGGCGATCGTCAGGAACTCGGGCGGCCGGTCGGCCGGCCTGGGCTGTGCGGTCATGTTTGTCCTCCTCGTCTTGCTTGGGTCAGATGCCGATGCCATAGCCGTGCGGGCGATCCATTCCGGGTGGACGCATGCGCTCGTGGCGCTGGCCCATGCTCTCGGTGAACTCGACGGTTTCCCAGACCTCGCGAATCGGCTCGTGCCGTGGGCGCCGCTCGAGGCGGTACAGCAGGGCGGCCGCGGCGTGGTCGTCCGGCAACGGCCCCCGTCGCATCGCGCTCTCGAGAAGCCCGGGCATGTCCTCGCCCTCGTGCGCCAGCGAGGCCAGCTTCGCCGCGAGGACGGGAGTCTGCGGGTCGTCCCTCAGCTGCGGAGCGAGCTGGCGCGCTACCGCCGTCCAGTGCCGCAGGGTCGGGCTGGACAGCCCAACGTGGTCGTCGAGAATGCGCTGCCAGCGGGAGGCCGAACCGGGCACCTGAGTCGGGCCGGTCGGACTCAGGTCGTCCGTCGGCACTCCCATCGCCGCCCGCCACACCGAGATCTGCGCCACCAGCTCGGGGAACAGGTCGGTCGACAGAGCCTCCTGCCATCGGTGCTCGGTGGTTGTGGACGCCTCGCGCACCTGGGCGGCCAGGTCACGCACCAACTCCGAGCGGGACGCCAGGTACGGACCCCAGTGCGGGTGCTCGGCCAACCGATCAGGAACGGTGCTGAGCCAGGGGAGGGGTCCGTTGCGGTCCACCCAGTTGAGCCGGTACGACAGCACGGCCGCCGGGTCGCGCGCACCGTCCAGGCCGACATCCCGGACGGCGTCGCGCAGCATCCCGACCGCGTCAGCTCCGGACGCGGCAAGGAGCATGAGCTGCGACCGCAGCACCGACCACGCCGGAGCGTCCGTCAGTTCCGGCACAACCCGCTCGGCGTCGGCTTCGATCTGTGCGGTCCGCTCGGGTCCGAGCACCTGCTCGGCGGCGAAGCCGAGGGCGTCGACGTAGCGGTCGACGGCGGGCTTCAGCTGGTTCGCAGGATCAGCCTCGATGCGCCGCAGGCCGGTCGCCGACAGGGCAGCGTCGTCCCGCGCGAGCACCGACTCGAGCACCTCGGTCGGCGTGGGCGGCCGGGCCGTCTCCCAGCGAGGCACGCTGTCCGGTGCCCCGTCCCCCACGACCTGGACGTACGCGTGGTTCGCCAGCCGTCCGCGGGTCATCATTGTGTACAGCTGCTGGCGGCTCTCCGTGCCGGTGAGCACCCCGTGCATGGTGTCGACGGTCGCACCCTGCGCGCCGTGGATCGTGGTCGCATAGCCCAGTTCGACGTCGTCGCGGACGTAATCGGCCGGCAAGGTGATTCGAGAGCCGCGACTGTTCGCCACGACCAGGCTCTGGTCGCGGCCGACCGCGGTCACCGTCCACCGGTCACCGTTGCGCACCCAACCCGTGCGCGAGAGCTGCAGGCGCCGCTCATTCCGCCGGGTCACCACCGTGTCACCGACGGACGCCCGGTTCCCGTCGGACAGGGATACCTCGGCGCCGCGTGATGCGCCGCCGAGCCGGTAGTCCCGCGCTCGCCGGTTCAGCTCGGCCACCAGCTCGCGAGTGGGTGCGAGCATCAGGCTGTCCAGTCCGGACGCCCGGTCGACCGCCCAGGCGATGAACGCCTGGTCCAGCGTCGAGCCGGCGTCCCCGACGTGGATGCGTCCCTGGTCGAGGTAGAAGCCGAGCGCGTCCGGACGTCCCTCCCGCAGCGCGAGCGAGGCCGCCGCCTCGGCCGGGTCGGAGAACCGCACCACTTCGGTGAGCCGCACCGCGCCGTACTCGGCGGCGAGGTCCTTCAGTACCCCGCCGGCCTCGACCGCGGCGAGCTGGTGGTCGTCCCCGACCAGGCGGACGCTGCCGCCCCGTCCGATGACGAACGACACCGCCGCCTCGAGGGTGAGCGTGTCTGCCATGCCGGCCTCGTCGATGACCACCAGCGTGCGCGGCCCGATCTGCTCGGCCCACGCGGGCAGCCGGCGCTTCGCCAGACCGTGGGTGAGGATGTGCAGGGTGTCGGCATGCCCGCCGAGCTGCTCGCCGAGCGCGGCGGCCGCAGCCGCGGACGGTGCCATCCCCAGCACCTCGCCACCAGCCTCGCGCCACGCCGCCGCCAGCACGCTCATCGCCGTCGTCTTGCCGGCACCGGCCGGCGCGAGCGCCAGCTGCAGCCGATCGCCGGAGCTCGCCATCGACCGCACGAGGTTCACCTGGCCGGGGTTGAGTTCGACGCCGTTGGCCGTCGCTGCCAGCAGCGCAAGGCTGATCGACCGCTCGCCGACCACCATGCCGTCCCGGTGACCGGCGAACGCGAGTAGCCGGGTTTCGGCGTCCAGGATCTGTTGCGAGGTGTAGATCGCGGAGTCGGCCACCGTGTACACCGAGCTGCCGTCCGGTCGCCGCAACTCGGCCGGCTCGCTGATTCCGTCCCCGGCCGGAGTGAGCCGCACCGAGGACTGTTCCAGGGCCAGGTCGACGACCCGCTCAAGAATGGACGCCAGCTCGGGCAGTTCGAACCGGCGCACTTGGCGCAACGCCTCGGCCCGGATGTGCCAGGGCTGCCACCAGGACCGATTCCGCTGCACGACCGAAACGACGTTGTCGGCCAGCCGCTGCAGCCACGCCTCGTCGATCGTCCGGGAGGGGAGTGGCCTCCGGGTAAGAGCCCGGGTCAGCATGCGGGCCGTCCCGCCGCGTCCCAGCACCTCGTCAGCCTGCGCCGCCCAGACCCGGCGCTGCTCGGCGAGCGAGCGGGGCTCGTGCTTTGCCTCCCGCGTCTCGAGGGTCGCCCGCTGTGCGAGATCGTGGAGTTCGGTGGGGGTCGGAGTACGTCCGTGCCTGGCCTGGAAGTCGGCGACGAGCTCGCCCTGTGCCCGGGTGATCATCGTGTCGCGCTGCGACCACCGCGCCAGCAGAGCGAGATCGACGCCGACGATCTCGCGCACCGGGCGCTCGGGATCAGAACCCGGACGGTTCGCGAACCGCACGCCGAGCTCGTGGGTGAGGTGCTTCTCCAGCGCGGTGTTGTAGAACTCCGAGACCGTCACGTTGGCCTTGAACATGATCCGGCCGTCGATGGCCAGCCAGGCACCGTCGTCCGCGGCCTGCACCTTGTTCGCGATCGCGACGTGGGTGTGCAGGTCCGGATCGCCCGCTCGGGAATCGCGGTGGGTAAAGGACGCCGCGACGATCCCGAGCGTCTTGACCTGCCGGACGCCGTTGCGGCCGCGCCGGGTGTAGATCGCCCGCTCCTCGAGGTAGCGCAGGCTGTCGGCGACGGCACGGTCGTGGCAACGTTCGATGACTGCGGAGGTCTCGGGGTCGGCCAGCGCCCACAGCGCCGACACCGACTTCACGGGTGAGAAGGTCGCGTCGTAGCCGGACACGCCGCTCCGCACCGGACGCTGCGCCCGCACGATGAACCCGGACAGCTCGCGGGCGTCGAGCGGGTCGCGTCCGAAGCGCTTGCGGAAGGCCTCGCGTCCGACCTCCGTGCGCAGTTCGGCCCGAACCTCGGCCGGCGCCGGATCGGACGCGACGCGTCCGTGGGCAAGGTTCCAGTCGTCGATGCGCTGGGTGAGCTCCACGCTGAAGTCGGTCATGCCCGGGTAAACCCCGTAGCGCTGGCCGAGCCGCATCGCGTCCCTGATGTCGCGGTCGGTGGCGCGGGTGAGGGCGGCCAGCCGCTCCGTGGCCAGCGGGTGATCACCGAGCCCGAACAGCGACAGCATCTGGTCGGCGGTCACGACGTCGCCGACCTGCAGACCGTCGATGCCGGCCAGACCGGAGCCGACCCAGTGCCCGGGCTTCTCGGCCTTCAGGCTGTAGTAGTCGGCCAGGCTCATGTGGCCCTTCTCGGTGGAGTCCATGGCCGCGACGTTCCGGGTGAAGTACTCGTAGCCCGTGCCGGCGGTCAGTTTGTGCAGGGTCATCACGATGGCCACACCTCCTCTCGCGCTGCGGTGGAAGATCCCGTCACGCCACTAAGCCGAAAACCGACCCCCGATCCGGACAGATCGCGGCAACTTCCTTGGACGAAGTCCAGATCGAACCCCTGACAACTTCCCTAAGCCCAGGACCGCGGCGATCGGGACGCTCGAGCGCCGACATCTTCGGCATCTCTCAGCCCTCCCGTCTGCGCTCGGGGTCGGCGACGCGGCGACGACGGCCGCAGACCCGTTCACTTCCATAAGCCTTCGAGAGAGGCCGTTCCGGACAGGCTCAGCCGATATTTCTCAGGCGGGTTGCGGGAGGCATGCTCGCTCGCCGGTTGCAGCACGAGCTTTGGCGACTGAGACTCGTGGGCGTGGAGGCGAACATGGTGCCGGACCTGGACATCGAACCCGAGCTGCTCGATCGCGCACTGGCGCTGAGCGGTGCGCGAACACGCGAGGAGGCGGTGACGCTCGCGCTCGAGGAGTTCATCGAGCGGCGCCAACGCGCCAGGATCGTCGAGTCCTTCCGCACGCTCGATTGGGACGATGCCTACGACTACCAAGCCGACCGGCGTCGCGACGTCCTGGAACCTTTGGAGTGAACCGCGAGCCGGTTGGTGCGAGGGCGCTGGGCGTCCGTCCAGGTGTCAGGTAGAACGTCGTCCGGATGTTAGTCAGCGGACCATCCGAGGCAGGGTCGATGCTGCTCTGGTCCACCTCTCAATGTCACTCTTGTCCAGTGCGACCATGATCGCCACCACGCGACTGGCACGCGACCGGTAGATGTCACCACGTACGCAGCTGCTCGATGTCGTCGGCAAGCCCCAGCATCTCTGCGCGACCGGTTGGATCCTCCCGCACCCGCTTCGCCTGCTCCCGCACCCTGGACACGACCGCCTCCCGCTCGGCCGCACGGATCGCGTTCCGCACCACCTCGGAGCGCTTCTGCCCGGTCAGTTCAACGGGGGTGCCAAGGCCGCTGCGGCCGCCTCACCGCCCTGATCGCGATCCGACTCACGGATGAGACCCCTTTTCGCGGTGCCGAAGGCAATGGAGGACTACGCCTCCTGCTACGGCAACCCGGCCTTGTCGAACTCCAGTTGCAGGCGGGGACGGCGCCGGTGGATCTCGCGCAGGTCGGCGATCAGTTCCTCCACTTCGGCGGCTTTGGGGCTGCCGGACGCGAGCTTGCGCATCTGGGCGAGCCGGCGCGCCGCGGAGCGGTAGTAGCCGGCGTCGGCGTGCTCGAGATCGGTAAGAACGATCTGGGTGAGGATCGGCAGGGCGGCAAGCGGGTCGACCTTCTCGTAGCGCTTGGCCAGCTCCTGCCACAGGCCCGAATCGTCGAGAGTGAGGGAGTGGGCGAGATCCCAGGCGAGGGTGAGATCGTCCAGCCCGTACAACGCGAACGAGACGGCCTCCCGGGGACGATGCTCGAGGGTCGCCATCACCTCGTCGGCGTACGTCGGCCAGGACGCTCCGGCCCGCTTGTGCAGCGCGGACGCGTTCGACGACGTCGGCCAGCGCCGGAACACCTCCAGCCGGGCGGGCAGTTCCTCGTCGGGTCGGTGCTCGGCCAGCAGATCGCACCAGTACCCGGACGCCTTGGCGGACTGGTGGCCGAGGTCGAACCAGGCGGCTTGGCGGGCCCAGTCGATGGCAAGGTCGAACTCGCCGATCTCGGCCAGAGCCTCGGCGGTGTCCTCCAGCCAGGCCGCCACCTTTCGGTCACGGGAGTGGGTAGCGATGATCGCGTCAACGTCCTTGTCCCAGACGGCGAGCCGACGCGCGTTCCACTCCACGACGAACCGGGTGTGATCCTCCTCCAAACGTTTGCTCCAGGCGGCCCGGTCCGTGCTCCACAGGTTGCGCTGTTGCTCGTCGGAGAGCTTGGGGCTGAGCTCGGCGGCGATCTCGTCCAGCTTCGCCCGATAGGCGGCCAGGCCTGGCTCGCCGAGAGCGGGAGCGTAGCCGACCGGATCGATCTCGAAGAAGTCGCACTCGTTGTCGAACTGGAAGCGGATCATCCAGTCGACAAGCTTGCGATACGGCGGCGGCGCGGTGCGCGCCAGCCGCGCGTGCAGCTCGAGCAGCTCTCGGATCGCGTCCCCGATGATGCCGCTGGAGTCGTCGGCGCGCATGATCACCTTGCAGGCACTGGCGATCGCCTTCTGGGTGACGGCGAGTACCTCGGCAGGCGGCTCGTTCTCGGCCGCGTCCTTCAGCAGGGTCACCGCGTCGTGCAGCTGACTGCCGTACTCGTTCGAGGCCCGCCAGCGGTGGAGGTCAGTGCGCGTCCGCACCAGGGGAAGTATCTGGTCAGCCAGGGTCACGGACACATCTTGCCGGTTGCCCGATGTGCGAAGGCAGGGGAGCGGTCTACCATCGGTGAAACGGAGGATGACCTCCGTTATTCGAGAGCTGACGTGCCAGTCGAGTCCGTGTCGGGGTGGACGTCCGGGCAGTCGACGAGGCAACAGCCGCAGACGCGGCTGCCGTCGGCGAGGGTCAGGTCGGCGTCGTTGCTGCATGAGCAGCCTGGCTTCCGGCACTCGCACCGGACGCCGCGTTCGATCAGCTCGGCGATCACGTTCACGAGGCTACGACGCCACGTCCGCGGCCACCACTTGTCGTCGCCCCCAACACCCGACGTGCCTCTCCGCTTCTTCGACGTCACCACGCCGGGTCGCGACGATGTCTCCCCATGTAACCAACCCCTGTTGATACCGACCCCTCAAGTGCCACAGACCTCATGCATCCTGGAGCAGCGCGAACTCTGAGCCCGTCGACAGGGCCGCGTCTGGAGTTGAGATCCAGCTCGGAGCCAACGGTCTTTCGCCAGCCTTCCGGGGCTGTCACCGCCAAGTGCCGGCGAGCCGAGCCGAGCTGAGAAGGACATCCGCGGCGTGCTCGTCGAGGCTCCGTGGCTGGTCCATGAGGAAGGTGATGAGCTCCGCCTGGTCGAGCACATGAACGTCGACTGGCTGCGCCTTGATAGTGAGGTTGGCGAGCCCGACGAACACCACCATCCCTGTCGCATTTACCTTGACTCCGGACGCATTGCTCAGAAGCGAACTCGCCCGTTCCGCCTCAGCTCGACTCTCGCGAACGTAGTGCTGCCAGACATGGTTAACCATGAGCGCGTCCTCACCGACCCACACGTGGCCCTCGTGGTGGTGCTTCGAGTTCACGGTGAACACTCCGCCAGGACCAACGACAAGATGGTCGATGTCTGCCTTGTGAGCTCCGATCGGTATCGAGTTCAGGAAGGCCCATCGCGGGTCGAGATCGACCAGCCGATCCAGTTCCTCTGCCACGGCCCGCTCGCCGAGCACGCCGAGCTCCATGGCCGAGTACGCGTGTTTCCCCTGAAAGCCTGGCTGCGCAGGCTTGAGCTCTCTCCCGGCATCGAGCGCGGCCGCAATCTGCGTCTCGAGATGCTCGCCGGGCCGGCGGTCGGCGAGATCCAGAACGGGATCGGTGAGTGTTCGACGAGGCGCGTAGCCAACCGCCTCCACGAACGAAGCACCTTCCTGAAGCGCCTCTTCGAAGCTCATCCCTAGGTCGGGCATCTCGAGTGTCGTCTCGCCGGTGACGAGGTCAAGCCAGCCCACCCGCCGGTCGTCCGGCGTGTTCACGTAGAGACGGTGCTTGCCCCACTTCGACCACTCGACGACGACCAACCCGGTCTCGGTCATCCAGCCGCGGGTGCCACGTCTCGGGGCAGCCGACCCGGGCTCAAGCCGGTCGGCGGTGCTCGGCGAGTTCGGCTTCTCCTGTGCGGGGGCTGACACGTCTGCCAGCCTGCCGAAGCGTCGTTGGTGACGCCTAGACCCCGTACGGGCGACATCGGACGGCCTTGGCGAGGATGACGGTCGCCAGCGCCCACGCTGGCTACCTCGAGGCCGTTGCCTGCGCCTTGGGCTTCGCCTTGTAGAGGCAGTCCGGGAATCGACTGCAGCCGTAGAACTTGCCGTAGCGGCTGATTCTGGGTTGCAGGGTCCCGCGCCCGCACTTGGGGCAGGGCTCGACAACTTCCTGACTCCCAGCGCAGTCACGCACCACCACGTCGGGGTCGCGCAGCAACTCGACGACGAAGGGGGACTCGAGGCCCTGGACGGTGAAGATGGTGACGGTCCGCCGTGCGCGCGTCAGTGCCACGTAGAACAGTCGCCGCTCCTCGGAGTGCACGAACCCGTCGTCCTCAGCCATCGCAAGAGTGAGAACGGGGTCATCCTCGATCTGGCTCGGAAACCCGAAGGCGCCCGTGGTCAGGTTCGGGAGGATCACGTGATCTGCCTCCAGGCCCTTCGAGGAGTGGACCGTCCGGAAAGAGACGCGAGAACCCGCATACGTGCGGCGCGGCATCAGGTCGTGTTCCTTGTGGTACCGCCCGAGGACGTCAATGCTGCTGCCAGGATGGCTTGTGGCGAGATCGTGGACGTGCTGCTCAATCGAGCTCCGAAGCGAATCCCGACTTCGCACGCGGACGATCATGACGGGCGCTGCGGACGCCCGGGAACTCGCAATGACCTGCTTCGGCAGCTGGCTCGGGTTCCGGCTGATGAACCTGCTGGCGACGTCGGCGATGCGTTGGGTGTTCCGGAAGGTCGTCTGCAGCTTCAGCGTGGTCGCAGGTCCGAAGAACTGATCGAACTGGGTCATGGCCGAAAGATCCGCGCCAGCAAAGCGGTTGATGGCCTGCCAATCGTCGCCGACGGCCAGGAGATAGGTCTCGGGCTTCGCACACAGCGCGCGTACCAATCGCGCTCGCGATCGACTGGTGTCCTGAAACTCGTCGATCAGGACGAGGTCGTAAGTGCGCAGGGCTGGGTTCCGTTCGAGGATGTCGGCGGCCTGAACGATCATGTCGTCGAAGTCGATGGCATGGATGTCGGCCAGGTCGTGCTGCCAGCGGTCGAAGATCTGCCAGAACAGCTCGAGGAACAGACGACTTCGCCGACTCGGTCGCTCGGTCAGACGTGCGGCCAGCTCGATGCGAGTCAGCGAGCCGGCCTTCACGTGAGACATGAATGCCCTCACCAGCTTGGCCAGCCGTTCATGGGTGACCGGCGCCGCGCCGTCAATCGGCCGATCGGGGTTCCAGTCGAGGACGAGACCGTGGCGGCGCAGTTGGTCGGCCAAGGCAGGGAACCCATCCTGGTTGACGATCTCGTGCCAAGTGGTCTCAATCAGTGGCGTGCCGTAGTGGCGATGCACTGAGCGCTTCCACTGCATGCCGTCGGCATATCCGGCAAACGAGGGCGGCGGGGCACCGTCCGCTCCGAGCGCCCAGTGCTCATGCCAGAGGTGGACCGTGGGGTAGAAGAAGTCGGGTCGGTACTGCGCGTGGTCCTGGTCGGCCACGTCATGGCAGTAGGGCTGTTCGTAGCGGTACTCGACCCCGTTCAGATAGAGCCAGTCGGCGATCATGCGCTCGCCTTCGCTACGCACGGTCTCGCCGGCAAAAGTGCGGAAGCCCGGGGTGCGGGTGTCCTGGTCGTAGCTATCGCGCTCGCCGGCGTCCGGGGCGTCGGATACGCGGCTGTAGAGGAGCCGGTACAGGTCCCACTTGTAGCGGAAGTCCGGAGATGAGTCCCGCAGCCCGTCGATGATCTCGACGATCTTCTCGACGTCCCTCCGGTTCTCTACCCAGGGTGCGATGGTGGGCTTGCGACCGGTCGCGTGTCCGATCAGTGACCGTCCGAAGGAATGGAATGTGGTGGCACTCAGGCCATCGGTCCGCAGTCCGAGGGCAGCCAGCCTCCGCCTGCTGCGTTCCTGGAGTTCTGCGGCGGCGTCTGAGTTGAAGGCGAGCATGAGGACGCGGTCAGGTGCTACAAACCCGCGGGAGATGGCGTAGGCCGCGCGAGCCACCATCACCGATGTCTTGCCTGAGCCGGCTGCGGCGATCACCCGGACGCGCGTGTCGAACGCCACGACGGCCAACGCTTGCTCCTGGCTCAGCGGCTGTCGCTCAACACCGGCAAAGAAGGAACCGCGCTCGGTCAGCTCGTTGTGGAGGATCCGACTGTTCGCGGCGTTGATCGCGGCGATCGGGTCGCGAGCAGCCAAGGCAACGGCATCACGCTCTTCGGGTGTGAGCACGCCGTCCATGGCCTGATGTCCGAGGCGTGCCAGATCCTCGGGTGTCGGGCGGAGCCCAAGCACTCGAGCTGCGCGATCGTAGGGAATCCAGCGCTGTTCGACGAGGTGGTGCGCAATCAGCGCACTCCACTGTGACTGAAACTCGCGTGCACGATCCAGGACTGTTGTCACGCTAGCTCTGGCCAGATGCCACTTGATGGCGCGGCGGATTGCGTCGACATCCTCCTTGCGGACGCCGCGAAAGCGGCGGTGCGGAGCACCGCGAACGATGAGCGAGCGGCCGAACCACCACCGACTGACACCGAGTTGGGCGACCGAGTCTCCGCTGAAGAACTCGTCACCGTTCTCGGTCACCAGTCGGAACCGGCTTTGATCCGCCTCGAGGCGCCACGCGGCGGACCTGGATGCGCCGGCGGGTCCCCAGATCTGGGGCACGTCGAAGTGCACGGTTTGGTCGCCTCGCTTCGGACAGGGGTGGCTGCCCAAACACTCTTCCACTCCGGGCTGATCGCGACGTAGTCCCCGACCGGGCGACTTGGCGAGTGTCGAAACCGACTCGCCTGGTTGCACGGTCCGCGCCAGACCATTCGCGGTGCCATGCTGTCCTGGTGCCGACCGATAGCGACTACCCCGAGGGTTTGTACGAGTCGGTCGTGAGCCATCGGCTGTTGCGTGAGCTCGAACGTCGCACCGAGCTTCAGCAGCGAATCGCGCACGTGGACGAGGCTGACCAGCCGCATGTGCTGGGGAATCACGTGTCCGAGGCAGTGCTGCGTGCGTTCGCGGGTCGCCGGCCCGAGGAACGCCTCGCGCTTGCGAACGAGTTGCTCGGGCTTCTCGAGGCTCCGGAGGAGGCACCTGTCGATGGCTTACGGCAGTTACTCAGCCTCACGTCGCCACCGGCGCCCGGCAAACACCTCATCGACGTCACTCGACGGCCATCAACGCCGCTTGCAGAAGCAGCCCTCTTGACCAACGCGCCAGGCGAGCCGACCGTCGGGTCCGAGCTCCGGCACGAGCTCGCAACATGCGACGAGGTTGATCTGCTCTGTGCCTTCGTGATGTGGCCCGGGCTGCGCCTGCTCGAGTCGGAGCTCCGCGACGCCCGAGATCGGGGTGTTCCTTTCCGCGTCGTCACCACGACCTACCTGGGCGGAACCGAGCGCGCCGCGCTGGACCGACTCGTGCGCGACTACGGCGCGGAGGTCAAGGTCCAGTACGACGCGCGGCGCACGAGGCTCCACGCGAAGGCGTGGCTCTTCCGACGCCACAGCGGGTTCGACACCGCCTACATCGGCTCGTCCAACCTGTCCCGGGCCGCTCTGCTCGACGGCATCGAGTGGAACGTCCGCCTCTCCCGCGTCGGAACGCCGACCCTGCTCGACAAGTTCTTGGCGACCTTCGAGACCTACTGGAACTCGGACGCTTTCGGCTCCTACGACCCCGAGACCGATCGCGACAAGCTGGACGATGCCCTCGCGGATGCGCGCGGGGAGCGTGCGGGCGGTGCGGCTATCAGCCTGTCAGGTCTTGAACTCCGTCCCTACCCCTATCAGCAGGCCATTCTCGAATCACTGGAGTCGGAGCGGACGAATCACGACCGACACCGGAACCTCGTGGTCGCCGCCACGGGCACCGGCAAGACGGTGATGGCGGCGCTCGACTACCGCAATCTCGCTCGCGCGGCCGGGACTCAGCCCAACCTGCTGTTCGTCGCGCACCGCCGCGAGATCCTTCAGCAGTCGCTTCGCACGTATCGCGAAGCTTTGGTGGACGCCAACTTCGGCGAGCTCTACGTCGACGGCAGCCGACCGGAGCGGTGGCATCACGTGTTCGCGAGCGTCCAGGCGCTCAGCCAGTACGGCGTCGAGAACATTCCGGCCGACCATTTCGATGTCGTCGTGGTCGACGAGTTCCATCACGCTGAGGCGCCCACCTACCGACGCATCCTCGCCCACCTCCAACCACGCGAGCTGCTTGGCCTGACTGCCACCCCAGAGCGCGGCGACGGTACGGACGTCCGCTCACTGTTCGATGGTCGGACCGCCGCGGAACTCCGGATCTGGGACGCAATCAACCACGGCCTGCTGAGCCCTTTCCACTACTTCGGGATCAGTGACAACACCGACCTCAGCCAGATCCCCTGGATGAGAGGCAGGTACGACGAACGGGCACTTTCCAGCCTCTACACCGGCAATGACGCCCGAGCTGCGATCGTCATCAAGGAAGTGCGCGACAAGATCAGTGCGCCACATCGGATGCGTGCTCTGGGGTTCTGCGTCAGCGTGGATCATGCGCATTTCATGGCCGACCGATTCAACGGTGCTGGCATCCGGTCGGTCGCCATCAGTGGTCAAACCCCGGGCGCCGAGCGTGCGCAGGCTTTGGCAGATCTGCGAGCCGGAGCCATCAATGTTGCCTTCGCGGCCGACCTGCTCAACGAGGGCGTCGATATCCCCGTCGTCGACACGGTCCTGTTCCTGCGCCCAACAGAAAGCCCGACCCTGTTCCTGCAGCAGTTGGGCCGAGGGCTGAGGCTCGCTCCCGACAAGGACGTCCTGACTGTGCTGGACTTCGTCGGCAACAACCGCGCCGAGTTCAGGCTCGACCTCCGCTACCGCGCCTTAACCGGAGCGACTCGCAAAGGCCTCGAACGTGACGTCGACCGCGGGTTCCCGTTTCTGCCGTCCGGGTGCCAGATCGTCCTCGACGAAGTCACCCAGGCGAATGTCCTCGCCAGCGTGCGCCGACACCTCGCGCTGCGGTGGAACATGCTCGTCCGCGAACTTCGGGCACACCCCACGAACAGCCTGCCGCAGTTCCTGGACGACAGCGGGGCCGAGTTGTGGCAGGTCGTCCGAAGCGATCGGTCCTGGACGAGCCTTCGGCGTCAGGCTGGGACGCTTGGAGACGCTCCGGCGGGGGAGGAGCCCCTCCTGAAGCGGGTACGCGCGCTCGCCCACGTGGACGATCCCCGCCGGGTCGACGCCTATCGTGAACTGCTCTCGGGGACTCGGCCGTTCGACCCAGCAGACCCCTTCGCTCGAATGCTCTACTTCACCCTCTGGCCCAGCGGCGGGGGATACGTTGACTTCAACCAGGGCTGGACCGCGCTCGTTGACCACGGCGTGGCTCGGGAGGAGATGCAGCTCGTCATCGAGATGGCCTTCGGGAGCAGCCGCCGCCTCACTCGAACCGAGGACGGAGCGGCGCAACTGCCGCTGGCTCTGCACGGGAGCTACCAGCGCGAGGAGATTCTGGCTGCGCTTGGACATGCGGACTTGACCCGGCCGCCCAGCCAGTTCCGTGAGGGTGTGCTGAAGGCCGACGTGAACGGACGGACAGTCGACGCGTTCTTCGTCACGCTCAACAAGTCCGAGGCCGAGTACTCACCAAGCACGATGTACCGCGACTACCCGATCAGCCCCACGTTGTTTCATTGGGAATCCCAGTCCACCACCTCTGTCGCATCAGAGACCGGACAGCGATACCTCAACGGAGGCAGCACGGTGTTGCTCTTCGTCCGGCGGGAGCGCAAGAACGAGTTCGGCACGGCCCCGTACACCTACCTCGGAGCAGCGACCCACGTCGCGCACACCGGCGACCGTCCCATCGCAATCACCTGGAAGCTAGCCAGCCCGATGCCTCCCGACCTCTACTCAGAGACCGCCCTGGCGATTGGATGAGTACGCATCGCTCCGGCTTGGGGCAAGCCTGGGCGAGGTCGATCGAGACCTTCAATCCGCGGATTTCAAAAGTTGAATCTTGTACATCTAGCGTGCACAAGAATGGTTACGCAATCGTAAGTTGCGTAGTGAAAACGATTTCCGAGACGGTCTTTTAATCCGCGACCACATGGCCCGTCTTGTCGTCCCACAGATCGCTCAGGAGCGAGTGCGACGATGTCAGCTACGCATCACGGCCACTTTCGCAGCGAGATGGCTCAGTCGATTGTTGGGGGCATGGCGGACGCTGCGGAGGAGAGCGGTGGGAAGGCGCTGGAGCTCATCGCCTCGCCCCTTGGCGGCCTCGTGCTGGCTCTTGTCGGTGCCTCGATCTGGTCCTGTGACGATGGGACCAGCCAGTTCGGTCTTGAGCTGCCCTACCGATACGTGCCTCGGTTCGGCCCGGTTGAGCTCGGTAGCGGCATCGGATGCACCCGTCCGCTGTTCTTCGCCCTCCAGAGCCAAGCCGCCCCATGGGTGGTGGGGCTGATCGCGGCGCTGCTCATCTACGTGGCCGTTCGGCTCTGGGGCAGGTTCGTCCGCGGAGGCGGAGCAGCCACGCCGTAGAGCGGGTGCTGCTCCTGCGTCCGGTGCGGCGCAGCCAGCGCGAGATCCCGTGCCATGCGTCGTCGGACGCACACGTCAGACTGTGTCGGGCTCGACCCGTGCGGGGTGTGGCTTGCCGGTGGGGGCGGCGTCCACGAGGTCGTGGCGGACCGAGTACCGCGCCCGGAGCCGGGCGTCCTGTTTGATCCGGTAGCGCTCGCCCATGCCGGTCCGCAGTGGCAAGGTGCCGGGGATCCGGTCGACGACCCGGTTGATGCCGGCCAGCATGTGGCCGACGCTGCGGACGAGACTCTTCAGGCGGGTGTCGGGGATGGCCAGCTCGTCGGCGATCTGGTCGCCGAGGAAGACCCGCTCCAGCGCGTGCACCACGCGCGGTGCCAGCGACCGGAGGGGCGGGAGGAGGATCTGCTCGATCTCGAGCACCAGGAACTCGTCGTTGATCGCGGCGACCAGGTCACGGCAGTAGTCGTCCGCCTCCGGCCGGGTGAGCAGGTAAATCTCCTCCAGCGCCTCCTGCTCGCTCTGGTTGGTGGCCAGCAGCGCCGGGTCGATCCCCAGCAGGTGGCCGATGTAGCGCCAGCGGGCGTAGTACGCACGCTCTTCGTGGGGGAGGAAGGTGGCCCCGATCGCCGCCATCCCGCGCATCGGGATCAGGCAGAACTCCACCAGTGTGTAGGCCAGGTACGCCTGGCAGATCGGCACCCCCCAGGCCGCCTCGTCCCAGCGCGGATCGCCGCTCAGGGCCCGCCGGACCAGCGCGTGGATGATCCGCACCCGGACGGTCAGTTCGAACCCGCGGGCGTACCGCTGCAGGCCTCCGGTGCTGCTGGCCGCGACCAGCCAGGACGAGACCTCGATCGTCCGCACCCCGGCGCTCTCGACGTACCGCCCGGTCAGCTGCAGGGGACGCGACGCCGCCGAGTTGGCGTACCCACTGACCAGGGACGCCGCGCCCAGCACGATCCCGCCCTGCCGCGTGAACCGGCCCAGATAGCGACAGTCCCGGTCGATCGCCTCCAGATCGACCCAGTCCGGGACGGCATCCAGCTCGGCGAACAGGGCGACCAGGGAGGCGGGCGCGTCCGCCACTGCCTCGATCCCTTCCCGGCACGCGGTCCGGAGCATCCGCATCGCCCGACCGGTACCCAGCGCGGCGGCATCGGCGACGAAGGCGTCCGCCAACGGATCGCCCTGCCTCATCCCGGCAAGGTAGGCGGGGGCGAGCTCCGGAAACCGTTCCAGGGCCTCATCGCGCCGGCGAAGGCTGGACGGGATCCGCGACGGCGAATCCGGCTCGCTGAGGATGCCGCTCACCCCGACAGCCTACGTGGGGCCCCCTCCGGATCCGCCAACACCCTGACCGGGCGGGGCGGTGTCTCGGCTGGGTCGTTGGGTCGACGGTCCGGGTGCCCGCGGCCGACGCTCTCGCCCGAATCGTCGTAGCCGGTCATTTCATGGATTCCGGCCCGAATCCCTGGCCGGGCCGTTCGGGCGGCAGGATCGGCCCCTTCGCCGGAATCGGCGTGAGCCTCGGGAACCGAGGCGAGCGCTCCATCGGCGGCCGTGTGAGGAGGCGCTTAGGCTGGCATTGTGGAAATGGAGATCACCGGGCACACAACAGCCGCGCCGGCCGGGCGGAGGGTCGCCTGATGAATCGCCGGATACTGGTCAACGCCGGCCTCGGAGTTCTCGTTCTCGGTCTCGGCGTGGCCGGGTTGGTGGCGCTGTTCACCCCGCGCCAGGATCCCTACGCCAACCTGCCCACCACCAAAGTGCTCCGTGGCACCCTGGCAGCCACGGTCACCGCGAGCGGCAACGTGGAGAGCGGGATCACCGCCTCGCTCCAGATGCCCGGCGCCGGCGGAGTGATCACGCGCGTCTACGTCAAGACCGGGAGCCAGGTGAACGCCGGTGACCGCCTGGTCAGGGTCGACCCCACCAGCGCCCGCGAGCAGCTCGCCTCGGCAAAGGCGAGCCTGGCCTCGGCGAACGCGGCCATGACCAACGCCACCCGGGGACGCACCGACGCAGAACGGCGCTCCGACGCGGCCTCGGTCGCCGCGGCCTCGCAGGCGCTGACCAACGCGAACCGGCTGCTGTCCATCGCCGAGGAGAGCTACGCCCTGGTGGTCCAGCAGCAGGCGGAGATCATCGCGCCGCTCCAGGCTGCGGTCGACGATGCCCAACAGGCGCTCTCCGACGACAAGGTCGAACTCGCGACGCTGAAGGCCGAACTGGCCGCGACCGACCCGTCCGACACGGGCACGATCGCACAACTCGAGGCCCAGATCAGCCAGCTGGAGGCCCAGATCGTCACGGACACGGCCACCCTCACCGCAGCCGAGGGGCCGCTCGCCCAGGCCGAACGCACCCGGGACACCCTGGTCCTGCAGGCCAGGCAGTCCCTCACCGCCCAGCGGGCCAGCCGGGACGCGGCGCAGAAGGCGCTCGCGCAGGCGAAGGCAGCGGTGGCCGTCGCCCAGCAGCCGCCGAACCCTGGCTCGGTCCAGGCCGCCCAGGCCCAGATCGACGCCGCCAACGTCGCCGTTGACCAGGCCCGGCGGGCCCTCGACGACACGGTGCTGCGGGCGCCGTTCAGCGGCACGGTCTCCACGGTCAACGCCGTCGTCGGGCAGTCCGCCGCGGCCAGCCTCGGCTCCGCCTCCGGTGCCGGTGGCGGGCTGGTCACCCTGGTCAACCCCGACGGCAAGCGGGTCGTCGCCTTCATCGCTGAGGCCGACGTCGCCGCGGTGAAGGTCGGCCAGGAAGCCGCCGTCAACCTGCCGGCCACCGGCCTGGACCTCACCGCGAGGGTCGTCTCGGTGGACGTGCAGAGCACCGTCACCAACAACGTCGTGCAGTACCTCACCACCCTGGCCCTGGACGCACCGCCGGCGTCGGTCAAGGTGGGTCAGACCGCCAGCCTGTCGATCACCACCGCCAGCAAGCCGGACGTGCTGTTCGTGCCGACCAGCGCCATCGCCACCGACGGCCTGACCAGCTACGTGATCAAGACCTCCGGCGAGAAGCCCACCCGGGTCGAGGTGACCACCGGCATGACCGGCACCACCGGCACAGAGATCACCAGCGGACTCAGCGAGGGCGACTCGGTTCTGTTGTCCAACACCGGAGGAACCGGCAATCCTGGACTGTTCCCCACCGCCGCACAGAGCAGCGCCCGATGACCGGCCCGCCGGACCGCCCGGTGATCGACCTGCGCAACGTGTCCAAGACCTACGGGGTGGGTGAGACCCTCGTGCACGCCGTCGACGGTGTCACCCTCCAGGTGCAGCGCGGCGACTATGTCGCCGTGATGGGGCCGTCCGGCTCAGGCAAGTCGACCATGATGAACCTGATCGGCTGCCTCGATGCGCAGACCCGCGGCCTCTACCGCCTCGACGGCGTCGACGTCAGGCTGCTCGACGACCGGCAGCAGTCCCGGATCCGCAACCGCAAGATCGGCTTCGTCTTCCAGAACTTCAACCTGATCGCCCGCACCACCGCTCTGTCGAACGTCGAGCTGCCGCTCGTCTACGCCGGGGTGCCGGCACGCGAACGGCGCCGGCGCGCCCTCGCCGCGCTGCGCGAGGTGGGCCTGGCCGACCGGATCGAGCACACCCCTGCCCAGCTCTCCGGAGGCCAGCAGCAGCGGGTGGCGATCGCCCGCGCGATGGTCACCGAGCCGGTCATCCTGCTCGCCGACGAACCCACCGGCGCCCTGGACAGCCACAGCAGCGAAGAGGTCCTGGCCCTGTTCGACCAGCTCTCCGCGCACGGCCGCACGCTGGTCGTGATCACCCACGAGGCGGGTGTCGCAGCCCACGCCAAGCGGGTGTTGCAGATGCACGACGGCAGGATCCGCTCGGACGAGCGCAACGCTCCCGTGGACGCACCGCCGCCGGCCCTGCGCCACCCGCCCACGGGGGTGGCCTCATGAGCATCTCCGAGAGCGCCCGGTTCGCCTGGCGTGGTCTGACGGCCAACAAGCCCCGATCGGCCCTGACCATGCTCGGCATCCTGATCGGCGTCGCCTCGGTCATCATCCTGGTCGGCGTCGGCACCGGCGCCAACCAGAGTGTCACCGACACCCTGAACTCCCTGGGGACCAACACCTTGACGATCACCCGCAAGAGTTCCGACACCACCCAGCTCCGCAACCCGTTCGTGGCGCCCTCCGTCGACGCCGCCGGCAGCGGCACCAACATTCGCGACACCCGCCTGACCATGTCCGACGCCGAAGCGCTCGCCGACCCCGAACTCGCCCCCGCGATCCGGCTCGTCGCGCCCGTGGTCGTCGCCACCCGGGTGACCGCCACCCTGAACGGCGCCTCGCACCCGATCCCCAGCACCACCGGCACGACCACCGCCTACCTCAGCATCAACAACGACACGGTCGTGGCCGGGCGCGTGTTCACCGACACCGACTACCGGGCGCACTCCCGCGTCCTGCTCACCGGACGCACCGTCGCTGAAGCGCTCGCCGGCGGGGACGGCAGCAGCCTGCTGGGCCAGGTCATCCGGCTCAACGGCAAGGAATTCACCGTCATCGGGATCCTCGAAGCCAAGGGCGTCACCGGTCGGCTCGACCAGGATGACCGGATCATCGCCCCGGCGACAGCAGTCCAGGACCATCTCGCTGGATACGGCGACCTGAGCAGCATCGTGGCGCAGGCCGTCTCGGCCGCCGCGGTCAACGACGCCCAGGCCCAGATCGAGTCGATCCTGGACGCCCGGCACCGCACCAATGTCGACACCAGGGATTTCACCGTCACGAACTCGGCCACCTTCCTCAACGCCGCCAAGTCGATCACGGACATCTTCACCGTCCTGCTCGGCTCGCTCGCAACCGTCTCCCTGCTCGTCGGCGGCATCGGAGTGATGAACATCATGCTGGTCACGGTGACCGAACGCACCCGTGAGATCGGAATCCGCAAGGCGATCGGAGCCGGTCGCAGCGACATCATTCTCCAGTTCATGCTGGAGGCTGTCCTGCTGTCCGTGCTCGGCGGCATCGCCGGCATCATCTTCGGCTATCTGGTCTGCCAGATCGAGATCTCGGGCTTCCGGGCCGTCGTCGCCCCCTACTCCGTGGCGCTCGCGTTCAGCTTCTCCCTGGCTGTCGGCCTGTTCTTCGGCATCTACCCCGCGATGCGAGCCGCCTCCCTGAAGCCCATCGATGCCCTCCGTTACGAGTGAAGCGGCTACACCCGAAGGAACTGCGATGACTGAACCCGGCACCCATCCCGCCGACGACCCCGTCGGGGGCGACGGCCTCAGCCTCGGCGCCGACGACGCCGAGCAGGACGACCTGGAGTTCCAACCCAGGCAGCGCAGGGGGCTGCACTGGCTCACGCTCCTCCTGATCGCCCTCGCCATCTGGGGGGCAGGCTTCCTGGTCGGAGTGCTCACCGACCGCGCTCTCGCGGGAGTCGCCGGCTGAGCGGTTCCGCCGCGGCGATCAGGTGTCGTCGAAGGGCCGGGTGGCGCGGGGATCGCTGAGCCGGTGGGTCGCGGCATAGGTACGCCGGATCGCGTTCATGGACTGCTCGTAGTTGGTCTGCGCAACCCCGATGAACAGGCAGTCCACCACCATGAGCTGGGCGATCCGGCTCCCCAGCGCACCGGAGCGGAACCCGGTCTCCCGGGCGGCCGTGGTGAGCACGATGTCGGCGTGGGCGGCCAGAGTGGAGCGGGCGTGGTTGGTCAGCGCGATCGTGGTGGCTCCCGAATCGTGCGCCATCTCCAGGAACATGACCGTGTCGGAGGTGGTGCCGCTGTGCGAGATCGCCAGGGCGACGGTTCCGGTGTCGAGGGTCGCGGCCGACGTCCAGGCGGAGTGGGTGCTCGACCAGTTCAGGACGGTGCGGCCGATCCGGGTGAGCTTCTGCTGCAGGTCGAGCCCGACGAAGGAGCTCGCGCCCACGCCGAAGACGTCGACCCGGCGGGCACCGCTGATCGCGTCCACCGCCTGCTGCAGCGCCGTGGCGTCCAGGGTCTTGGCCGTGTCCGCGATCGACATCGTCTCGGCGAGGGAGATCTTCGCGACGATGTCGGCCAGGGTGTCGTCCTTGTCGATGTCACCGGACGCCTCGGGGAGCCCGGCGGTCTCGATCGATTCCCGGGTGATCTCGCGGAGCACGTCCATCCGGAGGTCCCGGAAGTGGTCGTAGCCGAGGCTCCGGCAGAACCGGATCACCGACGTGGTCGAGGTGTCGCAACGGACGGCAACATCGTTCACCGAGAGCTCGGCGGCCCCGGCCGGATCGGCGAGGAAGAGCTCGGCGATCCGCCGCTCGCTCGGTCGGAGTTCCGGCAGGAGGGCGCGCATGCTGACCAGGGCGTGCCGGCTCGCGTCCGGCCACGGCAGGGATACGGGCATCTGGGCTCCTACCCATCGACGCGGCGACTGTATTGCAATTCTGTAACAAGCTGGGGGAAGACAGTTACAAGATCCTAGCCAATCGCGTACTTTTAGTACATCGACAACACCGGGCGCTCCCGATGCCGCAGTCAGGATCGCCTTGTTCTGAGGAGTTTGCCCATGATCGCAGGTCGCCGCGCCCGTCGCGGAACCGCTGTTGCAGTAGGACTTTCCCTGGCTGGCGCGCTCGTCCTCTCGGGCTGCGCGCCGGCTGCTACCTCGACCGGGAGCGCCGCGCCGAGCGGTGCCGCCGGTGCCGGAGGAACCCTGGTGGTCGGCGTCACCAGTGAGCCCGACACCTTGTTCCCCTGGAAGGCGACCCAGTTCCAGGCGGTGAACGTGCTGCAGAACATCTACGGCACCCTCACCGAGTTCGACAAGGACCTCAACGTTGTGCCCGGCCTGGCCGAGTCCTGGGACACCTCTTCGGACGGGCTCACGCTCACGCTGCACCTGCGCAAGGGGGTCACCTTCGACGACGGCAGCGCCTTCGACTCCGCCGACGTCAAGTTCTCCCTCGACAAGATCAAGGAAGAAGCCACCGCGGCCGTCGCCGCGGCGTCCCTCGCCTCGGTGAAGAGCGTGGACGCCACCGACCCGGAGACCGTCACCGTCCACCTCAGCGCACCGGACGCGGGCCTGCTGGCCAACCTCGGCGTGGTGAACATGGCGATGCTGTCCTCCGATGACACCGAGGCCGCGCTCAACACCACCCCGAACGGCACCGGTCCGTTCACGCTCAAGGAGCGCAAGGCGAACCAGTCGCTCTCCCTGGTGCGCAACGACGCCTACTGGGGCGACAAGACCAAGCTCGACGGCGTCGAGTTCCGGGTGATCCCCGACGAGTCCTCGATCGTCTCAGCGATGCAGTCCGGCAATGTCCAGTTCGCGGTCTTCGACGATCCGCTGGTTGCCCAGACCGCCGCGGCGGCAGGGCTCGCCGTGGCCAAGACCCCGCAGCTGAGCTACCACGTGCTTCAACTCAACGCGAGGAAGGGCCCGCTCACGGACGTGAACGTCCGCCTGGCGATGCAGTGCGCGATCGATCGGCAGCAGGTCCTCGATACCGCTGCCGCCGGCGAGGGCGAGATCACCGGTCCGATCACCTCTCCCGCCTTCCGCTCCGACCCCAACTCGCGTCCGTGCCCGACGCGCGACCTGACCAAGGCTGCCGAGTACCTCGCCAAGGCGGGCAAGCCGGACGGAGTCACGATCAAGACCATCGTGTCCCAGGGTGAGTACTCGACCTCGGTCAACGAGGCGCAGAACCTCAAGGCCCAGCTCGCCGAGGCCAAGATCACCCTCGACCTGGACGTGCTCGAGTCCGGTGCCTACGTGGACCGCTGGATCGGTGCCGACTTCGAAGCTGCGGTCGCCCTGAACGGCGGACGTCCTGATCCCGACGGCGCCTACTCCCGCTACTTCACCAGCACCGGGAACCTGAACAAGGTCGCCGGGTACTCCTCGCCGGAGCTCGACAAGTTGTTCGCCGAAGGCAGGCAGACCTCCGATCTCGCCAAGCGCAAGGAGATCTACACCCAGATCTCCAACAACCTCGAGGACAACGCGGTGTGGATCTGGATGTTCACCAGCTACACCTACACCGCCACCACCTCGAACGTCACCGGGTTCACCCCCATGGCGAACAGCTCGCTGCAGTACCTCCGCGAGACCGCCATCGGCTGATCAGCGCGACGGTGTGGGCCGGGTGAAACCGGCCCACACCGCGGTGCACTATTCATCATGAACCTTGTCAGAGCTGTCGCGTCCCACCGCGTGCTGCGCCCGGTCATCTCCGCGCTGGGGACGTTGCTCGGCGTCGCCGTCTTCGTCTTCGTCATGCTGCGGGCCATCCCCGGGAACCAGATCACCGCCGGCCTGGGCACCGAGGCCGCCGCGCTGACCCCGGCCCAGCAAGCTGCGCTCGAGGCGTACTACGGCCTGGACAAGCCCCTGGTCACCCAGTTCTTCAACTGGCTCGGCAACATCTTCACCGGAAACCTCGGATTCTCCTCCCGCGCCCAGCAGAGCGTCCTGGAGTTGACCGCGCAGTCGCTCCCGGTCACGCTCGAACTCGCGGTCTTCTCGATCGTGCTCGCCCTCCTGATCGGCATCCCGCTGGGCATGCTGTCGGCGTCCCGTCCGGATTCGCCCCGGGACGCGTTCGGCCAGGCGGTGGGCCTGATGGGGCTCTCGATCCCGTCCTTCCTCCTGGCCACGGCCCTGCTGGCGATCCTGTCGGCAACGGTCCGGTTCAACCCCAACGGGCAGGCTTTCGCCTACTTCAGCGAGGATCCGCTGCTCAACCTCCAGCAGATGCTGCTGCCGTCCCTGGTGCTGGGATTCGGCATCGCGGCACCCATCATGCGCACCACCCGCACCGCCGTGCTCGAGGTGCGGGGTCAGGACTTCATCCGGACCGCACGCGCGAAAGGTGTCGGCCCGAGGCGGCTGCAGGTCCGCCACGTGCTCAAGAACGCGCTGGTCCCCATCGTCACCATGACCGGCCTCCAGTTCGGCTACCTGCTGGGCGGCGCGGTCGTGGTCGAACAGATCTTCTCCCTGCCCGGTATCGGCCGGCAGGTGCTGCTCGGCATCCAGCAGAAGGAGTACGCGCTGGTACAGAGCACCGTGCTGCTGATCGCGCTCGCGTTCGTGGTGGTCAACCTGCTCACCGACCTGCTGTACCGGATCATCGACCCACGGGTGCGTGCCGAATGACGGAGATCTCCGAATCCGCCCCGGCCAGCCTCGCCGGCGTCCAGTCCGGGCAGCGCCTGCGGCTGCTGCTGAAGAGCCGCAGCGGTGTGGCCGGGCTCATCCTGGTCGGCCTGCTCGCGATCCTGTGCGTGCTCGCCGCCTTCGGCCTGCTGCCCTACGACCCCCTGGCCCAGGCCCCACAACAGAGGCTGCTGCCGCCGTCCGCCGCGCACTGGTTCGGCACCGACCAATTCGGACGCGACGTGTTCTCCCGGGTGGCCGCGGGCGTCGCCAGTTCGGCGCTGATCGCCGTGGTCGCCGTGGCCTTCGCCACCGTGGTCGGCACGCTCGCCGGAGTCTCGGCCGGCTTCTTCCGCGGCGTCTCGGACGCGGTGGTCAGCGGGGTCACCAACGTGTTGTTCGCCTTCCCGCCGCTGCTGCTGGCGCTCTCCCTCGCCTCGGTGTTCGACCGCAACTGGTTCACCATCGCCGTGGCGATCGCGATCGTCTACGTCCCCATCTTCATCCGGGTCACGCGGGGCCCGGTGCTGTCGCTGCGCGAGATCGACTTCGTCCGGGCTGCGGTGAGTTCGGGGCAACGGCGAGCCGCGATCATGTTCCGCCACGTGCTGCCGAACATCACCTCGATCCTGATCGTCCAGGTCACGCTCTCGCTGTCCTGGGCGGTGCTCACGGAGGCATCACTGAGCTTCCTGGGTCTCGGCACCCCGCCGCCGGCGCCCTCACTCGGCTCGATGATCTACGAGGCCCGCACCCTGGTCTACATCGCGCCCTGGACGATGGTTGCCCCCGGCGTCATCGTCGTTCTCTTCGTCGTCGGCCTGAACCTGCTCGGCGATGGCCTCCGCGACTCCCTCGACCCCAGGAACAGAGGTAGGAAATGAGCACTCTCGAGGAGGATCTGGCCGACCTGGTCACGGAGGCGGTGAACCCCGACTACGCCATGCTGGACACGATGTCCGTCGCGGAGCTCGCCGACCTGATGAACCGGGCGGACGCCACCGTCGCCGGAGCCGTCCGGGCCGCGCTGCCCGCCATCGTCGCGGTGATCGAGGCGGCGGCCGCTCGGATGCAGGACGGAGGGCGGCTGGTCTACGTCGGGGCCGGTACGGCGGGGCGGATCGGCGTCGTGGACGCGTCCGAGTGCCCGCCGACGTTCAGCTCCCCACCGGAGCAGGTCTTCGCGATCATGGCCGGTGGCCCGAATGCCATCGTCACGCCCACCGAGGGCGCAGAGGACGACGCGCAGGCAGGCGCGAGTGCGGTGGCGGCGGCCGGCATCGGGCCCCTCGACACCGTCGTCGGCATCGCGTCGAGCGGACGCACGCCGTACGTGATCGGCGCCATCACCCAGGCGCGCGAGCGGGGTGCGCTCACGGTCGGGTTCTCCTGCAACAGCCATACCCGGCTGAGCGCTGCGGCCGAACTGGCGATCGAGATCGAACTCGGTCCGGAGGTGATCTCCGGCTCCACCCGGCTGAAGGCGGGGACCGCCCAGAAGATGGTGCTCAACATGATCTCGACGATCGTGATGGTCCGTCTGGGCAAGACCTACGGCAACCTCATGGTCGACCTCAAGGCAACCAACCACAAGCTGCGGGAGCGGGCGATCCGGATGGTCGAGCTGATCGCCGATGCGTCGCGCGAGCAGGCGGTCGCCGCCTTGTCCGAAGTGGATTACGACGTGAAGGTGGCCTCCCTGATGCTGATCGCCCCGACCGACGCGGACACCGCCGTCGCCCGGATCGCCGCCGCCGACGGACGCCTGCGGGCGGCCCTGGAGATGGCGTGATGCGCGTCCTCGGCATGATCTCGGGCACCTCCCACGACGGCATCGACGTGGCCGTGGTCGACTTCGCCCAGCGCGCAGGCGTGCTGGAGGGCACGCTCGGGTTCAGTGGCTCGCGTCCCTACGACCCGTCGTTGCGCCGCCTGCTGATGGACATGCTGCCTCCGCGGCCCACCACCCTCGCCGGAGTCTGCGAGATCGACACCCGGATCGGGCAGGCCTTCGCCGACGCGGCCGAGTGGGCCATCGGTGAGGCCGGAGCGGTCGACGCGGTGTGCTCCCACGGCCAGACCGTCTTCCACTGGGTCGAGGACGGGCGCGCCCTGGGCACGCTCCAACTCGGCCAGCCCGCATGGATCGCCGAGCGGGTGGGCGTCCCCGTGGTCGCCGACATCCGGGCGCGGGACCTGACCGTCGGAGGTCAGGGCGCGCCGCTGGCCTCGCTGGTCGACTTCCTCCTGCTCAGCCAGCGCAGCGGCGTCAGCGGAGCGCTCAACCTGGGCGGCATCTCGAACCTCACGGTCGTCTCCGCGGAGGGGGTGTCGGCCTGGGACATCGGGCCGGCGAACGCCCTGATGGACGCCGTGGTGGCGGACCGCGGACTGGACCCGCGCGGCTACGACGCCGACGCCCGGATCGCGCGCGAGGGGACCATCGACGACCGGCTCCTGGCCCGACTGCTCGCCGAGCCCTACTACGCGCAGGTCCCGCCCAAGAGCACAGGGAAGGAACTGTTCAACCTGGCCTATCTGCAGCGGGAACTGGACGCGGCCGGGTCCGCTCCGTCCGACGCCGATCTGCTGGCGACGCTGGTCGAGCTCACCGCCCGGACGGTCGCGGACGCCGTCCGGGACGCCGGAGTGGAATACCTGGCGGTCTCCGGCGGCGGCTGCCGCAATCCGCTCCTGATGGATCGGCTGGGCGCCCTGCTGCCCGGTGTCGAACTGGTCCTCACCGATGTTCTGGGGATGCCGGCCGACACCAAGGAAGCCATCCTGATGGCGCTGATCGGCTGGTGCACCCTGCACGGCGTCCCGGGGACGGTCCTGGGCGGCACCGGTGCCCTCGAACCGCGGATCCTGGGTTCGATCGTCCCCGGTCGCGGGCCCCTCGTTCTGCCGGACCCGGTACCGGCGATCACCGGCCTTCGACTGTCCGGCGAGCGGACGCGGCCGTGAACGTCGTGCTTCGTGAGGCGACTCCGGCCGATCTCGACGCGGTGGTCGAGGTCTTCCTGGCCTGCTGGCGGGGCAGCTACGCCGCCGTCCTTCCGCAGAGCCTGGTCGCCTCGATCTCCGACGAGCGGGCCGGCGAGATGTGGACGCGGGCGCTGAGCGCTGCGCGCGGCCACACCGTGGTCGCCGATGATGGCGAACGGATCCTCGGCCTGACCCGCTGGGAGGTGTCCGGCGCCGTCGGCCAGGTGCACTCCCTGTACGTCTCCCCGGCCGCGCAGGGCTCCGGGCTCGGTACCAGGCTGCTCGACCACGCCGAGGACGCCTTCGTCCAACAGCGGGTGACGTCGGCGACGCTGTGGGTGTTCGCAGCGAACGGCCCGTCGGTGGGCTTCTACCGCAGCCGCGGCTGGCGTCCCGACGGTGCCACCCGGGTCGAGCCCGAGTTCGGGCAGCCGGAACTGCGACTGCGCAAGAACCTCGGGGAAGGGGAACCCGGGTGATGGCCGTCACCGGGGCGCTGGACCGGCTGCTGGCCGGTCCGTCGGCGCCGCCGGGCGCCGTGGTGGGGATGGCGGGCCCGGAGGGCCGCCGGATCCGCGCGGGCGGCGTGTGCACGCCCGGCGGCGGGCCCGTCACCGAACGGACCCGGTTCGACCTCGCCTCGGTGACCAAAGTGGTCGCAACCACCTGTGCCCTGCACCGGCTCGCGGTCCTGGGCGAACTGGAGCTGACCGATCGACTGTCCCGCTACCTCCCGGGGGCGCGGCCCGGCGACCCCACGCTGAGCGACCTTCTTCACCACCGCGCCGGCCTGTGGGAGTGGCAACCTCTCTACCTGGCCGCGACGGAGCCACTGGCTGCACTGGACGGGCTGCCCCTGCGTTACCCGCCGGGCCAGGGACGGCACTACTCCGATCTCGGGTTCATCCTGCTCGGCGAGGTGATCGGCGCGGTCACAGGGCAGGGACTCCGGCACGCGGTGGCGGAGCTGGTCGCCGGGCCGCTGGGGCTGGACAGCATCGGCTTCGGACCGGTGGACGCCGAGGTGGCCGCCGGTGGCGTGGGCGATCGCGTCGAGGCGACGATGGTGCGCAGCGGCGAGCCCTATCCAGTGCTGTTCGCCGACCCCTCCTTCGAGTGGCGAGACGGGCTCACCGTGGGCGAGGCGAACGACGGCAACGCGTTCCACGCCTTCGCCGGGGTGGCCGGCCACGCCGGACTGTTCGGCGCCGCGGACGACCTGCTCACCCTCGCCCTGTCCCTGGCCGACCCCGCGGCGGACGAGCTGTGGGGCGGCGACCTGCGCGACGCGATCTTCCGGGACGGGCCGGACGCCGGCCAGGCGTCGGGATGGCGCACCGAGCCGGTGGCCCGTGGCGGCCGGGTCGGGCGGATGCTGTGGCATCCGGGCTTCACCGGCTGCGCGTTGGGCTTCGTGCCGGAGTTCGGCATCGCCGTGGTGATGCTCTCCAGTCGCCTGCTCGCCGCGCGTCCCGCGGCGACCGCGGACTTGTGGCATTCGGTCGTGGAGACCGTGGGGCTGGCTGTTGTCGGCCAGGAAGGATGGTGACCGTGACGAGTTCGGTTGAGCCGGTGCTCCAGATCCGCGACCTGTGCGTGTCGTTCCGGACCGGGGCCACGCTCGTCCCCGCGGTGATCGACGTCAGCCTCGACGTGGCCGCCGGTGAGACGGTCGCGGTGGTCGGGGAGTCGGGGTCGGGCAAGAGCACCACCGCGTCCGCGGTCAATCGGCTGCTTCCCGACAACGCCGTGATCACCGCCGGAACGATCCGTTTCGAGGGCAGGGAGATCGCCGATCTCGGTGAGCACGAGATGATCGGCCTGCGGGGAGCAGGCATCGGGCTCGTGCCCCAGGATCCGATGTCGAACCTGAACCCGCTGATGCGGGTGGGCGAGCAGATCGGCGAGGCGCTGGAGGTGCACGGCCGCACGCGGGGCCGAGCCACACAGGAGCGCGTCCGCGAGCTGCTCGAGATGGTGGGCATCCCGCAGCCGGCGGAGCGGGCTCGGCAGTACCCTCACGAGTTCTCCGGCGGCATGCGCCAGCGCGCGCTGATCGCGATGGGCCTGGCCTGCGGTCCCCGGCTGCTGATCGCCGACGAGCCGACCTCAGCGCTCGACGTGACGGTGCAGCGCCGAGTGCTCGACCAGCTCGGCTCGTTGACCCGCGAGCTCGGCACCGCGGTCTTCCTGATCACCCACGATCTCGCGCTGGCTGCGGAGCGTGCGGACCGGGTCGTGGTCATGTACCAGGGCCGGGTGGTCGAGGAGGGCCCGTCCGCCCGGGTGCTGGTGAACCCTCACCACGACTACACCAGGGAGCTGATCGCTGCGGCGCCGAGCCTGGCCACCCGTCGCGAGCCCGTGGTCAGGGACAGCGCGGCCGCCAAGGAGTCGTCGCCTCTGGTCGAGGTCGAGGGACTGGTCAAGGAGTTCCCGCTGCGCGCCCGCACGTCCCAGGGGTCGCGCACGTTCACGGCGGTGGACGGAGTGAGCTTCTCCATCCAGCGCGGTACCACGGTCTCGATCGTGGGGGAGTCCGGCTCGGGCAAGTCGACCACGGCCAGCCTGCTGCTCGGCCTGGACGAGCCGACCGCCGGCCGGATCCGGTTCGACGGCGTCGACCTGACCGGCGTGCGTGGCCGGCAGATGTTCGACTTCCGGCGCAGGGTCCAGCCGGTGTTCCAGAATCCCTACTCCTCGCTCGACCCGCGTTACTCGGTCGGCCAGAGCATCGCCGAGCCGCTTCGAGTGCATCGCCTGGGCGACGTGGCCGAGCGGCGCGCACGGGTGGGAGACCTGCTGGAGCAGGTCTCGCTGCCGCGGGACTTCGCGACCCGGCTCCCGCACGAGCTGTCCGGCGGGCAGCGACAGCGGGTGGCCATCGCCCGGGCGCTCGCGCTGAAGCCCGACCTGGTCGTCCTCGACGAGGCCGTCTCGGCTCTCGACGTCCTGGTGCAGGCACAGATCCTGGAACTGCTCGCCGACCTTCAGTCGCAACTCGGTCTGAGCTACCTGTTCATCAGCCACGACCTCGCCGTGGTGCGAATGATCTCCGACCAGGTGCATGTGATGAGCCAGGGCCGCTTCGTCGAGAGCGGGACGCCGGAGCAGATCTTCGAGAACGCGGTCGACCCCTACACCCAGGAACTGCTCGCCGCGATCCCGGGACGCGGCCTCGTCGCGTGAACCGTGCCGGTCGCGGCGCGCCTGGGGACGGCCCGCGTCTGTCGGTTGAGATTCCTCGCGCCGATGTTGATGCCTGACTTCAGCCGAGTTCCAGGATGACCTTGCCCGTGGTGGTGCGTCCTTCGAGCGCCTCGTGGGCGCCGCGCGCCTCTGCGAGCGGAAAGCGGGCTCCGATCCGGACCTGGAGCCTTCCGGCCAGGACGGCGGCGAACAACTCCCCGGCCCGGCCGCGCAGTTCCTCGGTGGTGGCGATGTAGTGGCCAAGGGTCGGCCGGGTGACGTACAGCGAGCCCCCGGCGTTCAGTCGCTGGAGGTCGAACGGAGGGACGGGGCCGCTGGCGGCGCCGAAGAGCACCATCAGCCCGCGCGGCCGCAGGCAGGCGAGGGAGGCGTCGAAGGTGGAGCGTCCGACGCCGTCGTAGACGACCGGCAGCCCGCCGCCGGCGAGTTCGCGGACGAGGCCGGGCAGCTCGGCGGTGAGGTCCTTCAGGAGGTCGTAGCGGATCACCTCGGATGCGCCGGCGGCTCGCGAAAGCCGCTCCTTCTCTGCGGTGGAGACGGTGGTGATGACCCGCGCCCCGCGAGCGGTGGCCAACTGGGTGAGCAGGAGGCCGACGCCGCCAGCGCCCGCGTGGACCAGGATCGTGTCACCGGCCTGCACCGGGTAGGTCGATGTGGCCAGATAGTGGGCGGTGAGCCCCTGCAGGGGGAGGGCTGCGGCGACGTCGAGGCCGACGCCATCGGGCACGGGGATCGCGCGGGCGGCCTTCACGCGGACGAACTCTGCGTAGGAGTCGGGGGAATCGGCCCAGGCGACCGGATCGCTGACTGCGAGGTCGGTGACGCCGTCACCGAGGGCGGTCACGGTGCCGGCGCCCTCGCTGCCCGGGATGTGCGGGAACGACATCGGGTACACGCCGCTGCGGCGATAGGTGTCGATGAAGTTGACCCCGGCCGCAGCCGTCCTGACCAGGACCTCGCCGGGCCCGGGGGTGGGCTCGGGCAGGTCAGCTGGTTCGAGGACGTCGGGGCCGCCGGCCCGTCCTGCCTGGATTGCGCGCATGGCTCGACACTAACTCGCCGCCCGACCCGCGACGCGTTGTCTCCCGTTGCGACGCACCGCGGATTGTCGGGGTGTCGCGCGCCAGGCCTCCCGCCCACCTGTGGCGGGGGATCAGCCGAGCAGATGGTCGGGGACGTGGCCCGGGCCGTCGAGATACTCCAGCAACTCCGGCAGGCCGTCGCCGGTGACCGCGCTCACGCTGAAGACGTGCTCGCAGCCGGTCAGGCGCAGCCAGGACACGGCCTGCTCGGTGTCGGCGTCGGGCCGGTCGATCTGGGTGACGACCCCGATCACCTCGCGGTTCACTGCGCCGATCAGGTTCGGCGGATACAGCGACTGGGTCTCGGTTGCGGAGAGCAGCAGCCCGACCACGTCGGCTTCGTAGCTGTACAGCGCCAGCCCCCGAGCCAGCGTCTTGGTCTGGGCGTACTCGCCGGGGGTGTCGATGATCTTCGCGTGGTGATTGATGTACTGGGTCTTGTGATAGCGGATCTGCGTTCCCTGCATCGCCTGGGTCAGCGTGGTCTTGCCGCAGCCGACCCGGCCTACGAACATGATCTTGCGCATCGGCGTCAGGAGCGGGTGATCGGACAGATCGCGAACCCGAGTGTGTTCTGGGTGAAGTTGAGGATCTCCTTCAGCGCCGTCTCGACGTGGGACAACGTGCCGGTGAAGATCAGGGTTCCGCTGAAGCGGTCCAGGAAGCCCAGGTCGATGTCGGAGGCCTTGGTGGCGAGGTCGGAGCCGATGATCGCCATCTCCGCCGGCGACATGGTGAGCACGCCGATCGCGGACTGGGTGTAGTCGATCGACGGGTTCAGGCCGAGCTTCTTGTAGATGATCGGACGAGGCTTGGCGATGATGTGGGCCAGGGTGATCTGCCGGCCGGGCACGGTCTCCTGGATGATCCGCATCAGTTCCTCGGCCACCGCTGTCCCTCCCTCTGGGATCCGCGGCCTCCGCTGTTGAGTCCGCCTGATTCAGGCTAGTCAGCACCGGCTTCCCGGCGAGCGAACGGGCTGAGGAGGACCAGATCGTGCTGGTCGGCGCCGGTTTTTGGTGAGTTCGGGCCGGGCTGCGCGCGGGTCATAGCGACACCGCAGGATGGCCAGGCGTGGAACGAGCAGGGATGCCTAGACCGACCACGTAGAGCTGAGCCGCGCGTAGCCGGTGATGCGCGTTCTGGTTGCCGCGTCGAGATACGGTGGTTGGCTCCGGAGATGGTCGACGAGCGCGTCGCGGTTCACGATCTTCACGATGTTCGAGGGCTGCTTCGTCGGAGCCCTACGGGCGCTGGCGGGCACGATCAACCCTTGAACCCGGACGCTGATTCTCGTTGCTGCCGTCAGCAACTCGGCTGCCCGCTGGGCCTCGGAGCAACCGCACCGGATGTCGCCGCCGCTCCCGGTGGGGGTGTCGGTCCGGCGACCGGCGTTGATCGCGAACACCCCGCCGGGGCCGATCACCAGATGGTCGATCTCCGAGCCCTTCCTTCCTCCCGGGATCGAGTTCAGGTAGACCCATCGAGCATCCGCGGCCCTGAGCCGGTCCAGTTCGCGGGCGACAAGCGCCACAGTCGCCACCTGATCGGGTCGCGTCACGGCAAGATCTCCGACGATCGGCGAATCCAGCGGGGCCGCCCAGTGCTCGCTGGGCGACGGCATTCCCGGCGGCGGGCAGAACAGCGCCCCGGCCCCGTCGCGCTCAGCCTCCTCATCCGGATCGCCAGCGGCCCCAATCAACGCCCGGCGCGGTCGGTACTCGGTGTCGAAGTCCTGCGGCACGCTCCGCCAGGCAGCGATTCCGTGCGCCGGCGGGACGGACCGCTGGCCGGTCGACGTGGAGCCAGCGTGGGCGGTGATCTTGTGGGTCATGATGGATCGTCCTCGGTGCAACGGGGGTGAAGGGCGCCTGTCCAGCCTGCCGACGGCTCCGGGCCGACGCCAAGACCCCGTTCGGGCGACAACGCGCCGCCGGCAGACGCGGACGCACCCGGCCGCCGCGCCGGGTGTACTGTGCCGGAATCCGTCCCGTCCTCCTCACCACAAGGGGTTCGATGCCCAACGACACGGACGTCGTGCCCGGCCGGCGAATCGGAGTCCAGGGTCGCACCTGGGCGGTGGTGATCCTGCTCGGGCTCGTCGGGCAGGTCGCCTGGACCGTCGAGAACATGTACCTCAACGTGTTCATCTACAACACGATCACCACCGACCCGAACGTGATCGCGATCACTGTCGCGGCCTCGGCGATCGCCGCCACCCTTGCCACCATGCTGGTCGGCGCATGGTCCGACCGCGCGCGCACCCGGCGTCCGTTCATCGCCCTCGGCTACGTGGTCTGGGGCGTCCTGACCGCGCTGTTCGGCGTGATCCGGCCGGGCGCGGACACCGCAGCCGCGGTCGCCGCCGCGGCCGTCGCCGTCGTCGCGCTGGACTGCGTGATGAGCTTTTTCGGCTCGGGTGCCAACGACGCAGCGTTCAACGCCTGGGTCACCGACTCCACCGTTCCCGAGAACCGCGGACGGGTCGAGTCGGTGCTCGCGATCATGCCGCTGATCTCGATGCTGCTCGTCTTCGGAGCGCTGGACGGGCTCACCCGGGCCGGCCAGTGGACGACCTTCTTCGGCACCGTCGGCGGGCTCGTCTCGGTTGTGGGCGTGATCGGCTGGTTCCTGGTCCGGGACGCCTCGACCCTCGCCCCGCCGACGGAGGGCTACCTGACCACGGTCCTGCACGGGCTGCGCCCGGCCAGCATCCGCGAGAACCCGCGGCTGTACGTGCTGCTCGCCGGCTGGGCGGTGATGGGCACGAGCACGCAGGTGTTCATCCCGTACCTGATCATCTACCTCCAGCGTTACCTCAAGATCGAGGGCTACGCGATCGTGCTCGCCAGCGTTCTGGTCCTTGCCTCGGTGATCAGCGTCCTCGGCGGCCGGGTGATCGACCGGATCGGCAAGGTGCGCGCGATCCTGCCGTCCGTCGCGATCATGGTCGTCGGCCTGGTCGGCATGTTCTTCGCCCGCGGCATGCTGCCCGTGATTCTGGTCGGCACTGTGATGATGGGCGGCTTCATGCTGTCGGCCGCGGCGTTCGGCGCCAGCGTCCGCGACGCCACGCCCACCGACAGGGCCGGCATGGTACAGGGTCTGCGGATGATCGCGATGGTGCTGGTCCCGATGGTGCTCGGGCCGTTCATCGGCGCGTCGGTGATCCTCGGGGCCAACGAGACCTACACCGATCTCGGCGTGGTCAGGCAGGTGCCGACGCCGTGGATCTTCCCCGCCGCCGCGGTGGTGGCCGTCCTGACCGTGTTGCCGATGATCGCCCTGCGCCGGTTCCCCGCCGGGCAGCCGGAGCCGCGGGAAGCGGCGCGTCCATGACCCTGACCACGCCGTGGGGCGAACAGCTGGACGCCGACGCGCCGCTGCCGGAGTACCCGCGACCCCAGCTGGCCCGCGACGACTGGCTCACCCTGAACGGACGCTGGCGCTACGCCGTCACCGACTTCGCCGACGCCGACCCGCTGGCCGTCCCGGATCCCACGGGCGCGCCTGACTGCGATGGCACGATCGTCGTCCCGTTCTCGCCGGAGACCCCGCTGTCGGGGGTCGGACGCAGGTTGGGCCCTGCGGAGGCACTCTGGTACCGGCGCAGCTTCGGCCTCCCGGTCGCGACCCACGGACGGCGGGTGCTGCTCCACTTCGGAGCGGTCGACCAGACCTGCCGGGTGGCGGTCGACGGCGTCGAGGTGGGAGGCCACAGCGGCGGCTACCTCCCGTTCAGCTTCGACATCACCTCCGCCCTCGGCGCGGGGGAGGCGCATGACCTGGTCGTGGCCGTCCGGGACGTGACCGACACCTCGTGGCTGGCCCGCGGCAAGCAGTCCTCCCGGCCGGGCGGGATCTGGTACACCCCGCAGTCGGGGATCTGGCAGACCGTCTGGCTCGAGGTCGTTCCCACCGTCGCAGTGGACGCGCTGGACCTCCTCCCCGACCTCGCGGCCGGCGCGGTGGTGGTCACCGTCCGCAGCGATCACGCGCCGTCCGGTGCGACCGCGACGATCACGCTCTCCGCAGGCGGCGAACGGGTCGCAGAGGCCACGGTCCCGGTGGCGGTGCCCACGCCGGTGGCGGTTCCCCAGCCTCGACTGTGGTCGCCGGAGGACCCGTTCCTCTACGACGTGACGGTCCGGCTCGCCGATGACACGGTCACGTCGTCGGTCGGGATGCGCTCCTTCGGCACCGGCACCGACGAGCGCGGCCACCCCCGGCTGCTGCTGAACGGCGAGCCGTACCTGCCGGTCGGCCTGCTCGACCAGGGCTACTGGCCCGATGGCGGCTACACCGCGCCGTCCGACGAGGCGCTGGTCTTCGACATCGCGCTGGCGAAGCGCCTGGGCTACACGATGCTGCGCAAGCACATCAAGGTCGAACCGCTGCGCTGGTACCACCACTGCGACCGGCTCGGCATGCTGGTCTGGCAGGACGCGGTGAGCGGCGGCACCGGCTACAACGCGCTGGTCACCCAAGGGCCGGTGGCCGGAGGGCCCCAGCTCCGGGACCACCGGTACCGGCTGTTCGCCCGGACCTCCGCCGAGGGCAGAGCCCGATTCGAGGCCGAACTCACGGCGATGATCGAACACCTGCGCAGCGTCGTCTCGGTGAGCCTGTGGGTGCCGTTCAACGAGGGGTGGGGCCAGTTCGACGCGGCCCGGATCGCCGGTGTGGTGCGCGGGCTCGACCCGTCCCGTCCGGTCGACCATGCGTCCGGTTGGCACGATCAGGGGGCGGGTGACCTGCAGAGCCTGCACGTCTACTTCCGTGCCGTGAAGGCACCGCGGAAGCGGGACGCGCGGGTGCTCGCGCTGACCGAGTACGGCGGCTTCAGCCTGGCGGTCCCGGACCACACCTGGAGCGGGAAGACCTTCGGCTACAAGACCTTCGCCACCACGTCGAGCTGGCAGGACGCCGTGGTGCGGCTGCACGACGAGCAGATCGTCCCCGCCATCGCCGGGGGTCTCGGCGCGACCGTGTACACCCAGCTCAGCGACGTGGAGGACGAGGTGAACGGGCTGGTCACCTATGACCGCCGCGTGGTGAAGGCGGACGAGGCGACCTTCCGCGCGATGAACGACCGGCTGCGGGCTGCGGCCGGCTCCGGAGCCCGGTCACCCTCCTGAGGTCAGCGCCGGGGGCGCGAGCGCTGGGCGGCCGATCCCGGGGCGACGGTGCGGGGCTACCAGTGCAGGAAGCGCTGGAGCGATTCGGAGCGGGGCAGGATGATCTGCAGGATCACCGCCGCGAGGATGAGCGGGCTGATCGTGGCGAGGGTCACCAGGCTCCAGCGCAGCTCGATCTGGCCGGTGAGGTAGCTGCTGACAGCTGCGTCGATGACCAGGCACAGGATCACCAGCACCCCGAGGAAGGTGGCAAGGACGAAACCGGTCTGGTGACGGTAGCGGCGCAGCGCGAGCCAGACCAGGACCACGCCCAGCGCGACGGCGACCAGGATCGGGATGCCGAGGCGCAGCGACCAGCCCTGCCAGGGACCCATCAGGTCGACCGCGACCAGGAAGAGCCCGACGAGCGCGACGTCGACGAGCCCGATCACCAGCGGCTTCCGGAAGAACAGTCGTGGGGCGATCCCGAGTCCCCAGGCGAGCATCATCAGCGCGACCACCAGCCGCGACCACCCCTGCCCGCCGTAGATGACGTCGATCAGGACGCACACCAACGCCGAGGGCACCAGCACCGCTCCCAGCACCGCCGCTGCCATGCCGAGACGTCGCTTCAGCAGGTCCTCGGGTGAGGACACCGCCTCGTGTTCTCGTGCGAACGCCTGACTGGCCGGCAGCGTGGGCCGCTCGCCCTCGCTCAGGTCGCCGGAGCAGAGCGGGCAGTTGAGGTGGCCCGGCTCCACCTGCACCCCGCACCACGCGCAGTACGCCATGACTAGCTCCCCCCGACCCGGTGCTCGCACCAATCGGCATTCGACTCGACGTACACCGGCAACCCGCGGGCACTGAGGAAGCGGAAGAAGTCGCGCTCGAGCCGGGTCTCCCTTGCCATGCTGCCGAAGCTGATGCACAGCGTGTCCTGCCAGCTGAGTATGGCGCAGTTGACCTTCGAGACCGGGCTCGGCGGCGGAACCAGGACCCAGTGGGTGAACGCCGGGGCCGCCTCGGGCGGCAGCTCCACCCGGCCCAGGTTCGACAACCCCAGGGAGTAGCGGCGGTCGCCGAGGAAGTGGAAGACGACCTGCAGCACGACGTCCTTGACGAACGCCGGCATGAGCCGGTTCAGGACGGACCGTTCGCCGCGCACGTTGCGAGTGATGAGCCGGCGCATGTGCTTCTCCTGAAGGCTGAAGCGCATGTGGTGGTGGACCTGTTCGGTCAACTCTTCGAAGCTGTAGCGCCCCAGCCGGGGATCGATTCCCGGGTCGACGAAGAGGAAGAAGTTGCGCATCGTCCGGGAACCGAACAACGGTCGCAGGTTGACCGGCACGGTGAGCCGGATCGGTCGGACGCGCCCGCGCCCGCCCTGGGCGGCGACGTCGCGCTCCTGCATGTCCTGAAGGCAGGAGAGCAGGACCGCGGCGACGTACTCGGTGAGGCTGACCCCGTGATCCCTCGCCAGCGCCAGGATCTCCTTCACCGGCACCAGCCCGCTGATCACGCGGTAGGCGCCGGCCGGAAGGAGCGGCGAGGGAACCCGGTACGCGCTTTCCGGGGTAGGCACTCCGGGCAGCCCGGAGGGGGAGTCCACGATGGCGGACTGGTAGCTGTCCTCCCATTCCCGGGGGTCGACCGGCTCGCCGACGTGGGGCAGGCCCTCGATCCGCGAACAGGCGACCCCGGACAGCTCGACGTAGCGCGTGACCAGGGCGCGCAGGAAGGTCAGGGCCCCGGTGCCGTCGGTGAGCATGTGACTGAACTCGACACTGATCCGGGTGTTGAAGGCCCGGACCCGGAACGGGAAGCGGCCCCTCCCGATCAGCTCGGCGTTCATGCACGGGTTGACCGAATCGGCCTCCACCGAAGGGCTGGCCACGGAGTTGCGTTCCAGGTAGCACCAGAACACCCCTCTGCGGAGTTGCACCTGGAAGTAGGGGAACCGGGACGCGATGTCCGACAACGCCTTCTCCAGCCACAGCAGTCGTACCGGCTCGGCCAGGCAGGCGGTGAGCCGGAACATCGTGCTGTGCCGCGGCGAGAGCAGCGCGGGCCAGATCTTCGCCGAGTTGTCGAGTCCGAGCCAGCCGGGATAGGGCTCGGGGGCGGGTACGGGATCCGTGGTCACTGCGGGCTCGCCGGCTCCCATGGCCCTGGTCCTTCCTGAAGACCTGCTGCTTCCAGCATGCGCCCGGTGCAACCCCGGCGCACCTCCCCGACCGAAAGTGCTCGGGCCGACGTCCGGCAGATACGACGAACGGCACCGCCCCGGGGGACGGTGCCGTTCTTCGCGTGCCTCAGAGGGCGCGGATGTTGGTGGCCTGGAGGCCCTTCTGGCCGCGTTCGGTGTCGAACTCGACCTGCTGACCCTCGAAGAGGTCGCGACGACCGGAGCCGGTGATCGCGGAGAAGTGGGCGAACACGTCCGCCGAGCCGTCCGAGGGGGCGATGAAGCCGAAGCCCTTGTCGGAGTTGAACCATTTGACAGTGCCAGTGGCCATGTCGATCTTCCTTTGTGTTCCTGGACCACTGTGTGCAGTCCGCTTGACCGCACCGACGGCGCCGGTGCGGGGATCTTGGGTGGGGGAGTGCCTGGTCGCGGGGCCTCGGCGCGTCCGCCGGGTGGCGGCAGGGCGCAGGGCGGACTGGGCATCGAAGAGGCTGGTGAACGAGCCGAGGCGCTCGGCGTGCGGTCCATGCAGCAGGAAGCGCTGGTCGTCCGCGGCGATGTAGCCGGCGAACTCGCCCGCGAGCGTGGCCGCATGAACCTCTGGGGTCGCCTGTCGCCAGACGACAGACGTGGTGCGTGTTGCGATGGTGATGATTCTGTTTCCGTTGTGTGCGCAGCTCGGCAGCGAACTGCAGAGAGAGATGGTCGGTGGAATCCGGGCCACGGATCGCTCCGCGGTGGTCCCGGGGTGGCAGTGCCGCCGACTCGTGAGCCTGGGCGAATGCTCGAAGGACAGGTGGTCACCCGAAGGCGAGAAGGCAACGCTACCACGTCCGGCCCCTCTGCTCCGATTCGGGCCCCGGCCAGCCCGGCCCGGCGGACCGGCGCGCGGCTAGGGTCGTGCCATGAGCGGGACCGAAACTCTGGAGTGGCGCGCCGTGATCGCGCTCCTCGCCAACGCCCGGACGCGGACGGCGTTCGCCGAGGTCGTGGGCGGGGCGGTGCCGTCCGGTCCCGAGGGGGAGCGCGCGCTCGCGCGCCTGACCGCGGCCGGGCTGGTCGAGGAGGACGCGCAGGGCCGGCTCGTGGTGGCCGAGGACCGGCTGCGGGCAACGCTGAAGGCGGCCGCGCCCGAGCCGACCTCCGGAGCCGAACGGTTCCTGACCCGGGACGGCCGGATCGCTGACTACCCCTCGCGCTGGAGCGACCGGTACCTGCTGCTGCACCTTCTCGCCGGACGCCTGCTCGAGCCGGAGGAGGACCTGAGCGAGGAGCAACTCGGTGAGCGGCTGGACCGGGTCACCGACGACGGGGCGACCCTGCGCCGCTACCTCGTCGACGCCGGCCTGCTCAGCCGTTCTCCCGATGGGCGCAGCTACCGGCGCGAATCCGGGCCGACCGGGGAGTAGCGGGGGTCCCGACGCGCGGCCACCGGCCGCGATTCGGGGTTGTGGGGTGCGGCGTGCGACACTGGAGAACAGGACGCGGCAGTCGCGTCCCGACATCGCACCACATTCGTGCACTGCGCCGATGGTCTTCACCATCCCGAGCGCGAGCCGACTTGGACCGTGGTGACCCGCCTTGCTGAAAGCTGTTCTCTCTTGTCCTCATTCGATTCTGCCCAGACGTCGTTCGCGTCCCTGGGTGTTCCCACCGCGCTGATCGACCCGCTGTTCCAGCAGGGCATCAGCACCGCCTTCCCCATTCAGACCGCGACCCTTCCCGACACGCTGGCCGGCCGCGACGTCCTCGGCCGTGGCCGCACGGGCTCGGGCAAGACGCTCGCGTTCGCGCTTCCGCTGGTCGCCCGCCTGTCCCACCAGGTGCCCTCCGGCGCATCGATCAACCGGCAGACCCGCGCCGGCGCCCCCCGGGGTCTCGTGCTGGCGCCGACGCGTGAACTGGCGAACCAGATCCTGGCCACGATCGAGCCGCTCGCCGCGGCCGGCGGGCTGAAGGTCATGACCATCTTCGGGGGAGTGAGCCAGTCCGGCCAGGTACGGCGGTTGCGTGAGCGCGCCGACATCGTCGTGGCCACGCCGGGACGCCTCGAGGACCTGATCGGCCAGGGGCACGTGCGGCTGGACGACGTCGCCGTGACCGTGCTGGATGAGGCCGACCACATGGCCGACCTCGGCTTCCTGCCCGGCGTCACCCGCATCCTCGCCGCGACCCCGACGGGCGGGCAGCGGATGCTGTTCTCGGCGACGCTGGACGCCGGCGTGGACAAGCTCGTGAAGCGGTTCCTGAACCGTCCGCTGGAGCACAGCGTCGACACGGCGTCCTCGCCGGTCGTCGCGATGACCCACCACGCGCTGCTGGTCGCCGACCCGGGCCAGAAGCGCCAGGTCGTGCGTGAACTCGCCTCGGGTACCGGACGGCGGCTGCTGTTCACCCGCACCAAGCACCAGGCGCGCAAGCTGGCCCGCGAACTCACCTCCGACGGCATTCCCGCGGTCGAGCTGCACGGCAACCTGTCCCAGAACGCGCGTGAGCGTGGCCTGAAGGCGTTCGCGGACGGCCGGGTGCGGGTGATGGTCGCCACGGACATCGCGGCGCGCGGCATCCACGTCGATGACGTCGAGCTGGTCGTGCACGTCGATCCGCCGGCCGAGCACAAGGCCTACCTGCACCGCTCCGGACGCACGGCCCGCGCCGGCCACGCCGGGGACGTGGTCACGCTCGTGCTGCCCGAGCAGCGTCGGGACTTCCACGCCCTCGCCCGGGCGGCGAAGATCCAGGTCAACCCGACTCCCGTGCGTCCCGGCGACGACGTGGTGAGCGAGCTCGCCGGGCCGTCCGCCGACATGGTGGCGCCGGCGGACGCCCCGACCGCGGCCGCGCGTCGCGGTGTGGCCGCGCCCACGCAGCGTCCCGCCCGGCAGGACTCGCGACCGGCGGCCAGAAAGGGTTCGTCGAACCAGAGGCCTCGGGCGAGGCAGGGCGAGCCCCGCTCGTCCCGTCCGGTGACCTCCGCGGGACAGGGCGCGATCGCGTTCTCCCGCCAGGGCCGCCGCCGCAGCAGCACGCGGCGCGCCGCGTAACGCGGTCGGACCGGTGCCGCCTGCGGGCGGAGCCGGGACGATCCGAGCTCAGACAGCCCATCCCGGGCTATTCCGGGCGCCCCGAAGAGGTCAGTAGGGTGATCGGTGTGCGCGGGGATACACCTCACCCCGGGCGTGCCAGAGGCGGCAGGCGAGGAACCCAAAGACGAAGGAGCCTTTGATGGGACTCATTCAGGCGGCAATCGGAGCGCTCGGCGGAACGCTGGCCGATCAGTGGAAGGACTTCTACACCGTTCCCGACGGCCTCGCGCCGACGGCTGCGCTGTTCGCGGCGGTCCCGCAGGGGCAGAACGCCGGACGGGGCTCGAACACGCACGGTTCCGAGGGTGTGATCACCAATGGCAGCCGGATCCTCGTCCCCGAGGGCTACGGTCTCGTCCTGATGCAGGACGGCGCCATCACCGGCTTCGCCGCCCAGGCAGGCGCCTACGAGTGGAACTCCGAGGCCCAGGACTCCCAGTCGATCTTCGCCGGCAACGACATCGTGAGTTCGACGCTGACAACGTCCTGGGAGCGGTTCAGGTTCGGCGGACGCCCCGGCACCCAGCAGCGCGCCTACTTCGTCACGCTCAAGGAACTGCCCAACAACCGCTTCGGCACCCAGTCCGAGATCTACTGGGACGACGCCTACATGAACGCCCAGGTCGGTGCGGTCACCCGGGGCACCTACACGCTGAAGATCGTCGACCCGATCCTGTTCATCAAGTCGTTCGTCCCGGCCACCTACCTCGAACCGGGACGGGTCTTCGACTTCACCGACATCGAGAACGACGCGGCCGCCCAGCTGTTCAACGAGGTCGTGGCCTCCCTCGCGCCCGCCTTCTCGATGTACACCAACGACCCGGCGAAGGGGCGGATCACCAAGATCCAGCAGGACTCCGACGGCTTCGCGCGGAGCCTGTCCGCCGCGGTCGAGGAGAACTACCAGTGGCGCGCGGAGCGCGGCCTCGCGATCGTGGCGACGGCGATCATCTCGATCGAATACGACGAGATGACCCGCGAGCTGCTGCGCAACGTGCAGCGCGCCGACGCCCTCTCCGGCGGACGCGGCAACTCGAACCTGCAGGCGTCGGTCGCGGCCGGCTTCGAGGCGGCGGGTGAGAACGCCGGGCCCGGAGGGCTGGTCGGCATGGGCATGGCGGCGGGCACGACCGGCATCGGGGCGCTCCAGCAGCCCGTGCAGGCGCCCGTTCCGCAGGCTCCCGCCGCGCCGGCCGCCCCGCAGGCGCCGGCTGAGGATCCGGTGGCCAAGCTGGCGAAGTTCAAGGAGATGCTGGACGCGGGGCTGATCACCCAGGCGGACTACGACGCGGCGAAGGCCAAGGCACTCGGTCTCTAGGACCCCGAGATGACCGACTCCCAGGCCACGCCCGAGCCGGTGACCGGCCCGGGCCAACCCGGCCCCGTGCCACCCGGGGCGTCCGGTCCGCGGACCGTGGACACCGCGAACCAGGCCCTGCACGACGGCGTCAACCGGTGCCCGAAGTGTGGCTCGACCGAGATCCAGCTGCGTGTCTCCGCAGGCAAGCTGGTCTGCCTGTTCTGCCGCTACGAGTGGTCCGAGGCGAAGATCGAACCGGTGGTGGCCGGGGAGAGCGCGCTGCAGGACCTCACCGGGATGGTGGTCGCCTCAGGTGCCACGGACATCTCCCCTGAGGTGTCCGGGGTGATCACCCTGAAGTGCCCGGGGTGCGGTTCGGAAGTCGTGGTGAACACCGCAGAGGCGATGTCGTCGCGCTGTCACTGGTGTCGGCACATCCTCACCATCAACGAGCAGGTACCCAACGGCGCGGTGCCCGACGCGGTCCTGCCCTTCGGCATCACTCGTGACCAGGCTCTGGAGCACATCCGGGCGTTCGCCGGCGCCCGCAGGTTGTTCGCCCACCGGACGTTCCGCCGGGACTTCGCCCCGGAGAACGTGGTCGGCGTCTACCTGCCCTACATGGTCGTCGACGGCAACGCCAGCGCCGACGTGCAGGGCTTCGGCGAGGTCGAGACCCGGCGCTACACCCGGAAGAACGGCGATCAGGAGGAGACCTACTACGACGCGGACGTGTACCAGGTCGGCCGGCACGTCGATTTCACCGTCGACGACCTGACCATCGAGTCGTCCGCCGAGCGCGCGAACATGAACGCCTTCGTCAACACGAACAACGTGATCAACACGATCCTGCCGTTCGACACCAAGAACGCTGTGCGGTGGAACGCGAACTACCTCGTCGGCTTCACCTCCGAGCGCAGGGACCAGGACGTGGGCCAGGTCGAGCCCGTCCTTGAGGACCAGCTGCTCTCGATCGCGCGCTCCCAGGTCGAGGGTTCGGTGTCCCGGTACAACCGTGGCGTGCGTTGGGAGGCCGAGCACCTCGTCGTCCACGGCACGCGCTGGGTGTCGATGTACCTCCCGGTGTGGCTGTACTCCTACTACTACGAGGAGAACGGCCACGCGATGGTGCACTACATCGCGGTGAACGGACGCACGGGCGAGACGATGGGCAGCGTCCCGGTCTCGCAGGGACGGCTGATCCTGGCCGCGCTGGTTGCCGGCACCGTGCTGGAGGGCGTCGCCTTGTGGCTGCTGGCGGTGATGTCATGACGACGCTGCTGATCGGGCTGCTCATCCCCCTCGCGTCCGGTGGGGACACCCCGTGGATCCTGCTGCTCGGCCCCGCGGGGGCGGTCGCTGTCTACTGGGGGTTGTTCCAGTTCTACCGCAACACCGGCAGGTCCCACTCGTTCGAGCGGGAGACGCTGATCGAGTCGAAGCCGATCACGGGCACGGACCAGAAGGTCGACGAGGTGCGCGGCACCCAGCGCACCTCGATCGACGGCAACAACGTGCACAACCACCGCCAGCGCGTGCGGCGGTGGTGACGGGGCGCAGACCCGGCAGCGGGCCTGCGTCAGGGCCTCAAATCGCGCGGCGTCCGATCGGCGAATCGGTGCGCTGAGCCTCGGCGGCGCCGGGCTCCTGGTCGAAGCAGGCGCGCCTCCCGGGACGATCCGCTCCCAGGGATGTCGGTTCCCCTGCGGCGTCTCGGACGGGCGCGAACTCCTCTTCCTGGTGCGGACCGTCGGCAAGGCCGCGCCGTGGGGCATACGTCGTCGCTGCTGCCGCGCCGCACGCTTCGCGTAGCGCGGCGTCGAACCTGGTCCCCAGATCCGGCAGGGTGAGGCCCCGGTTGCCGGTGTCGAGGTCCATCCAGCCCACGCGTTCTCCGTCGCCGGTGTTGACGTAGAGCCGGCGCAACCCCCACCGGGACCAGGGGACGACCGTCAGTCCGGACTCGGTCGTCCGTCCCTGTTCGCTGCGGCGGGGCAGGTACGGCGCGCGCTGGGGCACCCCGGCGGAGTCGACGATTGTCGATGTGGTGGAGGTCAGGACGGACACGCGTGCAGCTTGCCGAGCGCGGCCCGGCTCCCGCCAGACCCCCAAAGGGCGACACCTGCCGTGCGCCCAGCAGGGCGGCCGCCCCTCCCGCGCGAGCGGCGGCCTCGCTAGCGGTCCAACTCCGCGAGGTCATCCGGGCCGAGCGCCAGGTCAGCGGCGGCAAGGTTCTGCTCCAGGTGGGCAACACTCGACGTCCCCGGGATCAGCAGGACGTTCTTCCGGTGCGCGAGCAGCCAGGCGAGTCCCACCTGCGCAGGCGTCGCACCCAGCCGGGCGGCGACGGCCTGGACGGCGGGGTCGTCGGTCACTTTCGGCAGGTGCGGGAACGCCGAGCCCAGCGGGAAGTACGGGACGTAGGCGATCCCGTGCTCGTCACACAGGTCCAGCACCGCGACGTCGCTCTGGTCGAGCAGGCTGTAGGCGTTCTGGACACAGACGGCGTCCGCCTGCTCGATCGCCTGCTGCACCTGCGCCACGCTCGCCGTCGAGATGCCGACTCCGGCGAGCTTGCCCTCCTCGCGCAGCGCCACCAGCTCGGCCAGCTTGTCCTCCAGCGGCACCCGCTGCGCGGGGTCGTCCGGCTCGTGGTCCATCAGCCGCAGGTTCACCGCGCCGATCCGCTCGATGCCGAGCGTGCGCAGGTTGTCCTCGACGGCCGCGCGGAGTTGCTCCGGGCGCTGGGCGGGGTTCCAGTTCCCCGCGGCGTCCCTCAGCGACCCCACCTTGGTGACCAGCACGAGATCCTCCGGGTAGGGGTGCAGTGCCTCCCGGATCAGTTGGTTCGCCACGTCCGGGCCGTAGAACTGCGCAGTGTCGATGTGGTTCACGCCGCGCTCCACCGCGCGTCGCAGCACCCGGATCGCCTCGTCGTGGTCACGCGGCGGGCCCATCACTCCGCGCCCCGGCAGCTGCATGGCACCGAATCCCATCCGGCGCACGGTGAACTCACCCAGGTGGAAGGTCCTCATGGCCAGACGATAGCTCGGGGTCGTCCGCGTCCCCCGGAACAGGATCTGAAGCACCCCGCCGCTCAGGCGGACAGCTTGACCGTGGCGACGCCGAAGTGGGTGGAGCCGGCATCGATGGTGTAGTCACCGCTGAGGTCGACGTAGTTCGAGAAGTGGCCCTTGATCTGCTTGTCGGCCGGGCACTTGGTGACGTTCCACTTCGCGTCCTGGGAGAAGCAGTACCCCGTGATCGTGAAGGCGGCAAGGCCCTTGATCTGGTACATGGCGTTGCTTCCGGAGCCGGTGAACTGGTCGAAGATCGGCACGAGCACCGTCTTGTTCTGCAGCGTCGTCCAGTCGAAGTCCTTGCAGGAGGTCGACCCGTCGTTGCCGGGGTCGGTGAGCACCCAGTTGCCGGCGAGCACCGTGGCTGAACAGTTGATCCCGGTGAGCCACCCGAAGCCGCCAGGGACCTCGTTGTGCGCGGGCGGGGTGCAGGACTTCTCGATCACGTGGATGGCTGCCTCGGCGTCGGACAGCGGCTTTCCCTCGTCGTCCCAACCGCCGGTCGCTTCGTAGAAGGCGCACCAGGAGAAGGTCAGAGGCAGCGTCACACCGCCGGACGGCCAGCCCCACTCGGCGGTGGCGCGTGCGGTGAGGGTGCTCGTCGGGATCCCGATGACGGCGCCGAACCAGTTCTTCCGGACGCTGCTCGTCTCGACCGTGACCGTGGAAGTGATCGCGCCGACGACCTGACCGGTGGCCCGGCCGTCCAGCTTGTTCGCCTTCGCGTACTTGTCCGAGCTGTCGACGCAATCACCGAGCGCGCAGGACTGGGCGATCGCGAGCGCCCCGGCGTCCGCCCCGTTCTGCAACTGCTGGTGTTCGGAGTAGGCGCCGCCGAGGTCGATGGCCACGGCCGCGAAGCCGAGCATCGCCATCATCGAGATCGCGACGATCACCGCGGTTGCGCCGCGCTGGCGGGACGCCGGTCGGATCAGCCTCCGCATTGCATGCTCCCGATCCCCTTCAGGTTGACCGAACTGCCAAGGATTCCGTCGAACCACCCGGTCAAGGAGTGGTAGCGGTAGCTGAGGGTGAGCGTCGTCTGCTGCTGCGGGGCGCAGACCGCGGAGAAGCTGCCGGAGACCACGTTGCTGGGGACCGGTGTGGCGTCCGTGGCGACCTGGATCGCGGCCTGCTGGAGCGACTCCTGCGACTGCCCGGTCTTGATCGCGAGGGAGTAGTTGATGGCGTAGTTGCGCGCGCCGACCCGGGCGGCGTTCGCCACCGAGGCCTGCATGAGGAAGGCGTAGCTGAACTCCACGATGCCCAGCATCAGGATCATCAGCACGGGCACCACGAGGGCGAACTCGACCGCCACCGCCCCTCTGGTGTCCTTTCGGTTCCGCACGGTCGCGCTCCTCATGGCCGCTCTGGTAAGTGAGCTGGGGGTCGTCGAAGCCGGGGTCTGCGAGACGGCGAGAGACGTCCCCGACTGGTAAACCGCCGCAGGGGTGGCAGGCGTTACGGGTCGGGCCGGCCTTCTCCGGGAAACCCGGGTCGTCGCCGCACGGACCTCGGCGGCGACTCAGGCAGGGTCCGGAGCGGGCCAGCGCATGTCGTGGGGACGGACGGCGGTCTCGAAGATCGTCAGGCCCTCCATTCCGGGCAGTTTCGCGATGTTCGCGTCGATCCGCCGGATCTCCGCCAAGCCGTCGGGGCCGCTGAACAGGTGCCGCATCACGTGGTCGAGATCCTCCGGCTCCGAGATCGACGAGCCCACCGGACGCCACGCCTTCGCCAGCACCAGCCGGGTCAGCGTCCGTGCCATCTTCGACTTCTCCAGCCGCTTGCGCGCCTGGGTTGCGTAGAACGCCGTATGCCGGGTCTCCTGCTGGCCGATCCGCTGCAGCAGCGGGGACAGCGCCGGGTGCTGCTCGAGGGCGGCCAGCCGCCGGTAGGCCGCGGTCGCGCTCCACTCGTTCGCCGCGCCCCAGCTCATGTGCACCGCCACGAAGTCGTCCCCGATGATGTTGCCCAGGATCGACTGCTTCAGCGGCGCCAGCTTGTCCCGCCACTCCAGCTTCACCCGCGCGGCCTTCAGCTCGTCGTAGTCCACCGTGATCCCGTACCGCGCCAGCACCGCCGCCAGCGCCTCGCCATGCCAGTACTCCTCACGGTTCCACATCGTCATGAAGGCGTTGACGTCCCGCTCCTTGTGGGACGGCGTCACGAGGAGGTCCCGCAGGTAGCAGACGGTGTGGTACTCCACGGCGCACATGTAGCGCAGCGTGCGCAGCGTGTCCTGCGAGAGCGGCTGGCTGTCGAAGCTGTCGAAGTCGAGGTCCTGCCAGGTGACCCCCATCGAGGTCTCAGCGTAGGAGTCCACATCGAATGCCATCAGTCGCCTCCCTGGGCTCGCTGGTCGGGTGCGGCGGTCTCGACGAGGTCGGCCGGCCGGGGGACGCCCGTCCGTCTCCACTCGACGACGTCCCAGTGGTGGGCGCGGGCGTAACCGTAGAGCCGCTGGTCGGGATTGACCGCCACCGGGTTGCCGAGCAGCCTCAGCCAGGACGTGTCGGCCTGGCTGTCGCCGTAGCCGTAGGACTTCGCCAGGTCGAACCCGCCAGAGGCCGCATAGCCGCGCAGCCACGCCGCCCGCGCCTCGCCCACCACCGGCGGCGCCGCCAGGTAGCCGGTCAGCACCCCGTCGCGGGAGTGCAGGCCGCTCGCCACCACCTCGTCGAACCACGGTGCGGCCACGTCCGCCAGCAGGTCCACCCCGCCGGTCACGAGCACGGTGTGGTGGCCGGCCGCGCGGTGCTCCTCGACCCGCGCCAGCGCGTCCGCCAGCAGGTGCGCGCGGAGTCTGCGTCCCGCTCGTCCATCGAGATATCGCTTGATGTCGTCAACGCGCATGCCCTTGTGCAGGCGGAGGAAACTGCGGATGAACTCGCTGCGGTCCCGCCGCTCCGCAGCGAGGTAGCGGGGGAGCAGCGCCAGGATCTTGGTGAACTCCCGTGGCACTGCCGTCACGTCGCGCTCCGCGTCCCGCAGCCACAGGTACTGCTGGACCAGGTTCGCGTGCAGCACCGTGCCTTCCAGGTCGAACACCGCCAGCACATCCCCGCCCGGAGCCAGCGGCTCGCGCGTCCGCTCATCCTGCGCGCGTCGCGAGCGCCGGGGGAGCGCCGCGATCGAGGGCAGGTGGATCTCCTGCAGGTAGTGCGCCCAGTTGATGGCGGTCACGTCGAACCCGGCATCGTCCTGTGGCCCGGCCGAGGTTTCGGCGTCGAGTGTCCGGGTTGCCGCGTCGTCGAAGACCACCTCGGCCTGGACGTAGGCCTGGTACAGCTCGGAGAACCGGTGCAGCGCCCGCAGCTTCTTCTCCGCGGACGCCAATGAGTCCGCCAGTTCGCGAGCTTTCGGCGTCGCCGGCAGCCGGGACAGCACCGACGCGCCGACCTTCGCCCCGACCTCCTTGCGGCTCAGGCTGGCCTCGAACCGGATCCCGCCCGGGAACTGCCACGCGGGCACGCTCGTCGGGCCGTCCGCGCCCGGGATCGGGTGCGCCGTGTAGTACGCCCGGATGTTCTCGTACATCTGGTGCATCGGCAGCGGGTTCGAGGTGCCCGAGACCACGTGGAAGTACCGCGCCCGGTCGCGCGGCGCCGCGGTGGCCGCCGCGGCCAACGCCGCGTTCACGACGAAGTCCACCGGCACCACGTCCAGCACGCTGTCGGGGATTCCGGGGAACTCCGGCAGGTGGCCCCGGCCGTAGGCCACGATCAGCGGGTCGGCCACCTTGAACCCGTCGATCCAGCCCGGGTACGGGTGCCGCAGTGCGCTCTCGATGATCGAAGGGCGCACGATCGAGAGCCGGTGCTCGCCGCCCAGCCAGAGCTCCTCCGCGAGCCGCTCGGCGAGTGCCTTGGTGAGCGTGTAGGCGTCCGTCCAGCCCAGGCTCTGCGCGCGGGCGCGCCCGTACTCGACCAGCTCGGCGTCCACCCAGGCGCGCCGGGCCGCCTCGGTGGCCTCCGCGACCGCCTGCGGACCGACCTTGCCGACGTCCTGCCGGGCTGCCTTCAGGAACCGACGCAGTTCCTCGGGGGCCCGCGAGCGCTCGTCCACCCGGGTCCGGGCCGACCGTGCGGCCTGTTCCTCCGCGCGCCAGTCCGCCTCGTGCTCCACTGGGCCCTCGATCACCGGGCCCTTGCGCGCGGCGTTCACGTACGCGGTCGAGATGTGGACGACGTGGGGGTCGGCGCCGGCGTCCAGCAGGCCCTGATAGAGCTTCGCCACCCCGGTGACGTTCGTGGCGAACGCCCGGTCGATCGGGTCGTCGAAGTTCACCGAGGACGCACTGTGCAGCACCAGGTCGAGTCGCTCCGGCTCCGGCCCCAGCGCGCCGAGATCACCCTCAACCACCTGCACCCGCTCAGCGAACCGGCGACGTGCCGCTTCGTCGCCGAGCGTCGCGCGCCAGCGGCTGAAGACCGGCTTCTCGAGCAGCGCCTCGACCCGCTGTTGGGCGCTCAGCTCGCCCTTCGGCCTGGCTAGCACCAGGACCGTGGTGCCGGGGTGGCCGCTCAGCAGCCGTTCGAGGATGGCCTGCCCGACGAACCCCGTGCCGCCGGTGAGCAGGATCCTCGCGCTGCCGAGGTCGACGCTCACCGGCCCGCCGCCTTCCGGGCCTTCTGGGCTGCCGTGGCGGCCAGGTGCAGGCCGGCGAGGCCGGGGAGCGCGTCGACCCGGGCGTCGATCAGGGCGAGGCCGGACGCCGGCAACAGGCGGTCGAGGATTCCGGCCACCAACGCGGGCGGCTCGGTGGTCGACCCGAGCGGCCAGGTGATTCTCGAGAGCCGTCGGCGGGCCAGCCTGACCGCCGGCGGGGACGCCGCGAGGCGGTCGCCCGCGTCCGCGGCGAAGAAGGCGGCGTGGGGACGCTTCACCGCGAGGATGCGGTCGAGCGTGGCGACGAGTTCGGGGTGCGGGGAGCGGTCGCGGAGCTGTTCGAAGCCGGCCTGGGTGATCCACTCGTCGACTGCGCCCGCCGCGGTGTGGGTGGCGATGAGGTCGTCGCCGATCAGGTTGGCGACCACCGACTCGGTGATCGGTTCGATCCGCTCGGCGAGCCCGAGCCGCAGCCGCTTCGTCCGGGAGATGCCGCGGCCCGGCTGTGGCGCCGGGTGGGCCGCGACGACCTGTTCGAGGGCGTCCGCCACCCAGTACTTCTCATAGGCCCACGTGACCAGGAATGCGGTGACCCGGGCGTCCTTGTGGGTCGGGGTGACCAGCACGCTGCGCAGGTAGCTCAGCGCGCCGTGCTCGAGTCGGGCGAGAAGGTCGACGAGCGCGACGGTGTCCGGGTCGAGCGGGTGCTCGCGGTAGGCGTCCAGGTCGAGGGACGCGCGGTGGCTGCCGTGCGCCGTCCGGGCGAACTCGCGGACGCTGAACCCCGCAGCCGGAACCACCTCCGGGGAGAGGTTCTGGCGGGTCATGCGGCCTCCTGGGGAATTCGGTGCTCGGGGATCGGCCGGGGCGTCCGGCCCGCGGGCGTTCTGCACGCTACCAGCGGGTTCGCTGCCTCGAACGTGCGTCCGACAAGGGGGGAAACAGTACGTAGTCGGGCGTGCTGCGATGTCTCGACACGCTCGGCCAGCTGTGTCGGACTGAGCTGTGGACGAAAAGGGGACGGTTCTCTTTATCGTCCACCCGGCCGACGGAGAGCAGTCTGGACGGAAAGGAGAACCGTCCCCTTTTCGTCCACCGGCCGACGGCTAGGCGCCGAAGATGTTGTTGGCGATGCCGAAGACGTTGTGGGGGTCGACGGCCTGCTTGAGCGCGGTCACGGCGGCCACCGATTCGTCGGACGCGACGCGACCGACGACGTGCTTGCGGAGCTTGCCGACGCCGTGGTGGTGGGAGATCGAGCCACCGGCGTCCATGATCGCGGTGCGGATGTTGCGCTCCATCTCGGCGAACTTCGCATCGCCGTCCTCCACGCCGCGGTGGTAGAGGCCGTGGGTGAAGTAGAGGCAGACGCCGCTGTGGTACATCTGCGTGAGCCGGGGCGAGGTGAACGGCCGGCCCGGGAAGCCCAGCCGCGCGTGCTCCGACTTCGCCGTCCGGTCGACCGCAGCGCAGACGTCGTGGATCCGGTCCCACGGCACGGTGGTCTCGTACGTCTCGCCGATCACGTAGTAGTCGGCCAGGAAGTCGCGCAGGTAGGCGATCGCGTAGGTCAGCATGTAGCCGCGCTCGCCGTTGCCCGAGCCGCCCTGCAGCCCTCCGAAGCGCCTCGCCGTGGACGCGACCGCCTTCTCCTGCATGGCAACTTCGGCCGCCGCCCCCTCGTAGACGATCGTCGCCGCGACCATCGTGTGGGTGTCGAACTTCTTGATCTTCGTGACCAGGATCTCCTCGGCCCGGCTCTTCAGCACCTTCGCCCTCCCGCTCGGGGCGGCCTTCAGCGACTGGCCGAGCCGGAACTGCAGGTTGTCGACCAGCCGGATGCTCGCCGGACGTGCACCGGTCCAGTTCAGCGCCTCCATGAACGACACCCCGGTGGGCCAGTCCGCGAAGATCACCGAGCCGTACTTCTTCACCTCCGGCAGCGGGTGGACGTGGATCACGGCCTTCGTGACCAGGCCCAGGTTGCCCTCGCTGCCGAACAGCGCCTTCTGCAGCTGGATGCCGGGGGACTGGCGCGGGCTGGAGTACTGCTGCTCGACCACACCGGTCGGGGTGACCAGCGTCACGTTCTCCACCAGGTCCTCGATGTTGCCGTAGCGGTTCTTCTTCATGCCGCTGGCGTTGGTGGCGATCCAGCCGCCGAGGGTGGACAGCTCCGAGCTGTCCGGCTCGTGGCCGCAGGTGAGCCCCTCCTTCGCGAGCAGGTGCTCCAGGCGTCCGCCCGTGATCCCGGCCTGCACGGTGGCGGTCAGGTTGGCGCGATCGATCTGCAGGATCCGGTCCATCCGGCGGGTGTCGACGGAGATCACCATCCGGGCCTCGGACGCCGGCACGAGCAACGCGCTGCTCACGTTCGTCCCGCCGCCGAAAGGGATCAGGCAGACGTCGTGGGTATCCGCCGCTGCCACGACCGCCTGGCAGTCCGCGTCCGACTCCGGCCACACGACGAGGTCGACGCAGCGGTCGAGGTCCTCGTACAGCACCCGCGAGACCTCCTCGGTGGTGGTCTGGCCGTGGCTGTGCAGCAGGCGCTCGGGGTCGTCCGCCGTGTACTGGTCGGGACGCAGCTCGTCGGCCAGTGCCGCGAGGAAGGCCTCGTTGCGGGCCGCTGGCGTCACTCGCGGCGCCCCGGTGAGCGGACGCGCGGACGCGAAGTCGATCTCCACGCCCAGCTCGCGGTTGATGAACGGGACCAGGTACGGCATCCGGTAGCCGCACAGGTTGTACCGCTCGCCGGTCATCTCCACCGAACCGTCGGGGTGCAGGAACAGCTTCGTATCCTGGAAGCCCCACCGGTGGCCCCACAGGCTCGGGTCGAGCGCGGCGGAGTCCCGGTTCAGCGATCTGTCAGCCAATGTGTCCGTCCTTGCTTGTCGCGGGGCACTCCATGAGCCGGCCGCCGACTCGGGGCGGGTGTCGGCAGAGTAACGGACGCGCCGGGGCGTCCCGGCCCGGATCGGACCGGGTCTGCGAAAACTACCCCCTGGCGGAGCCCTCAGGCGTCCCGGTTGCGCCGCCACACCTCGGTGGCGAGCACGGTCGCGAAGGCCGTCCAGGCCGCGTAGGGCGCCATCACCAGACCGAAACGCCGGCCCACACGGGCCGCTCGACGGGCCAGGCAGATCGAGCTCAGCGCGAGCAGGCCCGCCCCGATCGCGGAAGCCGCCAGGTTGTGGTTGCGGAAGAACAGCCAGCTCCAGGCCCCGTTCAGCGCCATGTTGCGCGTCAGCGCCCTGCGGAACGCCGCGGCCCCGTCGGCGTCACCGCGCCGGTCGAGTTCGGTCAGCACCGCTACAGAGTTCGCCGCCACGGTGGAGTAGAGCGTGCTCCAGACCACGGGGAACACCTCGCGGGGCGGCTGCCAGTCCGGCTTGTCCAGTCGGGTGTACCAGCGGTCGTCCGGGTCGGACGCTACCGAGCCCACCACAGCGGCACCGCCGACGAGGCCGAGGGCCGTGGCCAGGTTGCGGCCGCGGTGGATCGGGCGCGGGGGAGGCGGGAAGAGATCGGACTCAACGTTCATGATTTTGCTCCTTTACCCAGGCACCAGCCTGCCATGCGGCGGGAGCCGCGGTGGACAGGAGGGGGATCCGGTCGGACGGCGATCACCAGGAGAGCGTGCCGGGCTCGCCCTTGAACGGCCCGGCCAGGTCGGCGGTGATCCATCCACCGTAGAACGGCCCGGGTTGGGGGGTCACCTGCTCGCCGTCGACCAGGCAGGCGTCCATGGCAGCGGCGTACAGGGCGACGTGGTCGCGCAGCGCCTCGAACCCCGGCGACGGCTCGGGGTAGTACCACGCCGCACGCGGCGCCGTCCGGTCACCGCCGACGACGTCGAGGTAGCGTGCAGCGCCCTTCCACTCACAGAACGACCGGCCGGATGCCGGCCGCAGTGCTCCCGGCACGAACGCCGCCCGGGGAAGGTAGTAGGTGGGTGGGTGGCTGGTCTCGAGAACCTGCCAGGACTCCCGGACGGCGCAGATCGTCTCGCCGCCGAGCAGCACCCGGACCGGCAGGACGCAGCGGCGCAGGGTGGGGGGCCGCGGATAGTCCCACACCGATTCCTGACCGGGGAGCACCGGGTCGCGCACGGGTCGGCTCATGTGCCAAGGCTAAGTGGCACCGGCAAGGCCGCCGCCGGACCGGGCGGGGCACTCCGATGCCGTGGACGGAACAGGTGCTGGCGGTCCGCGGCCCGGTTTAGTAAATTCATTGGCGAAAGTCGTCCCGGCAGCGTTCCGCTGCGGCGCGGGCGTTGCTGCGTGGTCGAAGGAGTCCGGATGAAGCTCATGCGAGTCGGTGCCCAGGGTCGGGAGCGCCCGGCCGTGCTGGTGGACGACCGGCACTACCTGGACGTGTCCGGGGATGTCCGCGACTTCGACGAGGAGTTCTTCGGTTCCGGTGGTGTGCAGCACGTCGCCGGGCTGCTCGAGAGCGGAGCCGGCGGGGCGGTGCGAAGCATCGACGGGGAACGGATCGGATCCCCGATCGCGCGTCCGCACCAGATCCTGTGCATCGGGCTCAACTACAGCGACCACGCGGCGGAGACCGGGCAGGAGGTCCCCAGCGAACCGATCCTGTTCACGAAGTCGCCGAACACCCTGGTCGGGCCCCACGACGACGTCCGGCTGCCACGGGGGTACTCGAAGGCCGACTGGGAGGTCGAACTCGGTGTCGTGATCGGCCGGCGCACCTCCTACCTCGACTCGCCGGCGGACGCGGCCGAGGCGATCGCCGGCTACACGGTGGTGAACGACGTGAGCGAGCGCGCCTTCCAGATGGAGCGGGGCGGCCAGTGGTGCAAGGGCAAGTCCGCCGAGACCTTCAACCCCTGCGGGCCCTACCTGGTCACCCCGGACGAGATCCCCGACGTGAACGCGCTGGGCCTGTGGCTCGACGTGAACGGCGTGCGTCGCCAGACCGGCTCCACGTCGAGGATGATCTTCGACCCGTACTTCGTCGTCCACCACCTCAGCCAGTTCATGGTGCTCGAGCCGGGGGACCTGATCAACACCGGCACTCCCCCCGGGGTCGGGATGGGCTTCAACCCGCCGGTCTGGCTGCAGCCGGGAGACCTGATCGAGTTGGGCGTCGACGGCCTGGGCAGCCAGCGCCAGCACGTCGTCGGCCCGCGCCGGCCGGAGTGACCATGTTGGCGCTCGTACTGACCGAGTTCGGCCGGATGACGGTGCAGGAGCTGCCGGATCCCGAGCCCGGCCCGGGGGAGGTTCTGATCGAGGTCGCCTTCACCGGCATCTGCGGCTCCGACATCCACGGCTTCACCGGGGCGAACGGGCGGCGGGTCCCCGGCCAGGTGATGGGCCACGAGACCTCCGGGCACGTGGCTGCGGTCGGAACGGGCGTGGACCCGGACCTGGTGGGAGCGTCGGTCACGGTGAATCCCGTGGTCGTGCCGGCCTCCGACGCGCTCGCCTGGCGCGGACGGGAACAGCAGCATCCGGGCAAGTACGTGATCGGGGTGGCAGCGGACGTGGTCGCGGCCTTCGCGCAACGGATGGTCGTCCCGGCCCGCAACGTCGCGCGGCTCCCCGCGGGCCTGACGCTGGCCGGCGGGGCGCTGGTCGAGCCGCTCGCGGTCGCCACCCACGCGGTCGGCCGGGTCGGCCCCGTGACCGGACCGGTGCTGGTGGCCGGCGGCGGACCGATCGGCCAGTCCGTGGTGGCGGCGCTGAAGCAGGCCGGCGTCGTCGACGTGCTCGTCAGCGAGCCGTCGGCGGTGCGCAGGATCCTGGTCGAACGGCTCGGCGCGGTCGCGCTCGACCCCTCCGTCGGGCCGGTCCTGGAACAGGTGCGGGCGCAGGTCGGCGGGCGGGCCGTGGCCGCTCTCGACGCGGTGGGCACCTCGGCGTCCGTCGCGGCCTGCCTGACCGCGACCGAGCCGGGCGCGACGATCTGCCTGATCGGGATGGGGGCACCCACGCTCGAGCTGCCCGCGTTCGAGGTCTCGACCCAGGAACGGGTCCTCACCGGGAGCTTCGCCTACTCGAGCGTGGACTTCGACCTGGCCGTGGCCCGGTTGGCCGCGACGCCGCAGTTCGCCGAGGCGATGGTGAGTCGCACGGTCGCCCTCGATGCCGCCCCGGAGGCCTTCGCCGCCCTCGCCGCCGGCGACGGGACGCCGGGCAAGGTACTGGTCGAGCTCGCCGGCTGAGGTCAGGTCCGCTCGAACCGGACCACGTGCTCGGACAGATAGCGGTGGACGCTCGGGCCGAGGTCCTTCACCCACAGCCGCGCCGTGCTGCCCAGGTGCATCGCGCCCCCCTGCGCGGACTCCCTGACCGGCTGGAGCGCGGGATACCACAGCGTGTGGCCCGGCTTGCGGAGCAGAAGCCGGGGCGGGCTCCAGTCCTGGCTGTTCGCGCCCTCGCCCAGGTCGGCATGCGGGTTGAAGCTCAACCACACCGAATCGCCCGCCCAGAACTCCGAGTCGACCCGGGCCAGGGTCATCACCCAGCAGTCGAGGTACACGTTCCAGCTCACCGACGGTCCCCAGTAGAAGGACCTGTCACCGGCGGAGACCGGCCCGCCGCCGAGCGCCGCCGGGATCTGAAGGGCACGGATCGGGGCACCCGCCGCATCGGGGGCGGCCGCGAACGCCGTGCCGTCCCAGCGCCGCGCCCGGCCGGCGGGCTCGTCCAGGTCGGCGAGGCTGATCCTGGCCACGCTGACGCACTGGCCTGCCGCCTCGGTGGCCGCGTCCCAGGTCTCGGCCCGGTAGTCACCGGGGTAGCCGTACTCCCCGAAGAACACGTAGAGGTGGTCACCGCTCACCACGGCGGACGGGTCACCGACGCCGCCGGGGAACGTGTAGTTGCGATTGGTGGGCGCCAGGACCAAGCGGGGATGGAGGTCCTCCAGCAGGATGCCGAGGTCCTGCCACGACTCGCCGCCGTCGGTCGAGGCCATCACCCCGATCCGGCACACGGCCTGGGCCGAGCCCGCGCCCCGCAACCCGGTCGGCCAGTCGCGATCCCGGTAGCCGCGCCCGGTCGCCGGATCCCACGGCAGGGTCTGGGGGTAGTTCTCGTTGTGGTACAGCGCGTAGAGCCGCCGGCCGTCCGCTTCGGGTGAGTAGAGCGACTCGAACCAGACCGCGCCGTGCAGGCCGGGACGCCCCGGCTCGGCGTTGGTTGGCAGGTGGGGCTCGGTGAAGGCCTCCAGGGGCTGGGCGAGCGCGTCCGCCGGGTCCGACCCGTCCACGTAGCGCAGGTCGCTGCCCGCGCCCCAGACCGGATCCTCCCCGTACTTCCCGGTGAAGACCCGCACCGACCCGTTCACCCTCGCCGCGGCAAGGTTGCAGTCGACGAAGGACGCGTAGACCAGCTGCTCGGCCGGCTCGATTCGGAAGTTCGGCACGCTCCACCTCACCGGTAGTCGGACAAGAAGGACCTGAGAGTGACAAACTACATCTACTGGACTAAATCTGAAGGCTGACACGGGAGACCGGAATGCGACCATTGCGGCGAGGGACCAACCTCTCGAGGGTGGCGGGGTTCAACGAGGCGGTCGTGATCGACGCGATTCGCCGGGCGCGCGACGGGCTGAGCCGGGTGGAGGTCTCCGAGCAGACCGGGCTGTCGGCCCAGACCGTGTCCAACATCGTGCGTCGCATGCTCGAGTCCGGGCTGCTCCGCGAGGGCGACCGAGTCACCCAGGGGCTGGGCAAGCCGAGGACCCCGCTGACCCTGCATCCGCGCGGGCGGTACGCGATGGGCGTCCACCTTGACCCGTTGCAGACCACGATCGTGCTGGTCAACCTGTGTGGTGACGTGGTCGCGCACGTGCAACTGCCGAGCCCGGCGCAGGCCGAGCCCGACGACATCATCGCCGACATCGCCGTCGAGATCCCGCGGATCATCTCGGATGCGGGAGTGGCGCCCGAGCTCATCGCCGGCGTCGGGCTGGCCTCGCCGGGACCGATCGACACCTGTACCGGCACCGTGCTCGAGCCCCCGCACCTGCCGCGGTGGCGCAACGTGCCCGTGGTCGAGAAGCTGGCCGCCCGGATCGACCTGCCCGTGGTGCTCGACAAGGACGTGATCGCGGCCTGCATCGGGGAACGCTGGACCGGGGCGACCCTCGGTCAGGCCAACTCCCTGTTCCTCTACCTCAGTACCGGCATCGGCGTCGGCATCGCCGTCGACGACGCCATCATTCGCGGTGCGACCGACAATGCCGGTGACATCGGCCACCTGATCGTCGACGCGAGCGGTCCGTCCTGTCCGTGCGGGCAGCGTGGCTGCCTGGGTGTCACCCTGAGCCCGGGGGCGCTGGTGGAGCGGGCGATCGCCGCGCGGCTGCTCACCGGGACGCACCTGGACGCGGTCCGCTCGGCCGACCCGGCGCGGGTGGACGAGTCGTTCATGGCACTGTGCGCGCTCGTCGAGGCCGGTGACCCGGCCGCCCTGGCCCTGGTCGACGCCTCGGCGGTGCAGCTGGCCCGGGCCATCTCCACCCTCGCCAACGTGTTCGACACCGACGTGGTTGCGGTCGGCGGCCCGACCTGGATGCGGCTTCGCGAGGTGTACCTGCCGCGGCTGCCGAGTCTGGTCCACGCCGGACTCGTCGGCCGCCCGCAGCACAAGCCGGTGGAGGTGGTGGGCACCGCGCTCGGCGACGACGTGATCGCGATCGGCGCGGCCTGCCTCGTGCTGGACCGGGAGTTCGCCCCTGCGGTCAGCGCGATCGCCCTGGAGCGCTGAGCGTCAGCGACCCTGCAGCCGTTCGGCGAGGGTGTCCTCGTCGACGAACCGAGGCTGAGCGGGGTCGGCCGGCAGCGTCACGGTGGTGGACAGGGGCAGGTCCCGGGAGGACAGCCCGGCCGCGATCGTGAACCGCCCGGGCGTGCGCTGCCAGGCGGCGCCGACCACGTCCCAGAACGCCCACGCGCGGCCGTCCAGTTCCACGGTGACCTCGCGCTGTTCGCCCGGCTCGAGCCGCACCCTCGCGAAGGCGCGCAGTTCCCGGGGCGGACGCGGTAGGACGGGGTCGTCCTCGCCGGTGTAGACCTGCACCACGCACCCGCCCGGCCGCTCGCCGGTGTTGCGAACGCCGATCCGGACCTCCACCACGGCGCGGGCCGGGTCGACCACCACCGCCTCGATGCCGGTCAGCGCCGTCGTCGTGTAGCCCAGGCCGTGCCCGAACGGGTAGGCGACCTCGCGCTCGAGGGCGTCGTACCAGCGGTAGCCGACGAAGACACCCTCGCCGTAGCGGACGGTCCCGCGCTCGCCGGGGTAGGTCGGCGCCGCGGGGGAGTCGGTCAGGCGCAGCGGCCAGGTCTCGGCCAGTCGCCCGCCGGGCTCGCTGACCCCGAGCAGCACGTCGGCCAGCGCCGCGCCACCGGCCTGTCCGCCGAAGCCGGGAAGCAGCAGTGCGGCCAGTTGGTGGCGCCACTCGCCCAGCACGAGCGGCGCTCCCGTGGTCAGGCCGGCCACCACGGGCGCCGCGCCGAGGACCAGTTCCGCGACCAGGCGGTCCTGATCCGCGGGCAGGTCGAGGTCGAGCCGGTCATAGCCCTCGCTCTCGATCCCGTGCGGGTGCCCCAGGCAGACCACGACCGCGTCCGCCCCGGAGGCGAGGGCGAGCGCCTGCGCGCGCAGGCGCTGCGCAGCGGGGGAGTCCGGGTCGCGCGGCACGCGCCGTCCCTCGACCAGCTCCTCCCAGTCGTAGCCGGGCGCGAACTCGACCCGCACGTCCGGCAGCGCCAGTCGCAGCGACTCCTGCAGCGTCGAGACCGCGGTCGGCACGACCTCGGCGGACCCGCTGCCCTGGATCACGGGCCGGCTCGCCTGGCGCCCGATCACCACGAGCCGCGAGCGGGCCGGCAGGGTGAGGGGCAGGGTGCCGTCGTTGGCGAGCAGGACCGTGCCGGCCGCCGCCGCCCTCCGGGCCAGCTGGTCGTGGGCAGGGGCGACGTCCTCGATCCCGGTGGTCGGTCGTTCCGGTCCGCAGCGCTGGGCCAGCCGGCGCACCCGATCCGCCGCCTGCGCGACCGCCGCCTCAGGCAGGCTCCGGTCGGCCAGCGCGGCGCGCAGCAGGGGCGGGGCCGCAGCGTCGCCGGGCATCTGCAGGTCGAGGCCGGCCCGCACCGCGGCCGCCGGGTCGTGCACCGCGCCCCAGTCGGAGACGACCAGCCCGTCGTAGGCCCACTCCTCGCGGAGCACCCGGGTGAGCAGCCAGTGGTGCTGGCTGGCGTGGACGCCGTTGAGCCGGTTGTAGGCGCACATCAGGGTCCAGGGCGACGCCTCGGCCACGATCCATTCGAAGGCGGACAGGTACAGCTCGCGCAGGCTGCGCTCGTCCACCTCCGCCGACACAGAGTGCCGACGGTGCTCCTGGTTGTTGGCCGCGAAGTGCTTCACCGACGCCGCCACCCCGATCGACTGGACGCCCCGGACGTAGGCGGCGCCGAGCACCCCGGCCAGCAGGGGGTCCTCGGAGAGGTACTCGAAGTTGCGTCCGCACAGGGGCGTGCGCTTCAGGTTCACCCCGGGAGCGAGCAGCACGTCGACGCCGAGCCGGTGCGCCTCCTCACCCAGGGCGACGCCCACCTCTTCCAGCAGATCGGGGTCCCAGGACGCGGCGAGCGTTGCCGCGGGCGGGAAGCAGGTGGCGGGAATCGTGCTGCCGTCCGCCCGTTCCCTGCGCAGGCCGGACGGCCCGTCACTGAGGCGCAACGCGCGTGCCCCGCCGGCCGGGTCGGCGTGGGTCAGCCACTGGCCGTCGCCGACCAGGAGGTCGACGTCGGCGCTCACCGGGCTCCCCCGTGCAGCAGCACCGACACCGTCGCCCGGTCCGGGCAGTAGCGGAATCCCGGCTCGACGCCGGGACCGCAGGTGGCGGTGCCGAGGCCGTTCTGCCCGGCGTCCAGGTGGATCCACAGCCGGTCCTCCGCGACCAGGTCGTCGGTGTGCCGCGCCGCGTCGAGGGCACGGATCGACCAGGGTCGCACGGTCAGGTCGACGTCCGGCAGGCCCCGGATCTCCAGCTGTGCGCCGGGCCAGGCGATCTCCGCCCGGCGGACCGCGCGGCGCAACCCGTTCTCCTGGGGCACCACGTAAGGGGTCTGCCAGTCCGTGACGCGGTGCTGCCAGCGACCCCAGTGGGCGGCCGTCGCCGAATCGGGATAGGACTCGCCGGGCCCGCGCCCGTACCAGTCGATGCCGGCCCGCAGCGGGTCGGCGCAGGGGACGGCGAAGCTGAAGCCCAGCCGGGGCAGGCTCGGCGGCAGCGGCCCGAAGCCGGCGATCTCGAGCTGCAGCCCGACTCCGCCGTCCGGCTCCGCCCACCAGCGGTGCACGAGCCGGAACCCGGCCGACGTGCCGGCTGCGCGGGCGGAGGCCTCGACCACGAGGGCGTCGACCTCGGCGCGGACACCTTCGGTGCGCAGCACCAGACGGTCCAGGCCCGCGGCCCGCCACGCCGTGGCGACAGCCTCCGGCTCGCCCCACCCGACGGCGAGGTCGTTCTCGGTGGGGGCGCGCCATGCGTCGAACCCTGCGTGCTGGATCCGGAGCCCGGACAGGCCGGTCAGGGTCCCGTCCGGGCCGAACTCGGCGGTTCCGAGCCGGATCGAGCGCGGCTCGATCCGGGCCGTTCTACCGGCGAGTCGCGCCGAACGGCCGGACCGGACGATCCGTTCCCCCAGCCCGAGCACGTGGCCGGCTGCGGCCCAGGGCCGGTCCGAGTGGGTGACTGCCCGCACCTGGACGACGAGTTCGGCGTCCCGCGCAGCTTCGGGCAGGAACTGCTCCACTTCGCCCAGGCCGACCACGGCCTCGCCACCGGGAGGGAGGACGGGCACAGCCAGGCTGCCTGCGGCGACCTCGGTGCCGTCGGCGAGCAGCCGCCAGCCGAAACCGGTGTCCGCGGTGTCCCGCCACAGGTACCGGCTGCGAATCCTGGCCGCGCCGTCGCTCACCTCGATCCGCAGGGGGGCGTTCACCGCTGCGAGTTCGACCAGCCCGGGGGAGGGCGTGCGATCGGGGAAGCACAACCCGTCGATCACAAAGGACCCGTCGTGCACCACCTCGCCGAAGTCGCCGCCGTACCGGAAACCGGTCGAGCCCTCGACCTCCAGCCCGTGGTCGATCCACTCCCACACGAAGCCGCCCTGGCAGCGTTCGTACCGCTCGAACAACTCGTCGTAGCGGGCCAGGCCGCCGGGGCCGTTGCCCATGGCGTGGGCGTACTCGCACAGGACGAACGGCATCGCGCGGCGGCGCGCGTCCTCCTCCGGGTCGGCCAGCGCAGGCTCGCGACGCTGCCCGATCAGCTCGACCTCCGCCGGCGCGGCGTACATCCGCGAGTAGACGTCCGTGCTCCGGCAGCTCTGGTCGCCCTCGTAGTGGACCGGCCGGTCGTCGCGACCGTGCAGCCACCGCGCCATCGCCTCCAGGTTCGGGCCGACGCCGGCCTCGTTCCCGAGCGACCACATCACCACACAGGGATGGTTCTTGTCCCGCTCGACCATGCGGGCCACTCGCTCCCGCAGCGGCTCGAGCCAGCGGGGATCGGCGCTGGGATTGCCCTCCCAGCCGATCAGTTCGAACCCGTGGGTCTCCAGGTCGCACTCGTCCACGACCAGCAGGCCGTACTCGTCGCACAGGTCGAGGAAGTTCGGATGCGGCGGGTAGTGGCTGGTGCGCACCGCGTTCAGGTGGTGGCGCTTCATGGCGAGCACGTCGGCACGCATCACGTCGCGGCTCACAGCGCGGCCACGGCGGGAGTCGAACTCGTGGCGGTTGACGCCGCGGAACTGCACCCGGGAACCGTTGAGCAGCAGCAGCCCGTCGCGGATCTCGACCCGCCGGAACCCGACCCGCACCTCGACGGTCTCGCTCGCGCTGACCACCCGCGCCCGGTACAGCCGGGGCGTCTCCGCCGACCACGGCTCGACCCGGCCTGCGGCGATCGTGAGCGGGTCCGGGCCGATGTCTGCGAGTACGCCGAGTTCGGGGATCTCGAGCCGGGCGGGCCGGTCGTCGCCGCCCGGGCTGCGCCGCACCCGGGCCCGCAGGCTGCCGGCACCGGTGCCCGCGTCGTAGTCGCCGACCAGCTCGACGTCCTCGATCCCGCCGGAGGGGCGGTGCCGGAGGCTGACCTCCCGGAACAGTCCGGACAACCACCACTGGTCCTGATCCTCGACGTAGCTTCCGGTCGACCACTGCGGGACGCGGATCGCGATCAGGTTCTGCCCGGTCCGGAGCTGGTCGGTGACGTCGAACTCGACCGGCAGCCGGGAGCCGGTGTGCTCGCCGACCGGGGTGCCGTTCACCGCCACCACAGCAGCCGAGTCGGCGCCCTCCAGCCGGAGGTACCAGCGCCCGGGGGGCGCCGACGGCAGGTCGAGGGTCCGCCGGTAGTCGCCGGTCGGGTTGTCCGCAGGGGGACGGGGCACGTCGATCGGGAACGGGTAGCGGACGTTGGTGTAGGCGGGTGCGCCCCAGCCCTGCAGCTGCCAGTGGCCCGGCACGGAGATCCGGTCCCACCCGGTTCCGGGGTCGGACCAGTCGGGGGCGGTGTCGGGCCTCCCGGACAGCCGGAACGCCCACTCCCCGCTCAGGTCGACCTGGGCAGCGTCGCTGCCGAGGGACGCCCGCGGTGGCACGGCGCCGCGCGTGACCGGCACGAGCGCACCTTCGGCGGCGGTGTACGGGCCGCTCACTTCCCCGGCACCTCCTCGACCAGCAGAAGCCAGGACGTCGCGCCCGAGGTCCGGCGCAGGGTGATCCCGTCGGCGCCGAGCGCCGTGCCCGTCCCGGTGGGCGTGGCCAGGTCCTGCGAGTCCGCGCCGGGTCCGAGCAGGCTCACCCGGTAGACCGAATCCGGCGCCAGCCCGAGGGGCCGGACGACGGTCTCCTGCGGCGCACCGTCGAGGGCGATCGCCATCACCACGTGGCTGGAGCCGGCGGAGAGCTGGAACGCGGGCCACCGTTCGCCGGCACCGTCGCGGCGGGGCTGCGCGGTGAGCGCCCGGATCACGCCGTGGTCCCGCAGGAGTGGCGCGACGTGGCGCCGGTAGACCTCGGCGTGGTCGCGCACGCGCTGCCGCTGAGCGGGCGAGAGCTCCACCAGCTTCAGCGACAGGGCGAAGCGGTGCAGCATCACGGCGCGCAGGGAGGCGTCGAAGGCGTCCAGCGAGAGCGTCTTCGGGTCGAGCTGCTGGCGCGGGTGGGTGGTGCGCCACTGCGACTCGCTGAAGTGGAAGATGCTCGCGGCCGGCAGCATCTTGCTCACGCCCCAGAGCAGCTGGAGCTGGAACTCGGTCCAGTCGGGGTCGGAGAGGAAGCCGCAGTGCACGTGGCCCAGCAGGCCCAGGTCGAGCCGCAGCCCGCCGGAGGAGCAGTCCTCGACGACCAGCTGGGGGTGCCGCGCCCGCAACTGGTCGAGCACCTCGTAGAGCCCGCAGTAGTGCTCGTAGAGCCCGTCGCCGGCCTCGTGGCCGTGGTCGGTGCGGGAGCATCCGGGGCCGGGATCGAGGTTGAAGTCGACCTTGAGCCAGCGTGCGCCGGTGCGTGTGACCAGCCCGTCGAGGGTGTCCAGGACATGGGCGCGACCTACCGGCGAGCCCATGCAGACATAACCCAGCCAGCCCGGATCATCCTCGCGGGCGCCGTGGAACTCCGGATCGTCGTCGCGGCGGGCGACCAGCTCGGGGTGCCGCGCAGCCACCAGGGCGTCGTCCCCGATCGCCTCCACCTCGCACCAGACGCCGAAGGCGACACCCGCCTCCCTGGTTGCCGTGGCCAGTCCTGCCGCCCCGCGAGGGAACCGGACGGTGTTCTCCTCGGCCCAGTCCCCGCGCACCTGCCACCAGAACGATCCCGCGTCCGCGCCGCCGAACCAGCCGGCGTCGAGGACGGCGAGGTCGTAGCCGAGGTCGCGGGCCACGTCGGCGTTGGCGAGGAAGGTGGCCTCGTCGATCTCCTGGTCCTCATAGGGCCACCAGTGGTTCCAGGTGAGCGGGACGTCGGGGGTCCGCGGAGTCACCCAGCGTGACGCTGCGGACGCGAGTCCCGCGGTCGCGGCGTCCGCGGTGTCGGCCTCGGCGACGTAGACGCTCGGCGCGCGGAACGCCCGACCGGGGCGCACGGTACGGGCGAAGGCCCAGGGGCTGATCCCTGCCCGCACGACCAGCCCGTCCGGGACGGGCTCGACGTCGATGCGCCAGTTCCCGCTCCAGGCCGGACTGACCACGACCGCGTGGCCGTCCTGACGGGTCAGGCAGAGCCAGGGGTGCATCCCCTTCGACGACCGGCCGGTGCGGATGCCGAGGTGCAGCGGTGCGGTCACCACCTCCTGCTGGGGGGTGAACTCGTCGCCCCAGTCGGAGGTGAACCAGCGCGCGGTCCATTCGCCCTCACCCAGCCACACCTCGACGGTGGGCAGGTCGGTGACGACGAGTTCCCCGTCCGCACGCGAGGCGGTCAGGTCGCAGCGGGTCACGACCGCGTACGGGTTGGACAGGTCCTGGTGTTCGGGATGCAGGTCGAGCCCGGCGACGGCGGGCACTCTCAGGTCGGCCAGGGTCATGGTCTTTCCTCCTCGGAGCAGAAGATCTCGAGCCGGTCCGGGACGTCGTCCGGTGCGAAGTGCACCGGCCCGGCGTCGAGGCTTCGGCCGTCGGCGACCACGCGGGTGATCCGCGAGCCGGAGCCGTGCAGGAGCAGGGTGAGCTGCGCGCCACGCCAGGGCAGCCCGATCAGCTCGACCGCTCCGGTGCCGGGCGGGAGGCAGGGCTGGACGTGCAGCCCGTCCACCTCCGGTCGCAGGCCGGCGAGGCCGTGGAGCACCGTGCCGAGCAGGGTCGTCGCCGACCAGGTCTGGTCCGGCTCGGAGCGCCAGTCCCGCCCGGCCTGCCAGCCGCCGTCCGGCACGCCCGTGACCGGGTGGTACACCTCGTAGAAGTCGTGCCCGCTGTCCTCGAACAGTTGGGCGAGCAGGTCGAGTTCGATCCCGAACGCGGCCGCGTCGCCCGTTCCCGCCACTGCCTGTGCCCACACCCCCATGATCATCGGCCATAGCGCGGCGCCGTGACGAGCGAACCGGCCGGGCGCGAGCCCTGGGAACGCTGGCCATACCGCGCTGAGCCCGCGAGGTGCCCGCTGGACGCCGCGGACGATGCTGCGGGCCCGGATCGGGTCGGCCACCCCGGCGAGCACGGCGAGCGCGATCCCGAGACCCTCCTGGGACTCGTCCAGCCGGCCCCGGTCGCGCAGGTAGCCCAGCCGGTCCGATCCGGGAATGGTGAAGCCTTCGCGCACCCGCGCGGCCAGCGCGTCCGCACGGTGCCGCCACGGGGTCGGGTCGGCGCCGGTGAGCTCTGCCAGATCGCCGGTGGCCCGCATCGCGAGTACGAAGAGGGCATTCGTGGACAGGCACGAGATCGCGTGCGTGGCGGGGTGGTCCAGGACGAACGAGTCGAGGCTGCGCGCGGGGTCGTGCAGCGCGGGCGGGTAGGCGCTGATCCCGTCCGCCATCACCGCCGGCCCGCGGTACAGGCCGCTGTGCGGGTCGAGGCAGCGTTCGTCGAGCCTGGCCAGGGTCGCGGTGGACACCCCGAGGCTCCAACGCGCCCAGTCGAGGTCCCCTGTGGTCAGGGCGAGCTGGCGGGCGCCGAGGGTCCAGATCACCTGGTCCCACCACTGGTCGTCCCAGACCACCGCGGAGCCGTCCGCCTCGCAGACCATCCGGAGGGTGTCCGCGCTCACGCGGGGGGCCAGCCAGCATCCGGCCTGCCAGGTGTTGATCGCGGCGTCCCGCGTCCACGGGTCCGGGTACCCACCACCGGCGCGCAGGTACTGCGCGGGCTCGCCCGCGCGGCGGCCGGCGACGACGTTGCGGGCGAGGCAGGACTGCGCCGCGTCGACCAGCCGGGCGAGCCTCCGGGCCAGCGGGCTGCTGCCCTGCACCCGGAAGGACCCCGGGACGGTCATGGTCGCCGGACCTCCCGGAACCGGAGGGTGAGGATCTCGAAGGGTCGCAGCTCCAGGCGCACCGCCCCCTCGGGGGTGGTCGGCGCAGGGCCGGGGTCGAGCGGACGCTCGAGCAGGTCGGTGCGCTCGACCCGGGCGTAGCCGAAGCTGGGCCACAGCAGGGTTGCCACCCGGGAGCCGTGCGCCTCGTAGAGCCGCAGCACCACGTCGCCGCTGCCGTCCTCGGCGAGCTTGACCGCCTCCACGATCACCGCCTCGGAGTCCACGCCGACCAGCGGGGCGACCGGCGCCCCCCCGGTGAGTTCGCGCACGGGCTGGTTCAGCCGCTGGCCGGCGTGGATCGCGGCGGTGATGTCGGCCCCGCAGACGGCGCTCACCGCGAGCCGGTGCCGACCCTGGTCGGTGTCGGGGTCGGGGAATTGCGGCCCGCGCAGCAGGGACAGGCGGATCGTGGTGCCCGGCGCGCGCTCTCCGGGGTGGTCGCGCCGGATGTCGTGGCCGTAGGTCGAGTCGTTGGCGACGGCGAAGCCGAAGTCGGGTTCGGCGACCTGCACCCAGCGGTGCGCGACGGTCTCGTAGCGGGCCACGTCCCAGGAGGTGTTCACGAAGGTCGGCCGGTGGATGTGGCCGAACTGGATCTCGGAGGCGGCCCGATCGGTGAAGACGCTGGTTGGGAAGGCGAGCTTGAGCAGGGTGCGCTGCTCGTGCCAGTCGACGTCGAAGTCGAAGTCGATCGCCGCGGACCCCGCGGTGAAGCGGACACGCTGGGTGATCGTACTGTCCCGCGGGGTGCGGATGACCTCGATGGTGACGGCCTGCGGGGCCTGTTCGACCAGGCGGACCGAGTCTGCCTCGACGAGGTCCTCGACGATCCGTCCGATGTGGCCGTCGATGTCCCAGGCCTCGTACATGGACGGGCGGTCGTTGTGGAGCTGGAGCAGCCCGAGCCGGCGGCCCTCTGCGACGACCTCCCTGCCGGTGCCGAGGTGGACGACCGAGGGGATCAGGCCGTCGGCGTCCACGCGGACCCGGATCGCGCCGGTGTCGACCACCCAGCCCTGCGCGTCCTCGGTGACCTCCACCGCGCCCTGGGCCGGAACCGGCGGGCGGACGGCGAAGGCGTCCACGCCGGACAGGGCCACCGGCGCAGCGTTCGCGACCAGGCGGGTGTTGCCGGGGCCGGACAGGGCGGACAGGGAGCGTTCGATGATGCCCTCGAGGGTGCGTGCGACCCGGGCGTAGTTGGCCTCGGCCTCCCGGTGCACCCAGGCGATCGAGGATCCGGGGAGGATGTCGTGGAACTGCTGCAGCAGCACGGTCTCCCAGGCCTGCTGAAGCTCGGCGGCCGGGTAGGCGGCGCCGACCCGGACGGCGGCCGTGGTGGCCCACAGCTCCGCCGCGCGGAGGAGGTGTTCGCTGCGCCGGTTGCCCTGCTTGGTGCGCAGCTGGGAGGTGTAGGTGCCGCGGTGGGTCTCCAGGTACATCTCCCCGGACCAGGTGTGCGGGTGGTCCAGTTCGGCCTGCGCCTGGGTGAAGAACTCGTTGACCGTACCGATCCGGACCCGGGGGGAGCCCTCGAGGTCGGCGGTGCGGTGGGCCTTGGCCACCATCTCCCGGGTCGGCCCGCCACCGCCGTCGCCGTAGCCGAACGGGACCAGCGAGGTGTTCCCGTGGCCCTGTTCGGCGTACTGCCGCTCGGCCTTGGCGAGTTCGAAGGCCGCGAGCCGGGAGTTGTAGGTGTCGGCCGGGGGCAGGTGGGTGAAGATCCGGGTGCCGTCGATGCCCTCCCACCAGAAGGTGTGGTGGGGCAGCGCGTTGGTCTCGTTCCACGACATCTTCTGGGTGAGGAACCAGCGTGCGCCGGCCGCGACGGCGACCTGGGGGAGGGCGCCGGAGTACCCGAAGGAGTCGGGCAGCCACACGTCGAGCGGCTCGTAGCCGAACTCGCGAAGGAAGAAGCCCTTGCCGAGGACGAACTGCCGGGCCAGGGCCTCCGACCCCGGCATGTTCGTGTCCGACTCCACCCACATGCCGCCGACCGGGACGAAGCGGCCCTCGGACACCTTCGCCTTCAGCCGTTCCCACAGCTCGGGGTAGTGCTGTTTGATCCAGGCGTACTGCTGGGCCGACGAGCAGGAGAAGACCAGGTCGGGGTGCTCCTCGGTGAGGGCGATCACGTTGGCGAAGGTGCGTGCGCACTTGCGCACGGTCTCCCGCACCGGCCACAGCCACGCCGAGTCGATGTGGGCGTGGCCGGTGGCCACGATCCGGTGGGCGCTGGCGTGGGCAGGGCTGGCCAGCACGCCGGCCAGCCGTTGGCGGGCCCGGGCCGCGGTGCCCGGCACGTCCCGGGGATCGACGGCGTCCATCGCCGCGTTCAGCGCGACCACGATCTCGGCACGGCGCGGGAGGTCCCCGGGCAGTTCCTCGACCAGCCCGGAGAGCACCTCGATGTCCTGGTGCAGCTCCCAGACCTCGAGGTTGCGCTGGGCGAGCTCGAAGCGGCGCAGCTGGTAGAGGGGCGCGTCCGGGACGGTGGCCTTGCTGCTGAACGGGGTGGGGTGCCAGGAGCCGCCGACGGCGACCTCAGGGTTGGCGGCCGCTTCGAGGTAGAAGTCGATCGCGGCCGGGTTCTCCACGGGCAAGTAGCGGTTGAACGGCTCGATGGCCTTGATGATGCTGCCGTCCGGCCGGAACGCGAGACCCTCGGCCTGGCTGCCGTCGAGTTCCTTGCGGAACCCGAGGTCGACGACGATCTCGTAGGTCGAGTCCGCGGCGATCCACTCCTCGGGCACCTGGCCGGTGACGTGGAACCAGAGCGTGCTCCAGCCCTTGCCCCAGGTCGAACCGACCGTGAACGGCCGATAGGACTGGTGGACGGCCTCGCGGAACGGCACCGGCTCGTCGGGCACCTCCCAGGCCTCGATCCGAAGGGGGTGGGTCGCCGCGTAGAGGTGGGGGACGACGAGCTCCTCGAGGAATCGTCCCAAGCGTCCGCGATACAGCCATTCGTTGTCGCGCACCGAAGCTCCTTTGCCTGCCAAGGGTGTTGAAACATCTTCGTCAAATTGAAAGACTTAGTCAATGGCGGCCCGAGCCTCCTCTGGCGTCGGCGCCCGGTCGGGAGGAGTGCGCATGGCCGGTTCCACCGTCGAGGGCTGGGTCCGGGTCGAGACCGGATGGTCGTGGTCCGGGCTGACGGCCGTGGTGCTGTGCAGCGATCGGCTCCAGGTGGTCGTCCTGCCCGAGTTGGGCGGTCGCGTCTGGCAGATCACCGATCAGCTGAGCGGGCGGCGATTGCTCTGGCACCACCCGCGACTGCGACCGGCGCCGGTCGCGTTCGGTGCGGGCTACGACGACCACTTCATCGGCGGCTGGGACGAGCTGTTCCCCAACGACGTCCCCGAGGAACTGGCGGGCGAGGCCTTCCCCGACCACGGCGAGGGCTGGTCGGAGCGATGGGAGTGGGAGGTGCTGCCGGGCGCGGACGCGGCCGTCCGGCTCTGGCTGGACACCCGGATCTCGGCCAGCCGGCTCGTCCGCACGATCCGCCTGGCGCCCGGCGCGGACGCGATCGAGGTGGGCGTGGAGGTGACCAACGGGTCCGGGAGGAGCCTGCCGATGATGCACAAGCAACACCTTGCCGTCCCGCTGCGCGCCGGGTCGCGGATCGACCTGCCCGGCTCGCAGGTCGAGATCGGCGACTTCGGCCGGCCCCGGTGGGGCGCGGCCGGTGATCGCTTCGCCTGGCCCGGGCCGAGCGCCGGGGACGGCGCCGACTTCTCCGCCCCGGCGCCGGACGGCACCGCGGAACTGCTCTTCGCCGGCGGACTCGAGGCCGGTTGGTGCGCCTGCACCGACGCTGACGGCGTCGGAATCGGGCTGTCCTTCGACCCGGCCGTCTACCCCGCGTGCTGGACCTTCGGCTCGTGGCACGGCTGGCGTGGTCTCGACGTGGCCGTGCTCGAACCCTGTACCGGGGTCGGGCTGTCGGTCGCGGCCGGCCAGGCGGACGGACGGCACCGCGCCCTCGCTCCCGGCGAAACCCTGCGGACCACGGTCAGCGCCGTGGTCTACCGAGGGCTGAGCCGGATCGAGCGGATCAGCGGGCACGGCCGTGACTGCGTGGTGAAGGGAGTTCCGCTGTGATCATCGAGTCGGTGGATGTGTTCGCGTTCGCGCTGCCCCACGTCCGCGACATCGGCGACGGCAGCCAGGACATGGTGCTGGTGAGGGTCCGCGCAGGTGGCCATACCGGCTGGGGCGAGTGTGAGGCGGCCCCGCTGCCCACCCTCGCCACCATGATCGCCCCGATGTCGCACTCGGCCTGCCACGGCGTCCTGGATTCCGTGCTCGGCCACCCCCTGGACGACGTCGCCGACATCGCGCGGCTCTCCCGGCGGGTCGCCGAGCGCGGTCTCGACCTGCTCCAGACGCCGCACGCCTGGTCGGGGGTGGAGATCGCCCTGTGGGACCTGCTGGGGAAGGCGAGAAGCGAGCCCGCCTGGGTGCTGCGCGGCGCGGCGGCGAACAACGCCCGCCGTCCCTACGCCTCGCAGTTGTTCGGTGACGATCCCCAGACCACGCTGGAGCGCGCCCGCGGCGTGGCCGCTGCGGGCTTCCGGGCCGCCAAGTTCGGGTGGGGGCCCTACGGCCGGGGCAGTGTGGCCGAGGACGCCGAACAGGTCGCCGCGGCACGAGAGGGGCTCGGGCCCCAGATCGACCTGCTCGTGGACGCGGGCACCGTCTGGGACGACGATGTCGACGCCGCCGCGGCCCGGCTGCCCGCGCTGGAGCGGGCGGGCGTGGTCTGGCTGGAGGAGCCCTTCGTCGGAGGCGCGGTCTGGGCCTACGCCGCTCTGGCCCGACGCTCGAACCGGGTCCGCCTCGCCGGGGGAGAGGGGGCGCACAACGCCCACGTCGCCCGCCAGCTGATCGACCACGGCGGGCTTGGCTTCGTGCAGATCGACACCGGACGGATCGGGGGCATCGGGGCGGCCAGCCAGGTGGCCGGCTACGCCTCCTCCCGGGGCGTGACGTTCGTGAACCACACCTTCACCTCCCATCTCGCCCTCGCCGCGTCGCTGGTTCCCTACGCCGACCATCCGGCGGGCCTGTTGTGCGAGTTCCCGGTGTCGGCCAGCCCCCTTGCCGAGGGGGTGACCCGCATCCCCCTGACCCTCGACCGGGAGGGGATGCTCAGGCTCCCGGACGGTCCCGGACTCGGCCTGGACCTCGACCTGGACGCGGTCCGGCCCTATCTGCAGGAGGTGGAGATCGTGGTGAACGGGCAATGCCTCTACCGCACGCCGGAGTTGGCCCAGTGAGCGCGCTGGCCGGCCGTCGCGCGGTCGTCACCGGCGCGAGCAACGGGATCGGGAGGGCCGCGGCCCTTGCCCTGCTCCGCGAGGGCGCCCACGTGACCGGCGTCGACATCGAGCCGGGTCGGGACGAGTTCCCGGTGGTCGGGCTCGACCTCGCCGACCTCGATGCGGTCGCCGCGTTCGGAGCCGGGCACGCCGCGGAGACCGACATCCTGGTGAACGCCGCGGGGATGTACGCGACCACTCCGGTGCGCGACTTCGACCCGGCGCTCTACCACCAGCTGCTCGCGATCGACCTGCACGCACCCGTCCTGCTGATCCGGGCGCTGGGCGCCGGAATGGCCGCGCGGGGGTGGGGACGGATCGTCACGATCAGCAGCGTGCACTCCGGGGTCGGTGAGCCGGGCGCGCTGGCCTACGACATCGCCAAGGCGGGCCTGGACGCGGCAACGAGGGTGGCGGCGATCGAGCTCGCGCCGCACGGCGTCCTGGTCAATGCCGTCGCCCCCGGGTTCGTCGCCACCCGGATGTCGCTCGTCGACGGGGTCGACGAGCTCACCAGCCCGGAGTTCCGCACCGTCTACCTCGACCACGGACGGCTTCCGCTGGGCCGCGCGGCGGAGGCTGCCGAGATCGCGGAGCTGGTGGCGTGGCTGGCCGGCCCGGCCAACACCTACCTCACCGGCCAGTCGGTCCGCATCGACGGCGGGCTGACCGTCCGGTTGTGACCAGGGGCGAGGTCTCGGGAAGGTCACGATTGCCCGGGGGTCTTGACCCCCCGGGGATCCTGACGGATGATTGCCTTTAATCAGTTCAGTGGATTTAGTACCAGGTCAGAGGAGCTCTGGTGGTAACCACCTCAACATCCCCGGTCGCACCGGCGAAGCCCCGGGCGCGGCGGCACCGCCTGAGCGGTCTGCGGCGACGTGAGGCCTTGTGGTGCTACATATTCATGGCGCCGGCGATCCTCGGAGTACTGCTCTTCTCGATCGGTCCGATGATCGCTTCGCTCTGGCTGAGCCTCACCTCCTACGACATGCTGTCGGCGCCGGAGTTCGTTGGAGTCGCCAACTATGTCAAGTTGATGGGCGACAAGCTCTTCCTGAAGTCGCTGTCAGTCACCCTGCTGTACGCCGTTGTCGTGGTTCCCGGCACCATGCTCGCCGGCCTGGTGGTGGCGATCCTGCTGAACGCGAAGATCCCGACGATGGGCTTCTTCCGCTCGGCCTACTACCTGCCCTCCGTCATCGGAGGCGTCGCCGTCGCCCGGGTGTGGGCCATGCTCTACAACACCGACCACGGCCTGTTCAACCTCATCCTCGGCCTGTTCGGGATCGATGGCCCCGGCTGGCTCACCGACGAGAACTGGGCGATCTGGTCCCTGATCTTCATGGGGATCTGGGGCTTCGGCGGCACCATGCTGATCTACCTCGCCGGCCTCCAGAGCATCCCGAAGGAGCTCTACGAGGCGGCGGACGTGGACGGGGCCAGCAAGTTCAAGCAGCACCTGTTCATCACCGTGCCGATGCTCTCCGGCGTCACGTTCTTCAACCTGGTGATGGGCATCATCGGCGCCCTGCAGGTGTTCGCCGAACCGTTCGTGCTGACCGGGGGCCGGCCGAACAACTCCACCCTCCTGCTGCCGCTCTACCTCTACCGGGTGGCGTTCGACTACCTCGAGATGGGTTACGCCTCCGCGATCGCGTGGGTCGTCTTCGCGATCACCATCGTGCTGACCGCCCTGGTGTTCCGTTCCCTGCCCCTGTGGGTGCACACCGAAGTAGGGGAGGACTGATGGCGGCGGAAGACCGCTCCGGCGGTGTGCGGCTGAGCCGCAGGGAGATCGCCGTCCGGGTGATCGTGCTCAGCCTGGGTGCGGTGGTCGTGCTGATGCCGGTCTTCTGGACGGTGCTCACCTCCCTGAAGACCGCGGAGCAGACCCTGGCGATCCCCCCGGTGTGGTTCTTCGATCCGCAGTGGAGCAACTACGCCGAGGTGCTGCGGATCGTCCCGTTCCAGAACTACGCGCTGAACACCGCGACCGTGGTCGCCGGCGTGGTCCTGGGCACACTGCTCAGCTGCTCCTTCAGCGCCTACGGGTTCGCACGCCTGCGTGCCCCGGGGCGGAACACGATCTTCGGCGTGCTGATGGCCACGATGATGCTTCCCTCGACGGTCACCCTCGTGCCCACCTACATCGTGTTCAACAAGATCGGCTGGCTGAACACCTTCCTGCCGCTGATCGTGCCGGCCTTCTTCGGCTCGGCGTTCTTCATCTTCATGTTCCGCCAGTTCTACCTCTCCCTGCCCAAGGAACTGGAGGAGGCGGCCCGGATCGACGGCGCGGGCTACTTCCGGATCTGGTGGAGCATCTTCCTGCCGTTGAGCATGCCGGTCATCGCGACGGTCACGGTGTTCACCTTCGTGGGCGCGTACAACGACTTCTTCGGACCCCTGATCTACCTGACCGACGAATCGAAGTGGACGATCTCGGTCGCCCTGTCGAGCTTCGGCGGCAGCCCCAAGATCGGTCCCCAGCTGCACATGCTCACCGCCGCGACGATGATCGCCGCGGCCCCGTCGATCATCGTCTTCCTGCTCGCCCAGCGTTACTACGTCAACGGCATCTCCGTATCAGGCATCAACAAGTGATCAATCGAGAAAGGACTCGAATGAACCCAGCTCTCCTGTCCCGTCGGACCCTGCTCGGTGGTGCGGTGGCCGGCACGGCGCTCGCGCTCGCGGGCTGCGGCACCGGTAACACCCAGAGCGCGTCGGTACCCGCGCCCACGTCCACGGAGGTCGTGGGCAACTCCGAGGTCACCGTCTACGCCTGGACCAACGGCACCACGATCGACCAGAACTTCAAGGCCAGCGTCGACGCCTTCAACAAGGAGTTCTCGGGCAAGTTCACCGCGAAGATCAACTTCCTGCCCTACGACCAGTACTGGCAGAAGATCCAGCTGCAGTACGCGGCGAACCAGCCCTTTGACATGTACTACTGGGACGTGCAGGCCTACGCCCACTACAAGAAGGGCCTGCTGGCCAACCTCGAGGGAGTCGTCTCGGCGACCGAACTGGCCGATTCGTCGAAGTACCCCGTGGAGCTGTTCAACCCGTGGCGGTTCGACGGCACCAATATCTACGGCATCCCCGAGAACATCCAGTCGATGTCGCTGTTCTACAACAAGGCGCACTTCGACGACGCGGGCATCTCCTACCCGGACGCGACCTGGACCTGGGACAAGGTGCAGGAGGCGGCCGCCGAGCTGACCAGGAAGAGCGGCAACAAGGTTGAGCGGTGGGGCCTGGACATCGGCGACCTGGGTGTCTGGTGGGGCCTGCAGACCCTGGCCTGGGCCGCCGGCTCGGCGTTCTTCGACAAGCCGCTCGAACCGACCGCGTTCACGATGACCGACCCGCGGGTGGTCGAGGCGCTCAAGTTCGTGCAGGACCTGATGTGGGCCAAGCACATCGCGCCCCGTCCGGACGAGCGGGACGCGGCCAGCCAGGCCGGCGGCTTCGCCGGTGGCATGGTCTCGATGATGCCCGGCGGCACCTGGAACATCACCTCCTACCAGCAGATGAAGGACGGCTGGGACATGGCCCCCCTGCCGCTCTACCAGGGCAGGAGCGTGATGCCCTACTGGCTCGGCGGCTGGGTGATCCCGCAGAAGTCGGCGGCGCTCTCCGCCGCGGAGGCGTTCGCGCTGTGGCGGGCGACGAAGTTCCAGGACCAGATGGCTGCCGACCACGACTGGATCCCGATCCAGAACGCGGCCCGGGAGTCCGATGCGATGCTCAGCGGGATGCCGGACGGGTTCAAGGCGGCCATGGCCGCGCTGCCGTCCGCGCAGATCGGTGACCTGTACACGGCCAACAGCCAGAAGATCCTGAACGAGGTCTACGGGCCGGCGTTCGATGAGCTGTTCCGTAACAAGCTCTCGCCGCAGGACGCCGCGAACCAGATCCAGGAACAGGCGACTGCCCTGCTCTGATCCCGTCCGACCGGCCCGGGCGCTGCGTGCGCCCGGGCCGGCCCCTGCTCCCGCGCAGCGAGGTGAGCCCGTTGTCCGCGTCCGTTGCTCCGCCGGCCCCCGTCCCGCCGCGGAACCGCTCCAGCCGATCCTCAGCGGCGGACTGGTGGTCCTGCGGGCCCCCGTCCAGGTGTGGTCCCGACCGGGCGGCTCGCTGGGTGAGCACCCGATCGACGGCATCCATCTGGGTGATGTGCGGCACATCCGGGCCATTGGCCTGCAGGTCGGGGACTCGTCGGTGGAGACCGTGTCCACCGACCAGGTCCCGGTCGGGACGGTCATCTTCCAGGCCGTCCTGCGCGGGTTGGACGACGCCACCCCCGATCCGGGCGTCCGGCTGACCAGGACCCGCACGCTCAGGAGACCCGGCTGACCGAGAACACCTTCGTGACCGTCCAGACGGTCACCGTCGACGACTGCGGCGGGTTGGCCGTGTTCTGCCGGGTTGCCAGGGAGACATCGACCAGCGCGACCACCTCGTAGAGCTGCTCGCTGCTGCCCTCCTGGCGCATTCCGGGCTCCGCCGCGAAGACCTGGTCCATGCCCTCGACGCAGGGCCGGCCGGGCTGGTCCTCGGCGAACCAGCTGCAGAAGCCGCCCACCAGGGGGACGGCGCGGGTGCGGAAGGTGACCGCTCCCTCGGTGTCCGGAGCCGGTGCGGGCGCGCAGGCCGGCAGCAGGAGCAGGGCGAGCAGCATCGCGGCGAGCCGGGTGGTCCACACTGTCACAGGTCCTCCTCTGTTCAGGCTCGCGTGCCGAGCGTGTAGGCGTGGCCGGCGGTTCCGGGCTGCTCGAGGCAGTCGAGGATGAACCCGGCCACGTCGGCGCGCGCGATGGTGGGGGCGAACCCGCCGGGACCCTCCAGGGCCAGCACCTGGCCGGTGGCCGGCTTGTCGGTGAGACCGCCGGGACGGACGATCGTCCAGGGCAGCCCCGACTCGCGCACGAGTCGCTCCTGTTCGTCGTGGTCGGCCAGCGCCCTGCGCAGCACCATCGAGGTGAGCAGCCGCATGGGCGCGGGCAGGTGGGCCGCGGAGTCGCCCACGCCCAGGGAGGAGTGCACCACCACCCGTCCGATGCTGCCCGGCGGTGCCGCCTCCAGCAACGCAGCGGTGACCGCGGCGCGGTTCCGGTCGGTGCCGGGCGACCCGCCGATCGCCAGGACGACGGCGTCCGCCGCCGCGCCGAGCGCGCGCCCGACCACCGCCGGATCGGTGGCGTCCCCGCGGACGTCGGTGATTCCCGGCAGCCCGGTGCCGCGCCGGGACAGCGCGACCACGTCATGGCCCCGCTGCACGGCCTGCTCCACCACCTGCCGTCCGGTTCCCGAACTGGCACCGATCACCACGACGCGCATGTGCTCATGATGCCCGGCGGTGTCGGCCGGGGGGAGGGGTACGCAGCATTGCCTACTGCGTCCCTGCAAGTTTGCAGTCGTGCAAATTTGCGCTAGCGTAGAGATGCGCTGTTGCAGGAATGACAGCGCTTTTCGTTGTAGGAGGAGATGTGGCAACCGCCACTGTCGAGCGCACGGCTCCGATAGAGACCACCCAGAGCCCGATCATGAGCCACCGGCAGATCATGTTCGTGATGTACGGGTTGATGGCCGGCATGTTCCTGAGCTCGCTGGACCAGACCATCGTCGGAACCGCGATCCGGACCATCGGCGACGACCTGAACGGCCTCGACCAGCAGGCGTGGGTGACCACCGCCTACCTGATCGCAGCCACCGTTACCACGCCCCTGTACGGCAAGTTGTCCGACCTGTTCGGACGGCGCCCGCTGTTCATCATCAGCATCAGCATCTTCGTTGCGGGTTCGTTCCTGTCCAGCTTCTCCACCTCGATGCTGATGCTCGCGGCGTTCCGCGCCTTCCAGGGCCTCGGCGCCGGCGGCCTGATGTCGCTGCCGCTCGCGATCATCGGCGACATGCTCGCTCCCCGGGAACGCGCGAAGTACCAGGGCTTCTTCCTGGCTACCTTCGGCATCGCGTCCGTGATCGGCCCGCTCGTCGGGGGCCTGTTCGCCGGAACCGAGACGATCCTCGGTATCGCCGGCTGGCGCTGGGTGTTCCTGGTCAACGTCCCGGTCGGCACCATCGCCCTGGTTGTCGTGTTCCTCTTCCTGCACCTGCCGCACATCCCGCACGACAAGCCGCGGATCGACTGGTGGGGTGCCGGCCTCGTCGTAGGCACGCTCGCCCCGATGCTGCTGGTCGCCGAGCAGGGACGCGAGTGGGGCTGGGCCTCGGTCGCATCTATCACCTGCTATGCGATCGGCGCGGTCGGACTGCTCGCCTTCATCCTCGTGGAGCGGGCGATGGGCTCGAGCGCGATCATCCCGTTGCGGCTGTTCAGCGCGAAGGGCTTCTCCCCGGCCATCGTGCTCAGCATCCTGATCGGTTTCGGGATGTTCGGAGCCATGCTCACCCTCCCGCTGTACCTGCAGATCGTGCTCGGGTTCAGCCCCACGCAGTCGGGCTTCGCAACCCTCCCGATGATGTTCGGCGTCATGCTCGCCTCGGTCGGCACCGGCCAGCTCGTGGCGCGCACCGGCAAGTACTCGGTGTTCCCCAAGACCGGCACCGCCACCACCGCGATCGGCTTCCTGATCCTCGCGTTCATGACCCTGGACAAGCCGTTCTGGTACATGGCGGTCGCGATGTTCATCATCGGCGCCGGTCTCGGCCAGCTGATGCAGACCCTCACCATGGCCGTCCAGGCCTCGGCCGAGGCCAAGGACATCGGCGTGGCCACCAGCTCGGCGACCTTCTTCCGCCAGATCGGTGGCACCCTCGGCACGGCCATCATGCTGTCGCTGCTGTTCAGCATCCTTCCGACCAACATCTCCAGCGCGATGACGGACGAGCGGACGACCTGGAACGCACTTGACGCCGCCCTCAACCCGAAGGTCGCCAACGACCCGGCGAACGCGGCGATCATGGAGAAGATGTGGACGCCGATCACCGACAAGATCAAGAGCACCGTGGACGACAACCTCGCCGACGCCACCAAAGAGGTGAAGAAGCAGGTCAAGGCGACCGTGAAGGCGAAGGTGACCGCAGCCGTCGCGAAGAAGGCGGCCCAGGGCACCGGCAAGATCGGCGACGGCATCTCGGCCCTGAGCTCCGGCCTGGCCCAGCTCAGCACCGGCACCGGCGCCTTCGTCGACGGTGTCGGCCAGATCGGTGACGGCGCGCAGGCGATCGCCACCGGGCTCAAGGGTGTCAGCAAGGGCGAGTCGGTGGCGGCCGACTACGCCAGGAGCGCGACCGACGCCTACGGCTCGCTCTCGGCGGCGATCCAGACCATGACCGGCGACCAGAAGGACTGCCTGGCCGGCGACCAGACCGCCTGCGACCAGCTGGACGGAGACAAGGGCAAGGTCGACGACGCGATGGCAGCGCTGCAGGGCGACGTGTACGCCACCAGCGGCATCCTCAACGGCACCGACCAGAACCCCAGCCTGGTGACCGCGCTGAAGAAGCTCGCGGCAGGCACCCAGCAGCTGGCCACCGGCGCGAAGACCGCGGCCAGCAAGGGCAGCGCGATCCCGACCGGTGCGGCCGCGGCTGCCGACGGCAGCCAGAAGCTGGCCGGGGGCGCCAGGAAGCTGTCCAAGGTGCAGAAGATCATCGACAAGGCCGTCAACAAGGCCCTGCCCGACGCCTACGACAAGGCATTGCAGCAGGTCGCGCTGGAGCGTGGCCTCAGCGTCAAGGACGGCCAGCTGGTCGTCGACTGGTCCGATCCGGTGCAGCGCTGGGCGATGGTGGACGAGCTGGCACCCACGATGGCTCAGACGATCAGGAACGGCGACGCCAGCGACAGCAACGTGAACACCGACAGCAGCACCTCCGACACCTCGTTCCTCACCGGCGCAGACCCCCGGCTGACCAAGCCGTTCATGACCGGCTTCAACGACTCCGTCGTGACCATCTACTGGGTCGGGTTCGGCGTGATGCTGGTCGCGTTCGTGATCGCCTGCTTCTACCGGGTTCCGCCGCTGCGCACGCGCTCGGCCCTGCAGGAGAAGTCGGACCTGCAGGAGAGCGCCGCGCTGGAGGCGCTGGCATGAGCGGCGACGCGACCACCGAGCCGGCCTGCACCTCGCTGCGGGAGCGCAAGAAGACGGCCACGCGGAACGCGATCCACGAGACCGCACTGCGCCTGATCGCCGAGCGAGGGCCGAACGACGTGACTGTCGAGGAGATCTGCGCCGAGGTGGGAGTCTCGCCCCGGACGTTCTTCAACTACTACTCCAGCAAGGTCGCGGCCGCCTTCGACCTGCTCGTCGCCGAGATCAACGACGAGGAGCGCGACCGTTTCCTCGCCGCACCCGGCAGCCTAATCGGGGACGCCTGCGTACTCGTCGCCCGCAGCGTGAACCTGCCCGGGGACTACCCGCGCGTCAAGACGTTACTGCGTGATCGGCCCGAGCTCGCGATGGACTTCTGGACCCAGACCATCACGCGCCTGCGACCGCTGTACCGGCTGGTCGAGCAGCGCGTGGGCGACCAGCACCGGGCCAAGGTCGCCTTCGGGGTGATCCTTGGCGCGGTCAGCTCGGCCATGTCGAACGCCGAAGGCGCGACGGATTCGGCGATCGGCGAGCGGCTGCTCACCGAGATCCGGATCATGCGCGACCTGATCGCGGATGCCGCGCCCGAGCTGGGCTGAGCCGGCCCGGTTCTCCCTCGGCCTCAGCGTTCGGTGATTCGCGCCAGCGGAGCGTACGTGTCGGGCCGCCGGGTGGTCAGGAACGGGAACAGCTCCAGCCAGTCATCGCGCTGGGCGAGATCGAGGGACGCGACCAGCGCGACGTCGCCCGAACGCGGCGCCCGGACCAGCACCCGTCCGTACGGATCGCAGATGAACGATGAACCGTAGAAGCTGATCAGGCCCTCGTCGCCCCAGCGGTTGGGCACCACCATGAACAACCCGTTGGCGATCGCGTTGCCGATGATCGTCTGGCGCCACAACGGCTCGGTGTCGAAAGCGGGGTGGTCGGGCTCGGAGCCGATCGCGGTCGGGTAGGCGAGCACCTCCGCGCCGGCGAGGCTGTACGCGCGGGCGAGTTCGGGGAACCACTCGTCCCAGCAGGTCGGCAGGCCCACCCGCGCCGCGGACGGCGTCTCCAGCGTCGTCACCGGGTAGGCGTCCTCGGCCGGCCCGGGACGGAAGTAGTGGTCCTCGTAGTAGCCGGCCGTGACCGGGATGTGCAGCTTCCGCGTCCGCGCGAGCAGGTGGCCGTCGGGGGACACCAGGATCGCGGTGTTGAAGCCGCGCCCGTCCGGCCCGTCCGCGCGTTCGTAGAGCGAGGCGTGCACGATCACCCCGTTCGCCGCGGCGCAGCGGGCCGCGAACCGGAACGTCGGCCCGTCCTCGAGCGGTTCGGCGAGCGCCGCCGGCCGGGCGTCCGGCTTCACGTCGGCGGGGTAGCGCAGCAGGGTCAGTTCGGGCAGGAACACGACTTCGGCCCCCGCAGCGGCCGCGGAAGCGACGCCGTCGGCCAGCACCGCTGCGTGCTCGTCGGCGTCCGCGTGCCAGCGGGTCTGGACGAGGCCCACGACCAGCGGTGGACGGGCGCTCTCGCGCACGCGGGCGGGCGAGTCGAGCGGCTCCGCGACCATCGTGTCCATGGCGTCTCCTATCGGCCCGCGCGCGGCTGTTGCTGGGTGATGCAGTGGATGCCGCCGCCCCGGCTGAACAGCGGCCGGGCGTCGACGGACACGACCTCGCGTCCGGGGTAGGCGGCGGCAAGGATCTCGCGCGCCTCGGCGTCCGCCGGGTCATCGAACGCGCAGGCGACCACGACACCGTTGGCCACGTAGTGGTTCACGTAGCTGTAGTCGACGAACCCCTCCGCGTCGCGCAGGACACACGGGGCGGGCAGGCCCACCACCTCGAGGTTCGCACCCTCGAGCAGCCCGCGCAGCCGTGCGGTCACGGCGTGGTCGGGGTGGGCAGGGTCGCGCTGGTCGTGCAGCAGCACGGTGCCCGGCGCAGGGAAGGTGGCGACGATGTCCACGTGCCCCCGCGTGCCGTAGGTACGGGAGTCGCGGGTGAGCCCCTGCGGCAGCCAGATCACCCTGTGGGCGCCGACCGTCCGGGCCAGTTCGGCCTCGATGTCCGCCCTCGTCAGGCCCGGATTACGGAACGGGTCGAGCTGGACGGTCTGGGTGACCAGGAAAGTGCCGGCGCCGTCGGTGTGGATCCCGCCGCCCTCATTCACCAGGGGCGAGCCGATCCGGCGCGCCCCGGTGGCGGCGATCGCCACGGCGGCAGCGTGCTGGTCGGCGTCCCAGCGCGCCCAGTCCTGCTGCCCCCAGCCGTTGAACACCCAGTCCACCGCGCCGAGGGTGCCGTCGCCGTCCAGCACGAACGTGGGACCGGTGTCGCGGTACCAGGCGTCGTCGAGCGGGCACTCGTGGAGCTCGATGGCGTCGTTCAGCCGGCGGCGCGCCTCGGCGCGTCCGTGCGGCGTGACCAGCATCGACACCGGCTCGAACGCGGCGATCGCGTTCGCCACCGCAGCCCAGGTGCGCCACGCCTCTTCCGCGTCGCCGGGGCCGTCGCCGAGCGTGTACGGAGCCGACGGCCACGCCATCCAGGTGCGCTCGTGCGGCGCGGTCTCGGCCGGCATCACCCACGCGCTCATGGGCAGACTGTATTGGAGACCGCATCGGGCAGATGTCGTACCCACCCGATCTGGCGGCCGGTCCACGCCGAACGGCGACGCGCTGTGAACGGAAAGGGGACGGTTCCTTTCCCGTTCATGCGGAGGCGCGGACCACGTTCTCCAGCGGCTCGCCGGCGAGCAGGTGCTCGAGCTGGCGGCGGAGCAGCGCGGCGACCCTCGGGTAGGTGGCGTCGCTGTTGCCGCCCTGGTGGGCGGTGATCAGGGTGTTCGGCGCGTGCCACAGCGGATGGTCGGACGGCAGCGGCTCGGGATCGGTGACGTCGAGCGCGGCCCGGAGGCGGCCGGACCGCAGTTCGGCGAGCAGTGCGGCCTGGTCGACGATGCGTCCGCGGGCGACGTTGACCACCAGGGCACCGTCGGGCAGTGCCGCCAGCGCGGTCGCGTCCAGCAGGTGGTGGGTGGCGGGGGAGTGGGGCACGGCGAGCACCACGATGTCGGTGCGGCGCAGGAGCACCGGCAACTCGTCGACGCCGTGTACGCCGCGCCTCGCCGTGCGACCGACCAGGCTGATCTCCACCTCGAACGGACGCAGGCGTTCGACGATCGCCTCAGCCACCGACCCCGCACCCACCACGAGGATGCGGCGGTCGGCCAGCGACGGCAGCTCGGGATTCGACCAGCGGCTCTCCTGCTGCGCCACCACGGCGTCCGCCAGGCCACGCTGGGAGGCCAGGACCAGTGCCACCGCAAGCTCGGCCGTGCCGGTCGAGTGAACACCGCGCCCGTTGCACAAGGTGACGTGCTCCGGGATCAGCGGCAGCGCGTGCTCGAAGCCCGCCGACGGCAGGAGCACGTGGCGCAGGTTCGGCAGGTCGTGGAGTCGCTTCCAGCGGTCGGGCTGAACCCAGTAGTGGCCGATCTGAACGACGACGACCCGGGCGGCAACCGCCTCCGGCAGTGGCTCGAGGAGTCCCACAGCACGAGCTCGACGCGTCCGGACAGATCGGACACCCGGGCCAGCAGGTCCTCGTCAGGAACGGTCACGGTCAGCACGCGGTCGAGTCTGCCAGAGGTCTTCGGGGTGCCCTGCGCAGGACCAGCCCGCGACGGCACCGCAGGGAACCCTCAACCTGACCCGAGGCAAAGTCTCAACCAAAGCTGCCTCAACGGGGCCCTCGTGCGAGACTCGACAACGGCGGCCGAAATGGCTGCGGATTTGGCGTTGCCGCTCGTATTCGGGGGCGGGTGTGACGCCCAACAATGCATGCCCAGGTGTTATTGGCGCGCCCGGGAACAGAATACGAAAGGCTCTTCAAATGGTCAGGACGGCTCGCGCACTGGTCGCGGCACTCGTCGCGACCGTCTTCCTCGCCTTCAGCAGCGGGGTCGTCGTGGAACCGGTCTCACACGCAGCAGAGGCCGCCTCGGTAGCCCAGCTCAAGGCGCAGGCGATCTACTTCCAGCAGGACCGCGACGCCGAGCGGCGCGACCTCGCGGTGAGCACGATGGCCGCCTCCTCGACCTGGGAGGCCGAGCTGTGGGCCGGGTTCGTGGCGTCCTGGTCTTCGATCAACAATGCGATGACGATGAACTCCTCGGTGCCCTCGGGTCTGCCGACGAAGGGCCACGTGTTCGTGGTGCTGGGCTCGGGGCTGACGTCGTCCGGAAAGCTGAGTACGAAGTTCGCGCGCCGGCTCAAGCTTGCGGTGAAAGCAGCGAAGAAATACCCGAAGGCGAAGGTGCTGGTCACCGGTGGCAAACCGAAGAAGGGCCACACTGAAGCCGAGGTTGGATACAAGTGGCTGGTCGCGAACGGCGTGTCGAAGTCGCGAATCCTGGTGGAGAAGAAGGCGTCCGACACGATCGACAACGCCAGGAACTCCATGGCTATTCTCGCCAAGTCCTCGACGTACACCAGCTACAGCCTGATCTCCGATTCCTCCCACCTTCGCCGCGCGTCCATCCTGTTCGACGCCGCGAAGGTTCGGGTGCAGGAGCAGAGCGGCAAGGCCTGGTCGATCTCGCGTGAGGGCAACGTCGCCTACATGGACATGAAGAACGCGGGCCAGGTTCCGCTCGCAGACTGGTCGGTGTCCTACACCGCCGGCAACGTGGCCAGCCTGTTCGGCGTCACGACGTCGTACAAGAAGCTGCTCGCCTCGCCGCCATCCGACGCGGTCCTGACCGGGGTCAGCGTGACCGCGCCCGCGAAGGTGACCTACGCGGTCGGGGAGAAACTGAGCACCAAGGGCCTGGTCGTCAAGGCGGTCTACAACAAGGGTGTCTACACCGCGATCGTCACCGGCGCCGCGAAGGTCTCGGGCTTCTCCTCCGCCGCGGTGGGGACCGGGACGGCCACGGCGTCCTACACCGACGGATCGGTGACGAAGACGTCATCCTTCGGCTACACGATCGTCAAGGCGTCCAGCACGACGAAGGCCACCCCGTCCACCACCAAGGTGAAGCGCAAGAAGACCCGGGTCGTGATGAAGGTCGTCGTGGCGTCCGCGGCGAGCGGGGTGACACCGACCGGGAAGGTGCGGTTCTACCTCGACGGCAAGTGGCTGAAGACCGTCACCCTCGACAAGGACGACAAGGGACGGGTGTCGCTCAGCTACCCGAAGCTGGGCTGGAAGGGCAAGCGGACGCTCACGGTGAAGTACGCCGGGAACTCCACGCTGGCTGGCTCGAGCAGGTCCGTGGCGGTGACCGTCAGCTGACCCATCGGCAGCGTCGCTGCGGGGGGTGAGCCCTGCGCAGTGCCTCTGGTGAGGAGGCTCCGGTGAGGGTAGACCTGAACGTGGGGACCACCAGCCCTCGCGGAGGAGGAACCATGTCGGACAGGGCGAACCAGAACGACCCCGGATCGGACAGCACCCAGGCAGATCGTCCGCTGCCGCCGCGTGGCCCCGGACACGGTGTCGAGCACGGACCCGGCCCCACGGAAGGGCCGTACCTCGGTGAGGCCGCAGAGGACGAGGAGGTCGTGACGTTCCGGCACGGCCCGGACGCGACCCAGGACGCCCCGCCCGCCTGAGCGCCGGGACCCCAACCTGCTCGGCACCGGCGGGCAGGCCGCGAAGAGGTTCGTCACAGGGGGCGCCGCCTAATTGGCCGGGCCCCACTCCGTCTGGGCGGATTCGCGCTCGCCGATTCGTCAGTCGGCGGTTGGTGCCACTGAGGTGGTGATGCCCAGGGTGACGTAGGCCCGCCGGATGTGCAGTTCCACCAGGTTCGCTGCCGCGGCGGCGTCGCCGGACTCGATGGCGGCGAGGATTTCGCTGTGCTCGTGGCGCAGCTGGTCACGGTGTTCGGCCCAGTTCGGCAGGGCGGTCGAGGCCGTCCGGATCACCTCGCGCACGGCCTGCCGGATCGCGACGGTGAGGTCGGCGACCAGTTCGCTCTGGCCCGTCCGTGCGATCTGGACGTGGAACTCCGTATCGAGGTCGTTGAACTCGTCCACCGCCTCGATGTCCTCCATCGCGGCCATGAGCCCGCGCAGCTTGCGGACGGAGCGTGGGTTGGCACGCTGGGCGGCGAGGGCGGCGGAGGAGCGCTCCAGGGCGATCCGGGTCTCGGTCAGGTCGGCGGTGCCGGCGTCGGAGAGCATCAGGTGGAGCTGGAAGATGCGTGCCAGTGCGTCCCCCCGGGCCGGCGCGATCCGGGTGCCCCGGCCGGGTCCGGTGCTGGAGGTGATCAGACCCTGGGTCTGCAGTACCCGCATCGCTTCGCGTACCGCCGACCGGCTCACGCCGAGCTGGGTGGCGAGGTCGCGCTCGGTCGGCAACTGGTCGCCGGGGTGGTGCGTCCCGGCGAGGATGCCTGCCTCGACATGCGTCAGCACCACTTCGTAGGCGTGCAGGCCGTCGCGTTCCCCAGTCGAACTCACGCGCCCATTGTGGCGGAAGTTCGGCCGTGCACTTGACGTGCGGGGAGCTGGGGTCCAGACTCAGAAATGGTCTGACCAATACGAACTCGAACCGGACACTGGTGTCGGCGAGGAGGAACGATGACGATCCATGCGAAGGGCATCACCGTCGCGCTGTTCGCCACCTGTATCAACGACGTGATGTTCCCGGGTACGCCGAAGGCCGTCGTCCAGGTGCTCGAGCGGCTGGGCTGCAGGGTGGAGTTCCCGCTCGACCAGACCTGCTGCGGCCAGATGTTCACCAACACCGGCTACTTCGATGCTGCGGTGCCCAACGTCCGCAACTACGTGAAGGCCTTCACCGGCTATGACTACGTCGTGGGCCCCTCCGGCTCGTGCGTCGGTGCCGTGCGGCACCAGCACCCGATGCTCGCCGAGCATGCCAGGGACGCCGGGCTGGGCCGGGCCGTGGACGAGGTGGTGGCGCGCACCTACGACCTGAGCGAATTCCTCGTCGATGTCCTCGGCGTCACCGACGTCGGCGCCTACTTCCCGCACCGGGTCACCTACCACCCGACCTGCCACTCCGTGCGCGTGGCCAAGGTGGGTGACCGGCCCTACCGGCTGCTGCAGGCGGTGAAGGGGATCGACCTGGTCGACCTGCCCGCCGCCGACCAGTGCTGCGGGTTCGGCGGCACCTTCTCGGTGAAGAACCCCGACGTGTCCGTCGCGATGGCCTCCGACAAGGCCAGGCACGTGATGGAAACCGGCGCCGAGTACCTGGTCACCGGCGACAACGCCTGCCTGATGAACATCGGCGGCATCCTGCACCGGGAGAACTCCGGGGTGAAGACGATCCACCTCGCCGAGATCCTCGCCCACACCGAAGGAGGCGACCGATGACCGCCCAGGCCCAGCGCCGCACGCCCGCGCCGCCGCCCGGGACCTACCTGGGCATGCCGAAGTTCCAGAAGAACGCGAAGGAGCAACTCGCCAACGAGCAGTTGCGCAAGAACCTTCGCCACGCCACCGGTACCATCCGTGCCAAGCGGGCCGCCCGGGTCGACGAAGTGCCGGAGTGGGAGGAGTTGCGGCTCGCGGGAGAGGCGATCAAGAACCGCACCCTGCGCCACCTCGACACCTATCTGGTGCAGCTGGAGGATTCCCTGCAGAAGGCCGGCGCGAAGGTCCACTGGGCCCGGGACGCCGCGGAGGCCAACCGGATCGTCGTCGGCCTGGTGCAGGCCAAGGGCGTGGACGAGGTGGTCAAGGTCAAGTCCATGGCCACCCAGGAGATCGAGCTCAACGAAGCTCTCGAGGAGGCCGGCATCGCGGCCTGGGAGACCGATCTCGCCGAGTTGATCGTCCAGTTGGGCCACGACCGGCCGAGCCACATCCTCGTCCCGGCGATCCACCGAAACCGCTCCGAGGTGCGGGAGATCTTCCTGCGCGAGATGAAGCAGTACGGGACGCCGGCTCCGGAGGACATCACCGACGACCCGGCCGAGCTCGCCGGCGCCGCCCGGCGGCACCTGCGGGAGAAGTTCCTGAGGGCCAAGGTGGCCATCTCCGGGGCGAACTTCGCGATCGCGGAGACCGGGACGCTGGTGGTCGTCGAGTCCGAGGGCAACGGGCGGATGTGCCTCACCCTGCCCGACACCCTGATCTCGGTGGTCGGCATCGAGAAGGTTCTGCCCACGTTCGCCGATCTCGAGGTGTTCATGCGGCTGCTGCCGCGCTCGTCCACCGGGGAGCGGATGAATCCGTACACCTCGATGTGGACCGGCGTCACGCCCGGCGACGGCCCCCAGGACGTGCACGTCGTGCTCGTCGACAACGGACGCACGAACGCGCTCGCCGACCCGCAGGGTCGCCCGGCGCTGCGCTGCATCCGCTGCTCGGCCTGCCTGAACATCTGCCCGGTCTACGAGCGGGTCGGCGGGCACGCCTACGGCTCGGTGTACCCGGGCCCGATCGGAGCGGTGCTGAACCCGCAGCTTCGGGGGATCGGCCACGAGATCGACCAGTCGCTGCCCTACGCGTCCAGCCTGTGCGGGGCGTGCTTCGAGGTGTGCCCGGTGCGGATCCCGATCCCCGACATCCTCGTGCACCTGCGCAAGGAAGTGGCCGACCACAAGCGCGGCAAGCCCAAGCTGGAGCCGACCGCAATGGCTGCTGCGGGCTGGGTGCTGGCCGACCACAAGCACTTCGAGCTGGCGGAACGAGTGGCGGGGCTCGCTGCGCGGGCGCTGCCGAACACCACGTTCCTCGGCCCGCTGCCCTGGCCCGCCTCGGCGTGGACGCGGGCCCGTGACCTGCCGATGCCGCCGCCGGAATCGTTCCGGAAGTGGTGGCGCACCAACCGCGGGGAGGAGCAGCAGTGAGCGCGCGCGAGGAGATCCTGGGCCGGGTTCGCTCCGCCCTGGTGGACGTCTCGGTCAGCGATCCCGTCGCCGACGTGCCGATCGATTGGGAGTACGGCAGGCCGACGGCGATGCCGGAGGTGCTGGCCCGGTTCGTCGAGATGTGCGAGGACTACAAGGCAACGGTGGCCCGGTGCGACGAAGGGAGTCTCGCATCCAGGGTCGCCGAGCTCCTCGGTTCCGCCGGGGTGCGCTCGGTGGTCTTGCCGTCAGGGGTAGAGCAGCCCTGGCGGCAGGCCATCGAGTCGGCCGGGATCACCGTCCATGGCGACGAGCCCCCGCTGTCGCGCGCCGAGCTGGACGCGATCGACGGCGTCGTCACCGCCGCGGCCGTCGGCATCGCGGAGACCGGGACGATCGTGCTCGACCACGCGCCCGACCAGGGCCGTCGCGCACTCACCCTGGTCCCGGACACCCACCTCGTCGTGGTCCGGTCCGACCAGGTCGTCTCCGACGTCCCGGAGGCGGTCGCCCGGCTTGCGGGAGCCGTCACCGACGGCGCGCCGCTGACCTGGATCAGTGGTCCCTCCGCCACCTCCGACATCGAACTCAGCCGCGTCGAGGGCGTGCACGGGCCCCGCAACCTGTTGGTGGTTCTCGTCGGCTGATCCTCGCATCACTCGGGAGTACCCTGCGAGGATCACCGCGGAGGAGGTTCCCGATGACGTACCCATGGCAGGAGTCCCAACAGGCCTATCGGGAGGCGGCCGCCTGGTTCCAGGCGATCGTCGCGCGGGTGAACGGGCGGTGGGGCGAGCCCGGGCTGGGGGAGTGGGACGTCCGCGCCCTGGTCGGCCACACCAGCCGCTCGCTGCTCACCGTGGAGGCCTACCTCAAGCAGCCCGCCGCGGCCGTGATCGTGGACTCACCGGTCGCCTACTACCTGGCCACGCATGCGCTGTCGTCCGGACCCGGCGTTGTCCAGCGGGGGCGGGACGCGGGCAAGACGCTCGGCGCCGACCCGGCCGCGTCGGTCGCGACCATCGCGGCGCGGGTGCTCGCCCTCGTCGACCGGATGACCGGGGACGAAGTGCCCACCACGATCGCCGGCGGTATGCGCCTGGTCGACTACCTGCCCACCCGCATCCTTGAGCTCACCGTGCACACCGCCGACCTGGCCACCGCACTCGGACTGCCCGTGGAGCCACCCGCGCTCCCCGCAGCGGTCACGCTGCGGCTGCTCTGCGATCTCGCCGTCGCCCGGGGCGAGGCGGGCCCGCTGCTGCTCGCCGCGACCGGGCGGGGGAGCCTGCCCGGGGACTACTCCGTGCTCTGAGGCGGGTGGGACCGCGCCCGTCCACACGGCACTCGGACGCCGCTTCGCTCCGGTGGTCGAGTTCGTGCCGACCGGGGATGGTGCGAGTGGCGCTCAGCGCACGATCTTGTAGGTGAACATCGAGCTGCCGACGACTCCCCACAGGCGCAGCCAGATCAGCATCATCGCCTCGACGCCGCGGGACGCGGTGATGTCGCCGAGGTCAATCACGTCGCGGTGTCCGAGACTCGTCAACAGCTCCGTGACCAGGGTCTTCGCCTCGGTGTCGTCACCGCAGACGAAGGTGCTGAAGTCGCCGTCCGCGAGGTCGCCGGGCGCGACCATCAGTGACGCGGTCATGGTGTTCAGGCTCTTCACCACGCGCAGGGCCGGGAACGTCCGTTGCAGCGTCTCGCCGAGGGAGTCGGTGTTCGCCACGAACAGGCTCGGCGGCATCCCGTGGCTGGCATCGAGGGGGTTCGCCACATCCAGCAGCACCGTGCCGTCGGCGATCGAGGCGGCGCCGACGCCGGCCAGCGACGCGTCCCCGGACAGCGCGTTGACCACGAGGTCGGCACCTGCGGCGGCGTCCGCGAACGTCGCGATCCCTACTTCGGCGTGCCGGGCGGCCCAGGTGCCGAAGCCGCCCTCACCGAGCCGGGCCAGCGATGCCTTCGGGTCGCGCGTGCCCACCGTCACCTGGTGCCGGATTCGGGCGAGACCGCCCGCCAGCGACTGCCCGACCATTCCCGTTCCCAGAACTGCGATGCGCATGGCTGTGATCATGCGCGCACACCCCGGCCGACGGAATAAGCACTTCGCCGCGAGCGCTACACTACTTACCGACCGGTAAGTAAGGAGCATGGTGGACGACAAGCAACGCAACCGCCTCCTCGGCGTCCTGTTCGTGGGCGTTCTGATGGGGGCGCTCGACATCGCGATCGTGGGGCCGGCCCTGCCCGCGATCCGCAGCGAGTTCGGCCTGGATACCCGGGCGACCTCGTGGGTGTTCAGTGCGTACGTACTGGCGAACCTGATCGGCACTCCGCTGATGGCGAAGCTCAGCGACTTCTTCGGTCGGCGCGCGATCTACATCCTCGACGTGGTGCTCTTCGCCGCCGGTTCGCTCGTCGTCGCGTTCTCCCACGGCTCCGGTGCGTTCTGGCTGCTGCTGCTCGGTCGCGCGGTGCAGGGTCTGGGCGCGGGCGGCATCTTCCCGGTTGCCAGCTCCGTGATCGGTGACACCTTCCCGCCCGAGAAGCGGGGCGGCGCGCTCGGCCTGATCGGCGCCGTGTTCGGGCTGGCGTTCATCATCGGCCCGATCATCGGCGGCGTCCTGCTGATGTTCGGCTGGCAGTGGCTGTTCCTGATCAACCTGCCCATCGCCGTTGTCGTCGTCGCACTGGCGTGGCGCCTGCTGCCCCACCACCGTGTCGCTGACGCGGGCGGCTTCGACTGGGCTGGCATGACCGCCCTCGCCGCGGCGCTCGGCGCGCTCGCCTACGGCCTCGGAGCGATCGACACCAGCAGCGTCTGGGCGAGCCTGACCAGCCGGGACGTCTGGCCCTGGCTGCTGGTCTCGGTCGTCGCCTGGCTGGTGTTGGTCCGGGTCGAGCGAAACGCGGCCAACCCGGTGTTCCCGATCGCCCTGTTCGGGCGCCGCCAGCTGCGGCTCGGCTTCCTGCTCACCGCAGGCGCGGGCCTGGGCGAGGCCAGCCTGGTCTTCATGCCGACGCTGGCGGTGGTGTCGCTCGGCGTCTCCGCGTCCGCGGGCAGCTACCTGCTGATGCCGGTGGTGGTCGCGATGTCGGTCGGCTCGCCGCTCGCCGGGCGCCTGCTCGACAAGCTCGGCTCCCGGACGGTGATCGTGGCCGGCGTCGCGGTGCTGGCCGTCGGCATGGTGCTGCTCAGCCAGACCTCGTCGTCGCTGGCGATGTTCATCGTCTCCGGGCTGCTGATCGGCCTGGGCCTGTCGGCGCTGCTCGGGGCCCCCGTCCGCTACGTGACGCTGAACGAGACCACCCCGGCGGAGCGTTCTGCCGCACAGGGCCTGGTGACGACCTTCACCAGCACCGGCCAGTTGCTGGGCAGCGCCGTGGTGGGAGCGGTGGCTGCGTCCGCGACCGGCGCAGCCGGCTATGACACGGCGTTTGCGCTGGTCGGCGTCCTCTCGGCGGCGCTGGTCGTCGCGGCCCTGTTCCTGAAGTCGCGGGACGCCGAGGCGCGGCCAGCCCAGAGTCACGGACCCGGCGAGGCGGGAGTCGCGCATGCGTGAGCGGATCCTGGCCACAGCGACTGGGATGTTCGTCGCCCGGGGCTACGACGGCGTAGCGATGCGCGAGATTGCCCAGGCCTGCGGGATCACCAAGGCTGCGCTGTACTACCACTTCACCGGCAAGTCCGACGTCCTGAACGCCATCTTCACCGGCTACCTCGACGAGATCGCCGCAGTGGTCGGGGCCAGTGCCGACCACGGTGGCGGCGAGCAGCGGTTGCGCTGGCTCGTGCGGCAGCTGTTCGCGCTGCCCGCCGGGCGCAAGGCGATCATGCGGCTGGCCATGCACGACGTCGGCCAGCTGGAGCCGGAGCAGCGTGCGTCCTTCGGTGCCGCCTATGTCGACCGTTTCATCGGCCCGCTGCAGCAGATCGTCGCGGACGGGGTCGCGTCCGGTGAGTTCGTCGCGAAGGACCCGTCCCTGGTCGTGTGGATCCTGCTCGGCATGCTCTACCCGTTCTTCGCCCCGCGAGGCAGCCCCGCCGTGGATGCCGACTCGATCGATGACCTGCTCGATGTCTTCTTCGGCGGGCTCTCCGCCTGACGGACGAACCACGAGACGGTGTCTGGCCGGAAAGGGGACGGTTCTCCTTTTCGGCCATCTACCCGGCCAGCTCGCGGGTGGACGGAAACGAGAACCGTCCCCTTTTCGGCCAATCAGCGGCGCAGGCCAGTCCGGCGGACGGCGGCGATGCGCTGGCGGCGCAGCTCGTCCAGCTCGGGATTCGGCAGCGGATCGAGTTCGTGCCCGAGCGCCCGCTCCAGCAGGTGGTCGGCGAGCTCGGGGTTGCGGGCCAGGATCGGGCCGTGCGGGTAGATGCCCAGCACGTTGCCCTGGACGGCGCCGTCGGTGCCGTCACCGCAGTTGCCGACGCCGATCTCGACCCGGGCAAGCGGCTCGGCGTTGACGCCGAGGTAGGTGAAGCCGCCGTGGTTCTCGAAGCCGGTGACCAGGCTCTCGGTGCCGTCCGGACGCGTCCACGCGCTCAGCACCTCGCCGACGGCACGCTCCGGGCCGCGGCGGGTGGTCACGTCGAGCAGCCCGAGCCCCTCGATGACCTCGTCGTTCTCGCCGACGGTGAACGTCTCGCCGACGATCTGGTAGCCCGCGCACACGGCGAACAGCACCGCGCCGGCGTCGATCGCCCGGAACAGGTGGCCGTCCGCCTTCAGGGCCTTCACCGCCGAGATCTGCGCCGCGTCCTCCCCGCCGCCGAGCAGGTACACCGATCCGGTGGACGGCACGTCGTCGCCCGGGTCTACCACGGTGAGGGTGGCGTCGATCCCGCGCCAGGCCAGGCGCTGCCGCAGCACCATCGCGTTGCCCCGGTCGCCGTAGATGCCCAGCAGCGACTGGTAGACCAGGACGATCTCGACCGGCTTCATCGCAGCCCCGCCATCTTCAGCAGCCGCTGGAACGGCGTGTAGGTGGCGATCACGTCCACCGGCATGTCACGCTCGCCCAGCGCTGCGCGCAGGTCCGGTTCGACCTCGTGCTCCACCCCGGCGTAGCTCAGCCGGACGGCCAGGTCCTGCGCCCGCGGGCCGGTGCAGACCACCCGGCGTCCGGCCAGCTGCTCGTACTCGACGTCCCACAGCCAGGAGACGTCCTTGCCGTCCGCGGCCACCGAGTCGATCGCAAGGATCACCGGGTCGGACGTGGCCAGCGGCAGCGCCTCGGCCCAGCCGGCCGGGTTCTTGGCCAGCAGAAGCCGGGCGCGGGTGCGGCCGAAGTGCGTAGTGGCGAACCGCCCGGCGGGGGCAGTGACGGTGTGCATGCCGGCCAGTGCTTCCGGCACGGGGACGCCGAACTCCACGGCGGCGGCCAGCGCACACGCCGCGTTGGAGACGTTGAACGAGCCCGGCACCTGCAGGTCGGGGTGCACCATCCTGCCGTTCGGCAGCACGATTCGCTCCCCGTCCACCCGGTAGCTCGCCTCGGGCTGGGTGAGTTCGCAGCCGGGGCAGTCCCAGCGCGCCCGTTCATCGATGGGGAGGCGCCGCAGCACTGTCCCACACGCCGGGCAGAGTGCTCCGTCCGCGCTCCAGGTGGTGTCGGTCTCCACCCAGACGACCTTCGCGGCCGTGCCGGCCGACCACACGACGAGCGGGTCGCAGGCGTTGGCCACGATCGTCGGACCGACGGCGCCGGCGGCGGCGAGTGCTGCCCGCCAGGAGCGTCCGAGCGCCTTGATCTCGTGGTGGCGGTCGAGCTGGTCCCGGCTGAAGTTCAGCAGTACCAGGAGTTCGGGTCGGGCGTGGGCGATCATGTCCGAGACCACCCGCTCGTCGGTTTCGAGCACTGCGATGTCCGACCTCGGCTGCTGGCTGAGCGCGGACGCGATGCCGTAGTGCAGGTTGGCGCCGTCCGCGTTGGTGACCAGGCGGCGGGCGTCGGCTCCGAGTCCGGAACGCACCGCTGCGGCGAGAAGATGCGTGGTGGTCGTCTTGCCGTTGGTGCCCGAGACCGCGAGCACGCGATGTCCCTGCAGCAGGTCGGCGAAGGCGTTCGGGTCGAGCCGGGTGAGCACCTGGCCGCGGATGGAGGCTCCCGAGCCCCGTCCGGCCAACCGGGACGCAAGCGCAGCGACGTCGCCGACCCGGATCGCCGTCCACAGCCTCAGCCGCTCTGCCCGGGTCAGGGACGCGGGCTCGGCGGGCGTGCTCAGCGTGCTCGGCATGCGCCCATTGTGCCAAGTCGCGGACGTGGCTCGGGTTCGACGCCACCGAACGACGACCGGCACGTCCGTGCGCTTGACAACATGCAACCAATCAGTTGTATGTTGTCCGGGTGATTGAAGCGGACGAGGACCGGGCGGACGCGTTCTTCCACGCCCTCGCCGACCGCACCAGGCGCGACATCCTGCGGCGGGTGCTGGCCGGAGAGCATTCGGTCACGGCGCTTGCGGCGAGCTACCCGATGAGCTTCGCCGCGGTGCAGAAGCACGTCGCCGTCCTCGAGAGGGCCGGCCTGCTGTCCAAGCGGCGTCAGGGTCGCGAACAGCTGGCCAGCGGCGACGTGGAGGCGCTGCGTTCGGTCGCATCGATGCTCACCGAGCTCGAGGACGTCTGGCGCGGCCGGATTGCACGAATTGATGAACTCATCCAGGAGGACTGATATGCCCGTCACCAACGTCACCAAGGACCTCGACGCCCGTTCGCTGGTCATCACCGCAGAGTTCGCCGCCTCCGTGGAGCGGGTCTGGCAGGTGTACGCCGATCCTCGCCAGCTGGAGCGGGTGTGGGGGCCGCCGACCCACCCCGCCACCGTGGTCGAGCACTCGCTCACCCCGGGTGGGCGGATGCACTACTACATGACCTCTCCGGAGGGTGAGAAGTACTACGGCGGCTGGCGTGTGCTCGCGGTCGAGGAGCCGCACCGATTCACCTTCGAGGACTTCTTCGCCGGCGATGAGTCGTTCACGCCCACGCCGGGCATGCCGGTCTCGACGTCGGAGTTCACCTTCGAGCCCACCACGTCCGGCACGCGGGCGGTCTTCACGACCACCTACGAGACTCCCGAGGCCCTGCAGCAGGTGCTCGAGATGGGCATGGAGGAAGGCGCCACCCTCGCCACGAACCAGATCGACGCCCTGCTTGCCGAGGGCTGAGGCGAGGACCGCTGGTCGGGGCTTGTCGGGATCTGGCCACGTTCCGCAACCCACCCGTCACTCCCGTCACAGCACGGCGGCACGGCGGCCAGATCGCGACAGCGCCGCACGCTGCCGCCTGGGCGGTTGCCTGCCGACCCGCCTGCCACTCTTCCGGCTCGCGTGTCGCAATCCGGCCGCTTCCGGCGTCCGGTGTGACGGGCGTGACGGCTGGGATCGGGGCGGTGGCCAGATCGCGACAGCGGCGATCAGTGGCCGGGCAGCACGTCGCGGTAGGTGGGCTGCTTGGCGCTGCGTCCGTCGCCCGAGGAGGTCCGGCGGATCCTGCGGCCGACCCACGGCGCGAGATGCTCACGGGCCCAGACGATGTTCCAGTCCCTTCGCTCGCGCGAACTCATTGCGGGCGCGGGCGGCAATGGCTCGTCCCAGTCAGGGGTGTCGGGCTCCAGGCCGAGCCCGACCAGCGCCGCCTGCGCCACCCGGGCGTGACCGAGCGAGTTCAGGTGCAGCCGGTCGTCGTGCCACATCCGCCAGTCGTGCAGCGAGCGCAGGCCCCAGGTGTTCACGACGTGCGCGCCGTGACGGGTGCACACGCTGACGAGGTTCATGTTGTAGATCGCCACCCGCTTTCGGGTGAGGCTGACCACGGGGGAGTCCTTCGGGTCGAAGCCCAGCCCGACCAGCACGTCGGCGCCGGTCGCCCGGAAGCCCGCCACGGCTTCCTCGATGGCGGCGGCGAGGGCGTCCGGGTCGGCGTCCGGGCGCAGCACGTCATTGCCGCCGCCCCACAGCGAGACCAGGTCGGGCTGCAGTGCGAGGGCCGGGGCGACCTGCTCGTCGAGGATCGGCTTCAGGAGGCGTCCGCGGATCGCGAGGTTCGCGTACTGGACGGGCTCGCCGGCCCGGTTGGCGAGGAGTTGGGCGAGCCGGTCCGCCCACCCGACCGCTTCACCGGACGCGTCGAAGTCGGCGATGCCCTCGGTGAGCGAGTCGCCGATCGCGACGTACCTGCGCCAGGGAACGGCCATCTGCTCCACCTGCTTTCACTCCGGGGCGAAATCACGGTAGCGCCCGCGCCCCGGACGGCGATGCTGTCCCGCCGTGGGCCCTTCCGGTGAGTGCGTCCTGATGCCAGAGTGTGCCGGTGGGTATCCCTGTCGACGCGGTGGACTTCTTCGCCGAGCTGGAGTTGCACAACGAGCGCGCCTGGTGGACGGCGAACCAGGAACGGTGGCGGCGATCCGTTCGAGAGCCGATGGAGAGGCTCTGCGACGGGCTCGCCGACGAGTTCGGGGAGGCGAAGCTGTTCCGTCCCTACCGAGACGTGCGGTTCTCCTCGGACAAGACCCCCTACAAGACCCACCAGGGCGCTGTGGTGGCGACCTCGCCGGGCGTGGGTCTGTACGTGCAGGTGAGCAGCCAGGGCCTGCTCGCGGGGGCGGGCTGGTGGCGTCCCGAGCCCGGCCAGCTGGACGCCTACCGCGCCGCAGTGCTCGACGACGACAGCGGTGAGGCGCTGGCATCGATGGTCGCGGTGCTCGAGGAGGACGGGGCGGAAGTACACGGCGAGGAGTTGAAGACTGCGCCGCGCGGCGTCGACCCGGGGCATCCGAGGATCCGCCTGCTCCGGTACCGCACCGTGCTCGTCACGGTTGACCACGGCGTGCCCGACTGGCTCGGGACGCCGGAAGCCCTGGAAAGGGTGCGAGCCGACTGGCGGGACTGCCGTCCGCTGATCCAGTGGCTGGACGCGCACCTCGCTGGCTGACCCGTCGCTGCGGCCTGTCGGCGGCACGGAACGGAATCGGCGCGTGCCGCAGGCTGTCCACCTGTGGCGCACGACCGAGCTGAGGAGCGATCGGGGGTGAGTCCGCGAGTGTGGGTGGAATCCTGGTGGGAGCGGCGGTGTAGGTGCGGCGATGAAGCTGCCCGCCTGACTCATCTGCCGGCCAGGACGGGTTGCCATTGGGGTGAGTAACGGGACTCGAACCCGCGACATCCTGGACCACAACCAGGTGCTCTACCAGCTGAGCTATACCCACCATGCGCCACTCGGGCTGGCCCAGCTTAGCGGCTCGGCGGTCGACAGCAGAAATCAGTGGTCGTCGGCCGCGACTGCCTCGCCGGTGAGCGAACCCTGATGTTTGGCGGCAAGCTCGCGCAGCACGTCCGTGTTCGGCCCGGGCGGCGCGACGAACAGCGCCTCGCGGTAGTACCGGAGCTCCTCGATCGACTCCCGGATATCGGCCAGCGCCCGGTGGTTCCCGGACTTCGACGGAGTGTTGTAGTAGGCGCGCGGGTACCAGCGCCGGGCCAGTTCCTTGATGCTGGAGACGTCCACGTTGCGGTAGTGGACGTGGCCTTCGAGGGTGGGCATGTCCCGGGCGAGGAATGCGCGGTCGGTACCGATGGTGTTGCCGGCGAGCGGGGCCCTGCGGGGCTCCGGGACGTGCTCGCGCACGTAGGCGAGCACCTCCTCCTCCGCGTCTGCCATGGTCATGCCGTTCTCGAGCAGCGGCAACAGCCCGGAGTTCTCGTGCATCGTGCGGACGAACTCGCCCATCTGCGCGAGGGCCTCTGCGGGTGGCCTGATCACCACCTCGATGCCGTTGCCGAGCACATTGAGTTCCGAATCGGTGACCAGCGCCGCCACCTCGATCAGGGCGTCCGCCTTCAGGTCGAGGCCGGTCATTTCGCAGTCGACCCACACCAGGTGTTCGTTCACGGGCGCTACTTTACGGCGTTCGGGATTGGCGCCGGCCACCGGGTGGTCATGCGGTGCCCGACCATCCCGAGTCGATACCGCGGCTGCGTTCCCGCAAGCCACGCACGTATCCGGCCTGGCCGATGTGCTGGGCGGTCTCGACCAGCACCGAGACGAGGCGGACGCCGACCGTGACCGGCGGGGTGTAGCGGGTGTCGATCACCTCGTCGAGCCGGTCCTCGGCGATCGAGGCGAGCACGGCCCGGGTCTGCTCCCAGGTCGCCGCCGAGTAGCCGGCGAGCAGGTGGGCATCGGTGACGTTGAAGGCGCCGACTTCGACCGGGGTCATCCGGAATCCGTGGGCCTGCTTGAGGTAGGGCAGCCCGAACCGCTGGTACCAACCGTCGGCGGTCCATGCCTGTTCGACGCCGCCCAGGTGGGCGAGGTGGTCGTCCTCGACCCGGGTGAGGTGCCAGATCAGCCAGCCGATCGAGTTCGCCTCCGGATCGGCCCGCCAGAGCAGGTCGTCGCCGGTGAGTCCGTCCAGCACTGCCGGGATGAGTTCATGGACGCGGCCCAGCGAGTCGCGCACGACGTCGAGAGTATTCATGCTGCCATCCTGCATCGCGGCTCCGACAAGGGCCAGATACCATCGATTCTGCGTCGGCCCCCGTAGCTCAGTGGATAGAGCAACAGCCTTCTAATCTGTCGTGCGCAGGTTCGAGTCCTGCCGGGGGCGCCAGACGCACATCGGGCGGCGGTCGCGATCTGACCGCCCGAGCCTCGAGGTGTGACAGGTGGGGCAGGGGTGATGGGGTGGGCGGCCAGATGGCGACAACCGCCAGGCTGCCGGTCTGGGTCCGGGCCCGGCGGTTCCGGTCCCCTGCGCGCCGCTGGCCTATCGTGAGCGGGTGACAGCAACCGAACCGCACGGCGAGGCCGGGGAGCAGGTCGACCCGGGCCGGCTGCGGCGCACGGTCCTGATCGTGGCCGGGTTGAACCTGGCCTACTTCTTCGTCGAGTTCGCGGTCGCGCTCTCCGCGGGCTCGGTCGCGCTGCTCGCCGACAGCGTCGACTTCCTCGAGGACACGGCGGTGAACGCGCTGATCTTCCTCGCGCTGGGCTGGCCGCTCGTGCACCGGTCGGTGATGGGCAAGGTGATGAGCGTGCTGATCCTCGGCCCTGCGCTGCTCGCCGGCTGGGAGGCGTTCGAGAAGTTCCGTGATCCGACGCCGCCGGAGGTGCTGCCCGTGGTGCTCGCGTCGCTCGGCGCGATCGTCGTCAACGGGACGGCGGCCTGGCTGCTGGCGAGAGTCCGTCAGCACGGCGGCTCACTGAGCCGGGCGGCGTTCCTGTCGGCCCGCAACGACGTGCTGGTGAACATCGCGATCATCGTGATGGCCGGCGTGACGGTGTGGACCCGGTCCGGGATACCCGACCTGGCGTTGGGCTGCTTCATCGTCGTGCTCGCCCTGCGCGCCGCGAAGGAAGTCTGGGAGGTCAGCGAGGAGGAACGGCTCGCCGCTCGCGCGCTGGCCGGCGAGGACCTCGACTGATGCCAACCCCGCGCGCGAGGCGGTGCATTGCTCAGACGGGGCCTGGACGGCGGTGACCCGGCCGTCGAGTCCGACCAGGAGGCCCGCGTGGCGGGGGAGTGTGGCCAGCCAGCCCACTGCGGTGGGGCCCTTCACGAAGGCCGCCGTGGCGTAGACGTCTGCCCAGGTCAGCTCGGGGCCGATCACGGTCGCCGAGAGCAACCCCGTGGCCGGGACGCCGGTGGCCGGGTCGGTGATGTGGTGGCCGCGGGCCGCCGTCCCCGAGGTGGCGACGGCGCCGGTCCGTAACGCCGCCGTGCGGAGCAGGCGGCTGCGGTCACGGGGGTCCTCGACGGCGACCCTCCAGGCGGGCGTGTCCGTCCGGGCGCAGTGGACGGCGATGTCGCCGCCGGCGTTGATCAGGGCGTCGTGGGCGCCGAGGTCGTGCGGGCGTCCGACCAGACCAGTGAATGCCTGCTCGACCGACCAGCCCTTGACCAGTCCGGTCGGGTTGAACCGGGTCGTGCTCTCGCCGTCCGGGAGCCAGGCGCAGTAGGCGCCGCCGGTGCGCTGGCCGGCGAGCTCACACAGCGAGGCGACATGGCGGATCCGCGGATGCGCGTCGCGCAGCGAGTCGCGTCCGTCCCGGATCCGGCTGACCGGACTGTCCGGCCGCCAGATGCTGAACATCGCCTCGTCCGCCCGCAGCTCCGCGTACGCCTGCTCGACCGCCTCGGCGACGGCTTCTCCGCGGGCGTGCGGGCCACGGACGTGGACGCTCATCGGCAGCCCCATGATCTGGGCGACGAAGGCGCGGCGAGGGAGTCCGGTGGGGGAGGGCCCGTCGGGGCGCCACTCCCGCTCCTCGGGAGACTCCCCCGGGAGCGTGAACGGGTGCACGGTGCTGGTCACAGGTGTGCGTTGTCGATGGCGGACTGCAAGGACTGGAGGTAGCCGTCGCTGGTGACCGTGGCGCCGGAGATGGTGTCGATGTTGGCGCTCTGCGCGTCCACTGCCTCCGCGTTCAGCAGCGGGATCGCGTAGGCGTTGATCTGCTGGTCGCGCCCGTTCTCGTTCGGGTACTGGATCGCGTCGGCGGCGGTGATCTTCCCGTTCTTGACCGTGATCTGGACCTGCACGGTGCCCCAGCGGGTCTGGACCGCGTCGCCGACGTACGTGCCTGAGGTGGAGCTCGAACCGGAGGAGGAGGTGCTGGAGGATGACGGCTCGGCGGTCGCAGACGGTGCCGCGGTCGAGCTCTCGCCGGCGTTGGGCGTGCTGGTGGCGGACTGGTTGTCGTCGGTGTTGCCGGTGTCGGTTCCACCCGTGACCGTGGCGGCTTCGTTGTTCGTGCTGGTGTGGTAGCTGAACAGCAGCACGAGGCCGCTGATGGTGCCCATGATGGCGGTGACGATCTTGCGCATGAGTCGAGTCCTCCTCGGGTGCCGGGGTTACCAGCTGAAGCGCTCGGTGTGGATGTGGTCGGCCGGGACGCCGCAGACGATCGCGGCCGCGGTGGCGGCGTCCATCCATGCGGTGGCGCCGCACAGGAACACGTCCGCCTCGGCGATGTCGGGGACGAGCTGGTGCAGCGCCTGGGCGTCGGAAAGGCCGGCGGCCGTCTCGGGCAACCAGGTGTCGCGTCCGGCGATCCGGCGTCCGAGCACGTAGAACAGCCGGGCTCCGGACTTCGCAGCGAGGCTCTCGATCTCGGCCTTCAGGGCGAGGTCGGCCTCGCGGCGGGCGCGGTAGATCAGGGTCACGTCGCCGGGTTCCTGCGGCAGCGCCTCGAGCAGCGCCCGCATCGGACTGATCCCGATCCCCGAGGCCATCAGGACGACCTTGCGCCGGGTCCGGACCCCGGTGTGGAGCCGGCCGTAGGGCCCTTCGAACCACACCCGGGTGCCCGGCTTCACTGCGGCGAGCGCATGGCTGCCGTCACCGAGGTCCTTCACCGTGACCCGCAGCGACAGCCCGTCCGGGGCGGCCGAGACTGAGTAGGGGTGCGCGCGCATCCAGCCCGGCCCGGTGAGGAAGCGCCAGTTGAAGAACTGGCCCGCGACCGGGTCCAGCCGGTCCAGCCCGCGGCCGCGCATGGTGACCGAGACGATGTCCGGGGTTTCCCGCACGACCTTCTCGACCCGCAGGTCGTGGGTGAGGCTGCGGTACAGCGGCAGTGCGACCCGCCAGATCAGGATCGATCCGGCCGCTGCGGCCCACAGCGTCCACCAGTACACGGTGGCGACCGGGTTGGTCAGGAACTCCTGGCCCGTCCACAGCTGGTGCGGCAGCGCCAGGCCCACGCCGAGGTAGGCGTACAGGTGCAGCAGGTGCCAGGACTCGTAGCGCAGCGTGCGTCGCGCCCGCCGGATGCTGGTTGCGACCACCAGCACCAGCAGCAGCGTGCCCGCCAGGCCGAGCAGCATGCCGGGGTAGTCGACGACCAGCTCCCAGAACTGGACGAACGGGTTCAGGCCCGCGCTCGCCGCGTAGCCGATGGACACCGCCACGACGTGGGCCACCATCAGCCAGAACGACCAGAACCCGACCAGCCGGTGCCTGGCGACCAGTTCGTCCTGCCCGTAGACCCGCTCAACAACCGGAATCCGGGCCATCAGCAGCACCTGGACCAGCAGCAGGTCCGCCGAGACCAGGCCGGTCAGCCGGCCCACGCTGGTCACACCCGGCGCCCAGCCCGCTAGTGCCTGGACGCCACCGCCGGCCACCCACAACGCGACCACGACGAGCATGCTGGTCCAGGTCGCCACACCGATCGCATCGCGCCACCAGCCCGGCACGTGTGCCCTGCCCTGCGGCCGGAAGGCTGCGGGCACCGGACGCGGGTGCGTGACCGGCGCGGAGGTCGGCGAGTCGGCCAAGAGAGTCATCGGGGTCCTGTTCAGTCGGGCTCTGGACAGGACTCTTGCGGGTCGCCCCGTCAGGGTCGTGAGGGGTGCCTGTGCGGGTCCTGTGAGACGGTGCGGGGCAGCGTGATCCGCACTTCGCCGGGAGCGCCCGGGGCGGAGGTGGTCAGGCTGCCGTGGGCGTGCTCGACCAGGCGGCGGGCGATCTGCAGCCCCAGCCCCGAGGTGCCCGGACGCGGTTCCGAGCGCTGGGCGGGGAAGCCGGCGCCGTTGTCCCGCACGACCAGGGTCACCGCGTCGCCCTCACGGGCCAACTTCACCGAGAGCCCGGTGCCCTCGGGGGTGTGGGCGAAGACGTTGTCGATGCAGATGTCGACCACGTCGCCGAGTTCCAGCGCGCTCAACCCCACCCGCAGTCCGGAGGTGGGCAGGCCGACGTCGAAGACGCGGTCCTGGTCCTCCGCGAGCGGGCGCCACCATGCGGTACGGGCTGCCACGACGCCGACGGCGTCGCAACCACCGGGCAGATCCTCCCTGAGTGGACGGCGGGCCTCACGCACCACCGCGTCGATGGCTTCCTGCAGCTGGCCGACGAGTTCGGTGAGGTCGGCCTGGGTCTCGGGATCGTCGACCTGCTCGGCCTGCAGCCGCAGCGCGGTGACCGGGGTGCGCAGCCGGTGGGCGAGGCCGCGGACGTTGTCGCGCTCGGCAGCCAGCAGTTGCTCGATCCGGTCGGCCAGGCCGTTCAGGGCAGAGCCGACCTCGATCGTCTCCGGGGTTCCGGCCAGTGGTGCGCGGGCCGCCAGGTCGCCCTCCCTGAGCCGGTGCGCGGTGTCCGCCACGGCGAGCAGGGGGCGGCTCACCCCCCGTCCGGCCTGCGCGGCGACGAACACGGCGACCCCGCTCAGCACCAGGCCGAGCGCGATGATGCTCACCCAGGCCAGCGGCACACCGTCAGCCAGTTGCTCGCTGGTCATGGTGGCACGGACGACCGCGACGCCGCTGTCCAGCAGCACGGGCACGTACACCCTGCCGCCGCTCTCGTCCCGCACCGAGAACGCCTCGCCCTGTTCGGCCCGCTGGTAAGCGGCGTCCGCGGTCGCGTTCGGCCAGGGTGTGCCGAGCACCTGGCCGTCGGCGAGCACCACGCTGGTGGCTGCGGGGGAGGTGCTGAGGCTGGGCCCGAGCAGGTCGTCCAGGCGCGGGTCCTGGTTCAGGCTGGAGACGAGTACCGCCACGGTGTTCGCCTGCTCGTTCGCCACCGCCATGCCACGATCCTCCGCGAGCGTGCGCACCAGCAGCATCAGCGGGATCACGAACGACGCGACGATGGCGGTGCTGATCACCGCCATCAGCAGGCTGACCTGACGACGCATCAGGACGCGTCACCAGGCGGAGCGAGCCGGACCCCCACCCCGCGAACGGTGTAGAGGTAGCGCGGCTCGGCTGCGGTCTCGCCGAGCTTGCGGCGCAGCCAACTCAGGTGCACATCCACCGTGCGGTCGCCGCCGCCGAACGGCAGCCCCCACACCTCGGCCAGCATGTCGCGCTTGGTGATCACCTCGCCGGGGCGGCTGGCGAGCAGCCAGAGCAGGTCGAACTCCTTGCGGGAGAGCTCCACGGGCTCCCCGTCGACGAGGACGCGGCGTGCGGCCGGGTCGATCTCCAGCTCGCCGATCCGCACGGTGGCGTCCGTTGCGGAACCGGGTCCGGATCGCCGCAGCACCGCGCGGATCCGGGCGGCCAGTTGCTCGCTGCCGAACGGCTTGACGAGGTAGTCGTCGGCGCCGGCGTCCAGCGCCTGCACGACGGTGCGGTCGTCGTCCTGGGCGGTGACCACGATCACGGGCACCTGGCTGACCGCCCGCAGCATCTGGAGGACCTGGCGCCCGTCGAGGTCGGGCAGGCCGAGGTCGAGCAGCACGACGTCCGGCTTGTCGCGCATGGCAATGGTGAGCCCGGTCGCTCCGTCGGACGCCACCTCGACCGAGTCGCCCCGATCGGTGAGGCTGCGGCGCAGCAAGCGGGCGATCGCCGGATCGTCCTCCACCACCAACACGCGGGTCATGGCCGTAACGTACTCCGGCCCTTGCCCGCGCGCAGTGCAATCATGGGTCAGTGAACGGACGCCGGATCCTCCTGATCGCCCTGTTGTGGCTGGGCACGGTCGCCGGCGCCTCTGCGCTCAGTTGGGGAGTGATCTCCGCGGCGGGCGGGGGGGTCGGGCAGCCGTCCCGGGTGACGGTCACCAGTACCGAGTCGCCGAGCGCCGCGCCGGCGGTGAGTTCCCGGACCTGGTCAGGCACCGGCGGCCGGGTGACCGCGATCTGCACAGGGGAGGCAATCTCGCTCGGTTCGGCGTTCCCCGACGTCGGGTACACGGTGAGGCCCTACGAGAGCGGCCCCGATCGCCTCCGCGTCGACTTCGAGTCGAAGGACTCCGACGACTACGGCGAGGTGAAGGTGTTCGCGTCCTGCGTGGACGGGCGGCCCGAGTTCCATCACGAGTGAGGCGAGCCGGCACGGGTCTTCCTCGCGGCGTCCACGCCCGTGCGCGGGGGTTTGCCGAGGCTTGGCACCGGCTTGAGGTTTGCTTGAGGTACCCCCCGGTACGTTCGGTGACATGCTGACGCCCCTTGAGTCCGGTTTCTTCGATGTGATCTCCGGTCTGCCTCTCCACCCGCTCGTCGTCCACTTCGCTGTCGTGCTCCTGCCGCTGGCCGCGCTAGGGCTGGTCCTGCTCGTGATCGTGCCCAAGTGGGCCGATCGGTACGGCCTGCTCACGCTGCTCGCGCTCGCGGGCGGGACGGCTGCGGCCTTCGTGGCGAAGGAGTCGGGCGAGGCGCTCGCGTCCCACATGGGGATGCCGGCGACACACGCTGCGTGGGGTGACCAGCTGCCGTTCCTGTCGGTAGGGCTGCTCGTGCTGGCGGTTGCGTGGTACGTCCTGCACCGCAGGAACAGCTCGGGGGGACGGCCGCGTTCGGCGGCGACGACCATCCTCGGTGTGCTCGCGGCGCTGATGGCCCTGGTGGTCACCGGGGTCACGGTGCTCGTGGGGCACACCGGCGCCGAAGCGGCCTGGTCGGGCACGGCTGTGGCGGGTGGCCAGGCGTCGGTGGCCGCTGCGCCGACGGCGTCCGGGTCGGCGAAGACGCCGTCCGCCTCGGCGAGCGCCAGCGCCAGCAGCTACACGATGGCCGACGTGGCCAAGCACGCGGACGCGTCCTCGTGCTGGAGCGCCATCAACGGCAACGTGTACGACCTCACCAAGTGGGTCAATCAGCACCCGGGCGGACCGCGGGTCATCCTCGGGCTGTGCGGCAAGGACGGCACTTCCGGGTTCGTCGGCCAGCACGGTGGCCAGTCGCGTCCCGAGACGGTGCTGAAGGGCTTCCTGCTCGGCCCGCTCTCCTGATCGCGCGACCGGCGACGACCGGCGAGGGCTAGGCTCTCGGCTGTTCCAGCCGAGAGGAGTCTGAATGCCGACGACCGAGCCACTCGCCGGGGACGACCCTGCCGCCTACCAGGCCGCCGAAGCCGCCGACGGATCCCATCACGCCCGGCTGAACAGCCTGCGGGCTGCGGTGCTGGGGGCGAACGACGGCATCGTCTCCACTGCCGGCATCGTGATCGGCGTGGCCGGCGCCACGATGGACCCGTTCCCGATCCTCACCGCGGGCATCGCCGGACTCACCGCGGGCGCGTTGTCGATGGCCGTCGGGGAGTACGTGTCGGTCAGCGCCCAGCGCGACACCGAGCGGGCGCTGCTGGAGAAGGAGCGCCGCGAGCTTGAGGAGATGCCGGAAGAGGAGCTGGCCGAGCTGGCGGGCCTGTACGAGCAGAAGGGGCTCGACCCCGACCTTGCGCGCAAGGTGGCCGAGCAGTTGCACGACCACGACGCTCTTGCCGCGCACGCCGAGACCGAGCTCGGCATCGATCCGGACAACCTGACCAGCCCGCTGGTGGCTGCGGTGTCGTCGGCGGTCTCGTTCACGGTGGGCTCGGTCCTGCCGCTGCTGGCGATCGTGCTCTCGCCGACCGAACTGAAGATCCCCGTGACGGTGGCGGCGGTCACCGCGGCCCTGATCCTCACCGGCTACCTGAGCGCCCGCGCGGGTGGGTCACCGATCGCGCGGGCCATCCTGCGGAATGTGGTGGGGGGCCTGCTGGCGATGGGCGTCACCTACTGGATCGGACGCCTGGTCGGTCACGCCGTCGGCTGAGGTTCGCTGGCCGATCCTGCCCAGCATCGGAGCCAATATCCGGTCATGGCCGATGATCGAGTGTCTTCGTGCCACGTGGTGGTGGTTCTGGCGTGTGCTGTGTGGTCGCTGGTCGTCGTGTGCCATCTGCTGGAGGTTGCACGGCCGAAGGTGGTGTGAGTCGGGTGGTCGCCTGGACCTGTGCGGTCAGCCGGTGCCCGCCGAGGAGTTGGTTTGCCGGCCGACGCACCCACCCGCCCCAGAGTCGTGCTCGTTCAGGAGTTGCCGGTGAGGGGAACGTCGAGGTCGTAGGCAAGGATGATGGCTCGGGCGAGCAGTAGGTCCTGCCCGGAGGTGAGGTAACCGACGGTTCGCCCGAGGGCCGTCGCGGGGATTGTGACGACGTTGTCGACCGAGATCACGCTGTCTTGGTCGAGCCCGTTCTTGGGACCCACCGCGACTTCGCTGCTGAGCCCTTTGATGGTCGAGGTGATTGGTGCGACGGTGACTTTGGTCATGGCCGCGCGAGCGGGCTCGCGGGTGAGCACCACGACCGGTCGGGTCTTGTCCAGTCGAGCCAGGCAGATCTCGCGCACGCTACTCGGCGACCTCGACGTTGTGCATGGTCCAGTCGACGAGGGCGTCCAGGTCGTCGGCGGCGCCTCGCTCAAGGAGAATGGTGGCGTCGGCTTCGGCGGCTTGTCGACGCATCTCGCGCTCTAGCGCAGCGGTAACCAGGGCGGCACGGCTCGCAGCTTTGCCCTGGGCTACCGCATGGTCGAGGAAGGCCACCATGTCGTCGGGCAGCCGGACTGCGATCTGAGTGCTCATACGTCGATGATACTCTCTTGAATCCCAGAACGGGATTCACTGTCGTGCCGAAGTGCACGCGCCACTGACCCGTCCGTCTCGAGCATGGTTGGGCTGTCCGGCCCAGGCCGAAGGTACTCCAGCCGGTGCCGGAGCGACTCGGTAACCCCAAACACGCCCGCGATGACCGCCAGAGAGCCGACGTCGCCGCGGCCCGCGCGGTTGAAGGTGCCGATGAGCGGTTCGGTGGGCTGCGGACCCGATTGTCACCACCAGATGCCGAGGGCGATCGCCAGCACGGTCAACACGACCATGGCGAGCACCATCCAGCGACGCCGTGCCCGGCGACCACGATCCTGTGACGGCTGCGCGTCGGGTTCGGCGAGTTCCGGGGGGACCGGACCGATCAGATTGACCTGCTGGCCGTGGTCAGGATCGACGCTGTCCCGCTGCGGGTCGTGGAGCGGACCGCCGGGAACCAGCCAGCGCGCGGTGATCGGATCAAAACGCTCCGCTGGCGGCGGAAGAACCTTGGCCATGGCCCATCATGGCACGCGCGTCGCACAGGTTGCCGGCCCCAGCGCCAGGCACAACATCGGCCTCTGCCGCGGTGAGCGGGCGTAGCCCCCGGCCGCGCTCACCCGAGCACGACGTCTTCGGTCGCCACGTCGATGAGTGCTGGTGCTTCAGGCGGGCTGATGGTATTGACCAATCTCGGTGTTGGGTGGAAGCTGTCGGGTTGCCCACTACAGCGACCGCGGCAGGCAGGCGATGCCTGCCCCGACTATTCGCGGCAGGAGGGCGTTGCGGTGATACGTCGAAGGCGCCGAGAACGAGAATCCGGACGTGCTCGTGGAGATGCTGTCGGAGGCTCAGTCGATGCAATGCAGCGAGTCCTCGACTCGCTGGAGGATCACGTGCGCGGGCTCGCTGGCAGCTGGGCGTCCGTCGAGAGATCGGACTGCTACGAGGGCGCCATCAGCATGGTCGAGGTGCAGCCGGGCAACCCGGGCAGTGGCGCGCTACTGATTGTCGGGGAATCGTTGCTCGAGGTAGGGGAACCTTGGCTCGAGGTAGAGGTCGGGGGGCTCGGCGCCACGTGGCTGCTCGGGTACGGCGACGCGGACATTCAGCGGGCCCGCCAGATCATCGAGGCAGTGATCAACGGGCGCGTGACCGAGCGCATCTACCGGTCCAGATCCGAGGTCGTGGTGACGCTCTCAACCGGAGAGGAGCTCACGGAGACTGGCGTCGGCACGGGACGGAGCCCGAAGGGTCTCCGACAGACCGTCGCGTGGGAGTCATACCAACCACCCGCCATCAGGAGTTGAACCGGAACGTCTGCTATCAGCGCGTGCCGTATGGGCCTGATGCGTCTCTGCGTTCGTGGCAGAGTGGCTCTCCTGCCAGGACGAGGTGGACCACGAAATGGAAGAGGCTCATCCCGGCGCGCTCCGGGAGCTGACGCCCCTTGCCCGGGAGCAGACCTCACCGTCGTCGAGCGAGGACTCACCCTCGTCGGCGTCAACCCCGCCATGGACGGCCTCGAGGAGTCAGCGCCAACCGCGAGGACCCTCGCCCAGGAGCAGGCGAAGGCCGCAGGGCTCGCCCTCGCCGCCCGGCTGGCAGCCGGCGGCTTCGCCGCGGCCTGAGCCCCGCCGCTCGCCGAGGGGCCGACCGCGCCCTCACACAAGCTTCACGTTCGGCCCACGGCCCCTTCATCGCAGCTCCCTAGCGTGAGTGGTGAACCACGCTGGACAAGGAGCACACCATGAACAGGACCTGGATCACCCGGACCGCAGCCGCTGCGGTCACCACCCTCGGACTGGGCCTCGGCATCTCCGTCGCGGCCACGGCCGCGCCGCCGACTCAGACGCCGACGCCCGTCGCGTCCGCCACCGTGGACGCAGCGGTGGCCAAGGAACTCACCTACATGCGCGAGGAAGATCGGCTGGCCCGCGACCTCTACCAGGCGATCGCGAAGCTCTACCCGGACAACGCGACAGCGTTCACCCGGATCGCCACCAGCGAGCAGCGCCACTTCGAGAGTGTCGGACTGCTGCTGACCCGCTACGGGATCGCCGATCCCGCAGCGAACTCCTCAGCCGGCACCTACGCGGACGCCGACCTGACCAGGCTGTACGCCGACCTGCTCGCCAAGGCGAAGGGGTCGCTCACCGACGCCTACGGAGCAGGAGTGACCGTTGAGACGACCGACATCGCCGACCTCAAGGAGATCCTCGCCACGAGCGGACTGCCCGCCGACGTCACGCAGGTGCTGACCAACCTGCTGGCCGGCTCGCAGAACCACCTCGCCGCCTTCACCGCCCTCGTCGACGGCAAGACGCTCGGCGCCGCGGACGGGACCGGGATGCGCAACGGCCGCCGCTGGAGCAGCGACGCCACGACGGGCGGAACGGGCACCTGGACCCGGGGCGCAGGCGCCGGAGCGGGGCCAGCGAACGGCCAGGGGTACGGCCGGACGGGCGTGCGGCCCGCGACCTGCCCGCTGCGGTGACCCGACGGGTGGGTTCGCCACCCGTCCCCGAGGGGGCCGGTTCGCCGGAGACGGAAACGCTCCGGCGAACCGGCCGTCCGATGCGACACGCCCTAGGCTGATCGGAACCGAAGGAGGAGTGCCATGGCGCGACGGATCCTCGTCGTCGACGACGAGCCGGCCATCCGCACGGTCCTGGCCGCGTACCTGGAGGCCGACGGCTTCGCCGTGGTGCACGCCGACACCGGAGCCGAAGCTCTGCGACGAGCGCTCGACACGTCCGATCCGGTCGACCTAGTGCTGCTCGACGTCGGCCTTCCCGACCTGAACGGGCTCGAGGTGCTGACGACGATCCGGGCGCGTTCCGAGGTCTCCGTGATCCTGGTCACGGCCCGCGCCGAGGAGGTCGACAAGCTGGTCGGCCTCAACGTCGGCGCGGACGACTACGTGACCAAGCCGTTCAGCCCGCGGGAGGTGGTCGCCCGGGTGAACACCGTGTTGCGCCGCGTCCACCGGGAGCCGGCGGACGCCACTCCGCCCGACCCCGTGCTCCGGTTCTCCGGGTTGACCATCGACCCCGAGCGCCGCGAGGTTCGCGTGGGTGAGACGGACGTGGAGCTGTCCGCGCTCGACTTCGACCTGCTGCTCGCCCTCGCCGACGCACCGGGGCGCGTCTTCTCCCGCGCCCAGCTGCTGGAGAAAGTGTGGGGCTACGACTTCTACGGCGACGACCGGGTCGTGGACGTGCACATCCGGACGCTGCGCAGCGCCCTCGGCGACGACGCCAACCGCCCCGGCATCGTCGGGACCGTCCGCGGCGTCGGCTACAAGTTCCTCCCCAAGCCGGGGGAGGCGACGTCGTGAGGCTCACCGTGCGGCTGGTGCTCAGCCACGTCCTGGTTGCGGTGATCGGTGGCATTGCCACCTTCGCCGTCGTTCGCTGGCTGGCGCCGGCACTGTTCGACCAGAGCATCCAGCACGCCGGGTGGGCCGGCGGACGCGGCCAGGGCCAGGGCCAGGTGTTGCGGGACCAGTTCGCGGCCGCGGTCGACCAGTCGTTGCTGATCGGCGCCGCGGTGGGCGTGATCGCCGCCGCCGCCTTCGGCGTGTTCGCCGCCTACCGCGTGATCAAACCGCTCGGTGCGGTGCGTGCAGCGACCCGCGAACTCGCCCGCGGCCGCTACGACGTGCCGGCGCCGGTACCCCACGAGCCGGAGCTGGGCGACCTCGCCCGCGACGTGAACACGCTCGCGGACGCGCTCGCGCAGACCGAGGCGCGCCGGGTCCGGCTGCTCGGGGAGGTGGCCCACGAACTGCGTACGCCCCTGACCGTGATCGATGGCTACGTTGAGGGGATGATCGACGGCGTCCTGCCGACCTCGACCGACAACCTCGGCCAGATCGGAGAGGAGACCCGGCGGCTGCGCCGGTTGAGCGAGGACCTGTCGGCGCTCAGCCGGGCGGAGGAGGGCCGGCTCGGGCTCGAGCGGCGGCCCTGCGACCTCGGCGGGATCGCCCGCGCGGCTGCGGAGCGGCTGCGTCCGCAGGCAGAGGACGCCGGCATCGGCCTGGACGTGGCAGCGGCGGGGGAGCCGCTGCCGGTGGAGGCTGACCCTGACCGGATCGCGCAGGTGGTCACGAATCTCGTCGGCAATGCCCTGCGGGCGACGCCGGCCGGTGGGCGCATCACCGTGGCGGCCGGGCGCGACCGGGGCTTCGCCCTGGTGACCGTCTCCGACACCGGCGTGGGTCTGGCGCCGGACGACCTCGAGCGGGTGTTCGAGCGGTTCTACCGGGTGGGGAGCCGGGCCGGGGAGTCCGGCTCGGGAATCGGCCTGACCATCTCCCGCGGCATCGCGCGCGCCCACGGCGGCGACGTGACCGCCGCGTCCGCGGGTCCCGGGCTGGGCGCCCGGTTCACGCTCGCGCTGCCGCTACGCAACCAGGGGTGATCAGGCGGCCTTGCCGGCGCGAATGAACGCGCTGGCGAAGGCGCCTTCGAGCGCGGCGACCACCTCTGGCAGCGAGCGCCCCTCGGGGAGGTCGCCGGGGGTGAGTTGGGCGGCCAGGCCGGTGAGGTCTTCGTGGGAGTACTCGCGCGTGACCTCGACCGATGGGTTGGTGAACCCCGCCGCTCGAAGGCCCGAACGGTAGTCTGCGTCGACCAGCGCACCGGCGATGCAGCCTGTCCAGAGAGCGACCACGGACGCCCACTCCGGCTCCAGCGGTCGAAGCAGGACGATGTCCGAGACGGCGAACCTGCCGCCTGGCCGAAGCACCCGGAAGGCCTCCCGAAACACCGCGTCCTTGTCGGTGGAGAGGTTGATCACGCAGTTGGAGATCACCACGTCCACACTGGCGTCGGGAAGGGGAACGTCCTCGATCCCGCCCTTGATGAACGTGGCGTTGTCGATCCCGGCCTCTGCCCGGTGCCGCTCGGCGAGCGCCAGCATCTCTTCGGTCATGTCCAGGCCGTAGGCAGTGCCGCCGGGCGCCACCCGGCGCGCGGAGAGCAGCACGTCCAGGCCTGCACCGGACCCGAGATCCAGCACGTCCTGGCCGGGGACGAGGTCGATCAGCGCGGTCGGGTTGCCGCAGCCCAGGGACGCGGCGAGCGCGCCGGCGGAGGGCGCGTCCGCATCGTCGTAGAGGCCCGAGGTGATCGGATCGGACGTGCCGCAGCAATCCGGACCGCAACAGCCGCCGCTGTCCACCACCGTGAGGGCGCTCCTCGCGGCTGCGGCGTAGCGGTCGCGAACGGCTGCAGTGATCTCGTGGTCGGACATTCGGGGCCCCCTGAATAGACGTTTGTCGAAATAGTGACGCTTGTTTCGACATGTGTCAAGATAGGGACGTGCAGACGGATCGGGACGCGTGCTGCGGGCTCGCCAGGCAGCCGCTCGACTCAGCGGGTGCGGAGCGGATCGCGCCGATGTTCAAGGCTCTCGGTGACCCGGTGCGACTGCGGCTGGCCGCGCTGATCGCCTCTGACGACGAGGTCTGCGTCTGCGACCTCACCTCGCAGTTCACGCTGTCCGGGCCGACGATCAGCCACCATCTCAGGGTGCTGCGCGAGGCCGGCCTGGTCGAGTGCGAGCGTCGGGGCACCTGGGTCTACTACCGGATCCGGCCCGAGGCGCTGGGCTCGCTCGGCGCGCTGCTCCAGGTCGGCTGACTGTGAGGATGGCGTTCGCAGCCTGATCGTGTTGGGCTGTGGGTTGGTGATCCTGGGTGTGACCCTTCGGCTGACTGGCGTGATGCCTTTCGCGGGACTTGTCCGCTCGGGGTTGCCGG